>WBZN01000036.1_pt1 | contig 222155 bp, 205 predicted proteins | sample 5204281 | NCBI WGS metagenome assembly WBZN01 (sample SAMN12344347, study PRJNA552823) | activated sludge metagenome | biome: Activated sludge suspended growth; feature: Nitrification reactor; material: Wastewater; isolation source: activated sludge from nitrification reactor of wastewater...
CATTGGACTCTTCTTTCATTGGTTAAATGTTTTACTGTGGTAAGTAAATTTTTAACCGAGAGAGTCCTTGCCTCAACTCTTCACTCAGGAAGGTCTAGTCCTGTAAACGCTTTTCTCAACTAATCCATTTTAAGCAATACGGGTTAGAGGAACGAAGTATGCGCATAGGCGATAGATACTTTGACCAAGTTTATCTAAAATTCGACCTCTGATTTAAGAGCAAAACTAATCCTTACTCAGCGACCGAAATCTTCTTACGACGAACAGCCTTGGCCGTCTCCGCAAACTCACGCTCAACCCACGCCTCAGCCGCATCAGCGACTCCCTTGCTAGCTTCCTTAACCTCAAGCCTTTCCAAGCACTCATGAATCGGAATGGCCCACTTCAGCCCATCCGGTACGTCTTCATAGTCTTTATAATTCTTGGATAAAGGAATGACCCGAGACATTTGTACCAATTGACAGACCCCAGAAACACAAAAACCACCGTGATTGCGGTGGTTTTTACTCCGGCAGCGCCGGAGTGTAGACAAGAAAATTTTCGGCGCCAGAGGGGCGGCGAAAATTTGGTAGGAGATACCGGACTCGAACCGATGACATCCACCTTGTAAGGGTGGCGCTCTACCAACTGAGCTAATCTCCTGTGTGAACTTCTTCACTTGAACGAGGACAACTGTTAACAAAAGTCCTCGCCACTGTCTACGCCAATTTTAAAAGATCGTGCTTTTTCCGCCGACGCAATTTTTCATATCCAGGCTCGCCGACATTTTTCCGATCTGAACGTCAACCGGCACACTGAAGGAGTCACTCTCCAATTCGGTCACGGACAGAACCATAACCTGGGACGTAGCAATGCGGCCCGCAATGGGACGTGGGGAGTCCTGGGTACTGAAGGCATGCAGCGCCAATCGGTAAGCCCCACCTTGAAGGGTGGTCATTTGCGCACGCACAACACGGTCCATTTCGTAGCCGACGCCCTTCGCGATGGTATCGCAGGTTCTTGCATCGATTTGACGAACCAGAAGTTGACGCTCACCCGTCGATTTGATGCGAACAACTTTCATGGCAAAGTAAGAGAAGAAGTCACCGTCGGTCACCTGCCAAATTCCCTGAATATCCGTCCAAGGGAAAGGCTGTTCATAGCCCCAAGGCCAGGGAACAGGATGATCGTAGGCAATGTCACTAATCGCCTGGGGAGTGGATATCGCAGAGGCCGCCCCACTCACGGCTCCCCAGATAAACACGGATAAAAATAAAAGACGCCCTAACATGAACTACCCCTCTGTTAAAAACTAGTGCTCGATATGGACCCGAGCCGCTTTATTCATGTAATAGCCATTTTTGGCTCTAAAAATGTATTTTGGCTTTTCGTAATCGGGCTCGATCAATTTACGCAAACGCTTGATAGTGACGTAAATTTTATTGTCGTGCACGGCCGGATCATAAGGCTGCTTCCACACGTTCTCGACAAGATATTCTTTGGAATAAACGACGCCCTGATTCTGCACGAACAGCCGCAAAAGATCGAGAAGGATGAATTGATTCTTGAAATCAATTTTCCCAATCTTCTTCTCGATGACTTGGTGGTTTTCCGCGTCGAAGACCAAGTCAAAATTAGACTGCACTTCGCCACCGATTTTTTCAGCGAAATGACGGACGAATTTGGCCAGGCGAGCCTGGTTTTTAGGATCCAAAGATCGCTGGGCCATCGAGATGTACATGCGAGCCATATCCTTATCGCCCAGTTCAAAATAGCAATCGGCCATTTGCACCAAAAGATATCCCGTCGAAATCACGTTACGGGTCTCGCGCAAAGTATCGTAGGCCTTCCACAGCACTTCGATCGCTTCGTCATACTTTTTCATCTGCCGCAAAACGCTCGCGTTCATGATGAGCGAAGCCATTTGCAATTCGGGCATCTTGTAAACCTGGAAGAAGACTTGAAGGTTGTAGATTTCCTTCAGGGCATCGGCATAGCGACCGATCGTGGGATCGGAATAGATCATCGCCAAACCAAAAATCGCATGGCAGATGTCTTCTTTGTGATCGGCCGCGAGGGCAATGGCCAAAGCTTTTTGTAAATAATCGAGAGCTGTTTCGTTCTGGCCTTTATAGGAAGCGCAGATCGCGAGGGTATAATAGGTTTTAGAATTGAGTTCAAAGCCCTCTTTCAGAACAAGATCCTGAAGCCGCTCTTTGGTCATATTGATCAATTCGTGCTGCTCACGCTCAGCATAGACCCGCAGAAGTAAATTTTGACATTTGAGGTATTCAGAAAATTTCTTTGCCGCAAAATAACCATCCGAGGCTTCACCTAAGTGAACCACCGCTGGCTCAAAATCCCCGCGATCGCAGTAGAGCTTTCCCATTTCGAAAGAGCGATCCAATTGACTCATAAAACCTCAAGGCTAAAAAACGAAGTTTTTTCTTGTTACCGAAAGATACAGTTTTTGTCAGATTGTCAGGATAAGGTCAACAAGTGAGCGTAACTTTTGCTTAAAACCTGCTCACTTTGGCGATTCAATCTCTAGAGGATAAGTTTTTTAAGGAATTAAAAAGACTTGAGGAAAAATATGCCTCATTTATGGGCACGTCGAATAAAAAGAGGGACTTCGACAGTCCCTCTTTTTTGCGCTGCATCTAAACTTTAAATCGAACCTAGTGATGAATTTCTTGGCCGGTATACTGAGCGCGCACACCGAAATCCCTTTCACTTTGAACCTTGAACAGCTCCTTGGGATTTTTGATTTCCAAGGCGTTGATCAAAACTTGATCAACATGATCCACCAGAATGACTTTTAAATCTTTCATCACTTCTTTCGGAATGTCTTTCAAATCCTTTTCGTTCTCTTTTGGACAAATGATGGTCTTGATTCCTCCACGATGAGCCGCGAGAATTTTTTCTTTCAATCCACCGATCGGCATCACTCGTCCCCGCAAAGAAATCTCTCCGGTCATCGCGACGGTGCGCTTGACGGGAGTTTTCGTGATGGCAGAAACGATCGATGTCGTCAGCGCAATCCCTGCAGAAGGTCCATCTTTGGGAACGGCTCCTTCTGGCAAATGGATATGGACATCAATATTTTGGAAATACTCTTTGTCTAGACCAAAAAGAGGTCCGCGAGAGCGCACGTAACTCATGGCCGCCGAGCAGGACTCTTTCATCACATCACCCAGTTGCCCGGTGACCGTGAATTTTCCTTTACCTGGAACCACGCTGACTTCGACCACGAGCAAATCCCCGCCCACTTCCGTCCAAGCCATTCCGTTCGTCAGACCAATTTCACTTTCCATTTCAACCTTACCGAATTTGTACTTATGCGGACCCAACAAGTCGATCAGCTTCTGCGGTGTCACCACCCAAGCCTTCGCGGCCGTTTTTGCTTTCGCTTTTTTAGCCGTTTTCTTGCTGGTGCGATCCACTTTCGTTTCGGCTTTGAACTCTTCCACCGTTTGGTTCATCACGATGTCTTTAGCAACCTTACGGCACACATTCGCAATTTGACGTTCCAAATTACGCACGCCTGCTTCACGGGTGTAATAGCGAATGATGTTGCGGATCGTGGTGTCCTGGATCGTGACTTTATATTCTTTCAATCCATGATTTTCGATCTGCTTAGGCACAAGATAATTTTTTCCAATATTGAACTTCTCTTGCTCGATGTAACCTTCGATGCTGATGATTTCCATCCGATCTAAAAGCGGTCGCGGCACGGTGTGCAGCGAATTCGCGGTCGCGATGAACATCACCTTCGAAAGATCGTATTCAAGCTCCAGATAGTGATCCTGGAAATTGTGATTTTGCTCTGGATCCAAAACTTCGAGCATCGCGGCCGAAGGATCTCCACGGAAATCATTCGCCATTTTATCGATTTCATCGAGCAAGACGAGCGGATTTCCTTTATCGACTTTACGTAATGATTGCAGAATTTTACCTGGCATCGCACCCACGTAGGTTTTTCGATGCCCACGAATTTCAGCCTCATCCCGCACGCCACCCAGTGAAATTCGGGCGAAGGGACGATTCAAAGATTCGGCAATGGACCGCGCAAGAGACGTCTTACCGACCCCTGGAGGCCCCACCAGGCAAAGAATCGGGCCCTTCATGTTTTTCGCGATAGAAAGAACGGCCAGGTACTCCAAGATTCTTTCCTTGACCTTCTCAAGGCCCCAATGGTCGTGATCAAGAATTTTTTGTGCATTTTTAATGTCATGCTTCTCTTCAGCGTAATCCTGCCAAGGCAGCGACAATACCCAATCGATATAGTTGCGAACGACCGTCGCCTCGGCCGACATCGGCGACATCATTTTCAATTTTTTGACTTCCTTCAGAACCTTCTCTTTGGCTTCCTGAGGCATTTTCTTCGCACGCGTTTTGATTTCCAGATCCTGCAACTCGGCTTGATAGTCGTCCTTCTCGCCGAGCTCTTTTTGGATCGCCTGCATCTGTTCATTCAAATAGTATTCTTTTTGCGAACGCTCCATTTGCTTTTTCACGCGGGTGCGGATTTTTTTCTCGACTTCGAGAATTTCAATTTCACCGGTCATGAGATTCAACAAATGCTCGAGGCGTTTCGCCGGATCGAGGATCTCCAGCACGGCCTGCTTGTCTTCAAGCTTCAGATTGAGCTGCGCCACGATGATGTCCGCGAGTTCTCCCGGAGCTTCGATCGTCGAAACACGCATCAAGATTTCAGGTGGAATGCGTTTGTTCAATTTCACGTAGGTTTCAAAGGTGGATTTCACCGACCGGACCAAAGCCTGGGCTTCGACGATGTTCGAGGAGTCCTCCTCAACCACTTCACAGGCGACGATGAAGAAATTTTCGTTGCTGACGAAGTTTTTGATCTTCACGCGTTTCTTGCCTTCAACTAAAACCTTGACCGTCCCGTCAGGCAATCGCAACAGCTGAATGATGGTCCCGATCGTTCCGATACTGTAGATATCCTTCGCTTCAGGATTGTTGGTTTTCGCGTCTTTTTGTGCGGCGAGAACGATGTCGGTTTGCTTGCTCATCGCCTCTTCCAGAGCATTGATGCTCTTTTCACGGCCAACAAACAAAGGCATCATCATATGCGGAAAAATGATGAGGTCTCGGAGAGGCAAAAGAGGCAGCTGCTGGATCTTACCTTCGCTCATATCGGTTTCCTTCCCATGGTTTGGTTCTTTGCCTACTGGCTCCTAAGAACCCTGAGTAAGCCACACCGGTTAATATCCATATTAACCTGCGGTCTTACTTAAGTATAAGTATGTGAACGAAGGGAGGGAAGTAAATTGAAGCTGAGGAATATATATTTTCAAGCCCGACGAAGATCGAGTGACGAACAACATCTTTTAAAGGGCAAAAACCAGCCGAACAAGCTGGTTTTTGCCTCTTTATAAAATTTAAAGATCCCCTCAGAGCCGCGCAGCTAGGCGCTTTCTTTAGAACCTGAGCCCGCGTTTTTCTTCGCTTCGTCTTCAGCCCGCATTTCTTCTTCGGACTTGTAAACGATTTTTGGAATGGCGCCGTCATTGATGACAGCGTCATCAATCAAAACTTCCTTCACATTTCCTTTTGAAGGAATGTCGAACATGATATCCAGCATTGCACTCTCGAGAACACCACGCAGACCGCGGGCACCCGTGCGTCGCTTCAAAGCCATCTGCGCGACTGCGCGAAGGGCCTTATCTGTAAATTTTAACTCAACATTTTCAAAACTGAAGAGCTTTTGATACTGCTTGATAATGGCATTTTTAGGGCGCGTCAGGATGTCCATCAAGGCATCCTCATCTAAAGGACTCAACACGGCAATGTTGGGCAGACGACCAATGAATTCAGGAATCAAGCCAAACTTCGACAGATCATCCGGCTCAATTTTTTGCAAAATATTAGCTGTCTTATCCGTTTCAGCCAAGGTGCGAATATCGGCCGCGATCCCCATTGTTTTGTTGGAGGTTCGTTGCTCAATGATTTTATCAAGACCTACGAAAGCTCCGCCGACGATGAATAAAATGCTCGTCGTATCGACTTGAATAAATTCCTGCTGAGGATGCTTACGACCCCCCTTCGGCGGAAGATTCGCAACAGTGCCTTCAAGAATTTTCAACAACGCCTGCTGTACACCTTCACCACTGACATCCCGGGTGATCGAAGGATTTTCAGACTTGCGCGAAATTTTATCGATCTCATCGATGTAAATCACGCCCTTTTGACATTTCTCAACGTCGTAGTCTGCAGACTGCAGCAAATTCAAAACAACATTCTCGACGTCCTCACCGACATAGCCGGCTTCCGTCAATGTTGTTGCGTCGGCCATAGCGAAAGGAACATTTAAAATTTTTGCGATGGTCTGCGCGAGCAAAGTTTTGCCCGAGCCCGTGGGGCCAATCAGCAAAATGTTCGACTTTTGCATTTCAACATCGCTACCTTTTTTATTGCCCGATGCCGCATTAATGCGTTTGTAATGATTATGCACCGCAACCGCTAAGGTCTTCTTCGCCTGCACCTGCCCGATGATATAGTCATCGAGGTAATTTTTAATATCGATGGGCTTAGGAACTTTGAAGGTTCCCTTGACCTGCGTCTCGCGCTCTTTTTCCTCGTCGATGATGTCATTGCATAAATCGATGCACTCATCGCAGATGTAAACACCTGGGCCGGCAATCAGTTTTTTAACTTCTTTTTGGCCTTTACCGCAAAAACTACATCTTAAAGTGCCACTGGTTTCTTTTGTGCTCATTGTGTCTGCCTTCTTATGCAATTACTTTTTGTTTGCTTTGCGCGACTCAACCACATGATCGATTAGACCATAGGATTTTGCTTCTTCAGCACTCATAAAGTTATCACGTTCCATCGCTTTGAAAAGAGTCTCGTAGTCTCGTCCCGTATGCTTTTCGTAAATTCGAGTGAGCTTTTCTTTGGTCTTCACGAGTTCACGCGCGTGAATTTCGATATCGGTCACTTGACCACCCAATCCACCGCCCCCCAAATGAGGTTGATGGATCATGATGCGGGTATTCGGAAGACTGTAACGCATTCCCGTTGTTCCTGCTGTCAAAAGCAAAGAGCCCATGCTCGCCGCCATGCCCATGCAATAAGTGGCGACGTCGCATTTCACGAATTGCATGAAATCATAAATCGCCAATCCCGCCGAGACGCTTCCGCCCGGAGAGTTGATATAAAGATGTATTGGCTTCTCGGGGTTGTCTACCTCGAGAAATAAAAATTGTGCGATGATGGCATTTGCCACCTCATCTGTGACCTGGGTTCCTAAAATAACGATGCGGTCCTTCAGAAGACGGGAATAAATATCGTATGATCTTTCGCCTTTTGAAGTTTGTTCGACGACGTAGGGGATGAGTGCCACTGCTGAACTCCTAGCTGTGAAATAATGAGGTATCGCTCGTTGCTACCTATCGGTAATTGCCCATAGGACTTTATCAAAAACCTTTGACCCGCAATTTGTATGTGTTACACCTGGAAAGCACACAAACTTGAGTATTTACTAATAATTCAAAGGACTTCTATGACTTTCAATCTTCTCAATAAAGATATCGAATCGATCTCCTGCCAGACTTTAGTCGTCTTTTCAAAGGCCGCCTCACAAAAAGACCGTCCTGCCAAAGTGACTCACTCTGAGCTGAACAAGACATTAAACCAGGCCATCGCAGAAAAGACAATCACTGGTAAGCATTGTGAAAGTGTGACTTACCGCGAACTGAATTACGCGGGCTTCCGTCATGTGATTGTTGTGGGATTAGGCAAAGAAAATGAGATCTCACACGAGTCGGTCCGCCAAACAGCGGCTGCGGCTTATGAAGCGCTGAAGGCCTTGAAGACCAAAGAGGCCGCCTTGCATTTTGATGGCATTACCACCTCGAAGTCAGACGCTGTGCCCTACGCGCGCGCGACGGCCGAGGGTTTGATGCTGGCCTCTTACATCTTTAATGAATTGAAAACGGGACAGAAAGAGCCTCAAGAAGAGGCAAATGTGCACGTGGTGACAAAGTCCGCGGCTACCTTGAAGAAGGCCTACGAAGAAGGCCTCATCCTGGGTTCTTGCGTAAACTTCTCGCGTCGCCTCGGAGATCTCCCTGGAAATTTGATGACGCCAACCATCTTGGCCCAGCATGCCGTCGATGGAGCAAAGGGCACTGGCCTCAAGGTCACCATCTGGGACAAAGCTCGCATCAAAAAAGAGCGAATGGGTGGCCTCTTGGGAGTCGCGGCAGGATCAGATCAAGAACCTCGCTTCATCATCATGGAATATAAAGGTGCGGCAGCCGCCAAGAAACCCGTGGTCTTCGTCGGCAAAGGACTCACCTTTGACTGCGGCGGCATTAGCATCAAGCCTTCTGCGGGCATGGAAGACATGAAATACGATATGTGTGGCGGAGCCAACGTGATCGGCACATTGCTCGCCATCGCGAAATTGAAATTGAAGGTCAATGCGATTGGACTGGTGGCTTCGACCGAAAATATCATCGGTCCTTCAGCGACAAAACCAGGCGATGTGCATACGGCTCGCAACGGGAAAACATTCGAGGTGAATAATACCGATGCCGAAGGCCGCTTGATTTTGGCAGACGCCCTTTCCTACGCAAGCGAACTCGATCCCGCGACGATCATCGATGCGGCGACCTTGACCGGCGCGATGGTTGTGGCTTTGGGGAATACGCACACAGGTTATTTCACACGTAACAACGTTTTGAAAAGCAAGGTTGAAAAAGCCGCCGTTGCTTCGGGGGAATGGGTTTGGAATATGCCTCTTTGCGATTTCCACGTGAAAGACATGAAGGGTACCTTTGCAGATCTTTCCAATATTTCAGCAGGTAAAGGGGCAGGCTCTGCGACAGCCGCCGCATTCCTCGAGCAATTCGTCGGTGAAGGCATTCCTTGGGCTCACTTTGATATCGCGGGCACCGGCTGGGCCGTGGGTAATCGCTTGAACTACTGCCCGAAAAAGGGGGCGAGCGGCGCGATGATTAGGACTTTTGTCGAGATTGCGAAGTTGCAGGGGTGAAGGCTCCGCCCCCGCAAAGTCATGGCACACCAATTACGCGGACTCCGCATGGACCTTGTTGAATTTCCGCTTCTGTTTTTGTCATATCCGAGTACTGAGGTATACAGCGGCTCAGTACTTCGGTATAAATCCGTTTGTTTTCTTGCAAGGCCTCCGTCTGCTGACAGTTAGGCCTCCTCGGTTGGGACGATCCGGGCCTTTGTCGAGAATGCGAACCTCTCCTCTTCAATAGAGCCACCATTTTGCCGATAGGTCCATCGATGGATTCTAGAGCGAGCGAGGCGCAAGTTTGCTAATAACAACTTTTTTTTATGTTTGGGTAAGTGTTCTTTTTTATTATTCGGATGCCTCTGGCGTGGAGGAAACTTCAAATAAATTGAAGGATAAAAGTAGATTAACTGTTATCTCCCTTGATTCCAATATCGACTTAAAAAATTTAGATCCCAAGTTTTACAAAACCTATGATCAACCTCAACCCGAAAAATCAGAGCTATTAAAACCAGAAGTTCAGGAGGCTCTTTTTTTGAAAGCCGGCTTGACCACGGATGATTTAAAGAATTTCGATGAGTTCGCGAAAGACTATTTTTATCTAGAGGCAAAGCATAATCCTTTAAATTACTTAAGACAAAAATATCCTAAAATTGCCTTTAGTAAACTTCGCCTTTTACAAACCTTGATTCAAAAATCAGAGTCGAGGAAATAATGGAAAGAGGATTAAAAAATTTAGTTGGCCTATTTTTGGTATCCTCGATCTCTAGCACGTGCCTTGCCGACATAATTTTTATCGATTTTAACAATAGCGCCTCTGAAGTAAAGTACGCGAGAGCGGCCGCCGAAAAAAGGGGAGAAAAGCTTATCGTCTTAGGACGTGCCTCAGATGGATCTTCCTACAACTCAGAGGCCTTCTCCAAGGATCTGAATCAAATCCAAAATTCAGGAGCCAAGCTCACCTCTATGATTATTTCTGGACATGATGGCAACGGGGAGTTCTTCGGCAGCAACGGTTCCCTCACCTCGGAACAAATGCGCCAAGCCTTTTCTGAACATAAGGAGCTTGCATCCAATGTCCGATCCATTTTCATGGCAGGATGCTATGGCAGTGACTTCGGCGCCATTGAAACTTACTGGAAGGGAATCACGCCAAATGCTTCACTTTTGGCAGGATATGGTGGGAGCGGACCCCGGAATAACGTCTCTAGCGGCTGGAACTACCTAGGTAGTTTTTATGGCCATGAAAAAGAGCTGCTCGCGGCATCTGATAAAAAAAGCCTCCAAACCGCATTCAACAAATTGGCGGGCAAGGATACAAACCGATCGCTCTGCTCGAATGATATTTACGTCAACAACAACTGGATTGGAACTCTGGCAGACCTAAAAGAAAACTGTGTTGCCGCCAAACAAAATGTTCCAGCCTCTAACAAACGAATTATTTGTTATTTGGAAGGCGACTCCGGATGCGAAAATCCGCCTTCAGATACGAAGGCTGGAGAGCTCAGGGTTTTATACAATGAATCGCAAAAAAATCTCTTTTGTGAATCTCAATATTCTCACTTAGGCGAAGGAGCAAAGTTCCCTCCGTCTGTTAGTAGAGACCGAATAATTCGGCTTATCTTATTTAAAGATGTCGTAAAAAACACAATGCTCCACCATGCGGATCTGCTTAAAACATACGATAGCGAGCTTTCAAAATCGAATTTAGCAGGCGTTATTCCTCTCGGAGACTTATCAAAATTGTCGAGAGCAGAACTCGTTCATCGGTTGAAGGCCAATGAAACGGCCCTCACGAAATCCATGGCGGACCCTCTCTTGCTTTCGTCAAAGCAGGGACCTTCGATCATCGCGTTAAAAAGCCTCAGCAAATCCCTTGATCGAACTCTAAGGGAGCTTGATTCCGAATGCGTTCCCTTCGACTGGGTCGAAGTGAACTCTCGCAGTTCATCCACTTGTTTGAAAAATCCCGATCTGGCAAAATCAGGCGCGCAAGTTCCTGAAACTTACCAAAGTGCCATCCAAAGCAAAATGGATGAGAAAGCGGAATTTGTAAAGGACCCCTCTGAGCGCTTCAAGGTTCAAATTGAATATTTACAAAGTGAAAGAATTCGTCTTTCTAATTCCAGAACTCCGGAAGCCTCAGATTTGGTAAGAATTATCGATCAAGAAATTAAGAACCACGAACGACCTGAGTAAGGTCCCATAGGATGCGCGAACTCACTCTTTAAAACTTCAGCACCATCGGTCGGCCCAGCAGCTGATTGATATCGGAGCTCTCCACTATCATGGACTCTTTGGCGTTACGGCTTTTGAGTTCGACCGATTGAAGCAACCACGTGCGGGGCCATTCATCCGGCATATTCGTGAATCGCAACGTGACATTGCTTTGACCGTTGAACTGGAATTCGCCGTCAGCCACTTTTTCGTTGAGGATTTTCGTGACCGGAATCCACAGCGGATTGATTTTTGTCACGTCGTTGGTGAACTCGCAATTCCCTTCGACTTCCATTTGCGTGGAGTGCCCGGCCACCGCGACACCGTCTGCGACGAAGGTCAAAACCACTTTGCTGAATTCTTGGCAGGCGAATTTTTTCTCGCCTGAGGCGTCGATGTAAACGAAATGTCCTAAGGAAAGCCCTTGCTCATCTTGATTTTTTTGAATCTCAAAACCGGCGAGCAAGCGCTGCTTAACGGCGGTGTTTAAACTTTCACCGCGTAAATTGGAGAAATCGTAGACCTTGCCAATGGCCGCCGGATCACGATTGATCGAAGTGTCCGTCGAATGGGTTTGGATAACCAGGTAGCCGGCCACAAAGCAGCCAATGAAGAGCACTAGAACGCGCGCAATTTTCTTAGGCATAGATCCCCTCTGTCCTTAGCGTAGCACAGACTTCAAGGCGTCTGTGGCAAAAAACAGAGGGATCCTAGCATTAAGTCGAGGGGCCGTTCTGAGGGGTGCTGCAACAACTGACCTGGCGATAGCCTTTGAACTCGGCATGCATTTCCTTCGCTTCGCAGCCGATAGCGAGCAATCCAAGTTTAGCGGTCCAGCCGTAGACGTTTTCAAGCTGGCAGTCGGAAGCATCCACGGCTAAATCTGAGACACAGAGCCTTTTGTAAACAGCGCCTGGACTATTTAAGCTATCGGTGGCCCCTTTTTCGGAGTGGGTCCGTAAGAAGCCCCCGGCGAGCTGGCTGCCGATCATATAAATCACAGGCTCTGCACTGGCATTTTCGGCCTGAACCACCGAAGGAATACCCTCTTGGATAATCACTTCTTCCACGTCACGGCCGCCTTTCGCCGCTTTCATTTTCTTACGGGAGTTGTAATTCCACTCTTTCACTTCCGCGCCTGAGCCGACACGAATGACCGCAAGACCATAGGTCCCGGCGTTGTTCTTAACGAAGACGAAGGGCTTCTGTTCAACTCCCCGTCTTTGATAGTCTTCAGATAACTGGGCGAGCACGGCATCGACTCTTTCCGCGAGCGCATTGCGGCTGACCTCTTCAGCAATGTCGAAGTTTTCAAAAAGCTCTGTTTCCACTCGCAGCAAAAAAGGATCGATCTGCGCGATCGCCGAGAATTCGTTGACCAATCGATTGTAGTGTTTGAAGTAGGTGCTTTTTTTACGTTGATACCAGCCCAGCTCGCGCGGCGGATTCATGGGATAGGTCATCGTCTTGGCCCACTCTTCGTAGGCTTCTGAAAAATCATTATTACTAATTACCAAATCCGGTTTGAAGGAGTTCATCAAAGGACTGTCCAACGCGGCCGAGTGCAGTTCCATTTCACGCCCGGTGGAAGAGGTCACGATCAGCGGCTCTGCCATGGGCCGCGGGATCGCGATTTTCACCGTCTTACCCGAGCTCTCAATCAAGCTGCGAATCGTATAGACGTTTTCCCAGTAGTAAGGATTTTTGGTGTGTTCTTCCGTCACCAAAAGAATATTTTGCACCGGGCCGTAATGCTTCGAAATATAATTCGCCATCAAACCAACCGAAGTTTCCTTATCGGCAGGACAAATATTATTGAAACCCGCGGGATAAATATTCGCATCGACGTTCGAGATCTTGTAGCCTGCATCGCGAATGTCGTAGCTTGAATAAATCGGGTAAGACAATTCACTGGTTTTTTGCGCAAACCATTTACAAATCGCATCCATGTTCGCGAGCGTTTGCTTATGTACTGTGGGTCTAGCCATCATGTCCTCGTTTTTAGAGATTCGGATCCTGGGTCGTGGGCAACTTCCCTGCAGACGGCTTCTCAGAGTCTTTAAGAGGTGCGCCTTTTTTGACGTCACTCGATTTTTGCGACTCCGGCGTCAAAGCCATCGCCTCACCGCCTTCATATATTATTTTTTGTGTCTGCTTTTTAGTCTCCGCTAAATACGCGAAAAAGTCGACCTCGAGCTGAGTCATTTTTTCGGCGTTGGCGGTCTTATAAACCTCGGCGTTCTCGATCAGATCCAAGAACTCTCCACCAAAGATAATCTGCTTGGCGCGACGGTGGCGAGCGAGGGATTCGGCATCAACGCCATCGATTCCCGGCATCGCGACCAGAACGTTCCAAAGTCCTAAGTAATTTTTCTTGAGCTTGGAAGAGGCCTCTTCAGACCAAGGTTTGGTATTGGCGTAAATGGCGCGAAACAGATAACCTTGAACGGCCTTCTGTCCCAAGACCGCTTGGGAAAAATTATCGGTCGAGATTTGATTCATGGAAACAGAACCCATTTCAAAATAAGCCTTCGCTAATAATCCGGCTGGAATATCTCGCCGGCCCTGCAAGCTCTGAACGCCCTTTTGGGCGAGGCCCAAGTAACGGTTCATCTCGCTGGTGTTTTCCACCTTGCCGTAAAGCATCGCGAGGCGTGCAGGGATTTCGGCTTTCACCACTTCCTCCGGCAAATACTTTTGCTTTTTCAGGCTGTCCAAGAGGGCCGCAACGGATTTGATGTCATCACCCAAGGCCTCATAGCAAAAAGAAAGGCGGTAAAGCGCCAGTGCCGCGATCTCGGGATGGACCTGCATGGCCGTATCAAAAACAGAGCGATAAATATTGGAAGCCTCGGTCCATTTCTCTAAGCCTTCCAGGCTTTGCGCTTCACCCAAGCGTGCCGCCAAAAAAGAATGCGACTGCGGATAATTTTTTTGGAAATCCTGAAAGAGCGGGAGGGCCTCGTCGTAATGAGCCTGTGCGAGCTTTGCCTGGGCCGCGTCCAATCCTGTTTTTTCAATAGCCATTTTGGCCTTGGCGTCTTCCACCACCGGCGCGGGAGAGGGTTTTTTTTGTGGCGGCGTCGCGCAAGAAATGAAGATGATATTGAAAGCTAACAAAATTAAAGAAGTGTACTTCATTTCTTTTCTCCCTGCGATAAAAGGTGGGTCATGGCTTCAAGCGAAGGAAGGTCTGAGATATCACGGGTCATATCGGGAATCCGGAAGATCCGCACTTGCTGCGCCCAACGCTTTTCAAAAGCTTGGTAAAGTTCTTCGCGGTGGGAGTAGTAAGCCTTCAATTGCGAATAGAGCCGAAGGATCTCAAGACTTTCACCGCTTTTTTGGGGTTCGGCTTCAAGATGAAGCCAGCTGGGAAACGCGCGGTTAAGAACCAGGGTTTTGAGATGGTAGCCACCTTTACGGATTTCACGCGCAAAAAATTCGGCTTCCTTCAGTTTTGCATTGTCAAAACTCGTGACGAGGCAGAATTGCGTTCTTTCAGAAACTAGCATCCGTTGCACCGCGGTCGTGCGCTCCTGCAATTGTTCTTGCCATTGTTCAATGTTCTTAAAAAAATCCGCGAGCTCGCGAATAAACGTCGAGCCTGTGAGGGATTCTAAAATTTTCAAAACCTGCCGGGTTCCTGTTTGCAAAATGGTGCCGATGAGGCCGGTTTTTTTTGTCTGCGGATCGCGAAACCACTTTGTGACATTTTCATTGAACAAGGCCGAAAGCTTTTGCGGAGCACTCAAAAAATCAATGGCGTGCTTTGTCGGCGGCGTATCGAGCACGATCAGATCGTATTCATTCGACTCAAAACAGGTGTAGAGTTTTTCAAGAGCGGTAAATTCCTGCGAGCCACTTAAGTTCGTCGAAAGCTGTTTATAAAGGCTATTATTTAAAATGTTCTTGGCCGATTCGGTTTTTTTAGCTGCGCGCAAAACAAAATCATCAAATGTTTTTTTGTGATCGATGATCGAAGCGAACAGTTCCCCTTTGAAATTTTGATGGGGGACGCGGGTTACATCCGTGGTCTTTTCAATTCCTAAAGTCGTGGCTAATCTTTTCGCAGGATCGATGGTCAAGACGAGGACCTTTTTCCCCTCCATCGCGGCGAGGACTCCTAATGAGGCGGCCACCGTAGTTTTCCCGACTCCGCCACTGCCGACGCAAATCAAAACTTCGGTCATGGCAGGACCTCCAGAACTTTTTCCACAACGGCCCAGCTGTCTGTTTCTAGAATCAAAGGCACCGCGAGGCTTTTAGGATCAAGGCCCCGCGCTCGCTTTTGCATGTCCTCCTGGTGGTTCAGATGAAAACTCAAGTATTCTACAAATTCTTTGAAATCGGCGGACTTCGACTGAAAGGATTCAAGTTCGGTGGCAGTCAGCGACGTCTTCAGTATTTTATTGAGAATCAACGAAGGCTGAATTTGAAATTCAAACTTGAGATCTTGAACTAACTCCGCAGCCTCTTTGAGCGGAAGCTCTTCCGGAAGGGTCACCACGTGGTATTTACAAATTTCGGAATCTCGCAGGGCCTGGTCAATTCCCCGGCTCTGCTCGCCCATGGGACCGAACTGGACCGCCTTCGCCATGCCGGGGGCCGCGCGCATGAGGGCCAAAAAATGCCCCGTCGAAAAAGAGTCGACCACGAGACAATCATAATCCATCGGCGGTCCGTAGCGCCGCGGCCCACTCGTCACTTTTCCCATGATCGCAAGCTCGGGAAGAGCCGGCGCCACATTGATGAAGGTTTTCATCACCGCATTTTCAAAAAAGATTTTATACAGGCTTTCAACCTTGATCAAAAAACGGGCGTACTCGCGCAGGCAATCCTGACCGGACCACAAAGCCACGTCCAGACTGGGTTTCAAGAGCGTCGGCTTAAAACCCACCGGGGGGAGATCAAAATAATCCTGGTAGAAACTCTGGTCTCCCATTTCGACAAGCAGAGTCCGCTGGCCTTCACGGCTTTTTTTAAGGGCCAGGGCGGCGGCAATAACGGATTTGCCGACTCCCCCTTTTCCTGTGACGAAATGGATCTGCTGTTTCATAGTTTTCCAGTCTGTCTGAGTGGCTCATGCTAAGCATTACGCAACGTATAAAATAACTTGCCTTTGGAGCCTGCATCTCCTAGTATCCACGGGTTTTAACGCACGCGCATAAATGAGGAGATAAGACATGAAATCGAACGTTGAGAAAGTCTCAAATCTTTCCCGAAAGTTGAATATTGAAGTTCCAGCTGAGACTGTTCAATCGACTTTTCAAAAAATTTTCGTAGGCCTTCAAAAAGAAGTGAATATCAAGGGGTTCCGCAAAGGGAAAGCTCCTCTGACAACAATCAAAAGCCTGTACGGCGACCGAGTGAAACAAGATGTCGTTCAAGATTTGATTCAACAGCACTACGCGAAAGCTTTAGTGGAGCACAAGCTCGAGCCCGTCAGCTATCCCGAATTTGAATTCGAAGATCCTACGGACGCGCAAAATTTCGCTTTCACCGCGGCCTTCGACGTCCGCCCCGAAATCAATTTGAAAAAGTACGAAGGTTTGGAAGTCGAAAAAGAAAAATACTCTTTTGACGACGCGAAAGTCACCGAAGCTCTCGATAACATCCGTACCTCCAAGGCAACACTCGAAGATGTCAAAGAAGCACGCCCCGCCCAAAATGGCGATGTCGCGATCATCGACTTTGAAGGTTTCGTCGACGGTAAACCCCTGGAAAATGGCGCCGGTACCAATCATCATTTGGAACTCGGTGCGAAACAATTCATCGAAGGTTTTGAAGAGGGCGTTTTGGGTATGAAGGTTGGCGACAAAAAAACGCTGAACTTGAAGTTCCCCGATCCTTACCATTCGAAAGAACTCGCCGGCCAACCCGTCGAATTCAAAGTCACTTTGACCGCTTTGAAAGAAAAAACTTTACCTGAATTCACCCCTGAATTTTTAGAAAGCCTCGGCGGCGCGAAAGATCTGGCGGACCTGAAGGCCTCCATCCGCAAAGATATCGAAGGCGCGGATCACAAGCGCATCGACGATGCCTTCCGCAATCGCATCTTGAAAAAATTGGTCCAAGCCAATCCTGTCGAAGTGCCCGCCACTTTGATGAAGGAACAAAAGGCTTCGTTGGTTGAAGACTTCAAAAAGCGGATGGGTGAGCAAGGCATGCCGGCGACGGATTTTGAATCCTACGTGCAGAAGTGGGACGGCGATTTTGAAAAGACCGCGACCGAGATGATTCAATCGAGCTTTTTGATTGATGCCATCGCGAAAAAGCACGATCTCTTTTGCACAAAAGAGGACCTCGATGCGAAGTACGCAGAGTACGCGAAGCAAACGGGCCTTGAAGAATCACGCATTCGTGAGTTCTATGCCCGCCCTGAACAGACCAGCCGCTTGACCTACATGATCACCGAAGAAAAAGTGATTAACTTTTTGCTTTCTTCCGTGAAGGTGAAGGAAGTGGATAGGAAAGAGCTCGAGCCGCAGGGATTGGACGCGGAGTAATTGAGCGCTCTCCTCCTCCAGAACAAGTTGCAATCATAAATTAGGTGGAAAATGGATTTTTTTGAAGCTGTTAACAAAAGAAGAGCTGTCCGTAAGTTCACTCAAGGACCCGTTCCAGACGCCGTTGTTGAAAAGGCAATCGATGCGGCGCTTTTGGCGCCCAGTAGTTCAAATATTCAGCACTGGGAATTTTATTGGGTCAAAGACTCTGAGAAAAAAAAGTTGCTCGTAGAGGCTTGCTTTAGCCAAGGAGCCGCGGCAACGGCAGCTCACTTGATTGTCGCAGTCTCACGAATAGACACCTGGCGCAGGCATCGTGATTTAATTTTGGGAGAACTGACAAAAACAAAGGTTCCTGAGGCCGTTCTGACCTATTATAAAAAAGTCGTTCCCTTGAGCTATGTTCAGGGTCCTTTCGGATTATTAGGACTTTTGAAACGACCTTTATTTGCACTCATAGGTCTTTTTCGTCCCTCTCCGCGGGGCCCCGCTTTTCGATCTGACCTTTTTGAGGTCGCGACCAAATCGACGGCGCTAGCTTGCGAAAATTTCATGCTTGCTGTGAGCGCTCAAGGGTTTGACTCCTGCCCCATGGAAGGCTGTGATGAGGTTCGCGTAAAAAGAATACTCCATCTGGGCGGCAAGGCTCATGTCGTGATGGTGATCGGAGTGGGGCAAGCCGATCCCCTGGGTATTTTCGGGGAGCGTCTTCGCGTTCCACGGGATTGGGTCGTCCACCACATTTAAGCGACGGAAATTCTTGAAGGGATTAAAGTATTCATTTGAGTAAGCCTTCGAGTGCACTTTCAATTTGGAAAGGCGACAACCCGCGCACCAAGAGCGATTTCGATTTTGATTTCCCACCTTGAGTGATTTCGAGTTGTGCTTTCGAGATTTTCAAAAGGCCACTGAAGAGGTCGATAATCGCAGCGTTGGCTTGCCCATCCACGGGTGGGGCCTTGATTTTCACCTTCAGGGCCTGACCATAAATCCCGACAACTTCAGACCAGCTGGCACCGGGAATGACACGCAACGAGATCAGAACGCCTTCTTTTGTTATCTGGAATAAGCTCATCTACGTGCCAACTTTGCGCTCTACGTCTATTCTAAGAATGCTCCTGGATCGTCATCGTGACGATCCAGTGACCCAAGGAAGCAGTCATTATCTCGCCAATTCCTTCAAGACTTTCCAAGATTTCAAATAGGTAAACGCCTGATAGGCTTGATAATCACTCTTGAAAAGTTTCTCTCTTGGAGAAAGTTTTTCGTCTTTCTTCATATTCACATCTTTCCACCAGGCCAAAGCTCCTTCATCCGTGGATTTCTTCGTATCTAGTTTCTCTAGAGCCTTTTCTCGATCACCCTTCAAATGTCCTGCAATATCCCCTTCGCGCGTCGCTTTCGCATGAACCACGGATTTCGAGAAGGCATCGGCTTCGACGTCTTCGATTTCGATATCGGGATGGATTCCTTCGGCCTGGATCGAAACACCGCTCGGTGTGTAGTAACGGGCGACGGTCAATTTTAGACCACTGCCGTCTCCGAGTTTTACAACGGATTGAACGGAGCCTTTACCGAAAGTCCTTTCCCCGACAACGAGGGCCCGCTTATTGTCCTGCAAAGCACCCGAGACAATTTCACTCGCGCTCGCGGTGTATTCATTGACCAAAATGACGATGGGGAAATCGGTGAAGCGGCCTTTTTTCGTCGCGACGGCGACCTCTTTATCTTTTTTATTGCGGCCGATCGTACTGACGATGGTTCCATCCTTCAAGAACATATCGCTGACCTTGATGGCCTGATCCAGCAAGCCGCCCGGATTTCTGCGCATATCGATCATAAGACCCTGCATGCGTTTTTCGCTCTTCATGTGCTGTTCGATCGTCTTTTCGAGGTCTTTTGACGTATTTTCGATGAAGCTGGTGATTTTAATATAGGCATATCCATCACCCAAATTCGTATACTTCACCGACTTGATTTTCACGTTCCCGCGCACGATGGTGATATCGCGGGGTTTCTCTTCATTTTCACGGACGATGCGCAAAATGATTTTGCTTCCGCGCTTACCGCGCATCAACTGCGAGGCCTCGACTAAACTTAAACCCTTCGTGCTGGTTGAATCGACGGCGATGACGCGATCTCCGGGCTTGATCCCTGCCTCCCAGGCCGGCGTGTCTTCGATCGGAGAGATGATCGTGAGGACGCCGTTTTGGACGGAAATTTCGATTCCTAAACCGCCGAACTCGCCGTTCGTTTCATTTTCAAAATCTTTGAACATATCAGGCGGCATAAAGTTCGTGTGCGGATCGAGCTCCCGCAACATTCCCTTGATGGCTCCGTAAATAAGCTTCTTCGTATCCACTTCTTCCACGTAGTACTGCTGAATCAAATTCAGCACTTTCGTGAAGTTCTGCAGATCCGCATAACGCTCTTGACCGAAGGCGCGCACTTGAAAGCCCACTTCAGCCATTATAAATATCACCAAGAGCAGCACGGCCCCCAATAGGTAACTCTTCCAATTTCTTTTTTCGGCCTTCATAAGCTGAATCCTTTCATCCAAAGCTGAGGGTCATAGGGTTCTGAAAAATGTCTAATTTCAAAATAAAGTCCATTGCGGTCCTCTTTGTAAGAATGACCGACCGTCGCCACCACTTGAGAAGAGGTGACCTCTTCACCGGTTTGCACTTTCAAATCCTTCGCGTTGGCGTACACCGTATAGTAGTGATCACCATGATCAATGATAAGGGTTTTGCCAAATCCGGGCAGTTCACCGGCAAAAGAGATGCGGCCTTCAAAAACAGATTTCACGTCTTGATTCAAGGCTCCCGAGATAAAAATTCCTTTGTGATTCAGAACGTAGGGCTGCGCTCCCTTTTCTAAGCCAAAGCGCTTCACGATAGGCCCTGCCATGGGAAAGGACAACTGGCCTTTTTGGTCCGAAAAGGAGGGACGGAAGAGCAGATCAAAAAGGCCCGCATCCTCGAAGTTGGACTGCAGGGACTTTTCACGGAGCGTATTGATTTTATTCAAAGCAAAGAGCTTGCTCTTACGCAGACCATCCAGAATTTTATTTTTCGTGCTTTGTTCGGCAAGGAAAATATTTTCCTGCTGCAGGATCTGCTTTTCGAGTCGTTTGAGTTTGGCTAAGCGGCTCGCGAGCTTGGCTTTTTTGACCTGGAGATCGTGCACGTCCAGAGAGTACTCTTTGATCAGATCAAGATCCCGCGTCGCGACGACGCCCAGGATTTTTAAATTTCTTTCCATTTGCGCCGAGCTCACCGAACCCAACAGAAGCCGCGCCAAAGAAGGACCGCCCAGCTGGTAAATCACTCTCAATCGCTCTGCTAAAATTTTCTTCTGGGATTTCGAATAGGATTCAAGTTCGGTGACTTTAAAGGCGAGACTGCGGATATTCCCTTCGACGTAGGCCTTCTCCTGCATCATCTCACTTTTCTCGGTGACCGTTTTTTTGATTTTTCGATTAACCTGGTACAAAGCAGAGAGAACCTGACGTTGCTTGAGCTCCTGCTCTTCGAGGTGCCTTTTCGTCGTTTCAAAGTCCTTCGCGAGCTTGTCCGCATTTTGCGGCGAAGCAACCGAGAAAGAACTGAGCAACAAAAGGAAAACTCCACCCCAGGCACGCATCAAAGACTCTGCCTCGCGGCCCAGCCGTCGTTGATTTTTCGCACGCACAAATAAGAAGCAAAGCCGCCCAAAAGGGTTCCCGCCAGGATAAGCACCAAGGACGTTGAAAGACTAAAAAAGACAAAATGAGAGCCGATCTGCAAAAAACTCAACTGCGCCATGAAAAAAGATTTCAAGAATCGATGAATGGCGAAACATCCTGCAAGGGCCAGCACAGACGCGACTAATCCCGTCTGTGCCCCCTGCAGAAGAAAGGGTCTGCGGATCATCGACGGCGTGGCGCCGACGAGTTCCAGAATGGCAATTTCTTCGTAACGACTTTGCACAAAGGCGCGGATGGCATTCGACATCACAAAAATGGATGCACAAACTAAAACCAAGGCCAAAATTTGCACGGCGGCTTGAATCGCCGAAACGAAGATCGAGTATTTTTCTACCCAATCCTGACCGTAACTGACCTCATCAATTCCTTCGATACTTTTGCCCTCCGCCGCGATCGACTTCAAAGTGGCCACCTGTTCAGTGGAAGAAAGAGTGGAATCAAGACGAACCTGATAGCTGAGCGGAATCAGCTTCAAAAGCTCATCATCCTTTGCTAAATCCGGCGCGTAGGAGGCCAGCTGCGTTCTGAACTCCCCTAAGGCTTTTTCTTGATTGACGAGGACAACTTCCTGAACATTTTTTTGTTGATGCAGGAAATCTTCAATTTTTTTTTGCTGCGCGGAACTTAAATCCTGGGCCAGATAGACGGTCATTTGCATATCTTCGCCCCATAAAGTCAGGATACTTTTTAAGTTTTGCGAAATAAGCAGGGCGCTTCCCATCACGACAAAACAGGCCGTCGCCACGACGAGGGTTGAAAGGTGCAAAGCAAAGTTGTTGCCTCTATGCTTCATTTGCTTTCTCCCGAGATAAGGCCTTCACGTAGCTCGAGAGTGCGCTTGTTACGTCTTTTCACCAGATCATGATCGTGAGTCGCGCAAAAGACGGTTGTCCCTTGAGCGCTGACCCGCTCGAGCAAATCCATGATGTCTTCGCTCAGTTGCGGATCAAGATTTCCTGTCGGCTCATCGGCGATCAAGACGCCGGGTTGGTGGATCAAGGCGCGCGCAATGGCGGTGCGCTGCTGCTCCCCTCCCGAAATGAAATCGGGAAGCTGATCATGCTTGTGGCTCAGGCCCACCTGCTCAAGAATTTCGTAGACCCGGCGCTGGATCTGTTGAGGCTTATCGCCACGGATTTTTAAGGGAAGAGCCACATTCTCAAAAACCGTTCGGTCCTTCAGCAATTTGAAATCTTGAAATATCACGCCGATCTTGCGACGGAAATAGGCAATTTGTCTAGCGCTTGTTGAATTGAGTTGGTAGCCCGCCACCCTGATGTCTCCGGAAGAGGGACGATCGAAAGCTGAAATCATTTTGAACAGGGTTGTTTTGCCTGCGCCACTCGGCCCGGTCAGAAAAACGAATTCGCCCTTTTCAATGCGCAGATCAATATTTTTGAGCGCGTGAATCGGACCCGGATAGGTTTTATAGACATGCGAAAATTCAATCATCTCTCTATTCTAGAAAGAGTTCTTTTGAATGACCATCTGACAATGTTGGTCTAGATGTTCGTCTGGAGGTGGAGAACGTCTTTAAGGCTGGCCACCAGACATAAGTACGTCGATGATTTGATGATGCTGTTTCTGCAGAGCCAACTTCACCGACTCGCCGGCAGAAACTGGACCCGTTTTCAGAAAATGATTGTAGGGTGTCTTAATTGTTTTCAAGACGGCTCCGTTGCAAAACACGCGCGAAACGACAAAAGGATTTTGCGTGCCCCAATCCTCGGTCTGAATATGATATTTTTGCCCTCTGACAGTGATGTCGGAGTTAAAACCTTTTTGCATAGGAACCTCGTCCCTAAAATAGCATTAACATCATTGCATTATCAAGCAAGCTTCGCTATTTGTAGCTCTGAAAAAATTGGAGTTGAAATGAAAAACCTTTTATTTTTTATTGGTTGCGTCTTGCTCTCGACTGCAAGTTTCGCGCAGTCTCCGGCAAGCCCCCCGGAAGCCAAGCCTCCTTTTCAAAGTGAAAGCGAAGCCGGTGCCGTCACCATCAGCGGAAATTCTTCATCTGAAAGTTACTCTCTTAAATCTAAAAATACCTACACCTGGGATAAGGATATTTTCACGATCTACGGTCGCTATTTGCGCGCACGCGCAAACGGGGTCGAAAGTGCGCGCAACTGGGAGGTCGGGGGCCGCTACGAAAGAACTTTAAATAGTTATCTTGGTGCCTTCATCGGCCACAAAGCGGAGAGCGATGTGTATTCGGGCTTTGTCCAACGGGACTCCGAAGATCTCGGTTTGAAATACTTTCTGACCCAGTCCGACACTTTCACGTGGACTCTCGAAGGCGGTTATCGCTACAGCGTCACCTTGCAAGATGATGACACCAAAGCCAAAGCGAGCTTCGGTCGACTCTATACGGAATTGAATAAGACGCTGTCGCCCACCGTGCAAATCAAGTACTGGGCGGAATACTTACCTAACTTGACCGTGGCTGAAGCTTATCTCGCCAATACCGAAGCTTCTTTGTCAGTGATGTTGAACAGGTCACTGTCCTTAAAAGTGGCTTACTTACTTCAATATCAAAATCTTCCTCCGGAGGAGGGTAAGCACGCCGACACCACTTTCACAACGGCTCTTGTGGCTAAATTTTAGGAGTTCTTATGTTGAGCAAATTCAAAGCTTTTTAAGCGTGGAAATGTTCTGGATCTCGCTGTCGCTCACTGCTTAAATGCGCAGCCAGGATCTGTCTAGGGATTTGCTTGGAAGTCGGCCAGGGCGGCCGAGATCCAAGGAAGATAGTATTGAATATTCAAGTAAGCACTTTGGAATTGGCAGCCGTCTATTTTGGGTCCTGAAATACTTTTTCCGTCGGCACGGAAGATCGCCTTGGCGATGCCGATCGCATAATAAGTCTCATCTACTTTCAAGATGGCAGGCCCACCCGAATCGCCTTCGCAGACCCCGTGTCCACCGGTTTGATCCACAACGAAAAAATTCTTCTGGGGATCAAAGGATTTGGCTCGGGCCTCTGTTTTTCGCAAAACTCCCATGCCTTGAGCGTCGCTATCATTCTCCGGATCAACACCGGTCGTTCGACCAAATCCCATGGCGATGATATCGAAGGGATTCTCATCCTTCGCCACTTCACCCAACGAAAGAACCCGGTAATCCGCGGGTTTTGTGCCTTTGATTTTAATCAGGGCGAGATCATCATCGAGATGAGCTTGATTCAACCCCGATTCGCCTTTGTACTGGGGATGGGATAAAACCCGATCGACCTCAGAGCTTTGCGCCTGGCGATCATTCATGTCATTGGTGTACATGATTTTCGTCTCGTAGGGCTTTTTGAAAAGGCAGTGGGCGGCCGTCAAAATAACATTTTCGGTGATGAAGGATCCCGTGCAAATCGAAATCCTGTCTTCGGGGGTCATCTCGCCCGTACCGGAAGGAACCGTCTCTTGGTAGGAGCCATAAATAAGAACCGTTAACTTGCCCTCGGCCGAGGTCTTTTCAACCAGTTCTCCACCCACGATCCCGTCGTCTGGAGTTCCCTGTGCAAGCGTATGCGTCTGTTTCTGCTCGGCACAGCCCAGGCTTAACACCATCAGAATCAAAATGAAAAAACGCCGACAAATTGCCATAGATCTCTGCATTTCAATTAACGTTCCACAATGAGACAGGACCTTCCGCGAGGAGGCCGCATATGAGGTGTCAATCTTTTGAATAGTATGCCGATAATGGGTATTGGTATTGCATCTTTAAGTTAGCATCTTGGAGGATTCAAAATGAGTCATAGAAGACATTCCAAAAACAAGACAGCTGTCAAAGTACTTCTCGACATGCTCGCTGTTGTTATGGCACTGACTCCGCTGAATGCGCGTGCGGTGGTGGAGGTGGGGAGTGTGCCTGCTCCGGCGACGGCTCCTCCAACGACTCCGGCAACGAACTCAAGAACAGCACCACCTGCAGCGACTGCTGCAACAGACGATACAGCAGCAGCAGTTTTGGCGGCGGGGGCGGCTAATAAAGATAAGGACGGCGGCACACTTGCTCGACTGTTAGAGAGTCGTGATCCCTGTGAAAAGGACGATCCTCCAACTGCAGATGGATTAGATGGTCCAAATAGAAAACTCTGTATTAAAAATATGTGTCAGGGAATCAAGGGAGATTTACTTAAAGAGGCACAGGAGGCCGCCAAAAAAATCAAAGAGGCTTGTTCTGAAGGAGATTTAGGCAGGGACAAAAGTTGTTTTGAGCAAAGCCTCGTCTGTTCCGAGGTTTCTAAGTCAAAAACTTTTGATTCGGCTAGCGCCCAAACAGATGCCGTCAATAATATTCTTAAGCAAGCTGGTCTTAGCGATGCCGCCTCTATCGGTCCACAAAATTCGACTTCCACCTGCCCCCAATATTCAGCAGAGGATTACCGTAAACGCAAAAAAGAATTAAAGGAAGAAATCAAGGACGCCACTAAAGAAATGGCTGATCTTAAAAAAGATTTGAATACACAGAAAAAAGATATCACAAAGGAAATTCAAGACGCTGCAGACGAACAGCAAAAAACTCAGAAAGAATTGAAAGCTGACAAAGATAAGCTAGATGAGGATCAAGCCAAGCAAATGGGTGACATCACGAATACTCAAACGGCGACGCGAAAACAGATCCGAAGTAGCAGTCTCAACATTATCAAACTGCGCTCCAAACTGATGGACTCGCAAATGCAAGGAGCGATGGAGCTGCTTAAGCTCGATGATAATGCGACTAAAGCCGCTTGCGTCGCGCAGGCCCAAAAGGCCTATACTGATTATACGTCCAGTTATGGGACAAGCACGACATTCGCCCTACGTCAGCAGCAAAAACAAACAGTCCTTAATATGTACAACAACTGCATGAAAACCTTTCAACAGCAAAGATCTGCCCTCGTTGCCGCTAAACAAAATGAACAGGCTGAGATTAGAGCGATGATCATGAGTGAACAAGGAGACATGGCAGATACTCAAAAAAGTTTAGATTTGACAGCCCAACAGTTGGCTGACCTTCCCAATCAAACGACAGCAAAAAAAACGGACATTGATTCTCAAATTACACAATCCATGCAATCTGCTCAGACAAAAATGCAATCTGCGAAAGATAATTTTAACAGTGCCCAACAGACATCTATGGAAAGTCAGCGCGATATTCAAGAAAGATTGAATGCAAGCACAAATGAGTTGAACAACTTAGGGCCTGAACCTTCAGGAAGCGCTAAAACCTCTGCATCAGAAGCAGCCGGAAAAATTGCAGGAAATATGGATGCCGTAGATTCGTATTTACATATGTGTTGCCCTAACCACAGTTCTACATCTACAGCTGACAAAACAAAAGGGGATTACTGCGTTGACAGCATGAAGAGGTTGGCTAAGTTTTATAATGAAGCAAAGGATTCTGCAGATTCAGACGACGCCGATACTGTAGAGACCCCAAAAAAAGCTCCGAAAAAAGCTTCCCCTCGCCCCGTCGTTACTCCCATCTCCGGAGGCCAGTAGTCTAGCTAGACTGGCCTCATCGCAACGCTACTAGACCGTTGCTGCAACCTGTTGGTAGAATGGGGCTCTTGAAGGAGCCCTCTTGTGCTTAAAAAAATCATCATCGCCTGCGTTGCTCTTCTTTTGCTTGGTTCCATTGGTCTTTATGCCGTTTACCGTTCGGCCAAAGCGAGTCTGCCCCAGCTGATCACCGTTCAAGATTACGAACCCCGTCTGGTCAGCCAGGTGTATGATCGCAACGGAAAAAAAATCGGTGAATTCGCGGTCGAGCGCCGCACGCTCGTCCCTTTCAATAAAATTCCTAAAGATCTTGTGAATTCTTTTCTCGCTGCTGAAGATGATCAGTTCTATCAGCATCGAGGGATCAATCTGCAATCCATGTTCCGGGCGGCCCTCGCTAACTTGAGGGCAGGTCGCTCCGTCCAAGGGGGATCGACGATCACCCAGCAGGTGGCAAAGACTTTGCTGCTTTCTTCTGAAAAAACTTTTGCCCGCAAGCTGCGCGATATTTTGCTCGCCCTCGAAATGGAAAAAAATCTCAAAAAAGAGGATATTCTTTACCTTTACCTCAACCAAATTTATTTCGGCCAAGGAGCCTACGGCGTCGAGCAAGCCGCGCAGGTTTATTACCATAAAACCGTCGCGCAACTGACTCTCGCCGAAATGGCGATCCTCGCCGGTCTGCCCCAGGCCCCCAGCAAATACAGTCCCGTAAAAAATCCCCTGCGCGCGAAAGAACGGCAGAACTACGTTCTGCACCGCATGGCCGAAGTGGGCTTCATCAAAAAAGAACAGGCCGAAGAGGCCGTGCTGCAGCCGGTGAAAGTTTACGTGCGCGAAACCTACGAAGACTATGCCCCCTATTTCCTCGAAACAGTTCGCCAAATTCTCACCACGCAACTCGGCGGTGATGTGGTGCTCGACAAAGGCTTGCGCATTTACACGAGCCTCGATCTGAAAAAACAGCTGGCCGCGCAAGAGTCCATGATCGCGGGACTTAAAGAACTGGACAAGCGCCAGGGTTTCCGCGGCATTCTTAAAAATCTTTCGACCAAGGAAGAAGTCGAAAAATTCCTGAAGGACTCCCGCAACAAACTTCTGTCGCTCGCGACGGCCGAACGAACCATTATGCCCGACGGTAAATTCGCTGAGATCGTCCCCTCCGATAAAAATTCGCAAGCAGCCGTCAAAACGGGAAACCTTCCCTCTTACATCAAAATCAATGACTCTATCGAAGGTCTCGTTGAGTCCGTCGATGATACTCTAGGCCTCGTCAACGTGATTTTACCTGAGGCCCGCGGCGTGATCGATTTAGAAACCATGGCCTGGGCGCGCAAGCCCGATCCTGAAAAACGCTGGGATCAGGACACGATCAAAAAACCTTCTCAGGCGCTCAAAAAAGGCGACATTATTCTGGTGAAGGTCGTGAACGAAAAATTTCAACCCACCCGCATTCTTGCTCAGCAAGCGAAACTTCAGGCCAAATCAAAAGGCAAAATCGCCCCCTTGAACCTGCCCGACTTCACCGGCCTCGTGGATTTGGAGCTCGATCAAGAGCCTCTGGTTGAGGGAGCCCTTTTGTCCTTCGATCAACAGACCCAGGAAGTTCTCGCCATGGTGGGCGGAGCCAACTTTCAAAAAAGCGAATTCAACCGCGCGATCCAGGCTCCTCGCCAAACAGGGTCTTCTTTTAAAGCGATCGTCTACGCTTCGGCCCTCGATAAAGGCTATACGCCCTCCACGCCGATCATGGATGCGCCGATCGTTTACGAAGAGGGCGATTCTGCTAAAGACGACAACGAAGGACAAGAGGACGCAAAAGCCTGGAAGCCCTCCAATCACTCGAAAAATTTTGGTGGTGATATCATTTTCCGTAATGCTTTGGTGCGATCGCTGAATATTCCCGCAGTTAAAATCATTGAAGATCTTGGTGTGCCTTGGGCGGCTGAATACGCCCGTCGCCTGGGGATTTACAGTCCCCTCAACATGGATTTCACCTTGGCCCTGGGTTCGAGCGGCGTGACTCTTTACGAAATGACTAAAGTTTTTTCTGAGTTTGGGCGCCTGGGAAAACGCATTCGTCCGCTGATCATTCGCAAGGTTGAAGACGCCCAAGGAAAAGTTTTGCTTGAAAACCTGTCCCTTGACACCCGCTTTGAAAAAGAAACGAAAGAATACGATCAGCAATTTGAAGATCGCCGCAAAGCCTTCATCGAATCCCTCAAAGACCCTGCTGTTTTGGAAGCTTTGCACAATCAAGAGAAGAAAAAGAAAAAACCCGATGAGAATATTTTCTTCGAAGATCCTGATCAACTGATCAAACCGACCACGGCCTATATCACAACCACTCTGCTCAAGGGCGTTGTCGAAGACCGCATGGGCACCGGGGGCGGCGCCAGAGCCATTGGGCGCGAGGTGGCAGGAAAAACGGGCAGCTCTAATAACTATTTTGACGGTTGGTTCATGGGCTACACTCCACAAATAGCGACTGGCGTCTGGGTGGGATTTGACAAAGAAAAGAGCCTTGGCAAGGGTGAAGTCGGTGGACGGGCCGCATTGCCGATTTGGGTCGACTACATGAAGGTCGCTCATGAAGAACTTCCGCAGATGACATTCCCCGTTCCCCCAGGTATTGTGTTTGCGAACATTGATGCCGACACGGGAAAACTGGCGTCGACGGCAACAAAGAATATCCTCCGGCAAGCTTTTGTCGAAGGCACAGAACCGACAGCGGCGGCGAACAAAGCGGAAGATGCCACCGACTTTTACAAACAGGACATGAATGAATGAAGGAAATCCACCTCTGGGGAGTTAAGCAGAACAACCTGAAAAACATCGAAGTTAAGATTCCTGTAGGTTCGATGACGGTTGTTTGCGGTCCCAGCGGTTCCGGAAAAAGTTCCCTCGCCTTCGAAACCCTTTTCGCCGAAGGGCAAAGACGCTTCATCGAAAGTATGTCTAATTACGCCCGACAATTCTTAAATAAAGCCCCGAAGCCCGATATCGAGGGCATCAACAATATCCCGCCCGCGATTTCCATTGAACAAAAAAACACGGTGAAGAGCTCTCGCTCGACCGTCGGCACCACTACCGAATTGATTGATTATCTTCGTCTGCTCTTTGAAAAAGTGGGGAAGTCCTACTGCCCCACGCATCACTGCCCGACTGAAAAAGAAAGCGTAACCGAGGCGACCGATAAGGTGATCAAAAATTTTGCGGCTAAACGCGGTTATATCCTCGTTGAAATTTCGGAAGAAAACCGCATTGCCCAAGCTAAGAAATTGCACGCCCTTCTTTTGCAAGATGGCTATCTTCGCATTTATTTGCCGTCCGCCGCGAAAAAGAACCTGAAAAAGAAGGTCAGCAAAAAAGAGAGTAAAGAAATCTTTGTTGGCGGGACAACCCAGGAAGAAATGGGTAGCATCGTAGAAATAGCCGATCCCGCTGGAATTAAAAAAGGCCTCCCGAAAGAAAGCTTTTTTTTAGTTATCGACCGAATGAGCTTCAACGAGGACGAGCGCGGCCGCATTGCCGACTCAATGACTCAAGCCTATGAAGCGAGCACCAAATACAATCTCAATCTCGCCACCCGTAAGGCTACTATCCTCACTACCGATGGCCAGCGTTTGCAGGTCAGCGAAGAGGCCTCTTGTCCCGTGTGTGGTTACGTCCCGCCACCGCTGACCTCTCGCCTTTTCAGTTTTAATAGCCCTATCGGGGCTTGTCCCACTTGCAAAGGCTTCGGGAACATTCTTGAAATTGACGAGGCCAAGGTTGTCCCCAATCCCAACCTCAGCATTGCGGGGGGGGCCCTCAGCCCCTTCTGGATGCCCAGCGCCGCTCATGAAAAGCGGCTGCTCCTAGCCTACTGTAAAAAAGCGAAAATTGATCTGCATATGCCTTGGCGTGATTTACCCAAGCCCCAAAAAGACGCCATCTGGAACGGGCAAAAAGATTTCTTCGGCGTAAAGGGACTTTTTGAGTACCTCGATCAGATTAAATATAAAATGCACGTCCGTGTTTTCATTTCACGCTTTCGCAGTCCCTTTTTGTGCCCCGACTGCAAAGGAACCCGCTTGCGTGATGAGGCGAATCACGTCCTGGTGAATGATTTCAACATCAGCCAGCTTTCGAATATGGTGATCGAAAATCTCTGCGCTTTCTTCAAAGACATTCAATTAACCGACCTGCAAAACGAAGTCGCCGGCGAAGTTCTTAAGCAGATCCGTTCTCGCTTAGATTTCCTTATACGCGTCGGTGTTCACTACCTGTCGCTGAATCGTGAAACGCGTACCCTTTCGGGGGGCGAATACCAACGCCTTGTTTTAGCGAATCAACTAGGCTCAGGTCTCTCGCAAGCTCTTTATGTTTTGGATGAACCTACGGTCGGTTTGCACCCTCGTGACAATGATCGCTTGATCTCGATCCTGAAGGAACTAAAAGAGCTCGGAAACACCCTCGTGATCGTCGAACACGACCACGATGTCATAAAAAGCAGCGAAAACATCATTGAGATGGGACCTGGCTCCGGTTATCTGGGCGGAGAAGTGATGTATTCCGGGCCGACCGAAAAGTTCTATGACTTTGAAAAATCCGTGACCGTGCCCTTTTTAAAACCCTTAGCGGAACGCGCGATCTTTCATCCCGTTCGCCCCGTCGATGCGGCGAATTATAAATTTAAAATTGTTCTACGTAAGGCAAGTGGTCACAACTTGAAAGATCTCGACGTGACGATTCCCCTGCATCGGCTCGTCGCTGTCACCGGGGTGAGCGGTTCGGGCAAATCCACTTTGATTTCAAAAACCCTCTACCCTGCCATTGCGCGCACTCTGCAGCTCGATTACTTACCGGCCCAAGCTTACAATGCGATTGAAGGAACCGAGTACATCAAGAACGTTCTGCTGATCGATCAATCCGCCATCGGAAAATCAGCACGCAGTTCGCCCATCACTTATCTGAAGGCCTTTGACGCCATTCGCACCATTATGGCCGCCATTCCCGAGTCTCAAGTTCGCGGCTACACGCCGGGAACATTCAGTTTGAATGTGGATGGAGGCCGCTGCCCGGCCTGCAAGGGAACCGGCTTTGAAGAAATTGATATGATGTTCATGGATAATGTCGTCATCCCTTGCGATGTCTGCGACGGCAAAAAATACCGTCAGGAAATTTTGGAAGTTCAGTACAAGGGGAAAAATATCTTCGAAATCCTTTCGATGACCGTGACTGAAGCGATGAATTTTTTCGTCGCTCATCCTAACGTGCGCAAACCCTTAAGCGTGATGAAAGAAGTGGGCCTCGATTATTTGCAGTTGGGACAGCCTGCGAATTCTTTAAGCGGTGGAGAATCTCAACGTCTCAAGATTGCTCGTGAGCTCTCTCAAGTGCAGCAAAAGGCGACACTTTACATACTCGATGAGCCTACTACCGGATTGCATTTCCGTGAAGTCGATCTGCTTCTGAAGGTCCTGAACAAACTCATCGACGCCGGCGGCAGCGTCGTCGTGGTCGAGCACAATTTGGACGTCATCCGCGGAGCTGATTATATCATTGACCTCGGTCCCGAAGCCGGTAAAAAGGGTGGATATATCGTTGCTGAAGGCTCGCCGGAAGATGTGATCAAAGTCAAAAAAAGTCTGACCGGTCAATATCTTAAGCGCTATCTCGACAGCCAAACCAGCACCGGCACACAGTGGAAAAACTAGATGCAAACAGAAATTAAGAAGCTGATCGCCGAGATGCGTCCGCAAAAGAAAATGTTTACGATCATCGTGATCGCAGGCGTCATCCATGCGGCCAGTTATAGTCAGCTGGCGATGCTGGTAAAACCTTTGTTCGATAAGCTTGCTGAAGCGCAGGTGGATCAAATTCTGCACCTCTTCCCCTTGGCTCTTGGACTCGCTCTTATTTCGGGCATTGGTCGTTATTTTCATATCTATCTGATGAATTACCTCACCGAGTGCGTCGGCCAAAGTTTGCGCTTGAAGCTACAGCAGAAGTTCCTGCGCCTGAATCTTTCCTTTCATAATGGCTATGCGACGGGATCGGGGGGGCTGATCAGCCGGATTTTGAACGACATCAAAACCATCCAGGATGGACTGCGCACGGTCGCTGATATTTTCCTGCATCCCCTGCTGTTTATTTTTCTGCTGATCAATCTTTTGCGCATTGATTGGAAGTTGACCCTCGCGACTTTTCTTATTTTGCCTTTGATCGGCTTTTTTATGCAGTCTGTTTCAAAAAGCCTGCGCAAATATATTCCCATGGGTCAGGTTGTTCTTGAGAAAATGACCTCGACGATCAAAGAGACTCTCGACGGCGTGCGCGTGATACAGTCTTTCAATCTGGAAAAAGAAATCGCGCAAAAACTCAAGACCGAATCGGATGAGTATTTGGAAGTGCGCCGCCGTGTTCATGCCCGCGCGGAGATCATGGGCCCCGTGACCGAATTTATGGCAACGGGAATCGTGATGTGCGTTCTGCTTTATACAACCAATGAGGTCGCGCAAGGCCGCTCGACGCCGGGCTCTTTTGTGGGTTTTGTCACTTCGTTGTTGATGGTGAATCAGCCGATCAAGCGGGTTCAAGAGGCCTACGTGCGGATTCAGGAAGTCATCGTTTCGGCGCAGCGGGTTTACAGCATCATTGAGGCACCCCACGAAGTTCCGGAAAGCCCTCTTAATTTGCCCTTTCCCTCCAATTGGCAAAGCATCGTCTACAAAGACGTGGTTTTTGCCTATGGTTCAGAAAAAATTCTCAAAGGCATCAATCTCGAAATAAAACGGGGCGAGATCATCGCCTTTGTCGGTGCCAGCGGTTCCGGTAAATCGACACTGGTGAATTTGCTTGAACGCTTCTTTGACGCCACTTCGGGTGAAATTCTAGTTGATGGAACAAACATCCAGCATTTCAATCTCAAGGATCTGCGTCGCCATATCGCGCTCGTGAACCAGGACGTTTTCCTCTTTAGCGACACAATTGAGCGGAATATTTGGGCAGGAGACTACTCACGCCGTCGCGAAGATGTCCCGGTGATGGCAAAACTCGCGAACGCTCACAATTTCATTACGAAAACGGCTGAGGGCTACCAGAGCCGCGTCGGGGATCGTGGGAATTTGCTCTCTGGCGGTGAAAAGCAACGGATCAGTATTGCCCGGGCGCTTTTTAAGGATGCTCCCCTGCTGATTCTGGATGAGGCCACTTCAGCTCTGGATACGGCCAGCGAAATTGAGGTTCAAAAAGGCCTTGATCATTTGATGGAGGGCCGCACGGCCCTCGTGATTGCCCACCGCCTCTCGACGATCCAGAAGGCAGATAAAATCATTGTTCTGCGCGCCGGTGAAATTGTCGAAGTGGGTGAACATAAATCCCTGATTGAACAAAAAGGCGAATACTTTAGCTTTTACAATCTGCAACAGTCTTAATCGCTCTAAAAACCCAATGCCTGACCTTTCGTCGAGATGAATGAGTCTTATTCTCGACCAAAGCCTAGAAGGCTTCGATTGCTGACTAGAAGGCTTCAATTGCTGCCTAGAACTTTTCTTGGCCGAACTGTCTGAGAAATGCTCAAACTCACTAAAAAATAGACACCGCTGTTAAGTTTTTGCGCCCTTCCGACGATAGGTTTGATGAAAATTTAGTCAATGAAGGAGTCGTGCATGATCAATTGGGACGAGTTTGAACATATCCATGTCATTAAAAAACTCAAGCATATCTTAAGCGTTTGGTGGAACATCGACATCGTTTTCACCGATGAACGAGGCACTTTAAAAGGTTACGACGGCGACAAAGCTGGTTTTAACAATCCCGCGATCACGGCTCTGATCGGCAAAGAAGCGGGCCAACAAAGCATCACGGAGCTTGTGACCAAATCTTTGGATGACTTGCGCACCTCTAACAATCGTTACAGTTTGAAAAAATGGGACATCGTTAATTTTGACGTCGGCGTTTTCCCGATCATGATCGAAAATGATTGCGTCGGGACCGTCGTGGCCATGGGGTTTTTCCGTGACCAAGAGTTCACTCCGCGCTTGCATGAAATTCGCGATCGCCTGGCGGCCTTCGGAATGTCGAGCGACGTCATCGAAACATGCTTGGGTAAATTGAAATATTTAGAAGAGCAAGAGCGCGTTCATTTCTGTGAAATTTGCGAGCTGGTCGCGCAAGAAGTTGTGACCTTGCACTTAGAAATCTCTTCGCGCGAAAATCGCATTCAAGAGCTGAACAAAGAGCTGGGTAACCGTTTTAAATACGACAATATGATCGGTAAATCAAAACCCATGCAATCACTTTATTCCCTCATGGACAAAATCCGCGGGGCTGATTCGACGGTTCTTGTTCAAGGAGAAAACGGCACAGGTAAGGAACTCATCGCTAAGTCGATTCACTACAATTCCTTGCGCAAAGACAAGGCCTTCGTGATCCAAAACTGCTCGGCCTTCAATGATAATCTTCTTGAATCAGAGCTCTTTGGTCACGTGAAAGGGTCCTTCACCGGAGCCATTCGCGATAAAAAAGGTCTTTTTGAAATGGCCGATAAAGGGACTTTCTTCTTGGATGAGATCGGTGATACTTCACCCACCATGCAGGTTAAACTTCTGCGCGTCCTGCAAGAGGGAACTTTCACCCCGGTGGGCGCAACAGAACAACGCAAAGTAGATGTCCGTATTATCGCGGCGACGAACAAAAATCTCAAAGAGATGGTCGATCAAGGGACATTCCGTGAAGATTTGTACTATCGCCTGAACGTCATCAATATCCGCGTTCCTCCTTTGCGCGAAAGAAAAGAGGACATCCCATTCCTGACCGATTTCTTCTTGCATAAAGTGCAAGAGCAACAAGGCGGTGCCAAACGGGTTCTCACGAAGCGCGCCCTGGAAAAACTCTATGACTATGCTTGGCCCGGAAACGTGCGTGAATTGCAAAATGAAATTGAACGCCTGGTTGTTCTTTCTGGTGAAGAGTCCAAATTGATGGCTGAACTTCTTTCTCCGAAAATTCTCGAAGCGGGAGAGAAGAACAAGGTTCAAGGCTCGCGTTTGCAAGGAAAGCTCAAGGACGCTCTTGAAGACCTCGAACGCGAAATGATCCGTGAAGGCCTGCGCCGCACGGGTTGGAACAAGTCGAAACTCGCGAAGGAACTGGGCATCAGCCGCGCTGGTTTGATTATGAAGGTTGAAAAATACGGCCTCGATAAGCGCAAGCTTGCACGATAAAAATTACTTAACTGCTTCAATGTTAGAGGGGCTTCAGAGTTGATCTGAGGCCCTTTTTCTTTGCCTAAATCACTTAAGCCTCTGAAAATACACACTTTCCACTATGCGACAAATTCCGGCACGCCTTTAGCTAGAGGTCTCCGCAAGGGTGGATTATATGCTGAAGAGAACCGTAGAACATACATCTGTGACAAAGCTGAAACAGCTCGTCGCAAGCCGATTTGGGAAAGACTTGGAAATCCGTCAACTGATGGATTTAAGGGGCCAAGATGGGTCTGAAGATCTCACTTTAAAAGGGAGCGATCTGCATATTCCTATCCGCATGGAAGGACACTTCCTGGGTACCGCCGTTGTCAGCGAGGCAGCCGAATTGAATCGTCAAAATCAAGAGGACCTGGCTCAAGTGGTGCGACTGGTCCTTGAGCCGACGCTTTACAACTGGTATCTCGAACGCAAAGAGAGCAATCTGCAACAGCTCTCCGAAGCTCAGTTTCCCGTTGATAATATCCAGATTTTTAAAGAAGAACTTCCTTCGATCGAAAGTCTTTTCCAAGAAGACGCTGATTTTGACGAGGACTTGCAAAAACCAACGCTCATTTCGAATCTCATCCACCTCGAGAGCAAGAACAACGTGATCGTGAAGAAAATCGCCCTGCAGTTGCACGAGATGACCCACCGCTGGGCCTTCGTCCCGTTTCAAGATATCAAATCCCAGCTCACCACGGTCGTTGATATCCTCAACCTGGGAGCGATGACGGTCTTCATCGAGAATCTGCAAACTCTCACCGCCCAGGACCAAGAGCTTGTTTTGGAATATATCAAGAGCCCTCGTTCCGATGAGGAGCCGTTGCTGATCACCTCTTCTTCTTTAAGCAAGGAGGAGTTGAAAAATTCCGACTTGCACCCGGAGTTGGTTGAGCAAATCGAAATAAATACTTTTGAAGCGGACCGCGCGCCGCTGGTGTACCAAAGCCTTAAAGAAGTTTTGGAGCTCTTTTTCTTGAGCGATAAAAAATGATATCACCGCCGACCAAACGACGAAGTATCCGGGGTTATTGAATACGCCCACTTGATTTTTAATTGGACCGCGGTACCATGATTTCATGGTGACTCACGACGAATACATAGAGCCCTTCCTGACACGGGCACTGCAGGCTACGGACTACAAGATATTTTCTTTGGCCGGTGATGCGTCCAATCGACGCTACTACCGTATCGTCCTTGATCAACGCTCTTGGGTCCTTATGCGCTGGGATCCCTTCAATCCACAAGATTATCCCTTCCTGAGCGTCTTAAATCATTTTGCGAAAAACAAAGTCCATGTCCCTTCGGTCGCCGCGATGTCACCCGACGAAGGTCTTGTTCTCCTGGAAGATCTCGGAGACCTCACCCTCGAGCGTAAATTCTGGGAAAATCAAAATAACGAAGCCGCGATGGACTTTTACAAAATGGCTGTCGATGAGATCATTAAAATCCATCATCCTGCCACTCTGGATCGTTCCGATTGCACGGCTTTTAAAATCAAGTTTGATACCGAAAAATTCCTGTGGGAAATGAACTACGGTAAAGACAATTTGATCTTAGGCCTGCTCAAATTCAACCTCACCTCGCCTGTTCAAGAAGAGCTCGACAAGGTTTTCACCACAATCTGCCGCCGGTTGGACGAAGAGCCCAAAAGAATTGCTCATCGCGATTACCATTCACGCAATTTGATGATCAAACTCGACGAGATGTGCGTGATCGATTTTCAGGATGCTCGTCTAGGACCCATTCAGTATGATCTCGTCAGTTTATTCAAAGACTCCTACGTCGACATGTCTGATTCTATGGCCGGGCAATTGACTGACTATTACCTCGAATGCGCCCGCGAGTATTTGCCCAAAGATTTTTCGCGATCTCATTTTGATGAAATTTATGAACTGCAAACGATTCAACGTTGTTTCAAAGCCTGCGGAAGTTTCTCGAGCTTTATGCATCAGCGCAATGATCATCGCTATTTGAAATACATCTCCGGAACTCTCCGTCGGGTGCTGAAGAGCCTCACCGTTTTTCCTGAATACAAAGTTTTTTCAGATGTCTTGATTGACTCCGGATCACTTGATCGAAAATACGAAAATTTATGAACGTCATGCTGCTCGCCGCCGGTGAAGGCACCCGTCTTCGGCCCCACACTCTTGTTTTGCCGAAACCTTCCATTCCTTTTTTAGGGATTCCTTTAATCTCGTACCCCTTAGCTTTTTTAAACTCCATCAAGATCGATCAACTGGTGGTGAATACTTTCCACTTGCCCGAAAAAATCATCACCACCCTGAAGCAGCTCCCGCCTTCAGGAACCGATCTGATTTTTTCTGCCGAAAAAGGGGAAATTTTAGGAAGCGGCGGCGGCCTTAAAAAAGCCGAGAAGTTTTTCAAAGGTCAGGGTGATTTCATTCTCATGAACGCAGATGAAGTGATCCTGCCGAAAGACAAATTCATTTTTGAAAAAGCTTGTACTTTTCATCAAGAATCCAAATCTTTAGCCACTCTGTTGGTGATGAAGTACCCCGGCGTCGGGACAAAATTTGGCGGAGTTTGGACAAAGGGCTCTGACGTTCTTGGCTTTGGCAAGACAGCTTTACCTGGAAGCGAAACCGGTTGGCACTTTATCGGGCCGCAGATTTTATCCGAAGAAGTTTTTTCGTTCCTGCCGCCCCAAGGCCCTTCTAACATTCTTTACGACGGCCTCGCCCAGGCGATCGCCGCCGGAAAAAAAGTCAGCGTCTACCCTATCGACTGCGAATGGTTCGAAACCGGAAATGAAAAAGATTTTCTCGAAGCCACAAAAATCTGCTTAGATTTTCTGGCTCATGACAAATCCGAGGGAAAATATCTAAACGAAGTTCTCAACACCTTTGCGCCTCAGCCTTTTCATTTTCGCACAGAGAAATTTGCCGAGAAATCCGTACAGATTCTTTCCGCGAAAAACTCTGTCGTCTCGGCCAATGCCAAACTCTCCGGATTTTCCGTTCTTTCTGAAGGGGTCCGCGTCGGCGCGGGTTGCGAGCTCAAGAATGTCATCGTGGGACCTTACGTCCATTTGCCTGATCATTCCTCTTTTGCAGATCAAATCATTCTTGCGCTCTAGACGAGCGTGATCTTACCCATGCTGACCGCTCGCTGAGCCCCGGTCGTGCGTGGGAAATTAGACGGCCAATTCCAAATACGATAGGCCGCGAGTAAACCAAAAGCTGCCCCCTCAATACTGGAGGCGGGCCAGCCCAGATCTTCCACCGTCTTCATTTCAACCTCAGGCAAAAGAGCATGAAGACGCTGAAGAAGCGCTTTATTTTTCGCCCCCCCACCACAAAAAATAATTTTCGCTGGCAGAGGCCTCACAAATTTCTGATAGGACAGAGCAATCGACCAAGCTGTCCATTCCAGGAGAGTGGCCATTTGATCAGCGAATTTCAGATGGCGGGATTCCTGTTTGAATTTTCTTAAGAGAATTTCGCCAAACTCTTCACGGCCGCAACTTTTAGGCGGAGCCTTTTTGAAATAGGCATTCTTAAGCAACGAACCAACAACTTCAAGATCGGCGGAGCCCCTCAAGGCAATGCGGCCATCTCGATCAAAGTGCTTTTTGCCCTTGGTTTTTTCCTGCATCAAAAGATCCATCATCATATTGGCAGGGCCGGTATCAAAGGCTAATTTTACACCTTGAGCAGAAACCAAACTTAAATTGCTGATCCCGCCCAAATTATGCACGCTCACTGTCTCTTTTTTTGCGCTCGAAAACGCGATCTGGTGAAAGAGCGTCGCGATGGGGGCTCCCTGACCACCCAAGGCGAGATCACTCACGCGAAAATCAGAAACAACCGGAACGCGCGCCGCGGCCGCCAGATAAGAGCTTTCACCAATTTGCAAAGTTGCGGTCGGCGCTTGGTGAAAAACAGTTTGGCCATGCAAGCCAATCAAATCTACTTTCCTCATCGCAGGCGTGAGCTTTCTGAAACAGCTCGCATAGAAGCGACCCAGTTGATGATGAAGCAAGCTCAGTTCATTCACCTTGAGCTCATGTTGGGCGGCTCTGATCAGTTGAATCTTCAAAGCCCGAGGAAAGGCGAAAGAGCGGTCCGCTTTATAGGAGATACGAACTTTTCCAGGCTGCGCGCCGGGACGCCGAATTTCGGTCAACACGAAGTCGACCCCATCCAAGCTTGTGCCGTTCATAATGCCAATAACTCTCAATTTTCTTTTTTGTTCTAGCGAAGACAAGATGCTCATGGCAAAAGTTTACCTGAATCGAGGCGCTTAAGAAATTACTTTTGCAGAGCTAGATCTGTCTCGTCGAGGAAAACATTCTGTTTCTCTTTGAGTTTGTAACGACGGTTCATCATTTCAAAGAGGCTATCGCCCGAAACCCCGATGGGTTCACCATTGAAGTCACGCGACATTCCCGCCACTTGAGCAGGACTTCGGTCTACCTTCGAACCGTGGCCACCGCCGCCGAGTCCACCCGCCGTTTCACTGGTCGTGCCCGCAGCGCCGCCGCCGGACCCGCCGCCGCCTTCGTCAAAACCGCTGGTGGCGGTCAAGGCTCCGCCCTTCCCCACTTTTTCGTCGACTTTTTTCGCAACGGCCATCACGGCCGCGATTTGATCAGCCGACATTCCAGCCGCCGCCATGCCTCCCGCCGAAGCCAGGTCTGCGGCATTATAAGATTTTCCGTCAGCTGTTTTGATCACGCCGGTTGAAAGATCGGCCGTACTACCCGCCACACCATCTTTTAATTTTCCGGCGATGGCCTGCAAGTTTTTATTAGCCGCATTGCCAGATTCATTCTTCAAAGATTGGAAATCCGCCGCCGCCAGGGAAGAAGCGTCGGTGTTCATCGCGGTCGATGCCGCTTGTCCCGATTTATCTCCATTCTCCTTTGATTGTCCTGCAGCCAAGGCGGCCATCGCGGCCAAAGCGGCACCCATCATACATGCGGCAATATTCGTTGGAGGACACTGCGCGAACTGCTGCATGGCCTGCATCGCCAGCATCATCGCGGCCTGCGCAGCCTTACTACTTGCATCACTGTTATCACTTTTAGTTTTATTCGCCGCCGTGTTGACCGAAGCTCCACTGGTTCCCGAGTCACCACTCAGCGTTCCCGCGAATGAAATTTGCGACGTAAACGCAATCAAGGTCAATGTCTTAACAATCAATTTCATCTGTTTTGCCCCACGCAGGAATGTTCTTTCATGTCGGCCCCACAGTCTCTTTATCGGACAAAGGTCCAAGGGACTGAAGTGGCCGAGATCACAAAAGATAGAAATCTCGTGTCTCAATCTGAAACACTCTTACCAATCATCCGGAGGGGGATTGTAAATCGGTCCCGTGCCCGAGCTCTCGCCACCCAATTGCAAATCCTGCTGCTTCAAATACTCAGAACCCACAAGCTTCACGCTGTAACCCGAGGTCCCGCCAGCCGCGCAATTCCCCGAAGAGGGCGGATCCAAAAAAGGCTGCGAGTCGACGTCACTCGGAAAAATACATTTCCCAAACTTCGAGGTGTCTAAAGAGTAGTCAATCAACGAATGCTCGGCCCAGCCGGTGAGAGTGTTCTGCCAAGTGAGAGAAATCCAAGTCTGTTTATCTGATAAGCCAAAATCACTCAACGGCGGAGCATTCGCGTGGGCCTTGATAAAACGAGTTTGATCTTTGATACTAAAACTTTCTAAATCCATTCCTTCACCCGCCCGCGAACCCAAATCACCGCGCAGCTGTTGCGGCGAGCTGAGCGCCCCTTTTTTCGCCAGCAGCCCGGCTTTCAAACGCAGATAGTAGTTGTGATAGTAGTCAGGCTCGATGGAGTAATAAGCCATATCGAAAGGATCCGGAGCAACGGCCGCGATTTCAAGACTGCGCATGGGCGTACTCTCAACCGAACCGCCCCAAGCGAGAGGATCGCCTGTTTTTCCGTTGCTAAAGCCGAACGGAAGGTCTTTCCAGTGATCAAAATTAGGAGATCCACTCTCTTTATGGACATCAAGACTATCACCCTTTGTTTGCCACTGCGGATCCATTTTATAGATAGCTTGAGCACTATAGCCTAAAGAAATTCTCGACTTCAGTCCCAGCTTATCACCAATGAAGCGGCTGTAATTAACAATTCGTTCTTTCGGATTCCCAATCTGAGCAACATCTTTTGTTCGTTTCGGTAAAAGGGGATCTGTCTGCTCATTCGCACTAGAGCCTGTCGACTCGTAACCCCGCGGCCATTTCTTGTAGAACCAAGGCCCTATGCGCCCACCAAAAGGCTTTGCGAAAGCACGCGCTTTGAGTTTAATTGCGCCAAAAGGGGAAAAAGGAATATTCGGTTGAGCTTCGGCCTTCACGCCAACATAGGCCATGCACCAGGGATTTTTCTCAACACCTAAGGTATAATTGTTAATATTATCTGGATCACTACGAGGCCCAATAAAATCTTTAACGCCATCTATGTCACTTTTTAAGCCTGCTGTGTCGTAATGAAATGGTTTACACTTTCCTTCATTGCTTTTGTCCGTGGTGCAATTATTGCCTTCAAAAGAAGAGCCTCCTAAAAGTTCTTTTCCTACTATGTTGAGAAGTGCATTAGGGCCAGAGCAAACTGTATCAATGAAATTAAATCCTGGAACAATTCCAATTGTGTTCAGCCATTTTGGTGGTCGAGAAGCGGCTACTCCAGATCCGCCACACGCTTCGTTTCCCAAAGAATTATAAACATCAAAGGTCAATTTATCGTTATTATTCGCATAGGTTAAATTCTTTTTTAGTGTCTTCTCAATACCATCCTTGACGCTATCTCCATCGATATCTGTAAAATCCGTTGTCGACTCGCTTGTTGCACGAGATATTTTAGTAATCAATGCCATGCGATCCGCTTGATCAACATTGTATGTAACGACAAATTTTCCTAACATGAGATAATTATATGATCCCATAATTTCACATCGCTTAATCGCATTATCTAACATGAATTGTGAGGCCGCGCGAACCGATTGCGAGAAGCTAAGAAACCCGGCGATAACGGCCGGAGGCTTAAAGAGCTTAGTTGCTCCTTCCGTCGCCATTTTTCGACAGGTATTCTCGTTGTTGGGCATAGGCCGAAAGGGAACATAGGTAATACAAAACGACGGCGTATCGTAAAAATCTTGGTACTTTGGATCATTACTTGTCTGATCCGTTCCCGCATCGACAAGTTTACCAGGAATCACTTTGACGAAAGGATCCGCTTTCCCCTCTGATTCTGCTTCTCCCGCGCTGCCGATCGCGCGGTAGCGCCAGGTCAGCAATTTCCAGCCCTGACGGATCTGGTAGTTCGCGTGCGCGATGGCGTTCATGTTTTCGGCTTGCTTCGTGGCTCCGTAATACGCCGCAAGATCCACGGCGTTTTGCAAGTTGATCTTGTGGTGAACGAGCAGGCCCACATTGATAACCATCGCAAAGAAAAGAAAGAGCACTTGAAAAATCAACGCGACGAAAATTGCGACCTGACCCCGACGATCCTTCAGGCGTGATTGCAAATAGGAAATGGATTTCTTCAAACGCTGTCTCATCGTGTCTGAAAATTCTCTCTCATTCGCTTGCTTGGCGCAACAACTCGACCTCGAAAACTTTGACTTGCTCAGGAATAAAATGACAGACTTTTACCATAGCCCCCCAAGGAGACTCGACGATGGTCCGATCACTCTGCGCCCTTTTGCTCTTATCCTTCGCTTTGCAGGCGCAAGGGGCCGATACCCTCTTTGAAGGCTACGCCAAACTCGTCGTGAATGGCCATCATGTCGGCTATGTCATCAGCCGCTACGAATTCGATTCGAAGAAAAATCAATTCGCCTCGGCTTATTTTTTGAAAACGGGTAAGGGCGGCACTGAGGTCACTGAAAGCCTTAAGGCCTTTGCGACAGCGGATCTGGTGCCCCTTTCTTACGAGTACACTTCGGTCGTCGGTAAAGATACGAAAACGATCGATGCCAAATTCAAAAATGGCACGATGAGCGCCCTGGTTAAAACGAACGGGAAAATCTCCCGAGTCGATAAGAAAATTCCGAAGGGAACTTTTTTAAGCACCTTCCTGATCTACCTGATGATGAAGAGCAAAGAGGGCCTCAAATCCGAAAGTAAATACGAGTACCAGGCCATCGCCGAAGAGGACGCCAGCATCCAGAAGGGCCAAGCCCTTGTCGGTAAAGAAGAAACTTACAATGGTTTCAAGGCCTTTAAAATTCTGAATACTTTTAAAGATTCAAAATTCCTGAGCTACGTCAACGACCGCGGCGAAGTTCTCGGCACCAACGTGATCGCTCAAGGAGTCAGCACCGAACTCGTCGGCAGCATGGCCGAAGCGACCAAGGACCAAGCGGTGAGCTCGACTCTGCTGTCCGCCATTTTTGGCAGCGTTCCCAAGGGTGATAACAACATCATTGCCCGCGCGAGGGCCGTGACCCCGGCCACCAAAAATCAAACCAAAACCGAAGGCGTCCCGGCCGGCGAAGGTCTTCAGATCAAGGCCGAAACAGACAAGAAAGAGGAAAAGTAGCATGAATAAACTTGTTGGCCAGCATATGCTGATCGGAATTTCGGGTCATGCGCTCACTCCGGACGAAAAAAAATTCATCGTGAACAACAACATCAGCGGCGTCGTGCTCTTTGCCCGCAATGTCGCGGAACCCAAGCAGATCCACGCTCTTTGCTCTGAAATCCAATCTCTTCGCCACCAGATGCAGGATAAAGCGCCGCTTTTCATCGGGATCGATATGGAAGGGGGCCGCGTCGCCCGCCTCAAAGCGCCCTTCACGATTTGGCCACCGCTCAAAAACTTGGGTGACATGGATGCCCCCACGATTTCTTTTCATTTAGCTAACCGCATGGGGCAAGAGCTGATGGCGGTCGGAATCAATCTGGATTTTGCTCCTTGTGTGGACGTTTTCACCAACGAAAAAAACACCGTGATTGGTGATCGATCCATCAGCTCCGATCCCGAGATGGTGGCGAAGCATGCTTCCGCTTTGATCCGCGGATATCTGAAGTCCGGCATCATGAGTTGCGCGAAACATTTTCCAGGGCACGGCAATACCATCATCGATAGCCATGAGGACCTTCCGGTTGAAGACTTAGATAAAAAACGTCTCGACGAGTGCGAGCTCATTCCCTTTCGCAAGTCCATCAAAGCCCGCGTGGAGATGATCATGACGGCGCACATTTTATTTTCAAAAATAGATGCGAAGTGGCCCGTGACCCTTTCCGAAACGTTCTTGAAGAAAATCCTGCGCGAAGAGCTTCGCTACCGCGGCCTGATCATCACCGACGATCTGGATATGAAGGCCATGGCGAAGCACTATGACCGCGGCTCCATTCCCGTGCAGGCGATGAAGGCCGGCGCAGATTTGCTTCTCTATTGCAACGAGCCCGCCTCCCCTCCGCGCGCGATCGAAGCGGTGGTCAAAGCTTTAGAAAGTGGCGAGCTCAAAAAAGAAGATTTCGCCGTCACGCACCGGCGTATTCTCGAAGCAAAGGCCGACCGCATTCCCCATCCTGATCCAATGCCCTTGAACGAAGCCCTGAAGTGGATCGGCCACGCCGAACATCAGCGCATCGCTCAAGCAATTGCCAACAAAGTGGTTCCCGAAGGCCTCTTAGCTGAATAGCAAAATGGGGTCGCAGGGCTCAAAGCGCCTGCCCCACGCGACGGATGTGATCGATCAGGTCTTGATCTTCGATTTGATGGAGCAAGGATAAATCTACTTTATAGGGCAGCATGAGCTCTTCAATTTCATTTTCAATTTTAAGTAACTCCGTCGTCGTTAACTCGGGAGCAACAAGGGAAATGTCGATATCGGACCCTGGTTTGTAGTTACCCTTGGCGCGAGATCCGTAGACAATGGCCTCTTTAATGGCATAGCGCCCGAAAACGCTTTGAAGAGAAAGGATTGTTTTGGCTGCTAAGCCATGCTTTAAAGCCGCACTCATTTCTGCGAGAGCTCCTGCATTTTTTGATTGAATTGCAGAAAAAGAGCAAAATAAGAATTCAGAATTTTGTCAGTGATGTCTTGAGCGATATTTTTATTATAGGTGTGCGAGGTCTGGTTGCGGCTGCGGATCATCTCCATCCAACCCTCACCATCAATGATGAGACCTTTTTGAAAGGCTTCACGAGTCGCATCTCGGGATCCCGTGATCTGATTACCGCCTTGATAATCGAAATAATCTTTAAGCACATTCCAAGACAGCTCATGCGTAAATTCGAAGGCCTGAATTAATCCCTGTTTTTCTAAATCAGACAACGATCTTTGCTGAGAAAGCTCAACGGCCGCCTTGAGCTGGGCAAAAGCCGGCTGAAAGTTACTGAATCTTTGCTTCCATCTCGTATCTGCTGAAGAAATTTTGGTCACGGCAGAACCCTTCTGGCTCTAGTTTAAAGGCAACGATTGGATGTTCTCCTAGATAAGTTAAATTCTCAAATTGAAGAAGCCATTGCGTTTACCATTAAATGCAGCGTCAAACGAAGCGTCGCCAAGAGAGGCCATCCACACTGACAATTTCAGCGGCAAGCCTGAAATTCCTTCACGCGATTCTTTTTGCCGGGGTCTGATTATTTTCTTAACCTACTGATTCTACTAAACTTATTTAAGCGCTCACGGCCATCAAACCTGGCGCGGGAATTGGAGTCTTATTTCATCGAACTCGAGGTGAAATCATGGATTTTAACGACCTAAATGATTTAAACGATAAGAACTGGAGAAAACCCTACCGCGCTCCAGCCGAAGCCAAAACGGGCCGATTCGTCAGCCTTTCTGCTTTGATCCACATGGGCCTCGCTTTCGCCGTGACGTTGGCTTCCGTGCCTGTGATCCACGAAGCCAAAACCGAAACGATTGAAATCGAAGTTCCTGGGTCTGCGGCACCGGTCGTTGCGACGGCCGCCACGCCCCGAGCCCCTGCTCCCGAGAAAATCGCGACGGTGAAGGCGGAAGCCCTTCCAGAAAAAACGGTGACTCCCGCACCGGTAGCGGTTCCCGTTGCTAAAGTTCAAGAAGTCGTCACTAAAAAATCAACACCAGCCCCTGCACCGAAAGCCAAGGCCGTTCACGTGGCCAAAGCACGGGTCGCTGTTCCCCATGCGGTGAAAGCGGCTGCCCCGGCGGCTCCCAAACTTGCGACGATCGATGACATTGATTCGCCAGAAGTCGATGTGGATAAAGATGTGCAACACGCTCTTATCCCAACGGCCTACAATGAAAACTTGGATGAGGATCTTTCGAAAGTAGACAAGGAACAGGCGCACAAGCTCGCCGAAGAAAAGAGCCAGCTCGAAAAAGACGCGGCCGCCGTGGATGCCGAAAACGAAAAAGCCCTCAAAAATTTAGATGCTGAAAATAAAAAACAAGCTGCAGCCTTGGCTGCAGTCAACGAGGCCCGCCGGGATCAAGAACAAAAGGCCATCGCCCAGGCCCGAGCCGAAGAATCGGCCGCCGCCGAAGCGGCTGCAGCCGCCCGTGCAAACGAAGCCCAACGCCAAAGAGCCGCGGCCATCGCCGCCGCCGAGGCCACGGCAGCTAACGCAGGTCCCGGTGGAACCCCCCAGGGTATTCGCGATCTCAAAGATCTGCGCCAAATGCCCGGAAATCCCATCCCCCGCTATTCAGCGCAAGAGCGTCTGCACAACCAGCAGGGCAAAGTGGCTTACTACGCCTATGTGCAAAAAGATGGTCGTTTGACGAGCTTCCGTCAGATCGCAACCACGGGTCATAGCAATTTAGACTCAAAAACCCTCCAGGCTCTGCAACAGTGGAAGTTCTATCCAGGCCAAGAGGGCTGGGTGGAGTTGCCTTTTCAGTGGAATTTAGAGGGAGAAACCCAATCCGTTGATGGTCTGCTGCGAACCAAATCCAGCGATCTCACGACCCGCCAATAGGCTTTGTTAAATCTGATTTACTGGAAACACCACAGACCACAAACGCAAAAAGCTTTTAGACTGTCATCTAAAAGCTTTTTTGTTTTAAACACTTAGCTCAAAACTAGTCTTTGAAAAGTTTCTTAGCAGACTTCGTAGAGCCTTTTGTACGCAAACCCGCTTTACGCTTTTTGCCTTGAGACGCTTTTTTGTGCTTACGAACTGTTTCAGTGTGTTTTGTTTTAGAAGCCATATTACCCCCGGATTAATAACGGAACGAGTTAACTATCAAAAGGGAATCTGCAAGTCAATCGAATGCCGATAATCCTTGGAGTCTTTTAAATTGCCCTGATAGGCGTAATTAATAGAAAAACGGGGGCCACTGAAGCCAAAGCCCGCCGTCACGAAATTTTGCGAGCCGGTCTGGTCGTTTTGGTCCGTTTCCGCCCCCACCCGCCAGATGACGAAGGGATTGACGAAGACTTCCAGGCCCGCCATGACCCGGGGGCGTCCCATATTAAACTCGCTGCCCGAGACGTAGTCCAAGAGGTAATGCACAAAATCCTTATAGATATAGTTCAATCCCAAGCCCACCTCAGGGCTTAACCGAACGATCGAGGGAACATCTTTGCGCGAACCCATGAGATTATAAAAAACCGCACCGAGGCCAAACTTCTCATTGAGGATATAGGCGAAACCTAAATCCGCATTGTTCTGCCGATAGCTGGTGTCAGGAGTCCCTTTAAAAGTACTCTCCGTATGGTGCGCGGTGATCCCCACGGTGAAGGATCCCTTCACGAAATCAGCAATGGCAATCGCGAAATCATGGTTACGAATTTCCTGATTGTTCACGGTCTTTTTCGTCTGGACATAGCCCAGACCTCCCGGGATCGTGCTGTCCTGAGTATTGTCACTCAGACTTAGGGCGAGTTCATCCTTCGCAAAGGAGCTCAAGAAATGCCGTCCCCGCAAGTGAGGTAAGGTGCCTGGATTCAAGTAGATAGCATCCCCTGATTCAACCGCGGCGCGCCCCGTATTGCCCGCCCCCACAGAGACCGAGGAATTATAGACTTGGGCCATGGCAGCGCTCACTGTAAAATAAATGAATATAAAAACAGGAAGTTTTATGGCCCTCCGTGGAAGGCTCGAAGGATTGAGCATGTTCAAATACCTCGTTCTGGTGACGTTGCTCTCATATCAAGTTGTTCAAGCGCATGCGAACAGCTACGTGCAAAAATCCGTTTTCAACGGTGACAATGTCATTTCCATTCTCAAGAAAAACGGTTTCAACGAATTTCAGCGCGAGTCAATTTTGTCTCAAAATAAAGGCCTGCGCCAGCTGTTCCTGACATTGGATACAAAATATTTGCTGCAGGCTGAAAAGGGAGCCGTTGAGTTACGACTTTACGACTCTCAAGGCAATCACGCTTTCCGCGTTTGGCGGGACTCGACTAATTTTGGGGTGCAGGCTTTCAAACCCGAGTTCACCACGACGATCGAACGTTTCGATGGGCACGTCTATGGTTCTTTGATGAACAGCATCCTCAATAAAGTCGATAGCAATTGGATCGCCTCTCGTTTCATCGATGCCTACGTTTTTGACGTGCGACCTTCAACGCTCGAGCGAGGCGCTCCCTATTCTCTCAACGTCGAGAAAAAATACGATCAGGGTCAATTCATTAAATATGGCGAGGTCACCCAGACTTCATTGAAAATTGAAGGCCGATCGCTTCGCAAAATTTTCGTTCGCTCGGCGGGCGGTGGAGTTTTCATCACCGATCAAGATCTGCAGAAGCAACGTCTGTTCTATGCCCCTGCCAATTATTTACGCGTTGCAAGCCTGTTCCAACCCTTTCGCCGCCATCCCATCACCAAACGCCTGCAACCCCATAATGGAGTGGATTTTGAACTCGCCGAGGGAGACCCCGTGCTTGCCGCGCGCCAAGGAGTCGTCGTGCGTTTCGGCCGCAGTCGAGCCGGGGGGAACTTCATCGTCCTCGCCCACACCAACGGCATGGAGACAGCTTACAATCACCTCATGAGAGTGAGTTCGCGCATTCGCAGAGGTCTGCGCGTCACCGCGGGAGAAAAAATCGCGGAGGTCGGTTGCACCGGTTACTGCACTCGCCCCCATTTGCATTTTGCTTTGAAAATCAAAGGCCGAATGGTGGATCCCTTGAAATATATCAAGCCTTTCCCACTCTCAATGGAAAATCTTCTGGAAGCTAGAATTGCTCAATTCTAGCTCGAGAAATGATTCTTGTGCGTCGTTAATTACGGGTGCAGATAGAAACGTAGTGCGCACAACGTTTTGTCGGAGGCGCCGCGGGATTGCTCAGATTTTGGCCCGGGATTCCCTGAAAGCACTCTTGTGTTTGGTCATACTGAATTTGCACTGTCGAGCCGTTCAGAACTTCGGTCGGATAGCATGATCCTCTTTTAGGAACAACGCAACGACGTGAGATGCTGACATCCCAGTCTTCAGGTCGCAAATGGCGACGCACGATTTCGAGTTCTGTTCGATAAACTTGATCCGACAACAAATTGATTCCATCAGGAGGGCACAGAGCCGCATCCGCTAAGCGCACAACCGCGTAGCGCCGATTGGCATCGCAATTCCAAGTGCCGCCCGAGCTGCTGGCCGGGACTTCCAAGTTGACCTCGTTGACGCCCGTCAAAATACTATTTGGATTGCTAGCCGCGACGCGTGCATTTGCACCCGCAATTGTTTTTGTCAAAGGCGCAATGTCCACCGAAAACATGAGATTGTAACCCCGGCCGTAGGCAATCGTCGTGCTTGGAGTCACGCCGACAGCAGGAATCGGGGCGCGCGCGGCAAAGGGGTCACCGGAAGCCGAAGTAAAAGTTTGGCTGATCTGGCTTTTGTTCACGAAGTCATTCCGCAAGTTTTGGGCGGTCGTTTCCGAATCATTGTACGAAAAACTCGCAAAAACGTTCCGCGATGTTGGGTCTATGCCAAAGGGAAAGTAAAAAACCGGCGCCGTTCCCGAAAGAGCTAGGGGAGCCATGTAGCGATCATTCGTCAGGGCATCGAGAGTATTGACGTAATCGATCCCTAACGCAGGGGTCGAATTCGCCGGCACACGCAAGACTTGCGGCGCTCCGCGAGCCCGCAAAGCAAACTGCGGCTGTGCTCCCGCATTCTCGGGCGAATAGGCCATATAATTTTTAATTTGGGCAGGCGTAAAAGTCGTCGCCGGATAGACCGGTTGGAAATTCGTTTTTAAATAATCCAGGAATGTCTGACGAACGCGTACGCCGCCCGTGGCGTGGGCCCCGATGCGGACGGTGAAAAATCCCGTGTTCGACATGAGATCAGGACCCGTGCAAGAGTTGTAGCTGATTTGATCGGAAAGAACATCAAAGGCAAAGGGAGCCAATTGAACTTTAGCGGCGTCGGTTTGACCAAACTGGCTGGTCAAATTGGGATCTGTGCTCGCCATGGCGAGACCGTCATCAAGTGAAGAGTCAAAGCCTGCTTTTCCGCAGTTTTGGAAAGACATCAAAAGCAAAAGAGAAGCGAATATTCCCCCTCCTGCTTTCCATCTCGTTTTATAGATCTGGAATTTCATGCGTTTTCCCCCAATCTCAGATTAACATGATCGGAATATTTCAAATAACAAAAGAGAGTCGTGTCTCATTTTAAGACATGAGTTTCAAAAGCTTATGGTTTTGGGCTTGTGTTAGAATGAAACATTTGAGATCAGTTAAGCATGTCAAAAGTAAAAAAAGCTATTATTCCTGCGGCTGGCCTCGGAACCCGATTTCTTCCGGCCACCAAAACAGTTCCTAAAGAAATGCTCACGATTGTGGATGCGCCCATCATTCTGTACGTGGTCGAAGAGGCGATCCGTGCCGGCATCGAAGATATCGTTCTCATCGCTGGTCGGGGGAAACACGCGATCGAAGATTTTTTCGACACCTCCTATGAGCTTGAGGACCGCCTCGCCAAAGATGGAAAGCTCAACTTGCTCGATCGTCTGACACGAATTCGTGACATGGCGAATGTGATCAGCATCCGCCAAAAGCAAGCTCTTGGCCTCGGCCATGCCGTCCTCTGCGGAAAGCCCATCATCGGCAACGAGCCTTTTGCCGTTCTTCTGGGAGATGAAATCACCATGGGCTTTGATGGTGAACCGAATGTCACTGCTCAGTTGGTGGAGTCCTTCGAAAACACGCAGCTTTCAACCGTGGCCGTGATGAAGGTCGAAGAAAAGGACGTCTCAAAATACGGGATCGCCGACGTCGATGAAAGCAATCCAGAACTTTTTCGCGTGCATTCGCTGATTGAAAAGCCAAAACCGACTGAAACGAAAAGCCGTTGGGCCCTGCCCGGGCGCTACGTCTTCAGCGCTCGTCTTTTAGAAATCTTAGGCCAGGCTCAACCCAGTTTACATGGCGAAATTCAGCTGACGGACAGCATGAAAATTCTTTGCGAACAAGAGGGCATGAATGCGATGACGTTCAAGGCCAAGAGATTTGATGCGGGTGATAAGTTAGGTTATATGCAGGCCAATATTGAACTCGGTCTGCGCAACCCAGAAATCGGATTGGATCTCAAAAAATATCTTCTCGAACTCGCAAAAAAGCTGGAGACTTGAGAGATGCTAAAAATCCTTATCCCTTTCCTTTTTATTTCCTCTTTTGCCCAGGCCTACATCCTTCCTTCTCGGATCATCCTGCAAAAAACGGTCGAAAACGCGGGGACCGGTATTTATGCCATCGAACAAGAGGTGCAATTTCCGAATGGCAATGACAACCTCATCCTCAAGGAGTCTTGGCTGATAGAAAATGATCACTCGATGCGACTCACGGTCACCGGCACCAAAGATTTGCAATCGCAGATTCATATGCAATTTGTCTATTCCGGGGGCAGTCGTCACAGTCTGAACGGAACCTCGCATCAGTCACAAAAAATTTCGGAGGACTTTGTCGAGCGCTTCCTTAATTTCCGTTCGGTCGAAGCTTTCGCGAGCCATCTCGTGGCCCTCAAAATGGCTCCTTCTAACTTTCTTCAAGCGAAGCCGACGAAGGCGAACGACTTCAAATATGAACCTGAAAGTTTCTTGCGATACTCACGCGTCGGTGGAATCGTCGCTTACGCTTTTGGCGTCCCCACTTCTCCGGAAAAAGAGGTCAGCAATCCGGGAATTTGGATTGAGCAGGATCAATTTGTCGTTCGTAAAATTCGTCTCCCTTCCCAGGTAGAGATGTCTGCGGAGAGCTACAGCCAATTTGCGAAGGGTCTCAATTATCCCCGTCAAAGGGTGATCCGCTGGGGAAATAACTCCGTGAACATTCGCCTCATCAGCGCGACGGCGCGCCGTAAAGCCCAAGATTCCTTCCAACCCAACTCTGTGAATGTGGCGACAAAATTAGATGGTCTCGCGAATCAAGTGGCGAAGGACGCCGTCATTGACTTCTATACGAGGTGTCGATGAGTTCAGAAATTCTCTGGAGGGTGGCGGTTGACGCGCCCCTTCCCGAGGCTCTGACCTACTCTTCTTCTGAGAATTTAAAGCGTGGCCAATATGTAAACGTCCCCTTGGGCCGAAGAAAAGCAAAGGGCGTCGTTCTGGGTCAAGCTCTTGAAAAACCCGCTTTTGCAATCAAAGACATCGAATCTGTTATTGAAGATTATTCCCTCCTGCCTGAATCTTTTCTCGCTTGGATCGAGTGGATGGCCGATTATTATATTCATCCTGTGGGCCAGGTGGCACAAGCTGCCTTTCCGCCCTTGAAAAAAGCCGAAAAGCTTCGTAAATCCCAACGTCCCCCGGTGATTCCGCAGCGGCAATACGATGCGGGTCACCAGCTGAATGAAGAACAGCAAAAGTGTTTTGATGATATCGATCAGGCAAAGGGTTTTTCCACTCATCTTTTGCTGGGCGTGACGGGTTCGGGCAAAACAGAAGTCTACCTGCGTTTGCTTGAAGAGGTCTTAAAAAAAGGCCAGCGCGGAATCGTTCTTGTTCCCGAAATTTCTCTTACGCCGCAGCTGATTGACCGCTTCGCTCGCCGCTTTGGCGATCGCATCGCGGCCTTGCACTCTCAGCTGACCGACCGGGAACGCACCAACCAGTGGTGGGATCTCGTCGAGGGAAGGAAGTCCATCCTCATCGGTGCCCGTTCCGCTTTGTTTTGTCCCATCGATGATATTGGATTAATCGTCGTCGATGAAGAGCATGAGGGCAGCTACAAACAAGACGAAAAATTAAAATACAATGGTCGCGATGCGGCCATCATGAGAGCCAAATTCTCGAACTGTCCCGTGGTCCTCGGCTCAGCAACACCGAGCTTAGAAAGTTGGAAGAACGCGAAGGATGGTCGCTACCAGCTTCACCGCATGCGAAGCCGCGTGGCCGGCCGTTCGCTCCCGACCATGGAGGTCATCGATCTGCGCGAGAATAAACAGATCGAAAAAGACCATCCTAAACATCGTTCGATCGTGCCACTGCCTTTTTGGCTGACACCTCAACTGCACGAGCGCCTTCAACAGGTTGTCGGGCGGGGTGACCAGGCCGCTCTTTTCCTTAATCGTCGTGGTATGGCGCAGATGGTGATCTGCCCGGCCTGCGGTCATACGTGCGAATGCCCGAACTGCGACATCAGCCTCACTTTGCACGGTAAATCCCACCTGATCTGCCACTACTGCGACTATCATGAGAATCTAAAAAAAATCTGTCCCGATTGCCACGAAGGTGAACTCGAAATTTTTGGCCTAGGCACCGAACTGCTTGAAAAAGATTTAAAGACTCTTTTTCCCGATAAAAACATCGCCCGTGCCGACCGTGACGAAATTCAAAATCGCGCCGACTTAGAAGACATGATCCAGCGAATGGAAAGCGGCGAAACCGACATTCTCGTCGGCACCCAGATGATCGCAAAGGGCCTCGATTTTCCTAAGTTGAAGCTTGTTGGACTTGTTCTGGCCGATGTCGGCTTCAACCTCCCTGATTTTCGCGCCACCGAACGCAGTTTTCAATTGATCACCCAAATGAGCGGCCGCAGCGGACGGCACACCGCTGAAGGAGAAGAGCCCGGCTTCGTCGTCATCCAAACTTTCAATACCGAGCACGAGAGCATTGTTTACGCCCGTAACCACGACTTCGACGGTTTTGCCGACAATGAGCTCCAGACGCGAGCCCAGCTCAACTATCCCCCGGTGGGCCGCCTGGTTGGTTTTCGCATCCAAGGCCCCAAGCGAGACCGAGCTGAAGAGGCCGCACGACTTTTGGCAAGAAGGGCGCATTCGCTCAAAACAAAGTCTTCTCACTACTCATCGGTAGAGATTCTGGGGCCGGCCGAGGCGCCCCTTGCTAAATTACGCGGGCAATTCCGCTATCATTTGCTTTTGAAGGCCGCCCATTCTCAGGCGAGCAATCGCTTTTCGAGACAACTTTTAGGGAATGGCGCTTGGATCCCAGCCGGTGTCAAAATACTGGTCGATATCGATCCAATGAGTTTGCTTTAAACACAAAACCTTCAATACAATAGAGGGATGATCCAGTGTCCCCGCTGCGGGTTACAAGTCACAGAATTACATCCCGTCGGTCCCGATCTTCTCGCGAAGGTTCAGCCCACCGGAGAACCTTTGCCCGCACAGCTTTGCGCGGCCTGCCTTTCCGATTTAGCGCGAGCCTCGGCCGCCGCCCCCGCTCCCGTTGGTGAAGGGGTCTTGGTTGCGCAGGAGCGCGCGAAAGAGCAGCACCGTCTGCAGCTTTGGAAAAGCCGTGTTTCACTGATCAAAAAAGCCCGCCTCTGCATGGGCGCAAAAATTTATTCGGATGCGGCAGTTGCCTATGAGAAATATTTAAAAATTTTAGAGATCGTTTTTGAGGTCAAGCAGGGCGAAAAACTCACGCCTCAGCTTTTTAAAGAAAGCGCACGCACGACCGAGCTGACCGTTGTCGCTTCCGTTTATTGGGATCTTCTGCGGATCTACGACACCAATGATAAATACGCCGATCGTCAGATGATCGCCGCGAAACAACTTGCTCTTTTTATTCGCTTCACTCCCATTTATCCCGATATCATCAAGAAAGCCGAAGCTTTCGCCCGCGGTGCACGCAACACCCAAGCCGTGAAATATTTTTTAAAGCAGGCCTCGGATCATCGACCTCGCTGTTTTATTGCGACCTCGGCCTTTGAAAGCCCAACGGCTCCGGAGGTGCAAATCCTTCGTTTTTTGAGAGACTCTCAACTCAAAAATTCTTTTTGGGGGCGACGATTTATTTATTTTTATTATCGCCACTCTCCCCGCATAGCTTGCTTGTTGGATAGGCATCCCTGGTTTAAACCCGCTATCCGCGCCACTCTCCGTCTCATGATTAAATGCGTTAGCTAAATTCCTCACGCGATTTACACTTGCAAAGAAAGAGCGCCTTGAGGATGGTAGACGGATGGCACAACACATCTACGATTACGCAATTATTGGCAGTGGCTTAAACGGTCTTGCGGTCGCGGCGGCCCTCAGTCGCGAAACAAGTAACATCGCTTTGGTCGAAAGTGGCGATGTAACTGGTGGCATGAACAGAGCGATCTCTTTTCCGACCGGCCCTCTCAACAACGGTCTGCGTTTTGTTCCCGATTCTGCTCTCGCCGAACAGGCGCTCGCTTTCTTAGAGAATCTTCTAGGGCTTAAAATCATTGCAGGTCGCAGTGAAGAGCCCCCCCTGACCTACGATTCCGGAACTTTTAAAACATTCCTCGGCTTCGGCGACAATCCGCCGGCTTTTTACGAAGAGCTCGGTTACTTCACCCACTCTAACCGCGTTGATTTGCATCTTGAGCCCTACCAATGGACAAGCCTCTTATTTGAAAAATTCAAAGGCGATTTCATTCCCCGTTCTTACGTCACGAAATTTCACAAAGACGGTAAACGTGTCGATCACATCATCATCAATGGATCGAAGACCTTGCAGGCCCATAATTTTATTTTTTGCGGCCATGTGAAAGATCTCGCTCTCCTTTTGCCAGAAGAGGGCCTTTCACCGAAGAGCCGTGGGCGCCTCGCCAAGAATGTTTATTGGACCGCTCTTTGCGTCGATCTCTGTCATTCCCATGAGGTCACTTCGTCAACGGCCATGCACGTCTTAAACGGCACGACCCAAGACGAAATTGGCCCCTGCGCGGGCCGCTTTTTGCCAAGCACAGAAGTGGGAGGAAAAATTCGCCAGGCTTCGCAATGGATCACATTCATTGAGCAGGAAGAGTCCGAAGACAGCGAAACCGTCGGCATCGCTTTGAAGAAAATCAAACGCCAGATCAAGCGCTCTTACCCAAGCTCGCTCGAAGATATTCAGCTTGAGCGGATCGTCGTCGCCCCCTTTATCGCTGGTGATGGGGATCTTAAATTGCATGCGAATATGACTCTGCCTTCATTGGAAAACCTTTGGGTTTCTTCAAGTGCCATCAATCCTCAGAAAAATCTGCTGGGAGCTCTTTTGCAAGCGGAAATGACTTTGTCTTCTTTGGGATTCAAGATCGAGCAGCAGTCTCCGCTCGAACTCTAATTCAGTCTTGTTTCGGCCGGATGACTGAGCGTGCCGTTTTTCAAACTATCGGCTAGTCCGTTCAGATTGTCCGCAAGGTCTTTGAATTCGTCGTACTTGCGCAAAGTAACCTGTTCGCTGAAGTTTCCATTGCGCAAGTTTTCAACCTGCCGGCGGATCGGGACGAGGGGGCCGAAAATCCGGTGAGAATAGATCATCCAGAGGACAAGGCAGGCGATACTGAGCACGGCCAATCCCACCAGAGAAATCATCAAAACATTGACTGAAACCTGATTAAGTTTCGTGATCATGGCAAAATCTTGAGTGATTCCATTATTTAGCTCAGAGATGTCGTGGACGACTTGCCAGTGCAAAAGCATAATCACGCCACCGCTGAGGATGAGCAAAATGAAAAAAGGAATAGCCAGCCTGACCTGAGCTCCTGTATCAACAACCGCATTCTTTAGTTTTCTTCGACCCTTACTCATTCTGAACGCCCGCCTCAATTTAAACTATGTCTAGTTCCGTTCACGATGACATATTTTTGCGAGGGAATCGATCAAATTTGGAGAGGTTCCGGCCAAGGACTTCAGTCGCATGACATATTGCAGCAAAAAACAAAGCGCCCTCTGCTTGCTCTGCGAAAAGCCCTGTGATATCGACTATCCAACTAAAACACACTTCCCAGCATCAACTGGTCCCCGCGAGGGGTTCTCGGCGACAAAAAAGAAGCCGCTCTGCTAGGAAGGACGAATAACCAGAAAAGGAAATACCATGGCACAAGTAACCATGAAAGAAATGCTCGACGCTGGCGTCCACTTTGGACATCAAACACAGCGTTGGAATCCAAAAATGAAACCCTACGTTTACACAGCTCGCGGAGGCATTCATATCATCGACCTCCAAAAGACTGTTGTGCGCGCGAACAAAGCGGCTGATTTCATCAAAGACGTTGCTGCAAATGGCGGCCGCGTGATCTTCGTTGGAACAAAAAAGCAAGCCATTGAACCAATCCAAGAAGCGGCTCAAAAATGCGGCCAGTTCTGGGTCACCAAGCGCTGGTTGGGTGGCATGATGACGAATTTTGAAACTATCAAATCTTCCGTCGCCCGTCTTCGCCGTATTGATCAAATGAAAGAAAAAGGCGAGTTCAATTACCTCACTAAAAAAGAGCGTGCGGGTCTTGAAAAAGAGTATCTTCGTTTATCTGAATACCTCAATGGGATCCGTGAAATGAAAGAAATGCCGTCGGCTATGTTCGTGGTTGATTTGCCGAAAGAGCATATCGCGGTGGCTGAAGCCAAACGCCTGGGTATCCCGGTTGTGGCGATTGCCGATACCAATTCAGATCCAGAGAATATCGAATATCCTATCCCAGGAAACGACGATGCGATTCGTTCTATTAAACTTTTCGCGAACCTTGTGGCTGACTCTTATATCGAAGGGGCAAAAACTTGGGAGCAAAAACTCCGCACAATGACCGATAAACAATCGGATGTTGAGCAAGAAGAAAAATCAACAGAGGCACCAAAACGTCGTAGCCGCACACCAGGACAAGCGGCTCAGGGTCCTGCGGCTCCAGCAGCGGCAGCTCCTAAAAAAGCGGATGGACCAACTGTCGTTAAAGCGCAAAAGGCACGAAAACTTGTTGCGGCCGGAACAGCGGAAGAAGTTGAAATCCAAGCTGAACTTGAAAGCACCCCAGAAGAGAGCGGTGAAGCAGCTGAGTAATCAGCTGCCCTCTTTTCGGTTCGTATTTATCCTGATTAATCATATTTAAGGAGTCATCCTCATGTCTATTTCTGCCTCTCTCGTCAAAGAACTTAGAGAAAAAACTAGTGCTGGAATGATGGACTGTAAAAAAGCTCTCGAAGAGACAAAAGGCGATTTTAACGCGGCTGTTGAATGGCTGCGCGTGAAAGGCCTCTCTTCGGCAGCGAAAAAAGCAGACCGTATTGCAGCGGAAGGAACTGTCTTCGCACAGGTCATCGGCAACACCGGGATTCTTGTCGAGGTCAATTCTGAAACTGATTTCGTGGCCCGTAACGACGGCTTCCGTGCCTTCGTTTCTGATGTCGCGGAACATCTGCTTAAAGCAGCTCACACCGTGGGTGATATTCTCGATCACGCATTTCACAAAAATCCGTCTAAAAAAGTCGGAGACACTTTACGCGAAGCGATCGCAACGATTGGCGAAAACATCGTTATCCGTCGTTTCGAAAAATACACCGTCAACGAATCCAGCCTTGTTCATTCCTATGTTCATGGCGAAGGTAAAATCGGCGTTCTTCTCGAGATACACTCTTCGACAATCGCAGGGGCAACGGCTGCAGAAACGAAAACAGTCGCCCAAGATATTTGCTTGCACATCGCCGCCATGAATCCCATGGCTATTTCTTCAGAGCAAATTCCTGCCGAAGTTGTCGCTAAGGAAAAAGAGATCTTGAAAGCAAAAAACATCGAGCAAGGAAAAAAACCGGAGATGATTGAAAAAATCGTCGATGGGCAAATTCGCAAATTTCTCGCCGAGAATTGCTTGGTCGATCAGCCTTTTGTGAAAAATCCAGACCTCAAAGTCAGTGATTTACTGAAAGAAACTGGCAAAAAAGCGGGCGGCGAGCTGACCGTGAAGCGTTTTGCTCGTTTCGAGCTCGGCGCAGGTATCGAGAAAAAACAAACAGATTTTGCCGCGGAAGTCGCCGCGCAAATGAAGGGACATTAGATTTGAGTGCAACTGCCTACAAGCGCATTCTGTTGAAACTGAGCGGTGAGGCTCTTGCTGGAAAGCAAGGAAGCGGTATTAATACGACCGTCATCAAACAGATTGCTCAGGATGTCGCGGAGGCTCACAAGATCGGCGTTCAGATTGGACTCGTCATTGGTGGGGGGAACATCTACCGTGGCGTGGCCGCCTCGGCCGAAGGCATGGACCGTGCGAGCGCCGACTATATGGGAATGCTCGCCACCTGTATCAATGCCCTCGCTTTACAGGATGCTCTTGAAAAAGAGGGCGTTCCAGTGCGGGTGCAAACGGCGATTGAAATGGCCGAAATTGCAGAGCCCTATATTCGCCGCCGTGCGATCCGGCATCTTGAAAAAGGTCGTTTGGTCATTTTTGGTGCAGGCACGGGAAATCCATTTTTTACAACGGATACCGCCGCCTCTTTGCGTGCCATGGAAATCAATGCGCAGGTCATTATGAAGGCGACCAAGGTCGATGGCATTTATGATAAGGATCCGGCGAAGCATCCCGATGCAAAAAAGTTCGATCAGATCAGTTACATTGAAGTTCTGAACCGCGGGCTCCAAGTGATGGACTCGACGGCGATTAGCATGTGTATGGACAATAAACTTCCCATTATTACTTTTGATCTGAACGTTCCGGGCAATATTCTAAAAGCGGCTCAAGGTCATCGCATCGGGACTCTTGTTCAGTAGATTTTTATTTGTCAATTTTTCGAGGAGGCAACCATGAGTACTGCAGATGTCAAAAAAAACACTCAAACGAAGATGGAAAAAACTCTGAATGCGCTCTCTGAAGAGCTCAAGAAAATTCGCACGGGTCGCGCTCAAGTTTCTATGCTTGATAATGTGAAGGTGAATTATTACGGAAATCTTTCTCCCCTTTCGCAGGTGGCTTCGATCTCTTGCCCAGACGCCAAATCTTTTCTGATTGCGCCATGGGAAAATTCGATCTTGAAAGAAATTGAATCGGCCCTCGTCAAATCAGAGCTGGGGATGGCCCCCATGAATGACGGCAAGGTCATTCGCCTGAAGGTTCCCGATTTGACCGAAGAGCGTCGTAAGGATCTTGTTAAACAAACTAAGAAAATTGTTGAGGATGCACGCGTGGCTGTTCGCATGTCCCGTCGTGACGCCAACGACGAGGTTAAGAAGGCCCAAAAGGACAAGGCCATCAGCGAAGACGAAGCCAAAAAGGTCGAAACCGAAATTCAAAAAATGACAGACGATTTCATCAAAAAAGTAGATTCCATTGCCGACGAAAAAGAAAAGTCGATCATGACGATCTGAGTGTTGGAATTTCATGACGTTGCCCAAGCATATTGCAATCATTATGGACGGAAATGGACGCTGGGCTCAGCTCAAGGCTAAGCCACGCACCTATGGTCACATCAAGGGCACAAGGGTCGCGAAAAAAATCATCACCTCTTGTTCACGACGCGGAATTAAACATCTGACCCTCTACGCCTTCAGCACCGAAAATTGGTTTCGGCCACAAATGGAAGTGGCCCTCCTCATGAAAATTCTCCGCCGTTACCTGAAGAAGGAAACTGGCAACCTCATTAAAGAGAATATCCGTTTCTCGGTGATCGGCGAATGGGAGCGTTTGCCTTTAGATGTCGTTCAGACTATTCAGCAGTCCATGGACGAGACAAAAAATTGTACGGGCCTTCACTTGGTTTTTGCCCTCAGCTATGGATCCCGTCAGGAAATCACGACAACTGTGCGCGAGCTGGCCCAGAAGGTCGCCGACGGAACGCTCCAGCCCTCAGAAATTGACGAAGCTCTTGTGAATGCTTCTCTCAGCACCTCGCCGACCCCGGATCCTGACCTTATTATTCGCACCAGTGGAGAGGAAAGGCTTTCCAATTTTCTTCTTTGGCAGGCCGCTTACAGTGAATTCTATTTTGATGACGTTCTTTGGCCAGATTACACCGAAGAGAATCTGACTGTTGCGCTGGCATCGTTCTCATCACGTCAGCGTCGTTACGGGAAGGTGGTTAATCCCAGTGAAAAGTTTTCTCACTAGAGTCACCTCCTCTCTCGTTGCATTTTCAATCGCCCTTGTTTTGTATTTCACGATGGCCAATGAGGGCTTCAAGTTGATGATTGCCGTCGTTGTCGCCATCGGCACGCTGGAGGTCATGAACCTCCTTTTTAAAGGCGAATCCGTTCCTTTGCTTAAATATCTTTTTTGCCTGCTCAGCTTTGCTGTTTTTGCGATCGGCGCCCTTTACCCCCACCAGGCCGGTTTGGCCTTGGCCTTAGCGTGGATAATTTTCGCCGTGATCGTCATTCTTCAGCATTCGAAGTTCACGGGAATTGAAAAATTGCAGGCCTTTATCGCAAAGGCCACGCTGGGATTCATCTATATCGGATTTTTGCCTTCATTTTCTTACCGAATCATGGATCTTCCCCATGGCATGTGGTGGTTCTGGGTATTGATGTCTGTCGTGTTTGGCGGCGATATTGGCGCCTACGTTTTCGGAACTCTTTTTGGAAAAACAAAATTAATCCCGACACTTTCTCCGAAAAAAACAGTGCAAGGCTCGGGCGGAGGCCTACTTAGTTCCGTCGTTGGTATTTTAATCTGCCATCAGGTCAGTTCCTATGTCAGCTGGCAGGGACTTATTGTGCTCGCCCTCATTGCCGGCGTCGCGGCCCAAATAGGAGACTTCTTTGAATCTCTTTTGAAGCGCCTCGCCAATGTTAAGGACTCCGGTCATATTATGCCGGGACACGGCGGAGTTCTCGATCGAATTGATGGAATTTTATTTGCAAGTCCGGTTCTTTTTATCGGAGCACTTTTTCTTGAGGGCCTGCTTTAAAAATCTCAATTTAAGTCTAATTCAGGCCAGCAAAAAATATATTTATTGGCCTGGCCCGAAAGGCCCACCTACAATAATGAGATGGACATTTTACTTAGTTATTTAAATACAGGTCTCTCCGTCGTTATTCCCTTTGTGCTTTTATTGGGAATCCTTATTTTTGTGCATGAGCTCGGTCACTTTATGGTGGCGCGATGGTGCGGCGTTCGCGTTGAGGTTTTCAGCCTCGGTTTCGGTAAAAAGATTTTGAAAGTTAAAAGAGGCGACACGGTTTACGCTCTTTCTTTGATCCCCCTGGGCGGTTACGTCAAAATGTTCGGCGAGCAACCGGGCGACCATATAAAAGAAGAAGATAAAGCCGTCTCTTTCACCCATAAGAATGTGTGGCAGCGGATCGCCATTGTCATTGCCGGGCCTTTGATGAATTTTTTCTTTGCGATCTTTCTGTTCTTCATCGTCGCCATGACTGGCGAAAGCGCGCATCGACCCGTCGTTGGGGACATCAAGGCGGATTCTGCCGCTTACCGCTCAGGTTTTAGATCTGGTGATCAGTTGCTTAAAATCAACGAGCAACAAACGATTGAAAGCTGGGAAGATTTTCAAAAATTCCTGTCTCTTCAAGAATCCCATGATCTCAATTTCCGTATTCAAGTTCAGCATGAAGGCAGCAGCCAGCCCGAAGTTTTGACGGTATCCGCGCAAGCGAAACCCAATCCTAATATTCTCAGTCGCTTCGCTTACGTCGCTGAAGTCGACGGAATGACCGCTCTCGCGAAGGCGACTTCTCTCGGCGTTCCGAATAATTCCCCTTTATACGTCCTAGGCCTCCGCACCGGCGACAGCATTGTCTCCGTCAACGGGAAGAAAGTTGAGCTGTGGCGCGATCTCGAACCACGCATGGCGGCCCTGGATGCGAAAGAACCGCTGACGCTCGAGGTTTCAGGAATCCGAGATGCCGAAAAAGAACCGAAGACTTTCACGTTAACACTTGCCCCGACAAAATCCATTACGTCCTATTCTTTAGCCTCATTGAAGGTCGAAAGCTCAGAGCTTTATTTGGCCCGCGTGATGGAGAAATCTCCAGCCGAAGATGCCGGCTTGAAAGCGGGCGACCGCATCTTGTCTATCAACGGACAAGGGGTTAACCAATGGGAGGATGTCCTCAACAACATCAAGTCCTTTGATGGAAAAAATGCCGTGGGACTGTTGGTCCGTCGCGGAAGCGAGGATCTTAAACTGGCCATCACTCCGAAGATGAGTTCCCAGCCTACACAATTTGGCGGAGAAGAAAAGCGCTACACCATCGGAATCTTTCCTTACGCGAATCTGACCGACTCGGACCTGATCAGCATCAAGGCCGCAAACGTCGGCATTGGCTTATCTCGGGGCTTTTCACATACCTGGGATTTTTCGGTGATGACCGTTTTAAGTTTTGTTCGCTTGCTTGAAAATAAAATTTCGCCGAAACATATCGGTGGAGTTCTTTCCATTGGGCAGGCCGCAAGTGAATCTTTCAAGATGGGCTTCGGTTATTTCTTGCAGATGATGGCCTTGATTTCGGTCAATCTTTTCGTCTTGAATCTTTTGCCGATTCCGGTTCTCGATGGGGGACATCTTCTTTTCTACATCATCGAGGCCGTCAAAGGGGCTCCGGTGAGCCTGAAGAAAATGGAAATCGCGCAGCAAGTGGGTCTCGCTATTCTCATGAGCTTGATGGTCTTTGCCCTGTTCAATGATTTCACTCGCTTTTTGGGTTTATGAAAATTCTGGCGTTTGAGACCAGCACACTCCTTGCGAGTGTGGCCCTGTTGGTGGATGGAGAAGTTGTCGCCGAAGAATCCTCTCTGCGGCAGCGAACTCACAGCGAAGTGATCAATGTCTTTGCCGAAAACTGTTTAAAAAAAGCTCAACTTCAACTGCAAGAAATCGATGTCTTTGCCACGGGCCAGGGGCCTGGAAGTTTCACCGGTATCCGGGTCGCTGCGAATGCCGCAAAGACTTTTTCTTACGTCCAAAAAAAACCCCTCGTGACAATCGATAGTCTTGTTCTGCTAGCCGCACCAGTAAAGCCTCAAACACAACCTGTTTTAGCGATTATCAATGCTTATAAAAATATGGTTTATACGGGACTCTTCGATGTGAGCGGGGACTTTCCCCGATATCTGTTAGGTCCTCTGGCCCTTCCCGTTATCGAGTTGGCGGGAAAAATCGATCAAGACGTTCTCGTGGTCGGCGACGGATTCACCGACTATCAGGCCTACTTTCCTGCCGATTTAAAGGCAAAATTGCAAAGGGACGAAGGCCTGGCCGACTATCCCCACGCACGCACTCTCGCCTTGAAGGCTGAAAAAATGGTGCGCGCGGGACAGACCATAGACTGGAAAAACTTCCACCCACTTTATATCCGCGCCTCTGAAGCCGAAGAGAGTCAGCGAGGAATATTTATCAAGCCACTCATGTAAGAGAGGATTTGTGTCCATGGATAGAGACATCGAATTACTTCCAGAGATCATCGAAACTTCAGACGAAGTGAAGCCCCTTAAATTTAAAAGCACCGCGGCCACTTTTGACACCAAATTGTGGGTTCTTGCCTCTGGCAAAGGCGGAGTCGGTAAAACATTCATCACTTCAAGTTTCGGGCTCACGTTGTCAAAAATGGGTCACTCCGTTTTGATCCTTGATCTCGATTTTGCCGGCGCAAATATTCACACCATGTTCGGAATGAAACCTTCGCATGAAAATATCCGGCATTTCTTTGAAGGCACAAAAAGTTTACGCGAGCTTGTCGTCACGACCGAGCACCCTCGCCTTTCTTACATTCAGGGCCTGTGGGATGCGTGGGCGCCGACGGACTATTCTATCGAGCAGATCGCGGCCCTCATTCCTGAACTGCGCGCGCTGCCTTTTGACTATATCCTGGTTGACCTAGGCCCCGGCGCTTTGAGCTGTCACCTGGAACTTTTCAAAGCGGCGGATGAAAGCTTCATCATTACTTCTCCTGAGCCCACAAGTATTGAAAAAACCTACCGCTTTCTGGAAGCCCATATGTGCTATTCGATCAAAAATGATTGCACGCCCGAGGCCTATCATAAGTTGGTGCAGACATTGCGTCTGCACAGACAAAATTCGACGCAAAAGAATTTTTCTTTCCGCACTCATCTGGCCGAACAAGATGGAATTCAATGTGACTACTTTGAAAATTTTTTGAAGAAGTCTCTGCGGCTTATCGTGAATTGTGCCCGAAGCCCCGAAAATGAAGAGCTCGGTCATTCGATTAAAAGCGTTTGCTATAAGTACTACGACCTTGGTCTAGACTATGCCGGCTGCATCGATTACGACAATGCAGTGTGGCAGTCTATCCGGGCAAAAGAGTCCACTCTAACGACTCAACCCTTCAGCCATCTCATTGGACAATTTTTAGCGACCTGCAAACATCTTATTGATCCGAAGGAGCTCTGCGCCGTAGTATAAAGGGAGGATGCAAACAGCCCCCCGCCATAATTACTATGAAGTCCTTGAACTGAGTGCAAATGCCCCGCAGAGCGACATTAAGAGGGCCTATGAGCGCGTAAAAACGACTTATTCGGGCGAGAATCCAGCTATTTATACTATTTTTTCAGAAGCCGAAGCCCGTGAACTTCTTTGCATGATTGAAGAAGCCTACTCTATCCTCGGGAATAATAATTTACGAACGATCTATGACCAACGCCTCTTGAGTGGACTTTTTTCAGTCCACGATCTGACTTACGCCTCTATTATCGAGGCCAGCAAAAATTTAGGCGTCGAGAAAAAGCCCGAAGTTAAACAGGCCGCCTATAAAAAAGACGAAAACTTCGAACAAGAGATTCTCTCCTGTGAAAATTGGAATGGCACTTTTTTAAAGCGCGTGCGCGAGTACAAAGAGCTCACCGTTCGAAGAATCCACGAAATTACTAAAATCAATGGTTACTATATCACCGCGATCGAGAACATGGACGTTTCCAGTTTACCGGCAACCGTCTTTATCAGGGGCTATGTCCTGCAAATTGCGAAAGCTTTGCATTTAGATGAAAAAAAAGTCGCCGATTCCTATATGAAGCTTCTTAAAGAGCAAATTAAGAGCTAAACAGAACACATGAAAAATATTTCTGTCACCGCAACGGACGACATGATTCATCTTCGTCTTGATAAAGCCCTCGCCCTCGTTCCTGAAATCGGGACCCGCTCGCGAGCGGCTCATTTAATCTCTCTCGGCGCTGTGCAAATCAATAACCAGCCCGTGAAGAGTTCCCAGATCATTAAATCGAACGACCAGCTGACGATTACCATTCCTGAAACCAAAAGCTCTGACCTTTTACCTTTCGATTGCAGCTTAGATATCCTTTTTGAAGATCATGATCTGATCGTCGTCAACAAGCCCTCCGGCTTAGTCGTTCACCCTGCTGCGGGCCACGCACAAGACACTTTGGTCAATGCTCTGATGGCGCATACGCAGGACCTTTCGATGAAATTTGGCGAAAATCGACCTGGCATTGTTCACCGTCTCGACAAAGAGACCAGCGGGATATTGGTTGTCGCCAAAAATGACCCAACCCACGAAGCCCTCACGCAGCAATTCAAGGACCGAACCACTCATCGTATCTACTATGCGGTCGCTCTCGGAACTTCTCCTCAGTTATCAGGCGTCTTTCGCAGTTTTCTTTCGCGGCATCCGACCGATCGAAAAAAATACTCTTCGGTTCTAGATGAGAATCGTAAGGTTTTTGCAGATCCGCTTCATCCACCGGAAACGGGAAAATGGGCCGTGACTCGCTACGAAGTTCTGCAAAGAAAAAGTGGTCTAAGTTATCTGAAATTGAAATTAGAAACCGGTCGCACCCATCAAATTCGCGTTCATCTTTCTGAAAACGGACTGTCCATCGCCGGGGACGTTCTTTACGGTGCAGACAAAAAAATAAAAAAGGCAGAGGCTCGAGGAACTCAAGAAGATTTAAAGCAGCTTCATCGCTTCCTTCTGCATGCGGCAGAGCTGGGCTTTGTCCATCCCCGCACCCAGAAAGAAATGCTTTTTCAGGTGGATTGGCCGACAGAAGATCTCGAAAAAATTAAAAAGTGGGGCCTCGTTTGAAAACTCAGCAAACGCCCCTCGGTTATGAAGTCAAAGGGGATTCTTATACTCTCTTCTTTGGCAACAAACAGGCTAGCTTTGCGAACATTCAAAAGTATTATCCGCAGTTTCAATTCACGCGTGTGAAACAGGTGCACGGTCATGAAGTTGTTGAAGTTAAAGACACCCGGTCTGATTATCAAATCGAAGCCGATGCGCACTTCACCCACTTGGCCGATATTGGTTTATGCATGACAACGGCCGACTGCCTGCCAATTTTTTTTTTGGATTCCAAATCCTCCGTCGTCGCGGGCATCCATGCCGGTTGGCGAGGGGTTGCTAATCGAATCGCTCCTATGACCATCGAACGCCTGCAGGTCGAGTCTTGCGAGCCCAAAGACATTCAAGTTTTCATAGGTCCGCATATCGGCCCGCAAAGTTTCGAGGTCGATGTTCCGGTAAGGGAGGAGCTTTTAAAAAGCGTTTCGCCGAGGTCGGACGAGTTTGCCAAGAAATTTTATACTTCGCTCGCTCGTGGAAAAGATCTTGTAGACCTTCAAGCCCTCGTGATGGAGCAAATCCTGCAAAAGGGAATTTTAAAAAACAATATCCAAAGTCTTGATTTGGATACTTTTGCGCAACCCGATTTTCACTCTTACCGTCGCGACCGCGAAAAGTCGGGACGACAAATCAGTTTCATTATTCGCCATGGGTAAAATTCTTCCGCAGGAGTTCTACAAGGCAAAAACTTCGGTCGTCGCGCAAAGGCTGCTCGGAAAGATACTCTGTCACCGCAACGAGACCGGCACTGTGCTACAAGGAAAGATCGTAGAAGTAGAAGCCTATTTAGGCCTCGACGATAAGGCCTGCCACACCTTTGGAGGCCGACCCACACCCCGCACCAAATCAATGTATTTAGATGGGGGCCATTCTTATATTTATTTGATCTACGGAATGTACCATTGCTTGAATATCGTTACTCGTACGAGCGCACATCCAGAAGCGGTCCTGATCCGCGCGCTGGAGCCGCTTATCAAAGATCCTTTTTCGATTCCCAAAAAAGAGCGTAAAACCAATGGCCCCGGCAAACTTTGCCGAGAATGGAATATCACTAAAAAGCACGATGGCCTGAAATTGTGGAATAAAAAAGATGGCCTCTGGATCGAAGATGCGAAAACGATTCCCCGCTCACAAATTGTTATGGGGCCTCGAATCAATGTGGACTATGCCGAAGAGGCTGCCGCCTGGCCTTTACGCTTTTATATTTTGGGAAGCCCTTTTGTCTCAGCACAATAATGGACGATAGACGTGCCCAAGACCAAAGTGATTCGTTTTTTCTGTCGCAAAATAGTCCGCCCCAAGCTAAGCCGTTTCTATTCCTAGAACAGAACGCCAAAGGCAAGAACATGGAAGATTTTTTCTAGACGATTGATCTAAACCTCAACAGCCTATCTGCAAATTGAGTAAAGTGATTTGAAAAATCTTATAGAAATTATGCAGAATTTTTATGGCATGACGGGTGCACTCTTGAAAGGAAACCAGGAGATCACATGCTCGCAACATGCAAAATGATACAGTCTTTTTCGCTCTTCCTGATCTGCCTTCTAGGAACTGGTCCCCTACGCTGTTGATGAGAGGGCCTGTCGCAGACTTGCTCCTGCTCTCTCGGTCATGCTGGTTACTTGCTCTCATTGTCATTCACGGAACTCGTCTTCCGGAGAACGGCTCTTGATCGTCCGGCGCGGTAGCTATCTATCGCCTTATCGATCGTTCTTCAAAGTTCCACTTAAATAGATGTCTTCGTTCAGCTGTTGCCGGTTGTGCAAGGCTGTGTCCATCCTGTGAGGGCCTTTCTGAAGCGCTTCCTGCGCTTCAGATCTAGGTACCGGGGGATAATTTCGTTGGAGAGCGCGAAGGGTTTTTGTGTTGTGGTTTGTTTTTTGGACCACTTTTTCTTTTTTCCATCAACACTTTAAGGGTCCATTTCCAACAAAGTAAATCTTTCAAAATCGCGCGCAAGAATTCAGCCTAATAAGGGGGTCATCTATACAAATCAGCTGCAGAAATTTTTCGATCCTTGGTTCCATCCCATGAGCAGATAAAAACCTTGTCTGGAGCGGCCTCCGAGGTCAAGGCGTCTTCAATTTGAAAGTCTCCTGGCAAGAGAATGAGTTCCGCTGTGTCATCTCTAGCGGCGTGCTCAGATAGACCCACTAGAACACCCGCCACAATCATTTTTGCAGCGTCAACGATAGACCATTCCTTGTAGACGCCTTGTGAAGTTTCCACAGCCACGTTTCCATGCGTGTGCCATCCCGCAAACGAAATACTTATGTCTTTTTCATCATTGGCGAACCAGATTTCGATCGTCCGATTTGGATCTCCCAGCGGAGATGGTATTTCAACGACCAGATCACACCCGTAGGAGGCCTCGTCCATGGAGCAATATTTCCTCAACTCACTATTCCAAGCGAGAATTTGGCTCAACAGATCACTCGATATCGGTGTCAGCCTTTTGTCATCAAGCGGAAGTCTCTTTGCTCCATCCATTATTTCGATCGTAAGGGTTGCGATCCATAAGGTCATCAATCAAATAGAGTTACTCTACAGATAGGCCATTGATGGCAGTGACTTCGCAAACGGCAACTCGAAGCGGACCTTCGACAAAATAACCTTTGGTCCCGATCTTCAACCTGGCGCGATGCTGGCCGCATTTCCAGGACTTAGCTTTAAATGTCGTTAAAGCCCGGATCACTATCAATTTTTTTTAATCATTCGAAATAGCGTAGGATATATGGATTCAGTATCGCTTGCGCCTTCCAGGGATTTCATTCGCGCGGCGCATCCGGTCATGCTTTACAAACCAAAATTTCACGGATTCAATAATAATCGAGGTAAATATGAAATTGATAGTAGCGTTAGTTTTCCTTTTATCGTTTGTTGTAACCCCGTCAATTTCGCTTTCGGCGCCCATGGATTTTGCGGGTGATTTTATAGGCTCAGAAAGTGAACTGGTTGGGTACAGAATCTCTATTACTCCTAAAGAAGCCAGTGACGCCTTTTCAGCTGAGGTCTTCACTACTTTGGATGGCAAACATTTTTATTTAGACGACCGTGCAGAAGTTGACCCCTCCAAACCCACTTGCAATCCTATGAACGATCGCGGATGTGAGGTTTGTAAATATTCTGAGCGGGATTTTGATACCAATCCTAACTTGCCAATATATGAAACAATTAAGTGCATAAACAATGTTGAACCGCACCGTTGGCAGAAGAGTCTCGAGTTATACCTTTATCCAAAGAAAAAGGAAGTTTGGATGCGTTGGGGTCCTGGCTATCACAGGGAATTGGTTAAACTTAAACGAACACACTAGAATTAAAATCGCTTGCTTCGCTTTCAAATTGAGTTCGAGATAACTCACTGATCTCGATTTGTTTATAGGAAATTTTTCGTGCTAAAACCGTGTTACCCGTGGGACGCTTCATAAAACGCTTTCCTGCGCCCGGCCCTCCCATCATGACAAGGAGGGAGGCATGTGCCATTCTTCTTTTTGGGAGATGATTATGAAGTTAGATTCAAAGCTGGTGGATGCCGCAATTTCCTTTGTCCAATCACGCTTCACCAATGAAGCATGGATGGGAGCGGCGGCAATGTATACGGAGGATGGTCAACTTCTGATTTCAACCGCGCCGGAAGCGGTGAACGCTTCGGTTGAGATTTGTCATGAAACCGGGGCTATTTGCGAGGCACACAAACTCAACAAAAGAGTCACTGCTACGGTTTGCGTATCGCGGGATGACGCTGGAAATTTTCTAATCCTGACCCCTTGCGGGGTTTGCCAGGAACGCTTGCCAGTTTGGGGGCTAGAGATTGAGGCCGCTGTTCCCACCGATGGCGATCCCACAAAGTGGCAGATGAAAAGACTAAAAGAACTTCAACCGTATTATTGGCGAAAACCATTTTTGAAATAAGCCCCAAGAGCACTAATTTATGACCCGCCATTTTGTCTTGATTCCCGACATTCGTCCTTCTATTCTCGTGAAATGAACCGTTACCTCGAAGGTCTTCATGCTAACGGGGTTAAGGATTATACCTGGACCCAGCTTCAATTTGATTATCGGCTGGCACTGCTCACCAATCTGCTTCAATCCGTTTCTCAAAATAGTCTCCGATGGTATCGAAAAACTTTTGAGGTCGTTCAAGCCTGGAATGCTGAGAAAACACTGTGCACCTAACACTGGTCTCCCAATTGCTTATCTGGTCGGAAACGCAGTAAATTTTATTCGCTCGATTGTTCGACGAAGTCGAAACTTAGATCTGAATCTTTCCGATCCAGCATTTTACAGATGAGCATCAGAAGCCATTTCAGCTTCGACCGTCTGAAAGACTCGCCAGTAAGTTTCTGCCAGAATCTGAAGTCCAGCCTGAGCCGTTTCTGGGGGATCAGAGGGTTTCATCCTAAAAAGTGAAGCCATAGGGCAGACACCCTTTTTCCGACGCTCACCCGAAGCATCTTTAGCTTTTTTCAAAATCTCCTTAAGGTTCGGAGACAAGGCCAATTTATTATCCGCGGTTCGAATCAATGGGTGCTCAATATGGGTTCCAGTCAACGTGAGAGGCCCGATCAGACCCATTGGTAAACGGGCGGTGAACTCGGCTGTCAGTCCCAAGCGCGAATCACTATTAAAAATAATTTCTTTGAGTGCGTCATGCCCTGACTCAACTCCCGGGACTTTTTCAGCCATCATCATCGAAAGAAATTGATGAAAACTTACGATCCCTTCTGCGAAAGAAACGAGCGGAGCCGTACCCGTTTCTCCTCCTTTATATCCCGAATCCCGTGCTCGCGCCGTTTCGCCTTTCAAGAGCAACGGATTCCGAGTAAAGAGATCAGAGGACTCCGATTCCAAATTTTTCGTTGCCATTTCAATTAAAACTTGTGTTGTGCGAAGAAGGGCCTTGGAAAAATCAAGACCGTAAAATCCGACAGGTGTGACCAAAGTCCCTAAGGACTTATGAATCAAACCATACTTCGCAGACTCCGTAGGAGGATTTTCGGCCCAAAGGGCATTTGATACTCTGCCGTAGCCTGCGGCGGGTTGCTCGAGAATTCCATACTCTTCTTGAGTCCTCCTAAAGAATTTATGATGATTGACTCCATTAGCCGCGCTGAAATCAAAAGCGCCATGAGTTTCTTTAAAAAATTTCGCCCTTTCGGGAGAACCGGTTTCAGTAGGTAGCTGAACGAGTGGGAAAGTGATACTTGAATATAAACTGTTATTCTTAGTATAGGGAGTCAAGGTCAGGCGAGAAAGACTATTGCGCTCTTTCAGTATTTGTTTAATGTCCTCAGGTTTGCTCGTCTCAACAACGCCGCGAAATTTCTCCATCATAGGAGTGAAGGCCTCACGGAGCAATGCATGGACAGCTAGCGCTTTTTTTCCAACATCGGGTTGGTCGACTACCAAAACTTTATATGACTGATCTAGGAAGCGTTTGGCATCGGAGAAAATCTCCGAGCACATATCCTGGCCAAAAGCACTTATGCTTAACAGGATTACAAGGATCGGAAAAAAGGTGATTTTGAAGTGGCGATTCAGCTGATTCATACTCCGCTAACAAAGCAAAAGGAGTGCCGTCAAAAAAAATGATCCAATTCATCCTCCCCCTTTCTTGTTTTAGTGATCACGAATTTGGATAGACAGCTGAACAAAACTTAGCCAGTGCTGTAAGGCCCGGGATTTTTCATATCAAAATGGGATTTCCTAATTGCTTGTCGTCGCTAAAGAAAATGTGGTGACCCACCACTGAAAGAGAAGAACAGAAGAACAGAAGAACAGAAGAACCAAAAATGGTGGCTTGAGACGGAATTGAACCGCCGACACAAGGATTTTCAATCCTCTGCTCTACCAACTGAGCTACCAAGCCACGTGTCGAAAGGAAGTCATTAATTAGCTTTTGACCCCTGCGAAGTCAACTACTAGACCTTGCTAAAGGCCGATTTAAGATCACGCAAAAGATCCTCTAAATCCTCTATACCCACAGAGAGACGAATCAAAGAGTCATCAATTCCCAAAGCCTTGCGATTTTCCACCGGAACGGAGGCATGCGTCATGATAGCCGGATGCTCCACCAAACTCTCAACCCCGCCCAAGCTCTCTGCCAAAGCAAAAACCTCGACATTTTCGAGAAACTTTCGCGCCGCCGCGAGACCGCCTTTAATATAAAAAGTGATCATTCCGCCAAAACCTGACATCTGCTCTTGAGCAAGTCTGTACTGAGGATGGGAAGGCAAACCAGGATAAAGAACTTTTTCCACCTGCGGATGACCTTCTAAAAATTTTGCGACGGCCATGGCATTTTCTTGATGCGCCTTCATTCGCAGGGGCAGAGTTTTCAAGCTGCGCAGGCACAGAAAGGCATCAAAGGGTCCCGAAATCCCACCCATGGAGTTGCTGAGAAAAGCCATTCGTTCAGCCAAGTCTTCTCGCGAAGTCACGGCCACGCCACCGACCACGTCACTGTGACCACCAATGTACTTGGTGGCCGAATGCACAACCATATCGGCTCCGAGATCGAGGGGCTTTTGAAAGTAGGGACTCATGAAGGTGTTATCAACGATAGAAAGAATCTGTTTTGCCTTTGCGGAGGCCGCGATTTTTTTAATATCGACAAGCTTAAGGGTCGGATTCGTTGGCGTTTCGAGCCAGACAAGCTTCGTATTTGCTTTCACAGCCTTGTCAAAATTTTCAGGCTTGGTGAGATCGACATAGCTGAATTCGATGCCGTTGTGGCGCAGAATCTTGTCAAAAAGCCGAAAAGTTCCGCCGTACATATCATCACCCGCAATCACGTGATCCCCGGCCTTCACCAGATGCATGATCGTCGTCGTCGCTGCGCAACCCGAAGCAAAAGCAAAGCCAAATTTCCCATTTTCTAAGGATGCCATGCAGTTTTCGTAGGCTTTGCGCGTGGGATTGTGAGTCCGCGAATACTCCCAGCCTTTATGCACACCAGGAGATTCTTGCACGTAGGTCGAAGTTAAATAAACCGGCGTCATGATGGCTCCGGTTGTGGGATCAGGAGATTGCCCTGCGTGAATGGCTCTGGTTGAAAAACCGAATTCTTGATTTACTTTTTTCATTGTGACTTCCTATTTCAATCCACTGACCGCTTCATCGCCGGTGATTATTTTAGCAAAGGCTTCTTTCGCCTTCGCTTGATCCATGAATCCGTTTTCGGCCATCCAATCGTCGTTGAAAGCCTTGCTTAAGTAGGCTCGACCATTATCGGGAAAGACGACAAAAATATTCGATGGCTTTTCCAGTTTTTCAGAGTATTTAATCGCGCCCACCAGAGCCATCCCACTCGAAGGTCCGACGCACAAAGCTTCTTCGGCAATCAATCTGCGAGTCATGGCGAAAGATTCTTGATCCGTCACTCTCACAAAAGCATCCATGACTTTGAGATGGGTATTACCGGGGAGCATGTCTTCGCCCACCCCTTCCACCTTATAAGGAGCTGGGGGATCAATGACTTTCTTATGGTAGTAAAGATCGTAAAGGATGCTCCCCACGGGATCTGCACAGACGACATGGATCGCCGGATTTTTTTCTTTTAAGTAGCGCCCGACGCCCGAAATGGTTCCGCCGGTCCCGATGCCCGCGACAAAAACGTCGATTTGACCATCCATCTGCTTCCAAATTTCTGGTCCGGTGTGATCATAGTGGCAACTGACGTTGTCCGGATTATGATATTGATTCGCATAGAAGCAATTCTCGGTATGTTTCACCAATTTTTCAGCCACAGAAATATAGCTGCGCGGATCTTCAGGTTGCACAGCGGTGGGAGTGATGACCACGCGTGCTCCGTAGGCGCGCAAGATCGCGCGCTTTTCTTCGCTGATTTTATCCGGCATTACAAAAATACATTTATAGCCCTTAACGGCTGCCACCAAAGCAAGGCCTAGACCGGTATTTCCAGAGGTGGCCTCGATAATTGTTCCACCTGGCTTCAATTCACCGCGCTTTTCAGCTTTTTCAACGAGGGCGATCGCGAGACGATCTTTCACACTTCCGCCTGGATTGAAGTATTCAATTTTGGCGTAAAATGTATGCTTCGAACCTTGGGTGACGTGTTGAAGCTTTACCACGGGCGTATTGCCGATGCGGTCTAAAACAGAATCATATACCTGATGCATACTTTCTAGCTTTCTAGTTCACCGTTGCGGCGAGGCCGCAAATGAACGGAATTCATTGTATTAAGGACTGTGTTAATATGAGTGACAGAATCGCCAGAGTAAGGAATTCCTAATTTCAAAGAGAGTTTCTTTAAAATCGATTTATTAGGGTGATCTTTCATCAATTCATCAACCAACTTCTCTAAAACTTGACGGTCAGCTTGATGATCAGCCTGAGGGTGCGTTTGATGATTGCCTTCGGTTTTCAGAAGCTCACGGGGCATACTTGTTTCTCCAGCTGCCCGCAATCGTATCACTGCCCTGCAAAAGAGTGAAAAAAATTTTGCAGCAGAGGCCCAAAAAGAAGCATCAAGATGGCCGGAAACTGAAGAAGCAGAAGCGGAACCAGCAAAACAAGCGGCAGCTGGGCCATTTTGCAGGCGATTTCTTCGTGACAGGCCTCGACGATCTCGATTTCTAACTGGCAAAGCGGGTTGTAAATAGATTCTCCGGCCAATCCTCGCTGCAAAAGCTGCAAGAGAATGCGCCGGTGCGGCGAAGAGATCTGCCTGATAATTTCTGAAGTCGACAGGCCTTGCTGGAAAAGCGCATACCATTTCGTGACCTTTTCTGAAAAGTGATCTTGATCGCTTTTTAAGTAGATCAACAAGCCCTGTCGAGTCGATTGTCCTTTTTCGAGCGCCTTTTTGACGGAGAGGAGCAACTTCAAGGGTGGCGCTATACTTTCCATGTCATTTTCCTTCCGATCATAAAAATCCATGTCAATCCGCCCAGAAAAATGGCGGCTGAAAATAAAATAAGTTTTAAATTGGTGAAAAAGCCAAAGTTTGAAGAGACAAAAATCAAAAGGGCCGTGTACAAGGCGGTGACAATTATCGCCTGCATCTTGATTTGCTGAGTGACTTGTCCGGACTTACGTCGAAAGTCCTCCATTATTTTTATTTGCCGCCGCAAAGCTTTCACTTGATCGACAATTTTGTTCTGTGAGCGGTCAATTTCCGTCCAATCTAATTTCAACTCTTCGATAAATGGAGAACTTAAACAGCTTGATGCGCCTTGAGTGGTGATCATTGCGTTGTAAATTTCCAACAATTGACGGCGGAACCACGCATTTTGTTCTTCGATCGCACTTAAAAGTGCAGAACGGAAAGATTGACCGACCTGTAAACCCAAAATGACCTGATCTAAGAGGGGAATCAGGCGTTTTTTCATGCTTCGGATAAGGATGAATTTCAAGAAAAGTGGGGAAAAATTTAAGCTTATTAAAATAATGCCGATGAAAATCCACAGAAGAAAGGGTCGCGAATGCAGCAAAAGCACCGCAAAAATAATAAGCCCAAGAAGCGAAACAAAAATTGTCATCGTCGCCTGTTTTGAAAAACCAAAAAGGCCGGCCACTTGATAGAATGTTCGCATAACGATCAAGAATCCGATCGTTGAAACTAAAAAAACGATGAGCATGAAGGCCTCCAAGGAACTTCGAATCTCGCAAAAAATATGCAAGTGAAATTTTTTGTTGACGTCGCTCGTCGAATTAGCAAGACTAAGTGTAAGAAGACTTCTAAGTAAGTGAACAACAACAACGAATGCATCCTAGGAGGAGCAAATGGCAAAAAAGAAAGCTACTAAAAAAGCAGCTAAAAAAACAACTAAGAAAGCAGCTAAAAAAACTGCTAAAAAAGCCACTAAAAAAGCTGCGAAATAGTTTTTTTGGAACTGCTTTAGTTCTCTGAACCCCTGAATTTATTCAGGGGTTTTTTTATGCTCTTTTGTCGAAAAAAGGGACTTTTCACTCGGAAAAGAGTCCTTTCGGACCCTCTACCAAATCAAAAGTAATAGATCACTCCGACAGCGCCGGTCGGAATAAGAATAGAACGTTCGATCTCATCCAGGAAAACTAGCTCAACAAATAAAGAAGCGCCGGCCGCCTCGCCGGAAAGCTGATTGTACTGAAGGCCCAAGGTTCCCGTCAAAAAATTGGTCGCGAAGTGTCCGCTGGCCTTATCATCATCACTCAAGGCCCGATTCAATATCCCAGAACGTCCGATATCATTTCGATCGGCCGAAGAATTATACCAGCGAGAATATCCTAAAGTCGTGTAAGGAGCGATATAGTCCCCTTCAAACGTATGTTTCCACAAAACGGCGAAGGAATTATATCCTGGTCCAGTGCCGAATCCCGCGAGAGCGCTGTTTTCATCTTCAAAATTAAGTTCAAAAGCCACCCCGAAGAGGCCCAGCTCACCGCCTACCGAAGCCCCCACACCAAATTTACGTGTCGAACGCATGTCCAATGTGGACTTGTAATTGGTGTTTTCATCAATTTTAAAAACAGATGAGGCCTCGTCAGAAACGCTCGCTCGTGCGGCAACGGCGGCAAAGAGAATGAATGCATATAAAAAACATTTAGACATGGTTTTCTCCTTATGAGTTTAAAAAATGCGGGCCCGGACGCCTTCTTGTTGCAAAAACTTCTTGATCAACGGCCCGTCCAGAGGCTCTAAGCGGAAAAGAAGCTTGTGCAAAAGCTCGTAGGACTCCTCTGCTTTTTGCGAACGCAGCCCATGAGTCAAGTACGCTACGTCATCGCTTATTTTAATCGCATTATCAAGCAGTCTGGCCATATCTTTGTTTTTTGAGGTCTTATCGAGAAGAGATAAAGTTTTGTTGAAATTACCAAGTAAATGGTCCAACTGAGAAATAACATTGGTCACTGAGCCCTGGTTCTTCTCAACCAGCTCAATGATCTTTCCGGCGAGCCCATATCCTTGGGAAATCAGTTGATCGATCCGCGGAGGATCCTCGCCGCGCACGACGTCCCCTGAAAAGAATTCAGGGGCCTCGGAAGAGCCAGGCGAGATTTCCAGAAATTTTTCCCCAATGACTCCAGCGAGATTAATAAAAAATTTTGAGTCCTTACGCACACTGCTCCAAGCTTTCTTGTCAATCGTCACAGTCAGACGCAGTTTGACCTCTTCGCCATCCGGCATTTTAAAATGCGGATCAAAGAGGATCGATTTCACTTTTCCCACTTTGATGCCCATCACCCGAACGGGAGAGCCCTCTTCAATCCCGCCAGCATAGTTGTACATGACATGAACTTCATTGGTGTTTGAAAACGGCGAAATAAAGCCCATGAAAGAGATAAAAATAACAACCAAAAAAATGGAAACAAGAGCGAGGAGTCCTACCTTGAATTCAACTTTCATTAAGCCCTCCTGTGGCTGCAGAACTTAGTATAAATAACTAAATGCGTATGACAAAACAAAATCAATCACAATGATGCTGACGGAGGCCGTGACAACCGTGTTCGTTGTTGCCTTTCCCACTCCCTCCGCGCCGGGTAAACAGCGAAATCCAAAATAGCAAGCGACAAGGGGAACAACCGCACCGAAGCAAACGCCCTTGATCATCGCAAAAAATAAATCGCGAAACTGAACAAAGCGATGCATCGAACTGATGAACATTCCTGCTGAAAATCCCAAGTAGTGCTGGCTCACGAGCAACGCGCTCAGCAAACAAGACATGTTCGCGATGATGGTTAAAATAAGACTGCCGAAAACACAGGCTAAAAGACGCGGCGAAACGAGATATTGAACCGGATCGATTCCTAACATTTTCAACGCATCGATTTGCTCACTGATTTGCATGGTGCCGATTTCGGAGGCGATACCCGCCCCCACTCGCGAGGTCAATAAGAGGGCCATCACGACAACGCCGAGTTCTCGCAAAATCAAAAGAGCCGCGAAGCCGGGCACGAGAGAGTCATTTTGAATGACGATTTTCATATGAAAGGAAGTTTCAAGAATCGTCACGACGGCGGCAAACGACACGCAAAAAACGATGATGAGAAGGCTTCGATTAGCGACAAAATACAGTTGTTGAAAAAATTCGGAGCGACGAAAGGGCGGCGTCCAAATTCCAATGAAGGCTTCGTATATAAGTTTGATCATGAACGATAGCCTCGAAAGGCCTGCAAAACCATTTCGCCAGCAAAGCTCGTCAGCCAGTCCATGACAACAATGCAAACCATCGTGGTGACGGCGGTTGAAACCACCGCGCGGCCCACGCCTTTGGCCCCGCCTTTTGCCATATATCCTTTATAGGTACAAACAGTGGCGAGAATGACGGCAAAAACGAAGCACTTAAAGAGCCCACTTAAGATGGAGAAAGGGTTCACGATACTGGGAATATGACGAACATATTCTTCAGGGGTCACGCCGGCAAAAATTTGTCCCACGAGCAGGCCGCCCAGAACGGACATGACCAGGCCCGCTCCTAAGAGGAAAAAACTAGAAATAATAATGCCCAAGAAACGAGGCAGGACAATTTCCTGCAGAGGATCTGCTCCCAGGCAGCGGATCGCATCGATTTGCTCTGTGACCCGCATCGTGCCGAGCTCGGCCGAGGTGTAGGCCCCGACTTTTCCGCTCAACATAAAGGCGATCAACAAAGGACCCACCTCACGAAATGTTCCACTTGTCGCTAAACCACCGAGAAATTCCAGCGCATCGAACTCTTTCACCTGCAAAGCGAACTGAACCGTCATGATCGCCCCTACAAAAAAGCCGGCCATCGCCGTGGTCGGGAAGCTCTCGACGGTGACTTTCCAAATTTGCACAAAAATCTCGTGCCATTTAATTTTTTTTTGGACGGATGTCCTCAACACATCGCCAAAAAAAATCAAGGTCGCTCCGAGTTCTCCAATCATAGGACCTCTGCCAGGAATTCACGCACCAAAGGGCGAGTTGATTTTTTAATCTGAGCCGGGGTCCCCTGATCGACAATCTCGCCCTGATCCAAAACAACAATGCGATCGGCAATCGCGAGCGCACAGTGGATGTCATGGCTCACCACAACCGATGTCGTTTTCAGATGCCTCGAGAGATTTTGGATCAGCTCGTTGATTCTGTTCGTCGTGATGGGATCAAGACCCGTCGTCGGCTCATCAAAAAGGAGAATTTTAGGTTGCAGGGCAATCGTTCGTGCAAGGCTTGCTCTTTTCTGCATCCCGTATGAAATTTGATTGGGCATCTTATCTTCTACTCCACCTAAGTTCACCAACTGCAGGGCTTCAGCCACTTTTTGTCGAATCACTTCGTCGGAAAAATCGGCCATTCGGCGGAGTCCGTAAGCCACATTTTCGTGAATTGAGAGCGAATCAAAAAGAGCGGGTTGTTGAAAAACCATTCCGCATTTTTTACGAACATCCAAGTATTGATTTTCAGAAAACTGGGAAACCTCTTGGCCATCGATCCAAATTTCGCCCTCGTCCGCCCGTAAAAGTCCAACAAGAGTTTTTAACAAGACGGATTTGCCTGTTCCCGAGGTCCCCAAAATGAAGAGAATTTCCCCCTCCGCGATGGAAAGATCTAAACCTTTAAGAATGGTTCTTTCACCAAACTTCTTCACCAGGCCTTTAAAGTGGATTCCCGACTCCATGTTAAAAATCTCTCCCCAGAGTCTCTTGGCCGAGAGGGCCGAGCGTTTCACCGCGCACGAACTGGTGAACAATCGGGTCTGTGTTTTTTTTTGTTTGCTCAGCATTCCCCGTCAGGATGAGCTTACCATCGACAAGCATTCCGATGCGATCGGCCATTTGGTAGGCCCGGTTCATGTCGTTCGTGATCGCAATCACCGTACTGCCCTTTTGTTTGCGCAGATTTAAGATTAACTCAATGATTTTACGCGAGGTGAGCGGATCTAAACCCGCTGTTGGATCATCATAAAAAATAATCTCTGGATCGAGTGCCAGAGCGCGAGCGATGCCCAAACGCTTCTGCATTCCCCCACTGATTTCATCGGGAAAAAGGTCTTTCGTGGATGAAAGGCCAACAGCCTCAAGGTACACATCGACCTTTTCCTGAACTTGCCCTTGCGACAGGGTGGTCGTTTCCCGTAAAGGAAAGGCAATATTCTCGCCGCAGGTGAGGGAATCAAAGAGGGCATTTTTCTGAAACAACATTCCCATCTTTTTCTGCAGTCCCCGCAGGCTCGCCCCGCCCTGCGTCGAAAGGTTTTGATTATCGATAAGCACTTCGCCCCGTTGAGGGGAGATCAAACCTGCCATAACTTTGAGCAAAGTTGTTTTTCCTTGCCCAGAAGGACCGATCAGAACAAAACACTCGCCTTTTTTGATCTCTAAATTAATCGCCCCCAGAACAATTTGCCCAGCAAATTCCACTTTTACGTTTTTAAGCTGGATGACGGCCATCTTTTCCCTCTGCGCCGGGCGCAACTACTTGTGTCTCATGATGATTTACGATTGAATGAAACGTCAAACTCAATTCCTATTTAATCTTTTAAGGAGATTTCTCATGGCTCACGCACGAAAAAAAATCGCCGTCATCGGCGCAGGTTTTGTTGGTTCAACAACTGCTCACTGGGCAGCACAGAAGGAACTTGGCGACGTTGTCATTCTTGACGTCAATGAGGGAGCCGCTATTGGTAAGGCCCTTGATTTAGAACAGGCCTCCGCGATCGAAATGTTTGATTCTCGCGTAAAAGGCACAAACAAATACGAAGACATCGCCAATTCTGACGTCGTCATCATCACGGCGGGAATGCCGCGCAAGCCGGGCATGAGCCGCGATGAACTCGTCGGCATCAACGCAAAAATCGTTAAAGATGTTTGTGACGGCGTCAAAAAATTCGCACCGAATTCTTTTGTTATCGTTGTTTGTAATCCGATGGATGTGATGGCTGTTTACGCCAAACAAATCTTGGGCTTCCCACGCGAACGCGTTCTGGGCATGGGCGGTTGTTTGGATTCAGCTCGCTTCCGTATTTTCATCGCCGAGGCTTTGAATGTTTCAGTGAAAGACGTCAGCGGAATTGTCATCGGAAATCATGGCGATGCGATGATGCCTTTGGTGCGACACGCTTCGGTTTCTGGCATTCCCCTGACGGAACTTTTACCGGCAGATAAAATTGCGGCCGTAGTGGCTCGGACCAAACAAGCGGGTGCAGAAATTGGTGGTCATTTGAAAACAGGCTCTGCTTATTATGCACCGTCTCGAGGGGCGGTTGAAATGGCCGAGGCCATTTTGAAAGATCAAAAACGTGTTCTTCCGGTTGCGGTTGAGCTCACGGGCGAATTTGGCGTGAATGAGGGTTTGATGGTCGGCGTTCTCGCAACCATCGGTGGGAAAGGAATTGAAAAAGTCCATACCTTCGAAATGAATGCCGATGAGAAAGCCGAATTCACAAAATCCGTGGATGCGGTTCGCGCCCTCGTGGCGGGCCTTAAAAACGTTCAATAAGATATTTTAGCCGAGTCAACGTTGGCCTTTGAGGGCTGCCGAAAAAGAAAGAAAGACAGGAGTTAGTTCGATGAATATTCATGAGTATCAGGCCAAGGAGCTTCTTAGAAAATTTGGCGTAGCCACACTCAAGGGCAAACTGGCACATTCGCCGGAAGAGGCCGTTGCCGCCGCAAAAGAAATTGGTGGAGCCATTTGGGTGGTGAAGGCGCAGATCCATGCGGGTGGTCGCGGTAAAGGTGGCGGAGTTAAGGTTGCAAAAACTCTCGATGAGGTCGCTGATTATACTAAAAAAATGATCGGGATGACTTTAGTCACTCACCAAACAGGGCCTGAAGGCAAAGTTGTGCAAAAAGTTTTCATCGAGCAAGGATGCAACATCGCTAAAGAGTATTATGTTGCTTGCCTGATCGACCGTGCCACGGGGCATGCGGCGATGATGGCCTCGGCTGAAGGCGGAATGGATATCGAAGAGGTGGCTGAACACCGTCCCGAAGCCATTATTAAAGTGGATATTGATCCAACGGTGGGATTGGCCCCATTTCAAGCTCGCGAACTCGCTTTTGCCATTGGCATTGCACCGGAACTGGTCAATAAGGCCGTTAAATTCTTCACCGGGCTCTACAATGCTTTTGTCACTACGGATTGTTCGATTGCCGAAATTAACCCCCTCGTCGTGACGAAGGAAAATGAAATTTTGGCTCTCGATGCGAAAATGAATTTCGATTCGAATGCACTTTACCGCCATCAAGACATTGTTGAAATGCGCGATTTAAACGAAGAAGAGCCTTCCGAAATTGAAGCCTCTAAATATGATCTCGCCTTCATCAAGCTCGACGGCAACATCGGTTGCTTGGTCAACGGGGCGGGGCTTGCCATGGCGACTTTAGACATTATCAAACTTCACGGATCCAGTCCGGCGAACTTTTTAGATGTTGGCGGCGGCGCGAACAAAGAAAAAGTGACCGCGGCCTTCAAAATTATTTTGAAGGATCCCAACGTCAAAGGGATTTTGGTCAATATCTTCGGTGGAATCATGAAGTGCGACATCATTGCGGACGGGGTGATTTCCGCCTCAAAAGAGATCGGGTTGAAGGTCCCCCTCGTTTGTCGCTTGGAAGGAACCAATGTGGAGCTCGGAAAAAAAATGTTGAGAGAAAGTGGGCTGAATATCACTCCCGCGGATGATCTCACAGATGCTGCGAAAAAAATTGTCGCAGCGGTGAAGGGATAAGAAATGTCTATTTTAATCAATAAAGAAACTCGAGTGATCTGCCAGGGCTTCACCGGAGCCCAAGGAACTTTCCATTCGGAACAGGCCATTGCCTACGGCACAAAAATGGTCGGTGGAATCACCCCGGGAAAAGGTGGCACGAAGCATTTGAACCTTCCCGTCTTTAACACGGTTAAAGAGGCCAAGGCCAAAACCGGTTGCAATGCTTCGGTTATTTTTGTTCCGCCGCCCTTTGCCGCTGATTCCATCATGGAAGCCGTTGATAATGATCTGGATCTGGTGATTTGTATCACCGAGGGCATTCCCGTTATGGATATGGTCAAAGTGAAGAAATTCATGGAAGGTCGCAAAACGCGATTGATTGGGCCTAACTGCCCAGGCGTGATCACTCCGGGCCAATGTAAGATTGGAATTATGCCGGCGCAGATTCATTTGCCTGGTCGCATTGGTGTTTTGTCTCGCTCAGGAACTCTGACCTACGAAGCCGTTGGTCAGCTCACCCGGCTTGGTTTAGGTCAATCGACTTGCGTCGGAATCGGTGGAGATCCTGTCAATGGAACAAACTTCATCGATATGTTGAAAATGTTTAACGCTGATCCAGATACGGATGGCGTCATCATGATCGGCGAAATCGGCGGATCAGCGGAAGAGGAAGCGGCTGAGTACATCAAAGCCCATTTCAAAAAACCTGTGGCCGTCTTTATTGCAGGAGCTGCAGCTCCGAAGGGTAAACGCATGGGTCATGCGGGCGCCATCATCAGCGGCGGCAAAGGCACCGCTGAGGCGAAGTTTGAAGCTCTTGAGGCGGCAGGTTGCAAGATCTCGCGCAGTCCTGCAGACATGGGAACAACATTGAAATCCATGCTGCGATAGTTTTTTGGAAAGATGCCAGAGAGCCTCTCGCAAAAAGAGGCTCTCTGATTTAGATCATGTCAGGAGGTTCATTTGACATCTCAATCAAAAGCGCTCGCTGGCATAAAAATTCTTGTTGTCGATGACTCGCCTGATATTCGCATGCTAATGAATCTTTTCCTCACCCGCGAGGGGGCCGTCGTCGAAGAGGCGATTCATGCCGAAGACGCCATCGCAAAGACCGCAAAAAATGAATATGCCGTTGTGTTGATGGATATTCAAATGCCCGGGATGGATGGCTATGAAGCCCTTGATGCCGTTCGCAAAAGGGGCTACCAAAGACCTATCATCGCGCTCACCGCGCACGCCATGAAAGAAGAGCGGGATCGCATTCTCCAAGCGGGATTCAACGATTACGCGACAAAGCCCGTGCAGTGGCCAAAGCTCATCGAAACCATTCTTCAGTGGGCGAAAACTTAGAGCCATGATGATGTTTCACGCTCTCCGCTCGGGAGCGCTTCGCAAATTGTGGATCGGTCAGGTTTTTTCTGCCGTCGGCGACGAAATTTATCGCGTGGGCTTGGTCTGGATAGCGATCAATTTAATCGGTGCAGATGTCGGTTACCTCAGCGCGGGGCAAGCCGCCGCATTGATGGTTCTTAGTTTTATCGGCGGAAAGTGGGCCGATACCTGGCGACCTTTGCAGACCATGATCGTTGTCGATGTGGCACGCGCGTTCATTGTACTTATTCCCGTGATCGTGGCGCAATGGATGACAACGACTCCTCTGTTGTTGATTTGGACGGTAGCCCTCACAATTTCAGGATTAAGCGCTTTTTTTGATCCAGCTCTGCAAAGTTGTTTACCACGATTTTCTCCCGATACCGCGACACTTCGTGCGGCGACGGGACTGATGAGCACCACTTTTCGCCTGGCACGAATGGTAGGTCCCGCTCTTGTTGGTTTTCTGTCGGCCTTCTTGCCAACCATTCATTTTTTCACCTTGGACGCACTGACTTTTTTTGTTTCCGCTCTTTCCGTTTTATCTCTTCAGAAAGAGGACCGGGGGCGGCACCCCGCAGATCCTCCCACCGGAAAATCTTCCTTCTATAAATCAATTCAAGGAGCTTTTTCCTCTGTAAGCAAACGGCCCGGAATGCCTTATGCCATGCTTGCTAAGGCGATCACCGGCGGGACTTGGAGTCTTGCTTTGACTTTGGGATTTGCACTCTTGATTCATCAAATGACGAATGGAAATACGCAGGTGTTCGGAACAATGTTGGCCTCTTACGGCGTTGGAAATTTTTTGGGTGCTCTCTACTTTGGCAATCGCCCCCGTACCCAATCCGAGAAAATGATGTTCCGTGGTTACATCCTTTTAGGTTGTGGATTTATTTCGATGGGACTTGTCACGAATCTCTATCTGCTCGCACTTGTCTCGGGCCTCAGCGGTTTCAGTGGGCCGATGAACGACCTGGCCTTCGTCGATCTGATCCAAAAAAGGTATCCTCTCCATGAGTTGACCAAAATTTTTCGCCTCAGAATGGCACTTGAAACAACCGCAACATTGATTTTGATGCTTTTAGCTCCCTGGCTCTTCAAAAATTGCGGTGTCCGTCTGGTGATTGGAGGTTGCGGAATCGTCTGGATCCTCTGTGGCTTGATAGGTTTAATGCAAAAAAACAGGCCGGTAGACACTTTTTAAGACATATAATATTCTATTCTAATTAGGCTCTAAAAAAATGTGCTTGAATATTTACATTTATTAAAATTTCAATCAAAGGATGTCACGTGAAAAATATATTTCTTTTTATTTTGCTCTGCTCTGTCCATGCCAACGCCTGGGAAGCCAAAGACTACAAGAAACCTTCAACCCAAGAGCTTAAAAGCAAATTGTCTTCCATGCAATTTGATGTGACCCAGAAAGAGGGTACTGAACCTCCCTATAAAAATGAGTACTGGAATAATCACGATGAGGGGATCTATGTGGATATCGTCTCGGGCGAACCCCTTTTCAGTTCAAAGGACAAATATGATTCGGGAACAGGCTGGCCTAGTTTCACTCAGCCCTTGAAAAAGGAAAGCATCACCACTAAAGAAGACCACCAATTCGGTAGCACACGAACCGAAGTACGAAGTCGTCTGAGCGATTCCCACCTGGGTCACGTTTTCGACGATGGACCAAAGCCCAGTGGGCTGCGCTATTGCATGAATTCTGCGTCTTTAAAGTTTATTCCAAAAAATGCGCTCAAAAAGCAAGGCTATGGAGAGTTCGTTTCACTGTTTGAAAAATCCAAATAAGTAAAATCAAAATTACCCATTTTTAATTTATTCTGGCCTTGCGGAAGCAGCGCAGCTGCGAGGAAACTTACTTCACAAAAAGGAGTTTTTATGGAAACAGGAAAATTATGCTGGTTTGATTTTGCAACTAAGGACGAGGCAAAGGCGATGCCGTTTTTTAAAGCCGTTCTTGCTTGGGAATTTGACCCCTCAGGCCCCATGTACTGGACAATCAAAGCAGGCAAAGAAATGATTGGCGGACTTCGCAAAGAGCCCACAACGACGTTTAAAGCAATCGAAGGATTCACTCCTTATTTTACTGTTCCTTCTGTCACCGAAGGTCGATCTCTCGTGACAAAATGGGGCGGAAAATTAGTGGGAGAAGTCACTCCTATCAATGAAGGAAAAGACGGTCACTTCCAAAATTTCCGCGATCTCGATGGAAATTTACTTTCTCTCTGGTCTGCTAAGCCTTAATTTTTAAGCTTGGGGCCAGACTCTTAGAGTTCAGTCGAACGCGCCAACCCACGACGGCGCGTTTTTTATTCGAGAAAATCCCAAGACCTCTTCGTATCATGTAAAGAAGGCTTTCTTCCCACGTGCTCACAATGACCTTTCTGCTAAGAGTTGATCAGTGCTGGAAAAATCTGGCAGATACTTCTCACAGCAACAAAATTAATTTCATAGCCCTCATCCAGCTTTGTTTTACCGAGCGGCAAATCGGTGACCGCTAAAATGATCGAAGCTTCGACGCGACGATCCTTAAAAAATTTCGCGAAATACCTCGTTTCAATATCAATCGCCTGAATTCCGAGATCCGCCATGCTCCGCATTTTCTCCCGCGTTTCTTCAATCAAAGTGGCCACCGCGCCTTGGCGCGTGCATCGCAATACTTTAACCGGAGAAACTGCATTTATTGGCATTTCACAAGCTCCATTGGCGAAGGAAAAACTCTCCAGATTCGCTCCGATGAATTCCGTTGGCATAAGGAGGTCGCCGACTTCTATTTCTGGATCAAGGGCTCCCGTAGATCCAAGATAGACACAACGACGGCAGCCTTTTTGCCAGAGCAAGTCGAGCATTTCCAAAATTTCATCGCCGTACATATTGCGAACGCTGAACAACTTTTGCCCGGTTCGTCCATTGGCGAAAAGATCGATTTCAATTCCGTCCGTCGTTAAAAACTCCCTGGTCCATTCCGCATTGAAATTGGGTCCGCTTAGGAAGCGCCAAAGCGCATTCTGGTAACCGACAACCACTAGATCTTTAGAAGAGATGAGATCATCGGCGACCGTAATCATAAACTTGCTGATCGGGGCAGGAAACTGATGCTGTACGAACAACGCAGGGCCTTGGAAAAAAGGACCGATGGCCTCCGTATAAAGTTTCTGGCTATCTTCTCCTCGGACCTGATAGGCGACCAATCGATAACATGGGGGCAGACCATCACTGACGGCGATGAAGACCCGGCCACGAACTTCGCCCCGATCTCCTTTAAAAGCAAAGGCTCTTGAATAGCCCTGTTCCCACTGGAAGGCGAATGCGTCCACAAAATCGCTGTTATGCAAGACCAACTGAACATCGTTTCCAAGAATAAAATCTTGGAGCTCCTCGGGCAACAAACCGCCGACATACCGAGCGACATTCAACGTATGATCGGCGGGCCAACAACATGGCAGCTCGATCTTCCGGCACCTTGCATCGGCTCGGCGAGAAATTTTTTCGGGACCTGGGATTTCCTCTATCGTCATGAAAAGAGCGGTTTCACGTCCTTGGGGATAATAAATAAATTGCTTCAACGATTTATCGATCAAATCCGACAATGCCGAAAAAGGCCCTGATTTGCAAAGGCCCTGTTCAAAGGCCTTTCGAGCAAAAATTTCAACCCATTCCTCTCTTTTTTTTTCAATTTCAAATTCAGGTGGGGAATAGTTTTCGCTCGTCATGTTGAACTCTGGAGAGGATTTACGCATCTGGGACAAATAAGCCCGATAAGCCCTCTGGAAAAGTCTCTGCTGAAGTTCGACAAGTTTGGGTGGCCACTCCATTCTTCTTTCCGAGGGATTGTTTTGATTAATCATCGGCAACTGCCTTTTCACCTCATCGAAATTATCCAGATCCGCTTGCTGAATTGCAGCAGCGAGTTTAAGAATCATATGGTGGTCGGCTACAAATCCCCTCGCTACAAACTTTTGCAAGCGTTCCAATGTCGCGAGGGGAAAAGAGACCCGGTTGAGGCGAAGCCGCCTTTCGGCTAGGTCGGAAAAAAAGTCAACGTGGGTTCCAATCGAATTTTGAGTGACTGCACAACAACAGATTGTATAGTCCGAGAGATGTGCCACCGCTTGAGCATCGGCCGGAAAATGAATTCCTCGAAGCACTTGCAGTTTTTTACCATCCATAAGGTAGTTTGCGTGTCGTGGAGTGACCGATTCCCTGAAAGCATGCTCATCAAGAAAGGACATGAGCCCATTTTCGATTTCGAGATCCGCGACCATGAGATCATAATCATTAATATCTTTTCCTAAAAACGAATCACGAATGGCTCCCCCAAACACGGTGACGCCCTCACGAAGCGCCGCTGGCAATCGAAGGATCACATCCCTTTGAATGGCCCCAGCAACCAGGCTCGATTTTGATTTTAGTTCATGTCTGTTCATTGAGACCCCGCTGAAATTTATCCGGCTGATTGAGCAAAAACTTCTCGACTAGATCGGCCGCCCTCCTCGAAGCCTGGTCGGCCGAATTTTCACCTGCCAGACGGCGCAAACGACAGCGCACTTTTTCGTCGCCGACAAGCCTTTCGAAAAGGGCTCGCAAGGAAACGTCGGTGACGTTTTCTGCCAAAAGGTAATCGCCAACTCCATAGTGGCGAATCCTGGAGCAGATGCCGAATTGGTCGTTTGCATTGGGAAGCGCAAGCATCGGGACCCCCGCGCAGATCGATTCGAGTACAGAGTTTAATCCACCATGGGTCACAAAGAGTGAAGCCTTTCGCAGTACTTCCGTTTGCGGCACAAAAGGACAGACGATTGTGGATCTCGCATACGACAAAACATTCGTATCGGCGTTTTCACGTCCCAGTGAAACAACCAGTTGAATATCCTCGCTTTCAAGAGCGTTAATAATAAGTTGAAAGACATCAAAGCGCTGATTGATTTCCGACCCCATAGAGACATACACGAGGGGCTTTCCATTCCGCCGCTCCCAAGGAAACAAGGATTGGATTCGCCCGTTTTGATTGATCAGGGGACCAATCCAATGAGTCTGAGAATCTGCGCGGCGTGGAAAATCAAATTCTTGGGGTAGACGGATCATTTTCAATAATTTGGAGTAGGAGTCACGACGATGCTTGAGTAGCTTCATCCCGCGCCCTGCACGCCAAATGTTCACGAGATCCAACGTGGGCTGAATTTTGGAATCGAGAATGCGATAGGCCAACCAATTGCGCAGGCGAGCCGGTGGCCCAGGCGAAGGCGCCCAATCCGTGAAAAATGGCGGCGTGGTTGAATCAGAGTCTAAGGGAAGAGCGTTGCAAAGGGTCGCGAATGGGAGATCTAAGTCATCTGCGATGGACGAGGAATCAATTCCAACTTGATCTGCAAGGATGACGTCGACACCATCTGCGCGAATTGCCGCCGGTAGCTCTTCTAGCCCCGCATGGGTTTTTTTCTTAACCGCATTGATAAAATGCTCCATCGCGCGATCACCCGACAGCGTGGCGAAAATCTCCGCACTTGCACGCCACGCCCCGAGTGGAAACTCCTTTTCTCCATACACCCGCACATCAAAGCCTGACTGTCTAAGGAGAATTTCATAGTCCTTGAGCTGGTAAAAAATAACCCTATGCCCTCGCGCAACGAGCTCCCGCGCCAGCGCCATGAATGGATTCAAGTGCCCTAAAGCGGGAGGACACAGAATGCCATAGGTCTGACGACTAAGCGCTTTCATGAGCGGCCTTCCAATGGGAATTGGCGGGAGTTCGCATTGTTTTCCCCGAGATAAAATTTCGCCGAAGTCTTCTCTTCAAATAATGTTGGGCGGGTCGCCGCAAAAGAGTATATACAAGGACCCGTAAACGATCGAGCGGCGAGATACGAATTCCACAACGATATTTTGGATCAGCGTATATTTTTCCCCAAGTGAGATTCCAGCTCAGAGGGTTTACCCCTTCACCGAGGAAGACCTTCGCTATGTTCACGACTAAGACATGATGAGCTTTCCCGTTGAGGGCCGTGTGTGCATAGGAGAGTCCCATCGGCCGGGCTCCAGCCCGTCGGTAAAAACCCACCATTTCGTCACTCGCACAAAGCACAACAAATTTCTTATTCCGCTTCATGGCCTCTTGCCCAAAGAACGTTAACATCGACAAAAAAAGGTCGGTTCCCCGAAAATCGCGACGCACGCAAGCACGCGTAGCTTCGACGAGCTGATCCCGCCGGGGGGCCGTGCGTGGCCATTCGATATAATGCTCCTGTTCAAGCCGGTCAGTTTCTTCGTGCAGAATCATCCGAATAGAGGCAACGATTTCACCTCGGTAGAGGCCGATGATAATTTTTGACCTCCGATCAAGCGGGTCAGCCATGTCGATCGTCGTTCTATTCGCAGCGACTTTTCCGGCGGCGGAATATTCTTTAAACCTCAATTCGAGAACATCGTGGTACTCCTCCTCGGTTTCGACAAACCGGAAGATCACGAGGCCTTCTGTTAGTCCTAATCCTTCATATTGATTCATAATCATAAATTTTCCATTTCTTCGAGAAAATGAATTTCCCGCAACACCTTCGCTGGATCCGCTTGGTAAGATCGGATGGTGTTCCACTCCCATGCCAGGCGCGGTAACGCGGCAAGCTCTCGACAGACTCTTAGAAACGCGCGTCGTTTAGAAACTCCAGATAGGCGGGATTTGACGAGGTCAATTCCGCCATTACCGGCATAATTGGCAAAGTAATTGTCTTCCTTGCTTCCCACCAAGAGATCCACCGCTTTCCGGATTGGATATAGGTGCGAAACAAAAAAAAGCGCTTTCATGATTTCACTCTCTCGCATCGCAAGTCGGTTCGGTTTGCTTTCCTTCTTGGTACCTACCCAGTTCACATTCAAATTGATTTTTTCCAGCGCAATCACGCGGTGATACCAATACGGAGGAAGGAAAAGCATTTCACCCTCGTTGAGATCAAATTCAACGACAGCAGACCCAAGCTCCGGTGGAAGTGTCTGATTGTATTTTTTGACGGCGATTTGTGTGAAGGCATGCTTTTCAAGCTCCCCATCAGGCGACACAATCTGCCAACGTTTTTTTCCAAAAACTTGATAATTAAAAACGAATAGGCCGTTCACGTCCGCATGAAAAGGCGTTTCGTGTCCCTGAGCATTGACCCATATCCTCAGGTTCTGAATCCTTTTGAAGCTGCGAAAGCTCTCTAGTGCAGCACTCACGAGCTTAGGCGTCTCGATCTTTTGCCGGAAAAAATCGCTTTCGGTTTGAAACCAAGTCTTATTGGTTTTCACGCGATTGTCTTTGAGAATGGCTGCTAGTAATTTCGTGACCTCGTTGACTGTAGAGCCTAGGTCTTCTGTCACATGGGTCAGGATAAGAGGGATCTCGGGCTCAAAAAAATTTCTCAAGAACTCAGATACGTCAAGCTTGGCGATATTGAGTCTTTTAATTCCTCTATTGGTCATTGCTTTTCGCCTCACACTTTTTGGAAGCCGCTCGGGAAGGGCACCCTCTTGGTTCAGCCAGCTCGGAGTCCGATTTTGTTTCGTTTTGCGTAGCTCTATCGCCGTGAGATCTCGGTGATGCGTAGATCTGATACTTCGCAGGACGCAGAGCTGGAGTCTCGAGAACGACGAGAGGATCTTTACCCTGCAATTTTTTTAAAGAAAACTTTTGCAGGATCAGAGCTAAGAGCACAACGGATTCCCGCAGCGCGAGCGTGGCACCAATACAAGATCTCTGACCGGCGCCAAAGGGCTTGTAGGCCGACATATGGAGTTTTGAAAACTGCCCCTTTCCCATTCGTTCAGGCGAGAATTGATCGGCGCCCTCCCCCCAGACGCTGGGGTCCTGCTGCAACCTTGAAAGGTTGATCAAAATCACGTCGGAGGCGAGAATTTTGAATTTCTTTCCAATGACGGTGTCGCCGACTTTTGATCTTCGCGCAAAAGTGGGGGCCGGTGGCCACAAACGCAGGGACTCCCTCATCACCATTTCAAGGAAGCTCAAACGAGGAAGATGGTCGGATTGGAGCTTGTCCTGGCCAACAACTTTGTCGACCTCTTCAATCGCTCGCTCAAGCTGCAAGGGATGACTTAATAGCGCATGAAGAGCGAAGGCCAGTAGAGAACCTGTCGTATCATGTCCTGCAATCAAGATGGTGATGATTTGATTGATCACATTCTCCTCACTGAGTGAATCAACACCCGCATCGATCGCCGTGATCAAACGACCCAGTAAATCGTTGGAGGCCTTACCTGCTTTCGCCATCTCGCTCCGGCGGTGATTAAGGATCTGTCTCGCCAAAACACGGATAGTTTCCGTGTTTCGAGTAAATTCTTGGTTGCTTTTAAATTTCACGGCATTGAGAAAAGGAGGTCTTCGTGCACGCAACCACGCTTCCCGAAGATTTCCTGCCATGGCCCGAACGAAGGGATGAAAATCCGACTCCTGGAAGCTATTGAAACGAAATCCCAATGTTGATAGTGCGACGGAGTCGAGCGCAAAGCGGACCAGGTCATCGCAAACGTCGATCGGTCGATCGGCGCCAAGCTTTGCCCACTTGGCGACGAGCTGTTCGGCAATGTCTGATATGGGTTCAAAGTAGTCGTTCATTGATTTTGCGCTAAATGCTGGACTAACCACACGATGCGCATTTTTCCAAGTGCCCTCAGCCGTCCCAACCGTGAAAAGGCCATCACCAGCGAATTCCCGGATCTGCCTCAAAACATTGTGAATATGTTTTTCGAACCTCTTATCGTCGCAAACTTCTTCTACTAGATTCGGTGAGCTGATGACGATCAGTCTTTGACCAGGCATTTCAAGTTTAAAAATAGGACCGAATTTTTCGGCGATCTTAGTCATGGAGGCAACCGGCGATGTCGTGTCGATGTGATGAAGATTTCCGATCAACGGGAGCGGCCGTGGGCCTGGCAGGGGCTCAAATTCCGATTTAGCTTGGGGAAAATCTGTTTGTACGTCCATACGAACCTCGTTTTAAAAGCCTGTTCATTTTGCGCCTTTTGTTGAGCGCAAAGACACTGTACGTTAATTGTGCAAATTAGTTAATTTGAAACGAAATAACATGGTGTTAGCTTTAATCTAACTATGATAGAAGCGCGCTTTCTTTCTTTAGAACAAAGCATGGGGCTTCGGTTGCGAAATTTGACTTGAGCCAACTCATGGCCCCGATGGTGCCACTTCCTTTATAAAGTGCAGTGACGACTTGGTGATGCGTGAGTTCTTCTATCCGGAGTTTCCCCGCTACGCTGCCGAAAACGAAAGCGCAGACCTGATCGGATTTAAATTTTGGTTTGGCCAATCGAGACAAGGATCTGCTGCTGCTTAGAGAGATTTCTTCGAGAGAAGCGACAGAGTAGCCATAGGGTATTGGAATTAAATGGATGTCTTCGAAGTGCGCGAGCACGAGCCGACATGAAGACTGCCTCATGACTTGGACAAGGTGGCTCATCGGACTGCGGTGCGGGTCTAGAAAGGCAATAATTGCTCCGACTTTCTGGATGGCGAGAGCGCCAATCATCATCGGGATTGAAAGATGAGCGAACAGACCTATGCAGTCGCCCGGCCCGACATCACGTTGAAGAAGTGTCTTCGCTGCAGAGTTAGCGGACCAAACGAGATGTTGGTAAGAAATTTCCTGATCGCCCAACTTCAATGCGATCGATCCGGGAAATTGAGACGCCATTTCATCAAAAATCGCCGCCAGTGAAGGCGATTTGGCCCATAGACGAGCTCGGTTTAACCGTTCATGAGCGATATTCATTAAGAGGCCCTCGTCCGCTGATTTGTTTCGAACCAAATTAGCGAAGTTTGATGAGCTATGAAATTCTAAACGATCTATTGCCATGTTAGTTTCAATCTAATAATGTCATTTGCAATGATACCTGACATTGCACGGCACTCTGAAAAATTTTATTATTTTTATGAAATAGCTAATGAAGGCAGTCTTCAAGCAACAGCACGCAGGCTTGGGGTTTCCGCGCCGAGCCTCTCTCACGCTGTTAAGCAATTAGAGAGCGTTGCCGAAGCCCCTCTTTTTCATCGCAGTAAAAGCGGCGTGACCCTAACCGATGCCGGTGAAAAACTCTTCGTGTTCTGCCGAAAATATTTTCGAGAGCTGGAAGAGGTTCAGCGCCTGATCGAGCATCCAGAGCAAAAGGCCACCAGAAAAGTAAAAATTGGAACGTTCCAATCCATCGCACTCTATTTCTGGCCGCTCTTGATTGATTCAATGAAGTCCGAATCAAACATTAGCCTTTCAATCACAACGAACCGCAGTCGTGCTATTCTCGAGGCCCTTTTGCGAAGAGAGGTCGATATAGCGTTGACCGTAGGGGCCTTGAAGCACGAAAGGCTGCTCAAACACGAGCTTTATAAGGACGAGTACGCCTTTTACATTTCCAGTTCGTGGAAAAAGACGGAACTCAAGCAATCAGATGTTCACGAACATGCCATTCTCTACATTCCCGATGCGACAGATGAAGATGGAAAATCGCTTCGACAATATTTACATTCTTGGGGACTGATTTTTCGTGATGAATTTGAGCTCGATTCGCTTGAAGTCATTGGCGAGTTCGTCAAACGGGGATATGGAGTCGGAATCTTGCCGACGAGGGTGGCTAAAACTTTCGGAAACTTGCTCAAGCCTCTCAAGATCGAAAAACTGGGCACGCAAAAATTTGGAACCCACCGCTTTTATCTCTCATACCGCGACGATTTGGAGATACCTCAGAGTCTCATGCGCCTTCTTCTCGACAACGCGAAGAAAGCCGCCATTCAGTTGAATGCTTAGCTTCAATTTTGGAGCACTCCAAGAAAAACTTCTCAAAATTTGGTGGACCCAACCAGAGTCGAACTGGTGACTTATCCATGCCATGGACATATGATCCCAACTTCACCATGGGCCCGCAATACTCGGCTAAGTTCGCTCAAAATGACTTTAAATTCAAGTGTCTAAAGATTTCGACTCATTTCGCGGTGGACACAAGAGGGGATTTTCGATAAAACCTCTCTGGATAAAACAACTAACATATTGAGTCAATAAGAGGTCTGCCATGGCTATTGAGAAAACATTTTCGATCATTAAACCCAACGCAATGAAAAAAAACGCCCTGGGCGACATCATCAGTATTTTTGAGGCCAACGGGCTCAAAATTGCAGCCGCAAAACTGAGCGTTCTTTCTAAATCAAAAGCGGAGGAGTTCTATGCAGAACACAAGGCCCGCCCCTTCTTTGGTGAACTCGTCAGCTTCATGACTTCAGGCCCCGTTTTGCTGATGTGCCTGCAAGGTGAAGGCGCCGTTTTAAAAAATCGCGAAATCATGGGTGCAACGGATCCCAAAAAAGCGACGGCAGGGACTATTCGCGCTAAGTTTGGCGACAATGTGGGCGAAAACGCTGTTCACGGTTCTGATAGCGCAGAGTCTGCGGCACGCGAACTGGCTTTGTTCTTCGAAAAACACGAAATCTGCAATACATAATTTGAACCTTGGCAGATAAACGCCGTTCAAAACCTCAAAGGGGAGACACTACTCCCCTTCGTGTCCAAGTAGAAAAGTTGGCAGTCGGAGGCGCGGGTCTTGCCCGCCACGAAGGCCTTGTCATTTTCATCCCACAGGCCGCTCCGGGTGACGAGCTTCTCGTCGAGCGAACTGTTATAAAAAAAAACTATGCGGAAGCTAAAATTCTAGAGATCCTGCGACCGGGCCCCTCAAGACGAAGGCCTCCTTGTCCCGTCGCCGAGCGCTGCGGAGGCTGTAATTGGCAGCATCTCACCGAGGCTGAGCAGCAAAAACAAAAGTCCCTCTTTGTTCAAGAGACTCTGCAGAAATTTTTGCGAGAAATATCCTTCGATTTCCTGCCTCTTCAACCAAGCCCCAAGGCCCTGCGGTATCGCAATCGAATTCAACCTAAAATAAAAAATGGAAATTTTGGTTTTTACGAGCGCGAAACCCACGATGTGGTCGATATCCTTGACTGTCCCATCACCGAAGAGGCCTTGGCTCAAAAAATTCCCGAAGTTCGCGCTTGGGCCCTGCAGCAGCGCTCTTCCGGTCGTTTGGAAATGTATCTGACCGAGGAAAACCTTGTTCGTTTTGGCTTCGTTGATGAATCCGATGAAGGCATTGGCTTCTCTCAGGTCAATCGATTTCAAAATCAGGACCTTGTGCGAACCTGTTTGGAATGGGCAAGCGGCTTTCGCTACAAAAACATCTATGACCTCTATGCCGGAAGTGGAAATTTCAGCTTTCCCCTCGCGAGTCAGTTCAATTGCCCACTCACCGCGGTCGAGTTGAGCGAAAAGCTTGTTCGGCGCGGAAAAGCCCTTGTCCAGAAAAAAATGAGCCCTGTCCACTTTGTTCAATCGGACGTCGAAAGTTGGCTTAAAAAAGCTCAAATTCAGCATGACGATCTGGTTATCCTAGACCCTCCCCGGGCCGGTTGCTCTGAAGAAATCATGATGGCTCTCGCTCGCTCTCAGCCACGTAAGATTATTTACATCAGTTGCCATCCTGTCTCTTTAGCTCGAGATCTCAAGTGGTTTTTCGACTGGTCAAAAAAGCAAAATCGGCCCCACTTAAGTCTAAGACGAGTACAAAGTTTCGAGATGTTCCCCCAAACCGATCACGTCGAGACCATCGCTGAGCTTGGTGTTGACTCTTAGGCAAGCAATGATACCTTTTCATAATGCGTGTGACACTCATTTCTCTTCTCATCACGGGCCTTTTGGGCTGCTCGACTTTCGGGAGCGACAATAAGGATAAATCAGTGCTCTATCTGCAAATGGGTCTTTCGCAATTTGAAAATGGAAACTACCCAGGCGCGCTGAAATCCCTCCTTGAAGCGGAACGTCTCGACCCCGCAAATCCGGTGATTCAAAATAATCTGGGCCTGACTTACTTTATGCGTGAGCACTACGATCTTTCCGAAAAGCATTTTAAAAAGGCCCTGCAACTCGAGCCGAAATTCTCCGAAGCTAGAAATAACCTTGCGCGCGTTTTGATCGAAGAAGCGAAATACCCTGCGGCCGAAGCCGAACTGAAAATCGTCCTCGATGATTTGACCTACTCCGGTTTTGCCAAAGCCTACTCTAATTTAGGTCTTTCAAAATTTAATCAAAATCAGTTCTCCGAGGCGGCAAAGGCTTTTACCAAGGCTCTCGATGTGGATCGAGAAGATTGTACGGCAAATACCTATTATGGCCGGAGTCTTTTTGAAATGAAAGATTACCCAAAGGCCGCAAGCGCTTTAGATCGCGGGATCAGTTTTTGTCAGAAACAACTTTTTGATGAACCTCACTATTTCAGTGCGCTGACCTATTACCGCCTGGGGCAAAAGCGAAAATCAATCGCGAGATTCGAAGAGGTTGTGAAGCTTTATCCAAATGGAAGGTATCGAGACAAGGCCCAGGCGATGCTCGATTTGATTCGAAAGGACAGCGAATGAAGCAGACCGGAGAACTTTTAAAAAAAGCGCGGGAAGAAAAGGGCCTCTCTTTGAACGAGGTGGGTCTTTCGCTCAAAATTAGCTCCAAGGTCCTCAAGGCTATTGAAGAGGGCGACTCCGATCACTATCCCGCAAAAACCTTCGTGCGTGGTTTCGTCCAAAGCTACGCCCAGTTCCTGCGCCTCGATGTCGAGAGTGTGATGAATTCCTTTTATGAAGAGATGGGATCCACGAAACCCAAACCGATTATTCGAACCGTCGCGGAGGGCGTTCGTGGAAACGACTCGCCCCTAACTGCGGGCACCAAGGCCACTAAAAAATCGGATCAGCAAAAGCAACAGGATCACCTTGCTCCGATCAACCAGAAGAATAATACGAAGACCATCATCATCGCCGTCATCGGAGTTATTCTTTTTGGACTCATTATTTTCACAAAAAAAATGATCGATAAATACTCTAAAGAGGCCCAGGTCACAGAATCGGTTGAAGTTCACCAGCCCTTAGCAGAACCTGCCGCCACGGTCCCTGCAGAAACAGATCCCGTGATGGCCCCGGTTATCACTGAAAACAAAAACGAAAGTGAGCCTGCGGTCTCTGCCGCACCTAAACCAAGTCCTTCTCCCACGGCCCCCACAGCCATGTCCAGTACACCAGTTAAAGCCACCCCTCCTCCCGCCACTGCGCCAGCAGTCGCCGCTTCACCTGCAGCTACACCGACCCCCTCTGCTATCGCATCTCCTTCATCAAGTCCCACTCCCGCTCCCATTACGAAGCCTGCCGAAGAAAAAGCGGTCAACAAGCCGATCGAGCTCATCATTGAGGCTTTAGATAATGTGGACATCGAATATTCGAATAATACCGGGAAAAAATCCAACTTGAGATTGAACTCCGAGCAGGTGCATACATTTAAAAGCAAGACCGGTCTTAAGCTCAGCATTTCAAATGGCGGAGCCGTCAACCTGATTTTGAACGGAAAAGACGTCGGTATTCCAGGCGATTTGGGAAAACCTATCAAGCTGAGTTACTAAGTTGAAATCGCTCCAAAAAATCTGGCTTCTCAGTTTGATTTTTAAGTTTTTCGTCGCGGCCCTCCTGCCCATGAGCCAGGATGAGGCCTATTACTGGGTGTGGTCACACCATTTGCAAATGAGCTACTTTGATCACCCCGCCATGATCAGTTGGCTTTTTTGGCTGGGCCACTTTCTTGAGCCTTTCGGAAATGCCGTACGTTGGCCGGCGGTCTTACTGGGACATCTGACCTTGCTTGTGTGGATCGTGATCCTGCGACGCTATTTTGATCTTGAGCGCGGACGCGCCTGGCTTTGGTTGTCCCTTTTTTCTCCACTCATTGGCTTTGGCTCCTTGATTCTGACGCCTGATCTGCCTTTGGTCTTTTTCTGGTCAGCTTCCGTTTATTTTTTCTTGCACGCTCTCGACTCAAGAAAAATCGCGGACTATGTTTTTCTCGGAGCTTGCCTGGGCGCGGGTTTCTGCTCTAAGTATCCGATCGTCCTCTTTGTCCCCATTGCCTTCTTTTACCTGCTTTGCGAAAAAAAATGGCGTGCGATTCGGTGGTCCGGTCTTGTTCTCTTGGTCGTGACAGGTTTTGCTTTTAGCTTGCCCGTTTTACTTTGGAATTATCAAAATGATTTTTCTTCTTTCAAGTTTCAGATGGCTCACGGATTTGAAAGGCCCGAGTACGATTTCGAGTGGACTTGGACTTACGTTCTTGGCCAAATTTTTATTCTTTTCCCTCTTATTTTTTGGAAGGCCTTGCGGGCAAAGTTGCAGGGATCGGCGCGCTTTCTCATTTACGCCGCGTGGGGGCCGCTTATTTTTTTCTTTCTCACTTCTTTCCGGGCTCTTGTTGAAGCCAATTGGCCGATTGCAGCCTATCCCGCCGTCTTTGCTCTGGCTGTTTCTTTAAGTGATTTCAAAAAAACGACTTGGCGGACCTGCATGGGTTGGGTCTTTATTTACGCGATTGTTTTTGGCAGTCTTTATGTCCCTCAATTGAACCTTAATGATAAACTGCGTGAGCCCTGGCGCTTTCAACCCTTGGTGCCGTTGGTGCCACAGTATCAGCCCCTTTACGCCAGCACCTACCAGATGGCCTCAAGTCTTTGGTATGTAACAAAGGTGCCTATTTACAAATTGCAAGAAATGAATCGTTACGATTTTTACGACACGCTGAAAGAGTCGCGTCCCACTCAGAATCTGTTTTATCTTGTCGCATTCAAAGATGACAATTTGCCAGAGTGGGTGCGTCGACAGAATTTTCAAGTGAAAGAACTTAAAAAAATAGACCCCGACTTCGTTTTGTTGGAAGTTAAGAGGCCATGAGAGGTCTCGGTCTTTTTTCACTTCTGCTGATATCCTATTTTATGTACGGCCTGTACATAAATCAGTTTGATTTGAGCATCGTTCCCCGTCGTTTAAAAAATGACAATGCCTCCGGCTACTATGACTACAGAGGCGTTTTAAATATCCACTCGACTCGCAGCATAGGTTCAGCAACGACCAGTTTCATTGCCAGCTCGGCCCGTTCGGCCGGACTTGATTTTATCGTGCTGACAGATTTAAACCAGTTTACGCCCATGCCTGTTTCGGAACGCTATCAAGGAAATCTACTGGTCTTGAATGGAGGCAAATACAGTTACCTGGATTCACGCCTTCTTTATTATCAATCCTCGCAAGAACTTCCCGGAACAAATTTAGGTGAAACTCAAGTTCGCTTTGCTGATTACCTTTCCCAGCCACGCAATAACAATAAAGATTCTCTTTTAGTCCTTTCGGATCCCTACAAGCTGGGATTCTCGTGGTCGGGTGATATCCCCGAAGGCCTCGACGGTATGGAGGTTCTCAATCTCAAAAGCCTATCGGTGCGCGCCCTTGAAAATTCAAAACTCTCGACGCTTTGGAGTTTTCTCATTTATCCCTTTAATTCTCGCCTCGCCTTGATCCGATTATTCCTGGAGCCCACAGAGGAGCTCGATCTTTTTGATCATATCTCGCAGAAGCGTCCCTTTGTGGGTTTCGTCGGTGCAGAAGCCTCGGCGCGGGCTCTGCCCTTCGCGAATTACCTGGTGAAGTTCCCCAGCTACCAACGTCTTTTCGACGTGGCCAGTAACCATGTCGTGCTCAAATCCGAGCTGACCGGCAACTTTGCGAACGATAAAGTTAAAATTGTTCAAGCCTTGAAAAATGGCCAATTTTACATGGCCTTTGATATCATCGGGGACCCCAAAGGCTTTATCGCCACCATGGATGACAAAACAAAATCCTATATGATGGGATCTCAAGTGAAGTTGACGAAGTCCCTGACCATGTCTATTCATTTGCCGATGAAGCCAAAGGAATTTTTTGAAGTGGTTTTATATAAAAATGGTGAGCGGGTTAGAATTTTTAATAAGCCCGAGATAACAGTGCCAATCGATTCGCCTGGAGTCTATCGTGTCCAAGTTCGCGTCAGTCCTCTTTGGCCACTCCCCGATGCTCATAAATGGATCTCGTGGATCTACACTAATCCTTTTTACGTCCAACCTTAAGAACCAGCCCATCACGTGGCGGATTCTGGCAACACAGACGCTCTTCTTCAACAAATTGACGATCGTTCGCAATCTCTTGTTCAAGTTCACCGCGTGGGGGAAATTTCTCAAGGCCTTCGATCACTGTAACGACACAAGTTCCGCACGTACCGAAACCGCCGCAACTATGGTCCAACTCGAAACCGGCGCGCAAGGCTGCTTTCAAGATACTTCGATCTTTTTGACTCGCCTCAATAAGCGTGGTCGTTGGTAAAAATGTTATTGAAATTGCAGGCTTAGCTTTCAAAGTCATTTCCTCTGTAAAACTCTCGAAGAGTCTTTGGTTGAAACTCTTCTCTCCATTTTGTATCAATGAATTTATGAGATTCATAGCTTTTGACTTAGAAACCACCGGAACTGTCCCTGGCGTCGATCAAATCGTTGAGATCGGTGCCGTTCGCTTCATCGACGGTCAGCCGGAGGCAATCTTTGCGACCTTGATTGATCCTCTACGACCCATTCCGGCGGGAGCCTCTAACGTCAATAAAATCTATGATGATATGGTAAAAGGGAAACCAACGGTTGATACGATCCTCAATTCTTTTGCCGAGTTCTGCGCAGACGACGTGCTCGTGGCCCATAATGCTCCTTTCGATTCACAATTTCTCATCGCTGATATCAAGAAACACGAAATGGCGGCCCCGCGAGGAATCATTCTTGATACGCTGCCTATTGCGAGGAAGGTTTTCCCGGGCCTTGCGAATTATAAACTGGGGACACTTATTCAGCATATCAAAATTCCCACAACGGATTTCCATCGTGCCGAAGAAGACGCCGCTTATTGCGGTCACCTGTTTTCATATATGATGAAAAGAATTTCAATTGGCGGTCAGGCCCCCAAGATCGAAAATCTTGTTGCTCTGACCGGTAAACCCGAATTGCGCTTCCCACAAATCGTGCGCCAGCCCAAACAGATGGATTTTTTCGCGGGTCTATAATTCCTTTGCCCGATGGGCAATGGGAAAACGACGGCCGCGACCAAAGGAATGTTTAGAGACCTTCAAGACCGGCGGAGCCTGCCAACGCTTAAACTCGGTTTGCATCAGTATAGGCAAAAGCCACTTGTCTGTTTGGCTGCGGGCCGCCCCATAATTTTCAACTAAATTGACGACGGATTTATCTAGCTCGTCATAAGCCGGCAAACTGTCTTGATCTTTTTGGTTCGGCCGCAACTCCGCCGATGGGGCACGCGAAATGATCTGCCCTGGAATAATTTCTTTTTGCAGATTATAGTGGCGAACCAAATCATAAACTTGCTCTTTGGTCAGATCGCCGATGGGCGCAAGGCCACCGCACATATCGCCGTACAAGGTCGCATATCCGCAGGCATACTCTGTTTTATTGCTCGTAGTCAGCAACAGGCTGTTTTCTTTATTAGCATAAGCCATCAGCAAAAGCCCCCGCAGACGGGTTTGAGCATTTTCATGCACCACGCCAAACTCACGGACATCCAAGGCCTTTTCGAAAATTTTTTTGGTCTCTTCATACAGACCGCCAATTTCAATCTCTGAAAAATGAATCCCTAAATTTTTTGCCAACTGGGAGGCGAGCTGCAGGCTCTCCTTGGCATTGAAAGGTCCAGGTAACGCAAAGGCCGTAACAGCGGATGGCCCCAGTGCATCGACTGCAAGCGCCGCCACCAGTGCAGAGTCAATGCCGCCACTCAAACCCAAGTGGAGCTTCTTCAAGCCACACTTGAGCGCAAAATCGCGAATCCCTAAAACCAGAGCTCGACGAATTTCCTCGTTCAAAGGCACCTGGGCCGTACGGCTCCACGGTTCTAGGGTTTCCAAATCCAAGACGTTGATGTCTTCTTCAAACGACTGGCAGCTCAATTTTTTCTGACCCTTTTTATCAAGCACAAAACTCGACCCGTCAAAAATAACTTCGTCTTGAGCACCGATCAGATTGACGTACATCATGGGCGCCGAAAAATATTTAGCTGTTTGCGCAACCATTTCTTCACGGTATTTCATTTTACCTGCGTAATAAGGCGAGGCGCTCAGGTTAATCACAAGATCGACCTTTTTCTTGGGAACTTTTTGAATCGGATTGATTTGGTAAGGAGAATGTCCCTTACGATCAGGCCATGCCCAGATATCCTCACAAATGGTCAGAAAAAAATCCTTTCCTTTCCATTTGAAATAATTTTTTGTCATATCGCCCTGTTCGATGAAACGGGCTTCGTCAAAAACATCTCCGGTGGGCAACAGGGTCTTATGAAAAAATCGGGGTTTTTTTCCCTGAATCAGAAGAACGGCCGAGTTGTAATAAGGGCGCCCTCTTTTGAGGCCTGTTCGTGTGATCATACCCAAAATGACCGCCATGTCTTTCGGAATCTTCTTGGCGATTTGGCCTATGATTTTTTCTTGCTCAACCACGAGTTTTTCACGTTCGAGCAGATCATAAGGGTGATAACCGAAAAGAGCACATTCTGGAAAAACAACCATCTTGCAGCGACGCTGCTGAGCCTGTTCGATAAAGTGAAGAATTTTATCTTTGTTGTTTTGAAAGTCGGCTAATGTTGGGTTTATTTGTGCAAGCGCAATTCTCATTTAAGCAATATACGCCCAGAAAATCCATCTTGGTAGCCATGTTGGAATTTTATTTCGGTCTCAGGAAATTTCCAACAAAAGTAGCCTTCACCATTATCAAAATCGGCCATCCAAAGTCCCTTGGGTTCGCAGCCTAATTTCTCAACCTTGGTTTGCCATTTCTGAATAATCAAATTGACGAGGGCGTCAATTTCGACCGCAATGGGATGGGTTTTATTGGGGTAGGCTTTCAAGCGATTCAGGTGAATCGAAACTTCGTGGGAAGACTCTTCCGAGAGGCGGTAAACCAAGGGCAAAAGGGATTGTGCTTGTCCTAATGTAAAAACCTTTTTGCGATTGATCTCAACCACATTTTCCAAATTGTCCCGCCCTCTTCAACCGTTTTGAGAAGGTCCTGTATTATTCAAAGCCTGCAAGCTTTCAAGGATTTATATTTAATTTGGAAAAGTTAAGAGAATCAGTGAAATAAATATATCTGCGCGGCGCTTCTATTTTTCAAAACTCTTCGACATTTGTAAAACTTGACCGCCCACGAAGATCACAATCGCAAGAATGATACAGATAATGAAAAGCATCCGAATAAAATTTCCAAGAGTGAAGGGTTTGTCTTCCTCTTCAAGAGATGTCGGTTTGCGTTCAGGAACCTTCAAAGGCATTTTCTTGAGATTGCCGCCGCCGCCCTCGTTGATCGTCGTGCGGGGCGCTTTTTCCGCTTTTTTTGCGAGCTTTTTCTTTTCAGCGGCGGACAACTGAGAACCCGAAATGGCGACGGACTTGGTCACACTGCGATCGTTGGCGCCGGCATAGCTTGATTTGAAAAACTCTCCCGAACCGCCGCCCTCGTTTGCAATCTCAATCTTCTTTCCGTTGGCGCCCGCGGTGACATCGCTACTGGGGGTTCCTCGAGGGCCATTAAAAATCCGATTACTCCCGTTTCGCGAATTGGATCCGCCATAGGAACTACTGCTCGTTGCAGAACTGTTTGGATTTTTTTCGGGCGGAGCGCCATTCGGGGGGGTCGCCCCATTTTGCCCATTGGGAGGCCGGCCGAGATTGATCGTCGCCGGTTGAAATTTTGCATTACAGCCCTCATCCGCCGCCGTCGTGGAGTTTCCCCCCAGACTTGGGAGCTCACCCGTTTGCAACAAACAAGCAGTATAATCACCCATGTAGGACGTCAGAAATGTTTGGAGGGGCTTAAAAAATTGGGTCATCAGAGCCAAGATTATGGCCACGGTAATTACCAGCAAAAGAATATATTCCGTTGCCGCCTGACCTGATTGGGACTTCACTCGCGCATGCATTTAGGTCATAATATATCATATGAAAACATCGCAGCTCTTGATGCTCCTCTGTAGTGTCTCATTATTAGCCGTTTGTAGGGCTCAGGCCGATGAATTTTCAGACTTTGATTCTCCCGCCGCCCCGACGAAGGTCCCTACCTCCAAAGCCAGCCCAGCGGGCAAGAAGGCCACGGCAAATCCCACACCTGTCGCCACTTTGAGCGTGAGTACCTCAAAACCCACTTCCGCCGAGATTGAAAGGCTGAAGGAGGACTTTCGAAAAAATCCAAATAACTTTCAAACCCTTCAATTACTGGCGGAAGATCTCTACCAGGTTGGCCAATACGACAAAACCACCGCATTGCTGTGGAAATACGTCGAAAAGGTCGATCGCGGAGGGCTTCTTTTGCTCGCACGAGCGCATGAAAAAAGAAATGAGCCGGCTCAGATGATCAAGGCGCTCAACATCCTGATCGCTAAAGATAAAAAAGACTACGACGCTTTTTATCTCTTAGGGAATGCCTACTTTTTGCAAAATAAAAACAAGGAAGCCCTTGAAAACTACCGCACATCCATTGAAATCAATCCTAAGTTTGAACTCGCCTATTTGGGACTAGTGAAGCTCTATGAAAGGCAGAAAAATCTCTACGAACTGCGGGCCCTTTATCAGGATATGCTCGAGACCATTGGGCAAAAGGCCGAATATTTAGCGAAAATCTGTGAGATCGAAACAAATGACGGGACCTTCGAAGCGGGCTTAGACCGCTGCAAGAAGGCCATTGATAAGAATCCAGAAAATGCATCGAATTATGTCAACTTGGGTTTGAGTTACAAAGGGGTGGGCCAAATCCCAGAGGCTGAAAAAACCTTGAAGGCGGCCGCCAATCGATTTCCCAACTCAGAATTTGCCCAGTACACTTACGCGAAGGTTTTGGGAGATCAAAAAAATTACGTGGATGCCTTTAGTTATTACAAATCGGCCGCCGCGGCCGATGCCAAATCCGCACGCGCATGGCTGGGCGTTGCCACCTGCGCCCTCGAATTGCAAAAGCTGGATATTTCGATCGTGGCTTTTAAAAAAGCTTGCCATCTTGACCCCAAAAATGCGGCCGCCTTTCGAAAGGCCTCAGCCCAGCTCAGTGGTTCCAAAAATATGGATTGGTCAAAAAAATTCAGTGAGGCTTCTGAGCAATGCACCTATAGCAACTAGGGCCTTACTAAGTCCGCTATGGCTAGGGCTTTAGTGAAAAGAAATCCCGTGTTTTTTCCGAAGGCTCTGCAATAAATGTCCGCTGAAGTTCAGAAGGCAGAGACGTCTGAAAAGCGGCAAGAGCGCTCTTGTCTCCCGTCAGAAAAAGATAGGCGCTGCTCGAGGTTCCTCTCAGCAAACGAAGATCCATAATTTTTAATTGGGCTAAAAGAGCTTGAGAGGCCGCCTGCATCAGGCACCCCAACGACCTATCCTCAAGAATAAGCAGTCCCTGTTCGATCTCGGCGTTCTCAACACTCAAGTAAGCGCGAAGAACCTGGGCCGAACACCGAGGCAAAAAGTGGCTAGAAACAATATGCCCGGCAAATTCGTTTTGAATTTGCTCAAATAAAACGGCTAGATTTCTGTCCGAAAAAAATATCGCGTGACCTTCTTTTCCGAGAGGGAAAATTTCCATTATTTCATCTGCAGAATTCAAACACTGAGCCGCCTGATAGGCCGTGCCGAGGCTTTTGAAGCTAAAGACCAGAATATCTTTCGGTGCAAGTTCGCCCATCTTATTGAACCGTGACGATCTCACCAATGAGATCGTATTCCATGCTGTCCGTGATGAGAACTTTCACCATGGAGCCGACGGCCGCTTGACCATCGTTGATCAAAACGACCCCATCAATTTCGGGAGCTTGCTGGGACGTTCGGCCTTGCAACAATAATTCCGTTTCTTCACTCAGGCCCTCAACCAAAACCTCGACGGTGCGACCGATGAATGCACGGTGCTTTTCACGTGATATGTTTTGTTGAACCTCCATCAGCGCGGCAAAGCGACGGTCTTTTGTCTCTTCGTCCACTTGATCTGTCATTTTGCCGCCCGGAGTATTTTCTTCTGGAGAGTATTTGAAGCAACCCACCCGATCGAATTGCTGATCAGAAATGAACTGCAACAACTCTTCAAATTGCTCTTCCGTCTCGCCGGGGAAGCCTACGATGAACTGAGTGCGGATCACCGCCTCGGGGATTTGCTCACGAATATTCATCAGAACGGTTTCGACTTCTTCGCGTGTCATCTTGCGATTCATTTTCTTCAAAACCTCATTGTTGATATGCTGCAAAGGCATATCAAAATACTTCACGAGCTTCTGACTTGATTTCATCAACTGAATCATTTCGGGCGTGATGCCATCGGGATAAAGATAAAGTAAACGAATCCAGCGGATGCCCTCGACTTGATCCAAAGCCCGCAAAAGCTCTACGGGACTGTCTTTTGATTCAGGATTCTTGCGGCGAAGATCCCAGCCATAATCGGTGAAGTCATGACTGATGATGATCAGTTCTTTAACCCCCTGAGCAGCCAATTCTTTCGCTTCCTTGACAACATTCGCAATTGTTCGCGACTGCAGATTACCGCGGATGAGGGGAATCGCGCAAAATGCACAACGCTTCATGCAGCCTTCGGAAATTTTAATGTAGGCACGATGCCCCGGCTGAGAATTCACGCGCGGAGTGGATTCCTCTTGCAGATAAGTCGGCAAGTTGAAGTAAGTTCTTTGTTCGCTGCCCTTTTCGTTGTCCTTCAAAATCTTCCCGATGTTTTGAAACTCTCCCGAGCCGACAAAAAGATCAGCCTCGGGCAGGCCTTCGACCAAATCATTTTTATAACGTTGGGTCAGGCATCCCGCCACAACAAGTTTTTTAAGTTTACCCTCTTGTTTCAGCTCACCCATTTCAATAATGCGCTGAATAGATTCTTTCTTTGAGTCTTCAATAAAACCACAGGTGTTCACGATCACAGTGTCCGCTTCGGCGTGGTCACCTACGACTTCGTAACCCTCTTTCATCAGAGTGCCGGCCATGATTTCGCTATCGACTAAATTTTTAGGACAGCCTAAACTGATAAAATGAACTTTTTTATTTTCTAGATTCGTTTGCTTCATAGTTCCGTCGTCTGTGCATCTTGGGGCACTTGAATTTTAAAAAGGTTAGGAGGGGCTTTGTTGAGAAACTTCGCCTCACTAAACTCCATCGTTGTCGAATTTCCAATGTCGTCCTTGTAGGAGATTTTAGTCAAAAGTTTCTTATTGGGGTCAAATTGAACATCAATGGATTTCACGGCGAGGTCTGAGGTTTTCGGCTGAATGGTCACAACCGACTGCCCGTCCAATTGGCCTTCCTTGATGACTTTAAAATTCTTTTTAAGTGATTTTCGATTTGTCAGCGCCGATAAAAGAATCTGCGAACGATTTTTTTTCGTCACTTTTGATTTGAGGACCTGAACCGCGCCGCCTGCGTCCTTTGACGGAAACTGGACGTTCCAGAGAATGTTTCCATCAAAAAGAATTTCGGCTTTGTCAGGGGTTTCCGTATCTAAACGAAATTTTTCTCCCGAAAGAGAAACGCTTCCCAAATAGTCTGTTTCTTTTTCCATCAGTTCAGATTTGATCTTCTTGTGAACCTTCATGGTCACAAGTTTTGATGATCCATATTTTTGAATAACAGCTAACAATTGTGGGCTAAAATCACTCTTCGCAAGCGAAGAGACCGAGAAAAAAAAGAGGGCCAAAAAAATCAGTTTAATGCTCATCCAGAGCTTATAGCAGATCCAATCCTTGCTCGCAAGAGAGGGACCGCCTTCCGAGGACCCAGACCTCAAATCGCGGAGGACAACCAAGGGCTTTATAGCAGGACTGCGCCGTAGCCCCCGTTGTCAGCACATCGTCCACAAGAACGAGAGTTACCCCTTCCTCTAAGGCAGAAAAATTTACAGTGCTTGCCACTTGCACGCGAGCCCGGGCCTCCCGCGAAAGGCCTTTTTGCTCACCCGGCTTTAATTTAGAAAGTGCCTGACGAAGCGGCGCCTGCAGCCCACGCGCAAGGCCGGCCGCGAAAAGCGCAGCGTGATCCTTCGGAAAACGAGAGCTCGGCACCGGTACAAAACAATAGGAAGCCTGGCGTGGAATGAGGGCAATGGAAGAACGGATAAATTGTTGCGCCCAGTAGTCCCAAGCCTGCTTCTGATGAGGTCCCTTAAGACCTTTAAAAAGAAGCGAAAGAAGGTCACTTTCCCCCGGTTCCCACTTAAAGCGCGAGCGAACCTTGAGTTTTTTGACGGGCGTTTCTTGCAGCTCAGCAAAGGAAGAAGCTAAAATTTTCTCTTCGCAGACCCGACACAATAGGCTCGGACGGACGAAGAAAGATCCGCAATTTAAACAGGTCGTCATTCCAGGAAAGTTAAAGACGTTTTTCTTTGTCATAGGCTAAGGTAAAATCAATTCGCGTGCCTAAGGACCTTTTGAGTGCCATCCTTGCTGAGGGAGAGATCTATGAAAAACTGGAATCTTTTTATCTTCATTGTTTTTCTCAGTACAGGAGGCTTTGCGCACGCCCTGTCCGCTCATCGTAAACCTGGGCAGAGCTACTCTGAGCTTCGTCCAAGGCATTTGCTGGACTGGTCCGGCGGGCAGGATGCTCCTTCGCAGCCGCCGGAATCTCTGCAGGTTCCCCTTGAGAAACTAGATCTTTCCAAGGTGCCGGCGCTTACGGATGAGAACGTTCTACAAGAAGCCTTCTCTTATATACGTGACACTCGGTTCATCACTCCCTCGGACAATCCTTTTCAAAGACGTATCACCTGGCTTTACCCCGATGATGGCTGTTTCGCCCGCGCAGAATTGATGGCGCAATACCTCGTTGACCACAATCTCCCTCCACCCGCGAAGGTTTTTGTTTTTGGCGACCTTCAGGTCAAAACTCCTAATTCACCCATGGGCTATGCGACTTGGTGGTACCACGTAGCAACGGCTTACCGCACACCTACGGGCGTTTTAATTTTTGATCCCTCGGTTGAACCGAAAAATCCTCTTCCCTTCACAGTCTGGGCTAGTCAAATTGGCGCGGTCAATGGATCCGCCGGTTTTGCGATCTGCTCGTCGCACACTTTTGATCCGGATGCTGATTGTCTCGCGCCTGAAACCATCACGCGCGAAAGAGCCCTCAATGAACAAACAGCTTTCTTAGATCCGGAATGGGAACGCCTGCAGTCGATGGGGCGCAACCCGCAAGAAGAGCTCGGAGATAAACCTCCATGGCTGCCTCACGCGTTATGATAGGGAATGTTTTTTTGAATTGTAAAGGATCTGTAGATTTGTTCGAGAGCCACCGCTTGGGCCATCAGATGATTCATCGTGAGGGCCGAAAGGCTTATTTTCAGATCAGCTCGGGACTTTAAAGCGTCGTTAACACCAAAGGCGCCGCCAATAATGAAAACGATTCTTTTTTTGGAGCTGTTTTGCGCGCTTTCCATTTTTTTCGCAAATTCAAGAGAGTTGAAAACCCGTCCTTTTTCATCAAAAAGAATCACAAAATCGTCTGAACCGAGATGCTCCAAAAGCAAGGCTGACTCTTCATTGCGTTTGTAATCAGCATCTTCCCGAGCACTCTTTTTAGGTTTCAAATTTTGAATTTCAAACTTCATGTAGTGCGAGATTTTTTTTTGATAAATCGCCGTGACCTGATCAGACCAATCTTCCTTGGCCGTTGCTAAGGTATAAAAAATTATTTTCATCGCAAACGGCTGCCCCTCGACTACTCGACGGGGGCTGGCTTTCCGACGTAGGGATCTTTCAATCCCATGTCCTTACCCTCTTTCCATAGATTCTCGAGAGAGTATTCTTGCCGAACAAAATCATAAAACACATGAACGATCAAAGAGCCATAATCCACAAGTACCCAACGGCCCTCATCCAGACCCTCCACACTTTGCGGGAGAACATTGTACTCTTCCTTGACGGCCATGATGGTATTTTCGGCCAAAGAACTGGCATGACGGCCACTGGTTCCCGAGGCAATCAGGGAATACTCTGAAGGCGCCGATATCTTGGTCAGATCGTAAGCTTTGACGTTGATGCCTTTGCGACTAAAAAGAATGTTCGCACAAAATTCTGTGAACTTCGAGAAATCGCCGATACGATCACCCAAATTGCGGTAAAATTTTTGTTCTTTGATGTAGGTTTCAACGGCCAAAGGAAGATATTTTTCAACCGGGCGTCCGCTGCGCAACCATTTGCGAAGTTCAGTCGAGGAGGCTTCGATGTCGTTGAGCGTGATAAACTGAATATTACGTCCCGTTTTAAGTTCAATGAAGTTGAAGTCAAATTCGGCTACGAATTCTTTCAGATATTCTGGCAAATCCTCTTCGCTTTCAGGAAACTCATATCCAGGACGAGTGGTCACAATCAAATTTGTCTCGCTCAGGATTTTTTTATAATCCTTCCAAGATTTCAAATTTTCCAAATTATCTGCGCCAATGATCAAAAACAAATCGTCTGCTGAAACAGATTTTCGCAAGTTTTGAACCGTATCGATCGTGTAGCTTTTACCACCGCGACGGACTTCTTGATCATCAACGAAAAAGGCCTCTCCGTATTGGCTGAAGGCTCTGCGGGCCAGTTCAAGACGCTGTTCGGGAGTAGGCCCCTCGACCGGTGTCTTGAGAGGGTTTTGCGCGGCAGGAACGATATGAACTTTTTGAAGGCCTAATTTTTTTGCCACCGTCGTGACACTATTGATGTGACCGTTGTGAGCGGGATTGAAGCTTCCGCCGAAAATTCCTACTTTCATCATTCTTGATCCTCTTTCAAAACCAATTTACCTAATTCGATAATCAGTTCTTTGATATTTTTTCCAGAAACGGCCGAGATCACAAAGGGATCGGCCTGAGTTCTTTTTTTAAATTGCGCCTTGAATTTTCTGATATCGTCTTCGCTAAGGGTATCAATTTTATTGAGCACGACCATTTGCGGCCGGGTTGTGAGAGGGAAAAACCCTTCTTTTTCTTGGTTGGCCTCATCGTACATTTTCAGTTCTTCATTGATATCCAAATAGTCTTGCACGGGATCTCGCCCAGACATTCCCGAAATATCAACCAAATGAATGAAGAATTTAGTCCGTTCAATATGCTTAAGAAATTGAATTCCCAAACCGACGCCCAGATGAGCGCCCTTCACCAAGCCGGGAATATCCGCAACGACGAAGGACTGAAAATCAGCGGCCTTCACCACTCCTAAATTAGGAGTGAGAGTTGTAAAGGGATAGTCTGCAATTTTAGGTTTGGCTGCAGAGATGCGAGAGATTAATGTCGATTTACCCGCATTTGGAAAACCGATGATGCCAATGTCCGCGATTAATTTCAGTTCCAGCTTCGCTTCCAGAACCTCATTGTCTTCACCAGGTTGGGCATGTTCGGGCGCTTGATTGATACTGGTCTTAAAGAAATCATTTCCTTTTCCACCACGCCCGCCCTTGAGCAGCTTGTATTCTTTAATGCCCGTCATATCGACAATGATTTCGCCTTCGAGGGAACGAACAATCGTACCTTCGGGAACCGTCATGATCAGATCTTCACCGTCAAGGCCGGAGCAATTGGCGCCGCTGCCCGGCTGACCGTGGGAGGCGTGATATTTTTTGTTCGGTCTTAAATCCACCAAGGAATTCAAATGTCTGGATGTCCGTAAAATCACATCACCACCACGACCCCCATCGCCGCCGTCGGGACCTCCACGCGGCATCATGGATTCACGGCGAAAGCTCACGCAGCCTGCGCCGCCGCGGCCAGAGGAAATCGTAATTTTCACTTCATCAATAAATTTCATAAATAGGTTCCAGATCTTTGGGACAAAACGTTTATTCTGCGCACTATACAACAACAAAAAGGGAGCCTTAAGGGCTCCCTTTCCAATTGAAAATTTGTTAAGCGCATTTACATCAAAACAGCAATTAAGCTGCTTTTGGATAAACGCTGATTTTGAAACGCTCTTTCGTGATGCGTTCAAACTTAACGTGACCTTCAATAATTGCATAAATGGTGTGGTCACGACCCATTTTCACATTGTTGCCCAAATGAAATTTTGTTCCACGCTGACGTACGATGATTGTTCCAGAAAGAACTTTCTCTCCACCAAAGCGTTTAACACCTAAGCGTTTACTCTGTGAATCGCGACCATTCTTTGTACTACCACCGGCTTTTTTACTTGCCATGACTAAACTCCGTTGAATCTTAGTAAATTAATTATGCTTTTTTGCTCGTTTTTTTTGCGGCTTTCTTAGCTGCTTTTTTGCCTGAGGCTTTTTTAGCCGTCACTTTTTTCTTCGCGGCCTTTTTAGCGACTTTTTTCTTCGCCACTTTTGTTTTTGTCGCCGCAGCCTTTGTTTCAGCCTTTGCCGCACGGCCTTGACCGATCAGACCTTCAATACGAGTTTGACGATCGGCTTGTTTCTGCAAGATACGACCTTCACGCGCGTTCGTAACGTCAACAACATTTGCTTTCGCATCTGTTTTGGAAACTTGTCCACCCGGAGCCGTGATCGACACGACAAAAAGTTCCGTGAACTCTTGTCTGTGGGTTTTCAAACGACGGTAGCCTTGACGACGCTTCTTTTTGAAAATGAGAACTTTTCTGGCTTTCGCTTGCTTAGTGACGACAACAGTGACTTTGGCATCTTTCACAAGAGGTACACCGACGTGAGTTGAATCGCCGCCGATCATCAGAACATCATTGATTACGAATTCCGCGCCCAAATCTTGATCGAGTTTTTCAACCTGAACAACATCGCCCGCTTGAACTTTATATTGTTTTCCACCTGTACGAATAACCGCGTACATGATTACCTCCAGCTACTAATAAGCCAATGGTAAATGCCACTTTGCAGTAGTCTTTGTCAACTTATTACGTGTAATTTTTAAGCACCCTTAAGAGAGAGAAGAGATTATTTCTTCTTGGGATGAAACGCAATCTAAAAGACGCCCTTCTTTGAGATCTGCACAGACTCAACAAAGCTTTGAGATTCCGAGATGTTACTGCGTCTCGTTCGCACCGCCAAAAGGAAGGCTGGAGCCGACAAAAAGGCCTGCGCGGATGAACATCGAGTGGGGGGCCTGTCCCCCAAGCCAAGTTTAAACGAAGAAGATTTCATATTGTTCCAAATGGTAATTTGGTTCAATTTTGAAGGCAACCGATCGAGTGAGCTTTTTTTCAATACGCTCAAGACTTTCGCCTTCAGATTCATAAATCCAATCGACGACGCCCCCATGGCAATGAATAACGACATTTGTTTTGGGGTTCGTTAACATATCGGCGTCACGCTCCAGTTCACGAAAAATTTCGTTCGCCACGGTGGATTTTCGCTTGATATAGCCTTTACCATCACAATAAGAACAGGGCTCACACAAAATTTTGATCAGACTGGGGCGAATACGTTTGCGCGTCATTTCGACAAGGCCCAATTGTGAAAGGGACACGATATTTGTTCGCGCGCGATCTTTTTGCAATTCATCAGCCAAGGTTTCGAGGATTTTTTCGCGGTGAGATTCCTTTTCCATGTCGATGAAATCGATGATGATGATTCCACCGCAGTTCCGAATCCGCAGCTGGTGGGCGACCTCACGAATGGCTTCCAGATTGGTTTTGAGGATCGTGTCCTCAAGATCTTTTTTACCGACGAACTTGCCGGTGTTGACATCAATTACAACTAAGGCCTCGGCCTCATCAATGACGATGTAGCCACCGGATTTCAGCCAAATTTTTCGATCCATCGAGCGCGAAATTTCGATATCAATATCATAGAGGTCAAACAAAGGCTTTCGCTCCTCGTAAAGCACGATGTTTTGCTTGTACTTGGGCATGAACTGCGAAACGAACTTCACCACTTTTTTGTGAACTTCGATGTCGTCCACCCAAACACTGGCTACACTTTCGCTCATCAGATCGCGAAGGGCGCGCAGCTCAACATCCAGTTCCGTGTGGATCATGCCGGGCGTTTTTTTCTTTTCGTAGTTTTTGAAAATGTCCTTACTGAGACGATCGAGATATTCGATGTCAGCCTTGAGCAGCTCTTCAGAAGCCCCTTCACCCGCTGTCCTTACGATCACTCCGCCAGAGGGATTTATTTTGTGAATCAACTTGCGCAGGCGCTCACGCTCCTCTTCCGTTTCGATTCTTCGGGAAATCCCAAGATGACGAACCGTGGGCAGAAACACCACAAAACGACCGGGAAGAGAGATATGCGTCGTGAGTCTTGCCCCCTTTGTTCCCAAGGGGTCCTTCGCCACTTGGACAAGAATGGACTGCCCTTCTTTCACGAGATCTTGAATGGGCGTTTTACTATGAGAGACCGGAATTTTTTCGTCTTCTTCAACCGTCAGTGGCTCATCGCGATCGTGTTCATCATAGGCGGCGTCCATGTCTTCGCGTATATCGCCGACATATAAAAACGCAGCCTTTTCCATCCCGATATCGACAAAGGCGGCCTGCATGCCGGGAAGAACGCGGATCACAGTGCCGCGGTGAATGGACCCGACCAAAGTCGGCGAAGTCTTGCGCTCAATTTTCAGGTCCGTGAGAACGCCCGCCTCGACGTAGGCCACGCGTGTTTCTTGAGGTCTGACATTGATTAAAATTTCTGCGGCCAAGAGCACCTCGCTTTCCTGATCATTAGTCTAGAATCCCCTCGGCAGGCAATTAATAACTCATATCTGAATCGCTAAAGGCCGAAAATACTTAGAGATAATTGGAATGGAGACTTCATGGCTACAATAGACGAACTGTTCAAACTCATGGTTGAACAAGGGGCATCTGATCTGCACGTCACGAGCGGGGCTGCGCCTTATCTGCGTCTTCATGGAAATATGATTCCTCTTAACTATCGCGAGCTCACCAATCAAGATGTTCAAGGTTTGATTTTCGAAATTCTTTCTGAAAAACAGAAGCGCGCCTTTGTGGAAAAATGGGAGCTCGATTTCGCCTATACCTTAGCGAGCATCGGCCGTTTCCGTTGTAACATCTTCATGCAACGTAAAGGTTTAGGAGCCGTCTTCCGGGTGATTCCGGAAAAAATTAAAACCGTCACGGAGTTGAATTTGCCGACTTCGATTCTGGACATGATCGATTGCGATCGCGGGCTCATTCTGGTCACGGGCCCAACCGGTTCCGGTAAGTCGACCACCCTTGCAGCCATGATCCATCATATCAACATGACCCGCGAAGCTCACATCATCACGGTGGAAGATCCCATCGAGTTTGTACATACCAATGTAAAGTCCCTCGTCAATCAACGTGAGGTCGGCAGCCATACAAAAAGTTTCGCAAACGCTCTGAAAGCCGCTCTGCGGGAAGATCCAGATATTCTGCTCGTGGGTGAGTTGCGGGATTTAGAGACCATCGCCCTAGCCCTCACCGCGGCGGAAACCGGTCATATCGTCTTCGGAACTTTGCATACGAATAGCGCCGCAAAAACCATCGATCGGATCATCGACGTTTTCCCCGCGGGTCAACAACAGCAAATTCGTACGATGCTCGCGGAAAGCTTGCGCGGCGTCGTCGCGCAGTGGCTGTTCTCCCGAGCGGATGGGCAGGGCCGGGTTGCCGCTTTTGAGATCATGAAAAACAATAAAGCGATTGCCAATTTGATTCGCGAAGGAAAGGTCCATCAGATCACTTCAGCGATGCAGACTGCACAAAATCAAGGGATGATCTTCTTTGAAAAATACATTGAAGACTTGGTTCGTAAAGGAAAAGTTTCGGCTCAAGATGCGAAGACATTCCTTGGTCAAGGTGGCGATACAGTTATTCAAGGAACCCAAGCCGGAGCCGGCGCAAAAACAAAGGTCGGCTAGAAATCCCATTGGTATCTGAAAACGGGAATTTCTTTGGACGTAACCGCGTACGAAGATTTTCTCAATTTAGAATCAGGCGTCTCCCCTTGCGAAAAATCGTAACTTCCAGAAGGAACCGGTCGATTGTAATCATAAATGATATACCCTAATCCCGCGACGGCTCCGATGAGAGCTCCATTTGAAATATTGTTCGTGTGTTCTTGCGGCTTGCCGTAAAAGGATAAAGTACTCAAACCCAAAACTGCGCCACCGATCGTTGCGAACATCACCGCCGCAACGCCTCGCTTCGCCGACTTTCCCGCTTCGGAATAACTGGCTTGCTCCTGGGCGAAAACCGATCCGCTGGTCATGACAATGGCTAAAATAAAGAGAGAGATTTTTTTCATCGCGTCGCTCCTGTAAAGTTTTATTTTGCCCGAAAAGCGACCGAACGAAAAGAGAAAAGGCCCGGCCCCGACGAGTTCAGGCCGTCTTCCGTTTGCTCTCTTGTTAAACTTTCTAAAATCGTGATCTAATGGCCTCACAGTGGAGACCTCTATGCCAAATGAGCTTTTGTTAGCCTCTTATATTGATCATACCCTCTTGAAACCCGAAGCGCGGCTTGAGCAAATCCAATGCCTCTGTGCCGAAGCGAAGCAGTTTCATTTTTTCAGCGTCTGCGTGAACTCGTCCTACGTGAAAACTTGCGCGGACCTGTTAGCGGGGTCGGGCGTCAAGGTTTGCTCAGTGATCGGATTTCCATTAGGCGCCATGGATCCCCTCAGTAAAATTTTTGAAACGAAACAGGCTATTCAACAAGGCGCCCAGGAAATCGACATGGTTATCCACATCGGGGCCCTAAAAGATCAGCGGACCCAGATTGTGCTCGAAGATATAAAGGGCGTTGTTCAGGCGGCTCAGGGACATGTCGTTAAGGTGATCATTGAAACGGCCCTCCTCACGGAGGCTGAAAAAAAATTGGCCTGTGAGCTCAGCCTTCAGGCCGGCGCTCACTTCGTAAAAACGAGTACGGGTTTTAATGGTGGCGGCGCAAGTGTCGAAGATGTGGCTCTGATGAAGAAGGCCGTTGCCGGAAAATTAAAAGTCAAAGCAAGTGGGGGCATCAAGGACAAATCCCAAGCCTTGGCTTTGATCGCGGCGGGCGCCGAACGCCTCGGCACAAGTTCCGGAGTCGCCTTAGTCCAAGGTCAAACGACAAAAGGGGACTATTAAGTGGCTTCTTCTTTTTTACCCGCAGAGACAATTAAATCAAAGCGCAATGGCGAAGAGCTTTCGCCCGAACAGATCTCTGAGTTTGTTTTAGCCTATGCCCAAGGGGAAATCCCTGACTACCAAATGTCGGCCCTGTTGATGGCGATTTATTTTCGTGGCATGAGTACAGCAGAAACTCTCGCGCTTACGAAGGCCATGCTGCACTCAGGAGAGGTCGTGGATCTGTCTTCTATTCCAGGCTTCAAGGTAGATAAGCACAGCACCGGAGGCGTGGGCGACAAAACAAGCCTCATCCTTGGGCCGATCGTTGCCGCCGCGGGTGTTCCTGTACCGATGATTTCGGGTCGCGGCCTAGGACATACCGGGGGGACTTTAGATAAACTCGAAAGCATTCCTGGTTTTAATACGCAAAAAACTTTGCAGGAATTTGTGGACCTCACTCGGCGCCATCACATTTGTTTCATCGGACAAACAAAAGAAATCTGTCCCGCCGATAAAAAAATGTATGCACTTCGAGATGTCACCGCGACAGTTGAGAGTCTTCCTCTTATTTGTGCGAGCATTATGTCTAAAAAACTGGCGGAGGGGGTCGATGGCCTTGTGCTCGATGTTAAATTTGGTTCCGGCGCCTTTATGAAAGATCCCGCGCAGGCCGAGGAACTGGCCTTACAGTTGATGGCGATCGCACATGGTTATAAACGCAAAATAGTCACTTTGCTCACCAATATGGATCAACCCCTCGGGTGTTTCGCGGGGAACTCTTTAGAGGTCGCTGAGTGCGTGGCTATCCTTAAAAACCAAGCCCATCAAGGCGCTGCTGGATATGACCTTTACGAAGACACACGGGAGTTGAGTTTGCGTTTGGCTGCTCAGATGCTCTTCATGGCTGGGGCGGCACATACCGAGGAAAACGCTTATTCTTTAGCGGTGGACATGCTTACCTCTGGAAAGGCTTACCAAAAATTTGCGGAGCTTTGTCAGATTCACGGTGGCGACCTTTCCTTGCTGCCAAAACCCAAACACAGTCTTGACATAAGCTCACCGGCCAGTGGCTTCATCCAAGGGTTTAATACCGAGGCCATTGGTGTTGCAGGGATATTGATCCGCGCGGGTCGCGCAAAAACCACGGACCTCATTGCTCCGACCGCGGGAATTGAATTTCACTTGAAGATCGGCGATCCAGTCCGCGCAGGAGATCCCATTTTCACCTTGCATGGTGATGACAAAGATTTGCTTTTTTCGGCGATTCCTCTGTTGGAGTCGGCACTGAGTATTTCCTTGCAAAAGGTTTCGAAACCTAGTTTGATTCTTAAGACCCTAACTTAAGATTTGGAAGCCAAGTGACAGATCGCAAAACACATGAGCGAAGTGCCTCTGAAAAGAGTGTCATTGAGAAACTGCAAGAGAGCATCACCTACATTCGCTCACGCACGGCTGTCAAACCCAAGGTAGGTATCATTCTCGGCTCGGGTCTCGGTGCCTTCGTCAAGGATCTGGAAATTGAAACCACTATTCCTTTCAAAGACATTCCTAACTTCATGCCCCCCACGGTGGATGGGCATTCAGGAAATTTGATTTTTGGCCGCGTAGGACAAACGCAGATCGCAGTCCTGCAGGGAAGAAATCATTTTTACGAAGGCCACTCGATGGAAACCGTCGTCTTTCCGACCCGCACGCTCGCGCTCTTGGGAATCGAAATTCTTATTCTGACGAATTCTGCGGGCGGCTTTGGCGATACCATGCAGGCCGGAGATTTTATGATCATCGAAGATCATATCAATCTCATGGGAACCAATCCGCTGATGGGTCCTAACATCAAAGAACTCGGTCCACGCTTTCCTGACATGACCGAGGCCTATGACAAACGCCTCACGGCTTCGATGGAACTTGTTTTACAAAAGCAAGGCACCCGTTATCACAAGGGAATTTATTGCGGCGTCAGTGGCCCTACCTACGAAACACCCTCCGAGGTGCGATACCTTAAAATGATCGGTGGTAAAGCTGTCGGTATGAGCACGGTGCCTGAAGCGATCGCGGCAAATCATCTGGGACTTCGTGTGGCGGCCCTCAGTTGCATCACTAATTTAGCCGCAGGCATTTCACACCGAAAACTTTCCCATACGGAAGTCACCGACACCGCAAAAAAAGTGGAGCAGCAATTCTCTTCTTTTCTCTGCGAATTCATCGAACAGCTTTAATCATCTTTTTTTTCATTCTGAAAGTTTTACTTAAGACCCTCCAACAGGCAGGTCTAGTTTTTGACGGCACATCAAGGACTTAAGCTCACTTTGATCCATTCTCGACTCTCGTCCAATCAAAAGCATCCGAAAAGTTAACCGATTGGGTTCGTCCAAGGTTTCTCATTGATGGGAGCCATGACGGCGACCAGCATTTGGAGAGTTAACATGGATGTTATCAAGAGCCCGCTGTTGAGCTTACTCGCCCTCGTTTTTTTTCTGACCTGTTCTGCCTGTAGCAACAAGGGAATGAGTTCGGTGTTTCCCGAAGGAGACGGCTCCTTAAACTCCAGTGCCTGCATGGGCCAATCTGTTCAAAATAAATTCGTCGTTCACTGGGAAGACGGCAACTACAGCGTCGAGACGGCCGAGAACGCCGAGGCTTTCAAAGAAAACTTTTTAAAGAAAAATTTAGATAAAGTCAGGTACGTCGAGTTCGATCGCATCATTCACACCTTCGCAAATCCCTCTCCTGGTCCCGCAACCGGAGGAGACGCCGATTCCTGGGGACAAAATATTGTCGGAGCGCCAAGTGTTTGGAGCGAAGGCATCTATGGTCAAGGCGTTCTTGTTGCAGTTGTCGACGCCTTCGTCGACGTCAATCATCCGCAAATCAAACCCCGCATCGCCGTGAACACGGCAGAGATTCCCAATAACGGGGTCGATGACGATAACAACGGGGTGGTTGACGACTATTACGGAGCCTCTTTCGTTTCAAATCCAGGCAACACGACAACGGTCAATCCTCACGGAACGCATGTCAGCGGAATTATAGCCGGGGACTCTAAGTACGGACCTATCCAGGGCATGGCTCCGCAAGCCCAAATCATTCCTGCGCAGTTTATCAGCAACGACGGCAGTGGCTCGCTCGGAGATGCGGTGCTTGCTTTGCAGTACGCCGCCAATCGCGGCGCTAAAATTATCAATGCGAGTTGGGGTGGCGCACCTTGCGTTCTGTCTCTGCGCGATGAGTTCGAGCAGCTTTCGCAAAAGGGAATTTTGCTGATGGTCGCTGCTGGCAACGATGGCAAAGACATCGGGCTTTATCCCGACTTTCCGGCCTCCCTCGATATGGGAAATCAGATCACGGTGGCGGCCTCTTCAGAGACGGATTTAATGACGAGCTTTTCAAATAACAGCTTTAGCCTTGTTCACATCGCAGCACCGGGCCAGGATATCCTCAGTACGATTCCTAATAATCAAGTGGCTACTTTTTCAGGAACAAGCATGGCAACACCTTTTGTGAGCGGAGCTGCAGCTTTGCTTTGGAGTGCAAAACCGACGGCGACAGCTGCGCAAATCAAAACGGCTCTTTTGCAATCAGTAGATGTGGTACCTAATCATGAATTCAAGGTGCTCACGCGAGGACGCCTGAACGTCCAAAAAGCCCTCGCGAAAATTCGCGAACTGGTCCCTTAGAAACATTCAACAAACATCCTTACCTTAGAAGGTACGACGCGGGGCTTAATTATCGGCTCTGCGTCTTTTGTTTTCAAGTGCTTCCCGTCTCGCTCATGGTACAAATGAGCCCTTACGCTTCACTGATCATTTCAGTCACAGGGCAGGTTCATGGCTATGAGATATTACATCTCGGATTTAAAAAATTATGTTGGTCAAAAAATTGAACTCAAGGGTTGGGTTTACAATACTCGCTCCAGTGGAAAAGTAAAATTTCTTGAGTTGCGTGATGGCACCGGAATCGTCCCCTGCATTTTTTTTAAGGGCGAATGCCAAGAGGCAGCTTATGAGCAGTTTGAAAAGCTGACGCAAGAGTCTTCGGTTCGTTTGACCGGCACTGTCCGTGAGCACCCTAAGCGCAAAGGCGAATTCGAAATCGGTGCAGACGAAATGGAAATTTTGGGCGCTGCTGAGAATTATCCTATTTCTCCGAAAGAACATGGCACGGATTTCCTCATGGAAAATCGTCACCTGTGGATTCGCTCGCGCCGACAGCACGCGATCCTGCGGGTTCGTCATGAGTTGATTTCGGCTATTCGCGATTTTTTTGATGGCCGTGGTTTCACTTTAACGGACGCGCCGATTTTTACGCCCTCAGCCTGCGAAGGAACGAGCAATCTTTTTGAAACTCAGTATTTTGATGAAAAGGCCTACCTCTCTCAATCAGGTCAGCTTTATATGGAGGCCACGGCGCGAGCCTTCGGTAAGGTCTATTGCTTTGGCCCGACCTTCCGCGCTGAAAAATCAAAAACACGCCGTCACTTGATTGAGTTCTGGATGGTTGAGCCTGAGGTCGCCTTCAACGATATGTACGACAATATGGATTTGGCCGAACAGTTTGTTGAATACATCGTGCAGAGAACTTTGAAAAACCGTGCGGAAGAGCTGCGAATTCTCGAGCGGGACATCTCAAAATTAGAACCCATCAAGGGATCTTTCCCGCGCTTGCACTACAAAGAAGCGGTCGAGATTATTCTCAAAGAAAATCCTGCCTTTGTCGTCGGTGATGACTTTGGCGCACCTGACGAAACCATCGTCTCGTCAAAATTTGATAAACCTGTTTTTGTGCATCACTATCCTCAAGCGGTCAAAGCTTTTTACATGAAAGAGGATCCCAAAGATCCCGGGTACGCCATGGGCTCTGATCTTCTAGCGACCGAGGGCTACGGCGAAATGATCGGCGGTGGGCAACGTGAGGAAAGCGTTGAAACCCTTCTTAAGAAAATTGCCGAGCATGGCCTAAATGAAAAAGATTTCCAATGGTACTTGGACATCCGTCGCTACGGCTCTGTGCCCAGCAGTGGCTTCGGCCTAGGCCTTGAGCGCACAGTCGCCTGGGTCTGCGGGCTGCCGCATATTCGCGAAACCGCGGCCTTCCCTCGTCTGTACGGTCGCAGCTACCCTTAAGTTTAAATTATTCTGACTAAGGTTTTTCAATTTTTAGGAGATCGAAATTAAGATGGAAACTGAAAATACAAACTCGTTAAAGAGTCGATTGGCCGATCTTGAACGTCGCAATGATCAGGCGATGCAGGGGGGCGGCACCGCCCGTGCCGCGAAACACAAACAGGGTGGTCGCCTCACCGCTCGGGAGCGTCTTGATATTCTTTTAGATCCCGGAAGTTTCGTTGAAATGGACCGTTTCGTCACCCATCGTTGTACTAACTTTGGTATGGAAAAAACCAAAGCTCCCGGCGATGGCGTCATCACAGGCTACGGCCGGATCAATGGAAAAATTGTTTATGTTTCGTCCCAGGACTTCACCGTCATCGGTGGCTCGATGTCGCGCACGCAGGCGACAAAGATTTGCAAGGTGATGGATCTCGCCGTCAAAAACGGTTCGCCCTTCATCAGTCTGAATGATTCCGGTGGAGCACGCATTCAAGAGGGAATTGAGTCTCTCGGTGGTTACGCTGATATCTTTACTCGCAACGTGACGAGCTCTGGTGTCATCCCGCAAATTACCGCGATCATGGGTCCCTGCGCGGGGGGCGCGGTTTATTCTCCCTCGATCACTGACTTTGTTTTCATGGTGAAAAATACGAGCTATATGTTCGTGACGGGTCCCGATGTCATCAAGGCCGTAACCCACGAAGAGGTTACTAAAGAAGATCTCGGGGGAGCCACTACCCACTCAGCACGATCGGGTGTGGCGCACTTCGCGACGACGGATGATAAACACTGTTTGCTGATGATTCGCGAAATGATGAGCTTCTTGCCTTCCAATAATTTGGATGATGCCCCCGTTCTACCAACAGGCGATCAGCCAGACCGTATTGTTGATGCCCTCAATAACCTAATTCCCGATAACCCCAAAAAACCTTACGATATGCTCTCTGTTATCACCGAGTGCGTTGACGAAGGTTATTTCTTAGAAGTGCATAAGCACTTTGCCCAAAATATTATCGTCGGCTTTGCCCGCTTCAACGGCCGCAGCGTGGGAATTGTGGCTAATCAGCCGAATGTTCTTGCCGGCTGCCTGAATATCGAAGCCTCGCGAAAAGCGGCGCGCTTTATTCGTTTCTGCGACGCATTTAATATTCCAATTGTTTCCTTTGTCGATGTTCCTGGTTTCTTGCCTGGAAAAGATCAAGAGTGGAATGGCATCATCACCCACGGCGCGAAATTACTTTACGCTTATGCCGAAGCGACCGTTCCAAAAATCACGGTTATCACACGCAAGGCCTACGGCGGTGCCTATATCGTCATGGGCTCTAAACTTTTGCGCAGCGATGTGAACCTCGCCTTCCCTTCAGCGGAAATTGCGGTGATGGGGGCGGACGGCGCCGTGAATATCATTTTCCGTGAAGAGATCAATAAAGCCAAAGATCCCGTCGCCGAGCGCGCGCGCCTCACGGCTGAATACGAAGCCAAATTCAGCAATCCCTATATTTCAGCAGAGCTGGGCTATACTGATGAAGTGATCGAGCCTGCGCTGACACGCAAACGCATCATCGATTCTTTGGAGATGTTGAAAAATAAACGCGACGTGAACCCTGCTAAGAAGCATGGAAATATTCCACTCTAAAAGCTCGGGTGGAATTGGGAGAAAAAATGGCAAAGCCTGTCTTTAAAAAGATCATGATCGCGAACCGCGGGGAAATCGCTATCCGCATCACCCGCGCCTGCCGCGAATTGGAAATTGAATCTGTCGCGGTCTTCAGCGACGCGGATCGCGATAGCCTGCACGTGTTTTTGGCGGATGAGGCCTACCACATCGGTCCTTCGCCAAGCAAAGAAAGCTATTTGAACTACCGAAAAATCATCGAAGTGGCGAAGCAGGCCGGTGTCGATGCAATTCATCCCGGGTACGGTTTTCTTTCCGAGAACGCAATTTTTGTGCGGGCCTGTGAAGAGGCCGGAATCACCTTCATCGGGCCTACCCCCGAAAACATCGAAGCCATGGGTGATAAGCTATCGGCCAAGGCCCTGATGCAAAAGGCCGGTGTTCCGACCGTTCCCGGCAGCAAAGGCGGCGTTGAGACCGTTGAAGAGGCGCTCGCGATCGCGAAACAAGTTGGTTTGCCGGTGATCATCAAGGCTTCTGCGGGAGGCGGCGGAAAAGGAATTCGCGTTGTTCGTAAAATGGAAGAACTTGAAAGTGCTTTCCGCGCCTGCCGTTCCGAAGGTCAAAATTATTTTGCGAACCCGACCGTCTACATTGAAAAATTCATTAACGATCCAAAACACATTGAGATCCAGGTTTTTGGCGATAAGCATGGGAATGTGGTTCATCTTTTCGAGCGCGAATGTTCAGTCCAACGCCGCAATCAAAAAATCATTGAAGAGTCCCCCTCCCCTTCCGTTCCACAAGAAGTACGTATCCGCATGGGCGAGGCTTCGGTGCGCGCGGCTCAACAGATTGGCTATGTTGGGGCCGGCACGATTGAATTTATTTTTGACAATCTCACCAAAGAATTTTTCTTTATGGAAATGAACACCCGGTTACAAGTGGAGCATCCCATCACGGAAATCGTAACGGGTTATGATCTCGTCAAAGAACAAATCCACGTGGCTGCGGGATTACCTTTGAGCTTCAAGCAGTCCGAGATCAAACAAAAAGGTCACGCGATTGAAACCCGTATTTGCGCCGAAGACCCGATCACCTACAAACCGCATCCTGGCGTGATCCGCGCCTGCCGGCATCCGCAGGGACCCTTCTTGCGCGTCGACTCCTACGCCTATCCCGGTTATGAAGTGCCTATCTATTACGATCCGATGATCGCGAAGGTCATCACCTGGGGAGAAACACGCGAAGAGGCCATCGGCCGCATGCAGCGTGCTCTGACTGAATTTGTCCTCACTGGTATTAAAACCAATATCGTTTTACATAAAACGATCCTTGCGCACGAAACCTTTTTAAATGGCTCTTACACCACTCAGTTCATCGAAAAAAACTTTGAGGTGATTGAACCCGAACTCTTTAAGCAAGTCGAAGATCCTGTGTTTCTCATCGCGGCCGCGATCACGGCCTACAATGATCGCAAGTCAAAAGACGTCAGACAATTGAACGTGATCTCTAACTGGAAGCGCATTGGCCGTAAGCTTCAATTAAGGACTTAATCATGTATTTTGAAGCCGAACTCAAGGGACGTAAATTCAAAGTTGACGTGAACGAGAGCAGTGCCTTTTGGAAAATTTCTTTGCAGGAAGACGGTAAGGATTGGGTCCATTACGACATTTCAAAGAACGACTACAAAAAGGCCGAACAGTACGTGAGTTTCCTTTTTGACGGAAAATCCTATCTGATCGATGTCATTGGACAAGACACGGAGTACACGGTCTTTACTCGAAACTCTTTCCGCAGTATTAATATTTTCAATGACGAGATGCTGCTGCATGAGTCTTTGAAAAAAGGCGGCGGCTTTGGCGGTGATCAGGAGCTTAAATCGGGCATGCCTGGAAAAGTCATCGAGATTTTTGTCAAAGCCGGCGACGTCGTTAAGGCGAATAAACCCTTGCTGATCATGGAAGCCATGAAAATGGAAAACGAAATGCGCTCGTCACGTGATGTGAAAATCAAAGAGGTCTGCGTTAAACAAGGCGATACCATTGAAACAGGCGCTGTCTTGATCAAGTTTGAAGAATCGAATTAGGGCCGCATGGAGGAAAAAACTCCAGTAGATGCGATCAAAAAGATTCTTCCTTGGCTGGTGGCCGTCGCATTTTTTATGGAGTCCCTTGATACAACAATTTTAAACACCGCCGTTCCTAAAATGGCAGCCGCTTTGGGCGTGGCCCCACTCAGCATGAAGTCCGTCCTCAGCAGTTACACCCTCAGTCTCGCCGTTTTTATTCCCATTAGCAGTTGGATGGCCGATCGTTTCGGCACCCGCCGCGTTTTTGCTTCGGCCATTGGCATTTTTACTTTAGGCTCTCTGCTGTGCGGGCTCTCGAGTGATCTTTCTCTGCTGGTCTTATTCCGCATCCTGCAAGGCTTTGGCGGCGCGATGATGGTTCCGGTGGGACGCCTGACGCTGGTGCGTACCTTTCCTAAGTCCGAGCTTATTCAAGCCATGAGCTTCGTCGCAATTCCCGCCCTCGTGGGGCCAATGTTAGGTCCCCTGGTGGGGGGCTTCATGGTTGGGCTGCTGCATTGGCGCATGATCTTCTTTGTCAATATTCCCATTGGGCTTATGGGGCTTTACGCTGTCTGGAAACACTTGCCGGATTATAAAGCCAGCCACGTTGACCGTCTGGATTTGATCGGTTTGATTTTGTTTGGCTCGGGCGTAGCTCTGCTCTCTTATGTGTTGGAGGTTTTTGGCGAGCACACCTTGGGCCTCATTGAAATCTGTTCTCTTTTGAGTCTTTCGCTCATTTTGATTGCGGGCTATTGGTTTCACGCCTCGCATTTCAAGCATCCTTTGTTAAATTTAAATCTACTTAAAATCCGTACCCTTCGCATCGCTGTTTCTGGAAATTTTGTCACGCGGCTGGGAGTCGGTGGGATGCCTTTCCTGCTGCCCCTGCTTTATCAAGTAGGTTTAGGTTATACGCCTATTCAGTCGGGGCTGTTGATTATGCCCCAATCTATCGCCGCGATGAGTTTAAAAACTTTCATCCCCCGCATCCTCACGCGCCTGGGTTACCGAAAAGTTCTCATTTCAAATACGATTCTCATCGGCTTGATCATTATGCTTTTTTCAACCATCACCGCGACGACATCCGTCGAAATGATTATTTTTCAGGCCTGCCTTTTCGGGATTTTTTCTTCGTTACAATATACCAGCATGAACACTCTGGGATATGCCGACGTGAATGATCAACAGGCCAGCATGGCGAGCACCATTGTCAGCACGATTCAGCAGATGTCCTTGAGTTTCGGCGTTGCGACGGCCTCCCTTGCAACAGCTGTTTTTATCCCTAAAGTGGATTCGGAAACTCTTCCCATGATCAAGGGATTGCATAAGTCTTTCCTTGTTTTGGGAGCTATCACTATTTTGTCGGCCTTCATTTTTAGAACATTGAGGGAAAGTGACGGCGCCATCATCAGTCAGCATCATGGGCCTCTACCTGCCGACGATCTCGCCGTCGCCGTGAACAAAAAAGCTTAAGATCTATTCGCACTCACTATTCACGTTCGTTGACTCGCGCGGCCGCTTCTTTTTTGCGCTCAAAAATACCGACCAGAACGACTGCCACTTCATAAAGACAAATCATCGGCCCCAGCATCATCAACATGCTCATCAAGTCAGGTGGCGTAATGATCGCGCAGAGAATGGCTAAGGCCATAATAGCATAGCGCCTTTTCTCTTTTAAAAAAGCGTGGCTGACAATCCCCAACAGGCCCAAGACGACTAAAACAAGGGGCATTTCAAAAGCCAGTCCGAACATCAAGCACATCTGAATGAAAAAGCCCATATACTGTTCGATCGAAATCATCGGTTTATCGACGTCTCCACCAAAGGTCATGAGAAAATGAAAGGCCATGGGAAGCACAACGAAGTACGCAAAGGCCGAGCCCAACATAAATAAACCCGTGCCGGTGAGAATAAAGCCCACCGAATATTTGCGCTCTTTTTCATAAAGACCCGGGACAACGAATTTCCAAACCTGATAAAGCCAGAAAGGGCAGGAAATCAAGACTCCGCACAGAAAAGAAAGTTTAATGTGAGCGACAAATTTATCCATGGGGCCGGTGTAGATCAGGCCTCCCGTCGGCAAATAGGGCGCAATGGGGGCACGGACAAAATTAAAAATCTTTTCGCTGAAACCATAGCAAAGCGCTGTCGCGATGATCAGGATATAACCGCTATAAATAATCCGCACACGGAGTTCGGCCAGATGTTCAACCAGACTCTGATTTTTAAAATCAATTTCTTCCGACTGTTTCATGTGGTTTTTTTCGGCTCTTGAACTGAGCCTCCGTCTATTTCAGAGATCAATTCCTGTTGAAGAGGCTCTCCACCTGGCAAAGGGGCTCCTTCCGCTTGGAAGCTAGGAACGGGATCCTTGGTCGGCTCGACGCGGACGTGACCCTTTAATTCTTGCTGAAAGGTGCTGGTGCTTCTTTTCAACTCATTGAGAAAACGGCCCAGTGTGCGCGCGACCTCAGGCAGTTGTTTTGGTCCAATGACGACAAGAGCCAGGACCGCTAAGAATAAAATTTCTGGAAGACTCAAACCAAACATATCCTCTACCTATCCACGTCCTGAACATAGCGGATTTAGGATTGTCGGCCAAGCTTTAACTGATCAGCCGGAACAGTCAGCACACCCATTTCAACAAGTTTTTCACGGGCAAGCTCGGACCCGGTTCGCATATAGCGATCATATAAGCGCAGAATGCTTTCATTGCTTTTAATAAGGGACATATGACTGATCACGGTCAAGACATCGACGTAATCCATGAAATTTTTAGAGAATGCCCCGTAGACCTTCGCGGTGGTATCTTCTTTAGTGAAATGCGCGAGGCTGGCGTAAGCGGATCCGCCCATATTGGCGTAGTAATCGATGTCTACGACTTTACGATTGAGAGAGTCCCCAAAAAAACCACTGATGTAGAGGGACCGATCCGCCAATTTTTTCAACATATCCGTCTTGATGGCTGGCTCAGAATTATGGGCAATAAGCATCATCTCAGCCAAGGTCTGGTTTGCCTGGTCATTGAACAAGTTTCTCGCATCCAAGTAGTGCTGAAGCAGGTTGACCAGGTAGGTCTCGACATGCGGAAAGGTCTTGATTCTTCTTTGTTCAAGACCTTGCCTGACGACCTCAGTAAAGTAGTCTTCCGGTGAAACAAATAAGTTACTCATGCTTCTTTCAATTCACGTCTCAAATTGAGATCGCTCCTTGTCCTCAGTATAGCACTTATCGGCCATTTCAAACGAATTCCTTAATAGAAGCTCGACCTTCGCAGAGGACGAGCTTTAGTAAACTCCTTTTTTTACCGATAAGATCACTAATGAAGTAACCAGAGGGCGGACGTATCCCCTCAAAATATAGAGCGTTTGTCGAGGTTTCAATGAGCTCACTGAGAATAAACCATCCCATGCGGCTAAGCGGTAGCGGAAAAGTTATTAAGGCTCTCCCATATCTTTCTCTTTTATTTTTAATCGCTTGTTCGAATCAAGATTTATCCGTTTTGAGTCGCGGGGGCCAAATTTCTGGAACCGCTTCGATGTTCTCAACCGGAACTCTTTCAAGCCAAACTGGCTCTCTGGCGGTCGCTTGCGATTCAGGCAAAATCAGCCTTCACCCATTCACTAATACCGGCGCAATTGATACGACTGAACTTCTCAGTTCAACGATTGCATCGGATGGTTCTTTTTTCCTGGCTGGCGCTAAACAAAGTGGGGTTGTTTTAGACACCGCTAATATTAAATATATTTTAAAGGCTGAAGGGTGCGGATCTGAGTATTATCGACCCTTGACTGAATATACAAATCAAACAATTTCGGGCGGCTCCACACTCATCGCTATGTCTGCCAACGTCACTGATGTTTCAAAAAGATCACTGACCGACGTCAGTCGTGAGAGCGTCAAAGCAGCCATGGCTGCCATCGATGCGGTTCGGGCGACAACTTTGACTTCCCTCTTGGACCAAGTGATCGGGAATACAGCCCTGACTCAGAGCTTTCAATCCATCACGAACTTACCACCTATCAAACTTAAAGATTTGCCGCCAACAACCGTCTCGGTCACTGCGCAATCAACAGGGAACGAGGGGCTGACCTCTGTTTTCAGCGCTACCTTTACACACTGGAATAATGATTATGTGCCCGCCTATGAGTGGAGTCTCGATGGAGTTGTTGTTTCGACCTCCGCCACTTGGAATGATCAAGTCGGCAAAGATGCTCAAGGGGCTCACGTCGTGCAACTTCGAATAGGTGCGGACAACGGCAGTGGCTTAATTGATTCATTAAAACCTGCCCGAGCAAAATCAAAATCTCTTCTGGTTTCAAATGACTACCCCGCCGTTACGCCGACAATGGCCCTGATTGGAAGTCTTAAGCGCAATGTTTTATCTGGCTCCGTTTCGATCGCGACCGGCGTTGCCAACGTCAATTGCGAAACCTTTTCCACCCTTGCACTGACAGAAAATGCGGCCCTTGCGCCTCTTTTGCCTTCTGACTTTGCCATCACTTGCACTCAAGCTGGAACGCAAACAGTTCCTTTTCTTCTTTCCACTGGGGACGGAACAAAAACCCTCGCCCTTTGGGCGCGCGACAGCGCCGGTAATGTTTCAAATATCCCTTCTACGGTCAGCGTTGTTTTGGACCAAACTTTGCCGAGTTTGACACTAGGATCGATCGGCCCGGTGAAGGGCGGCGCTGCTGCCAGTGTTTCTTTTACGGCTTCGGATGCAACCAGTGGAATTCAAAGCGTCCTTCTTGAATACGCGCAGGACGGATCTACTTTTTCTACACTTGCCGATGTGACCAACCAAGCCTCTCCCTACTCTTGGACCGTGCCGAGTGTGGATGTCGCCACAGCTAAGGTAAGAATCACGGCAACGGATCAGGCCGGAAATTCCTCACAAGTGACTTCAAGTGCATTCATCATTGATTCCACGGCACCGACGGTTGTTATTACAGGACCAGCGATTAATACGCCTACGCAGACCAGCATAACGGTCACCGGCACCTGCGAAGCGGGAATTTCTGTGACTGTTTCCGGAACAGGTCAAAGTGGCAGTCAGACCACAACTTGTACGGCGGGTTCATTCTCGCAAAGTGTTTCTTTGAGTGGCAGCGACGGGATCAAAAATATAATCGTCAGCCAAACAGACGCTGCTGGAAATATCGGTTCGGATAATCGAAATTTTGTGAAAGACACGACAGCACCAACTTTATCATTTAGCTCGCCCGCCGCAAACGCGCCCGCTCGGGTTAGTTTACCTATTTCTGGAGTTTGCGAATCCGGCCTGACCGTTTCAATTTCTGGAACTGGAGTGGACACTCCGAGTACCACGAGTTGCACGAGTTCAGCTTTTTCAAGCACCATCAATTTTTCAAATACGGATGGGACAAAAAATGTCGTCATCTCTCAAACGGATGCCGCGGGAAACACCGCAACGACATCCAGAGACTTCACCCGGGTGACCAGCACGCCAGCGATGACTCTCACGGGTCCGGCTGCAGGTACGAACGCGAAAACAGGGGTAACCCTTCTTGGAACCTGTGACTCTGCTTATACCGTCGATGTTTCTGGCGCCGACACCTCAAGCGCTGGCTCATACCCATGCACCAGTGGAACATTTTCAATTCCCGTGACTTTTTCGGGAGGCGATGGAAGTAAGTCCATCACCGTCAGCCAAACAGATAATTTGAGCAACGTGACCACCATCACTCGCGCCTTTATAAAAGATACCGTTAGCCCCGTCATCGCTATTTCTAGTCCGGCTGCAAACACCTCGGCCCAAACGGGCGTGACAATAACAGGAACCTGCGAAACGGGATTGACCGTGAACTTCTCCGGCACAGGGCTTGCGAACGTGATCTCTGATCCTTGCGCCAGCGGAACATTTTCGCAGAATGCTGTCTTCACCGTAAATGACGGCGTCAAAAATATCATCGTCAGCCAAACAGATGCCGCCGGAAACATCGGCTCTGTGAACCGCGATTTTGCACTCGATACGACTGTGCCGGCGCTTGCTATCACTTCGCCTGTGGCAAGTTCAGTCTTTCAATCTACGGTCAATATCAGCGGAACTTGCGAAACGGGCGCAAGCACAATCACAATTTCGGGAATCGGCGTGGCCTCATCCAGCAGTGCCACTTGCATCGCGGGAGCGTTTACTGCTTCATTGACCCTGTCCTCAGGCGATGGCACGAAGGCCATTACATTTGCACAAAGTGATGCCGCTGGAAATATTGGAACTGTTTCACGAAGTTTCATTCGCGACACCGTTGCTCCCGTTCTTACCCTTTCTAGTCCTAATGGGGGGCAAAGCTTCCGCGGCGGCGACACAACGTCTGTTACTTGGTCAACCCTGGAATCCAATCCCACCACCACTCCCGTGTCCCTGAGCTACAGCAGTGATAATGGCACAACCTGGGTTTCCATTGTTTCAGGCATTGCAGATCTGGGAGGTTATACGTGGACAATCCCTTCTATAAATAGCACTCAGGTCTTCGTCAAAGTGTCTGTTACAGATGCCGCCGGAAACGTGGGAAGTGTCACTTCAGCGACAAGTTTCACTATTGATTCAACGCCGCCAACGACCCCCGTGGTCACTCTTTCATCAAGCAGCTATTCTAATTCTCAAACCGTCACTTTGGCTGTGACCTGCACAGCTGACTATGCGGGAATTTTAATTTCGCAGGCGGCCGCGGTCCCCGCAGCTAGTTCCGCTAGTTGGCAGCTTTGCGCGGCCAGTATGAATTTTTCTGTCACCGCTGGCGATGGTGCAAAGACAGTTTATATTTTCTCGAAGGACGCCGTTGGAAATGTTCAATCGACATCGGCCTCCGTGAGCATGACTTTAGATCAAACTGTGCCCGTCATTACTTGGACAACACTGCCAACCGCTCAAGTCGGCGGAAGTTCTTTTGTTCTGCATTTCTCGGTAACTGAACTGAACATCACCACTTCACAGTCCTTCGCAATTTCCTATTCAAGTGATAACGGAGCAACGTGGACCTCGAGCGGAAGCGTGACTTCCACCGCGGGACCCTTGAGTGCGACTAATTTTAATTACACCATGACTTTCCCCTCTGTTGATACAAACCAATTCAAAGTCAAAGTCGTCGGGAGCGATCGCGCAGGGAATAGCACGACGACAATTTCCAATGCTTTCATCGTCGATAGTACAGCCCCCGTTTTAAATACATTTCAGTTAGCAGGAGGCGCCGTGAGCGTCACCACCCCTGTCGTGACGGCCTCTTATACCGCAACGGATGCGGTGGGCGTCGCTAAAATGAAATTTAGCGAGGACGCCACCGGCGCCGCGGACAGCTGGGTGACAGCTACTTCTAACATGACTTTCACTTTAAGTCAGGGCGGACAAACACAAAAAACAGTTTATGCATGGGCCATGGACGCCGCTGGGAACATTTCTAATAGATTGAGTGCGACGATCTCACTTGACTACGGTTCTCCTCCCACGGTGGCGTTGACTTCGCCCGTCCCCACGGCGGGGCAAAACTTAAGCGGAACAATTAGTCTCGCTTGGTCTTGCAGTAGCTCAAATGGACTCGCCGCCCAACCCGTGAGTCTCCAATATTCGGCAAATTCCGATGGAACAGGTTTACAAAACATCGCCTCCAATTTGACGAACAACCTCACCGCAACGACGGGAAGCTATTCTTGGTCTATTCCTGGCGGCGTGACTCAATTTCGCATTTTAGTAAAATGCTCAAGTGCGGGCGGAGTGGTCAGCCAGGTCCTCTCAGGAGCTTTCAATACGACCACCTGGAGCATCTGGGCCGGAGATATCGGCTTGCCAACGGAAGGCGTTAACGCCTACAACGCCTTGCTTTCCCCAAACACAGCGCTTCGCTATCCGTTTGTCATCGATAAATACAATAATATTTTTATCTATTATAACAATCAGTTGCGAAAAATCGATTCCACCACTGGATCCGTCGACATCTGGGCTGGAAATACAAATACTTGCAGTGCGATGACTGACGGTACCACTCTCAGTACCTCAACGGTTTTAAGTGTTAACCAAGTTTTAGGCCTCTCTTCGGATGGGTTGTCGATGTACGCTATTCTCTGTAACGTTGCGACTGTGTTCAAAATCAATCTGGCAACAAAATTAGTCACGAAAGTAGTTGATATTCCTGCTCTGCCTTTTACGGCTCCCCCAGCCAATGGAATTTATGTCACAGCAAATAGAATTTTTATCTTTATTGCCAATTACGTTCTTTACAAAGTATCTTTAGAAGATCCTTCTCCCGTAGTAACCGAAATTTACGGCAACGCCTCAACCGCTGTTTGTAACAATACCTATTCAATTGGGACAGCTACCCTAGCTCTTGCCATACCCGAAATTAAAGCAGGGGGTGCAAGTAGTTGCGCTGGCGGGACGGAGGCCAGCATTTTTGCCAACGCAGATGCGAGCCGTATTTTTATAGGTATTAGAACAAATTCGCTCAATGTCGGTTACGTTATAGAGAATATTTCTGGGACTTATCAAATCAATTCCGCCAAAGACACCGTAAATACGATTTGGGTCAACTGTGTGACCTACCAAGCTTCAGCAAACAAAGTTCTTTGCTCAGGACGGTCATCAAACACAATTTATAAAGTTTTTGATGTTTCCGACATGTCTTCGACTAACTACACCCCGACGGGTTGGGATAGCAATTTAACTACCTTTACACTTGCTGCTTCAAATAAAAATTACTTTATGTCTTCAGTGAGCGGTCTTTGGGCCGAAGCTGGCAACTCGTCCACTCATCTTTACGGCATCAACAGCAAGAACATCGGCATCGGACAGCCCAATCCCGGTAATCTCCACCTAGTTTCACCCAATGGAATTACCTATGACTCTACAAATAATTCTATTTACATTCAAACCGCTAACGATTTAAAAATTATCGATACGAATCTCACCGCAAACATTGTGCGTGCGAATGCTTTTAGCCCTAATGACAATCCTGTCCGCGTCGACAAGACCGGAAGTCGAGTCGTCTATTATCGAAGTGCCGGCGGCGCCGGGATTGGGCAAATTTCTCCCATCAGTACAGGAGCCTCGGGCGTTCAGATTTTTAATCAGACCGGCACTGTGACGGGACCTTGGAGCGATGGAACACCGGTCTCGGCAGCAACCACTCTTAAAACAACAATGGTCTCTTACAAGAGATTTATCCTTCCTCACTCGGATGGCACGACTCTCTTCCAAGATTTTTCGACGAATAATTACGCTCTTTATAAAATATCCGCTGGCGCCCTCTACAAAGTGGCCGGGGTGCTTGCAACGACTCCAGCTCACCGGTCCGGCGACAACACGGGTGTCGCCAACTCAGCCTTGCTTGCTGGCATTCAGTCGATACAAGAAATCCCCACCGGAAGCTATGCGGGCGATCTTCTTATTATTGATGGCACTTGGTTGCGGCGCATCTCTTACAAGAGCGAAGGGACGCCAAAAATGTATGATATTGTCGATCTTTCGACAGCTGGCTTCAGTGCCACGAACTTGACGGATTCCTATTACGATTTCGATTCGGAAATCAGTTCTGTTCTGGGTTCTGGCAAAATTTATTACTACAATGGTTCCGTGAAGAGACTTCAGTTTGATTCAACTTTAGCGAACCCGGTGACTTATACTTATCCTTTCGAAGGAACCTCCTTCACCGGAAACGTTCAGCTGGAAGTCACTCCACTGGGGCTTTTAGTTCTGCAGCCAGCCAAGGCAAGGGTCTTGAAGACGTCACTCTAAACTTTCAGAGATGAACGCTGAGAGTGTCTTTTCGGGGAATGACCCACACATCCCACAACCAGAATCCTTAGAAGCCGTACTCGCCTCGAACCTGAATGTTCGAATTGAAGAAGGTCTGCGAGCCCGAGCTTTGCTCACCGTCATGGGTGAAGTCATAGTTCATATTTTGAGATTGCCCTAACCAGAATAATCCTAAGCGGAAATTTTCTAAGAATTTTTTACTAACCCCGAGCGACCCGTCAAAGGTCGTCCCTGAGCGGGCGTGAAATTCATCTCCGGTTAAAGATTGCGACGACAAGGTCATTTGGTAGCGCATGAAAATTTCGTATTCAAGATCTGCCGTGGCTTCGTAATTCGCCTTGAGACCTACAGAGAGATTGCGGGTTTCGTTGCTCAAAAGGCTCGTCGAGTCGTCGGCATTCTGATTGAGAAAAGGACTTTGGTGAATTTGAATTCCCAGCAAAACCGAGTAAGAAATTCGACTTCTTTCAAAGAGTTTACGCTGGTACTCCCCAGAAATTGACCGGTAATCGAATTGGGTCCTATCAATCTGCACTTTTCCGCTATTAGTAATCTGACCAGGCCTATCGGTGAACTCAAATTGAAGACTTGAAATTTCAGAAAGACGAATATTTGCACCCAGAGTATAAGTCGGCAGTGATAATTTAGCAAAGCTTCCCGATTCAAGTTCGCTTCCACTCATCTGACTGAATTTAAGATAATTCGCCCCGAGACCCGCCCACAGGCGAAGGTAAGGCTTACGTGGACCTTCGGAGACCTGTGGAACAATGGCCGCGGGCACTTCAACCTCGACTGGTTCAGGAGGCGCTTTTTGCGGGGCCATTTCCTTGATCTCCGGTGCCGGGGCCGCAGCTAAGACCCTGATAGGGATCCAAGTTTTCACCTGTATTTTTTGAATCTTAGAAAATCTGGAAATAGGCCAACCCTGATCGTCCAAATGCCGTGCTCTGATGAAATAGGATCCTGCCTTTGCCATTTTTTTACGAAGGCTTGACGACTCGGTCATGACTGAGACGGGTCGAGAGAAGCCTTCGTTCAACGCCATTTGGAATTCAATTTTTTCTGCACGGGAGTCGGTTTCTAATTCGGCCTGCAGTTCTGGAGCTTCTCGAGACGAGGTTTTCAGTTGGAGGCTTGAAAATTTTGGCGGTGCCAAAAGAATACGAATTTTTGCACTGTCGGAATAAGAAACTTCGCTTTCACGCTGAGCGCGGATGCGTGCATAAAAAATCCCCCAGCCCGGATTCGACCAAACCCAAGACCCCTCCGGCAAAGTAAATTCTTTTACCCCACGGAAGTCTTCGTAGTAAGACACTTCAACCGTATGCTTTTCGGCATTTTCGGCGGGAATCCACTGGAACACTGGGTTCGGCGTTTGCACGAAGTCTTTCGGTAAAGAAGCTGAATCCAAACCATTTTCCGTCAGTTCAAAGTTATAATTATTTTTTTCGAAGGCCGCTTTGCCCAAAACCTTCCGTGGCGAGGGGGGTGAGGCCGGCTCACGGGGCGTCACCACGGGTAGAGAAATATAGGAAAAACTCGAGGTGGGCGAACGGGACGAGGGATCCCCATCTGTCGTGACACGCCAAAAATAAACCTGATCCGTCGGCAACTTCAAAGAAATAAATTCTTCATTTGTTTTTTCGAGCCTCACAGGGTGCGAAAAAAGAGGATCATTTGCCACCTCAACAACAGATGTTGCGCCTTTCGATGCGGAATTGGTCCACTCGAATTTGACGAACTCTTCTCGATTCCAAAGAACACTTCCTGGAGAAGGCGCTTTGAGAAAGATGGGAAGCTTTTTGAGGCTGATATTCCGGCTCACTTCCACTTCTTCATTCGCCCTTACCTTTTGCGGTTGCAAAACATCGGAGGCTTGCACCGTCACCTCGCCGCTCAGAACAATGAGTTTTAAGTTCTTATCGCCTTTTTTAGACTCCATTCGGAAGGTGGCCCCATTGGAAATAATCTTGGTGGACTGCCCTTGGGATTTCAAAAATATTTGCGCGCCCTTTTTGAACTGACCAAGAAAGCTTCCTGACTCCAGGTCAATGTTCGGGTCTTCGCCGTCAGAAATCACAACCAGTGAATTAGGCTCGATCGTAAATTTATTTTTTGATCGAAGATTCACATTGGCCGTGGAGCCCACACCGGTGAAAACACGATCTCGTTGGAAAACTTTTTCTTCGCCGACGACGCGGCTCCAGGTCAATTCCTCTTCGCCACGAATACGAATGTCTTGACCCATAGGTTTAATGAAGCCGAGACTTTGTTTTTGCGAGGGCGCTTTGCGGAAAGCGGCGGTTGAAGAAAGTAAATAAAACCCACTCGCGATAATTCCTATCACGCAAATCAGATAAAGAATGTGAGTGGTCGAAATCCGTCGAGCCAAGGTTGAAGTTCTCCCTTGGTTTAATCGGATTTTTAAGCTGTTTTATAGAGTCTAATTAATATGTTAGAAGAAAACTGGTCCTTGCAAAAGCATCCGCTTTCAGCGCTAGCCAAAGGGTGGTCAAGGCCCAACGATGCTTGTCACCGTGGGCTGAGAAAAAATCTTTTTTGCCAGACTTTGAACTTGCTCGGCCGTCACCGCAAAATATTTTTCAGCCACGTCCAGACTTTCACGATAATCAATGCCGTAAATGTCATCGAAAAGAAGCGTGCTGCAAATGCTGCTCTTGCGCTGCAGCTCTATATCATGACTTCCGACCAGGTAGCGCTGGGATCTTTCGAGTTCTTCAGGAGCGACCTTCTGGTCGACGAGTTTTCGGAATTCCGCTTTCAGCATCTGAATGGCCTTCTCCGTTTTTTCGGGTGAACAGCCGATATATCCACCAAAATATCCACATTCGATCCCTTCCATGTGGATTGGAGAAACCGAATAGGCCAGAGAATTTTTATCTCGCAGCTCGATGAACAGACGCCCGCCTTGTCCCGATAGAATCGATTGAATGATTTCGAGAGTGTAGCGTTCCGGATCGGTGAGGGTAAGCCCGCGATAACCGACGACAATGTGGGTCTGCTCTTTTTTGAGTACAATTTTCTCGCTTTGATCGTTCTTGAGATCCTCCAGCTGAAAGGCTTGGGCGAGCCGCTTCCCACGTGCAAGGCTTTGGGTCAGGGTCTGCAGGCGCTGAATCCATATCTTTTTGTCGACATCGCCAACCACGCAAAAGGTCATATTCGCGGCGCTAAGAATTTTTCGGTAGTACTCGAAGAGATCCGCCTGCGAAATAGACTTTAGACTTGTCTCTGTCCCCATCATATCGATTGCGTAAGGATGCCCCGCATAGATCTTTTTCATGAAGTTGAGAATGCAAATCTGCGCAGGGTTGTCATTTCTGGCTTTAATTTGATTTAGTAAAATCGTCTTTTCGCGCTCTAAAGCCTCTATGGGAAAAAGGGGATTTTGAATGGCATCGGCAAAAATAGCGTACATTCGGTCTTCGAAAGGTGTTAGGCATTCCATCGAAAGCCCAACGGAATTTCTGCCACCAAAAGCGCTGATTCCCGCCGCCATTTCATCTGTGAGAAGATTAATTTTTTCTTCTGAAAAATTCTTGCTGCCCGACATCCAGTTACGAGAAAGGAGTTCGGTGAGCCCTTCTTTATCACGAGGCTCAATGCGAACTCCTCCCAAGAAAGCTAATTTAACGGCTACGTAGGGGGTGTCTCTTTGCTCCCGAATAAGAAGCGTCGCGCCTGAATCTAAAATTATTTTTTCGGTTCGAGGAGGGGTTTTTTCAAGACTTTTTCCAATCGAAAATTTCTTCCCGGAAAATTTAATTTTTTTGAGATTTTTTTCAACTTTGCTCTCTTTAAGTGCCTTTTTCAGGCCGTCAGCGAATTCTTTCGCGACGGATTCCGCTTCTTTTTTCGCAAGATTGCTCAAAAGAGAAAGACTGAAACCCCCTGCTGTCATGTACTTGCGAGCGACTTTTAAAATGTCTTCCGGCTTAAGTAAGTAAATAGCTCTGAGATATTTTTTGAAGTGTTCATGGTCCTTGAAATAGAACTCATGGCTTCCCGCTTTGCGTGCAATATTATCCACCGTTTCAAGACTGTAGATTTCTTGGCTCGCTAAGTTTGTAAATGCTTTTTGCATTTCGGCCGCGGTTGGCGGGCTGGTCAAAATTTTCAGCAGCTCCTCTTGCAAAACGACTAAGGCAGGTCGCAGATTTTCTTTCTGCACGTTGAACGAAACAGCCAAAACACCTTCATCTTGCATGCTGTAGGCAAAGGATCCAACACCATTGGTCAGGGCTTTTTCGATGCGCAGGGCCTTCGTCAGACGGGAAGAATCACCCTGGCCTAAAATCAGCGAAAGAACCTCGAGAGCCGCCACATCTTTGTGTTTCACACCGGGGATTCGCCAGGTCAGATATCCCATTGTTTGTTCGAAATCAGATTCTTCCACGGCCAGGCGAATTTTTTCCTGTTTTAATTCTTTGACCCGCTTGGAGGGCCGCAATTTATAATCGACAAAGGCGCCAAAACGATCGACGACTTGTTTTTTCATTTCGCCGGATTTGAAATCGCCCGCAATGACCAGAAACATATTTCGCGGCACGTAGCGGCTTTGGTAGTAGTCTTTTATTTTTTTTGTCGAGACCGTTTTCACAACTTTATCATAGCCAATGACCGGCCGGCCATAGCCGCTTTTTTTGAAAACCGTTGAGAAAAGCAATTGGCTTGCGCGGCGCTGGGGACTATCGTTTCCGCGCTTGATTTCCTCAAGCACAACCTCGCGCTCATTGTCGATTTCTTGAGGATCAAAGGTCGGGAAGCCCATCATCTCGCTGATGACATCCAGAGCGACATCTGAAAATTGCTTTGAAATGGTGACGTAAAAAACAGTTTGATCAAAAGAGGTGTAAGCATTGAGCTCGCCACCTGAGCCCTCCACCACCGAGGCAATTTCGCCTACTTTAAAACGCTTTGTCCCCTTAAAAACCAGATGCTCGATGAAATGACTGATCCCTTCCTCGCCTTTTTTTTCATCGATGCTCCCCGTCTTCACCCACATCTGCACCGAGACAACCGGCGATTTGTGGCTCTCTAACAAAAGGACGTTCAGACCGTTTTTTAGTTGAAATTTCTTAGACATAATCTAGTACTACTCCCATGGCATTTGGCATTTACGTTCATATCCCCTATTGCATTCAGCGCTGCACCTACTGCGATTTTGCGACCTACGAGCAGTCGAAAATCATGCCTCCCGCAGACTATCTTCAAATTCTTTTCGAAGAAATCCGCCAAAAACACGCCTACTATCCGCCTCAATCATTATCAACTCTCTATTTTGGCGGGGGCACGCCGAGTCTGATTGAAGCCTCCCATATTGTAGCCATCATCGACGAGCTTGCAAAGTATGGCTTCACAACTGGACGAGAAACAGAGATCACGATTGAAATAAATCCCGCGACCGTGAGCAAAGAGAAATTAAAAATCTACCTTGATCGCGGGATCAATCGCTTCAGTGTCGGCGCGCAAACTTTTGACGATCGTTTGCTCAAAATGGTTCATCGCGAGCACAATTCGAAACAGACCCTTGAGACCCTGGACCTTTTACGGGCGCATAATCTCAATTTCAGTTTTGATATTTTGTTTGCTTTGCCAACGCAAAGCCTGGAAGCCGTCGAGAGGGATGTGGAAATCGCTATGCAACAAGGGGCCACCCACATCAGTCCTTACTGCCTGACCGTTCCCGAAGGACATCCCCTCGCAAAAGGACGCGCGGTCGACGACGAACAGGTTCATATGTTTGAAAGCATTGCGCGGGGCTTGAAAAAAAAAGGCTTTGAGCAGTACGAAATTTCAAATTTCGCCTTACCCGGTCTTGAGTCAAAGCATAATCTTCTTTATTGGACCGATGAACCCTATTGGGGCCTTGGCCTGAGCGCTCATTCTTATTCGAAACACTCAAAGTGGGGAACTCGTTATTGGAATGTCAATTCCATCAAAGATTATCCGCAGCAAATTCTTTCTCAAAAGGGACAACGTTTTCTCTCTCCCGAAAGCCAGCTTCCGGCCGATCAGTTTGAATCCCTCGAGATGCACCAGGCTTTGACTGACTTCTGCCATACATCCTTTCGCCTGATGCGCGGCTTGAGTGAATCCTTGCTCAAGCAGAAGTTTCCTTCTTTCGTCGTTGAGAAGGTCTTTGCCTTGCTTCGACCCCTTGCGGAAAGAAATCTGATCGAGCAGCAAGAACAGCGTTGGTTTTTGACGCAAGCGGGTCTTGTGCTCAGCAATCAGGTCTTTCGTGAGCTGACTTTTTTAAAAGAAGATTTGGCCCTTTTTTCAGTCTAATCTGAGCCTGCTTACATTGACAATTCTCAGTGAATACACAATCTTGAACTGTGTTCAATTTGAATGATGGAGTTGAAATGGCAGACACACCTGAAGAAAACGGCGTCGCAAACGGAGCGGCCGCCTTAGACCAAGAGTCCGAGTTGCAAAAAGCTCAAGGCCAAGCTGAGAAATTTAAAAACGAATATATGTATTTGCGCGCGGAATTTGAAAACTATAAGCGCAATGTCATCAAGGAGCGATCGGATCTGGTTAAATACGGGACCGAACGCTTGATTCGAGACCTTCTCGAAATTATGGATAACTTTGAGCGAGCCCTGCAGATGACGGTCTCCGCAGAGAACTTCCAGACCTTCGCCCAGGGCGTGCAGATGACCGCACAAGAACTTCGTTCGATGCTCACCAAACATGGCGTGACAGAGCTAAAAACTCATGGCGAGGCTTTCGATCCCAATACTCAAGAGGCTCTCAGCAGCGAGCCTTCAAGTGAAATGGCTCCGGGCCATGTGTTACGTGTTTTCAAAAAAGCCTATAAGCTTCATGATAAAATCGTTCGCCCAGCCCAAGTGGTTGTGGCGAAAAAGGTGGAATAAATATCCGTGGCAAAAAAAGATTATTACTCTGTTTTAAATGTGGCACGGGGGGCGAGCGCCGAAGAGATTAAAAAATCTTATCGTAAACTCGCCATGCAGTTTCATCCTGATAAAAATCCCGGCAACAAAAAATCAGAAGAAAAATTTAAAGAGATCACTGAAGCTTACGAGATTCTTGGTGATGAGAAAAAGCGCGAAGCCTATGACCAGTTCGGCCATGCCGGAGCACAAGGTTTTGGTGCAGGGCCTGGCGGAGGTGGATTTGGGCGTAGCGGAGGCCATCCTTTTGAGGGTGCCGCGGGGGCCGAGGGCTTCCAAGATATTTTCGGAGACGTCTTTGGCGATATCTTTGGTGGACGCGCGGGCACAGGACCTGGCGCAAGGGCGAAACGCCCCGTCAAGGGGGCTGATCTCAGATACACTCTCAATGTCAGTTTTGAAGAATCGGCTTTAGGCGCAGAAAAAGTGATCAGCTTTGTCCGTCAACGCAACGGCCGCGACGAGCCCGCTAAACTTTCCGTCAATGTTCCCGCCGGCGTGAAGCAAAATCAACGCCTCAAACTGGCCGGTGAGGGAGACTCTCCCGCGGGCGGCGGCGCTCCAGGCGATCTCTACGTGATTATCTCGACTCAAGACCATCCTCTTTTTAAAAGAAATGAAAGCGACGTCACTCTGGATTTACCAATCACTTATACGGACGCGATTTTAGGGACTTCGATTGAGGCCCCGACCCTCACAGGAAAGGCTGTCATTCGTATCCCACCGGGAACTCACACCGGGCAAACTTTTCGCCTCAAAGGCAAAGGTTTCCCTAAACTGGGTGGCTTCGGTTCGGGCGATATGATGGTGCGTGTGCTTGTCGATACGCCCAGCTCCCTTAGTAGTCGACAAAAAGAGCTTGTTGAAGAGCTCGCCCAAGCAGCGGAAGATACTCCCATGGTTAAGTCCTATAAGGAAAAAGTTTCTCAGATGATGAGAGGTCGAAAGTGATTTTAGTTTTTCGTCTAGCTTTGATTTTACCCTTTCTCCTCTCCTGCGCAGCACAAACGAAGCGGCCAGAAATGCAAGCACCCGCGAAACGTCAACTTCTACCGGTCGGCAAAACTCGGCCGAAAAAAGCTTTGGGCGTCGCGGGACAGACGCTTGATAAGAATGCCCCGCCGCCGAGCGCAGCCCCCTTGCCCGCCGCGCCCTCTCTTTTCGAAAATGTTCATCGTTTGGAAAACGAGGGTCACTTTGCCGATGCGGTAAAGGAGCTTGTCACGCTTTCCATCTCGGCCCCGACCAAGCCGGAACAAGAATCGGCTCGCCTCAGGGCCATTGAAATTACCGAAAACAAATTAGATGAGGCTTCTCTTGAGTCCGTGTCTCGCAACTCTGACTTTGGCTTTATCCGTGGCCACGCTTACTACAAACTCGGCGAACTCGCCCTCGAAAATCATGATCGCAGTTCCGCTCGAAAATATTTTGGCAGCGTCATCGACTTTTTACCAGGAAGTGACTTGGCCGCTCGTTCTCAAGAAATTATTTTGCAGCTCGAGGCCTCACGAAATGTCGAGGTGAAAACCGTCGGCGCCGTTTTGCCTTTAAGCGGGAAAAACGCTTCGGTCGGTCAGCGCGCTCTTCGCGGAATTGAAATGGGTTTGGGGATCAATACCCCTGGATCTTCCTTTAAGCTCGCCATTATGGACAGTGAGGGGAACCCCGATAACGCCCGACGTGGGGTTGAACGTCTCGTGAAAGAAGACAATGTCATCGCCGTGATCGGAAGCCTGCTGAGCAAAACAGCGCCGGCCGTCGCGAGTAAAACGGATGAGTTGGGCGTACCGACCATCGCCCTCTCCCAAAGGTCTGGCATCACGGAGATCGGTCCCAATATTTTCAGAAACGCCTTAACCAGCGAAATGCAAGTTCGTTACCTGGTCCGCGTAGCGATCGAAGAAATGGGTCTTAGAAAATTCGCCATTCTTTATCCCAACGATGCCTATGGCATCGAATATACGAATATTTTTTGGGACGAGGTTCTCGCGCGTGGAGGCGAAATCACCGCCGTGCAAACTTATACGAATAAAGAGACGGATTTCCGTTATCCTATTCAACGCCTCGTTGGGACCTACTACGCCGAAGCGCGGGCTGATGAATTTAAATTTCGCTCGAAAGAGGCCCTTGCATCTGAGAAGAAAAAAGCCGTTCGCCACTCTGTCTCGGGTGATGACATTTTACCTCCCATTGCGGACTTTGACGCCCTCTTCGTTCCTGATAGTGCAAAGGCGCTGGGACAAATCTCGGCGATGCTCGCCTATAATGATGTGCGCGGTATCAAGCTGCTGGGTACAAATTTATGGAATACAAAGGACATCGCACGCCGCGCAGGAAATGCCGCCCCCAACTTAGTCTTTGTAGATAGCTACAGCGAAAATTTGGCCATCCAAGAAAAGTCACGTTTTATCACGGAATATAAAAATCTTTTTGGCGAAGAGCCTACGCTGATCGAGATTCAGGCCTACGATGCCGGTCTTATTTTGAGGCAATTGATCGTCGGTGGAGCGTCCTCGCGCGAGGCTCTCACCCGAAAACTCAGTGCTTTGGATAAGTTTCCAGGCGCCCTCGGAAGTCTGTCTATGAACTCCGAGCGCGAAATCGAGCGGCCCTTGATGGCGCTGACCGTTGAAAAAGGTGAAGTTACTCCCATAAGGATTCGGCGCTAGGATCCATAAAAATAATTGATCTGTTTTTTGCTAACCCGCCCCTGGTCGGTGTGCGTCTCATGCCACATGGAAGACGGACTCTTCCAAATCAACCAGGAGGTGCTTGTGAACAGTCCATTCGTCTCTGAAAATACAATGAAGGAATGCCGAAGAAGGCTCTTGAGCATGAAGCAGGAAATCCTCAATCGATTCCGAACCGCTCAACAAAACTTCAACCAAACAGAGTACAATCACGGTGACGAAATAGACCAGACTGTAGCCCAGCAAGAAGAGCATGCCTTCTTGGTCAATCAATCCAGACTTCGCAGTCAATTACTTGAAATTGAAATGGCTCTTGGACGCATGGAGCAAGGACTTTTTGGTGTCTGCGAAGAGACCAGTGAGCCTATCGAAGAGCCTCGCCTACTCGCAGTTCCCTGGACTCGTCTCAGCATTGAAGGGGCTGAGCTACGTGAAGCGATGGATCGCAAATTTGCACGTATTTTTTAAATGCACACGGTCATTAAAGACGACAGATGTTTGACATAATTGTGCGTTAGATTGCGTAACAAATAATCACGCAGTGCTTTTTTTTTGACACAAAACTATTCCCCCTTAATATGCGGTTCTCATTCGGAAATGATCATCATATCGGGGGGTGGGATGAACGCAGCCGAACTTACAAAATCTGAATTGGAAACTTTAAAAGAGTCTCTTTTGTTTCAGAAAAGTTCTATTTTGAATAAATCACACGAGTTCAAACTTGAGCAATCAAGCATGGAACTTATATCTGACGAGGCCGAAGCGGCCTCGCTCGATATTCACAACAATATCTCTATTCATTTGCATGAAAGAGATCGTACAGCTCTTTATATGATTGAGCGGGCCCTTGCTAAAATTAATGAGGGGACCTATGGCCAATGCGAGTCCTGCGCACAAATGATCAGTGCACGCAGACTTCAGGCTAGGCCTTTTACCGCTCTTTGTATTGAATGTATGGAAGAACAAGAGGATTTGAACCAGTCACTTCAATAAGTGTCATGGATGTCAGTCTAATTTTATTTTATTTATTTAAGCATTCCTTTTAGCACTCCGAGAAGTTAGGGACAGAAATACCTAATTCCCGCAAGAAGCGGAGGAGCGTTATGAGTTTTGACGATAAATCACTAGAAATTCCACCAACACTTCCTATGCTACCCGTACGAGACATCGTCGTCTTTCCGTACATGATCATTCCCTTATTTGTAGGTCGTGACTCTTCGATTCGCTCCGTCGAAGACGCCCTTGCAAAAAATCGTCTGATCTTTTTGGCTTCCCAGAAAGATATCACCGAAGAAAATCCAAACCCAGAATCCATCTACACGGTAGGGACCATCGCGATGATCATGAGAATGCGCAAGCTTTCTGATGGCCGCGTGAAAATTCTGATTCAAGGCGTGGCCAAGGGCCGCGTAAAAAACTATTCGAAAACTTCCCCTAGTTTCGAAGTAGCCGTTGAAAAAATCGAGGACCTCGTCCCCGTCGCGACCGCCACCGAAACAGAAGCTTCGATCCGTACCGCGAAAGAACACATCGAAAGAATCATCGCTCTCGGTCGCCCCCTTTCTCCAGATATCTTGCTGGTTCTTGATGATGTTTCCGATCCCGGTCGTATCGCCGATTTGATCGCGAGTAATTTAGGCATCAAAGTCCAAGACGCACAAAAAGTTCTTGAGACTCAAGATCCTAAAGAGCGTTTAGTCCTTGTGAACGAAGTTCTCGCCGCGGAATTAGAAGTCATGCAGATGCAGCAAAAAATCCGCACGAACTCAAAAGATGATATGTCTAAAAACCAACGCGAATACTTCTTGCGCGAACAAATGAAGGCGATCAAAAACGAACTCGGCGAACAGGATTCCAAATCAGAAGAAATGGAAGAGTTGCGCGAAAAAATCATTACTTCAAGAATGCCGCCCGCAGTGGAAGCAGAGGCTTTGAAACAAATGGGCCGCCTCGAACGCATGCACCCAGACGCGAGTGAAGCCACCATGGTTCGCACTTACCTGGACTGGATGGTGGATCTGCCTTGGTCGAAGAAAACTGAAGATGTCATCGATTTGAAGCGTGCAAAAGAAATTCTCGATGAAGACCACTACGAACTCGAGAAGGCCAAAGAACGTGTGATGGAATTCCTGGCCGTTCGCAAATTAAAACAAAATCTAAAAGGCCCTATCCTCTGCTTCGGCGGACCTCCCGGAGTCGGTAAGACTTCACTTGGAAAATCCATCGCCCGTGCCATGGGCCGTGAGTACTTCCGTGTCGCCCTGGGCGGAGTCAAAGATGAGGCTGAAATCCGCGGTCATCGCCGCACTTATGTCGGAGCGATGCCTGGAAAAGTCATTCAGGCCCTTCGTCAAGCGAAGACAAATAATCCCGTGATCGTTCTTGATGAAATCGATAAGCTCGGTTCAGATTTCCGAGGCGATCCCTCAGCCGCCATGCTAGAGGTTCTGGATCCAGAACAAAATTCGACCTTCCGTGATAACTATTTGAATGTTGATTTTGATCTTTCAAACGTGCTTTTCATTGCGACCGCCAATGTCTTGGAAAATATTCCACCGGCTTTACGCGATCGGATGGAAGTCATCAACATCCCTGGCTATACCGAAAATGATAAACTGCTCATCGCAAAAAAACATTTGGTGAACCGCCAGATTGAAGCGAACGGAATCAAACCCGAAAATATCGTCTTCACCGACGACGGACTCAAGTACCTTATCGCGGGTTATACGCGTGAGGCCGGCTTACGAAATCTTGAGCGCGAAATAGGCTCTGTTTGTCGCAAAATCGCGAAAAAAGTTGTGATGGAAGAGGCCACTTTCTTTGAAGTCACTTCTCAGTCTTTACCCGATCTTTTAGGCCCGCCACGCTTCATGCGAGACGACAAGTTTTCTGATTCTCAAATTGGAATTGTCCAAGGTCTCGCGTGGACGCAGGCAGGCGGAGAAGTTCTCACTGTCGAAGCACTGAAAATGAAAGGCAAAGGCGGCCTTCAACTCACCGGTCAATTGGGTGATGTGATGAAAGAATCGGCACAGGCAGCCATGTCTTACTCGCGGGCCCATATGGAAGAGCTCGGAATTCCCAGCGACTTCTTCGAAAAATATGACATCCATGTTCACTTACCTGCAGGTGCCATTCCTAAGGATGGACCTTCGGCGGGTATCACTTTGACGACGGCGCTCGTGAGTTTGATGACGGAAACGCCTATCCGTCACGATATCGCGATGACCGGGGAAGTGACTTTGCAAGGTCGAGTTCTGCCAGTGGGTGGGATTCGTGAGAAGTGTTTGGCGGCCCTGAATTTGGGGATCACCAACATCATCATCCCTTACGCAAATCAAAAAGACATTTTGGACATTCCAAAGGTCTTTAAAGATAAAATCAATTTCATCCTTGCAGACAATCTGGATGAAGTATTTGCAGTGGTTTTTGATCGAAATGCGAAAGCTCTTGGTGGCAAGAAAACTCCACCGAAAAAAGATCCAAAGAAATCAAAATCATTGGCGGCGTAAATCTTACGCAGCATCGCCCCTCCACTTAAGCAAAAACCGGCCTCAAGCCGGTTTTTGTTTTTCTATTTTAAGAGAGTTTTACTTATTCGCTAGACGGGCGTTCTCAGATTCAAGAACTCGCACGAGTGTTTTCAAATCCACGACCTCACCTTTGAGATAGAGGATCTGCTCTTCTTTTTCCTGCAGAATCAAAGTATAGGCCCTCTTCAATTCGTTCAGGAGCTTGTTGGCGGCCGTCAAAATGGGCTCATCACGATGAGCTTGGCTAACCACCTTGGCGGCAATCGGTGCCACTTTCTCAGGAAGGGGGGGGAGAGGAGTACCCATCAAAGGTTTTTCGCTGTCTTGGGAGGGGCGATGTGCTCTTTGATGGGTACTTACCGATTCATCGATGATAAAATACTTACCATCATCAAAACGGAACTTAATCTCGTCAGTCTTAATTCGACGCCGGAGAGTACTGATACTCACCTTATATTTGGTTGAATATTCTGTTAACGGTAACCAAGTATCCACGTCAAATCCCCGCTTATCGCGATCTCCAAAAGGGTGAATAGGTGGTCAACCCCTCTTTCGATCTGCTTAACCAAGACTAGCACAGACCCGACGTCTGTCAAATTTTGTATCAATATCTCGACCTTCATCTGGATAGTCAGGCCTAAGCACTAGACTTTCGTATGCATAGCCGGAATACTAATCACGGGTTTATATGCGAATTCGTGAAAAGAAGAAAATTGCGCTGGTCTTAAGTGGTGGAGGAGTCAAAGCGGCTGCCTTCCATATTGGCGTCTGTCTCGCGCTCAAAGAGAAGGGTTTTAAATTTGCTGGAGGCACCAAAGAGATGGTGCGTCAGCGCTTCCCTGGTCAAAGTCCCATGACTATCCGCCTCTATGTAGGGTCCAGTGCCGGAGCTTTCATTGCCTCCGTCCTCGCGTCTGGTTATAGCGTCGAATCCCTGATCAATGCCTTTCAACTGGGTTCGGGTACTCAGCCTTCTTTTAATAAACGTGACCTCGACTATCTCAAACCCCTCGGTTATCGCGATATTTTTGCCCTCAACGGATCTGGTTTACTCAACTTAATTCCCGATAATATTTTGAAGCGTTCACTCGTGACCGGCGGTCTAGAGGCCATGCTAAAAAATGGCCTAAAACTCAATGGCCTTTTTTCAACCCGCGGAATGGAAAAATATCTGCGCAAAGACGCTTTGATTGATAATGAGTTTTCACGCCTAGGCGTCGACCTCTTTATCGTTGCAACTCAACTCAACCATACCCGCAAAGCCATCTTTGGAAATTTTCCCAAGTCCTACAAGACCTCGACCACGAAATACATCAACTACGCGCCTATCAGCGAGGCGGTTGCCGCTTCAGCCTCTCTGCCCCCCGTTTTTGCTCCTTATGGAATCAAAAACGAACAAGATAAAAAGATTTATTATTATGACGGCGAAATTCGCGACACTCTTTCTTCTCATATCGCGAGCGATTACGGCGCGGATCTGGTTATTTCCTCGTATTCGGTTCAGCCTTACCACTACACCGAAGAGATGGGGAGCCTGCATAAGTACGGAATCCCGGTGATCTTGAACCAGGCCCTTTACCAGGTGATTCAGCAAAAAATCGCTAAGAACATCCAATACAAAAACGACATCCGCGGAATCTACAGCGCGGTGGAGGGCTATTTCAAGCAGGCCCATCTCCCCGACGAACATCGAGATAAGCTTCTGGAAATCATTCGTCAGCGAGTCAATTACAAGCCTGAGGTGGATTATATCTATATCAATCCGCGACCGCAGAATTACGAGATGTTCTTCGTGGATCATTTTAGCCTGAGTCCAGAAATCCTTGCACGCATCGTGAGAATAGGCTTTAAATCGGCCATCAACGTTTTACGCCAGCACGATATCTAGGGTTTTCAGATGTCTCAAAAGCTAAAAATCGGCTCTCTTTACCGTCATTATAAAAACAAGCTTTACCGCGTTCACGGCATCGCTCGACATAGCGAAACCCTCGGCGAAGTCGTGATCTACGAAGCTCTTTATCAAAATGATTTAGGTCAAATGTGGGTGCGCCCACTCGAGATGTTTTTAGAACAGGTCACGGTCGACGGCAAAACTATCGACCGCTTTACCCTGGTTGAGGAGTAGTTCGGTTATTTTACCGGGCCCTGAACCATCTGACGCGTGTAATCCGACTGAACTTGGTTGGCCGCATCCTGCTGAATGTAGCGAGTAAAGATTTGTGCACTTCCGCACTTGCTCTCGTCAGGATGACTCATGACATTTGCGGACATACCTTCAACTACAGAAATTGTGTAATTTTGAGCGGCTTGAGTTCCGCACTTTTGCTTTACTTGCCACTGAAGTTTTACAAGAAACACGGGCACAGAGCGGCCATCATTAAATGTGTAGGTTCCTTTTTCATAGGTTTTTTTGACATCAGAAGTTGAATCATTCGAACCTTGGCTTTCGGAGTGACAAGCAAGGTCACTTTGAGGATGAGCTTGAGAATAACTTTTAAAGGCCTCAGTGAGATGTGTTTCCGCATTGTCAGAACACTTCACCGTAGCAACATTATTTTTTGTGTTGATAGAGCATGTTTTTTCTAAATGATTTGAGGTGAGAATATCGCCTTGAAAATAGCTTAAAATAAGACTGTTGTAGGTTTCACCTAACTTCACCTCGGACCGACTAGATGCAAAAACAGTTTCTGTCCGATCAAAATGCATGGTTCCAAAAATATTGGTCCCGTCTTCTACATAGTGAAAAGAAGATCCCACGCGAATGGCCTTATCGGAGACGGTGCAATCTCGCTGAAGACCTTGTGCTTGCGCAGTGTATTCTTCCAAACTCAAATCGCTGTCTTTACGGTAGTTACTCGCTGACAGCGCTTTCAAATCAATCGGACCAGGCGCCGCTTTGTCTCCAGAGCCATTGGAACAGGCTCCCAAAATCAAAACTCCCGCAAGCAAAATAAAATACTTCAAACTGTGTTCTTTCATCGCAAACCTCTTCCAATTAAAAAAATATTCTTATCAATTTTTATTTTGCCGGACCCTGAACCATCTGGCGCGAAAAATCAGAAACAACCCGCTTCGCAGCGTCTTGCACGATATCGCGCTTGTAAACTTCGGCACGGCCGCAGATATTATCATCCGCATAGGTCAAAATTTGCGCTGAGTAAGCCACGACCGAAGAGGTTGTGTAAACTTGCTCTTCTTTATCCCCGCACTGAGCTCGCTTTTGCTCTTGCTCTTTCCGCACAAGCACAGAAATCGAACGTCCATCATTCAATGTGTAAGTTCCCTTTTCGTAAAGCACAAGTGGTGGGGCCGCTGGCTCCGTTGAGCTTTCGCCATTTGAAACGCATACTTCATCGGGCGGCTGTTTGTTTAAGAAAGCTTGGTACGCGTCTGTCATTTCCGATTGAACCGCGCAGCTGATGCTGGTTCGGCCAGAATCAACATCAAGGCGACAAATATTTTCGGCTGTGTTTGACTTAAAAACATCGCCTTGAAAATAGCTGAGAACAAAACTATTCAATGATTGAGTGGATTTAACAACCGTCGGTGTCACCGAAGTGATCGTATCGGTGACGTCCATACGCGAAGTTCCGAGGGAGGTGATGCTCGCCGTGATGAATTGAAAAGAAGATCCAACCTGAACGAATTGATCGAAGCCGTCACAGCTCTTTTCAAAGCCTTGCGATTGTTGCTTGAAATCCTCTTCTGTTAAATCACTTTCCTTTTGGTAACTCGCCACGGAGAAGTTCTGCAAATTTGTCGCATCCGGATTGACGTTCGCATCCCCAGGCGTATGACTTGAGCCTGAAGAGCCCGAGCAGGCCTCCAGCATGATGATCCCCACGAGCAGAATAATATGTTTTAACTTTTGTCCCCGCACTTGCGACCTCCTCGAACAGTCCAGGATCTTATACGTTCCCCACGGCCGAATCTCAAAGTTCGAAAAGAGCGCTTCCGATATTTACAACGACTGTCAAAAAAAGAGTCACTTTTTGTCACTCTTCTCGAAAGAAAGGCCTCTAGAGGAGATCTTAGCGACTGAGCTTTTCCCAGAGGTAGGTGAACTCGATCGCTTGCCACAGCACTCTCTGCTCGAAGTCGGCACCGCCCGCATGCCCGCCCTCTTGGTTTTCAAAATAAAAAATTGGGTGGCCTTGCTCACGCATCTTAGCCGCCATCTTCCGCGCATGACCCGGATGAACTCGATCATCTTTCCTGCTCGTCATCAATAAAACTTCGGGATATTTGATGTGGGCTTTGACATTCTGATAGGGCGAGTAAGCAAGAATCGCTTCACGGATATGGGGCGTAGAAAGATCGTCTGGATCTCCATACTCGGCGATCCAACTCGCACCAGCGAGAAGTTTATGATAGCGGAGCATGTCGAGCAAAGGAACTTTGCTGACGACCGCCTTAAACAAGTCCGGTCGTTTAACGAATGTTGCACCCGTCAATAAACCCCCGTTCGAGCCGCCGACAATTCCCAAATGCTCAGCTGATGTCAATTTCGTACTAATAAGATCTTCTGCAACCGCAATCAGATCTTCAAAGACTTTCTGTCGTTTCTCTTTAAGAACCGCTTGATGCCAGACAGGGCCAAACTCACCGCCCCCTCGTAAGTGAGCCAGAACATAAACCCCGCCTCGCTCCAACCAAGCCTTTCCGATCTGATTTAAATACATGGGCAATACAGGAAGTTCAAATCCTCCGTATCCATAAATAAAGGTGGGATTTTTCCCATCCCATTGTAGATTCTCTTTGTGCACAATGAAATAGGGGATCGATGTCCCATCGGGACTCACCGCCTGCTTTCGCGTGAAGATCATTTCCGAACTATCAAACAGGGTGGCCGCTTTTCTTAAAAGCACGGGCTTATCTAATGACGCTTCTTCTATTTTGTAGAGAGACGGTGGAGTCAGAAAATCTTCGTACAGAAAGAGCGCAAAATCAGAGTCGATCGACGAGCTCACCATCGAAGCATAGCCTGGGCCTGGCATCGCAATTTCACGTGTCTCCCACCTCCCTCCAATCTTTTGACAAGCGAGAATTTTTCCTTGGATATTATCCAAGATGTTCAGATAGATTAAACTTTTTCCTGGCATGACCGGGCTAAAAGAAGCGTTCAAAAAGATGCTCGCTGTCGAACGAAAAATCTCTTGGACGTGTCCTCGTCCATCCATCCCTAATAGAGAGCCCGCGACATATTCAGTCTTTTTGTGAACCCAATTACTTCTCAAGGAAAAAAGATAGTCTCCGCCATGAGCTCCCTGGAATTGGGCATCCAAAGGAATGGGAATCTGCAGAAGTGATCCATCTTCTTGAATTTCCCAAGTCTCTGCTTCAAAAAATCCCTTTATACGAAACAAGAGGCTCGTTTTTTTTTGATTCGAGTCAAACAATGTCCACGCAGAAACGAGCATGTCTTCCGCTTCACCCGTAAATATAATTTCTGCTTCGGAAAGGGGCTGTCCCCTTTTCCAAAGGCGAATCGTTCGCGGATAGCCCGAGTTCGTCAAAGATCCTGGGCCAAAATCGGTTCCTAAAAAAAGGCTCTCTTGATCTTTCCAAGACACTTTTGATTTAGCCTCAGGAAGGTTGAAGCCCTTAGCGACAAATTGTTTCGTCTTCACATTGAATTCTCGAACTACGCAAGCGTCCGAGCCGCCTCGCGAGAGAAACAACAGGCAAAGCTCATTTTCAGGTTCTAAAAAATCAGGTCCCTGCCAAACCCAGTTTTCTTTTTCCTGCTCAGACAATTGATCCAAGTCCAAAATCAATTCCCAGTTCAACGGACCTTCCGCGAAATCCTTCAGCGGAATCCGGCGCCAAACACCGTGAATATGAATTTTATCCTGCCAAAAATTATAAAGATAATCTCCTCGCTGAGTGACCAGGGGCAAGCGGTCTTGCGAGGCATGAATAGCGGCAAGTTCATTTTTGATTTGAGCAAAAAGAGGATTCTGACTGAGATGGGATTTTGTCTTTTCAGATTCCGCGGCGGCAAAAGCAAGGGCGTCTGCGCCCTCAACCTCTTCTAACCACAAAAATTTATCGTCCATAGAAGAGCCCTCCAATAAAGAGACCTAAGAAAGGCTCTTTTCGACAAGGGTAAAGAGGGGTCCCGAGATCAATCCAATCACCACGATCAAAGACGCCGCGATCACCACGATGAGCCCTGTGGCGTTGAGTGAGTGGGGAGCAATCTCCGCATTTCCCTCTTTCATATACATCGCGACGATGGGCCGCAAATAATAATAGACAGAAATAACCGAATTGATCACGCCCCAAATGGCGAGCCAAATAAGACCTTCGCCAATGGCCGCATTGAAAAGATAGAACTTCCCGAAAAAGCCCAGCGTGGGCGGAATTCCCGCGAGCGATAGAAGGAAAACGGTCAAACACAAAGCCAAAATCGGTCTCTGTTTCGCAAAACCCGCCATATCATCGATATTGATAATATGATTTTCAGACCTTTCCATCATGCTGACGATGGCAAAGGCCCCAAGGGTCATGAGCGAGTAACTGAACAGGTAAAAAATCACGCCCGACGCGCCGAAAGCGCCTTGGTCACTTACTCCGGCCGTAATGACTCCAATCAAAATATACCCCGAGTGCGCAATGCTCGAGTATGCGAGCATCCGTTTGAAGTTATTTTGGATAATCGCGGCCACGTTCCCGACAATCATCGTGATCACGGCCAGCCACTGCAAGATATCAAAAAGATTTTCAGAGCCGACCAAAGATTTCGTCGCGATGATTCTCAGGAAAGCCGCAAAAGAAACGGCTTTCACCGCGGTGGCCATAAAGGCCGTGTGCGGAGTTGGCGAGCCCTGGTAAACATCCGGAGTCCAAGCGTGAAAGGGAACAATCGAAACCTTGAAGCAAAAGCCCAGGGTGACAAAAGAGATCCCAAAGAGGAAAACTTTATTCGTCACGATCAACTGGGAGGCGGTATCCATAAAACTCAAAATATTTGTCGAACCGGTCGATCCGAAAATAAAGGCTACCCCATAGAGAAAAATCGCCGACGCAAAACTGCCAAGAATAAAATATTTAAAGGCCGCTTCTTTCGAAAGCTTTTCTTCGTGGCTCATCGCGATCATCAGATACAAGGACAAAGACATCATTTCCAGACCGATAAAAATCATCAAGAGATCCACGGCAGAAACAAGGATCAACATCCCCAAAGCCGAGCTCATCGCTAAAAAAATCAGTTCTGAGAATTGCTTCCCCGTGGTCGCTGGGTTTTCATACATCATCACCATGCCCGCACCGACGGCCGCGAGGGCAATGATCCCAATCCACTGAGTGATTCCATCAAAGACCAAAGCATTATTAAAAGCAGCCTTGCCGGCACTGCCGAAGACGCCCATCAAACCAATGGCAACAACGATTCCCAAGAGGCCTTGGGTCAATGTCGCGAGGGCTGGTTGCTCTTGGTTGCCACGCAAAACTTTGATGGTGATCGGAATAAGGCTCGCGATGAAAAGCGCGATCATCGGCGAAACGAGAAGAATATCACTGAGTCCTACATTGAAGTTCATTTTATTCTCCCTGAGCCTGCAGATGAGGATCGGACTCAGAATTCACTATGGTCAGATTGTAATTATTTTTATTGGTCACCAAATGATCAATGCTCGCTTTCGAATAGCTCAAGAAGCTCCCGGGAAAGAGTCCCATCCAGAGAACCATAATCACGAGTGGAATCAGCACGGCGATTTCACGCAAACTCAAATCATGAAGAGGATGGTGTTCGTCGCGGACAAGCTCCCCCTCCGGGCCGAAGAAAACCCGCTTAAACATCCACAGCATATAGACCGCGCCAAGAACGACCCCGAGGACCGCGATGTAGGCAAAAACAGGCTTCGCTTTAAACGTTCCCAACAGAATCAAAAACTCACCAATAAAGCCATTGGTCATCGGCACCGCGATAGATGAGCAGGTGATGATGAAAAAGAAAATCGTGAAGATCGGCAGAACCCCAGCAAGTCCTCCGTATTTTGAAATTTCACGCGAGTGGGTTCTTTCGTAAATCATACCGATCAAAATGAACAGCGCTCCGGTTGAAATCCCGTGATTCAACATTTGATAAAGACCACCAGTCAAACCAAAGCTATTGAAGGTAAAAAGCCCGAGCAAAATATAACCCATGTGCGAAACCGAAGAGTACGCCACAAGTTTTTTAATATCGGGTTGAATCATGGCGACCAAAGCTCCGTACACAATTCCAATCACCCCAATGAGTAAAAAGAGCCAGGCCCAATACTCACTTGCATCCGGAAACATCGGCAGAACCCAACGCAAAAATCCGTAGGTTCCCATTTTCAACATCACCCCGGCTAAAATCACCGAACCTGGCGTGGGCGCCTCAACGTGAGCGTCAGGCAACCAAGTGTGCAGCGGAAACACGGGCACTTTGATCGCGAAGGCCAAGGAAAAGGCAAAAAACAAGAGCGTCTGAAGACTGAAGAATTGGCCCCCGACAAAGGGAATTTTCAATTTGTAGAAATCAAGGATGTTTGCGCTCATGCTGCCGGTCGCCTCTTGAGTCAGGTACATCATATAAATGATCGCAACCAACATCAGAACAGAGCCCGCCATGGTGAAAATAAAAAACTTAACGGTCGCGTATATACGTCGAGCGCCGCCCCAGATCCCGACGATGAAATACATCGGAACAAGCGAAAGCTCCCAAAAGACATAAAACATAATGGCATCCATCGCGAGGAAGGTCCCCAGCATTGCCGTTTGCAAAATAAACATCACGGCATGGAAACCTTTGATGCGCCTATCAATAGAGTTCCAACTGGCCAAAATGACAATCGGTGTGAGGAAAGTCGTTAACATCACCAGCCACAAAGAAAGGCCATCGATGCCCAAAAAATAGTGGATCCCAAAGCGTTCAATCCAGGCGTATTTCTCAACCAGCTGCAGGCCTGCGCTGGAAGGATCAAATCTTTGCAGAATTCCTAGACTCAACAGAAATTCAATCAACGAAAAACCCAAAGCCAAATGTCGGACACTCGCGGTTTTTGGCCACAGCGCCACAATCAGGGCAAAGAGCAGAGGTAAAAGAACAATCACACTCAATAACATGGGCTACCTCATCAACACGATGGAAAGAGCGAGAACGACACCAAGGCCAATGTACATCGCATATTGTTGCAAGTTTCCGGTTTGAAGCGAGCGAACCAAAGAGCCCCCGCCCTTCACCAAATCCCCAATAAAATAAGTGCATTTATCAATCACATTGACGTCGACGTAATACCAAATGTTGCGACTGAGTTTAACCAAAGGATTGATGATCACGCCGAAGTAAAGTTCATCCACCAAATATTTCTTGTAGATCAATTCGTAAACAGGACGAATCGCCTCGGCGAATTTTTTCGGTAATTCCGGTTTATTGACGTAGAACTGATAAGCAATTCCCGCTGAAATAACCGCGAGTCCAACCGAAATTCCCATCAATAACCACTCGGTCGATGGCTCCATCGGGCCAACACCCGGAACCTCACGAATCAAAGGATGCAGCCAGTGCTCCCACACATTGGGCAGATCGCCGAACACTTCGCCAATCACATGGGGGATGCCAATCCAGCCACCGATCACAGACAAAACTCCCAGGACAATCAGCGGAATCGTCATCGGCGCGGGAGATTCGTGCGGATGGGTTTCCTTAGGAACGCGGCTCTTGCCCCAAAAAGTCAAAGCCATCAATCGAGTCATGTAAAAGGCGGTCAGGGTTGCTCCCAAAGCCCCTGCAGCCCACAGGGCCGGATGGCCCAGCGGCGAATGAAAAGCTTGAGCTAAAATTTCATCTTTCGAAAAGAAACCCGCAAAAGGGGGGACACCGATAATCGCGAGCCAACCCAACATAAAAGTGAAATGAGTGATCGGCATATATTTTTTCAACGCGCCCATCTTACGAATATCCTGCTCTTCGTGCATGGCATGGATCACCGAGCCCGAACCCAAGAACATCAGGGCTTTGAAAAAAGCGTGGGTCATTAAGTGAAACATCGCAGCCCCAAAGGCTCCGACCCCGCAGGCTAAAAACATATAGCCCAATTGAGAAACAGTGGAATAAGCCAAAACTTTTTTAATATCCCATTGGGTCATGCCAATCGTTGCCGCTAAAACAGCCGTCGCTGCGCCAATGATCGCGATCACCATCATGGTGTTTGGTGCCACCAAGAACATCGGATTCAAACGAACGATCATATAAACACCGGCGGTCACCATCGTCGCCGCATGGATCAAAGCTGATACCGGAGTGGGTCCTGCCATGGCATCAGGTAACCAAACATACAAAGGGATTTGCGCCGACTTGCCGGTCGCCCCGATGAAAAGCATCAGTGTTCCCAAAGTCACCGCCCCCAGCCATGAAGACTCGACGACGGTCGGAGCAAGGGCATTTAAATCATGAAAGTTCAATGTACCAAAAGTCATGAAAAGAATAAACATTCCCAAAAGAAAGGCCGCATCCCCGATTCGATTCGTAATGAAGGCCTTCATTCCTGCCGCGGCCTTCGCCTCATCGCTGAACCAGAAGCCAATCAGTAAATAAGAGCAAAGACCGACGCCTTCCCAGCCTACAAACATAGTCAACAAACTGTCGCCCAAAACCAGCAGCAACATATTAAAGATAAACAAATTCAGATAGGCGAAAAATTTTGCGACGCCTTTGTCGTGATGCATGTATCCAATCGAAAAAAGATGAATCAAGGACCCTACGCCCGTAATGACCAAAATCATGATCGCACTGATTTGATCGATCACGAAACCGGCATTGATTTGCAGCTTATCAACTGCGATCCATTCAAAAAAAGTGACGGCGATTCGACGACTTTCTTCGGGCATACCGACAAGATCCACCACGAGCAGAACGGCACTGACAAAAGAAATGAAAACCGCCGCGGTTGCAATCGAGCCCGCCAAATTGGCGGAGTGTTTTTTATAGCGAAAGCCATTGATTAGAAAACCAACCAAGGGACTTAAAATCAAAATGGCCATCAATAAGGTGTGATTCATCGTTGCTCCGCTTAGCCTTTGAGATGCTCAAAGAATCTGATGTTAACTTCTTTAAAGCGCTTGAAGATCGAGACGGCTAAAGCCAATCCCACGGCGGCCTCTGTCGCCGCGATTGTCATAACGAAGAACACCATGATTTGGCCTTCGGGCTGAATCGTGTATTTGCTGAAGGCGACAAAAGTTAAATTCACGGCATTCAACATCAGCTCAACCGACATCAAAAGAACAATCACATTTTTTCGCAACAGCACGCCCGCCATACCAATGACAAACAAAAAAGCTGCAAGAACAAGGTAATGGGTCAAGCCAATTTGGGTTAGGGCATTAGTGCTTAGCATGCGTTCCACCTTTGCTGCGAGAAAGAGCGACGACACCCACCGCGATGACCAAAAGCAAAACGCCGAGAGCCTCAAAGCCAAAAACATATTTTGAAAACAAAATCACGCCGAGATTTTTTGTAGCTTCCATCGGGGTCGCGACGCTGATCGCTTTGTCTACAACCTGTCCTTTCAGAACATCCACAGTTTTAATGATCGCGCCGACAATCAGGCCCGACAGCATGCCCACGACCGCAATTTTAAGCGCGCCGGTGAATTTACCGCGACTGAAAGTTGTTGTTTCGTGTTTAAGATCGAAAAGCATTAAGACCATGACAAAAAGAACCATGACGGCGCCGGCATAAACAATCAACTGAACGCCCGCGATGAAAAAAGCATCCAGCGTCACAAACAGGGCCGACACCCCCACCATTGTCATCGCCAAGCTCAGGGCCGAGTAAATAGGATTCGCAAGCAGAATCACCGACAAACCGCTCGCAATCGTCACAACCGCTAAAAACCAGAATAAAAAGGCATCTGCACTCACAATTGCACTCCTTTAAGTTGAAGCCACATAAATGATCAATGCCGTGGCAATTGTATTCACCAAGGCCCACGGAAGCATCGTCTTCCAACCTAGATCCATCAGTTGGTCATAGCGGAATCGCGGTAGAGTCCAGCGCACCCAAATAAAAATCCACATGAAAAAGCCGAACTTAACAAAAAAGGCCAGAAGGTGCACCAAGGCCGTCAGCAGGCTCGCGATATTCGGCGAGAAACCTGAAAACCAAGCGTGAACTTGTTCTGGCGTCCACCAGCCCAAGCCAAAACCACCAAAATAAAAAACCACCATCAGGCCGCAGGCGATCATCATATGGGCGTATTCGCCGATAAAAAACATATTGAACTTAAAGCCGCCGTACTCGGTGTGAAAACCCGCCACGAGCTCTGCTTCGCCTTCGGCCAAGTCAAAAGGAAGACGATTGGATTCCGCAAAGGTCGCCGCGAAAAAAATAATCGCGCCCAGAGGCTGAAAGAAAATACCCCAATTCGGAAGCCACTCGCTGCTCACATGATGACCCATGAAAACAAAGTTCAGCAAACCCTGCTGCGCGTGGATCATCTCTGTCAAATTGAATGTTCCGAACAGCAGAATGGTCCCTACGATCGAAAGTCCCAAAGCAAGTTCGTAAGAAATCGTCTGCGCACTGGCGCGTAAGGCCCCCATAAGGGCGTACTTATTTCCAGAGCCCCAACCCGCCATAAGCATGGTGTAGGCCGCTAAAGAGGACACCCCCAGAATAAAAACAATTCCTACGCCGATGTCATAGCCCTGAACCAAAAATTGATAGGGCCCCCATGTCTGACCGAACATTTGAAAGGCCTCAATTGCCACCGGCGTTGACAAAGGAATCGCGGCGAAAGCAATCACCCCAGGAATCAGCGCAAACACCGGAGCTGCGTAATAAAGAAAGGGCTTCGCCTGCGCGGGCATAAAATTTTCTTTAGTCAAAAACTTCACCGCATCGGCCAGAAGTTGGGTCAACCCCAGGGGTCCGATACGATTGGGTCCAAAGCGATTTTGAATAAATCCCGATCCACGTCGCTCAACCCATACAAGCATAGGAACCGCTTGAACGATTCCTAAAAAGATCACGATAAGCTTAATTCCGTTGACCAAAATCTCGAAGATGTCAGATCCCATTCCCATCGTTTAGTCCCACTCCAAAGCTTTGGATTTCACTTCCCAAAATAAGCCGAAAATAAAAATAAAAATAAAAACCATCATGGAGCCTAAAACAAATCCGCCTTGTTTTGTGACAATGAAGTCACGAAAGTTCGTCGCCCAAGGATACATAAAAATGATTTCAATATCGAAAAGGATAAAAAGAATGGCCGTCAGATAAAATTTGACCGAAATTTTCGTGTCTTTTTTCTGTAAAACGGGAATGCCACACTCGTAGGGTTCCATTTTAACAGTTGTTTTTTTTGTAGGACCGCCGGTTTTGCTGGCCACCCAGAGCAGAAAAGCTCCGAATGCCGCGATGAAAATCGTGATGAAAATAACTCCGCCGAGTGGCACAGGCCCTCCTGTTGTAGGTCGATTAAAACACTATCTTCGTTATCAAAATGTTTGCGCCTCTTCTGTTATATACAGGCGCTTCTTAAAAACCAAGAAATATGAATAGAAACAAAGTGATACTCGTGGCACCATGGGCAGCGAAAATGAAAACGGAAAGCACGCACACAAGGCTCGAGTCCATTCTCGAAAGAGCCTTCGAAACATCTCGAGGAAAAATTCAAGTCACAGGAACCTCCTCGGCCCTGGCGCTCGCCTTCTTTTTGTCACAGACATACTCTAAAAAAATCAATGGCTTGCCGCATCTTGTTGTCGTTGATAGTCTTTCAACCGCGCATCGCTTGCAACAACTCATGGAGTTTTTTGACCCATCTCGGCAATCCGTTTTATTACCGGCCTTCGATGTTTCGCCTTATTCAGGTCTTTATTCAAATCCCAAGATCTCTGCAGAACGTTTGCGTTTCTTGTTTCAGGCGCAAAATGCAAAAGCTGGCGAAGTCTTCATCGCCCCGGTGAGTGCCTTGATGCAAAAAACTCTGCCATTTAAAGTTCTCAAAGACCAAAGTCGAATTTTTAAAGTCGGCGACGATCTGCCCGAACATTTGGCAGAATATTTTCACCAGCTTGGTTATCAGCCGGCACCGATGGTCGAAGACAAAGGCCAATACTCCATTCGCGGCGGAATCGTCGATATTTTTTCGGCGGCAGAGACGGCCCCTCTTCGCATCGAGCTTTTTGGTGATCAAATTGAGTCCCTTCGTTTTTTCAGCACGAGTGATCAGCGTAGCCGAGAAGAGGCCACGATACTTCGCCTCACCCCGGCCACCGAATATCTGTTTACCGATGACGGCCACGAAAGGCTTTTGCAGAAAGTACGGGCCTCGCTGGAGGGCCGTGCGATTGACAGAGGCGAGGCTGATGAAACCCTTCGCTCCCTCGTCTTGAAAAATTCCTTTCCCGGCATCGAATTTCTTTTGCCATTTTTCTATGATCGCTTAGCAGGTCCCCTCGAGCATTTTTCGTCGGCATTGCATCTTTGGTTTTTAGATCCTATCGAAATTTCAAGGGTCACGGACGAGTTCTTGAGCGAGCTTCAAACTGATTTTCGTGAAACAAGTCATCACGTCATTCATCCGACGATAGAAAGTCTTTTTCAGCCTCTTGAAAAGATGGAGTTGCCTCCAGATTCGCGAGAAATATTTTTTTCTAACTTGGAATCCATTCAACATGATGATTCACCCGATGCACAAATTGAGTATCGAACCCACAGCACGATGGATTTTGCACAACTTGCCGTTACCCATCCAGTCGGAAGCGAGAATTGGACGGCCGCCGCTGCACAAAAACTTCACCGTTGGCGAGAAGATGGTTACCGTATTTTCATCGGCACCAAAAACCAATCGCATACGGAGCGTTTAAGCTTTGTTTTGGAAAAAATGAATATCCGGAGCCGTGCTTGCGCCGCAGACGAATACCAATGGGATACGTGGCTGCTCGAGCAAGAGCGAGATCTCAAGCTCGTTCATCTCATTCCGCGTTTTCTCGGTGAAAATTTACGCCTCGAAGAAGATAAAATTATCTTCTTACGTGATGAAGATTTTTGGGGAAAGAAGCAGCGGCAAAAAAGCTCTTCGAGCTCGGAGGACTTTCAGAAGCAAGCGAAGCGCCTCAGCTTCGGCGATTTGAAGCCCGGGGACTTGGTCGTTCACGTGAAACATGGCGTGGGTATTTACGAAGGCCTGAAGCTCATGCCCATCAGCGGAGTGGACGCCGAGTTCATCCAGGTTGGCTATAAAGATAAGGACAAACTTTATCTTCCCGTCTACCGCGTGGGGCAGTTACAAAAATATTCGGGCGCAACCCAAACCACCGTTCTAGATAAGCTCGGTGGACTGGGTTGGGAAAAGACAAAAGCCAAGGTCAAAGGGCATGTCAAAGATATCGCCGCAGAACTGTTGGCGCTCTACGCCCGCCGAGCAGAAATGCATCGCCCCGCCTTTGCTTGGCAACCACAAGAGGCGATCACTTTTGAAAATGCCTTTCCCTATGATGAAACAGAGGATCAGTTGCGCGCGATCAGCGATATATCTAAGGATCTTCGCTCAACAAAGCCCATGGATCGCCTGATCTGCGGTGATGTGGGTTTCGGAAAGACCGAGGTGGCCATGCGCGCCGCCTTCTTTGCCGTTCAAGCCGGAAAACAGGTGGCTGTTCTTGCTCCGACCACAGTTCTCACTTTTCAACATTTCGAAACTTTCAAAAAACGCTTTGAGCACTGGCCCGTCGAAATCCGTGTTTTAAATCGCTTCGTTTCGACGGCCGATGCTAAAAAAACGGTCAATGATCTGAAAGAGGGAAAGGTGGATCTCGTTATCGGCACCCATAAACTTTTGGGAAATACGATTGCCTATAAAGATTTAGGCCTTTTGATCGTCGACGAAGAACAAAAATTTGGCGTTATTCATAAGGAAAAAATCCGCAAAGCCAAATCCAGTGTTGATACCCTAACCTTGTCGGCAACTCCAATCCCGCGTACGCTGAATATGTCCCTCGTGGGCATTCGTGATCTCAGTATTATTAATACAGCCCCTGTCGATCGGCTTCCGACAAGAACCTTTGTCAGCAAGTTTGACCCCGAAACGATTCGCAAGGCGATCGAAGCCGAAATCTCTCGTGGGGGCCAGATTTATTTCATTCACAACCGAGTCCAGTCCATTTACGGCATTGCCGATGAAGTCAGGCAGATCGTGCCAAATGCACGTATTCGCGTGGCCCACGGGCAAATGGAAGAGCATGAACTGGAACAAGCCATGCTCGCCTTTTTCAATCACGAAATTGATGTTCTCGTTTGCACCGCAATCGTCGAATCGGGAATGGATGTCCCGCGCGCGAACACCATGTTTATCGATTCAGCCCATATGTTTGGCCTTTCCCAACTTTACCAACTTCGTGGCCGTGTCGGGCGCAGCAAAACAAGGGCCTATTGTTATTTGATGATGCCAAAGGATCGAAAGCTCGATAAAGACCAGCAAGAGCGCCTCAAAATCATCCAAGAAAATACCGCCCTCGGAAGCGGCATCAAGATTGCGCAATATGATTTAGAGCTTCGCGGTTCAGGAAATATTCTGGGTGAAGATCAGTCAGGAAACATCAACGCTGTCGGTTACGAACTCTATATGGATCTTCTCAATGAAGCCATCGCCGATGCCCGTGGCGAACCGCATGAGGACTTCGAACTAGATCCAGAGCTGAATTTGCGTATTGCGGCTTTGATCCCCGATTCCTATATTCCCGACATTCGCATCCGCTTGAGTTACTACAAAGCCCTGGCAGACATCACCTCCTCTGAGGAGCTTGATCGAATCGAAGAAGAGCTGCGCGATCAATTCGGAGAAATCCCCGATGCAACTTTGAATTTGATGGGATTGATGCTGATTCGTCGGCAGTGCAAAGAGCTGGGCGTCCGCGATATCAGCGCCGGAGCAAAATCGGTTTCTTTAATTTTTACGGCGAAAACGAAACTCAAACCCGAAACGGCGATACAGCTCGCCACACGTGAAAATAAAAAATACTCCATCACTCCTGACAACCGCCTGAATATTCGTATGAATACGATCACTTGGTCGGCCGTCTACGAAGAGCTTAATCAGCTCCTCAAGCAAATTTAAAATGAACGGCTAAAATTCAAAAACTAGGCCCGCTCCGTAACCGAGTTCGCTTTCGGTATCCGCATCGGACGCATCTTGAGTTTTGGTGTATTGAGTGGCGAAAATATCGAGATAGGTATTTGAAAGGCCAAATCTTTTATTGGCATAGACAGAGGTATCCAAATCAAGGGCATTGAGCTGAATGAGCGCGCCGATGGTGTAGTTGAATCCCATCTTCGTATCGCCTGAAAAACTTTGTGTCCCATCGGATTCCTTCACGCTGATCTGCCAGACGGCCACCTTAAAGTAAGGAGCAAAATAGGGTTCAGAAAAAAGCGTATCTGCGATATAGCCAATAGAAAGGGACGGCTTCGTCACCGAAAGGGTCCGCTCCGTGTTGTTGAAGGTCCCTGAAACAGAACCACTTCCATAACCAAGCCCTGCCGTCATGGCGCCTAAATCAAAATTATACTTATAGGACAGCTGGACCTCGTACATGCCGATAGGGCTGCTGCCGTAAATTTCAGAATAGACCGTCAGATCCAGAGTCGAAAGATAGTTCTTGGGAGTGTAGTTATGGTACCCAACAGAAAATAAAAAGCCGTGCGTTGTGCGTCGATCTTCATACAGATCAACAGCATTGTTCTCTCGCTCCACCTGCACCAAAGGCGGTGAATGCGAGGGGGAATCCGCCGCGACAGCCTTTGAGCGAAGACCTCCTGCCATCAGCGCGATTAATATAACAAGACATAGGTGCCATTTCATTCTGCAGTCCTCATGGTATGATCAGAGTATGAAACATCTTAGCAGGTTTTTGCATCATTCTCTGAGCATCTTTGTCACGATTATGCTAATTCCCCACCTTTCTACAGCTGAATCCACACCGCCTTTAGCAAATATCCAAACGCAAATTGAACAAATGAGCCTAGATCAAAAAGTAGGGCAGCTTTTCATTCTTGGCTTTCCGCAAGCAAAGATGACAACGGAGCTTGCCCATTTCATCGAAAAGCAAAAACCGGGGGCTTTTGTTCTCTTCAAAAGAAATATTTCTTCGCTTGCGGACGTCGCGGAATTAAACACTCATCTTTATGATCTTTCTCTGCGCTCGACCAGCCACGCACCTCTCATTGCCGTGGATCAAGAGGGAGGTCAGGTCGTGCGTATTGCGACCACTCCACCTATGCCCAGCGCCCTCGCTTTGGGACAAACAAAATCCCCGCAGTTGGCCGAAGAGTCCGGAGCGGAATCTGCCAAGGTTCTTTCTTCTTTAGGTTTCAATTTAAATCTCGCTCCTGTTTTGGACGTTGTCGATCCCACTCAATTCAGTTTTATAGGTTTGCGCTCCTTTGGTGCCGATCCGCAGACCGTCGCGCAAATGGGGTATCATTATTCGAAGGGGCTCATCCTGAATGGCGTCGTTCCCACCGGAAAACATTTTCCGGGAACGGGTTCACTTACCACAGATCCCCATCATGGATCCGTGATCAATAAAAGCTCCCTGGAAGATCTTGAAAAGACCTCGCTGCCCCCCTTTCAAGAGTTTGCAAAATTGGGTTTTTATTCGGCCCTCATGCTTTCCCATTCGGCCTATCAAAGTCTTGATGAGAGCGGAACCTCGGCTATTTTTTCAAAAAAAATCATCACGGATCTCTTGCGGCAGAAACTTCAGTTCCGCGGGCTCGTGATTACTGACGATCTACAAATGGCCGCGAGTCGAAGTCTGCTTAAACCCGAAGAGGCAGCGCTCAAGGCTCTTCAGGCCGGAAGTGATTTGGTCATGCTGACCTGGTCTTTTTCAGAACAGGCGAAGGCCATTCAACGCGTGAAAGAAGCCATCACCAGTGGAGAGCTTTCGACTACCGACCTCAATGAAAAACTTTCTCGCATCCTCAAAGTAAAAGCCTTTCTCAATAAAAGTTTCACTTTGCGGCTTCCGGCATCACTCGCAAAAAATTCTATTTCTTCCGAAAAACTCGAGGCCCTTGACGATGCCATTCTTGAAAAAAATCTCGGCCAATCCTCTGCGGATAAGCCCGGCGCTACCCTCTGCGTTTTTTCTGCTTCCCTTGCTTTCCTTCAGTCTTTTCGAGAGACCTATTCAGCCAGCCTGGCAACGAAAACGCTGACGGCCCAAATGACCGCTCCAGATGTTGAGAAAGTTTTTCGAGAAAAAAACTGCGGCTCCCTGTTGTTTTCCATTTCAGGAAAGCAAACATCCCGATTGCTGAATAACCTTTCCGCACAAGTGAAAAGAAAAACCCTGGTCATAAATTTGAATTTACCCGGCCTTATTGCAAAAACCAGTGACTACCAAAAGGTCATCAACGTTTATTTTCCGCATGTCCATGCCGGAAAAAAAATGGCGCAGCTTCTGAATGAAAGCTCCGCCAAAAATTAGGTCTTTTGCTGATTTTAATTGCGAGTGGCTTGAACCAAATCCAAATCAGCCTGGGCTCGCGCCACTTCTCTCATTAATTCCTTCGATTCAAGCTCGGTCATCGTTTCATTCATGATGCGAGTCTCTGCGTCGGCCAAGAACTTCGTGCGTGCGGCGACATCGACCTCTTCTGGAAGATCCGCAATGTTTGCGAGAACATTCACGCCCTCGGGGCTCACTTGACAATAGCCCCAGCTGACAACGGCTGAGCTTTGACGATCGCTTCCCGCAAGCTTCCAGCGAATAGGACCCGTGCCAAGAATCGTCACAAGAGGGGCGTGTCCCGGGAGAATGTTCAGCTCTCCACGGTAGCCAGGAACCGTGACCTCATCAATTTCTTGATTCAGCACGATTCTTTTTTCAGGCGTTACAATTGTCAGTTTAAGCATTTTAAATCCTTAAGCCTGCAGCTTTTTAGCTTTTTCAACGGCATCGTCGATTGTTCCAACCATGTAGAAAGCCTGTTCCGGCAAACTATCATGCTTACCTTCTAAGATTTCACGGAAACCACGGACGGTGTCTTTGATATCCACATATTTACCGGTCATGCCTGTGAACTGCTCGGCCACGAAGAACGGCTGTGACAAGAATCTTTGAATTTTACGGGCTCGGTTCACGACAAGTTTGTCTTCTTCTGCAAGCTCATCCATCCCTAGGATCGCAATGATATCTTGAAGCTCACGATTCCGTTGTAACAAAGATTGCACCGAGCGAGCCGTCGTATAGTGCTCTTCCCCGATGACCTGAGGATCAAGTAGACGCGAAGTCGAAGTCAAAGGATGAACCGCTGGGAAAATCGCCATCGCAGCGATATCACGATCTAAATTCGTCGTTGCATCCAAGTGAGTGAAGGTCGTTGCTGGAGCTGGATCCGTATAGTCATCCGCAGGAACATAAACCGCTTGCACAGAAGTGATCGAACCTTTTTTAGTCGAGGTGATTCGCTCCTGCAAAGTTCCCATTTCAGTTGCCAGAGTCGGCTGATATCCGACGGCAGAGGGGATACGACCTAGCAGAGCAGAAACTTCCGCACCCGCCTGGGTGAAACGGAAAATATTATCCACGAAGAAAAGAACGTCTTGATTTTCTACGTCACGGAAATATTCCGCGACAGTCAGGCCGGTTAAAGCCACACGCGCACGGGCACCAGGGGGTTCGTTCATTTGACCGAAAACGAGAGCCGTCTTATCGATAACTCCCGATTCTTTCATTTCACGCCACAGATCATTTCCTTCACGAGTTCTTTCGCCCACGCCGGCAAAAACCGAAAACCCGCCATGTTCTGTTGCAATATTACGGATCAATTCTTGGATCAGAACGGTTTTACCCACACCGGCTCCGCCGAATAAACCGATTTTTCCACCCTTGGCGTAAGGAGCCAAAAGATCAACGACCTTGATTCCCGTCATTAACATTTGTGCTGAAGTCGCTTGGTCTTCAAACTTAGGTGCCGAGCGATGGATATCCCACTGATCGCTGCCTTTAACTGGACCCGCTTCATCGATGGGCTCACCGATCACATTGATGATACGGCCCAAAACACCGCGACCAACAGGAGTCGTGATCATGCGACCCGTAGCCTGTACTTTTTCGCCACGAACGAGGCCTTCTGTTTGATCCATCGCGATGGTGCGAACCACACCGTCACCCAAATGCTGAGCGACTTCAAGAACCAGGTTCATGTCTTTTTCGGATACAAATTTATTGGTTGTGCGAAGGGCCGAGTTGATTGCAGGCAAATCACCGCCCTCAAACTCAACGTCGACAACAGGTCCAAGAACTTGTTTAATTTTACCGTTTGCCATTTCTTACAGCTCCCTATTTAAGTGCTTCCGCACCGCTTACGATTTCAATCAATTCCGTAGTAATTTTCTCTTGTCTTAATTTATTGTAGGTCAATGTGAGCAGATCAATCATCGCCTTCGCATTGTTGGTCGCATTCTCCATCGAAGTCATGCGCGCCCCATGCTCGGAGGCAACGCTTTCAGACATACAACGGAAAATCTGCAAATCAAAATGCTGCACCAAAAGTTGCTCAATCATTTCTTCAGGAGACGGTTCAAAAATCATGTCCACCGCAAAGCCTGTTTGTTCTTCAGCCACCGTATTGAACGAAGATAGGTCAATATTGATAGGAAGGATCGTTTCGCACACTACTTGTTGCGCTATCGCCGATTTAAATTCATTATAGACCACACGAATTTCGTCGTAATGCCCCTCTTGATAATCTTGCAAAACCCGATGCGCCACTTTAGCCGCAAGCTCAAACGAAATATCTTTATCAAGCTTCGTGATATAATCCACAGGCTTGATCCCACGTTTCGCAAAATAGTCGTTCACTTTGCGGCCGATGAAAAGAAAATCAATTTTTTCCAGAGAGGCCTGGTTTTGCTTATAGTAGTTTTCAGCAAATTTATTGATATTGCTGTTGAAAGCTCCACAAAGCCCACGGTCCGAGCTGATCACAACAAGTAGAACTCGTTTGACCTCTAGTTTTTGCTCCATAAGTGGATGTGAAACCTTCTTCGTCACAGCGATATCCGCAATCACCTTACGCAAAGTCAAAGCGAAAGGACGCATATTCACAATATTATGCTGTGCCCGGCGCAACTTCGCCGCAGACACGAGCTTCATGGCCTTCGTGATCTGCTGAGTGTTTTTGGTGGACCCTATCTGAGCCCTGATATCCTTCAAACTAGCCATCGTGACTTATCCTTATTTCTTCGTCGAGGACTGGAAGATCGCTCCGAACTCTTGCAACGCCGAAACAAGCGCTTTTTTGATGTCATCAGACATCGCTTTCTTCTCGGCGATGCCTTTTAAGATTTCGTTGTATTTTGTTCTTAAGAATTCAATCAGCTCTTTTTCGTAACGGCGAACTTCGTTTTCCGGGCAGGCATCAACGTAACCGTTGGTTGCAGCAAAAATCATTGCCACTTGTTCTTCAACCTTAACGGGTTGGTATTGACCCTGTTTTAAGATTTCAACAAGGCGACGACCACGCGCCAACTGCTGCTGAGTGGCTTTATCGAGATCCGAAGCAAAGGCCGCAAAGGCCTCCATCGCTCGGAATTGAGCAAGTTCAAGCTTGATAGAACCAGCCACTTGTTTCATGGCCTTGATCTGCGCAGCTCCACCCACCCGAGAAACCGACTTACCTACAGAGATCGCAGGGCGAATCCCTTTATAAAACAAATCAGACTCAAGAAAAATTTGTCCATCCGTGATCGAGATCACGTTCGTCGGAATGTAGGCAGAAATATCGCCAGCTTGCGTTTCAATAATTGGAAGAGCCGTCAACGAGCCTCCGCCTTTTTCAGCAGAGAGTTTTGCCGCGCGCTCGAGAAGACGGCTGTGGAGATAAAAAACGTCTCCAGGATACGCTTCACGTCCTGGAGGACGGCGCAAAAGCAAAGAAAGTTGACGATAAGCCTGTGCTTGTTTTGTCAAGTCATCATAGATGATCAAAGCGTGGCGTCCCGTATCGCGGAAGTATTCCGCCATCGCCGTTCCTGAGTAGGCCGCTAAGAATTGCAGTGGAGCTGGATCTGACGCATTGGCCGCAATAACAGTCGTGTATTCTAAAGCCCCTGCCGCGCGCAATTTTTCCACCACGAGAGCAACTGTGGATTGTTTTTGTCCAATGGCCACATAGAAACACTGAACATTTTGACCCTTTTGATTGATAATGGTGTCCACCGCAATCGCCGTTTTGCCTGTTTGACGATCGCCAATGATCAACTCACGCTGACCGCGACCAATTGGAATAAGAGCATCAATTGCCTTGATTCCCGTTTGCAGAGGCTCTTCCACCGGATGACGATAAACGATACCCGGCGCCTTCAGTTCAACAACGCGACTATGGGGCGTGTTAAGAGCCCCACGACCATCGATCGGCACACCCAGAGCATCAACAACGCGGCCGAGAAGGTTTTCACCCACAGGAACCTGAACGATTTTTTTTGTTCTTTTAACGGTGTCGCCTTCTTTAATGAAGCGATCTTCCCCAAAAAGCACGACCCCAACAAAGGACTCTTCAAGATTGAGAACCATGCCGTAGATTTCACCCGGAAACTCGACAAGCTCTCCGGCCATGACATTTTCTAAGCCGTAAACGCGCGCAACCCCGTCCCCAACGGAAAGAACGCTACCGGTTTCGCTGACTTCAATTTTCTTGTTGTACTGATTAATCTGTTCTTTAAGAACGCGGCTGATTTCGTCGGCACGAATTTGTGTTTCCATTATTAGTTCGCTCTCCTGTTTAATTCTTCATTTAATTTATTGAGATGGGCCTCGACGCTGTCGTCGAAAGTCCAACCGCCTACTTGAGCGACGATCCCGCCCAATAGCTTCGTGTCTTCTTGATAGGTGAGGACAATTTTCTTATTCAGAATTTTTTGAATTTTGTTTTCAAGTTCTTTTTTAGCCTCTTGGCTCAAGGCCTTGGCCGATCGCACGACACCACGAGTGAGGCCACCCTCTTCGTCAAGGAGCTCGCTAAAAACCTGAACCAAATCATCCAGACAACTTAAGCGAGATTTTTCCGTCAAAAGCAAAAGCGTGTTGATGACCTCTTCCGAGATGTTTTTCCCGGTGAGGGCGTTTTTGAGGGCCGCTATTTTTTGATCTGGCAAAACAGACGGATTTTCAAAGTAGTTTTGAATAGAGGCGTCCGAAGCGAAGGCCTCTTTCACCGCGATCAGCTCAAGCAAGGCTTTTTCATGGATCTTCTTTTGCTTGGTGAGGGCTAGAAGAGCCTTTGCATATCTTTTCGCAATTTCTCTAGTTTTCATTAGGCCATTCCTTCGATGCTTTTTGTGAAGTCGCCTTGAAGTTTTTGGTGGTCTTGGCTACCGATGTCTTTCGCTAAAACAAGGTGAGCCGCCTGAACCGCGTCCTTGAGCAACTGTTCACGCAGCTCACGCTCCGCTTTTTTTGTTTCAAGCTGCACCGTCATTTGCGCATCAGCTTGGATGCGCGCCGAAACCTCTTTGGCCTCGGCAAGAATTTGCTGTTTCATCTCTTCGGCATGAGCACGTGCTCGCGCCAATGAGTCCGCTTCGTTTTTAGCCAAATGATCAATTTTGTTTTTGATCTCCAAAAATTGCTTTTCTGCCTGTTCGCGAGCGGCTGCTGATTTCTGCGCGGCTAAGATATAGCTTGAATGCTTATTAGAAAAAAATTGGATAATCGGATCTTTTGCATAGTAGAAGAGCCCAACAACAAGAATAGCGACATTGATGAACTGATAGAGCACGACCTTAGGAACACCCTCTGCATGATGTTCAGCCCCGTGTTCAGCCGCAAAAGCAAAAATTGGGAGCAGAATTAAGATAAATGAAACAAATCGTGCCATCTCGCCCTCTTATTTGCCTAAAAGTTTATTTGTAATCGCCATCGCAATGAGCCCCGTTTGCTTTTTCAATTCACTGGAAGCGGCTTGAACGGAGTCTGTCAGTTTTTTCCGGTTTTCAGCAACCAATGCATTGGCCTGATCACGGGATTTTCCGACGGCTGCCTCATAGGATTTATTGGCCTCTGCTTTGGAAGCATCGAAAATTTCTTTTGTTTTGCTATTGATCGCACGCGCTTTGAGTTCATATTCAGATTGAAGCTCAATTGATTTTTTCTGAAATTCAAGGGCGAGATTTTCTCCACCCTCTGTGCGCTTTTGCCGCTCTTCGAAAGCATGCGCATAGGGAGTAAAAACAACCTTATTCAAAAAGAGAAGCGCAAGAGCGAAAAAAACGAACTGGATGGCGGCTGTCGCGTTAATGCCAATTTGATGAAGAATGTCCATTTTGTTGAAATCCCTACTGAATTTTTTAGTGCTTCCGAATTAGCATTCTGCTGTGGAATCGGTCAAGATGAAAAGCGGCCTAGGATTTTGGCATGTATGAGGCGCCCTCAAATACGACACCCTCGTCAATGCGAAGACTTGGAGAAGTCACGGTTCCTTTGAAGACGGCCGGTGGATGCATTATAACGCGACGTCTTGCAAAGATGTTCCCGTCGACCCGACCACTAATAATAATAGTGTCGGCTTCAATTTGCGCAGCGACTAGAGCGCTTTCATTGATCACGATGGTATCTTTCGTGAAAATTTCGCCTTTGAATATTCCACCAATTTGGACCGTTCCTTCGAAGCTTAAACGTCCTTCGAACTGAGTCCCTTGATCGAGAATCGCCGTCACGTTTCCAGAGAGCGCCTCTTCGGGTTCAAATTGATAAGAAGTTAGTTCTGGCATCCCTCTTTTAACCTATCTACGATTTGCGTGAGCTCATCGTCTGAGTAAAAATGTATGCTGATCTTACCCTTCGACTGAGAATAATCAATAGTCACTTTTGTTCCGAGCAGCTTTTGCAACTCATCACCCAGACCACTCATGAGTCGTTGCGTTACTGTTTGCTCAGCCTCTTCTGATTTTTCTGGGGCTTTACCCGCAAGGCTTTGTTGAACTAATTTCTCTAGTTTTCGGACAGGGATTTTTTCACTGAGAACTTTTTTTGCAAAACTGAGTTGCTTAGCCGCATCGTTCAGCGAAAGCAAAACTTTGGCGTGTCCTACAGACAAAATGTTTTGCGCAACCATCTCCTTCACTTCATTTGGCAAAAGCAGAAGACGAACAGCATTCGCTACAGTTGCACGATCCTTTCCCACTTTATCCGCCACTTGCTGTTGCGAAAGTTTAAACTCATTAATAAGGCGCAGATATCCATCTGCTTCTTCAATCGAGTTTAGATCTTCGCGCTGAATATTTTCAACGATGGCTAACTCAAGGGCCTCTTTGTCAGTATAAGTTCTTAAAATAACAGGCACTTCAATTAAACCTGCAAGCTGCGAGGCGCGCCAACGACGTTCTCCAGCAACAATTTCTAGTTTACCATTCGCGATTCTTCGCGCCGTGATCGGCTGAAGAATTCCGTTTTCGCGAATAGACTGTGCGAGTTCTTGAAGATTTTCCTTCGCAAATGTTCGGCGCGGCTGAAAGGTTCCCGGCGAGAGTTTTTCAACGGCCACCTGCCAAATTCGATTCTCTGGGCTGATGGGTGGATTCGTAGGCGTTTGATTTGGCGTCGTTCCTGGCTGAGTAGTCATTTGGTTATTCGTATTTTGATTATTCTGAGCAGCCACAGCTGGTGCATTTGCACTTAACAGAGACCCTAAACCTCGACCTAAGCCCTTTTTTTTACCGGAAGAATCAATATTAAGATCAGACATTTAAATCACCATCATATGAGTTTTGATCATTTGAAACAGGGGGCTGCGCTTGTTTATTTTCAGTACGATTCATAACTTCTCGGGCAAGCTCAAGATATTTCAGTGCACCGGTGGAGCGACCATCGTACTCAAAAATAGACTGACCGTGACTGGGAGCTTCGCTCAATCGAACGTTTCTAGGAATGATCGCATTAAATACTTTGTCACCAAAGTGGTTTTTGATTTCTGTTACGACTTGGTGACTTAAATTATTTCTCATATCAAACATCGTCAAAACAATGCCCTCAATATGAAGTTGAGGGTTGAGATTTTTCTTAATAAGACCTGCCGTATTAAGAAGCTGACTCAAGCCCTCGAGAGCATAGTACTCACACTGCAGGGGTACGAGGAAGGAATCTGCCGCGGTTAATGCGTTTAAGGTCAATAGACCTAATGAAGGCGGGCAATCAATAAGGATATAATCATATTTATGCGCAATTGCCGTAATGGCTTGTTTAAGACGATATTCACGTTGAGGCATATCAACAAGTTCAATTTCGGCGCCTACGAGGTCAGGGTTTGCAGTTGCTATGAATAAGTTTGGATTTGCTGTCTTTTGAGTGGCTTCATCAAGAGTTTTTTCACCAATCAAGACATGATAGATATTATTGTCCTGACTTTCATATCGCTTCAGTCCAAGTCCACTTGAAGCATTTCCCTGCGGATCCATATCAAGAAGAAGAACTTTTCTTCCTTGCGAGGCTAATGCTGATGCAAGGTTCACAGATGTCGTTGTTTTGCCAACCCCACCCTTTTGATTCGCGATACAGATTGTTTTCGACATAAATCCCCCTGAGATATAAAAAATCATGCATTTTTTATAAACATGCAAATTAAAACTTAGGTTTTTCTTATTTTATCCGATGTTCCACGTGGAACACATAAAACTATGCGAATAATTTTAGCACTCATTACATTTTTCTTTCTTATTTCTTGTAATAAGCCCGATCCTCATCCGGAATTAAAGGATGAGATTTATAGCGACCTTACGGCACGCTTAGGCGAGGTTTCCCATCAAGTTGAAGAAACAGAAAAACAAGTTGTTACAAATAAAAAGGAACTCGATGCCGTCGTCCCTCAAACAGGACAAATTAAATTTGCTCAAAAGCGCTATTTCGAAAGTGAGCAGAAACTAAATCTTCTCAGACAACAAAAAGAATGGCTAAAGATTAGATCTGAAGAGCGTCTTAAGGAATCCCAAAAAAGCTATCGTCGCGCCTTTAAAAAGGGAGAAAAGTGGCCAGATTCACAAGAATTTGAAGCTTATAAGGATGAACTGCGCATTCGGTCCGCAAAAAAAGAGTGGGACGTCAAATTACGTATGAAAGAAGCTGGACTATCTCCTGCAGGAGAAAAAAAGACAGAGAAAAAAGAAGGGACGAAGGAATAAGATGTTCCACGTGGAACAGTTCTTAAGATATTTTATCTGTCTGCACGACAGCAAAACGCACCGGGCTCACGGGAAGTTTATACTCCCCCGCTAAAGAAGGGCTCCAGACAGAGCATAGCTGTGTCGGAATTTCGGAAACCTCCATAGACCACTCCTCACCCTTAAGATGAAAAAGAACACCACCTTTACGTACGCATTTTCTGGCTAAAAGGATGTTCTTAGAAAGAGGTCCAGAACCCCGTGTTAAAGCAAATTGGACAGAATCACTAGGCAAAGTTTCAAAAGCCTGATTTAAAACAGAGATATTAGATAATTTTAAAGTCTCAACCGTGCGTTTTAAAAAATCACACTTCTTAACGTCTGAATCGACCAGGCTAACATGCACTTGAGGGTAAAGAATCGCCAAAACAAGCCCTGGAAATCCTGCTCCTGCTCCAAAATCAAAAATTTTATCTAAAGTTGGAAATGCTTTCATAATAATGCGACATGCCAAAATAGAATCGGCAAAATGAAGAGCATCAGCCATTAGAACTGTCTTGCTAGATATAAGCTGGCCTGTCTTATTATGCTTTAAAAGTTCATCCGAATAGGATTTTAAATGGCGGGCGACTTCCGCACCCAAATCAGGAAACCATTCTTCAATCCGCCAGTAATGACTCGGAATTTCTGCTGTGCTGTTGTTCATTGAGGCTGATCTCCCGCACTTTACGATTGCCCTTTAGAAAAATCATTATAGCTTGAATTGCCGAAGGATTAACACCACTAATTCTTTGGGCTTGGCCTAAAGTACGTGGACGAACGCGAGAGAGCTTATCCTTCTCTTCGGTCGAGAGTCCTTTTACATCTTGGTAATTTAACGTCTCGGGCAAAAGCATTTCCTCGAGTCTTTGCGACTGCTTAATGAGCTCAAGTTGCCTTTTCACGTAGCCCGAGTATTTGACTTCAATCTCAACCGGTTCATATACATTTGGATCCTCAAAAACATCAAAACCAAGATCTGGAAGATCTGAACAAGATATTTCTGGACGCCTTAATAACTCTTCAAAACTAATAGATTTAAGCAAAACAGAAGTGGGCAAAGAAGCTAGTTTGTCCTGCGTGGCTTGATTTGGGAAAAGTTTAGTCCCACGCAGTTTTTCAAGCATCTCCGTCCGGCTTGCACGAAGTCGGTTTAAAATGGCTGAACCCTCTTCATTAACAAAACTCTGTTTGATGGCAATTTCGCCCAAGCGGTCTAAAGTATTGTCTTCTCTTAAAACAAGTCTGTGCTCGGCGCGGGAAGTGAACATACGATAGGGCTCACGAGTCCCCTTTGTCACTAGGTCATCAATGAGGACGCCAATATAGGCCTGATCCCGACCCAAAATAAATTCATTCCGATTCAAGATGCTGTGAGCGGCATTAATTCCCGCCATAAGGCCTTGAGCCGCCGCCTCTTCGTAACCAGAGGTTCCATTGATTTGCCCTGCCAAAAAAAGCTGCCGGATGGTTCTCGTCTCCAGACGATGCCAAATTTGCGTCGGCTCGATGTAATCGTATTCAACTGCATAACCGGGTCTCGCAAGCTTCACCTTCTCAAGGCCTGGAATAGTTCTTAAAAATTCATATTGAACTTCTTCTGGCAGACTTGTCGAAATTCCCTGCAGATAGATCAAATCCGTATTTAGGCCTTCAGGCTCAAGAAATGTCTGATGACTGAGCTTATCGGCGAAACGAGTGATTTTATCTTCGATCGAAGGACAATAGCGGGGACCCGAGCCTTCAATCAGACCGCAATACATCGGTGACTTATCCAGATTCCGACGAATGATTTCGTGAGTCTCTTCCGTCGTACGGCTCAGAAAACAGGCAATTTGCGGAAGCTTAAACTGCGCCAGAGAGCGAAAACTAAAAGGAAAAAACTTTTCATCCCCGTATTGAGGCAGTGTCTTACTCCAATCAATGCTGTCCTTCAAAAGCCTCGGTGGAGTTCCGGTTTTTAGTCTTTTCACTTCGAAGCCAAACTCAGAGAGTTGATCAGATAAGCCCACAGAAGCCTTATCCCCGACACGGCCACCGGCTTGTTGTTCCAAACCGATGTGCATGACTCCGTTCATGAAGGTACCTGCGGTGATGATGACCGCTTGAGAATAAATTTCTGAACCGTCATCAAGAACAACGCCTCGACAAAGATCACCCTCAAGCACAAGGCGTTTCACTTCCCCTTGCTGCAAAGTCAATCCTGGCTGAGCGCGAAGTTTCCGAGTCATATACTCTGAATAAAGATGCTTATCCGACTGCACCCGGGTGCCCCGAACCGCAGGCCCCTTCGAAGAGTTCAAGCGCTTATATTGGATGCACGTTTCATCCGCGGCCAAACCCATCTCTCCACCTAAAACATCGAGTTCGCGCACCATATGGCCCTTTGCAAGCCCACCGATAGATGGATTACAGCTCATATAGGCTATGCGATCTAAGTTCGTGGTGACGACGAGAGTTTGCAAGCCCAGGCGTGTGGCAGCCAAGCAGGCCTCGACGCCCGCATGCCCTGCACCCACTACGATAATGTCAAATTTTTGCGACATTTCATTTCCCCGTCCGCTTTATTTTCCAATACAAAATTCCTTAAAGACACGATCCATGATCTGGTCATCAAAACGCTTTCCAAGAGTTTCCTGAATAGCGATCAACGCCTCTTTCAATTCCAAAGCTAAAAACTCATCTCCAGTTTGAGCCACCACGATCTGCTTTGATCGTTGAGTGTTCTCAAGAGCCCGTTGAAGATTTTCAAAATGCCGGGCATTGGAAAGCAAAACAGAGTTTGTTTGCCTCTGCATTTCAAAACTCTTCACAAGCTCACTTAAAACCTGGCGACGGACAGCTTTATCAAGGGCACTGACAAAAAAGAATCTACTTTCGATCGCAAAGCCCAGGGCCAAGCTTTCTTGGTAAAATTTACTGCCTTGCAAGGCCTGCTTAAGGGCCTCAGACCCTTGTGCTACAGGTATTTTATCGATTTTGTTGAAAACTAAAAAGGTCCTCTTCGCATCGAGCTGATCAAGTAAGCGAATTTCCTCAGCGCTTACTCCCAATGAAGAGTCCAAAACGAAAAGCACGAGATCCGCCTCACTTTGCGCCTCATAACTCCGCTCGATACCCATTTTTTCGACGACGTCTGAAGTCTCTTGTCGCAATCCTGCGGTATCTAAAAAAGTAAATTTAAAACCTTCAAAAAGAGTATCGCCGTAAAGCACATCCCGCGTCGTTCCCGGAATATCCGTCACGATGGCTCTTTGATCCTCTAAAAAAAGATTCAAAAGACTCGATTTTCCCACATTCGGAAGACCCGTAAGAACAACCCGAAATCCATCCTTGATGATACGTCCCATGCGAAAAGTAGAAACAAGTTCAGAAAGCACTCCCTCAGTGCGCGCGAGCCGGCGCTGAACCTCCGCATTATCGACGATATCAATTCCTTCGGTTGAAAAATCAATGCCTGCTTCGGCGTGGGCCAAAATCCAAGTCATATCATTTTCAATCTGTTCTAGCTCCGTTGAGAGGTCACCCTTCAGCTGACGCAAGGCCAGTTTTGAAGAGGCCTGTGTTTGGCTTTCAATGAGCGACAAAACGCTTTCGGCTTGAACGAGGTCAAGCTTGCTGTTCATGAATGCTCGGTAAGTGAACTCACCGCGATCAGCGGCTCGACAGCCCGAACGAATCAAAAGATTCAGAATCGATTGGCAGATAAAGGGACTGCCGTGGCAGGAGATCTCTGCGACTTCTTCTCCGGTGAAAGAATGACCTTCTTGAAAGTAGGTCACAAGAACTTCATCGATTATTTCCTGAGTCTCAGGATCACGAAGGGATCCGAAATGGGCTTTATGCGAAACAAGTTTTTCAGGCAAAAAAGACATGAGCGGACGGCAAAACAAAAGCGCCTGCGGACCACTCACGCGAATGACAGAAATTCCGCCTACTCCATGAGGGGTCGCGACCGCACAAATAGTATATTGATCACGATCCCCAACGTACAAGTGGCCTCCAGATATTAATCTTGGGTGATGGCAGCTTCGTCGCCGGCATTACTGACCGGACCCTTCGCTGGATAGATTTTAATTTTTTTATAAAGCCCGTCCCCTAAAGAACGACTTTTCACTCGAGGATCCTTAGCCAAATATTGATGAACAATTTTACGGTCTTTCGGCGGAAGAGCACGATAATAGACAGACTTGCCTTGCTCAATGGCGATGACCTTGAGGTTTTCCGCGCGCTCAATCAAAGCTCCGGCGGCCTCATCGCGGTAGCCACCGCAATCAACAGTGATATTGGTTTTATCTTCAGGAAAGTTATGCTGAACCGAGCGCTTCAGAAAAAGCTGCAAGGCATCGAGCATCTGGCCTTTCTTTTCTTTCAAAAGCTCTTCGTCCCCGCCCGTGAATTCAACGGCAAGAACAGATTCTTCTTCTTCCGTGCTGGAATCAATCGTGAAGGTGAGGTCGAATTGACCCTTCTCGATGATTCCGTTGAGAGTCTCCTCAACAAGGGTTTCGATTTCACTATTTGCGTCTTTGCCTTTACCACCGAAAAGCTTACTGAAAAATCCGGCCATATTTCCTCCTCATAACTAGTATTTCTAAATCAAAGCGTTTTGGCTTAAGCCTTCGCTCCGCTGGTTTTATCTCTCATAATAATAAATTGCTGGATCATTCCAAACAGGGTGCTAACGAACATATAAAGCGTGAGCCCACTCGGAAGCTGCAACATGAAGACGCTGAAAACGATGGGCAAAAACATCATGATTTTCGCCTGAGTCGGATCCATTGTCGATGGCGTGAATTTCTGCTGGAGAAACATCGAAATACCCATCAAAACAGGTAAGACATAGAATTTGTCGTGCGAACTCAAGTCCGTGATCCAACCAATAAAGGGCGAGTGATAAAGTTCAATGCTCGAACCGATGACGCGATAAAGAGCAAAGAAAATAGGAATTTGAATCAACATCGGCAAACAGCCACCAAGGGGATTCGCCCCACTCTGTTTCATCAAAGCCATCGTTTCTTTATTAAGGGTCATTGGGTCAGCTTTGTATTTTTCGCGCAGCGCCTGCATTTTCGGCTGGATTTTTTGCATCGCCTTCATAGAGCGGACAGACATGATATTAAACGGAAGAACGCAAAAGCGCACCAGCAGTGTGAGCAGGATAATGGAGAAACCCCAGTTACCCACATAGGAATGGAAGGCCTTCATGATGTAGACAAGCGGCCGAGAAATCATTCCAAAAAAGCCAAAATCAATAATTCTTGGAAGTTCCGCATCAATGGCCTTGAGGCTATCAATGGATTTCGGACCTGCATAAAGAATTTGCGTGAGACGCAACTGAGGTTGAGCCTGGGAAGGTTTATAGGCAATCACAGCCTGAGCTGTCTTATCTGCCACATTCGAAGAAAGATGAACATCCGGAAGAATATCTGATTTGTCCAAAAGGGCCGCCGCGAAATACTGAGATCCCATCGCGACAAGTGTTGAACTTGAAAACTCTTTCGCAAGATTTTCTTTAGCTCCGCTAAAGTTAACGGTATTGCTGCTCCCACCATTGTGAATAACTAAAAAGTCTTGATGTTCAATCGAAGGGAACAGAAAAGATTTTGCCTGCGCCACATGCACCTTTTCAGGCATGGTAAAAGAAATTCCTTTCAGAATTTCATCCGTCGCATTGGAAATCGTCACTGTATTCGTAAAAGCATTTTTTGCTGGATCGTAGGCCAAGTCCCGAACGATGCTCATGGCTCCAACATTGGCCGTTCCGACAAAATGCCCAGGACTTGTTTCTTGAACTTCAAAATCTAGTGGCTTTGCTGAAGCTCCCAAGCGCAATTCAAAAAGAGTTTCTGTTTCGGAAACACCCAACTGAATTTTATTTTTGTCTTTATCTTCATAATTATTCACCCGAACATCTTTAATTCCCATGCCGCGGCTCGTGACAGTGAAGCCCAGATTTTCACTATCGTAGGGGAAAAGCTTTTCATCCGTGTGGGTGATCTCTTCTTTTTTGGCTTCAAGAGCCCGGCCTGGCTCGGAAGGAACACCCTTGGCGTTAACGGTGATATCTTTTGTTTCGGCAGGATTCGCGACAGGTTTCTGACCATAGCCCGGATATTTTTTAGCGATATAGGCTTGCCATCCAAAATACATTCCGCCGACCAGGACGATGGCTAAAATCGTACGAGGTTCAAAAAATGAGGGTGTTTGATTCTGCTGAGTCACGATGAACCTCCAATAGGGGGGACGGGATCATATCCACAGGATCCACCAGGGCGACATTTACAAATACGTTTTGAGATTAAAAAAAGAGCGCGACGAGGAGAATGTATCTGCAGAGCTTCGAGAGCATAGGAAGAACAGCTCGGTGAAAAGCGACAGCCCCCACCCAGATGAGTCGTTCCGAGGGTTCGATAGGAGGCTACTAAAAACCACAGCGCAAACCTAAAGGTTTTTTCGAATGGACTCAAGGCCTCGCTCCAAGGCTTTCTCGAACTCCACGTAGGTGAGTCCTTTATAGAAACCTTGATCAATGGGTTTGCAGATAATGTTGACGTCAACTTCAAAGGAATTTCCTGACTTAAGAAAATTCCGAAAATACTCTCTACACCAACGCTTGATTTTATTGCGAACAACGGCTGAGCCCACTTTGCGGCTCACGGTCACACCAAATCGAAATTGGCCACCTTCACATTTTTGGTAGTTGAGCAAAAGCCATTTTGTAGGCCAAAGTCGTCGACCATTTTGTTTCAGAGAGGTAAATTCAGAATTTCGCTTAATAACTATAAGTGAGGTCTTATTTTCCACCTGTAGAAACCGTCAAGCGCTTCCTACCTTTTGCACGACGACGAGAGATCACATCTTGGCCGCCTTTAGTTGACATTCTTGCTCGGAAACCATGGGCGCTTTTACGACGACGGTTTGATGGCTGGTAGGTACGTTTCATATTTCTTCTCTCCCGTTAACAATACGACGTTCATAAAGACGTCAGACTTTAAATAAAGCTAAAACAAGCTGTACTCAACAAAGTGTATGGGCCGTGAATAAAGCACAACGCGGCATCAAGGTCAACTGTTGAAAACTTAGGCTGCGCTTGTTACTACGTCCCAGGGGGAATAATTTGGAAATAAACTCTTCTTTTTGGAGCTTAATCAAATCAAAGATGAAAGGCAGGAATGATAATAACAAGTTATTGGAAACCTGGCTGGATCCTATTGAGTACGTAAGCACCGCTGGAACCGCTGAAAGACCTCGCCTCGTCTTAGGAGTTCCCAATCCACTCCACCAATATTTTGTCATCGAAAATCTGCAGGACAAGATTTATTCTGAGATATCAGATACTTATAAGAGTGCATTTGAGGTCGAGTTTATTGTCAATGGGCACCGACAAACCACCTCCGAAAGCCCTTCCCCAATGGATGAGGCCTTGCAAGGAAGCGAACTCCTGCAAGCGCAACTTTCAAGGACCCAGACTAGTCAGAGTAGTCAGAATTATCGCTCTTTGAATGACTCTCTGAATATGGAACTGACTTTCTCAACCTTTGTGGTAGGGAAAAATTCAGAGTTTGCGCACGCCGCCTGTTTCAATGTGGCTCGCAATCCCGGAGCAGATGACTACAATCCCCTCTATATATACGGTCCTGTGGGAATGGGTAAAACCCATCTTCTTCATGCGGCTGGAAATCATATTAAAGAACAATTTCAGCAACTTAGAATTACATACATATCCGCTGAAAGATTTATGAACGAATGTATATCGGCGATTCGTCGGCATGAAATGGATAAGTTCAGGCATAAATACCGCGAAAATTCGGACATTCTTTTAGTTGATGATGTGCAATACATTGCCCGTGGAGAGGCTGTCCAGGAAGAGTTTTTCCACACGGTGAATAGTTTTATCGATATGCGTAAGCAAGTGATCCTGGCGAGTGATCGAATGCCTAAAGATATTCACGGCCTCGAAGATCGCAGCCGTACCCGCCTTGAGCGTGGTCTGATTGCCGATATCACCATGCCTGATCTTGAAACTCGAATAGCTATTCTTCGCTACAAAGCTGAAAAATATAATATTCGCATGCCTGAAGATGTGGTGAATTATATTGCCCGTATTTCAAAGCGTTCGATTCGGGAACTTGAGGGAAATTTAAAAAAGATCAAAATGTTTTCAGAACTTCAAGGGCTGCCGATCGATTACGATTTGGTCAAACGTATTCTTTCTCATCACGAAACTCAAAGCACCATTTCCATTGATGAGATCATGAAGCTCGTCGCGGATCACTTTAAGGTTCGTATTCAAGACTTAAAATCTTCGACGCGAGCAAAACCCATTGTCGTTCCAAGACAAATTGCAATGTATCTTATTAAAAAACATCTCGAAAAATCTTTGGTTGATATTGGCAAAGCCTTCGGGGGAAAAGATCATACAACGGTAATGAATGCATTGAGTCGAGTCAAGAGTCTACAATTGGCAGACCAAGATATGGTGAAGGATATTGAAGAGTTAGAGACCAGAATCCACAACATCACAGGTGTGTAAATGTGGACTGTGTATAAAGCTGTGGAAGAGTCCCAGGGATTAAATGTGGATAAGACTTATCCCCGATTTGAGTCATTTTCAGTGGCTTTTTCTGCGGTGTTTATCCACGGTTGTTTTTTAGTGTTTACGGATGTTTAAGTAGTTAAATAGGTTTTCCACGCCCCTACTACTACTACTAGTATATTATATATATAGTTTTAGTATATTAAGATGAGGAATTATGAAGTTAGAAATTGAAAAGAAAGACTTGCTTAGTTTAATCGGAAAAACTCAGAATGTTGTCGAGAAAAGAAACACGATGCCGATTCTGGTTAATATTCTTATCGAAGCAGATCAGGATCATTTAAAAGTTTTCGCAACAGATCTTGAAGTGAGTCTTACGGATCAAATCAAAGCGAAAGTGACTCAAGTGGGAAAGGTTGCCGTCAGTGCAAAAAGTCTTTTTGATATTTCTAAAGAACTTTCGGACTCTCCCATAACGCTCATAAAAAAAGAGAACAACTGGCTTGAAATCAAGCAGGGTAAGTACACTTCAAAAATTGTTGGCATCAGTGCAGATGAGTACCCGATTTTCCCAACTTACAACTCTCAAGGCTTCATTAAAATTGAAGCGAAAATTTTGAAAGAAATGATTGATAAAACAATCTATTCTGTTTCAAACGATGAAACCCGTTACCACCTGAACGGAGTCTTTTTTGAAATCAATCCCCAATCAGGATTGAAAATGGTTGCGACCGATGGGCATCGCATGAGCCTCATCAGCAAACCGGCTTCTGATTTTAAATCAACCATCGGTCAGGGTGTGATTATTCCCCGCAAGGGCCTTCATGAGATTAAAAAATTATTGGAAGGCATTGATGGCAGTGTGGAGATCGCCATTGAGGGATCCCAATTCATTTTGAAATACGCTTCGACCATTTTGATGATCCGTTTGATCGAGGGAAAGTACCCGAATTATCAACAGTTTATTCCACAGAAGCTACCGCAAAAAGTAATGATCAATCGTGAAGCTTTTTTGACTTCGCTCAAAAGGGTTTCACTTCTGGCCAATCAAAAATCGAAGGCCGTTTTACTGAATCTTTCAAACGGCAAAATGGAAATTTCTTCAAACAATCCTGAACTGGGTGATGCGAAAGAGGAAATTGAAATTCAATACACCGGCAGCGATATTAAAATCGGGTTCAATGCGAAATACATCACCGATATTCTGACCAGCATCGAACATGAGATCATTGATTTTGAAATGAACGATCAGCTTTCACCTGGATTGGTAAGACCCCATGATGATGGCAGTTACACCTGCGTCGTTATGCCGATGAGAATTTAATGATTTTTGAAAGAGTACGCCTTCGAAACTTCCGGAATTTCTCGGAAGTCGATGCGGAGTTCTCGCCCCGGATAAATGTTTTTATGGGTGAGAACGGCCAAGGTAAAACAAATTTACTTGAAGCCCTCTATCTGATTTCACAAGGGGATTCTTTTCGTTACGTCGATAACTCTATTCTCATTCATCACGCTCATCAAGAAGCCTTCATCGGGGCGAAGATCACGCAAAAGGATTTGCACTACCAACTCAAACTGCAAATTCTCAAATCAAAGAAAAATATTTTCCTCAACGAGAAAAAGGTTTCTTCCGTCGACGTCCGCAAGATTTTTTCAAGCGTGGTGTTCAGTCCTGAGAGCCTAGCTTCAATTAAAGAAGGTGCGGATTACCGACGCGCACTCGTCGATGATTTACTGACAACTTTTGATAAAAAATACGCCGCCCTTGTTTTTGATTTTCGGAAAGTTCTTAAAACTCGTAATCGGGTCCTTAAGACCTTTTCAGAGGCTCAGGCGTCTCAACCATCTATCCTCCTGCTTCTGGAGAGCCTAAACCCCTCTTTTGTTCGTTTAGCGACGGATTTAACTTTTGCCAGGGTTCAAGCCCTCCAAGGTTTGCACAAGGATTTTAATAATGCCATGCAGTACATTTCTGGAAGCACGCATGTGGATATTTCGGTGGAATACCTGATTTCTGGCGAAAATGCGCTTCATTTTTCGCGCTCTGAAATCGAGGAACGCATCCAAAAAAGGCAAATTGAACTTCTTGCTGCAGAGCTTTCGAGCGGAGTCACTTTAGTTGGTCCTCACAAACACGATTTGCGCTTCCTATATGGTCAAAAAGACTCGCGATTTTACTGTAGCCAAGGGCAGCAAAGAGCCATCATATTATCTTTCAAAATGGCTCAGATTGTGTATCATAGGAAGGTTCACGGAGTTTATCCTGTTTTGATGTTAGACGATGTTTTGTCAGAGCTTGATCACGCCAAAAGAACGGCGCTGATTACGTTTTTTCAAGAGATCAATACGCAAATTTTTGTGACGACGACGGACTTCAAATTGCCCGACTCTTTCACGTTGGATAAAATTGCCGTTTTAAATATACACGAGGGGAAATTGTGTCAGAAGAAAATTTAGCTCCGGCTTTAGCACCCGTAGAAAAAGCAACTGTTCCTGAGCAAAAAGCTTACTCTGCTGATTCGATCCAAGTTCTTGAAGGCCTTGAAGCCGTTCGTAAAAGACCCGGAATGTACATTGGCGACACGGGGTTTCGTGGTTATCACCATCTTGTTTACGAAGTTGTTGATAATTCTGTGGATGAATCCCTCGCTGGATTTTGTAAGCACATTCAAATTACCATCAATACCGACGAATCGATCACGGTCGAAGACGATGGCCGTGGAATCCCTGTCGGCGCTCATAAAAATGGCAAATCGGCGCTTGAAATTGTTATGACTGTCCTTCATGCCGGAGGAAAATTTGACGGAGGAACTTACAAAGTTTCCGGGGGACTGCACGGCGTAGGCGCCTCCGTTGTGAATGCCCTTTCCATTCGTTGTCAGGTCGCGGTTCATCGCGAAGGATTTATCTGGACGCAAAAATATGAAAAGGGTGTTCCCACCACTGGAGTGGAAAAAGGTGAGACCACGACAAAAACCGGCACGGTCACAACTTTTAAACCGGATCGCGAAATTTTCAAAGATGAAACAGTTATTTACGATTTTGCGACACTCGCAAATCGTTTTCGGGAATTGGCCTTTTTAAATGCGGGCCTGCATATTTCCTTAAAAGACGAACGCTCGGGGAAAAAACAAGATTTTCAATATGCGAATGGTGTGGCTGAATTTGTTCAGTACATGAATCAATCTAAAAAAGCTCTCTACGAAGTGGTTTTTTTCAAAGGCGAACGTGATACCGTTGAAGTTGAAGTGGCGATGCAGTGGAATGACTCCTACAGTGAATCCATTTTTAGTTATTGCAACAACATCAACACCATTGAAGGCGGAACTCATCTGATCGGATTCCGTGGCGCGCTGACCCGCACGACGAATCAGTACGCGACAGAAAAAAATCTTCTGAAAGATTTGAAAACCAATCTCGAGGGTGAAGATATTCGTGAGGGCCTTGCCGCGGTCATTTCGGTGAAAGTTCGCGAGCCTCAATTTGAAGGACAGACAAAAACAAAACTCGGGAACACCGAAGTCAAAGGCATCGTTGAGTCCCTCGTGAATGAAAAATTGGCGGACTGGATGGATCGCAATCCAACGCCAGCAAAAAACATCGTCATGAAATGCGTTGAGGCTGCGCGGGCCCGCGATGCGGCTCGTAAGGCGCGCGATCTGACTCGTCGTAAGACGGCTCTTGATGGAGGTTCTCTGCCGGGTAAAATGGCGGACTGCCAAGAGCGTGATCCAGCCCTTTGCGAACTTTATCTGGTTGAGGGAGACTCGGCCGGTGGTTCGGCTAAGCAGGCCCGTGATCGCAAGACGCAAGCCGTTCTTCCGCTCAAGGGGAAAATTCTCAACGTTGAAAAAGCTCGTTTTGATAAGATGCTCTCGAACGAAGAGATCCGTATGATGATTTCGGCCCTGGGAACAGGGATTGGTAAAGACAATGTCAGTGCGGATAAAATCCGTTATCACAAAGTAATCATCATGACGGATGCCGATGTGGATGGATCTCATATCCGAACTTTGCTTCTGACCTTCTTCTATCGACAAATGCCTGAGGTTCTTGAGCGCGGTTATATTTACATTGCGCAGCCACCTCTTTACCGGGCTAAAAAGGGCAACTCTGAAACCTACCTGAAGGACGAAGCGGCACTCACCGAGTTTCTTTTGAGCTCAGGCCTTAATAATTTCAAAATCAAGGGTCGAGAAAATTTAACCGAAGCGGATTTGCGAAAACTCATCACGAGCATTCAAAAACTCAATCATCTTTTGAAAGTTTCCTCTGCAAAGTATGACCGGGATGTTTTGTATTTTTTCATCAGCAAAGTGCTTGAGCTGGAAAAAGCTTTGAGCGAAGAGTCTGCTATGAAAGAGGCCCTGGCTGATCTTCAGGCTTGGGTGCAGACCAATCCTCAACTTGGGATTACGGATCTCAGCTTCAGTGTCAAAACAGAGGACGGAAAGGTTCAGGCCGATATTGAGACCACTCGCTATGCAGACCATCTTTTGACCAAACTGGGCACGGCCACTTTGAATGCGCCTGAATTCGTTGAGTTGAAAACGATTTGGAAAACCATTCAGTCCATCGCGACTTTGCCGCTGACCATTCTTCAGGGTGAAAATGAAATCCCTTTTGAAAACTACAATGAGTTTTATAAGCACGTGATGGAAACGACAAAAAAAGGTGTTTACATACAGCGCTATAAAGGACTGGGAGAAATGAATCCCGAACAGCTCTGGGAGACCACTCTAAATCCTGAAAATCGTCATTTGTTACAGGTGACCATCGATGATGCCGTAGCGGCCGATGAGACCTTCAGTATTTTAATGGGTGAACTGGTTGAGCCCCGTCGTCAATTTATCCACGACAATGCGCTCATGGTTCGCAGTCTTGATGTTTAATTTAATTTAGTTTCAATTTTTAGTAGGTGTGAATCATGGAAAATAGTCCAGAAAAAGGCGTCACGAAAGTAGATATTAACAAAGAGATGCGGGATGCTTATCTGCAGTACTCGATGTCAGTTATCGTGGGCCGTGCTTTACCGGATGTTCGAGATGGCTTGAAACCCGTGCACAGACGTATTTTATTTGCTCAGCATGAACTCAGCAATACTCACGATAAACCCTATAAAAAATCAGCCCGCGTGGTCGGGGACGTCATGGGGAAATACCATCCCCATGGAGACGCGGCGATTTATGAAACCATGGTTCGTATGGCGCAGGATTTTTCATTGCGTTACATCCTGACCGACGGACAGGGAAACTTTGGTTCTATCGATGGCGATTCGGCGGCGGCCTCTCGTTACACCGAAGTTCGCATGACTCGTTTGGCAGAGGAACTTTTAGAAGACATCGAAAAAGAAACTGTTCCTTTTAGCCCCAACTACGATGACAGCTTAGAGATTCCGACTGTTTTACCGGCTAAATTTCCTAACCTTCTCGTAAATGGCTCTTCGGGAATTGCCGTGGGGATGGCGACTAATATACCCCCTCACAATTTAGGAGAAGTGATCGATGCCTGCGTGCATTTGATCAACAATCCCAGCTGCCAAATCGAAGATCTGATGCAATTCATCAAGGGCCCTGACTTTCCAACAGCAGGAATCATTGCCGGGCGCGAAGGAATTTTGCAGGCTTACAAAAGAGGCCGTGGCGTGATTTCGCTGAAGGCCGTAACAGAAATCGTTCAAAACAAAGACCGTGAAGATATCATCATTAGCGAACTTCCTTATCAGGTGAATAAGGCGAAGCTCATTGAAAGTATAGCGGATCTTGTGCGTGAAAAAACGGTGGAAGGCATTTCGGACATTCGTGATGAATCCTCCCGTGAGGGAATGCGCGTCGTGATCAATCTGAAGCGTGGCGAAAACGCCAGCGTCATCTTGAACCGGCTTTACAAATTCACTCAGTTGCAAGTCAGTTTTGGTATTATCATGCTTGCATTAGATGCGAAGAATCAGCCCGTGGTTTTTGATTTGAAATCCATGCTCACCGCTTTCGTGGATCATCGCCGTGATGTTGTGACGAAGCGATGTATTTTTGAACTCAAAAAGGCGCAAGAACGTGCGCATATCCTCGAAGGCTTGAAAAAAGCCTTAGACCATATTGATGAGGTCATCAAGACGATCAAAGCCTCAAAGGAGACCAGTGCGGCTCGCGAAGCCCTTATGGCTAAATTTGAATTCAGTGAGAGACAGGCCGTTGCGATTCTCGAAATGCGTTTGCAACGTTTGACCGGTCTTGAGCGGGATAAAATTTTAAATGAGCTCGCGGAGCTTTTGAAACAAATCAATTGGCTTAAATTTGTTTTGAGCGATGTCCGTGAAGTTTTCAAGATCATCCTCAACGAACTTGCGGACATTCGTAAAAAATATGCGGATGAGCGTCGCACCAATATCATTGGTGATTTAACAGATCTTGAAGATGAAGACCTCATTGCGGATGAGCCCATGGTTGTAACCGTCACAAACACGGGCTATATCAAACGCATTCCGATCGACGAGTACCGTTTGCAAAAAAGAGGCGGAAAAGGCTCTAAGGGCATGGAAACCCGCGAAGAGGATTACGTCAGCGATCTCTTTACCGCAAGCACGAAAACCATGCTGCTTGTTTTCACGGACAAGGGGAAGGTCTATTGGTGTAAAGTGCACCGTCTTCCTTTGGGTAACAGGACATCCAAGGGAAAAGCGATTGCCAATGTAGTCCAACTTTCAAACAACGAAAAAGTTCAAGCTATTTTGCCGGTTGAAGAATTCAGTGAAAACAAATTTGTCGTGATGGTCACTGGTAAAGGCATCATCAAGAAAACTCCTCTAGATGCTTTCTCAAATCCACGGACTGCCGGAATTATCGCTCTGACCACGGATTTGGATGATATTGTTATCGATGCGAAAATTTCGGATGGCGCGAGCGATATCTTCCTCGCGACCTACCAAGGGATGTCGATTCGCTTTAACGAAGGTGATGTTCGCCCGATGGGGCGCTCAGCCCGTGGCGTGAAGGGAATGACTTTAGCGAAGGACGACTCTGTCATTGGCATGAGCATTTTTGAAAAGGGCTCTAAAGATACGATTTTGATGGTGACCTCAAAAGGATACGGAAAACGCTCTGAACTCGAGGAGTACCGCATTCAAAGCCGTGGTGGTGTCGGTATCATCACTCAAAAAACCACGGACAAAGTGGGCCAAGTTGTTGCGACGATGAAGGTTTCGGCAACGCAAGAGTTGATTCTTTCGACCGATCAAGGCCAGGTGATTCGTATGCGCATTGCGGGCATTTCGGTCCTGGGAAGAAATACTCAAGGCGTTCGTCTGATCAATCTGGACGACAAAGCGGAGCAAGTTTCTGGCGTGGCCGCGGTGGACGACGAGGATCGACAAGGAGAGGAAACTCACTAAGTGATCAGAGCTTCTCTGGTTATTTTTACTGCGAGTTTTATTTTGGCAGCCTGCTCTTCGCAAGAAAAAGCGGATTATGAGCAGGCGCAAAAGGCCATTGACCAGGGCCACTTTCGGGTGGCCGCGGGATATCTCGATCGAGTGATCAAAAGAAATAGCGGAAACACTTTAACCCTGGATGCCGCGCGCGAGGCCGCAAGAATTTCTTTTTATGAAATTAAAGATTATAAAAAAGCGATCCAGTACTTTCAATTTTTAGTCCTGCACAGCAAAAGCCCCGAAGAACGGCTCCAATCTCAACGCCAAGTCGCCAGTATTAATTTCGATAATCTCCAAGACTATAACCAATCCATCGCTGAACTCAGTAAACTTCTTGAGATGCCCCACAATGAGTTTCAAGAAACTCAGTACCGGTTGAATTTGGCTCGAGCGTATTTTTACCTGGGAAACTACTTTCAATCTCTCAGTGAGCTCGATTCCCTTTTGAGTAAAAAAAGTAATCCGGATATTCGCTTTGGCGCCTTGACCCTAAAAGGAAATATTCTGGTGGCCCAAAAGCAATTTGGCAAAGCGGTCGATGTCTTTAAAAGCTTGATCAGTAGTTATCCCGAAAAATCGATGAAAGAAAATATTGGGCTGACTCTCGCCGTCTGTTACGAGGAGAATGACAACTTTAAAGGGGCGATCCAGGTGCTTGAAGACTACCGCGGGAACTACAATCCTCCGGAGTATATTGAACTTCGCATCAAACGGCTGCAAGAGCGTCTTAAGAATGCTCCTGGCGCCAAAGGATTTAGGAAATAATGGGTCGTTATCTGGTTTTTGCATCGATAGGCTTTGAGCTTGTGGGGCTGGTGATCGGCTGCTACTACCTAAGTCAAACTCTTGATCATAAGTACAATACGAAGGGTCTGATTTTCGTTATTCTGACTTTTATAGCCATCATTGGATGGCTTGCACGTGTGATTTGGCTTGTGAGAAAAATTCAAAAGGAAGATGCCGCCAACGGGGACGACAAAACAAACACTTGAAACTCATTAGTCTTATCCAACTCAGCCTGACTCTCTTCTGCAGCCTATTCATTTGGTTCTGCCTCGGGCAGAACGACGCGTTATCTTTTTTAATCGGAGGATTAACGATCTTTTTTAGCTTTGCTACTTGGGCATTCGGTCTAAGCATGATATTTCGAAAGAAATTTATTGCGCTCTCTATTGTTACTATTGTATTTAAGTACGCGATTTTAGGTGTCATTATTTATTGGTTAGTCAGGCAAAATTGGCTGCAAACAGTTTGGTTTGTGTTCGGTGTTGCTAGCTTTGCTTTATCGGCTTTGCTCTATGCCATAACAGCCGCCTTGAAAGAGGAAAAAAACGATGTCGTTTAATTGGACACAACTTATTCCCGGTGTTGGTCATGAATATGCTCACGTTGCGACGTTGGGCCTCGTGACGGCAGGTGCCATTGGTCTCGGAGCTGCGGCCAAGGTCGCTCTTGGCCAAGGTGAGGCGGCCGTGATTCCATCAGGAAAGTTTTCTCTCAAGGGGGTTTTTGAAACCCTCACTGAAACCATTGCGAGCCTCTGTGACATGGTTATTGGCGAACATGGCAATCATTATATTCCTCTTTTCACTTCAGTCTTTTTCTTTGTTCTTTTGAATAATCTTGTGGGAATGCTGCCCGGAATGACTCCGGCGACCGAGAACATCAATACGACCTTCGGTTTCGGGGTAATGATGTTTTTGATCTATAATACGCAAGGCTTTCGCGCGAATGGATTTTTTGCCTATATGAAACACTTCATGGGTCCGGTGATTTTTTTGGCTCCGCTCATGTTTGTGATCGAAATGGTCTCTCACTTTGTGCGTCCTTTTTCTTTAGGACTTCGCCTCGCGAACGTCATGATGGGTGATCATACGGTTTTGTCTGTTTTCCTTGATTTGATTCCCATTGGCGTGCCGATTCCATTTTACGTGATGGGTTTATTCGTCTGTTTTGTTCAAGCTTTTGTATTTACATTGTTGTCGATGGTCTATGTGGCCTTCGCGACAGCACACGATCACTGATTTAAAATTTTAATTTGAAGTTCATTTATAAAAGGAGAAACTCAATGAAAAACTTCGCAACTCAATTCTCACTCGCTCTCGCCACGACGCTTGTCGCTGCATCTGCTTTTGCTCAAGAAGCAGCAAATGCGGCTGCTCCTGCAGTTGCTGATGGAAGCCTCAACAAAGGTTTGACAGCTATCGCGGCTGCGATCGCTATTTCCATCTCTGTATTGGGTGGCGCTTTGGCTCAAGGTAAAACAGCTGCAACAGCTCTTGATGGTATCGCTCGTAATCCAGCAGCTTCTGGTAAAATTTTGATTCCGATGATCTTGGGCCTTGCCCTGATCGAGTCCCTTGTTATTTACGCGCTTTTGATTGCCTTGAAACTCGCTTAATTTTTAGCGGTTTTTGGCAAAAATTGAAAAGGCCGATCTGCAAAGACCGGCCTTTTTTTATTTATTAAAAGCCCCTCACAAATATTTTTTGACGACCGCTTCCACCTGGTTGCGAATATCCTGAAGTCCTTCAGGCGTACTCGATTCATAGCGTACAACGAGAACCGGTTGCGTGTTTGAAGCCCTGCAAAGCGCCCAACCGTTCTTGAAGCTGATGCGGATACCATCGGTGAGGTTCACTTTGTAATTGGTCCCGCCTAAGAAGGCCTCGCGCATTTTCTGAACGATCAAAACTTTTTTCTCTTCGGTGGTATCAATGCGAATTTCGGGAGTGTTGTAGGCTTTGGGAAGACCCTCTAACAATTGGGGGATTGTTTTGCCGGTCTTTGCTAAAATTTCGACTAGTCGAAGAGCCGCGTAAGGAGCGTCGTCGTATCCATAATTGCGATCAGCAAAAAAAACATGACCGCTCATCTCGCCCCCAAAGGGAGCCTTTTCGATTTTTACTTTTTCTTTGATAAGGCTATGTCCCGTTTTCCACATAATGGGTATGCCTCCCCGTTTTTCTATGTCTTGATAAAGACGATCCGAACACTTCACGTCGCCGATTATTTTAGCGCCCTTCTGCTGCGCGAGAATATCGCGTGCGATGATGACCATCAGCTCATCTCCGTAAATCATATGCCCTTGGTGATCAACGACACCGATGCGATCGGCATCTCCATCAAAGCCGATCCCGCAGACGGCGTTTTCTTTGAGGACTTGGGCGCTGAGTTGTTTTAAGTTTTCTTCCACGGTAGGATCAGGATGATGATTGGGAAAAGTTCCATCAGGCTTTTCAAATAAAATAGTGGGATTTAACCCCACCTCAGAGAAAAGGCGTTTGACGATAGAGCCTGCGGCCCCATTGCCGCAATCAAGCACAACTTTGATGTCTTTGATTTGTCCGAACTCTTTTTTATAGCGGGCAAGATAAGAGGGAAAAATGTCGATAGAGGATTCTTGACCCTGTCCTTTTAAGTACTCACCCTTTTGCATGATCCTTAAAAGCTTTTGAATCTCTTCGCCAAAGATCGTCGTTTTGCCGACAGAGATTTTAAAGCCATTGTATTCCGGAGGATTATGCGATCCAGTCACCATGATGGCCCCGTCAACGCCTGGGACCTCAAAAGTTGAAAAATAACAGACAGGCGTAGTGACAAGCCCTAACAGGATGACGTTGCCACCCGACTCGCGAACTCCCCTTGAAAGAGCCGCGATGATTTGTGGTGAAGAGATGCGAGCATCATGGCCTAGGGTGATTGTCGGATGGGCGAGGCCCACGTTTTCTTTCATGTAGACAACATAAGAGCGGCCGAGTTCATAGGCGAAATTATCATCGAAATGCTGGTTGTAAACTCCTCGGATATCGTACTCGCGAAAAATAACAGGTTCTATCATGGTAAGTCCTTTTAATGAGGGGTTATTCTTAAAGCCCATTGAAGAGCTTCAGTCATGGATTGAGGATTTGCTTTGTTTTTTCCAAAAATATCTTTTGCCGTGCCGTGATCAACACTTGTTCGAACGAACGGAATACCCAAGGTAACATGGGTTCCGGAGTCCTGCCCATGGATCGCCTTAAAAGGAATAAGCCCTTGATCATGGTAGAGAGCTAAAAAAACCGAGTACTGTGACCAATTCTTTTTCAAGAAGGCGGCATCCGGCACGAGAGGCCCGGTGAGAGGAATTTTATTTTTCTGGGCAAAGGAAAATAAATTCCGGAATAGCACGAGTTCCTCTTGGCCAATCAAGCCCTCTTCGCCGGCATGCGGGTTTAAGCCCAAGACGGCGATGGGTTTTTTCCGCAGGGCCTGGGGAAGCATTTTCCGCAAATGGTTTGCATTCAGAAGAGCCTCGCACAGCCCCCTGAAGTGCAAACTTGAACTGACTTTTCGTAGAGGAATATGTCCCGTCGCTAAAACCACATTGAAGTGGGTGCCAATGAAACCCATATGGGCAGATTTCGTGTGGGAAACGCGCTTTAAAATATCTGTGTGTCCCAGGTCTTTATAACCCGCAGCCTTGATGGAGGTTTTCGACAGAGGGCCCGTGACGAGACCCGAAAGATCCTGCTTGTAGCAGGCCTGGGCGGCACTCTCCACCCATTGGGCAGGGGATGTTTTGGCTGCAATATCAAAAAGAAGAGAAGATGAAATGTGCTTCGCGCGAGAAAGCTCGTTAAAGAAAGCCAAGGCCTCCTTCAGGCTTTCAGCGATGATACGTTCAAAAGAGGGGTCGAGTTTTTTCAGCAGGCGCGGATCAGCGGCGTGATCCCGAAAGAGAAAAAAGCTGGTTTTTTTTTGCGGCCCTAGAGAAATAAGAGATTTAAGGGCAATCTCAAGCCCGATGCCGTCCACGTCTCCCGTAGTGATTGCAATTTTACGCCAGCTCAAGATTTACTCGTTGATACGAATAAAAGAATCATCTTTTTTAGCGTCCATCCAAAGTTTCAGTTGACGCTTGAAACTTGTTTCCAGGATTTGCGCCTTGATGCGCTCTTTATCTCGCTCAAAACGAGGATCCGTGGTCACCTTTTTTGAAAGAAGCTTCACGATGTGGTAACCCATTTTTGATTTCACGATGGGGGTGGTCTCACCGATGCCAATCGACTGGATGGAGCTTTCAATTTCAGGAAGAAATTCTCCGGCCTTAAAGCTTCCTAAGCTGCCACCCGCGGTGAAGTTAGGATCTTCACTGTACTGCTCAGCCAAAGCCTCAAAACTCTCTCCGGCACGGAGTTTTTCAAGAGCCGCCTGCGCTCGCTCGTAAGCGGCCTGGGCTCCGCCTTTGCGGGGATTAAAAAAGATATGGGCGACGCTGAACTCATTGATGGAACTTTTGCTGCTAGGATTTTCATGAAGGTATTCGCTAAGGGCGTCCTCATCTGAAATGCGCAGCTTGGAAATGATTTCGGTGTCCATCAGGCTTTGCTTTTCGATGCGCTCTTTCAGAAATTTTTTATAATCGGCCTCGTCAACGCCCTGAGCTTTGATGGCATTTAGAAGCTCTTCGACAGAAATATTATTGGCTTTGGCCTTGTCCTTCAGCTCAGCATCGACACGATCAAACGTGACCGTGAGATTCAGGCGCTTGATTTCGGACTCAATCAGACGCTGATTGATGAGGTAACTCAGCTGCGCCTTGCGATCCCCCTTGAGGGAATCAACGGGCTTTCCCAGCAGGAGGCTATCATCGAGTAGCTCGGGCTTATTAAGTTTCTTTTGCAGATCGCGAATGTCAGATTCAAGGACGAGCTCAGAATTAACAATGGCGACAATGCGTTCGACGATTTCGGCATGAGCGAGGGGCGCAGCCAGGATCAGAAGACCGAAGACAAATTTTTGGATCATTTTATTCATTTTCGCCTCGAGTATCGACAGTCAGGGCGTTCATTAGATCATAGTCCTTCAGCACTTTGCTACTGCGGAGTTGAATATCAAGCCATGCGACATAGGCGGCCTGTTGGCGCTGGGCTTGCAAAGCACTGAGCACCTGCTTTTTGACCTCGTCGAGAGGCAAAATTGACGCAGGAAGTTTTTTTTCGACGCGAACCAAGTGAACGCCAAAAGGGCTTTTGATTTGTTGCACAGTATTTATGGGACTTGAAAAGAGAGGGTCAAAAAAATCAACGGAACCTTTTTCAATCCACCCAATCAACCCTCCCACCTTGGCTTCGGGAGCGATGGAAAACTTCTTAGCAAGTTCTGCGAAATCCTTTGTTTTGAGCTGGCTTTTAATCAGGTCGGCCTTGGTCTCATCATCAACCAGAATCTGTCTTAAGAAAACCCGTTCTTTGCGGCGGAAACTTTCTTTATGTTCATCGTAGTAGCGTTTCATGTCTTCATCCGTGGAGGGCTTGATCTTTTCATCCAGCTTTTTAAAAACGGCCTTTTGAATTTGTAAGTAGCGTAAATCCTCGCGCCACTCCGAAAAGGAAGTATTTTCCTGAGCGAGAGCGCGTCGAAAAGAAAGGTCATCAGGATAATTGGCGCGAAGTTTCTCGACCTCTTTGTCGAGCTGGTCCTCAGAAATAAAAATTTGATTGTCCCGGGCCCAATCGAGAGTGAGACTTTTAACGACGAAATTCTTAACGATGTCTTCTTTCACGCGGAGGATATTGCCGCCATCCTTGGCCGCGAGAGCATCATAGTTTTTCAGTTTGCGGGCCAGCTGGTTCGCGAACTCCTTGGTCGAGAGCTCGTGATCATTGACCTTCACGACAGGCTTCGTCGAAAGTTTCTGGTAGTTTGAAGTGCAACCCGAAACGAAAGCGCACAAAATGAAAAGCCCCGCTAAAACGGGGCTCCTATTGGTTTTCATGATAGAAATCCCTTTATCCTAGTTCAGCAAACTGGGGTTTGTCTTAACCGTATAATTCTTTTTGAGTTTAGCAAAGAATTCATTAAAGAGCTCACGTCTTTTTTCATCAAATACAGCGGAACGAACTTGTTTTTTGTTAGCGTTCTCATAACTTCGACGGCCGGTCACTTTGATGATGTGGTAACCGAACTGAGTTTCGATCAAACCGCGAATTTCACCCACCTTCATCGCCAGGGCCGCCTCATAGTAATTCGGAACAAGCGTTACGCGAGATTGCCAGCCGACATCTCCACCGGCCTGTTTGCTGAGGGGATCATCTGAATAAAGCTTAACAAGCTCTTCAAAGGAACGTTTGCTTTTTTTGACTTCTTCGTAGATTTCTGTCGCCCGTTTTTTAGCCTCAGCCTGCTGGGCAGGGGTTGCACCGGATTTAAACTCGATCAAAATATGGCTCGTACGAATTTCTGGATTGGTTTTATACCAAGTTTCCATTTCTTTTTCAGAGACTTGGATTTTTTGCACGCGCTGGCCAAGCTCTTTTTCCAGAAGACCTTTGTAGAGCTCCTGACGGATCCGCTCTTGAACCTGAGGGTCTTTTTCAAGATTTCGGCGCTCAGCCTCTTGTACGCCCATTTCGTAGCGAACGAGATCTTCTAAAAAAATAGCCTTTGTCGGCGGATTGATTGTTTGCAATTTTACTTCGTTGTATTTCTTGTTGAAGTCTTCAAGAGTTATTTTTTTACTTCCAACGATTGCAACGACATCGTCTTTCTTTTGTGCGAAAGAAACGGAAGAGATGAATAACAAGACGGTGATCAATCGTTTCATACTTTAAAAGTCCCTTTTAAAAGTTGAATATCTGTAACTAGATGCTAGCACTAGGTATTATGGTCGGCAATGACTTTAAGAGCGGTCCTTTTCGCCTCGTGAAGTTCGCGCTCTAAATTCTCAGCAAGAGAGATTTCACGAGGATCTTGATCGCGGCTCACTGGACTAAAGGGCCCTACCCAGTTCACTGCAAGGCGTGCAAAAGGCTTCGGCAAATAAGTTTTATTCCACGATTTTGGGAAGTGCCAAGCGCGGTCACAGGCCACACCGCAAACAAAAATTTCGGCATTCAACATCCGCGAAACTTCAAAAATACCGGGCTTGACTTTATGTAACGGCCCCTTGGGTCCGTCAACTGCAAAGCTGCAATTTCTCCCGGCTTTTGCTAAACGCAAAAGACCCTTAAGGGCTTGTACGGCCCCCCTTGTTGAAGAGCCTCGGCTGGTCTTCGCGCCCAAAAGGCGAAGCACCGTATTCATCAGTGCACCGTCTTTAGATGTTGAGGTAATGGTGGCCAGGCGATATCGCGGCGAGAGCTGGACGAGGGCGAGCTCATCACCATGCCAGTGAGCCATCAGAAAAGCCCTTTTTTCGGCGAGGGATTGTTTCATGCCCGGAGGTTCAAAAATTTGCACCCTCCACGTGAGCGAAAGGGTTCTATAAAAAAACCAAACGATGAAAGCTAAAAAAAAGTTTTTCAGTGGTGAAGAGCCTTTTTGAACTCTTCCGTCAAGCGAGGCACAATTTCAAAGGCGTCACCAACTAAACCGTAGGTTGCTTTCTGAAAAATAGGTGCGCCCGGATCACTGTTGATAGCCACGATAACCTTGCTGCCGCTCATGCCTGCTAAATGTTGAATGGCGCCAGAAATCCCTACGGCAATATACAAAGTGGGAGCCACCGTTTTACCAGTCTGTCCCACCTGCATTCCGTGGGAAACCCAACCGGCATCCACAACGGCTCGCGAAGCTCCGACAGTCGCACCTAAAACTTCAGCAAGATCGTTGAGCATTTTGAAATTTGCGGCCTCTTTTAGACCCCGGCCACCGCTAACAATGATATTTGCCTCGGTGAGATCCAACTTCTCACTTGTGCCCTTGACGATTTCCTTGATCAGGGTTCCCAGGTCGGGTTTGGTAAAATTATGCTCTGTCACGGAAGCTGTTTTACCTGTATCGGGAGCTGCGACGGGCAGCTGATTTGCGCGCATCAAGACGATTTTCACGGGACTATTTTCAAAATTGACCGTGGCTACGCACTTCCCGGAGTAGAGAGGTTTTTTAGCAGTCACGGAATCACCGGAAATAGTCAGCTCGGTACAGTCACTGGCGATGCCTGTCTGTAGTCGAGCGGCCACCCGCGGGAAAAGATCGCGCGCAGTCGAAGAGGCCGAAGCAAGTAACACTTGCGGCTTCACCGCTTCGATTACGGTTATGATGCCCGCGGTAAATAACTCAGAATTGTAGTCATTGAGGGCCGCATCTTTTATGAGGTGGACTTCCGTCGCCCCATTTTGCGCGAGCGCGGTCGCGATATCGCCCGCCTGAGCGCCGAAAGCAACGGCGGCCACCGTGCCACCGGACTTCGCCGCGGCCTGCAGAAGTTCCATCGAACTTCTTTTTAATTTTCCATGGGCATATTCAGCAAAAACTAAAATTTTAGCCATATTTAGAGTACCTTCGCTTCATCTCTGAGAAGTTTAACAAGTTCACTCGCCTGCGCAGAGGCGTCCCCGGTCACCATTTTAACCGGCGGTTTTTCAGCCGGAAGTGAGTAACTCGAGTATTTTATTTTAAGATCCGTCCCCGCGATGTTGAGGGATGAAAATTCAATTTCTTTAATGGTTTTCTTTTTTGCTTTCATGATGCCAGGAAGGCTCGCGTAGCGCGGAAGGTTCAAACCTTTGTTTGCCGCAACGACGGCGGGAATTCGGAGTTGCATCACTTCTTTTGCTCCGCCCTCGATATCGCGCTCAACCAAAGCGTTTTCAGCCTGCAGGGAGAATTTCGAAACCACGGTCGCGTGAGGGATCTTTAAAAACTCGGCCAGCATTTGGCTGACCGAAGACGAGTTGTCATCGATCGCGAGCTTTCCGGTGAAAATGATTTTCGCTTCCCCTTCGGCTTTAATCACTTCAGCGAGGGCGCGGGCCACAGAAAAATTATCAAGTCTTTCTTCGGCATTGATCACGATCGCTTCATCGGCGCCCATCGCGAGGGCCGTACGTAGAGACTCGACCACTCGTTGTTTAGGACCTGCGCTGATCACCCAGACCTGAGATCCTGAATTTGCATCGCGAGTCTTAACAGCTTCTTCGATCGCGTACTCGTCGTAGGGATTGAGGACCCATTTTATGCCAACCGCCTCAATCCCCGACTGATCGGGAGTGATTTTAATCTTAGTTTCCGTATCTGGCACTTGCTTTATGCAAACGAATATTTTCATTCCAACTCCCCGCGGGTGATTTTTTAATTTATCGCATCAGCCACAAAGGAAGAACAAGTTTGTCATATAACGTGTTGCAATAGCTCGACTTCCAGACCACAAGCTCATGGACAAAAATAAGCCCGCGGAGTAGAACTAGATGCAATTCAAATGAAAATTCGATCGCGCACTCGATTCTTTTTAAGATTCGCATTTTGTCAAAAGGGGTTCTCGAAATGACGGGATTTCTTCGCTCAACCGTTGGGAAAAAATATTTAATGGGTATCAGTGGGTTGATTTGGGCTGGTTTTGTCATCACCCATATGGCCGGCAACCTGCTTATTTTTGTGAGTCGTGATGCCTACAACTCCTACGGCCACGCGCTGACCAGCGGAAATTTGATTTATATCGCAGAAGTGGTTTTGGTGCTGGCTCTTGCGACCCATGTTTATTGCGCGATTTCGATCACGCTTCACAATCGTGCGGCACGCCCCGAGGCCTATGCGGTCCAGGCTTCTGGGAAAAAGAAAGTATCGCTCGCATCCCGAACCATGGCTGTTCAAGGAAGCATCATCCTCGCTTTTATTATTTTGCACATCGCGACCTTCAAATACGGAACTTACTACGAAACAACTGTCCATGGTGTGGTGATGCGTGATCTTTTCCGCCTCATGCTCGAGGTTTTTCAAAAGCCGGGCTATGTTTTTTGGTATTTGATCAGCCTGGTACTCCTGGGTTTTCACTTGAGCCATGGGGTGGCCTCGACTTTTCAGTCCTTAGGCCTATTGGGAGATAATATCCGCTCGCCTTTGAAAAAATTCAGTTGGACCTACGGTCTCATCGTCTCTCTCGGCTTTATCTCTCAACCTATTTATATTTACTTCTTCGCGCAACAATAAGGGGCTCTGCCATGTCTGTTCATTTGGATAGCAAAATTCCAGAAGGATCTATCGATGAAATTTGGTCCGATTACAAGTTTCATATGAAACTTGTAAATCCGGCGAATAAACGAAAGCACAAGGTCATTGTTGTGGGAACGGGTCTTGCGGGTGGGGCCGCGGCGGCCTCGCTCGGTGAATTAGGTTATGATGTTCACGCTTTTTGCGTTCATGAGTCTCCGCGACGGGCTCACTCGGTGGCGGCCCAAGGGGGCATTAACGCTGCGAAGAATTATCAAAATGACGGGGACTCTATTCATCGTCTTTTTTACGACACCGTGAAGGGTGGCGACTTCCGTGCCCGCGAAGCCAACGTTTATCGTTTGGCCGAAGTCTCTGCGAACATTATTGATCAAGCCGTGGCACAAGGGGTTCCTCTGGCGCGTGAATACGGTGGAACACTCACCAATCGCTCTTTTGGGGGCGCGCAAGTGTCGCGCACTTTTTATGCCCGTGGACAAACGGGACAGCAGCTTTTACTCGGAGCTTATTCGGGAATGATGAGACAAGTCGCGGCAGGCACCGTGAAGTTGCATGCACGACGTGAGGTCCTTGATATCGTGGTTGTGGATGGTCGTGCGCGTGGCGTCGTTGCGCGCAACCTGCTCACCGGAGAAATTGAGTCCTATGAAGCCGACGTGGTGATTTTAGCAACGGGTGGTTACTCCAATGTTTTTTATCTTTCAACAAATGCGATGGCCTGCGCGGTCACGGCTGCTTGGCGAGCGCATAAGCGTGGCGCCTATTTTGCGAATCCTTGTTATACGCAAATTCATCCGACCTGCATTCCTATTCACGGCGAAAATCAATCCAAACTGACTTTGATGTCTGAATCTTTGCGCAATGATGGACGTGTTTGGGTTCCTAAAATGAAGGGGGATAAGCGTCACCCGAGTGAAATCCCTGAGAGTGAAAGAGACTATTATTTAGAAAGAATTTATCCCAGTTTTGGCAATCTCGCTCCTCGGGACGTGGCCTCAAGGCAGGCGAAGTACCGTGTGGACGAGGGCCATGGCGTAGGCGATACCGGTAAAGCTGTGTATCTGGATTTTGCAGATGCGATCAAGCGTCTGGGTGAGGATAAAATCGCTGAACGCTACGGCAATCTTTTCCAAATGTATGAAAAAATCACCGGGGAAAATCCTTACAAGCAGCCGATGCGCATTTACCCTGCGCCCCATTACACGATGGGCGGTCTGTGGGTGGATTATAATTTAGAGTCGACGATCCCAGGGCTTTTTGTTGCTGGCGAAGCGAATTTCTCTGATCACGGAGCTAATCGATTGGGCGCTTCGGCCTTGATGCAAGGTTTGGCTGACGGTTACTTTGTTCTGCCCGCGACGATCGGCAATTACTTGGGTGGGACGAAACTCCCAAAAGTAGATACGACCCATGAAGCCTTTAAAAAAGTGAACGACTCTGTCCGACAAGAGATCGCAAAACTGATGAACATCAAAGGAACCCGCACGGTGGACAGCTTTCACAAAGAGCTCGGTCGCATTATGTGGGAGTACTGTGGCATGGCCCGCGAGGCCGCGGGTCTTAAGAAGGCCATTGAATTGATTCAAAAACTCCGCAAGGAATTTTGGAGCGATGTGCGTGTTCCGGGCGAAGCGAATTATATCAATCCAGAACTGGAAAAAGCCTGTCGCGTAGCTGATTTCATCGAGTTGGGTGAGCTGATGTGCCGTGATGCGCTTGAGCGGGAAGAATCCTGTGGCGGTCACTTCCGCGTCGAGTACGAAGTCGACGGCGAAGCGAAGCGAGACGATGAAAAATTCTGTCACGTGGCCGCTTGGGAATGGAACGGCAGCGACAAGCCGCAGACCCGTCACAAAGAAGAATTGAAATTTGAAAATGTTCATCTCGCAACTCGTAGTTACAAATAAGGGCAGGAATTATGTCAGCGACAAAACACATTAATCTGACTTTGAAAGTGTGGAGACAAAAGGGCCAAAAAGAGCAGGGCGCCTTTAAGGAATACCAGGCGAAAAGCGTATCCACCGATGCGTCTTTTCTGGAAATGCTCGACGTGCTGAACGAAGAATTGATTTCAAAAGGGGATGACCCCATTGCCTTTGATCACGACTGTCGCGAAGGAATTTGCGGCAGCTGTGGTTTCATGATCAATGGCGAGGCCCATGGACCACAGCGCTCGACAACCGTTTGTCAGCTGCATATGCGAAATTTCAAGGACGGCGAAACCTTAACGCTCGAGCCTTGGCGCGCCTCTTCTTTTCCGATGATTAAGGATTTGATGGTGGATCGCACGGCTTTTGATCGCATCATCACCTCAGGTGGTTACATCACCACCAATGCGGGAAATGCGCCCGACGCGAACTCGATTCTTGTCCCGAAACCTTTTGCAGATGAAGCGATGTCTTCTGCCACCTGTATTGGTTGCGGCGCCTGCGTCGCTTCCTGTAAAAATGCTTCCGCGGCCTTGTTCACTTCGGCGAAGGTTTCGCACTTAGCCCTGCTCCCACAAGGAGCCGTTGAAAAAGATAAACGGGCTTTAAAAATGGTGGCACAAATGGACGCAGAAGGCTTTGGTTCCTGCACCAGCACCGGCGCTTGCGAAGCGGCTTGTCCCAAAGATATCAACCTTACGAATATCGCACGCATGAATCGCGAATATTTCAGCGCAACGATCTCGAAAAAACCGGAGCACAGCGCCGGCGACGGAATGTAAGCGCGTAACGACGCGGCCCGCTTAACCGAAAAATCTAGCGAAGATGTCTCACCTCGAGACATCTTGAATTTTCATCCTCGATTTTCATCAAGTTCATTCATCAAAGACCGAAACACTCTTGTGGCGGAGGCAACTGATGAAAAAGCTGGGCGATTGGATGAAAGAGGCTGGATTTTCCACAAAGGCTTCTCAAGGGACAAAGGAAGCCTATATCAAGCACTTGATCCGCGTTTCGCAAGGGACCTTCATTGCAACTCCCTCTGAAAAAAACGAAATTGCGAAGAGCGCTCCCCGCGTGCGCGCTCTTAAGCCCGAACAGCTGAGCTTTGATTTTTCGTCAGATCCGTCTTTTGAATCTGCAAATGCGAAAGACTTCGCCCCGCAAAAAAATAAAAAAACGTCTTAGGCCTTTAAAGTAAAAGTCTCCTTAGTAAAAAGAAAGACCAAGGTCTAGGCGTGCGCTAGACGATCGTCTTAATTTTTTAGCTCTACAAAGCCTCTCCGAAAAATTCCTATCCTGAAGACCAGGCCCTGGTACCATTTTGGAACTATATATTAGTTGAAATTAAAGGCACCAAATTCGGACCACGGAGGGATAGAATGAAGGGGTTGTTAAAAAGCATTTCTTATTTATTATGTGCGGGGCTGGTTCTTGCCGGGCTGAACGCCGCGGCTCGAACGGAACCTGAGGCTGTTCCCGGCGAATTCGTTATCAAACTTAAAGATCAGTACACTCTGACCAGCAATAAATCCTCTCTAAATCTGCTGGCACAACAACTGGGTGCGGTTATTAAAACAACAATCCCCAGCCAAAATATTGTTGTGATCAAGCGACCTGTTTTTGAATTGAGAGCGTCCGTTGTCAAAATAATTTCGAATCAAGCGATGGTTGAAACGGTTGAGCCCAATTATATTTACCGCATTAATAAAGCGCCGAATGATCCCCTTTATCCGCAGCTATGGGGAATGAATAACACCGGCCAAAAGGATTCCGAAGCTCATGTTGGAGCAGCAGGTGTCGATATCGGGGTACAGGCGGCTTGGGATATCGAAACGGGCTCAAAAAATGTTCTGGTCGCGGTGATTGATACCGGGATTCTTTATGACAGTCCTGAGTTGAAAGACAATGTTTGGACAAATGAAGCTGAAGCGAACGGTAAGACCGGCGTTGATGACGACAGCAATGGATTCATTGATGATATCCATGGATACAACTTCGTCAACAACACAGGTGATCCGCTCGATGATCACGGACACGGATCGCATTGTTCGGGCACGATCGGTGCGAAAGGCAACGACGGCGCAGGCCTTGTCGGCATCAACTGGAATGTTCGCATCATGGGCATCAAGTTTCTGGATAAGGATGGATCAGGATCTTTGGACAATGCTTTGAAGGCGATTGATTATGCGACCAAAATGGGGGCAAAGATCATGTCCAACTCGTGGGGCGGAGCGGGCGGTTCGGATACTCTGAAGGCCGCCATTGATCGATCGAACGCGGCAGGCGCTCTCTTTGTCGTTGCCGCAGGAAATGATGGAACGAACAATGATTCGACCCCAAGTTATCCGGGTTCATACGATACTCCGAATATCCTCACCGTCGCGGCGGTGGATAATCAAGGGGCTCTTGCTTCTTTTTCCAATGTGGGCAGAAACTCGGTTCACGTTGCGGCGCCGGGAGTCAATATTTTATCTGTGACCACGGCAGGCTTCGAGTCTTGGTCAGGAACCTCGATGGCGACCCCTCACGTGAGCGGGATCGCCGCACTCTTAGCGGCTCACGAGCCCAACCTAACAAATTTGGAACTTAAAAATCGCATCATCGCGACGGCAAAACCTCTTCCCTCCCTGCGTGGGAAGGTTCGCAGTGGTGGGATGGCGAATGCCTTTACGGCGCTGACGAATGTGCAAGTTCCACCGGATGAAAATGATCCTGCCAATTGGCCGCAGTCTTTAGCGGTTAACATCTCATCGGCTCATCCCTACGCGGCGAACGCCGATGAAACCTACAATGTAAGCGTTCCCGGCGCGAAACAAATTTCAGTTTATTTTGCGAAGTTCTATACGGAAACCAAATTTGATACGGTGGCCATTTATGACTCCAAAGGGAACCTGGTTCAAACATTAAGCGGAATTAACGACGATACGTTCTCTGCCATCATCGATGGAGATTCGGCAAAAATTGTTTTCAAGGCGGATAACTCGATTGAGCGCGACGGCTTTGACATTACAAAAGTTTCTTATCGTTAAGGACAAGCGGACGAGAGGGGCCTGCACTCAAGTGGGCGTCTCTTTTTTCTGGGTGCGCTGAAAAAAATTTTCCATTTTCAAATTGATGTAATCTGGAAAATCCAATTGTGTGCAGTGCGAGCCGTAGGGAACAAGCAAGAATTCCGAATTTTTGATTTTATCCCGAAATTCATGCTGAAACTTTTGTGGGGTCACATTGTCTTTTTCTCCGGAAATAACGAGAGTGGGAGTGTGAATCTTAGGCAGAACGGCCTCGCCATCGTAATCCATAAGCTCCTGAAAGAGGTTAAGAAAAATATTGAGATCCATATGCGCTACCGCCCGCGCATAAACTTCGATGTCCTTGAATTGCGTCACTTTGATGTTGAAGCCACCGACGAGGCAAGCAAATTGAATGGCTAAAGGACTATCGATCGCCATTCTCCACAGAGTATTCCACAGGTCTGGTTGTTTTTCGTATTGAGCTTTTATGAAATAGAAAAAAGGCTCAATGATCTCGAGGCCAAACATGCCCTTGATCGGATTTTTCGAAAAGCCGTTGATGAAAGTCATCGACTTGAACAAATCGGGCTGCTGATCATAAAGCTCTAAAATAACGGGCGCGCCGAAACTGTGCCCGACAAAATGAGCCTGCTCAACTTCAAGAAACTGCAATAAGCCCGAAAGATCACGAGCCAAATCCTTCATGCGCAGATACTGCATATTGTGAACAGGGTAACTCTTGTGATGGCCGCGGATATCAAAGCAGATGACCTTGTACTTTTTAGAAAAATACTCGATCTGGTGATGCCAATGATTGATCAGGCAGGCGATGCCGTAAACCAGAACAAGGGGTTCGCCCTCGCCGCGCGTTTCGTAATAGATCGGGGTTCCATCGAAGCTTTCATAGTAACCTGCAGATTTGCTGACAATATCCATGAACTCTTCCTTTACCCGTAAGTGACTTTTAAAGCCGAGTTGCCGACCATGATGATATCACCTTCTGAAAGAGTTTCCTTTTGCACGGGCTTATTATTTAAGCGCACGAACCGATCTGACAAATTCTTTATCATGGCACCGGCCTCGAGGGGATGAATTTCGAAGGCAAGGGCCGGCGATTCGGGATCCATCAACTCCATATCAAGGGTGTTTGCACCGAAAAGCCGAGGACCATAGGCGAGGGTTAAGACCTCTCCGGTTTGAATCCCTTGCAGGAAGGTCAGCCGCAGAAGGGGCAGAAAAATTTTCCCAGCGTCAATGTGGGTTTCATTGCGGGACTTGGAATCGGAAAAGCTGTCCTTGAGGATTTCGCGCCACGTTACGACTCGGCCAAAGTCCTGGGCGTCTTCCTCTTGAACCTGCACAACTTTGCAGAGTGTGCGGCCGACCTCAAAAGTAACCCCTGAAAGCAGGGCAATTTTGCGAACACGCCGGCCACTGATGTAAAGCCCATTGGAAGAATCCAAATCGACGAGCATCAGCTGCCCTTTGGCATCCAATTCGACCTGAGCATGCAGGCTCGAAACCTTGGGATCGTTGATGATGATTCGGCCCGTGGTTCGACCCACTTGGGTACCGGCTTCCACTTTGTAGCGGGAGCCTTCGAGGGGACCAGAGACGATTTCGATAAAAGTAACCATTTCTAGAGTGTACGGCCTTATTAAGAGCCTTTCAAATACTCCCCTTGTGCTTAGTCTTTGGGCGTGCTAAACCGCTAGAACAATTTAAAAGTCATCCTTGTTTCCTCGATTGTCGGGGAAGCTTATAACCGAAGGGATTGAAATGGAACTGTCCAAGACGACCGTCAAAAGACCATATGAAGTTGTGGTTCTTGTTCATCCAGACGCTTCTTTAGAAGAACAAAAAGAGCTTTTTAAAAAAAATAAAGCGACTATTGAGGGCTTTAAAGGCTCTGTTCATTCTTTGGAAACCTGGGGGAAAAGAAACCTCGCGACTCAAATTGGCAAACTGAAAAAAGCGATCTTTTTTCATGCTACATTTGAAGCGGATACTCAAGCTATCCTCGAGCTTGAAAGAACAATGCGTATCAACGACAAAGTTCTTCGCTTTATGCACACTCGCTTAGATGAGCGAACGACACTTGCGAAATTCATGGAGTCCTTCAAAAAGGGTCTTTCTGAATCAGCCGCCCGCGAAAAAGAGCGCGAAGCTAAAATGCAAGCCCGCAAGGCCGCATTTGCAGCCGCTCGTGGCAGCGGTGGTGACCGTGGTGATCGTCCAGAGCGGGGCGAACGCGGAGATCGTGGTGACAGAGGCGACCGTGGTGATCGCGGCGACCGCTACGATAGAGACTAAAGATCATGACACCCAAAGCATCAACTCAAAAATTCATCACAATATCTTCGATCTCGATCGTATTGTCGATTTTGACGTTGGTGCTAGGTGCCCCTTGGATGCGCGTCTTGCGTAAATCCTACGGGCCGGTGGCCTACTGGCTGCTGGGAATAGGTGTGACGATTTTTTTCTGGTTTATTAAGGCCGAACCATTGGCCGTTTTCGTTGGCTCCGTTTGGGTGACTTTGGGCGTGTACGACGAATTCGAGCAAAGAGGTTTTGGCTGGTGGATTTCTGGGATTTTGAGTGTTTTGTCAGGGGCCATCCTCGCCGGATTAGGTGCGCTGCAAGTCTTCAGACTCAATGGAATTCAAAAAGTTGCGGATCTACAAAAGATTGTTGATGAATTTGCTCGCAGCATCGAATCTGCGAATCCAAATATCAAAATGGATACAAGTCTTTTGGTTCAACAGCTCCCCTCGGCCGTCATCATTCTTTTGATTTTGGCGCTGGGTTTAGGACTGATTTTTGAGAAAAGGGTTTTTTCATGGCTCAAGATGCCCCATGAGAAAATTGCTTCTCGACTCAATTTGTTGGAATTTCGCGTTCCTGATTTTATCATCTGGATCGTGATGAGCGCCTTCCTTCTAACAATGGTGAGTTTTGGCGTGAAGGCCATTGCCATCCTGGCGCTGAATATTGTGAACGTTGCAGTCGTTCTTTATTTTTTTCAGGGCGTGGCAGTGTTGGAAGTATTTCTGAGTTCTATTCGAGCGGGAACGCTGACGAGAATTCTGACGTACACAATTCTGATTGGACAGCTTTTCTTGTTGTTAAGTTTAGTTGGTCTGATCGATTACTGGGTTGATTTTCGACGACGCATTAAAAATCTCAAAGCGCGTGCGGCGGAAAACAGCTAAGACTGGAGAATACAAATGAAAGTTATTTTGCAAAAAGATGTGAAAGATGTGGGTCGTGTGGGTGAGCTTGTGAATGTTTCAGAAGGTTTCGCACGAAACTTTTTGTTCCCTCGCAAATTGGCCGCGGAAGCGACAGAAAAACGCGTGAAAGAGTATGATCACCTGAAGCGCGTAGCTGAAACGAAAAAGAAAAAAGCTTTGTCTGAGCGCCAAGAGATTTTGAATAAAATCAACGGCGTGACCGTGAAATTTAAATCCGCGGCGGGTGAAAGCGATAAACTTTTCGGAACTGTCACCACTTCAGATATTTCAAAAGAGCTGCAAAAAGCAGGCTTTTCTATTGATCGCCGTGACATTCACGTGTCTGAGCCAATTAAGGTTTTGGGTCAGCATAAGGCGACAATTCGCTATGCAGAAGGTATGGAAGCGCAAATTCATATCTCTGTTGAGCGCGCGTAGTTTTTAGCCTTGTCCAAACAAGTGAAAGGGTGTTTTCTTAAGAAAGCGCCCTTTTTTATTTTTTTAGAGCTTAAAGCTATATTAAATAGGCTTGTGGACGATGAGATCATCGCTCGTTGAGCCTACCCGCTCCTTCTCAATTTGATATGCCCTTGACCTCAAGTTATAGTCCAGTTCTTCCGTAAAGTCTTATCATGGAAGAAATAAAAGTGGATAGAAAATTGCCCTGAGGAAGATATAAGAGCTATCATTTTTTTCTTGGGCACTCCTGCTGCTTATTCCTTTCCTTTTTAAAAACTGTGGTGAAATGGTTCCTCTGATCCAGGAAAGAGGCACTCTTGACGCCGCCGCTCTTCGTGCCTGTATTGATCTTTCAAGCCTGTCAGCCGCCTAGTTTTTCCGGACTGTCGACCGAGTCAGAGACGACAACAACCTCGGGAAAGGGCATTCTTTATGACGGCATTGTTGCACGCTATCCTCTTAATATAGCCAATCCCTGCACCGACGCTCGGCCTTCAGCTGAAATCGAAATAGGCCAATTGCCAATGCTCGTCCGTCACTCTTGCGTTGATCTCGACACTCCTGTCTGGTTGCTTAAAATCTCTCGCTATGCGGATCGAATGGCATATTGTGAGACATATTTTTGAAAAATTTTATTTGTTTAGATCGTTGGTCTTTCGGGCCAGATTTGCCTGGCTATTTGATCTTAATAGAAATTATAATGTTGGTGAAGGAATGGGGTGGAAAATGCTCTTTCAAATTTGCGAATTTTTTACGATTTTCCTATGCTCGTTCATGGCATGCGCTTGCGCCCATGAGCGGGCGAATTTGCTTTTATCATTATGGGTTAATACATCGATCCGTGGGGAAACTATGAAACGTTTCAATTTGTACATCGCTGCTGTCGCGCTTTCTGCGTTTGGATCGATCAGTTTGGCGGCCGCAGATACCGGTTTCGTGACAGGTCAAGTGCTCGGAGCTTTGCGCGGCAATTACACCGGTCAGATCGGTCTGCGTTTCACGGTCGGAAAATCTCCCGTTACATTGACGGGACTCGGCCGCTGGGTGCTTTCTGGAAACTCTAGCGCGCATACGCTGACCCTGGTCAGGGAATCGGATCTCTCAATTTTGGGTTCGGTTTCCGTTCCCACTTTGGGAGCCACGGCGGGAGCGTTTAAATATGTGAGTCTTGCGTCGCCTGTCACGCTCGCGGCCAATACGACCTACTACATCATGAGCAGTGAACGTTCGGGGGCGGATCTCTGGTACAATGACGAAGGTACAGTGGTAACCACCACCGCCGTTGCCACCGTCAATAACAGCGAGTGGAACGACGGCAGTGGATATCATGGCAATATCGGCGGTGCGCATAGCTATGTGCCGGTGAGTTTTACTTATTCGATCAATGCCGCCGCGCCCGTTCCGTCAGTGAAGCTCTCAGCATCTCCAGCATCGATAACCAATGGGACCTCATCGACTTTGACATGGTCCTCGACCAATGCCACTTCGTGCATGGGAAGTGGCTTCATGACTTCGGCTACTTCAGGTAGCGCTATGGTTGCTCCGAACGTAAAGCAGATTTATACATTCACCTGCACCGGCCCGGGCGGGACGGCATCCGCATCTACGACTGTTACAGTCAATCCAGCGGGTCAGTCGCTCCCGTTCGGCACTCCTTGCCCTGCTGGTGGAGCATGCTCGTACATAGGTGCCCCTCAATACACCCAGGAAACCATCACCTGCTCCGGCGGAGGGGTGATGACGGTGGCCAGCGCATCTTTTGGTGCGCCTCAAGGATCCGAATCATGTTTGAGTTACGCCCAATCGATGTGCAATGGCAAACCTTCTTGCTCGTTCTCATTCTTCGGCAATTGCGGTCCGGACCCCGCTCCTGGCTTTGCTAAAACCGGGAACATCTCCGTTACTTGTTCCTCCTCCACGACAGCCTCTCCGAGCGGCACGACTATTCCGCCTGCTGGCCAAATTGTCGATTCCAGACTAGGCAAATGGACTTTAAATAATGGCGCTGTTTATTTGAACGGAAGCGCCGCTTCGTACTCAGCCAATGTTGTGCTCATCCTTTATTATTCCAATACCATCTACCATTCAAACTCGTCGGGTGGTTGGTGGAGCTGGACGGGCAGCGCTTGGAGTCAGGTCGGCGGTGACCCTCGTAAAGCAAGTTTTTACCATAGCGTGGCCGCCAGTGGAACCAATGTCTCCATCAGCCCGATTGCGACCCAAAGCGTTCCATCGGGCGCCCGCCAGACGTATGTGGTGACGCCGAATCCCGGATATTTGGTTTCGGGCAAAGTCGCAGGCACTTGCCCCGCCGGAACATGGAGCGGCAGCTCCTACGCGACGGGCGCGATAACCGGCAACTGCTCGCTCTCTTTCTCGGCATCGTTAAATTCAAATAGTTTGATTCCGCCCCAGGCCGCGGCAGCTGGTTACAATGTGAATACATTTAACAGCACGTTCACTGCCGCGCAAATAGACATGGGCGTGACCGGGAACGCCGGCTACCAGTGGTATATCTTCAACTGGAACGTCAATCCAAACGCGAACGGGATCACGCGAGACGGCGGCGGGTTGCATTTCGGGCCATCTATTCAGAACACCGGTTATCAAGCCAATGTGTCCACGTTTTATGGACTCAGTAACGGCGCTTGGCACGGAACGGCTTTCGGAGGTGGGGGTTACTTCGAAGCCATTATCAATTTCAACGCTTCCGCGATAAAAACCCAAAATGGTTGGCCATCGTTTTGGTCCATGGCGCTCGAAAATGTGGCCGTCGGCCGGGCGAATGTCCTGTCCGCCCAATGGATCGGGCAGGCTGCGGGGTATAAACACTACACGGAAGTTGATTTTTTCGAATATATCAATAACGGCAATACGAACTCATACTATGGAACGGTTCACGATGATTGGGGCATATACAATGTCACGTGCCCGGGCTGGTGCAGCGTGCAAAATGGCAACAACCAGATTGTTGTTCCCTCGGCGACCAATTGGAGCGCCAATCACAGGGTGGGGACGCTTTGGGTTCCCGCGACCCCGACCACGGACGGTTACATAGCAAATTATTTTGATGGCGCCCTGACCACTAAAATTTCATGGAAACAGTATGCGAATCAATCTCCGTCGCCGGCGGGCGCTCCTTGGGAATTCGGCGTTACAGACAAAAATCATTTAGTGTTGTTCTTGGGGACGGGAACAGGGCAGGAGTTCAACATCTTATCAGTGAATGTATGGCAAACGTCCGCCGCGAATAACATAAGTCAATAAGTGGGGAGCGAGGTTCATCCATGTGTTAAGATCGCTGCCACGCAAGAGCTGATCCTTTGAGGGCCTTTGGCGAAAAGTCGCTTCCTACAAAACCATTCGTGGGTCGCATGGACGATGGTCGGCTTCTTAGCGAGCGTCCATTCGATCAGGCGAAAGCGCGATCCTTTGATAACGTCAAAACACTGTAATCGCTGACGACGCGGTCGATGCAACTGACGCCTGTCAGCGGAAGATTGCAATTGGTGAAAAGTTTGGATATCCCGTCTTTATCAACGTGTTGCATGGCGAAGCTGTTAGCGCTTGAAAAAACGAAGCGCCTTTGAAGGCCGTGACTATTTGCTTGCCGGCGTTGGTTAAATCGGAATCGACCTCGTTATCGAGGAGAAACGGCCCCAGGCTGAAAAGTCCGTTTTCACTTGCAGCATAACGCCGAGTGAAACGGGAATGTCATTCGCGACAAGGGTCGTTATGCCGATGCCGAGATTCAGACAAAAACCGGGGCGGACGTCACGGGCGATTCGGTGAGCGATTTATTCTTTGCTCAGCGGTATTGGTCAAAATCCTTTGGGTTGATGTGATTCAACTTGCAAGTTTCAACAAGTGAAAAAAGCACCGCCGCCGTTTTGGCCCCTCGCTCAGAATGAGTGTCGTACCAAGTTTTTCTGCAAACAACGTGGCTTCGCCAAAGCCGCTCTTGTGCATTGTTGTCAATGCTGACTTCGACATCTGTCAGAAAAAGAGTGAGCCCAATAGAGTTTTCTAAAAAATAATTCAGCGCCGTCTTATATTTACCCTTGGGGTAACTTGAAATTTCTTGATTCAACTCATCCACAACTTTCCAAAATTTCTCGTCCCAAAGTTCTCAACATGTTAGAGGGGCTGACCTGACTAAGTTTGGCAGTCCGGTACTAAAAGAACGACAGTCGGAAGAACCCTCTACACCCAAGAGGCTTTGGAATGGTTTTGAGAGCGCTCCTGCCGAAGCGAGGGCTTATTTGAGCAAGGCCTATGTCTTAGAGGGGGCTCTGAAAAGCCTCAGGCCTGCATTTTATAGGCGCTTTGAGCTTCGAGCAAAACCAGCTGAAGATACTCAGCCATCACTTCACGCAAATCATCCAAAGACATTGTTTCCATATCTTTGCCGTTGCGATCCAGAAGGGCGCATAGCTCTGGTGCGACTGTGTCTTCGGGCAGACCTGTTGAAGAAACGACAAACTTAAAAAGTTCATTCCCCATATAGCCTCCGTGCTGTCATAGGTTCTTTCCTGTGGACAGTCCCATTGAAGCAGTCGGTTAATTTGAATTCAATTTAAAGTCTGGAGAAGGCGCTGAATTGGGCTTAGGTCAAGCAAAACAGCTATGCGCCAAATTATCGCTTTAGCGAAACTAAGGTAAGGACCTCAGCTTCACGTAGCCCACCCGACATGAGTTCCTTTTCTAAGGCGGTTGGAATTTGGTCAACATCGGTGAAAATCCACTGACTATTTTTATCAAACGCTCGAAGTATAAAAATTCTTTGTTCATTGCCTTCATCAGCGACTTTAGCCATTTTCACCAGCCTCATCTTTAAAAACAAAAGACATTCCTTCTGCTCTCAATCCCTTACCGATGAAGGCGTACCGAGATATAAATTTTTTGCAGTTTTCGCTCATAACGTTAGCATAATAGTCGTAAAAAGAAGTTTCATTCAAAAACTCAACGGTGACGCTGTTGAATTCAATGTCGACGGTTTTCACTCGACTCACGCCGGTTTTAAAAGTGATGACTGAATTTCCACCGACCAAGATGGGATTCACTGAGCATTGACATCAAAGGAGACCGTTTTATACTAATGCGGAAGATCTGTCGCCTGATACATCGTAAGGCTTCTGCCCCCTCGATATCAGGAAAACATTTTTCAGGTGCTGCAACAAGGTAGGGGTTGGTGTTATTGCCCTGAATAATTTTATTGAATTCCGCCTGTGCTTATCCACATGAGGTAAGACAAAGTAAAATAAGCACACGTAATTTTTCAAGAAAGTCCTCCTGACCTCAGTCCAGGTTCCTCTCGTCAGAGTTCTATAGAAGCTTAAATCCCCTAAAAGTGATGAAGGTTTGAGCTGAGAGTCAACAGACCCTCAATTTTTAGGTTTATGTGAGAAGTCCTTCCCCCAGCTCTTGGCATGAGGCAGGCAGGCATAGAGAAACGGCAGGAGGAGCCGGCGGGGAACGATACGTCGAATGTAATAGAAGACTTTTGCATCCAGTGTGGCCGGGATCCACAGGGGAGGATGCCTGCGCTGGATGGTTTTCAATACGATCAAGGCGATGCTTTCGGGAGTGGTCAATGACCACCTCATCAAACGCTCCACGAAGGGAATCATATTTTTATAAAAGTCTCCGTAAGGACCCGAGTAGCTTCGATCGGGATGAGAATAATAGGAATAATAAACATTGCGAAAAGAGTTGGAATGAATGAAGCCTGGCTGAATCAAGCAGACATCAATTCCGAAGGGCCGTGTTTCGTACCACAGAGCCTCGCTTGCGCCCTCGAGGGCGTACTTTGAGGCGGAGTAGGCCGCCATGGTCGGCATCGCGAGCATTCCGCTGACCGAAGAAATATTGATGATTTTACCTCGCCCCCGCTCCCGCATATAGGGCAGGACAAGCCGGATGAGGCCCATGGGACCCAAATAATTCGTCGACAGCTGAAGGGTTTCGTCTTTTTCGGTCATATGTTCGATCACGGACCGATAAGAGATACCAGCATTATTGATTAGAACGTCGATGGATTTCCAGAGGGTGCGGATTTCAAAAACCAAAGCCTCTCTTTCGTATTCGCTTGTCACATCGAGCGAGCGCACGAGAAAACGATCACTTTCTTGAAAGAGGCCTCTTAATTTTTCGACATTTTTTTCCCGAGCGGTGATCACGACACGGTATTTTTGCTGCTGATAAAGCAACTGGGCGATGGCGAGGCCTAGACCTGAGGCGGTCCCCGTCACCAAAATAACGGGCTTATAATGTTCAGAAGAAAGCTTCGTTCCGCTGAGGATTTCCATTCCCTTAGTGTAAGACCAATTCAAACAGAGATTGAATTAAATTCTTTCAATTTAAAGAAGATCACTGGCTTTTAGAGCGTGTTTAAGAAGTGTTGAGTCGAGAAAGTCGTCGTAGCATGAGGTGTGTCATCGCTGCGTAGATCATCGCTTCGCTGGTATCC
>WBZN01000037.1_pt1 | contig 218705 bp, 213 predicted proteins | sample 5204281 | NCBI WGS metagenome assembly WBZN01 (sample SAMN12344347, study PRJNA552823) | activated sludge metagenome | biome: Activated sludge suspended growth; feature: Nitrification reactor; material: Wastewater; isolation source: activated sludge from nitrification reactor of wastewater...
CGATTCGCCAACCCCTCGTTCCGCGAGCAGGTCCTCCCCGAGCTCGCACCCCGCGTCGGCCTGCTCGTCGTCGACGAGGTCCACTGCATCAGCGACTGGGGCCACGACTTCCGCCCCGACTACCGCCGCATCGGCCGCATGCTCGACCTCCTCCCCGCCGGCGTGCCCGTCCTCGGCACCACCGCAACCGCGAACGACCGCGTCGTCGCCGACGTGCAGGCCCAGTTCGGCGACGGCCTGCTCACCCTGCGCGGCCCGCTGGCGCGCCAGAGCCTCGTCCTCGACACCCTGGGCATGCCGAGCCAGCCCGACCGCCTCGCCTGGATGGCGACCGTCATCCCGACCCTGCCCGGCACTGGGATCGTCTACTGCCTCACCGTCGCCGACACCGAGCGCGTCGCCGGCTGGCTCAGCGCCAACGGCATCGAGGCCGCCGCCTACAGCGGCGAGACCGACCCGGAGCTGCGCATCCAGCTCGAGGAGCGACTCCTGCGCAACGAGCTGAAGGTGCTCGTCGCCACCTCCGCGCTCGGCATGGGCTACGACAAGCCCGACCTCGCCTTCGTGATCCACTACCAGTCGCCGGGATCGCCGATCGCCTACTACCAGCAGGTCGGTCGCGCCGGACGCGCGCTCGACGTCGCGCACGGCATCCTGCTCAGCGGCCACGAGGACCGCGACATCCAGGACTACTTCATCCGCACCGCGTTCCCGTCGCGCGAGCAGGCCGAGGCCGTCGTCGACCTGCTCGCCGAGCGCCAGGACTGGACCACGCTGCGCGAGCTCGAGGAAGCGGTGAACCTCGGCCGCGGCCGGCTCACCGGCATGCTCAAGGTCCTCGAGGTCGAGGGCGCGGTCGAGAAGGACGGCGCCAAGTACCGGCGCACCCTCGCCCCGTGGACCTACCCGCAGGAGCACATCGACCACGTCACCCAGCTGCGTCGCGCCGAGCAGGCGATCATGCGCGACTACCTGGACAGCGACACGTGTCTGATGGAGCTGCTCGGCCGTGCGCTCGACGACCCGAACGCCGCGCCGTGCGGACGCTGCGGTCGCTGCACCGGCACCACCATGGCCGTCGCGCTCGACCGCGCCCTCGTCGTCCGGGCCCAGGAGTACCTGCGGCGCGAGCCACTCGCCATCGACCCCCGCAAGCGCGACGCCGAGAACCGCAAGATCCCCGACGACCGCGTGCTCGAGCCCGGCCGCGCGCTGTGCTCGTGGGGCGACGGCGGCTGGGGTGGCCTGGTCCGCGACGGGAAGGCCGACGGGAAGCTCTCCGACGAGCTCGTCGCCGCGACCGTCCGCATGATCCGCCAGTGGGCGCCCGAGCCGCGCCCGGCCTGGGTCACATGCGTGCCGTCGCTACGTTCGCCCGACCTCGTCGCGTCGTTCGCCGAGCGCCTCGCGCACGAGCTGCGGCTCCCGTTCTCGGCCGCGGTGGAGAAGACCCGGGAGACCACGCCGCAGACCGAGATGCAGAACAGCTCCCAGCAGTGGCGCAACCTCGACGGCGCGTTCGCGGTGCCCGGGTCGGTGCCCGACGGCCCCGTCCTCCTTGTCGACGACACCGTCGACTCCCGCTGGACGCTCACTGTCGTCGGCGGACTCCTGCGCGACGCCGGCAGCGGCCCGGTCCTTCCCGTGGCCCTCGCCCGGTCCTCCGGGGACTGACGTGGCCCGCCGCGACGGGGACTCGCTCGCCGCGATCCTCCTGACCACCCGCCTCGTCGACTCCCCCGCCCCGCCCCTCGGCGCCTCCGAGTTCTGGCGCCTGTGCAACGCGGTCCCCGACCCGGGCCGGCTCCTCGGTCTCGACCGCGCCGAGCTGGACGGCCTCCTCGCCGACACCGGGTTCGACGCGGCGCGTATCCACGCGCTGCTCGACCGGGCGACCGTCGTCGCGCTCGCGCTGGAGCGGCTCGAGACGTCGGGCATCACGGTCGTCTCCGTCGTCGACGCCGGCTATCCGCGAGTGCTGACGGACCGGCTCGGGCTGCGCGCGCCCGCGGTGCTCCACGTGGTGGGCGACCCTGCGCTGATGGCCCGCGACCTTCTCGGGATCGTCGGCGCGTCCGAGGTCGGTGAGGACACCGCGCGCGATGCCGCCGCCGCGGCCGTCCGCCACGGGTGGGGCGTCGTGAACGGAGGCGTGCGCGGCATCGATCGGATCACGCTGACGGCCGCAACCGAGGCAGGCGGGTGCGCGGTCGTGATGCTCGCCGACGCGTTGGCGCGCGTCATCGAGGAACCGGACCTGCGCCGACTCGTCGCGAAGGGACAGCTCTGCCTCGCGTCGCCGTTCGCGCCGACCGCGCGGTTCACCGCGACGAACGCAGTCGCCCGCGCCAAGCTGCTCCACGCGCTCGCGCGACGGACGTTGGTGCTCCCCGCCGAACCGGATGACGACGAGACGTGGGCCGGCGCGATCGAGGCGCTCGAGCTCGGAATCCCCGTCGACGTCTGGACCGGCCCCGGTGCCGGACCCGGCACCGAGAAGCTCGTCGACCTCGGCGGCCGGGCGATCACCGACCTGGACGAGCTCTTCACCGCGCCACCCGGCGGCGACGACCGGTAGCCCGTCCGCGCAACTCGGGACTTCCGTACCCGGACCTCGGCGCCCGCGCTTCGTACCGTCGACGTACCGATTGGGGCCGGAACGAGACAGTGGCCCCGAGGGGGTGAACGTCATGTCGTCGACCGAGACCGACGTCAGGACCGAGGCCCGGAAGCGCCTGCAGAAGCAGCGCGACTTCACCGCGCACCTCGTCGCCTACGTCGTCGTGAACGCGATGCTGATCGGCATCTGGGCCGTGACCGGGGCCGGGTACTTCTGGCCGATCTGGGTGTTGCTCGGCTGGGGTGTCGGCCTGGTGCTCAACGCCTGGGACGTCTACTTCCGCCGTCCGATCACCGAGGCCGATGTCGACCGGGCCGTCGCCCGGGACCGGGAGCGCGAGACCGGGACGTGACCGGATGCGTTGACCGCAGCCGCCGCCCGCGGCGCGCGTGATCAGACCGGCGTCGGCGTGACCTCGAACCGGCCGAGGCCGTAGTCGCCCTTGATCGTGGTGCGGTGCATCGCCCGGGAGCACGACGGCGGCATGCCCGACACCGCGTGCAGCACCCGCCAGTTGTCCCAGATGAGCATGTCGGTGGGCGACCACTCGTGGAAGTAGCAGAGGTCGGGCGCGCGGGCGAAGATCTCGTCGCACACGGCCATGAGCAGCGCCTCGCCGTCGGGGTCCTCGTGACCGACGAGCCCCTTCGCCATCCACGGCGACACGTGCAGCACCTTCTCCCCCGTCGTACGCGTCCACACCGCCGGGTGCAGCGCACGCGGCCGGTCGGCGAACTCGGCCATCACCGCGGCCGCCTCGCGCGACGGCTCGACCTCCTCGAGCCCCGCCGGCCGGCCGTAGTGGAGGTTGTCAAGGATCACGTCCATCGCGTACGCGACCGTCTCGGGCTCGATCCGGTCGCGCAGGTCGCGCGGGAACGCCTCGTAGAGCGCGATCCCGTCGACGAAGCCGGTGCGGCCGCCCTCGGGCGGGGTCTCCACCGAGCGCAGCACGCCGGCCCGGTTGAGCTCGTCGTTGTAGCAGTGGTCGAAGTGCCACGGGAGCCACTGCGAGAGCTCGACGCCGTCGAGGCGCACCTTCCCCGGCTGGTCCGGCTCGTGCCGGATCTCGATGACTCCCACCTCACCGCCGGCGCGCGGCGTCGCCTGGCTCGGGTGGTCCTTCAGCGGCCCGAACACCGTGCTGATCGCGACCTGCATCGCCGGGCTCGGCTCGACGTCGGTGAACACGAGCAGTCCGTACCGCTCGAACAACGCGTTGAGCTCGGCGCGCACCGCGTCGTCGGCACAGGCCTCGCGCGTGAGGCCCCCGACACGTGCGCCGAAGGTGAGGTCGGGCCGGATCTCCTCGACGGTCAGGCTCACGGTCGACCTCCTCCGGTCGGTGCGACGGTGCGGTCCGCCCATTCCAGCAGCTGCGGCACGAGCAGGGGCCAGCGCACGAACAGGGAACCGGTCTCGGCGATCGCCGCCCGGCGCTCGTTCCACTCGGCGTCGCCCCACGGCGGCTCGACCAGCTCGGCGCCCGGGAGCCCGGCCGCGACCGCCTCGGACGTCGCGCGCGTGTGCGAGAGGTCGGACGCGCCGCTGCGGAACACCAGGATCGGGACACCGGCGAGGCGGGCGACGTCGGCGTCGTCGAGGCCGGGCACGAGCGAGTCGTCGCACGGGCAGTAGGCGACGGCCCAGCGGTCCATGACCGCGAGGAACTCGGTCCGGTCCGTCGCCAGGATGCGCTCCCGGTTGCGGGGGTTGGCCGCCTGCACCTGCTGCCACTGGTCGAGCGCGGCCACCGCCTCCATCCCGCCGTCCCACGCGGCCTCGGCCGAGGGCATGCAGTAGTAGGTGGCGAGCTGCAGCAAGCCGGGCACGCCGCCGCTGATCCACCACATCGCCAGGCCCGCGGTCACGTCGGGGAAGCGGGCGGCGGTGAGCAGCGAGACGCGCGCCCCGCCCGAGCCGCCGGCGATCACCGCCGGCCCGAGGTCGAGGTGCCGGAGCAGCGCGCCGAGCGCCTCGGCCTGGACCTCGGACTCCGAGCGGCCGCGGAACACGACCGACGACGCGCCGCAGTTGGGCCGGTCCCAGAGCAGCACCCGCCGGCCCGTCGCGGCGATGTCCGCCGCCATCTCCGGGAGGCCGCCGACCTCCTTGGTGAAGCGGCCGCCGGGCGTGAGCACCCACAGCGGCCCCGTGTCGCCGACGAGGTCGTAGGCGATCTCGATCCCGTCCAACTCCACGACCGGCATGCGCGTCCCCCCATTGGGCCGGACCGTGGCTACCACCGGGAGCCCGGCCCCGCAACGGAGCGCGCGGCGGGTCGCACCCGTCGCTAGGGTCGCCGCCGGGGCTCGGGACGAGGGGGTGGGAGATGCGACGCAACTCCGGACGGTGGCTGGCCGTCACGGCAGTGGTACTCATCGGCGCCGCGACGCCGGTCGTGACCGCGACCGCGGCGGCGGCCGCGGCGGGCCCGGCGATCGCGGTGTACCCGACGACACCGCTCGCCGACGGGCAGCGGGTGACGGTGCTCGGCCGCGGGTTCGACCCGGCCCGGCCGGTGACCGTGCAGGAGTGCACCGGTGAGAGCTACGGCTGCGTCGACCGTCCGTTCACCGGCTCGGTGCACGCCGACGGGTGGGTCCTCCTCCGAACGCGGGTCGAGCGTGCGCTCCCCTACGACGGCGGACCCAACGACTGCGCCGTGTACCACTGCGGCCTCCAGGTCTCGCAGCCGAACGGGCCCACGGCGTTCACCGGGTTGCACTTCGCGCCCGGCCGCGTGACGGTCACGCCGGACACGGGTGTCCGCGAGGGGCAGACCGTGACCGTCGTCGGGACCAATCTCGTCCCCGGGCAGACGGTGGGCCTCGGCGAGTGCCAGGAGTACGCGCTGCTCTGCACCGAGCGCCTCGACGCGGCCGGCCCGACCGTCGTCGGCCCCGACGGCACCGTGCGCCTGCGGACCCGGCCGACCCGCTTCCTGCCCGACTACATGGACCGCGACGAGCTGTACGACTGCGCGGTCTCCGCCTGCTTCATCGGGATCAACCTCTACTCCAACGTCTGGGAGGATGGGTACGAGACCGTCGCATGGGCCCAGGTCCCGTTCGCCCCGATCCCGAAGGTCGGCGCAGCGCCGGAGGCGACCTACGAGGGCACCACCGGGACCACGCCCGTGAGGGTGAAGTTCACGGACGCGGTCGGATCGACGGTGCCACGGACGGTGCAGTACCGGACGCTCCCCGGCACCGCCGGGCCGGACGACTTCGTCCCGGTGACCGGCACCGTCGTGGTGCCCGCCGGCGCGACGAGCGGCGAGGTCACCGTGTCCGGGGCGACACCGTGCCCGAGCCGGACGAGCACTTCTTCGTCGAGTTCCGCGAACTCTCACCGGCACGGAGCGGGCCGACCGTCGTCCCGGTGGTGATCACCAACGACGACGTCGGGCTCGCCGCCACCCTCACCGGCGGGGTCACCGCCGACCTCGACCACTCGGGCTCCCACACCGTCGGCGACGAGGTCACGTGGACCGCGACGGTCACCGACGCGCGTGCGGTCCCGGCCGCCCACGACGTGGCGTTCACCCTCTGGCTCTGCCCGCCGGGCGGGATCCTCCCGCCGGCCTGGACCGCGACCAGCTGGACCGCGACCCGAGGCACCGCGGCACTGGTCACCGGTCCGGACGGCTGCCCCGGGATCCGCACGACGATCGCGACGCTGGCCACGGGCGAGTCCGCGACGTTGACCGTGAAGTCCGCGCTGCGCCTGGTGCCACCGGTGACCGTCCCGGCCGCGATCGCCTATTCGGAGTTCTCGAGCCGCGACGCCGGGGACGGCGGCAGCGGCTTCGTCATCGTGAACTAGGCGCGCAGTGCGCGCATCCGGTCAGTCGTCGTCGACGATGATCCCGACCCCGAGACCGAAGAAGTGCGTGTCGAGCTGGGCGCCGGTCGGGCTGGAGAACTGCACGAGGATCCACTCGCCGATGTAGGCGGGGGGTTCCTTGACCGTGTCGCCCTTCACCGTGACCGGCACCGTCTTCGACGTCTGGCCCGGGTTGAACGTCAGCGTGCCCGAGGTCGGGACGTAGTCGACGTTCGCGGTCGCGATCCCGGCGCCGCCGGTGTCGACGGTCGCGTAGTGCACCGTGACCGTGGTGGTGGGTGCGTACGACAGCGTGACCGGGACGTTCACCGTGGTCGTCCCCACGTTGCCCTCCGTGACGCCGGCGACGCCGGGCGAGACGAACGGCGGTCCGGACGGCACCCCGACCGAGTGCGAGACCGACGTCGCGCCGGCCGCGTTGAACACCGCGAGCTGCACGGTGAACGTGCCCGAGTTCGGGAACTTGTGCGCCGGGTTCGGCAGCGTGCTCGTCGTCCCGTCGCCGAAGTTCCAGATGAACGTCGTGGCGGGACTGGTCGCCACGGGCTTCGGTGTCCCGGTGCTCGTGAACTGCACCGTCAGCGCGTCAGGGGTCCCGGCCCACGTGAACGCCGGCGCCGGCTTGACCGCGCCGCTCAGCGTGTAGACGTCGATCGGGTGGTCGCCACTCGCCCGCTCGTCGTAGCCGTCGGAGACGTAGAGCGTGTCGCCGATGACCGCGAGGTCACGGGCGTCGATCATCCCGTCGTCGTCGACGTTGCCACCGGCCACCCCGACGTTCTTCAGCGGGAACGACCAGCCCGCGGCCTTGGTGAAGGTGCCGCCCGAGACCGTGTACTTCGTGATCGTCGAGTCCGACGTCGCGGTCGTCCGGCCGGACGCCGTGTTGAAGGTGGCGGTAGTGACCAGCGCGGTCGACGCGTCGGTGAACGCGATGCCGACGATGTCCGACGGCAGGCCCGGGAGCGACGTCTCGGCACCGAGCACGTTGGTCCCGAAGTTGTAGGTCCGGATCGTCGAACCGTGGCCGAAGTAGAGCCCGACGCCGGGCCGCCAGCCCGCCGCCGTGGGGTCGACGTCGGCGGGGAGGGCCTGCCAGTTGACCGGCACGAAGTGGCCGAAGACACGTGCCAGCTTCCACACGGTCGGGTTGAACGGGTACCCGGCCGGGAGCCCCGCGGTGCAGCAGGTCCCCGACGTCACGTACAGCACGTCGTTGGTCGAGTCGTAGACGACCGACTCGAAGTCGTCGGTGCGGCTCCGGCACTCGTTGGCGGCGGTGTCACCCGGGATGAAGGGATTGAGCGCCTGCCCGCAGGTCTTGTTCGTGCCGATCTGCTTGGCCGCGGTGAAGTCGGTGGTCGCGATGCTCCCGCGCAGCTGGCTCTTGTACGCCCCGTTCGTCGGGTTGATCTCCCAGATCGCGTCGCGGTTGTCGTCGGCCACCCACATCGAGTTGTCCTTCGACACGTACGCGAGCCCTTCGATGTCGCTGGCGTTCGCCGGTGCGCCCGGGAACGGGTGCGACGTGATGGTCCGCGAGAAGGTCAGCTGCGGTGCGGCCGGATTCGACAGCGGTGCGGCCGACGGGGCGGCGATCGCCCATCCACCCAGCGCGACGGCCACCGTCGCGAGTGCCGCGATGGCGCGTGTTCGTACTCGTCCCATGGAGATCTCCTCCGCCCGTTCTGCCCCGAGTACCACTACCAGTCCCAAGGTTCGCACTCGCGCACCATGGCCGGAAAGGGGTCGTGCGACCTACTGTCGCGACCGTGACGTTCCTCGACGTCGACCAGCACCTGGTGGAGCCCCGCGGCATGTGGGCCGACCACGCCGACCCGGCCGACCGCGACCGCGCGGTCGCCATGGTCGACGACGCCGCCGGCAACACCTGGCTCGAGTGGAACGGCACCCGCCTCGGCCTGGTGGAGGTGCAGACCCCGGGCGAGACCGACGCGATCGGCGAGCGCCACGCCCGCGCCCGGCGGGGCGACCCGCCGGCGGTCCGCTACGACGACGCCCTGCCCGCCGACCACTGGCAGCCGGAGGCCCGCGTCGCCCGCCTCGACGCGATGGGCGTCGACACGGCGGTGCTGTTCCCGAACTACGGACTCCTCTGGGAGCGCCGCGTGTCGGCGGACCAAAGGGCGCTCCTCGCCAACCTGCGGGCCTGGAACCGCTGGGCGGCGACGGTCGCCGCGGTCTCCCCGCGACTGCGACCGGTCGCCCACCTCTCCCTGCGCGACCCGGACTGGGTCGAAGCCGAGCTCGCGTCGATCGCCGCGGCGGGGATCCGGACCGCGATGATCGCCCCCGCGCTCGTCGACGGGCGGCCGCTCTCCCATCCCGATCTCGACCGGGTGTGGAGCGCGTTCGTGGACCACGACGTCGCACCGGTGTTCCACGTCGCCGACCAGCCGCGGGTCTTCGCCGACGGCTGGTACCCCGAGGACGGCACCGACTTCCTCCCCGTCCTCGACTCGGTGTTCCTGCACACCGCCGCCGCGCTGGCGTGCACGGACCTGATCGTCAACGGGACGCTCGAGCGGCACCCGGCGCTGCGGATCGGCATCGTCGAGCTGTCCGCGGTGTGGGTGCCGATGTACCTGATGATGCTCGACGGCGGATACGACTTCACGACCCGCCTGAACGGCTCGGTCCCGACCCCGCTGTCGCTCCGGCCGAGCGAGTACTTCCGGCGCCAGGTCCGGGTCTCGTCGTTCGCGTACGAGCTGCCGGAGCGGATCCGCCACCAGATCGGCGGCGCGGACCTGCTCATGGCCTGCTCCGACTTCCCCCACTCGGAGGGCACCGCGACCCCGCGCGCCGACTACACGGCGAGCGCCCGGGAGCCGCTCGACCCGGAGCACGCGCCCGGGCTCTTCCACGCGAACGCCGAGTTCCTCCTCGGCCTCTGAGCCCCCGCCGCGTCCGGCAGTCCCGGGTGCAACGATGCCCGCATGGAGTCACCCGTGCGGATCGGTCTCATCGGTTGCGGCTCGATCGCGCGTGCGCACGCCGCTGCGCTGCGCTTCCTCACCGAGGACGGCCTCGTCCGCACCGTCGCCGCGGCCGATCCCGACCCGCGCGGGATCGACACCGTCGAGCAGATCCTCGGTGGCGTCGAGCGCCGGTACGAGGACGGGCACGACCTGATCGCGGACGACGCCGTCGACGCGGTACTCCTCGTGACGCCGACGCGCTTCCACCGCGTCTACGCGACCGCGGTCGCCGCGGCGGGCAAGCCCCTCTTCACGGAGAAGCCGCTCGCCCCGACCTACGCGGACGTGATCGCCACCGTGGCCGCGTTGCGCGACGCGGCCGTGCCGGTCCAGGTCGGGTTCCAGTCCCGGTGGCAGCCGCTCTACCGCCACCTGCGCGATCTCGTGGTCGACGGGGACCACGGCCGGGTCATGTCCTACGCGCTCCGTGACGACCAGTTCTGGCCGACGGGCGCGGTCGTCGACGGGCACTCCGACTGGCGCTCGCAACGGGCCGAGGCCGGCGGGGGCGCGCTCCTCGAGCACTCGCTGCATGCCTGCGACCTGCTCCTGTGGCTGTTCGGCCCGGTCACCCGCGTCTACGCGGCGACGCGCAACGTGTTCGGCTACGACGTCGAGGACACGGTCGCGCTCACGATCGAGCACGAGAGCGGCGTCATCGGCACGCTCACGTCCGTGTTCAACGGTGTCGTCGAGCGCGAGGAGCGCCGGCTCGAGGTCTTCCTCGAACGGGCGACGGTGGAGATCACGAGCGACTTCGTGATCGGGGCACCGGAGGACTCGTTCCTCGTCCACCGCGACGCCGAGCCGGCGGCGGAGCGCCTCGACGTGGCCGCACTCCGCCGGGAGCGCTTCGCGGCCGACGGCGTGGACCCCGACCGCGAGGTGTTCGTGTACCAGTACTTCGCGCACCGGGCGTTCGCCCGGGCGCTGCTCACCGGCACCGCGCCGAGCCCGGACCTCGACGACGCCTTCGCCGCCCACGCCCTGGTCGAGGCGGCGTACCGCAGCGCGGCGACCCACCTCCCCGTGGCCCCTGCGGATCTCGACGCCGCCGGGTGAGCGGGGCGCCGGGTCGCTACGCGCCCGGTCGCCAGGCGGTGGTCCGGCCCGAGGTGCTCACGACGTAGCCACCCGAGACCCCGCCCGCGCACGGACCGGGATCGGCCGCGACCCGGAGGGCGAGCACGTGGCCGGGGAGCACCGCCGACCGGCCGTCCACGAGGAGCCTCGTCCCGCGCAGGTCGAAGGGCTGGGGGGCGACGTGACTGGTCCCGAGGTCGTGCCCCGCGGCGTCCTGCCACCGGACGTCCCCGCTGATCGTCGCGCCACCGCCGGCGGCGAACGCCCCGCACCCGCCGTGGGCGAACGCGATGCTCCACGTGCCCGAACCGGAGGCGATCGGCAGCGCCGCACCGCGCGGTACCCGGCCGTCCTGGCCGCCCGTGCAGCCGTCCTGGCGCGTGAGCGCCGCGCCCTTCGCGGCTGCGTCCGCACCGACGATCGCGGTCGTCGCGCACGTGACCGTGCCCACGACCGGGGCGCGCCGCGGTCCGGGGCAGCCACTGGTCGTGAACTCCCACGCGTACGGCTGCACGGGCCGACCGTCGGCGTCGACGAGCGCGGCGGTGACCTCGGCGCGGTACCGCGTGCACGGCTGGAGATCCGCGGCCGGCTGGAACGCGATCACGTGCTCGCCCGCCTCCGGGTTGTACGGGACGATGCGCGGGTAGCCGGGCAGTGCCGGCACCAGCGCGCCCGACCGCGCCACGCGCAGCCGGAGCGCCGCGGCCGGCAGCTCGGACGGAACCGGACCGCCGCCGACGGTGGCGTTGAAGGGCAGCGCCCCCGACAGCGCGGCGGCGATGCGGGTGAGGCCACCGTGGTTGCCGGCGTGCGAACCCGGGCCGTAGGTACCGGCCCACCCCGTCGCCGGGACGCGCACGGAGCCGGGCACGGGCGCCACCACGCTCACCCGGGTCCGGTGGGGCGCGGCGAGCAGCCGGGCCCAGAGCCCGTCGTAGTACCCGGCGATCGCGCGTGCGGCCCAGCCGACGCCGCCCGCGCTCGAGGTCAGGTGCGCCGTCGTCCACGGCATCGCGCGCTCGAGCGCGGCGGTGTGCGCCGCGACCCAGGAGGCCTCGACGCCCCGCTCGATGTCCAGGTACGCGTCGCCGGTCGTCAGCGCGCTGAGCGAGATGTCGTTCCGGCCGACCGCGGCGAACGCGGCGCCGATCCGCGCCAGGTCCGGGATCGCGGGGGTGGGGCCGATCGGCCGCTGGTGCCGGGCGATCGCCTCGACGTCGAGCTGGGCCTCGAGACCGCCGGGGCCGACGACCGCCGACCACTCCGGCGGCAGGTAGTCCTCGCCGAAGCCGGGACCGTTCGGCTCGAACAGCCAGTCCCACACCTCGTCGCCCATCCCGTGGCCGGCGGCGCCGAACGCATGGGCGATGTCCGCCGCGCAGGGACCGGCCGGATCGCGCAGGTCACCGCAGGTCGGGTCGTCGCGGATCTGGTCGACGTAGGCGTCGACGAAGCGCTGCCAGTGCGCCTCCTCGCCGTAGTCACCGCCCGGGGTCCCGAGCGCCCGGGTGCCGTACCCGCCGTCGGGGAACTCGGCGCCCGCCCGCACCTGGTCGAGGTGGGCGGCGAGCAACGTGTGGAGCGCGTCGTCGTGCACGTGGTCGACGGCGTCGAGCGCCATCCAGGCGTGCGTCACGATCCCGGCGGCGCCCGCCGGCGGCGTCGCCGCGCCCGGCCCGATGCCGGCGACGACCACCACCGCGGCCAGGGCCCCGGCGGTCCACCGTGCGATCCGTCCCCCCATCGGCTCATGATGGCATCACGGCGCGTCCCGCGTCAGGGGGTGCGACGGCCCGGAGCCGGACCGGTCCCCGACCCGTAGAATCACCGGGCTCCGAGCCGCTCCCACTCCGGAACCGAGACGTGGTCGTCACCCTCATGCCGATGCGCAGACCGTCCGGCGGTCGTGGGCGCCGCGCGGCGGTCGCCGCGCCCGTCCGCTGAGCACCGCGCGCTCCGACGACCGGCCGCGGCTCGACGCCCGGATCTCGGGCGAGCAGGTCTTCCTCGTCGCGGACGACGACGCGCTGCGGGAACCGGTCGCCGAGCTCCGACCGGTCGTCGGGCCGCGCGCCGAAGCGATGTTCCGCTCGTTCTGGGTCCCACCCGAGGGCTTCGAACGACGGTGGGCGGTCGCGGTCGATCCGGCGCTCGCGTTCCCCGCGATCCTCGAGACCGGCTGGCCGGTGTCACCGCAGCTCGGTGCGCTCCTCGAGCTCACGGTCGAGTGCCTGCGCGTCGCGAGCGCCGGCGCGGTCGTCCCCGGACCGATCCCGGGTCTGCCCACCGGTTGGGTCGCCGCGCCCGACCGGAGGACCGCGCCCGGCCTGCAGCAGGCGGTCGCCGCCGCGAGCCGCCACCACGAGGCCGCCGAGCATCTCGCCGACCTCCTCGTCGACTCGTTCGCCACCGCCCGGCTCGGACCGGTCCCGGAGCGGATGCTCGACCGCTCCCCCACGCCCACGTACCGCACCTGGCTCGAGCGGCTCCGCGTCCGGCGCGCGGCCGGCGCGCGTCTGGTGCTGCGCCTCGATCCCGACGACGGGTTCGTCGTCAGTCCCTGCGTGCAGGGCCGCCGCGGCCGGCAGACCCTCACGATCCCCGTCGACACCCGCGTCACCCGCAGCCTCGACGCGGCCGCAGCCGACCTGGGCATCGCACCCGAGCGCGTCGACCACCTCGTCCTCGCCGAGTGGGCCGCGGTCACCCGGAGCTGGCCGCTCCTCGCCGGTGTCCCGTGCGCGGCGGTGTCGCTCGAGCTCGACGACGTCGTCGAGCTGGTCGAGCGCCACGCGCTCGGGTTGGAGCAGGCCGGGATCGACCTGCTGCTGCCGGCCGGGTTCCTCCGGCGCCGGAGGACGACGAGGACCCTGAAGGTGGACGGCCGCGCCGCCGGGCTCGCGGTGGAGAGCCTCGCCCTCACCGGCGAGGTGCTCGTCGACGGCGTCGCCCTGACGGAGCAGGAGATCGCCGCACTCCTCTCGTCGCCGCACGACGTCGTGAAGGTCGGCGGCACGTGGACCCACCTCGCGCCCGGCGAGCGGACCCGCATCGCCGAGTTCCTCGGCATCCTCGGCGCGGCCGACGCCGGGACCGTGCTCGACGTCGTCAGCGACGCGGAGACCGACGACGACACCGAGATCGAGATCGACCTCCCCGCCGACAGCTGGCTGACCCGCGCCCTGGCCGGCACCTGGCACCCGACCCCCGCCGAGCGCAACCCCGAACCCGGCCTCCTCGCGCTCCCGCTCCGCCACTACCAACGCGACGGCCTCGACTGGATGGTCTGGCTCGAGCGCAACGGACTCGGCGGCATCCTCGCCGACGACATGGGCCTCGGGAAGACCGCGATGCTGCTCGCGCTCGTCGCCCACGATCGCGAGCAGTCGACGGATCACGCTCGCACTCCCACCCTCGTGGTCGCGCCGACCTCCGTCGTCGGCAACTGGGAACGCGAGGCCGCGCGCTTCACCCCCGGGCTGCGCGTCGCCGTGCACCACGGCCACGACCGCCGCGACCCCACCACGATCGACGCCGACCTGGTGATCACGAGCTACGGGATGCTGCGCCTCGACCCGCGTCTCGCGGAGGTCGGGTGGCACCGCGTCATCCTCGACGAGGCCCAGGCGATCAAGAACCCGTCGACCGCGACGGCGAAGGCGGCCCGCGCGCTGCCGGCGACGCACCGCATCGCCGCGACCGGCACGCCCGTCGAGAACGACCTCGACGAGCTCTGGAGCATCCTCGCGTTCGCGAGCCCCGGTCTGCTCGGGGCGCGCAAGGCGTTCGCGCAGCGCTACCGCCCGACCGGCGAGCCCGACCTCGACGCCGAGGCCCTCGCCCAGCTGCGCGCGCGCATCGTCGCGTTCGTGATGCGCCGCACGAAGGTCGACCCCGGCATCGTCGACGAGCTCCCCGAGCGCGTGGTGGTGCGCGACGACTGCCTGCTCACCCGGGAGCAGGTGGTGCTGTACGAGCGGACGACCGCCGACCTCCTCGGCGACCTCGACGAGATCACCGACACCCGCACCCGCCGGCTCCACGTGCTCGCCGGGCTCACCCGGCTGAAGCAGATCTGCAACCACCCGGCGAGCCTCGACCCGACCGACACCTCGGATCTCGGCGGCCGGTCCGGCAAGCTGGACCGGCTCGGCGAGCTGATCACCGAGATCGCGTCCGAGGACGAGGCCGTCGTCGTGTTCACCCAGTACGCGACGTTCCTCCAGCGGATGGCCGTCCACCTGAGCGAGCAGGTCGGCCTCCCGGTGCCGGTCCTGCACGGCGGCGTGAACCGGACGCGACGCGACCGGATCGTCGCCGACTTCTCCGCCGGCACCGGACCGGGCGTGCTCGCCGTGTCGCTGCGCGCCGGCGGCACCGGGCTCAACCTCGTACGCGCCAACCACGTCGTGCACTTCGACCGCTGGTGGAACCCCGCCGTCGAGGACCAGGCGTCCGATCGCGTGTGGCGCATCGGCCAGACCCGGGGCGTCGTGGTGCACACCCTCGTCTGCCCGGGGACGATCGAGGACCGCATCGCCACGCTGATCGAGTCCAAGCGCGCGCTCGCGGGCGCGGTGATCACCTCCACCGAGCAGGCCGTCACCGCGCTCGACCCCGACGAGCTCGCCGCCTTCGTCGCGCTCGACGTCGACGCGGCCACGAGGCGGTGACGATGCCCGACGAGCGCGCCCCGTACAACTGGATGGAGTGGGGTCCGGCCCGGAAGGTCGACGGGGGCCTCACCGCCCGGGCCGACGCACGCGGCGAGCGGCGCCATCCGGGCGCGGTCGGCACGACGCTGGTCCGCCAGGTCGTCGGCCGGGTCAATCCCGGGGTCGCATCGCGCGGCCGCACCTACGCGCGTCAGGGGCAGACGGTCTCGCTCGAGATCGACCGGGGCCTGGTGCGCGCGAAGGTGCAGGGCGCGCTGGCCGAGCCGTACGCGGTGACGTTGACGGCCGACGTCCCCGGCCGGGCGGCCGTGGTGCTGCGGGCGCTGCTGCGTCGTGTGCTCGACGAGCCCGAGGCCGGCATCCCCGCCCACGCGCCGGGTCGCGTGCTCGACGAGATCGCGTCGGTCGACCTCCTGCGCGGCACCGCGGTCACCGCCCGCTGCACGTGCCCCTACGGCGGGGTCTGCAAGCACTGCGTCGCCGTCGCGCACGTCGCGGCCGAGCGCCTCGACGCCTCGCCCGCCGCGATCGCGCAGTTCGTCGGCGTGCCCCTCGACGGGCTCGGCGCGCGTGACGAGGCCGAGCCGAGGACGTTCACGCCCCCGCCCGCGGTGTTCGACCCGAAGCGCCAGGCCGCGCTCGCCCGCACCCTGCAGCGCCTGCGGGCGAAGGAGACGCCGTCACGCGACGACGTGATCGACGCCGCGTTGCGGACCCTCCCCGGCGCCGAGCAGGTGCGCCGCGCCCTCGGGCGCGACCTGGACCCGGAGGGTCGGGACCGGCCGTAGTGTGCGGTCATGACGCACGAGGCGGCGATCACCGCGACCGACGGCCGGTGAACGCCGAGATCGTCGGCCGGGTCGCGTCCACGCTGCCCGCGGACGACGACCACCCGTACCGCACCGGCGCGTGGCGCCCGCAGGTGACCGAGTACGACGCGACCGACCTCGACGTCGAGGGCGAGATCCCCACCGACCTCGCCGGCGTCTACCTGCGCAACACGGAGAACCCGGTGCACCCGTCGCTCGACCGGCTGTACCACCCCTTCGACGGTGACGGGATGCTCCACGCGATCCGCTTCGCCGACGGGAAGGCGGACTACCGCAACCGCTTCGTGCGCACCGCCGCGTTCGAGGCGGAGGCGACGGCCGGCGGACCGCTGTGGAGCGGGATCCTCGGCGGGCCCGACGCGTCGGTGCGGCATGACGGCTGGGGCGCCCGCACCCGCATGAAGGACGCGTCGTCGACCGACGTGGCCGTGCACAGCGGCCGGGCGATCACGTCCTTCTACCAGTGCGGGGATCTCTACGGTTTCGATCCCGTGACCCTCGAGCCGCACGGCACCGAGGACTGGCACGGTCGCTTCCCGCGCGACTGGGGGATCTCGGCGCACACCAAGACCGACCCGCACACCGACGAGATGCTCGTGTTCTCGTACTCGAAGGAGGCGCCGCACCTGCGCTACGGCGTGGTCGACGCCGCGCACGAGCTCGTGCACTGGACCGACGTGGAGCTGCCGGGTCCCCGCCTCCCGCACGACCTGGCGTTCACCGAGCACTACGCGATCCTGAACGACTGCCCGCTGTTCTGGGACGCCGACCTGCTCGCACAGGGTGCGCACGTGCCGCGCTTCCGGCCCGACCTGCCCACCCGCCTCGCGGTGATCCCGCGGCGGGGCGGCCCCGGGGACGTCCGGTGGTTCGAGGCCGACCCCACCTACGTCCTGCACTGGACCAACGCGTACGAGGACGGGGACGAAATCGTCCTCGACGGGTACCACCAGGGGGACCCGATGCCGAAGGGCGGAGACGAGACCGATCCGTACCGGCGCGCGTTCCGCGGTCTCGACACCCACCGCATGCGGACGACCCTCCGGCGGTGGCGCATGAACCTCGCGACCGGGGCCTGCCGCGAGGAGCAGATCACCGACCGGATCATGGAGTTCCCGACGATCGACCCACGCGTCGCCGGCCGGCCGTACCGGTACAGCTACAACATGACGACGCGTCCGGGCTGGTTCCTGTTCGACGGCATCGTCAAGCACGACCTCGTGACCGGCGCCGAGGTGCGGTACGCGTTCGACGACGGCGTGGTGGGCAGCGAGTCGCCGTTCGCCCCGCGCCTCGGGTCCACCGCCGAGGACGACGGCTACCTCGTCACGTTCACGACCGACGTCGAGCGCGACCGGTCGGAGTGCCTGATCCTCGACGCGACGGATCTCGGCGCCGGGCCGCTCGCGCGGGTCCGGCTGCCCGAGCGCATCTCGAGCGGGACCCACGCCTGCTGGGCGCCGCTCCCCGCCTGACGTGCGGGACGGGTCAGGCGCGCGGCTCGAGGACGAAGATTCGGATGTCGCGGTCGACGATGCGCTCGCGGTACTTCTCGTAGCCGCCGTAGACACCGGCGGAGCTGCGCCAGACCTCGGCGCGCTCGGCATCGGTCGCGACGCGGGCGACGAGATCGAGGGTGCGGTCGTGGAAGGCGACCGTGAGCCGGGGGTCGGACTCGAGGTTGAACACCCAGGCGGGCGTGCCGGTCTGTCCGAAGTTGGTGCCGAGCAGGGCGAGGCTGTCGCCCACCGGGACCGCGATCAACGGCGACGTGCGGGCCTGGCCGCTGCGGCGACCCGTCGTCGTGACCATGATCACGGGGAGCCCGGCGAGGACCTCGGGAGCGCTGGTCCGGCCCTTCGAGACCCGGTGGATCACCCGGTCGGACGGTGCGAGCAGCCTCGAGAACATCCACGCGCCGCCGCGGGACGACCCGAGGCGCTGCATCAGTCGCTGGAAGCCGTTGACCGTGTGGTGCCCGTACCCGAGATCCGCCGCGACGCCCATCGCCGGACCCTACCGACGGGTACGGGACAGCGGACACCCGGTGTGGGAACCTCGGGGTATGCCTGAACCACGTCAGATCGCCCCCGCCACCGGCAAGCTCGGAGTGCTGCTCCCCGGCCTCGGGGCCGTGGCGTCGACCTTCATCGCCGGCGTCGAGACGGCGAAGCAGTCCGGTGAGGCGCCGATCGGCTCGGTGAGCCAGATGGCGAAGATCCGCCTCGGCAGCCGCGCGGAGGGCCGCAACCCGTACATCAAGGACTTCGTGCCGCTCGCATCGCTCGACGACCTCGTGTTCGGCGGCTGGGACCCCATCTCGGCCAACGCGCTCGAGGCGGCGCGTACCTGCGGCGTGCTCGAGGAGCGCGACCTCGCGCCGATCAGCGCGGCGATGGAGGGCGTCGTCCCGATGGAGGCGGTGTTCGACCGCAAGTGGGTCTCCAAGCTCGACGGCTTCCGCGTCAAGAAGGGTGAGTCGAAGCTCGACCTCGCCGAGCAGGTGATGGCCGACATCGAGCGGTTCCGCACCGAGAACGGCTGCGACCGACTCGTGATGGTGTGGTGCGGCTCGACCGAGGCGTACCGCGAGCCGGCCGACGTGCACCAGACCGTCGAGTCCTTCGAGCAGGGACTGCGCGACAGCCACCCCGAGATCAGCCCGAGCCAGATCTACGTCTACGCCGCGCTGCAGAGCCGGGTCCCCTACGCCAACGGCGCGCCGAACCTCACCTGCGACCTGCCGTGCATGCGCGAGCTCGCGGACCGCAACCACGTGCCGATCGGCGGCAAGGACTTCAAGACGGGTCAGACCCTGATGAAGACGATCCTCGCCCCGGGCTTCAAGAGCCGCATGCTCGGCCTGAACGGCTGGTACTCGACGAACATCCTCGGCAACCGCGACGGCGAGGTGCTCGACGATCCGGAGAACTTCAAGAGCAAGGAGGTCTCCAAGCTCGGGGTCCTCGACACGATCTTCCAGCCCGAGGAGTACCCGCGCCTGTACGGCGACATCTCCCACGTCGTGCGCATCAACTACTACCCGCCGCGCGGCGACAACAAGGAGGGCTGGGACAACATCGACATCTTCGGGTGGATGGGCTACCCGATGCAGATCAAGGTCGACTTCCTCTGCCGCGACTCGATCCTCGCCGCGCCGCTCGTGCTCGACCTCGCGCTCTTCTTCGACCTGGCCGCGCGCGCCGGGGAGAAGGGCGTCCAGGAGTGGCTGAGCTTCTACTTCAAGAGCCCCGAGACCGCCGACCCCGCGCTGCCCCCCGAGCACGACATCTTCATCCAGCAGACCAAGCTGAAGAACACGCTGCGCGAGTGGATGGGCGAGCCCGCCGTCACCCACAGCGAAGCCGGCTGACGCCGCAGCGTTCGGCCGAGGAGTCGCGATGACCGATGCCGCTCTCCGCACCGAGCGTCGGGGTCCCGTCGTCGTGCTCGAGAACCAGGACCCGCCCCGCAACCGGATGACCTTCGAGTTCATGGACGAGCTCGAGGCGGCGGTGCTCGCGATCCGCGACGACCGGGACGTGCGGGCGGTCGTGATCACGGCGGCCGGTGAGGAGCACTTCAGCGTCGGCATGGACCTGAAGCAGCTGATGAGCGGCGCGGAGGCGCGCGGAGGCTTCGAGGCGGTCCTCGACCAGCGGCTGCGCGTGCTGTCCCTGATCGAGCAGCTCGACAAGCCCGTGATCGCGACGTTGTTCGGCTACTGCCTGGGCGGCGGCCTCGAGCTGCCGCTCGCCTGCCACTTCCGCCTCGCGGCGACCGAGGGGGCCCGCATCGGGCTCCCCGAGCTGGATCTCGGCACCGTCCCGGCCTGGGGTGGGACCGCCCGGCTGACGCGGACCGTCGGCCGCGCCCACGCGCTCGACCTGATCCTGCGGGCGCGCACGATCGACGGCCCGACCGCGCTCGCGATCGGCCTCGTGCACGAGTTGCACCCCGTCGCCGAACTCAAGGCACAGGCGATCGCACTCGCCGAGGAGCTCGCCGCGCAACCGCCGCTCGCGGTCGCGGGCGTGCTGCGCGCGGTCGTCGGCGCGGAGCACCTGCCCCTGGAGGACGCGTTGCGCGTCGAACGAGAGGCCGTACGCCGGTGCAGTGCCTCGGCCGATCAGATCGAGGGGATGCGGGCGTTCCTCGAGAAGCGCCGGCCGCAGTTCCAGGGTCGCTGAGCGGACCCGGGGGTCGCGGTCAGACCGCGCCCTCCCAGGCCCGGTTCAACGCGCCCTGCACCTTCACCACCCAGACGATGAACCCGATGATCGGCAGGAAGTTCCAGAAGCCGGTCACCCCGCTGACCGGCTTCTCCCGCCCCGCACGCGCGTACATCGAGCCGATCTCCGCGGGCAGCACGAACCAGATCACCGGTGAGAGCAGGATCACGATCACCAGGCCGAGCACCCCGCCGAGGCCCTCGCCGGTCCGGTCCTTGAGCTCCTTGAACACCTGGTAGGTCCAGTACAGGCCGTAGATGCCGAACGTGATGAACATGAAGATCACCACGGCGGCGATGTTGCGGACCTTCCCGACCGCAGCGGAGCCGCCGGTCGTCGCGGGGACCGCGGCGGGCGATGGCGGCACTTCGGGCGGTGGTGACGCGGCGTCGGTCATGTTGCCCCCTGTCGCTGACGTTGCCGTCGACCGTACCGGTCCCACCGTCGCGACCGGGGGATTCCTCAGCCGCCGGGCTGCGAGCGCGCGGAGGCCGCTTCGGTCGCGTGCAGCGCGGCGCCCACGATGCCGGCGTCGTTCTGCAACGCCGCCGGCACGATCTCGGTGCGCAGCTCCACGTGCGGCAGGAACTTCTCCGCCTTCCTGCTCACCCCACCACCCACGATGATGAGGTCGGGCCAGAGCAGCCGCTCGACGAGCCGGAAGTACGACTGCAGCCGCTTCGCCCAGTGCTTCCACGACAGGTCGTCGCGCTCCCGCACCGATTCCGCCGCCCACCGCTCCGCGGAGTCGCCCTTCAGTGGGAGGTGGCCGAGCTCGGTGTTGGACACGAGCACCCCGTCGGAGAAGACGGCGCTGCCGATGCCGGTCCCGAGCGTCAGCACCACCACGACACCCGTCCGGTCGCGCCCGGCACCGAAGCGCATCTCGGCGAGTCCGGCGGCGTCGGCGTCGTTGACCACCGAGACCGGACGGCCGAGCACGGCGCCGAACCGTGCGGTCGCCTCGACGCCGATCCACGACTCGTCGATGTTCGCGGCGGTCTGGACCACACCGTTGCGCACGACGGCGGGGAGCGTGATCCCGACCGGACCGGGTGCGGCGAGCTGCGCGAGCAGGTCGCCGACCGTCGCCAGCACGGCCTCGGGCGTCGCCGGCGAGGGGGTCAGCAGCCGGATCCGGTCCGCCGCGAACCCGCCGCGGCCGAGGTCGACGGGCGCACCCTTGATGCCGGACCCGCCGACGTCGACTCCGACGACCGACGGCACAGTGGTCTCGTCCACGCCGGCGAGGCTACGACGGATCAGGACGGCGGCAGGACCGCGGGAGCCGGCGGCACCTCGGGCTCGGGCTCCTCGCCGCCCTGGTCGAGCCGGAACGGCGGATAGCGGTCGGTCATCAGCAGCACGTACACGAGCACGCGGTAGTACCACCGGTTGACGCCGACGGTGAGGTCGAAGAGCTTCGGCGGGTACCGGCCGGTGAACAGCAGCGCGAACCCGGCGACGAGGATCAGCAGGGTGACGAGGCTGAACACCTGCGTGCCGTTGCGGCCGTAGCTCGCGGTCACCGCCGCGATGATCAGGTACTGCGGGATCGCGAGCAGCCACCACTTCACCAGCACGAGCCCGCGCGACAGCTGGTGCGGGTACGCGACGTCGAAGTGCGCGGGATAGTCGGGGACGTCGGCGAGCCGGAACGGCGGGTAGATGTCGGTACCGATCCCACCGTGACCGGCGTAGAAGTTGACGCGCCAGGTCCAGCGGATCACCCCGACGTTGAAGTCGAAGATCGCCTCCGGGTAGCGCCCCGTGAACAGGATGGCGAAGAACGCGACGACCGTGAGCAGGAACAGCGCGGCCCACAGGAAGAACAGCACGACGTAGTGCGGGATCGCGAGGAACCACTTCACGAGCCACTGCCAGCGGGACACGTTCGGATCGAGCACGCCGACGAGCGCGACCGGCTCCGGCACCGCCGGCACCGGCGCCGATGCGGGCGCGGCCGCGACCGCCGCGTCGGGCGCCGCCGGTGGGGCGCGCCGGCCCTTCACCGCGACGACGATGAGCACGATTGCCCCGATCGCGAGCAGCAGGCCGACGCCGATCAACGTCCAGGCGAGCGGGACGAGGAAGTCGGCCTTCACCCCGGCCGTGAGGTGCGCGTTGACGCCGCGCGCGCTCGTCCCGCCGACGTTCATGAGCACGACGGTCCAGTTGCCGTCCTTCGGCTTCCACGTGACGGTCGGGCTCGGACCCGATGCGCTCCGGGCCCAGAAGCGCTGCGCGCCGGGCGGGGCCGCCCGCGGCGCACCCGGCCGGCCGCTCAGCTCCAACCGGTTGCCGTCGACGTCGGTGACCCGGTCGATGCGCACGCCGCGCAGGTACGCGCGCACGTCGGTGGTTCGCCCGATGCCGAGGAAGAGCGCCCGGCTCGGTGCGACGGCCCGCGCGTGGAGCCGGAACCGGACGTCGAGCCGGTCGAGCAGCGTCGCGGGCCCCGGATCCGTCCCGAAGTCGAGGTCCTTCGACGTCACCGCGACCGCGGGCGACTCCACCGGATCGAGCGAGGCGGTGTAGTAGCTGCCGTCCTTGCGGGCCACCGCCGAGGCGATGCCGATGGCACTCCCGCTCAGCACGAGCAGCAGCGCCGGCAGCGCCAGCAGGATGCCGAGGACGAGGACAACCCGACGGCCCGTCGACATGACACACCCTCCCTGGTCGGAGCGGGACGATCCAGGCTCGCGCCCCGGAGCCGCCGCCGCCAGGGACGTTCGTCCCGCAACGGTTTCCAGGGCCCGGGTCGCCCGATGCGTAGGCCCGGCGCCCAGCGGGAATCCCCGTCCGGTGACCACCCTGCTCGCCGGGCGCTACCGCGTCGGCGCCGTCATCGGACGGGGCGGGATGGGCGAGGTGCACGACGCCTTCGACGAGGCCCTCGACCGCCCGGTCGCGATGAAGCGCATGCGCGCCGACCTCGCCGACGACCCGTCCCTCCGGCGCCGGTTCGAACGGGAGGCGCGCGCGGCCGCGCGCGTCGGGCACCCGCACGTCGTCGCGATCTACGACGTCGGCGAGGACGGGGTGATGCCCTTCATCGTGATGGAGCGGCTCTCCGGTCGCACGCTCGCCGACGAGATGCGCGCCGGGCGGCTGGACGACGCGCGACTGCGCGTGGTGTCGACGCAGATGCTCGATGCGCTGGCCGCCGCCCACCGTCTCGGTGTGATCCACCGCGACGTCAAGCCCGGCAACGTGCTGCTCCGGGACGACGGGACCGTCGCGATCGCGGACTTCGGGATCGCGACGGTCGCGGACGAGGCGACCCACGCCACGACCGGACTCGGGTTCGGGACCGCGCGGTACCTCGCGCCGGAGCGCCTGGGCGGCGCGCCCGCCACCCCGGCCAGCGACCTGTACTCGGTGGGGGTGGTGATGTTCGAGGCGCTCACCGGCCGGCCCGCGTTCTCGGCGGGGACGCCGCTCGCGCTCGCGCACGCCGTCGCGTCGGAGACACCCGGCTACACCAGCGCCGAGCGCACGCACTCCGATCCGCGGCTTCGGTCGGTGATCGACCGGGCGTTGGCGAAGGATCCGGACCGGCGCTTCACGTCGGCCGACGAGATGCGCGCCGCGCTCGACGGGCCGGGCGCGGCCGGGGCCACGCCGACCCTGCCCGTGCGCACCGACGCGCCCTCCCCGCCGACCGAGCGGCTGCCGCTCCCCGCCGTCGGTGCCGTCGAGGCGGTCCCGGTGCGCCGGCGCCGGTGGCGGTCGGTCGTGGTCCTCGCCGTCGGCGCGGCCCTCGCGATCGTCGCGGTGCTGGGGTCGACGGGTCTCGGCCGCACGGACTCCCGGACGCCGACGCCGACCACGGCGCCGAGCGCCGCGACCGACCGGATCCCGGCGCCGCTGCGCGCGGCGATCGACGATCTCGACCGGGCGGTGGGCCGGTGAGCCCGCGGCTCCGGGTGGTGGTGGCCACCGTCGCGTGCGGGCTGGCCGCCTGCGGGAGCGGCGCGCCCGACGTGTCGCCGGCCGCGGCGCGCTCCCTCCACGCCGAGATCGCCGGCCTCCGCCTCACGGCCACGAGCCGGGACCGGGCCGCGACCGCGGCCCGGGTCGACCGCATCGAGGAGCTCGTCACGCAGCTGCGGGACACGGACGCGATCGACGCCGCGGCGGCGCGCCGGCTCCGGTCCGCCCTCGCGACGGTGCGCGCCCGGCTCACGTCCCTACCCCTCCCGACCACCACCACGACCACGACGACCACCACGACGACCACGACGCGGCCGGAGCACCACGACGACCACGGCAAGGGTCACGGGTCGGACGCCAAGGGTCCGAAGCGACCGAAGGAGGGCGGCTGAGGCTCAGGCGAGGTCGGCGTCGACCATCGCGGTGACGTTGAACGCCGAGTCCACGGCCTGGTGCGTCCCGGCTCCCCGGCCGCCCGCGTCGCAGCCGACGAGGTAGAGGCCGGGCAGCGGGGTGCGCGCGTCCGGCTTGTCGACGCCGACCTGGCCGACGACCTGCGCGACGCCGACCGCCTCACCGCCGGCGCCGGGCACCGCGCGGTCGCGGGTCATGAGCGAGATCTGCCGCGGTCCGTAGTGCTCGGTCCGGATCACGTGCCGACGCAGGTCGGGCCAGAGCTCGTCGAGGACGAGCTCACCGCGACGGACCGCCTCGGCGCCCATCGTCGAGTCCGGGTCGGGCGAGCAGAAGACCTGGATGTTCGCGACCTGGTGCCCGGGCTCCGCCACGAGTTCCGGGTCGAAGTGCGACGCGACGTCGACCACCGTGAGCGGCACGTCCGGCCAGTCCCCCGCCTCGCAGGCGGCGAAGCGGGCCGAGTCGAGCCAGCTCTCGTTCGAGTAGCAGGGCACCAGCGCCTCCTCGAACACCTCGGCGTCGAACACGTAGCGGATCCCGGCGATGGACCAGCTCGGCTCGAGCGCCCGCACGCGTGTCACGTACTCCGGCGGGAAGTGCTCCGCCCCCGCGAGGTTGAGGACCGTCGGCTGGATGCCGGCGTTGGACACGACCGCCCGCGCCCGCAGCTCCTCGCCGTCGGCCGTCTCGATCCCGACGGCACGGCCGTCCTCCACCACGACGCGATCGACGCGCGTGCTGCGGCGGTACTCGCCGCCACCGTCGACGACGACGCGCGCGCACGCCTCGGCGACCGCGCCGTAGCCGCCGCGGTGGAACCGGCCCGCGCCGTACAGCACCGCGTCGCGCAGGGTGATCACCGCCTCCGACGCGGCGAGCCGGTCGACCGGCACGACGAAGAGCGCGTTGAGCGTGGAGTGCACCTGGGCCATGAGCGCGTCCGCGACACCGAACGGTGCCGCCCACTGCGCGAACCCGACGCGGTCGAGCGGGTCGAGATTCGTCGCATCGACCTCGAACATCGCGGCGTACATGGCGGCGAGCGCGCCGACCTCGGCCTCGGTCACGCCGTAGACCCGCTGGATCGTGGCGAGGTCGTCGGGCGACCCGGCGCCGAGCAGCGGGCTGCGGAAGCCGCGCCAGGTGCCGTCCGGCGCCCGGTACCGCACGCCCGCCACGGGCCCGTCGGGCACGATGAACGGGACCTGCTCGGCGATCCCGAGCGTCGCGACGAGCTCGTGGAAGCGCGACTCGAGGGCGGGGATCCCGACCGCACCGAACATCTCGTAGCGGTAGCCCTTGCGGTCCAGCGTCTGGGTCTTGCCCCCGGCGCGCGGCGTCCGGTCGACCAGCGCGACCCGCCGGCCGGCCCGGGTCATCAGCGCGGCGAGCGCGACCCCGCCGTAGCCCGCACCCACCACCACGACGTCGAAGGGGTCCGTCACGGGCGGCAGCTTGGCACGGGCGCGACCGCGGTCGGGTCAGGCGGGCCCGCTGCGCTCGAGGCGGTAGAGCCGGGTCGGCTCGGAGAACCCCTTGAGCAGGGCCCGGCCCCGGTCGGTGAACCGGAACCCCTTGCCCGACGCGAGGTCGCGCACCGCCGCGCTCAGCAGCACCTCGTTGCCGTGCGCCTCGGCGCAGACGCGCGCCGCGAGGTTCACGGCGGAGCCGAAGAGGTCGCCCGCCTCCTCGACCGGCTCGCCCGCGTTGAGCCCGACCCGGATCTCGAGCGGCGGCGCGTCCGGGTCGTCGTGCTGCTCCTCCGCCGCGACGACGATCCGGTCCGCGGCGCGCAGCGCACCCGACGCGGTGAAGAACCGCGCCAGGGCGCCGTCGCCGGTGAACTTCACGACCTCACCGCCCTGCTCGGCGACCGCGGCCGAGACGATCGCGTCGTGGCTCCGGCGCAGACCGGCCGCGACCAGGTCACCGTGCCGATCGGCGAGCTGGGTCGACGCGACCAGGTCGGTGAACACCATCACCGACATCCGGTGCTCGGCGGGCGGGTCGTACCGCGCCGGCCGCACGCCGGCGAACTGGCACACGGCGTCGATCGCGACCGCAGCCTCCCCCTCCCACGGATTGTGCTGGACGCTGTCGAGCTCGACGTACCGCGCGCCGGGGACCACCGACGCGAGCTCCTGCGCGTCCCGCGCCGGGAACACCTGACTCCCGCGCGCGTGCAGCACGAGCGTCGGGGCGGTGATGCGCGCCGCGTCGTCACGGACGTCGAACTTCGTGGCGAGCACGTACAGGTAGCCGAGGTAGTCCGGCGCCACCGACGCCAGGATGCGCCGGGCGCGCTCCTCGTGGCGCGACGCCGGGGCCGGGTCGGTGACGTAGCTGATCGCGGTCGTCGCCATCTCGGGCGAGCTCTCCAGCATCCGCATGAGGTCGGCGATCGACCGGCGCTGCTTCGCGGTCCGCGTGTCGACCCAGGTGGGATACGTCCCCTCCAGCACCAGCCGCTCGACCCGCTCCGGGTACCGGGCCGCGTACGCCATCGCGATCGGCCCGCCGAACGAGGAGCCCCACAGCAGCGCGCGGTCGACGCCGGCGGCGTCGGTCACCGCCTCGACGTCGGCCACGAAGTCGTCGAGATCGGGCCGGTCGATCTCCCGGTCCGACAGACCGTTGCCCCGGGCGTCGTACCGGATCACCCGGAACCGCTGGGCGAGCGCCTCGACGAACGCCCGGAAGGCCGGCTCGCCCCACATCAGCTCCAGATGGGTGATCCAGCCCCGGACGAGGACGAGGGGCGGACCGGCCCCCACCTCGGAGTACGCGATCCGCACGCCGTCCGGCGTCCGCGCGAACCGGATCCTCACGCGACCACACCCTGGCGTCCGGCGCGGCGCAGGACCAGAATCCCCGTGCGGCCCGACCGCGGCCGGACCTTGGAGGTGGGGCAGGTGCCAGCGTTCGAGACCATGTTCAACGAGCTCGTCGTGCAACTCCGCGAGCCGGAGGTGCGCAACCGGCTCCGGACGATGCTGAGCGACCGCGCGTCACTCGCGGACATCGCGGACCAGCTCGGGCTCGTGACGCACGGTGGGCAGCGGGACTTCATCGCCTCCGCGCCGGCGTCCATCCAAGCCGCGATCCTCGCGATCGCGGAGGAGAACCTCGGGCGCGCCGAGCCCAAGCAGATGATGCTCACGTGGGCGCCCGGATACGACTGGGAGCTCAACGTGTGGGAGTCGAGCTCGAGCACGGTCAGCGAGGGCGGCATCACGGTGCAGGTGCGGAGCCGGTACCCCGGCGACCCGCATCCCGGGCTCGCCGGCACCTGACCGGTCGCACTCGTTCGACCACGGCTGCAGGGAAGCTCGCAACACGCGTCGTCCCCTTCCTGCTCGGGAAGGAGCGTACCCGGCGGCCGTCCGGCACGGATCCGGTGTGTAGGGTCCCGCCGTGCTTCCGGAGGCCTTCGCCGACGACGCCGCCCCGCTGTTCGTCGCGGGTCTCCTCGGCGCGATCGACGTCGACGGCGGACCGACCGAGGAGCAGCTCGCGGTCCTGCGGGCGCTGGTCACGCACCTCTGGAAGCGGCCCGACCTCGACCTCGCCGCGTCGGCCCCGCTCGGCGCCGCGGAGCTGGCGGCGCAGCTCGCCGACGACGACCGGCGGCTGCGGTTCTGCGAGATGCTCATGACCCTGGAGCTGTGCCGGCACCCGCAGTCGGCCGCGCTGGTCGACCGGGTGGAGCAGTGCGCGGCGGCGCTCGGGGTCACCGGCCTCGCCCTCGAGACCACGCGGACGGCGTTGGAGCGGGGGCGCGACGTCGTGACCGGCGACCTCGAACGCATCTACGGGGAGATCCTCCCCGAGATCTCGGAGCGATCGCTGCGCGACCGCTACCTGCGGCTCGACGCGCCGGATCCCGCGCTCGCCGACCGGCTGCGCGCACTCGCCGATCTGCCCGTGGGCTCGCTCGGCCACGCCTACCTCGCGTTCTACGAGCGCAACGGGTTCCCGCTGCCCGGCGACGACGTCCACCTCCCGGCCCACTACGTGAACCACGACATGAACCACGTGATCACGGGCTACGAGCCGACCGCGCCCGGCGAGATCGCGCGCTCCGGGTTCCTCATGGCCGCGAACCCGAGCCGGCACAACTGGCTCGAGTTCCTGCTGACGATGTCGATCCACGAGTCCGGGGTGCTCACCCACGGCGAGATCCGCGCCAAGTTCGCCACGCTCGGCCGGCCCGGCGTCGGGGACCTGCTCGCCGAGGGACTCGACCGCGGCCGGCAGTGCACCGTCGACCTCAGCCAGGTCGACCACCTCGCCATCGCGGGCGATCCGCTCGCGTCGATCCGCGAGCGGTACCACGTCGTGCCGCTCGCGCACCCCGTCGTCGTCGATCCTGCGTGAACGCTCCGGACCGGGTGCGGAGCCGCGTCCTGGTCACCGGCCGGGTGCAGGGCGTCGGGTTCCGCGAGTCGTGTCGGCGGGAGGCGCAGCGGCTCGGAGTCGCCGGCCACGTCCGCAACCGGGGCGACGGATCGGTCGAGGCGGTGTTCGAGGGCACCGACCCCGCCGTCGCGCGGATGGTCGAGTGGTGCCGGCGCGGACCCCGGAGCGCCCGGGTGCGCGACGTGACCGTCGCGGCCGAGGCCCCGACCGGCGCCGACGGCTTCACGATCTCGTTCTCCGCCTGAACCGCGACGCGCCCGACACCTCCTCGTCATCGCGGGTTCACACCCCGGGCGTAACCTCGAGGTGCCCCGGTGCAGGGAGGCCCTCGAAGCGGACCCGAGGAGTTGCCATGGACACGAGCCCCGACCTCAGCCACCTTCCGAGCTTCGTCCCCGACGAACCGCTCGACGCCGGTCGGACCGACCCGGTGGACAGCGACGCGTCGGACCCGGTCCTGCAGGTGGGGCTCTGGGACCCGGCCGGCATCGCGGCGCTCACCGCGGGACACGTCCTGCGCTGACCCGTCCGCCGCGCGCGACGCGGCGTTGCGACACCGGTGCGCGGCGGGTCAGTTCCGTCCGGTGAGGGCGCGTGCGTACCCGCGGGCCATCGCCGGCTTCCCGATCGGCTCGAAGGCGTCGCTCGCCGCGGTGAGCTCCTCGAGCTCACCGTCCGGCAGCTCGAGATCGGCCGCCTCGACGTTGCGCCGGAGCTGTTCGACCGAGCTCGCCCCCGGGATCACCACCACGTTCGGATGGCTGACGAGCCACGCGAGCGCGACCTGCGCAGGAGTGGCGCCGTGCGCGTCGGCGATACGCCGCACCACCTCGATCACCGCCCCGGCGCGCCGCACGTTCTCGGGCAACCACAACGGATCCATCGTGCGCGCGCTGCCACCGGGCAGGTGGTCGGCGTCGTAACGGCCGCCGAGCAGCCCCTTGGCGAGTGGGCTGTACGCGATCACGAGCCGGTCGTGCTCGCGCGCGTACGGCACCAGCTCCCGAGCCGGTTTGGGCACGAGCAGGCTGAACTGCACCTGGTTCGAGAGCACCGGCCGGCCCAGCGCGGTCTCCGCCGACTCCCACCGGGCGCGCGAGAAGTTGCTCACGCCGACGTGGTGGACGAGCCCGTCGTCCTGCAGCCGCCGCATCCCCTCCATCTGCGCGCCGAGCGGCACCACGGGGTTCGGCCAGTGGATCTGGTAGAGGTCGATCCGGTCGACCCCGAGGCGCAGCGCCGACAGGCGACCGTGCTCGGCGACACGGGCGGCGGTCGGCATCACCGGGAGGACCTTCGTCGCGAGGAACACGTCGTCGCGCCGCCCGGCCACGGCCCGGCCGACGATCGTCTCCGACACGCCGTGCGCGTAGATCTCCGCGGTGTCGACCAGGTTCACCCCCGACGCGAGCGCCGCGTGCACCAGCTCGACCGCGGTCTCCTGCGCGTACCGGGTGCCGTAGTCCCAGTCCTTCGACCCGAACTGCCAGCAGCCCAGCCCGATCGCGGAGATGCGCTCACCCCCGACCTCGACGTATCTCATCGCCGCTCCTTCCGCCGGGCGCATGCTCGCGCCGGTCGGCGTCGGCGCGCTACCGGGTCGCGAAGCCGAGGTCGAAGGACCGCACCGCGCCGGCGAACACGTTGGGCTCGATGTCGGGCTCGGTCACCACGCGCAGATCCGTGATCCGCTGCGTCAGCTCCTGGAACAGGATGCGCAGTTCGGTGCGCGCCAGGTTCACCCCGAGACAGAAGTGGACGCCGTGGCCGAACGCGACGTGCGGGTTGGGGGACCGGCGGCCGTCGAAGCGGAACGGATCCGCGAACACGCGCTCGTCACGGTTGGCCGACGGGTAGACGAGGCAGATCCGGTCACCGGCCGCGATGTCGACGCCTGCGATGGTGGTGGGTGCGGCCGCGGTGCGGAAGAAGTTGTTGAGCGGCGTCACCCACCGGATCGTCTCCTCGACCAGGCCCGGGATCAGCGACGGGTCCGCGGCCGCGGCCTCCCACTGGTCGGGATGGTCCGCGAGCACGCGCAGGCCGCGCGCGATGACCGTGCGCGTCGTCTCGGCGCCGCCCGAGATGAACAGGCCGGTCTCGTGCACCATGTGGATCTCGTCGAAGTCGGCGCCGACCCAGTCGGAGACGAGGTCGTCCATCGGGCAGCCCCGCCGTTCCGCCGCGGCCGCGCCCAGGACCTCCGAGAACTCCCCGATCGCGGTGGCCATCCCCATGGCGACCTCGAAGTCGGCCATCGCCATGTCGATGCGCATCAGTCGCTCCGACCAGCTCTTGACGTCGCGCCAGCGGTCCTCGGGGAAGCCGAGCAGCTGCGTCGTGAGGCGGCACGGGAGCTGCGCGGCGAGGACGTCGACCACCTCGACCGATCCGTCACGCGCCGCCGTGGCGACGAGATCCTCGACCCGGTCGTGGACGAGCTCGGCGAGCCTCGGTGTGATGTCGTCGATCGAGCGCGGCGTGAACCGGCCGCGCACCACGCGGCGCTGCGCCGCGTGGGCGGGATCGTCCTGGGCGATCATGTCCTTCTCGTCGGAGTTGCCCCACGACCGGAAGGCGGGCTCCGAGCGGAAGACGTCGCTCCGGCGCTCGACGTCGAGCACCTCGGCGTGGCGCACCACCGCCCAGAGCCCGTTCTGCTCGTCGCGCCACAGCGGACCGGCCGCCCGGGCCTCGGTGAAGAACTCGTGCATGCCGTCGAGGTCGCCCCAGAACGCGGGCGAGAGGAGATCGGGCGTGTCCATCGGCGGACCGTATCCGAACGCGACGGACGGGACGGGTGGCCACCGCAGCTCGCACCCGCCACCCGCGTACCCTCGGCCGATGGCGATCTTCCACCGGGCCGAGATCACTCCCAGCAAGGCGGACCTCATCGCGCGGTGGTTGCCGGCGCAGCCGTGGGGCCCGCCGGCGGACGGGCCGGTCGAGGTCATCGGCGCGTTCCGCTTCGACGACCCGGACGGACGCGTCGGCATGGAGACCCACCTCGTCACCGCCGGCGGCACCGTGTTCCAGGTCCCCCTCACGTACCGCGACACCCCGCTCGCCGGGGGCGAGGGCGCGTTCGTCACCGAGATGCACCACTCGGTGCTCGGCACCCGGTGGGTCTACGACGGACTCGGTGACCCGCTCGCCCTCGTGATGCTGGCGGCGGTCACGATGACCGGCCAGGGCGAGGCGCTCGGGATGGCGGTGTACGAGGGACGTTGGTACATCGCGCCGACCGCCGTCCGGATCCACGGCGGCGGATGGTCGCTCGAGCGCGTGCCGGTCGACGGCTTCGCGCCGGTGGGGACGGACGCCGACGGCACCACCCGCTTCGCGAACGACCGCTTCGACCTCACCGTCCACCGGCGCCCGGTCGCCGGACCGCGGCCGCCGATCGCGCTCACGGCCAGCTGGCCGGGCCGGGCCGATCCGGTCGTCCTCGCCGAAGTCGCGGAACGCTGACGCGACCGGAGCCGGGAGGGCCCGTGGACCCCGATCGACTGCCGTACCTCGACGAGCACACCGTGGTGATCGACTGCGGTCCCCGCGAGGCGTGGCCGATCCTCGTCGACGCGATCGAGCGTGCCTTCACCTCCCCCGTCGGTCGCGTCGGCGCCCGCCTGCTCGGCTGTGCCGACACCGAGGGGACCGGACCACGGCCCCTGGGCGCCGGGTCGACCGTGCCCGGCTTCCGGGTCCGGGAGGCCGAGCCGCCCGCGGCCCTCGTCCTCGTCGGCCGTCACCGGTTCTCGCGCTACGCCCTCCGGTTCCGGCTCGAGCCGCTCGGGCCCGACCGCGCCCGGCTCCGGGCCGAGTCCCGGGCGGCATTCCCCGGCACCGCCGGCCGGCTCTACCGGCTCGCCGTCGTGGGCAGCGGCGGGCACGTGATCGCCGTGCGACGCCTGCTCTCGACGGTCGAGCGCCGCGCCCGGCGGTCCCGCCCCGCGCCCGCCTGAGTCCGGACCCGGTCGCCACCATTTCGGTGACGGGGGCTGCAAGGCTCTCCGACCGCATGGGCACGGACGGGCACCCTCCTCCCGACGTCGACGCGCCGCCGGGTCCGGCGCGTGCGGACGGCGGCGCCCGTCACGCGCGGCGGGTGCACGCCCGCGAGCTCCTGGTCGGCGCGATCGTCGCCGCGCTCCTGACGACGGTGGCGGTCGCGGTCGTCACGCAGCTCTGGGACCGGTCACTCGACCGGCCGTTCCAGTACTCGCTCTACCGCGGCGACGACCAGCAGGACGCCACGCTCGAGCTGATGCTCATCAAGAACATCCACGAGACGGGCTGGTTCGGGACCAACCCGAAGCTCGGCGCGCCGTTCCGCCAGCAGTGGGCCGAGTGGCCGATGGGCGGTGACGTCCTCGCCTACGGCATGAAGAAGGTGCTCGTCGACGCCACGGGCGACGTGCCCCTGACGCTGAACCTCTTCTGGCTGCTCACGTTCCCGCTCGTCGCGGCGATCGCCTACCCGTCGTTCCGCTCGCTCCGGGCCTCCCCGGCGACCGCCCTCGTGGGCTCGGTGCTGTACGCACTCGCGCCCTACCACTTCCGCAACGGCGTCGCGCACAGCAACCTCGCGTTCTACGCCGCCGTCCCGGTGATCGTCGTCGCGTGCATGCGCGTGCTCGCGCCGCCCGGCGTGTGCCCGGGGTGGCGCGACCTCCGCCGGCGGCGCGGGTGGCGCGCGTTGCGCTGGCTGCTGCTCGGCGCGGTGCTGGTCGGCATCACCGGCATCTACTACCTCGCCTTCCTCCTGACGATGCTCGCCATCTGTGCGGTCGTCGGCGCGATCGCGTACCGGCGGCCCGACCGCCTGGCGATCGCCGCGGTGATCGGTGGCGCCGGCTTCGTCGCGTCGACGGTCGCCAACCTGCCGACGCTGCTGTTCCGGTGGTCGCACGCGCCCAATCTGCTGGCGGTACCCGAGCGCGTGCGGGGAACGAGCGACCTCTATCCGTTGCGGCTCGCGGAGCTGGTGGGACCGATCACCGACCACCGGTTCGGACCGCTCGCGACGGTCGCGGCGAACCTGTCGCCGCCGAACCGGCAGGGCCTCGGCACCGCCCAGCTCGGTGCCGTCGGCGCGATCGGCCTCGTCATCGGGATCGGGGCGCTGCTCGTCCGGGTCATCCGCCGTGACCACGGCACCGGCTGGCGCTTCGAGGCCCGCCTCGGCGTGGTGATGCTCGCCGCGGTCTTCCTCGGCATGGGCGGTGGCGTCGGGCGCCTGCTCGAGCACCTCGGGCTGCAGGGCGTGCGCGCCTGGCCGCGCATCGGGATCGTCATCGCGTTCGCCGCGCTCGTCGTCGTGCTCCGGCTGCTCGACCGTGCGCGTGCGTCCCTGCACGTACGCGGCCGCACGGTTCCCGCGATCGTCTGGATCGGTGCGCTCGCCGCGCTCCTCGTGGTCGGGGTCTGGGACCAGACGCCCGCGACCGCGCTGCCGACCGCCACCGCGAGCGCCCGGGCCTGGGACCGGGACCAGCGCTTCGTCACGCGCCTCGAGCACCGCGTCCCGCGCGGGTCGATGGTCTTCGAGCTGCCGATCACCGACTTCCCGGACCACGACGAGCGGGCGGCCATGTCGAGCCACGACCTCGTGAAGCTCGGGTACCTGCACTCCGACCGGCTGCGGTGGAGCGCCGGCGGCATCCGCGGGCGGAGCACGGAGTGGCAGTTCCCGCTCGAGCGCATGTCGGTCCGGCGGCTCGTCCCCCGGCTCGCCGCGATCGGCTTCGGGTCGATCGTCCTCGATCCCGACGGCTACGGCCCGCACCAGGCCGAGGCGAAGATCGCCGGCCTGAACCGGTTGCTCGGACCCCCGATCGCGCGCAACGACCACCGGTTGCTGGCCTGGAGCCTCGCGCCCGCCCGGGCCCGTCTCGGCGCGGAACTCGATCCCGCCGGGGTCCGCCGGATCGCGCGCCACACCCTGACGCTCCCCCGGCTCTACTCGCAGACCGACGTCGAGCCGATGGTCGGCCGCGGGCGCCCGACTCCGGTGTGCTGGTCCGCGACCCTCCGCCTCGTCAACCCGCGCACGCGGCCGGTCCGCACCGCGCTGACCGTGGAGGTCGACGGCCGCCAGGCCGATCCGCCCGCCGCCGCGGTACGGGTCCGCGGCCGCTGGCGGCCCCTGACCCTGGCCGAGCCCGGACGGTTCGCGATGCGCCTCCGCGCCGGTACGACGAAGGTGCCGGTCCGCGTCCGGGTGCCGGACGTGCGCTGCGACAACGTCGAGTACAACGCGCTGCCCCAGGTGTCCGCCGCGCTCGTCCCGTGACGGGCGGTCGCGCTACTCCTCGGCGCCGAGGTACTCCGCGACGCGGCGCAGAGTCTCCGCATCGAGCTGCAGGTCGCGCAGGAGCAGCTCCTGGGCGAGCACTGCGCCGAGCCGACCGTCGACGCCGGTGATCGCGCCCCGGTACGTGCCGCGCGACGCGAGCGCCTTCGTCGGGGCGAGCTCGAGCAGCATCCATTCGTCGGCCCGGATCGGCTCGTGGAACCAGACCGCGTGGTCGATGCTCGGCCCACCCACGGGGATGCCCGGGACCTCGATCTGGCCGAAGCCGGAGCCGAAGTCCGACACGTAGGCGACCGCGCAGGCGTGCAGCAGCGGATCGTCCGGGAGCGGATGCGTGGTGCGCACCCACATGCGGTCGGAGTGACGGATCTCGCCCTGCGTGATCCGGGTGGGGGTCACCTCGCGGACCACGACGAGGCCGTTCGCGGTGGGGCGGTCGCGGATCGTGTCGGGATCGGGCGCGTCGCGTCGCTCGACGGTGTCGAACACGACCGAGTCGCCCCGCCGCACGTGGAAGGACCCGAGCATCGAGAAGATGACCTCACCGTCCTGGACCGCGCGCACGTGCCGGGCCGAGAACGACCCGCCGTCCCGGTCCCGGTCGACGTGGAACACGACCGGCCGGTCCACCTGACCGGGCCGGAGGAAGTAGCCGTGGAACGAGTGGGGCAACCGGTCGTCGGGCACGGTCATGCTCGCGGCGCGCAGCGCCTGGGCCGCGACCTGCCCGCCGTAGAGCGTGTGCCGCTCGGTCGCGCCGGGCTCGTTGCGCCCGCGGAACAGGTCGCGGTCGATCACCTCGAGATCGAGCAGCTCGGCCATCGTGGTCGGCATCATCGATGCGCAGCCTACGGGTGGCGCCGGACCGGACCGTCGACGCGGGGTTGACGGCCCGGAAGGCGGGCGTACCATCGGACATCGGACCTTCTCGGGCGCGCCCGGGGAAGGAGGAGCCGATGAGCACCGTGCAGGAGATCCTCGCGACCAAGGGGTCCGAGGTCCTCATGATCCCGCCCGACCTGCGCGTCGAACGCGTGGCCCAGCGGATGCGTCAGGCCCACGTCGGTGCCTTCGTGGTGTCGCACGACGGCGTGCACGTCGACGGCCTGGTCAGCGAACGGGACCTCGTCGAGGCGGTGGCGCGACACGGTCGGGCCGCGCTCGACCAGCCGGTCTCGGCGGTGATGGCGTTCCGGGTGCTCACCTGCGGGCCGGGGGACTCGGTCCGGTCGGTGATGGCGACGATGACCCACGAGCGGGTCCGTCACCTCCCCGTCGTCCGCGACGGCGAAGTGTGCGGCATCATCAGCATCGGCGACCTCATCAAGACCTACGTCGACGAGACCAGCCTCGAGGCGAGTGTCATGCGTGACTTCGTGCTCGCCCAGCGCGCCCGCTGAGCGCCGGCGTCACGACCGCTTCGCGGCCTTCGTGGCCGGTGTCGCGCGGCTCGTCTTCTTCACGCGCTTGGCCGGCTGCTTCCGGGCGACCTTCTTGACCGGCGCCTTCGTCGCGGCCTTCTTCGCGGTCTTCTTCGCCGTCTTCTTCGCGGTCGGCCTGGCGGCCTTCTTCGCGGACTTCTTCGCGCCCTTCACCGCGCCCGGGCGTGCCGGACCCTTGCGGGCCTGCTTCTTCGCTGCGGCCCTCTTCTTCGCCGCGGCCTTCTTCCCGACGGCCTTCTTGCGCGCGTCGGCGACCGCCCGCTCGCCGGCCTTCCGCGCGCGCTCGGCGCGCGCCGCGGCCTCCTTGCGGGCCTGCTCGACCTGACGCTCGAGCCGCGCCAGCTCCTGACGCAGCGCCCGGATCTGCGAGTGCAGCTCCCGCTGCAGCGTGTCGATCAGGCGCTCGGTCGCAGCCTCGCCGCGGTCGAGGAGGCCCTGGACGCGCTCCTCGAGCCGTCGCAACTGCTCCTCCGACGACTCCGCCATCCGTCCGGACGCGCTGTCGATCCGCTCGAGCACACCCGGCTGTCCGCTCTCGTTCGCCATCATCGTCGTCTCCTCTCGCCGCCCCGACCTTCGCGCCCCGGTGCGCCCGGGTCCAGGGGCGAACGTCCCCGCGGCCGGACCGCCGCGGGCCACGAGGTCGTACCCTGCGCGCATGGTCGAGCCGGACCGGGCCGGGGTCACCGAGACGCACATCTCGGTCGTGTTCTTCGTCGGTGACCGCGTCTACAAGCTCAAGAAGCCGGTGCGCCTCGACTTCGTCGACCTCTCGACCGTCGCGCGCCGGGCCGCGATCTGCCGGCGCGAGGTCGAGCTGAACCGGCGCCTCGCTCCCGACGTGTACCTCGGGACGTACGAGATCCGCGACGACCGGGGCGAGGTCGTCGACCATCTCGTGGTGATGCGCCGCATGCCGGCCGACCGGCGCCTCTCGGGTCTCGTCGCTTCGGGTGCCGACGTCGCCGACGACGTGCGGGCGATCGCGCGTGAGGTCGCGACGTTCCATTCCCGGGCCGAGCGCTCCACCGCGATCGACGCGGCCGCGACGGTCGACGCCGTCCGGACCAACTGGACCGACAACGTCGCGACGATGGCGCCGTTCGTCGGATCGGTGCTCGATCCGACGACGGCCGAACGGGTCGCGACCCGCGCCGTCCGATTCCTCGCCGGACGCGCGCCGCTGCTCGACGCGCGCATCGCCGAGCACCGGATCGTGGACGGTCACGGTGACCTCATGGCCGACGACATCTTCTGCCTCGCCGACGGGCCGCGCATCCTCGACTGCATCGAGTTCGCCGACGGCCTGCGGCACGGCGACGTACTCGCCGACGTCGCGTTCCTGGCGATGGACCTGGAGCGGCTCGGCGCGCCGGAGCTCGCGCGGCGGTTCCTGGCGTGGTACTCGGAGTTCTCCGGCGCGACGTTCCCGACGTCGCTCGCCCACTTCTACGTCGCGTACCGCGCCCACGTCCGCAGCAAGGTCGCGTGCCTCCGCGCCGCGCAGGGCGACCCCGACGCCGCCGCGCAGGCCGCGCACCTCCTCGACCTCGCCGACTCCCATCTGGCCCGGGGCCGGGTGCGGTTGGTGCTGGTGGGCGGCGCGCCGGGGACCGGCAAGTCGACCCTCGCGGCCGGGTTGGCCGACCGGGGTGAGCTCGCGCTGCTCCGGTCTGACGAGGTGCGCAAGGACCTCGACGGGAGCGGCCACACCGAGCGGCGCGACGACGCGTTCGGCGCGGGCCGGTACACGCCGGCGCGAACGGACGCGACCTATGCGGCGCTGCTCGAGCGGGCGCGGACCCTGCTGTCGCTCGGCGAGTCGGTGGTCCTCGACGCGTCCTGGACCGACGCCCGGCACCGCTCGCTCGCACGCGACCTCGCCGGCACGACGCACAGCGATCTGACGGAGCTGCGCTGCACGGTCGCGCCCACGATCGCCGCGGCCCGGATCGCCGGACGGGCGGCGGCCGGGACCGACCCCTCCGACGCCACGCCCGCCATCGCCTCCCGGCTGGCGGCCGCCGCGGCGCCGTGGCCGGAGGCCGTCGAGATCGCCACCGACGACGAACCCGCGGCGGTGACCGCAGCGGCGCTCCGGCACGTCTGAGGCCGACGGGACCTCCGGCCCTGGCCCGCGGTGGGACGACGGCCGACCATCGCCCCATGACGACGGAGCCCGCAGCCGCACTGGATCAGGGTCGCCTGCCACCGCGGTGGTTCATGCGCGCCTTCTGGGTGTGCCACCGCCGGGTCGTGCAGTGGACCCACGGCCGCTTCGGACTCTGGCGGGCGAAGCCGGGCCGCTGGGGAACCATCCGGCTGCACACGGTCGGTCGGCGGACGGGCGCACCGCACGCCGTGATCGTCGGGTACTGCGAGGACGGCCCGAACCTGGTGACGATGGCGATGAACGGCTGGGGCGACGGTGAGCCGGCGTGGTGGTTGAACCTGCAGGCCCACCCGGACATCACCGTGGACACGCCGTCGGGGCCACGTGACGTGACCGCCCACGCGGCCGAGGGCGAGGAGTACGACCGGCTGTGGGACCGCTGGCGCGAGCTCGACCGCAACCTCGACGGGTACGCGTCGCGTCGTTCGATGCGGACCGCCGTCGTCGTCCTCGAGCCGCGCCGCTGAGGCCGTCGCCGGTCAGCCCCCGACGCGCGCGTTGTACGCGGCGATGGCCGCGTCCGCCTTGCGCTGGGTGGAGGCGAGCGCGGCGCGGGGCGTCTGCTTGCCGGTCAGCATCGACGTGATGCCGTCGACGACCGCCTGGCGCACACCGAGGAAGTCCCCGATGACCGGACCGGTGGTCGCGAGGGTCGTCGGTCCGCTCAGCAGCTGGTCGTAGGCGACGCGGTAGTTCGGGTCGCTCGCCCAGCGCGCCTGCACCGGTGCCGACTCGGCGACCGACTTGCGGATCGGGACGTAGCCCGTCTCGAGGTGGAGGCGGGTGAGCGCGGCCGGGGACACCAGGTACTTCACGAACTGCCACGCCGCGCCCCGCTGTGCGGGGGTGCCCCGGTTCACGATGTACAGCGATCCCTCGCCGGTCTGGACCCCGCCACCCGGGCGCACGCCGGGGAGCGCGGCGGTCCCGACCTTCACGTTCGAGTACTGCCCGCTCTCGAGCACGTTGACGATCGGTCCGAGCGCGCTCGAGCTCTCGATGGTCATCGCCGCGTCGTGGGTCGGGATCGCGAGGAGGTGGGAGATGCTCCCCGTCTCGGCACCGGTGTCGAGCGCAAGCCCGTCCTTCACCATGTCGTGCCACCACGTCCAGACCGTGCGCTGGGTCGGGTTGTCGAGATCGGCCTTCGTCGCACGCGCGAGGCGTCCGTTGCCGTGGTTCGCGTAGACCTGCCCGTTCTTCGACGACCAGAACTCGGGCAGGAACTCGGCGATGCGCAGGGAGATCCCGTGCTTCGTGACGCCCCGGTCCACCAGCTGCTGCGAGTACCGCCGGACCTCGTCGAGGGTCCGGGGCGGCCGGTTCGGATCGAGTCCGGCCTTCTCGAACGCGTTGCGGTCGTAGAACAGGATCGGGCTCGACGGGTTGTAGGGCATCGAGCGCAGCACGCGCTGCGTGCGGTAGTACGCGACGACCTTGGGCAGGAAGTCCGAGAGGTCGTAGTGGTCGGCGGTGACGCACGCCTGCATCGGGACGGTGGCGCGGCTGTCGATCATGGTCTGGAGGGCGGTCTCCTCGACCTGGATCACGTCCGGGACGTCGCCCGTGGTCAGCCCGGCGCGGAACTTGGGCAGCGAGCTGCTCTCGGCCGACTGGTCCACAAGCTTCACGCGCACGTCGGACTGCGACCGGTTGAAGTCGTCGACGATCGCCTCGAACACCCGGCCGTTGTTGTTGCCCATCTGGTGCCACATCGTGATGTCGACGGGCTTCGCCGCCTTCCGGAACTCGGCGAGCCCGCACGACGCGGGCGCCGTCCCCGCAGAGCCGGCCGACGAGCCCCCGCCGCTGCAGGCGGCCAGGGTGACGGCCGCGACCGCCGGGACGAGGAATCGGAAGCGACGAGGACGGTTCACGACGACGGAGGGTAGGCGCGCCGGGCGGCCGAGCACTGTCGGTGGTGGTCCGAACGCGCTCGGTACGATTCCCCGCCGATGGCGGAGATCCGGTGGGAGGGGGCGGTCGACGCGGCGCGGGCCCACGTCCCCCCGATGTTCGGACGGGCCGACGAGCGCGACCGGGTGCTGATGCTGCTCCGGGGACCACAGCGGCTCGTGACCCTCACCGGCCGGGGCGGGGTGGGCAAGACCCGGCTCGCCGAGGCCGTCCTGGCCGAGTGGAGCACCCGCACCGGCGACCACGCCGTGCTCGTGCCGCTCGCCGCCGTCACCGAGCCGGCCCTCGTCGCGGGCGAGATCGCGGCGAAGCTCGGCGCGTCCACCACGCCCGGCGGCGACGCCGAGACGGCGCTGCTCCGCGCGGTCGGCGACGACGAACGCCTGCTCGTCCTCGACAACTTCGAGCACCTCGTCGACGCGGGCCCGGTCGTCGCCCACCTCCTCGACGAGTGCCCGGAACTCCGGATCCTGGTCACGAGCCAGACCCCGCTCCGGCTGCGGGCCGAACTGGTCGTCGACGTCGCACCGCTGCCGGTGCCGGCGCCGGACGCCACCACCGCCGATCTCGCCACCAGCGCCGCGGTCCAGCTGTACTGCGACCGGGCCGCAGCCGCGCACGGCGGGTTCCGCCTCGACGACCGCAACGCGCCCGCCGTCGCGGAGCTGTGCCGCCGGCTCGAGGGCCTGCCGCTCGCGATCGAGCTCGCGGCGGTGCGGGCCGCCGCGCTCCCGGCGCCCCAGATCCTCGAGCTGCTCGACGCGGCGCCACTCGACGTGCTGCGCCAGGCGCGCACCGACGTGAACCCACGTCACCACGATCTGCGCGCCGCGATCGCGTGGACCGTCGGTCTGCTCGCAGCACCCCAGCGCCGCCTGCTGCGTCGCCTGGCGTCGACGGTCGCGCCGTTCGACGTGGCGACGGCCGCCGCCCTCGACGAGGAGCCGGCGGTCGCCACCGCCAACCGTCTGGCCGCACTCGCCGACCTGCGACTGCTCGAGCTGGTCGACGACGACCCGGCCCGGTGGTCGATGCCGTGGTCGATCCGCGAGTTCGGGCGCGAGCAGCTCCGCGCCGCGGGTGAGGAGACGGCGGTGCGGACCCGGCTGGTGCTGCACCAGGCCGACCGCGCGGCCCAGATCGCGACCGGGATCGACGACGGCGATCCCAAGCAGTGGTACGCCGTCGCCACCGCCGAGACCACCGCGCTCGTCCACGCGCTCGAGGACGCCGCGGCGTTGGGGCTGACCGAGGCGGGGTTGACGATCGTCCCCACGCTGGGACGCCAGTGGTCGGTGCGGGGCTACGGGCGCGACCACCTGCGCCTGGTCGAGGCCGTCGTGCCGACGGCGCGCCCCCTCGGGCTCGAGACCCCGGCCTTCGTCGAGGCGCTCGCGTGGTCGACGTTCCTCCGGTTCCCCTCTTCACGACCGGCGGAGCACGGCGAGCTCACGGAGCGGCTCCGTACCGCGCGCGCCGCCGCGGCGCGGATCGACGACCCCGACACGCGCCTGCGCGTGCTGGTCCCGACGGTCCTGTGCCTGCAGTACACGGGCGACCTCGACTTCACGACCGACGCGATCTCCGAGGCGTTCGCGGTGCTGGACCGCGACGACCATCCCCGCCGCCGGGCGCGCTTCGAGGTGTACGCGGCGATGGTCGCGCACCTCGAGGGCGACGATTCGCGTGCCGTCGAGCTCGGCCTGCGCGGCCTGGCGGGGGCGACGCGTGCGGACGACTCCCGCACCCGGCTCGGCGCGGCCGCCCTGCTGCAGGACCTCGCAGTGCGCCACCCCGAGCTGGAGGCGTCGGTGCCCTCGATCGAGGAGATCCTCGAGCTCGCCCGGAGCGACGGCTACGTGACGTACGAGGCGGCGCTGGGCGCCATCGCCGCGCTCGAGGCGATGGCCCGCGACGAGCCGTACGTCGCGCTGACGCGCTGCGACCGGACGTTGACCCTCGCTCGGTCCCTCGCTGACGACCAGTCGGCGACCGCCGCGCTGGTCGCGACGGTCGTGGTGCTCGCGGGCAACGGTCAGTTCCGACCCGCGGCCCGGTACGAGGGCGCGGTCGAGGAGGCGCTCCCCCGCCACGAGCCCCGGATGCTGGCGCGTCACGTCGACGTCCACCGGGACGCCGTGGCCACGGTCCGGCGCGAGCTGGGCCCGGCGGAGTTCGCGGTTGCGCGGCACCGGGGCGCGGGCCTCACGCTCGGCGGGGCCGTCCGGGAGGCGCTCCCCGTCGTGCGCGACCTCGTGCGGCGCCGGGCGCCCGACGCGCCCGCGACGCCCGACGACCTCACGCCGCGACAGCGCGACACGTTGCGCCTGGTGGTCGCGGGCTGCACCAACAAGGAGATCGCGGCCCAGCTCGGCATCCGCCCCAAGACGGTGACGCACCACCTCGGTGTGGTCTTCCGGGTGGCCGGGGTGCGGACCCGCACGGAGGCGGCGATGTGGGCGCGGGGGCACGGCGTCGAGCCGTGACGTCCGCCGCTCCCGGCGGCTACCGCATCCGCAGGTCGCGAAGCCCCTCCGGGAGCTCCTGGGGTCCCCGGGACCGCAGCGCGGAGACGGCCTCGGGGATGTCGCACACCGCGCCCGGCTCCGCGGCACCCGTGACCTTCCCCGTGGGGTCGCGCAGCACGAAGCGGCACCCGTACTCGGTCTCGATCGACAGCGACTCGGCCATCAGGCCCTCCTCGACGTCGATCACGAGCGCGTCGCCACCGGGATAGAGCGCCCGGAGGTACTCCGGCGCGAAGACGGGCACACCGTCGACCTCACCGACCGCCTCCGAGTCGGGACCCGGCCAGAAGTCCTCGTAGAGGAACGGCGCGGTCGACTCGCAGCAGCCGGTCCCGATGGAGAACACCAGCGCGCCGCGACGGTCGCGCTTCGCCCGATCGACGATGCGCGCCGCCGCGGCGGTGCCGGTGACTCTCAAATGTTCCCGCTCAGCGCGGCGAAGTGCAGGTAGCCGCCGCGGTCGCCCGCGGTGTTCTCCCACACGTGCTTGATCTGGCGGTACTCGTTGTAGCCGTAGTCGCCGAGCTCGCGACCGATGCCCGACTGCTTGTACCCACCGAACGGCTGCGTCGGCGTGATCATGTGGTAGTCGTTGATCCACACGGTCCCGGTGCGCATGCCCGCGGCGACCGCGTTGGCCCGCTCCGAGTTGGTGGACCACACCCCGCCGCCGAGGCCGTAGATCGAGTCGTTCGCGATCTTGACCGCGTCGTCGTCGGAGTCGAACGGGATCACGCAGAGGACCGGCCCGAAGATCTCCTCCTGGGCGATCTTCATCGAGTTGTCGGCCTCGAAGATCGTCGGCTGGAAGAACGCCGACTGGTCGAGCCCGGCGGGCAGGTCGCTCGGACGCTCGCCACCGCAGAGGAGCTTGGCGCCCTCGTCGAGCCCGAGCTTCACGTACCGCTCCACGGTGTCGACCTGGCTCGGCGCGACGAGCGGGCCGAGGTCCGTGCCCATGTCGAGCGGGTCGCCGTAGACGAACTTTCCGGCGCGCTCCACGAGCATGCCGACGAACTCGTCGTAGATCTTGCGGCTGACGAGCGCACGGGTGCCGGACTCGCAGACCTGGCCGTTGTGGAAGAACGTGCCCCACAGGACGCCGGCGGCCGCGAGGTCGAGGTCGGCGTCGTCGAGGACGATGTTCGCCGACTTGCCGCCGAGCTCGAGCGTCACCTTCTTCACGGTGCCGGACGCGAGCTGCATGATGCGACGGCCGACCTCGGTGGAGCCGGTGAACGCGACCTTGTCGACCGACGGGTGCTGGGCGAGCTCCTCACCCGCGCTGCCGCCCGGGCCGGTGATGAGGTTCACGACGCCCGGCGGGATGCCCGCCTCGTCGCACGCCTTCACCATCTCGACCGCGCTGAGCGACGTGAAGCTCGCCGGCTTCAGGGTCACGCAGTTCCCTGCGGCGATCGCCGGGCCGACCTTCCAGCTCGCCATGATGAAGGGGAAGTTCCAGGGCACGATGCCGCTGCAGACGCCGAAGGGCTCGCGCCGCACGGTGCTCTTCGCGGGCGGGAACGGCGACTCGCCGCGGTCGATCACGTCGGGCTCGTTCTCCGCGCAGTCGGCGAAGGTGTTGAAGGTGCCGACCGCGCCGGGCACGTCGGCGAACATCGCCTTGCGGATCGTGCCGCCGCTGTCCCTCGCCTCGATCTCGGAGATCTCCGCCGAGCGGCTGTTGATGATCTCGGCGACGGCGCGCAGCTTCTCGGCACGCTCCTTGCCCGACATCCGCGGCCAGGGGCCCTCGTCGAACGCCGTGCGCGCGGCCTGGATCGCGGCCTGCGCGTCCTCGCGGCCCGCCTTCGCGACGTCGTCGATCTGCTCGCCCGTGGAGGGGGCGAAGGTGGGGAAGGTCTCGCCCGACTTCGCGTCGACCCATTCCCCGTTGATGTAGAGCTGCGTGGCCATGACGTGTCCTCTCGTCGAACCGTGGACCCGGGACGCTACGGCCGACCCGCCGGACCGATCCAGCCCGGACCCTCAGGCGGGACCGGGGCCGAACCGGTCGGCGAGCACGTCGGCGAGGCCCGGGGAGTCGAGCTCCTCGATGTCGTAGCGGGCCCGGCGGACCGGGACGGTGACGTCGACGAGGCGCGCCAGGTCGAACGGGGTGCCCGCCACCACCGCATCGCAGTCGACGGCTGCGATCGTGGCCGCGAGGTCCCGGGTCTGGGCGTCGCCGTAGCCCATCGCCGGCAGGACCGGTCCGACGTGCGGGTAGCGGCGGTACGTCCCGGCGATGGTCCCGACGGCGAACGGGCGGGGGTCCACGATCTCGGCCCCCGCCGCCTGCGCCGCGACCGTGCCGGCGCCGGTCGGCATCCCGCCGTGGGTGATCGTCGGCCCGTCCTCGACCACCAGCACGCGCGCACCGGCGAGATCCGGACCGGGGTCGAGCCGCACCGGCGACGCCGTGCGCACGATCCTCGCGTCGGGGTTCACCGCACGCACCGACCCGATCACCCGCTCGACCGCCTCCGGCGACGCCGAGTCCGCCTTGTTGACGACCACGACGTCCGCGAGCCGGACGTTGACCTCGCCGGGGTGGTAGCGCAGCCCGTCGTCGGGCCGGAGCGCGTCGGCCACGGTGACGAACAGGTCCGGCGCGAAGAACGGGAAGTCGTTGTTGCCGCCGTCCCAGAGGATCACGTCGGCGTCGGCCTCGGCGAGCCGCAGGATCGCCTCGTAGTCGACCCCGGCGTACACCGGGACGCCCATGCGCACCGGGTCCTCGTACTCCTCGCGCTCCTCGATCGTGGGGTGCGAGGCGTCGATCTCCTCGATGGTGCGGAACCGCTGTACCGCCATGGCGGCAAGGTCGCCGTAGGGCATCGGGTGCCGCACGAGCGCGACGCGCCGACCGGCGTCGGTGAGCAGCCGTGCGATGCGTCGGCTCGTCGGGCTCTTGCCCGCGCCGGTACGGGTCGCGCACACCGCGACGACGGGACGGGTGGACCGCAGCATCGTGGCGCGCGGCCCGACGAGCCGGAAGTCGGCACCGGTCGCGAGCACCCGCGCGGCGAGGTGCATGACGTTCCCGTACTCGAGGTCGCTGTAGGCGAGGATCACCTCGTCGGCCCCGTGCTCGGCCACGACCCGCTCGAGGTCGGCCTCGGCGACGATCGGGATCCCCTCGGGGTAGTGCGGGCCGGCGAGCACCGCGGGATAGCGGCGGTCGTCGATCCCCGGGATCTGGGCCGCGGTGAACGCCACGACGCGCCGGCCGGGATCGTCGCGGAAGACGGTGTTGAAGACGTGGAAGTCCCGACCCCCCGCACCCATGATCACGGTCCCGGCCATGTGCGACCTCCTGCTCGGCGCCCCGGATGCTGCCAGACGCCGGCCGCGACAGCGGCAATGATCCCCGCATGCGGATGGTGATCGCGGTCGGCGGCAACGCCCTGCGCGACGCCGACGAGCGCGGCGGGCCCGGCCCCGTCCTCGACGCGCTGGCGGCGGTCATCGCCGACCACGCGTCCCGGCACGCGGTCGTGGTCACCCACGGCAGCGGACCGCAGGTCGGCCGGCTCGCGGACCGGGCAGCGGTCGGCGACGCCCGTCCGGTCCCGCTCGACGTGCTCGACGCCGAGGTCGACGGGTTCATGGGGTACCTGATCGCACGCGCGATCGGCTCCGCGTCGCCAGCGCGCGATGTCGCGACCCTCCTCACCCAGGTCCGGGTCGACCCCGACGATCCGGCGTTCGCCACGCCGACCAAGCCGGTCGGGCCGTGCGTGACCGGGGCGGATGCGACGAGCGGGACGCGCGCCCGGGGCTGGACCTACGCCGAGGTCGGACCACCCGCGGACGCCGCGCCCTTCCGGCGCGTCGTCGCGTCGCCGCGCCCGCGCGCGGTGCTCGAGCTCCACGCGATCGACGCCCTGCTGCGCGCCGGCGTGACCGTGGTCGCGGCCGGCGGCGGTGGCATCCCCGTGCAGGTCGACGTGACGGGTCGTCGCCGCGGCGTCGAGGCCGTGATCGACAAGGACCGCACCAGCGCGCTCCTCGCGACCGACCTCGCCGCCGAGCGGCTGGTGATCCTTACCGACGTCGACGCGGTGTACGCGGGGTTCGGGACCGACCGGGCCCGGCCGCTCGCCTCCGTGCGCGCGGCGGACCTGCACCCCGGCGACTACCCCGCCGGCTCGATGGGTCCGAAGGTGGAGGCCGCGACCGGGTTCGTGACCGCGACCGGTGGCACCGCCGCCATCGGGTCGGTGACCGACGCGGCCGGGGTGATCGCAGGGAAGCTCGGCACCCAGCTCGCGCCCTGACCCGGGTCGCACGGACGCGAGACTGCCCGGGTGTCCGACCGCACCCACCCGCTGACGTCGAGGGACTGGTGGTTCCGGGACCGGTCGACCGGCGAGATCGTGATCGCGCAGTTCCCGAACCCGCCGCTCTGGATCTTCCTCGCGGCGGTCGTCGTGCGCGCGTTCGCGACCGACGGCACGACGCTCGACACCACCGCGGCGTGGACGGGCACCGTCGCGCTCGCGTGGTGGGCACTCGACGAGCTCGGGCGCGGCGTCAACCCCTGGCGCCGCGTCCTCGGCGTCGGCGGCCTCGCGTTCGTCGCGCTCCGCGTCGTCGACCTGCTCGGCTGACTCGCGCGCGCTGCGACCCTGAGATGTCTCTCATGTTCGGCGATTGACGAATCCGGGTTCGTCTGTCAGGGTCGTGGGGCCAGCAAGAGGGGAGTATCCCGAACGACGGCGTCGTCATCACGGCCTCCGGGCCCGGCGCCGTCGACCTCCACGGTGGGAGAGACCTCGTCACCCGCACCACGTGACGAAGGAGGTCCCCCGTGTCGATCCGGCTCACCCCGTATCCCGGCTCGCGTACCCCCCGGCTCGTCGCGTCGCGCTCGGTCGCGACGAGAGTCTCCCGTCGGGAGCGGCGGACCAGATCCCGCTCCCGACGCGGTTCGGTCGGTGCCCGTGGGAGAGGGGCGCGGCCTCCGCCCGCGCGACTCCCCCACTGATGGGACCGTGACCGACGGGACCCGGCGGCACCCCTGCCCCCAGCCGCCGGGTCCCGGCGCGTCCGGAACCGCTCAGGTGCGCGCCGGGCGGCGCCGAGGCCGTACGGCACCCGCCGGCAGCGTGCCCAGCGCGACGAGCAGCTCGCCCACGGTGTGCTCCGCCTCGAGCGGGTGGCGCAGCGGTCGGTCGGGATGCACCTCGTACCGGTTGCGCCGCCCCTCGCGGGTCCGGGTCACGAACCCGGCGGCGACGAGGTCGGCGACGATCCCCTGTGCGGCACGCTCGGTGATCCCGACCCGGACCGCGATGTCGCGGGTGCGGATCGTCGGGTCGTCGGCGAGGCAGACCAGCACGTGTCCGTGGTTGGTGAAGAACGTCCAGCCCGACCTCGCGACTTCCGTGACCATGAATCCCCTGCGCCTCACGGAGGCAGACGGCTTTGGTGAGCCCGCGACCCTAGAGCCGCGTCGGATACCCCGCAGCGATCGGCGGGCACGCGGCGGGCTCACACCCGACGGGAGCGGCGCACCGGTACCCTCGGTCCCGGTGGATCGAACCGACGGGTTTTCCCTGCGAGCGCACCGGGCAGGTCTCACACGGTGAGCGATGACCGGGTCGAGGCCGCGGCGCGTCGGGAGCGGGTCCCGGTGCGCCGGTACTTCGCGTTCTGGGGCATCGGGGTGCTCGTCGTGGGCACCGCGCTCCTGCTCTTCTCGATCCTGAGCGCGGTGTCGACGGTCATCGGGCTCCTCCTGGTCGCCGCGTTCTTCGCGATCGCGCTGGGCCCGGCCGTCGACTGGACCGAGCGGCACCTCCACGTCCGCCGCGGCCTCGCGGTCCTCGCCGTCTTCCTCGTCGGGTTCGCCGTGCTCTCCGGCCTGATCTACGCGTTCGTGCGCCCGATCTACGACGCGTCCGACACCTTCACCCGCGACCTGCCGCGCGCGATCCACCAGGCGGAGCACGGTCGGGGCCAGGTCGGGCGCTGGCTGAAGGACATCGGCGCGCAGGACTGGGCGAAGAAGAACCTGCCGAAGATCCGCCAGTCGCTCACCGACTCCAACGGACTCGTCACTGCGGGTGAGACGATCGTGACCGGCGTCGTGGCCGCGATCACCGTGCTGGTGCTCACGTTCCTGCTGCTGCTCGAGGGGTCGCGGATGACGACGTTCTTCGTCGAGCTGTTCCCGGATCCGCGCGCCGACCACCTGCGGCGCGTCACGTCGGACGCGGCACGCTCGGTGACCGGCTACATGGCCGGCAACCTGCTGATCTCGCTGATCGCCGGGACCGCGATCTACCTCTGGCTGCGCGCGCTGGGGATCCCGTTCGCGCTCGTGCTCGCGCTGTGGGTCGCGTTCACAGACCTGCTCCCGCTCATCGGCGCGTCCCTCGGCGCGGTCGTGGTGATCTTCGTCGCGCTGCTCACGTCACCGGGCGCCGGGATCGCCACGCTCGGGTTCTTCATCGTGTACCAGCTGTTCGAGAACCACGTGCTGCAGACCACCATCATGGCGAAGGCCGTGAAGCTCAATCCCCTGGGCGTGCTGCTCGCGGCGCTGGCCGGCGTGGAGATCGCCGGGCTGCTCGGCGCGCTCCTCGCGATCCCGGTCGCGGGCGCGATCCAGGTGGTGGCGCGCGACGTCTGGCGCGACCGCCGCGGTGTCGTGGAGGACGTGCTCAGCATCGGGACCGACGTCGGCACGACGGTCCGCGAGGCGACCGACCCGCCCGCGTCCGATCCCCCGCCCGCTGCCTGACCCGACCGGAGACCGATCAGGCGGCGGCGCGACGGCGCTGCTCCTGGGGCCACCGCAGTGAGCGGGTCCACGGGCTCTCGCCCCGGCGGTCCTCGATCCGGTCCGCGACCTGCTCCAGCAGCCAGACCGCCACCGGCACGGCCACGCCCATCACCAGCCAACGCTTCGAGGGGAACATCGCCGACCTCCGATCGTCGTCCTCCGCCCGCGCGCGTGCCCCGTCGCCACGGCGACCAAACCCGGCGCGCGGCACGCGGCGCACGAAGGTCAGCGGCGCAGGTCGTAGCGGTCGAGGTTCATGACCTTGTCCCACGTGCGGACGAAATCACGGACGAACCGCTCCTCGCCGTCGTCCGACGCGTAGACCTCGGCGACGCCGCGCAACTGCGCATTCGCGCCGAACACGAGGTCGACCGACGTCGCCGTCCAGCGGACGTCGCCCGAGTCCCGGTCCCGGCCCTCGTACTCGTGCTCGCCACCGCTCCCCGCCCTCCACTCGGTGGAGTCGTCGAGCAGGTTCCGGAAGAAGTCGTTGGTCAGCCGGCCCCGCCGGTCGGTGAGGACCCCGAGGTCCGACCCGCCGACGTTCGCGCCGAGGACCCGCATCCCGCCGACGAGGACGGTCATCTCCGCGACGGTGAGGGTGAGGAGGTTGGCCCGCTCCACGAGCAGGGTCTCCGGGGTGACCTTCTGGTCCCCACCCAGGAAGTTGCGGAACCCGTCGGCCGTCGGCTCGAGCACCGCGAACGACTCGACGTCGGTCTGCTCCTGGGTCGCGTCGGTGCGGCCGGGACGGAACGGCACGGTGACGTCGTGGCCCGCGTCGCGGGCCGCCTGTTCCACCCCGGCGCATCCCGCGAGCACCACGAGGTCGGCGAAGGACACCTGCGCCGCGCCGCCGTTGAACTCGTCGCGGATCGCGGCGAGCCGCTCCAGCACCGGCGCGAGTTCGGCCGGCTCGTTCACCGCCCAGTCCCTCTGCGGCGCGAGCCGGAGCCGCCCGCCGTTCGCCCCGCCCCGCTTGTCGGTGCCGCGGAAGCTCGCGGCGGCCGCCCACGCGGTGCGCACCAGCTGGGTCGGGCTCAGACCCGAGTCGAGCACCCGCCGCTTCAGGTCCGCGATCTCGCCGTCCCCGATCAGCGCGTGATCGACCGGCGGCACCGGGTCCTGCCACAGCTGGGGCTCGGGCGGCACCTCGGGTCCGCGGTAGCGCGCGATCGGACCCATGTCGCGGTGCGTGAGCTTGAACCACGCCCGGGCGAAGGCCTCGGTCAGCTCCTCGGGGTGCTCGTGGAACCGCTTCGAGATCGGCGCGTAGACGGGATCCATCCGCAGCGCGAGGTCCGTCGTCAGCATGATCGGCGCGTTGCGCTTTCCCTCGACGTGGGCGTCGGGAACCGAGTCGGCCGCGGCCGCGTCGGTCGGCGTCCACTGCTTCGCGCCGGCCGGACTCTCGGTGAGCTCCCACTCCCAGCCGTACAGGTTCTCGAGGAAGCCGTTGTCCCACTCCGTCGGATGGTTGGTCCACGCACCCTCGAGCCCGCTCGTCACCGCGTCGGCACCGACACCCGTGCCGGCGGTGTTGGCCCACCCGAGCCCCTGCGCCTCGACGGGGCACGCCTCGGGCTCGGGCCCGACGTAGTCGGCCGGGTGCGCGCCGTGGCACTTGCCGAACGTGTGGCCGCCGACGATGAGCGCGACGGTCTCCTCGTCGTCCATCGCCATGCGCGCGAACGTCTCGCGGATGTCGCGGGCGGCCTGCAGCGGGTCCGGGTTGCCGTTCGGTCCCTCGGGGTTGACGTAGATGAGCCCCATCTGGACCGCGCCGAGCGGGTTCGAGAGCTCGCGGTCACCGCTGTAGCGCTCGTCGCCGAGCCACGTGTCCTCCGGGCCCCAGAAGATCTCGTCCGGCTCCCACAGGTCTTCGCGTCCGCCGCCGAAGCCGAAGGTCGTGAAGCCCATCGACTCGAGCGCGCAGTTGCCGGCGAGGACCATCAGGTCGGCCCAGGAGAGCTTCGGCCCGTACCGCTGCTTGACCGGCCAGAGCAGCCGCCGCGCCTTGTCGAGGCTCGCGTTGTCCGGCCAGCTGTTGAGCGGCGCGAACCGCTGCGCACCCTCGCCCGCGCCGCCGCGGCCGTCGTGGATCCGGTAGGTCCCCGCGCTGTGCCAGGCCATGCGGATCATGAGCCCGCCGTAGTGACCCCAGTCCGCCGGCCACCACGGCTGCGACGTGGTGAGGACGTCGGTGATGTCGCGCTTCACGGCGTCGAGGTCGAGGGTGTCGAACTCGGCGCCGTAGTCGAAGTCGGCGCCGAGGGGCGACGGACGCGGCTCGTGCTGGCGCAGCACCTGCAGCGCGACCTGGTCGGGCCACCAGTCGGCGTTCGTCCGCGGGCGGGTCGCCTTGACCGTCGGCGCCGGGATGACCGGGTTCTCGCTCTCGCTTCCGCGCTCGGGCACGGCGGGCTCCTCTCGTCGGGGGACCGGCGCGGCGCGGACGATCAGGGGCCCGCGCCCCCGGCTCTCTCCCCGTGGTGTCCGGCCGGGCGGCGGGCCAAACCCCTCAGTGCGCCCCGTCGAGCCCGATCCGGATCCCGGGCGCGTCGACCTCGAGGGCGGACTCGATCCGGCCGGTCTCGAGGATGCGGCGGGCGACCCGGCCCTTGGCCGCCTTGCCTGCGTGACCGGCGGGCCTGCCCTCGACGTTCGCGAGCACCGGCGTCACGACCCGGTAGCGCGACGGGTCCGGGGTCCACGCGGCGCGATGCTCCAGGGGGAGGAGGTCGACGACCGTGTGGCCCGCCGCGAGCGCGTCGATCGCCGCCGACACGTGCGGCCGCCAGAACGCGGCGAGGCCGCCGACCGGATCGAGGCGCGCCGAGAGCTTCAGGCGGAAGTCGGGCACCGGATCACTCCACGCGGACACCCCGGTGACCGCGGAGACGACGACGACGCCGGCCTCGGCGCGCCGGCGCGCACGGACGTCGAGCGACGACGGTCCGAGGTGCTCCCAGACCACGCCGCTGAATCGGGCCCACGCGGGCAACGTGGGGGCACCGACGAGCGCACGGTTCGCCGCGCGCGCCTCGGCGAGCAGGTCACCGCGCGCGCCGAGCAGCTTCTCGCTCCCGCCCCGCGCCCGCTTCAGCGCGTTCGCGACGCGCCGGCGGGGCACCGCGAGCTCCGGGAATCGACCCGAGTCGACCGACCACCCCGGCCCTTCGCCGCGGTGCGTCTTCCCTTCCGAGGGCGGCAGCAGGATGATCAGCACCGTCGCATCATGACGACCCGCTGCCCGCCCGCCGGAACCGACCGGTCCGTTTCGTCCGGCGTGCACCTGCCGGTGCGTCGACCCCGCCGCGGCGCACCGGTTCCTCGACCCGTACCTCGCGGCCGGCTGATCGCGGCCGGCCGGTTCGCGTTCAGGTCCCGTCGTCGTGGCGGCGGGGCCACGGCACGAGCGCCGGGGTGCGGTCCGCGTAGGCCGCGAAGCCCGGCCGACGGGCGCGGCTGCGGTCGTCGAGCATCGGGATCGACGCGGTGAGGAACATCACGACCATCGCGACCGGGCCGAGCACGGTCCACCACCACGCCGGATCGGCAGCCAGGCCGAACAACCACAGCGACCACCAGAACAGGATCTCACCGAAGTAGTTGGGGTGGCGCGTGTAGCGCCAGAGCCCGCGGTCCATCACGTCCCCGGGTCGCTTGACGCGGGCGAAGCGCCGCATCTGCCCGTCGGCGACGAACTCGAGCGCGGCCGCGGCCAGGCCGAGCGCGCACGCGATCCAGTCGAGCGCGCTCACGGTCCGGTCGCCCCACACGAGCGCGGGCACGAGGGACAACGACCCGAGGAACACCACGAACGCGGGGAAGAGGTGGACCCCACCGAGCGAGATCAGCGGCTTCGGACCCTTGGCGTAGAGGTCGAGGTAGCGCCAGTCCTCGTGACCGAGCCCGGGCCAGTCGCGTGCCCAGTTGGTGGTGAGGCGCACCGCCCAGACCCACACGACGACGAGCACGAGCACGATCCGAGCCGTCGGAACGCCGGCGGTCGCGCCGCCGGCGAGCCACACCGCGGCGAACGGTGGGACCACGCTCCACCACGCGTCGAACATCGAGCCGTTGTCGACCGCGAGTGACCAGCACCAGATGACGACGGCGGACACGAGGTAGCCGAGCCCGAGCGCCCACACCGGACGGGTCGGTCCGGCGGCCTCGGCGACGAGCCACGCGGCGCCGAGCGCGGTGACGTACGCGAGCGAGACCAACGCGAGCCCGCCACCCTTGCCGAGCCACCGGTCCAGGCCCCGTCCGCTCACCCGTCCCCTCCCCGTTCCGCGCTCCGGTGACGCGCCGTGACGCTACGAGATCGTGGGTGCGGAGTGGCCGGTCACCAACCGCTCGTCCCCGGCGCACCCTTGAACGGGCCGACCACCGACCGGGTGATCCAACCGCCGTAGAAGCCGCCGGGCTGGGGCTCCACCTCCTCGTCGTCGACGAGGCACGCGTCCATCGGGCCGGCGTAGAACGCCACGGTCCCGGCGAGGTCGGCGTAGGCCGGGCTGGGAACGTCGTAGCCCCAGGCGGCGCGCGTCGCCGTCGCGTCGCCGCCGCGCACGTCGTAGTAGTGCGCGTGCCCCTTCCATTCGCAGAACGAGGAGCCCTCGACGCGCGTGAGCGCGCCGGGGACGACGTCGGCGAGCGGCAGGTAGTAGTTGGGCGGGTGCGAGGTCTCGAGCACCCGGAACGCGCGCACGGTGTCCGCGATCGTCTCGCCACCGAGCACCACGCGCAGGCGCGCGGTCACGGCCTCGATGCGCGGCGGACGCGGGTAGTCCCACACCGACTCCTGTCCCGGCGCGGGTTCCACACGCGCTGGCCGTCGGATCCGGAAGCTCACCGGCCCCCGACCTCCACGACGGTCGCGTCCGCGGCCGCCGGCGCCGCCGGACCCGACGCGACCGCGTCCCGGGCGATGCCGTCGACGAGGCCGGGGAAGACGAACCGGTGGAAGGGCGCGACCGCGTACCAGTAGAGGCGGCCGAGCAACCCGCGCGGACGGAACCGCGCGGTCTGCACGAGGCGCGTCCCCCCGCCGGCGCCGTGCGGTCGGACCTCCCACTCGAGCCAGGCCTCGCCGGGGAGGAGCATCTCGGCGTGCAGGCACAGACGCCGCCCGCGGTCGACGTCGGCGACCCGCCAGAAGTCGAGCGGCTCGCCCACCGCGAGCCGCTGGGGGTCACGCCGGCCGCGGCGCATCCCCGGTCCGCCGGCGAGCCGGTCGAGGGCACCGCGGACCTTCCAGAGCAGCTCGCCGCCGTACCACCCGCGGTCGCCGCCCACGCGCTCGACCGCCGCGAACACCGCCGCCGGGGGCGCCGCGACGTCCACGGTCCGCACATCGGTGAGCTCGGTGCCACCGGTCCAGTCGGGGTCGGTGGCCGCCGACTGCCACACGGGCGAACTGGCGTCGTCGAAGGTCGTCGGCACGTCACCGGACGCCGTCCGCCCGATCGCCCGCCGGATCGCCCGGTCGAGCGGCATGCGCTCGAAGGGGAACAGTCGCGTGGCGCGGTCGTCGCGCACCACCACGGTGTTGACGAGCGAGTCGACGAGCGGACGCGCCAGGCGGGCCGGCACCGGGGTCACCAGCCCGATCCACAACGACGACAAACGCGGCGTGAGCACCGGCACCGGCACGAGCCGGCGGCGGGGCAGCCCCGCCTCGTGCGCGTACAGGTCCATCATCTCCGCGTACGACACGACGTCCGGACCGCCGATCTCGAGGATCCCGCCGAGTGGACCGGGGTGCTCGATCGCGGCGACGAGGTACCGCAGCACGTCCCGGATCGCGATCGGCTGGCACCGGGTGTGCACCCACTTCGGGGTGACCATCACCGGGAGGACCTCCGTGAGGTAGCGGAGCATCTCGAAGCTCGCCGAGCCGGAACCGATCACGACGGCGGCGCGCAGCTCGACCGTCTCGACCGGTCCCGCGGCGAGCGTCGACCCGACGTCGTGCCGGCTCTGCAGGTGCTCGCTCAGCCGGGCGGCGTCGTCGCCGAGCCCGCCGAGGTACACGATGCGCGCCACCCCGGCCGCGGCGGCGGCCCGCCGGAAGTTCTCCGCGATCGCACGCTCACGCGCCGACCAGTCGGCACCCTCGCCGATGCTGTGCACGAGGAACACGGCGACGTCGACTCCGGCCATGGCGTCGCTCAGATCGCCGGTGAGGTCCGCCGGGACGATCTCGACCCGGGACCGCCAGGCCGCGGCGTCGAGCTTGCGCGGGTCGCGCACGACACAGCGCACCGCGTGGCCCTGCTCGAGGAGCTCCGGGACCAACCGGCCGCCGACGTACCCCGAGGCACCGGTGACGAGGATCCGCGCGGCCATCACCGCAATTTAGCACTAAGACCGGACGCCGCGTCGTCCGGCCCGAGACCCGCCGAGTGCGGGGAGGGACGCCGCCCTGCCGCGGCGTCCCCGCCCACCTGCCCCGGTCCTGGGGGGTCCGGGGGATCACCGGTGCCGCCCCGGAGGGTCCTGCTCACGACGGGACCCAGCGCTGTGGGCGTCCCGCCGGCCCCTCGGGCGGCCCGGCTGGGGCGACCCTGCCAGCGGCGCGTTATCCAGGCGTTAACCGCCGGCGCGGGCGAGCAGCGCACGGGTCGCCGGCTCGGGGCTCACGTCGAGCTCGTCGAGGATCCCCATGAGGCGGCCGAGCACGCGACGGGCCCCGGTGGGGTCGCCGCGCTCGAGCAACGCCGACGCGAGCAGCCGGTAGCCGACCTCGCTCCAGGGATCGGCGAGGATCACGCGACGGGCCAGGATCTCGGTCTGGTCGAAATCGCGGTCGGCGGCGAAGAGCTCGGCGGCGCGGAGGGTGGCCCGGATGTACAGCGTGCCGAGACGGATGCGCTCCAGCTCGAGCCACTCGTAGCTGCCGACGTCGTCGAAGGGTCGCCCCCGCCAGAGGTCGAGCGCGGGAACGAGGGTGGCGAGCACCGCCGAGGGCGATCCCATCTGCTCGGCGCCGGCGGCACGCTCCAGCGCCGCCTCGAAGGTCCACGCGTCGACCTCGAGCGCGGCGTCGCCCTGCAGCACGAGGAGATCGCGTTCCTGACCGACGAAGAACGACTGCGCGTTCCGGCCGCGCTCGGGCTCGAGCAGCTTGAGCAGGTGCGTGAGCGTGACGCGCAGGTTGCCGAGCGCGGCCTCCTCGTCGAGGTCGGGCCACAACGCGAGCGCGGCGTCGGCCCGTCGGACCGACCGTCGGACCACGAGCAGCGCGAGCAGCGCCCGCACCCGCTCGCGCCGGAGCTGCGGCGGGGCGGTCGGCTCATCGTCGATCCCGACCTCGAGCGGGCCGAGCACTCCCAGGGACAGCCGGTACGGCGCCGTCGGCCCCAGCGCACGTTCCCACTGGGCCGCCGCCTCCGCGACGGCGGCGTCCGTGTCGTCCGCGAGCCGCCGGATCACGTCGCGCTGGGTCGGGGCGAGCGCGTCGGCGAGGGCGGGGGGCGGCTGCCCGCCCGCCGCCGTGGATCGGACCACGGCCTCCATCAACCACGCGGCCGGCGCGAACCACCGCACGACCTCGGGACGGGGCCACGCGAAGGCCGCCAGCGGCGCGGGATCGCCCGCGCGCGCCGCGACGAACGCCGCAGCGAAGCCGCGGCGCACCGCGTGCACCCCGCGGAGCTCGCGTTCGTCGTACCGGGATCGGAGGTCGGGTCGCAGGACGTAGAACGCGACGAGCCCCTCGAGCGGCGGGAAGAACGCGCCCCGGTCCGGAACCTGCCCGAGCAGTCGGGCCGCCGCGGGCTCGTCACCCGACGCGACGGCGAGCACCGCGGACGCGAACAGCTCCTCGTCACGCGTCGCGTCGACCGTGGGACCGAGCAGGTCGAGCTCGGCCATGTGTCGGCGCGCCCCCTCGAGGTCGCCGGAGGTCGCGAGCGCGTACGCGAGTCGGCACCGCGCGATCCGGCGGGCGACGACCGGGCGGCGGGCCACGCGTGACTCGGCGATCGCGCCGAGCTCGTCGATGACCTCGGCGTCGGCACCGAGCGCCTGCGCGATCGCGACCTCGACGCCAAGGATGCCGTCGCGCACCCGCGCCCGGTCCGCGGCGGGCACCCGCGCGAGCAGCGCCGCCGCCTCCTGCACCCGACCGCCGTCGACGAGGGCCCGCGCGCACAGGAAGGCGGCGCTCCCCTCGGTCGCGTCGCCGAGCGGATCGTCGACGACCGGCAGCAGGGCGTCGACGGCGTCGTCGTAGGAGCCGGCGACCAGCGCGTAGGCCCCGACGCACATCGCGCCGAGCGCGGTCGCGTTGCGGTGCCCGGTGGTCGCGATCTCCATGATGCGTCCGACGTGCGGAAGCATGCGATCGGCGTCGACCAGGGCGTACGCGAGCTGACCGAGGAGCGCGTATCCGGCGATCTCACCGTCGAGATCGTCACGCGCCCGGAACCGGGCGACCGCCTCCCCCGCGAGCACGTACGCGCGCTCCGGGTCCGCGACGGTGGCGGCGAAGGCCCGCGCGAGCATGCCCTCGGGCTCGGCCAGCATGTCGTCGTCGAGCAGGACCACCCACCGCTCCGCGAGTCCCGGCTCCTCCTGGTTGCCGAGTCGCACGAACTGCTCGCGGAGCAGCGCCACGACCTCGGCGCGCGCGTCGGCCTCGACGAGCAACCGCAGCGCGCGCTCGGTGTCGCCGGTGGCACTCGCGTGGGCCGCGGCCCGCCGGCGGACGGCGGCGATCCGCTCGGGGGCCTCGCGCTCGAGCAGCGCCGCGCCGATCACCTCGTGCAGCTCCCACTCGCTCCCGATCCGGCGCGCGAGCGGCATGTCGGCGAGGAGCGTCGAGAGCCGCACCGCCCGCCCGGCCACCGCCGAGGCCATCTCGTCGTCGGCCCGGCCGACTGCGGCGAGCTCCACGACGCGGGCGCGGTCGTCGCCGCCGATCGGCCCGACGACCTCCTCCCAGACGTACTCGACCGCGCTCACGCCCCGGGCACGGGCGAACAGCTCCGCGAGCGCCGGCCATCCGTGCGCGGCGCGCAGGTGCTCCGGCTCCGTGCCGCGTGCGCGCGCGAACTCCGCGGTCTCGTCGTCGGTGAAACGCAGGTCCTCCTCGCGCAGCACTGCGGCGTCCCCCGCGACGGCGAACCGGCCGATTCCGATCTCGGGCAGCCGGCGCGCGCCGACCAGCAGATGGGCGTTGCGCGGGAGGCGACGCAGCAGGTCGCGCACGAGGCGCATGCCGTCGGAGTCGCCGGCGATCTCGTGGAGGTCGTCGAGCACCAGACAGACCGGCGTCGGCGCCCGGGCCCACAGCTCGTCGACGAGTTGACCGAGCAGCTCGCACTCCTCGGTGAGCAGTTGCGTCTCCATCCCCATCGCGGCGAGCAACCGACCCGCGAGGTGCAGCGCGCTCGCATCGGGCGCGTCGACGCGCACCACGACGTCGAGTCCGGTCCCGCTCGTCCGCGCGGAACGCACCGCCTGCTCGATGAGCGTCGTCTTGCCGAATCCGGCGCCGGCGATCACCGCCGTGACCGTCCGGTTCCACCGACCCGCGACGACGTCGAGGAGGCGTGGGCGCGCGAGCAGATCGACGGCCGCCGGTTCGCGTCCGTGGTCGACGCCGGCCGGGTCCCGCGGCGCGGGATCAGCGTTTCGTACGGAACTCGTGCTCAGGAACCGGAGCATACGGCCAGATCGGACAACCGTTCGCCGGGCGGACGTGACGAACGGGGCCGGAGACGGATCCTGGGCAGGGTGGATCGATCTCGACGGCCCCGTTCGCTACCCCCGGACTGTGACGCGCTTCGGCGCGCCGTGCAACCGGTCGGGGGACGAACCGGAGCAACGGCGCGATTCGCCGCGGATCAGGGCGGGAAGTCGGTCCCGGCGGCCTCCCGGACCCAGTCCCAGAGGCGGGCCCGCTCGGCCGGGGTGTCCGAGGCCCGGGTCCGGCCGAGGCGATGGAGCGGGCGCGCGCGCCGGTCGAGCCAGAACCGGCCGGTCGTCGCGACGGGGGCGCCGGACGCGGTGGCGAGCCACACGAGCGTGTCCGCGCCCTGGTCGGGGCTCCGCAGCAGCGGGCCGGTGACGCGCCGGAACATCGGCAACGAGCGCTCGACGCCGGGGGTGCGGGCCCAGCCCGGATGCATCGCGTGCACGACGAGCCGTGCCGGGTCCACCCGCTCGGCCATCATCGCCGCGAGCGTGACCTGCGCGCGCTTCGCCCGTGCGTACGCGACGGTGCCGCGGTACCCGTCGGGACCGATCGTGAGCCCGTCGACCGAGAGCGGCTCGGTGTACATGCCACCCGACGCGGTCCAGACGATGCGGCCCGGGTCCGACGCGCACAGCGGGTCGGACAGCAGCGCGCTCAGCAGGAACGGGCCGACGACCTGACTCGCGACGGTCTGCTCGACACCGTTCGCGGCGTAGGCGTGCTCGGCGTCGAGCGCACCGGCGTTGTGCACGAGCGCGTCGATCCGCGCGTGACGCGCGCGCAGGACCTCGGCCGCAGTGCGCAACGCGTCCAGGTCGGCGGTGTCGGCGGTCGTGGTGCCGACACCGCCGGCCGGGAACTCGGCGCGCAACGCGTCCGCGACGCGCGCCGCCTTCGCCGGGTCGCGCGCGATCAGCTCCACGGTCGCACCGCCCGCGAGCCAGGCGCGTGTCGCGGCGAGCCCGATGCCCGACGTCGCGCCCGTGATCACGACGACGCGACCGGCGAGCTCGCCGGCGGCGGGCGCCTGCCAGTGGTCGAGCCGCCCGCGGACGGCCGGGCCCACCCGGGTGAAGCTCGGGACGACGGTCGCCTCGAGCACGCCGTCGACGGCGTCGGCCAGATCCATCGGGTCAGGCGGCCTCGTGGGCGGCACGCGCCGCAGCGGGAGCGGCCGGGTCGACCTGCGGCACGGATGACGAGCGTCGAGGACGGAAGGATCGGACGAGGGCCATGGTCTAAAATTAGCACTAAATCTGACCCGCCGTCACGGGGACGCGCGCCTCACGGGGCGTGGTCCCCGCACCGGTACCGGTCCGCTCCTAGCCTCGGCGCCGTCATCGAGGCTCGGGGGGCACGACATGGTGTACGCGGACAGCGCAACCGGACCGATCGGGATCTTCGTCGGGATCGCGATCTTCCTGATCCTGCTCTTCGGGAACTGGCTGATGTTCCAGAAGGCCGGCCAGCGGGGCTGGACCTGCATCATCCCGATCCTGAACCTGCTGGTGCTGCTGCGGATCGTCCGCCGCCCGCTGTGGTGGATCGTCCTGATGCTCATCCCGATCGTGAACCTCGTCGTGTTCATCATCGTGATGATCGATCTGGCGAAGGTCTTCGGGAAGGGCGCCGGCTGGGCGGTCGGCCTGATCCTCCTGCCCTGGATCTTCATCGTCATCCTCGGACTCGGCGCTGCGCAGTACCAGCCCGAGCCCGACCCGCTCTTCTAGGGCGTCGGCAACCGCGCTCGACGAGGTCCCGGCCGTCACGACCGGGACCTCGGGGACGCGTCGGACGCTCCCGCTCAGCGGGCCTTCGGCACGCGGTGGACGAGCCGCGTCACGAGCTTCGGCAGCCGGTCCTTCAGCTTCGTCGCGCGCTCGGCCGTGATCGTGCCGGCCTCGGTGACGGCCGCGAGCGGAGCGCCAAGGTCGACCGACCCGGGCACCTGCCGTCCCGGTCCGTCAGAATGCGGTCGCCGCCGCGCACCATCCGACCCGGACGACCGAGGAAGCCGAGCCGTTGCCGTTCCTGCACCCGCGTCACCAGTTCCTGAAGCGTCGCGCCAACCAGGCCGGGCTCCTCAGCGCGGGGGCGGCCGCGCCGCTCGCGTACCAACGCACGTTGATGCCGCGCTCGGCGGTCGACCAGGCGCTCGTGTCCGGCCTCGCCTTCGGCAGCAACCACGCGCTCACGGCGGCGGTCCAGGAGGCCATCCAGTCGGCGGCGCTGCTCGCGCTCGGGCAGGGAGCGCGCGCGGTGCCCGACGACCGGGCCTGGAGCCGCGCGTCGCTCGCGGCCGACGCGGTCGCGCTCGCGGCGGGCCTCGCGATCCAGAAGGCGTTCCCGGCGCGCGTCCGGGAACCGCTCCCCCGCGCCGCCGCGCGCACCAACGGCTACTGGCTCGCGCGCGCTGCGGCGGCGGGCCTGATCATCGGCGGGCTGCAGGAGGCGCTCGGCCGCGTCGGAGAGGGTCGGGCGCGCATCGCGGTTCCGGCGATCGTGCCCGCGCTCGCGGTCATGGGGGGCCTCGGTGAATGGCGGCGCCGGCGCGACGAGCTGCTCGACGCGGATCTCGATCCCGTCGAACGCGCCGACCGACTCAAGTCGACGGGGCTCGGCCTCGCGGTCATGGCCGGCACCTCGGGCGTCGGCCTGGTCGAGCGCCGCATGGCAGAGCTCGTGGGCGACCTCTGCGCGCGCTTCCTGCCGGGCAACCGCGAGCTGTGGCGTCCGGTCGGGCACGTCGCCGCGCTGGCCGCGCTCGGGGGCGCCACCGACTTCCTCGTCCACCAGGTCTTCGCCCGGATCGAGAGGACCGAGGAGTCGGTCGAGCCGGCCCTCGACATCCCGCCGCCGACGCGCGAGCTGAGCGGAAGCCTGGAGAGCGCGGTGCCGTTCCGCACGCTGTCGCGCGCGGGTCGCCGGTTCGTGTGGACCGTCTCGGGGACCGACCGGATCGAGTCGGTCATGGGCGAACCCGCCGTCGGCATGCCCGCCCGCCTCTACGTCGGCCTCGAGAGCGCGGACACCGAGGACGAGCGCGTCGCGCTCGCACTCGATGAGCTCGACCGGGTCGACGCGTGGACCCGCGAGTGGCTGATGGTCGTGCTGCCCACCGGCACCGGCTACGTGAACTACGTCGCCGCGTCGGTCCTCGAGATGCTCACGCGCGGGGACTGCGCGTCGGTGGCGATGCAGTACGCGGCCCGTCCGTCGCCGCTGTCGCTCGACCGGGTCGCGGAGGGTCGCCACCAGGCGCGCCTCCTGCTCGACGCGATCGGCGCCCGGATGGCGCGCCTGCCCGCCGACCGCCGCCCGAAGCTGCTGCTGTTCGGCGAGAGCCTGGGGGCCTGGACGAGCCAGGACGCGTTCATCGGGCTCGGGACCCGGGGCCTGGTGGACCACGGGATCGACCACGCGATCTGGATCGGCACCCCGCACTTCAGCAAGTGGAAGGAGCAGGTGCTGCACGACGACGGCCCCGATATCGACCGGTCCCTGATCGGGGTGTTCAACGACATCGAGGAGTGGCGCGCGCTGCCGCCCGAGGCACGCGACCGCATCCGCTACGTGATGATCACGCATCACGACGACGGCGTCGCCGTGTTCGGCCCCGAGCTCGCGATCCAGGCGCCGCCGTGGCTCGACGATCCCGCCACCCGCCCCAGCGGGGTGCCGAAGGCGATGCGCTGGATGCCGTCGGTGACGTTCTTCCAGGTGCTCGTCGACATGAAGAACGCCGCTCAGGTGGTCCCCGGCGTGCTCGAGGCGAAGGGGCACGACTACCGCGCCGACCTCCTCCCCTTCTTCGAGGCGACGCTCGGGTTCACCGCGACCCAGGACCAGCGGGTGCGGATCACCGCGTTCCTCATGGAGACCGAGCTGCGCCGGAGCCGGTGGTTGGCCGCGCACAAGTCCAACGGCACCAGCCTCTCGGCCGCGCTCGCCCAGCGGTGGATGGAGCAGAAGATCGCCGACGGCGAGGACCCGGGCGAGACGCTCGTCAGCGCGTTCCGGACGCTCCTCGACGAGACGAACGCACAGGCCGAGGCGGCGGAGGCGGCCGCCGCGACGGCACCGGTCACGCGTGGGCGATCCCGACGGCGTCGGCGGTCGCCGCGTTCAGGCCGGGGCGACGCGACGGCGGGCGGCGAGCCACGCGCCGGTGAGACCGGTGGCGTTCACGGCGGCGTGCACGATCGCTGACGCCACGACGCTGCGCCCCTGGCGGCGCAGGATCGTGAACCCGACGCCGGCCAGCGCGGTGCTCGCCACGGTGCCGATCACCGCGAGGCCGCGACCGGCGGTGGTCGTGCCGACGCGCGCGCCGGCCGCGGTGCGGTCGATCGACGCGAGCGCCGGCGGGACGTGCCAGAGGCCGAACACCGCGGCACCGACGAGGGTGGCGTAGGACGGCGCGACGCCGTCGCGGCGCAGCCACGCGTCGTACGCACCGCGGAACAGCACCTCCTCGGCGAGCGCGGTCTCGAAGGGGATGCGCACCGCGGCCTGGAACGCGAAGTCGCGCGGGGCCAGACCCTCGACGCGCGTGTCGTGCAGAAGTCCCCGGCTGCGCGGGTCGCCGAACGCGCCGGCGACCCCGGCGACGATCGGCGCGGCGACGAGGGTGCCCACGACCGCACCGTGCCGGAGGTCGGCCGGCGCGACGCCCAGGTCCGTCGCCCGCAGCCCCGTCGCCGCACCGATCCCGACGGCGACGCTCGCCGCGGCGAGGTTGAGGCCCACCCGGTGGTGCACCTCGCCCCGGCCGTGCACGACCGCGTGGTAGCCGACGAGTCCGAGGCCGACGGCCGCGTCGAGGAGGAACCGACGCCACGGGACGCTCATCGGGCGCGTCCCGCACGGGTCCCGACCCGGAACCACCGGCGGCCGTAGCCTCGGCCCCGCGGGCGGGGTCCGTACCGAAAGGCAGGGCTCACATGCAGATCCGATCCGGATGGTGGACGTTCGCCGGGGTGATGGTGCTCATCGGTGGCATCCTCAACGCCTTCGACGGCCTCGTGGCCATCACGCAGACCCGGTACATCGAGCGCAACGTGCTCGCCGGCGAGCTGCCGATCACCAACAACATCAAGACGTGGGGCTGGATCGAGCTGATCGTCGGCTTCGTGATGGTCATCGCCGCGCTCGGGATCCTCAACGGCGCCAACTGGGCCCGGATCTTCGGCATCGTGGTGGCGGGCCTCAACCTGCTGTTCCAGTTCGCGTACCTCGGCCACTATCCCGCCTGGTCGCTGACGATGATCGTGATCGACATCCTCGTCATCTACGGGCTCGCCGGGAGCAGCACCCGCTACGAAGAGGTCTGACCGCGCGAGGCGCGTCGCATCGCGCGGGCGACGCGCCTCGCCTCGGACCGGTCACGCGTCTTGCCGCCGAGGATGTACAGACCGACCGCCGCGAGAGCGAAGGCGACCACGGCGGGGATCGCCACCTTGAGGATCCGGCCGATGCCGTGCTCGACGGTGCCCTCGAGCGTCTCGAGCGAGTGCTCGAACTCGCGGGTGTGCCGCTCGTGCGCGGACTCGCGGATCGGCTCGGGCACCGGCTCGGTGCGCATCGCCTCCACCGGGGACTCCGGGATCTCGACCTCGGCGGTCGGCTCCTCCGACGGCGTCTCGGGCTCCATGGCTCTCCTCGGTGGTGGGTCGGCGGGACGCGTCAGCTCGGTTGCTGGAGCGCTTCGACCTGGGCCCGCAACCGGGCGACGCCGTCGACCAGCTCCGGGGAGGTGGGCCGGTTCGCCGGTGGCGGCGCGGCCGGGTGCTGCGCCCGCAGCAGGTTGTCGGCCTCGACGTCGAACAGGGTGGACCGCAGCCGGGCCGCGACCAGCGTGGCCGCCGCGGTCGCCTCGTCGTTGAGCCGCGCCGCGACCAGCTCCTCGAGCGACGCGGTCACCCGGCGCACGGCGTCGGACGCGGTGCTGAGCTCGTTGGCGCCGGAGGCGACGCCGCCGAGCACCGCGATCGTCGTGGTCACCTCACCGATGACGCGCGGGCCCTGGGTGAGCCAGAGCTCCCGGGCGGCCTTCCGGGCCTGTCGGTGGCGGACGATCGTGGCGATGCCGACGATGAGGAGCCCGAGCGCGGCGATACCGGCGATCACGAGCGCCCAGGTCGTCTCGGTGTCGGACGGCTCGGGGGTGGTCGTGACCGGCAGCGTCGACGACGTCGTGGTCGGCGCCTCGGTCGTGGTGGTCGTCGGCGCCTCGGTCGTCGTCGTGGTCGGCGGTTCGGTCGTGGTGGTCGTCGGCGCCCCGGTGGTCGTCGTGGTCGGCGGCGCGGTCGTCGCGGTCGTCGGCGGTTCGGTCGTGGAGGTCGACACGATGGCGGTGGTGACCGACGTCGACGGCGGCGCGACCGTGGTGGTCGTCGTGGCCTCGGCGGTCGTGGTCGTAGTCTCGGCCGCCGCCGTCGTCGAGGTCGTGCGACTGATCGACGGGCGGGTGATCGACGACGGGATCGACGGTCGGGACGAGGAGCTCCCGCACGCGGCCACCACGACCGCGAACACCACCATCGCGAGCAGCGCGAACCAACAACCGGAGCAACGGACCCGCCTCATGGCGGGCAGTCTCGCACCTGGACCCCCGGGGGCACCGGCACCGGCGCGACCCCGGGCCCGGACCACGCGTCCGACTACGGTTCGCCCGGTTCCGCACCCCACGAGGGAGATCCCGCCGTGCTCATCCTGGTGATCATCGTGTTCGGCCTCGCCATCGGCTGGGTCGCCCAGCTGATCCTCGGGCAGGGCACGCGCCCGAACGGCATGTCGCTGTTCGCCGGCCTCGTCGGCTCGTTCGTCGGTGGGCTGGTGATCAGCCTGATCAGCGGCGACGGGTTCGACATCCGCCCGAGCGGGATCATCGGGTCGCTGCTCGGGGCGATCATCGTGCTCGCCGTCGTCGGCGCGGTGCGCAACCGCTCGAACGCCTGACGCCACCCCCGCGGGGTGATCAGATCCGCTCGATGACGATGGCGGGCGCCATGCCGCCGCCGGCGCACATCGTGACCAGACCGAACTGACCGTCGGTGCGCTCGAGCTCGTCGAGCACGGTGCCGATGAGCATCGCCCCGGTGGCGCCGATCGGGTGACCGAGCGCCATCGCGCCGCCGTTCACGTTGACCTTGTCGCGATCCAGGTCGAGGTCGCGCATGAACTTCTCCGCGACGACCGCGAACGCCTCGTTGACCTCGAACAGGTCGATGTCGTCGAGCGTGAGCCCGGCCTTCTTCAGCACCTTGCGCGCCGCGGGCACCGGTGCGTTGAGCATGAGCGTGGGGTCGTCCCCGATGTTCGACGTGGCGACGACGCGCGCCCGTGCCTTCAGCCCGTGCGCCCGGGCGTACTCCCCGCTCGCGACGAGCACCGCGGCCGCGCCGTCGACGACACCGCTCGAGTTGCCGGCGTGGTGGACGTGGGTGATCTCGAGGTCCGGGTACTTCTGGTTGATCAGCTCCCGGAACGTCGGGTTGTCCTCGTGCCGGTAGTCGGCGACGGCCGGGAAGCTCGGTGCGAGCGACGCGAGCGACTCGAGCGTCGTCTGCGGGCGGGGGAACTCCTCGTGGTCGAGCGCGACGGTGCCGTCGAGGTTCTTCACCGGGATCAGGCTCCGGTCGAAGCGGCCCTCGGCGATCGCTCGGGCGGCGCGTCGCTGCGACTCGACCGCCAGCGCGTCGAGGTCCTCCCGCGAGATCCCCTCGAGCGACGCGATCGCGTCGGCGCACACGCCCTGGTGCGACTGCGGGTGGATCGCCTGCAGGTGGGCGTTCCCCGAGCCCATCGGCATGAGGCCCTTCTTCGGCAGCGACATCATCTCGGTGCCACCGCCGATGACGAGGTCCTCCATCCCGGCCATCACCGCGTTGGACGCGATGTTGGTGGCGGTGATGCCGGAGCCGCAGAAGCGGTCGAGCGTGACGCCGCTGGCGGTGACGTCGAAGCCGGCGTCGAGCGCGGCCATCCGTCCGAGGTCCCCGCTCTGCTGGCCCACCTGCGACGACGTGCCCCACACCACGTCGTCGACGTCGGCGGTGTCGATCCCCGTGCGCTCGACGATCGCCTCGAGCACGGTCCGGCCGAGGTGCTGCGGGTGCAGGTGCGCCAGCGCGCCCTTCCCCTGCTTGCCGATCCCGCGCGGCGTGCGGCAGGCGTCGATGATCAGGGCGTCCGGCATGATCGGTCCTCGTCTCGGTTCGTGGGGCGGGCAAGCATCGCCGCCGGACCGGCCGGGCGTCCAAGCGGCCCGGTCCCGGCGCGTCGCGTGACCGCCGTGCGACAGTGTCGCCATGAGCTACGCCTTCGATCCCGAACTCGCCCCGCTCGTCCCCCTGCTGCCGACCGACGCGTTCGACGACGTCGCGGCGGCGCGCGCCGGATTCGACGCGCTGATCGCTCCCCTGAACGAGCAGGTCGACACGACCGGCATCGCGATCACCGACGTCGAGGTGCCGGGGCCCGACGGCCCGGTGCCGGCGCGCGTCTACGCGCCCGAGACGCCCGCGCCCGCGGGCGGCCGCCCGGCGCTGCTCGACCTCCACGGCGGCGGTTTCGCCATCGGCACGATCGCGATGGAGCACGCGTTCGCGACCGCGGTGGCCCGCGACCTCGGCGCGGTCGTCGTGACGCCGGAGTACCGGCTCGCACCGGAGCACCCGTTCCCGGCCGGCCTCGAGGACTGCTACGCGACGCTCGTGTGGCTCCACGGGCAGGCGGCGGCGCTCGGCGTCGACCCGGCCCGGGTCGCGGTCGGCGGCCAGAGCGCGGGCGGTGGTCTGTCGGCCGCGGTGGCCCTGCTCGCGCGCGACCGCGGCGGCCCCGCGCTGTGCTTCCAGTTCCTCGGCATCCCCGAGCTCGACCACCGGCTCGAGACCGCGAGCATGCGGGCGTTCGTCGACACGCCGCTGTGGAACCGGCCGAACGCGGTGCTGAGCTGGCAGTACTACCTCGGCGGCGACACGACGGCCGTCTCGCCCTACGCGTCCCCCGCGCTCGCCGAGGACCTCGCCGGACTGCCCCCGGCGTACGTGACCACGATGGAGTTCGACCCGCTCCGCGACGAGGGCATCGAGTACGCGCTGCGCCTGCTGGGGGCGGGGGTGTCGGTCGAGCTGCACTCGTTCCCCGGCACGTTCCACGGGTCCGCCCTGATCCCGACCGCCGCGGTCTCGCGTCGCGGCGAGGCCGAGCTGCTCACGGCGCTCCGGCGCGGGCTACGGGTCGACGCCACCGGCTGACCGCGGCGCGTCAGTGGTGGAGCGGGACGCTCCACTGGAGGGTGGTGCCGCCGGTCGGCCCGGCCTCGAACGCCACGCTGCCCCCGAGGTCGGCGGCCCGTCGCTCCATGTTGCGCACGCCGTTGCCACCCCGCGTCTCGGCCGGCATCCCGCACCCGTCGTCGACGACCTCGAGCAGCAGGTGCAGCTCCCCCACCGTGACCCGGACGTCGACGTGCGCGGCCCCGGCGTGCCGGGCCACGTTGGCCAGCGCCTCCCGGAGCACCGCGAGCAGCTCCTGCGCGGGCAGGTCGGGCACGGAGGTGTCGATCGGCCCGTCGATCCGCAGCGACGGGGAATACCCCAGGGCCCGGGCGCCCTGGGCCACCACGTCGACCACCGACTGCTGCAGCCCGGTGCGCATCACCGGACCGGACCCGAAGCCGAAGATCACCGTCCGGATCTCCCGGATCGTCCGGTCGAGGTCCTCGACGTGGCGGTCGAGCCGCTGCGCGAGCCCGTCGTCCTCGGCGCGGCGCGCGGTGCCCTGGATCTCGAGCCCGATCGCGAAGAGGTCCTGGAGCACGCGGTCGTGCAGGTCGCGGGCGATGCGCTCGCGGTCCTCGAGCACCTCGAGCTCCGACGCCCGCTGGTGCAACCGGGTGTTCTCGATCGCGAGCGCGGCGGCGGCCGCCAGTGCGGTGACGAGCTCCTCGTCGACGTCGGAGAACGCGTCACCGTTCGTCTTGTCGGTGAGGTAGAGGTTGCCGAACACCTTGCCGTGCACGAACAGCGGCACGCCGAGGAACGTCGTCATCGGTGGGTGCCCGACCGGGAACCCGAACGACGCCGCGTGCTCGCGGATGTCGGGCAGCCGGATCCCGCGCGGCTCCGAGATCAGCAGGCCGAGCACGCCGTGACCCTTCGGCGGGTCGCCGATGGCGGCGCGCTGGTCGTCGTCGAGCCCGACGGTGATGAACTCGGCGAGGTACGTGCCCCCGGCGTCGAGCACGCCGATCGCCGAGTAGCGCGCGCCGACGAGGTCGCGCGCAGCCTCGGCCACGTCGCGGAGCAGGGTCGGCAGGTCGAGGTCGTAGGCGACCGCCATGACCGCGTCGAGCAGCCGGCGGAGCTGCGAGGGGCTCGCGTGCGTGGGCACGGGATCAGGCTAAGGAACCGGTCGGCGCCTGTCACGCGTCGTGGCCGGCCGACCACGCGCCCGGCAACCCGATCTCCCGGCCCGGCGGGACGACCGGCGTCCGACGACCGGCGGCGCACCGGCCCGTACGCTGCTGCGCATGGCTCCCGACGCCGCAGCGGAGTTCCTGACGGGGGGACTCCTCTACGCCGACGACCGATTCGACGAGGCGCGGGCGACCTGGGAGGCGGGTTTCGCCGCGGCGCGCGCCGACGGGGAGGACCACCTGGCGGTGCGGATCGCCCTGCAGCTCGCCGACCTGCACCTCAGCGTCCTGGGCAACCGGGCCGCCGGCAACGGCTGGCGGTCCCGGGCCCGCCGCCTCCTCGACACCCTCGGACCGTGCGTCGAGGCCGGCTACTACGAGCTGACCGAGATCGCGTGCAACCGGCTCGACGTCGACGACCTGCTCGCCAGCGCCGACCGCGCCCTGGACGTCGCGGCCGAGTACGGCGACCACCTGCTCGAGGTGAGGGCGCTCGCCGACAGCGGGCTCGCGCTCGTGTCGCTCGGCCGGTCCGACGAGGGGTTCGGGCGGCTCGACGAGGCGCTCGCCGCGATCTGCGCCGGTGAGGTCGACGACCCGTTCGTGGTGGGCACGTCGTTCTGCGCGCTGCTCACGTCGTGCGAGCGGGCCGGTGACCTCGAACGTGCGTCGGAGTGGATCGACCTGGTCGGCCGGCTCGTGCTCGACCCGACCGGCGGCCGACCGCGCGTCCTCAACACCCACTGCCGCGCCGCGTACGGCGCGGTGCTGAGCGACGCGGGCCGCTGGGACGAGGCCGAGGCGGCGCTGCTCGACGTCTTCGGTCCGCACGCGTCGAGCAGCCTCGGCCACAAGGTGGACACCGCGGCCCGGCTCGCCGAGCTGCGCATCGCCCAGGGTCGCCTCGACGACGCCGCCGCGCTGCTCGCGCCGTACGAGGACCTGCCGCCCACGTGGACCGCGCTCGCGGCGCTCCACCTCCGGCGCGGCGAGTGCGGCCTCGCCGCCGCCACCGCCCGACGCGCGCTCGCGGTCATCCGCGGCGACGTGACCCGGCGACGGCCGCTGCTCGCGATCGTCGTCGCGGCCGCGCTCGGCTGCGACGACCTCGAGGCCGCGCGCGCCGCTGCGGCCGAGCTCGCCACGATCGCCACGGCCGGGGGCGCCGTCGCGGTCGCCGACGCGCACCTCGCCGCCGCGCGGATCGCCGCGGCCACCGGACAGCAGGACGAGGCGATCGCCCGGTGCACCCGCGCCGCCGCGGCGCTCGAGTCGGGTGCGACGCCGCTCCGGCTCCTCACCGTGCTCACCCTCCAGACCGAGGTGCTCGCCGGGACCGACGACCGTGACGACGCCGTCGCGACCGGCCGGGCCGCGCTGGCGCTCGCCCAGCGGCTCGGCGCCCCGGCGGAGGCCGACCGCGTGGCCGCGATCCTCCGGACCCTCGGGGTGACCGTCCGCCGGGCCCCGCCGGGCGGCGGCGACCCCACCGCGGACCTCACCCGCCGGGAGCACGAGGTCCTGGACCTGCTCGGCAGCGGCGCGACCAACGCCGAGATCGGGGCGCAGCTGTTCATCTCCGCCAAGACCGTCGAGCACCACGTGAGCCGGATCCTGGCGAAGCTCGGCGTGCGCACCCGGGCCGAGGCCGTCGCGGTGGCCGCGGGTGGGGGGCGCAACCCGGGGGCGGACTAGGGGATCCCCCGATGTGGGTGCACCCCGGGGTCCGTCATGCTCGTCACGGCGACGACGGCCGTCGCCACCGAGGAGGGCACCATGACCACCACCGTCGACGAGATCTCCCCCGACCTGTTCCGCATCTCCACCTTCGTCCCCGAGGTCGGCCCGACCGGCTTCACGTTCAACCAGTTCCTCGTCCGGGACGACGAGCCGTTCCTGTTCCACACCGGCGCCCGTGCGATGTTCCCGGCCGTCGCGGAGGCGGTCGGACGCGTGCTCCCCGTCGACTCGCTGCGGTGGATCTCCTTCGCCCACGTCGAGTCCGACGAGTGCGGTGCGATGAACGAGTTCCTCGCCGCGGCCCCCGCCGCGCAGGTCGTGCACGGCGACCTCGCGTGCATGGTGTCGCTGAACGACCTCGCCGACCGCCCGCCCCGGCCCATGGCGGCCGACGACCTGCTCGTCACCGGCCGGCACCAGTGGCGCTTCCTCCCCACCCCGCACGTCCCCCACAACTGGGAGAGCGGGCTGTGGTTCGACGAGACCGACGCGACGCTGCTCGCCGGTGATCTGTTCACCGCGCTCGGCGACGCGCCGGCGATCACGTCCGAGTCGCTCATCGAGGGCGCGCTCCTCGGCGAGGAGATCTTCCACGCGACGTCGGTCGGCGTGGCGACGGCGCCGACGCTGCGCCGGCTCGCCGACCTCGGCCCCCGCACCCTGGCGACGATGCACGGCTCGTCGTTCCGCGGCGACGGCGGCCGGGAGCTGCTCGAGCTGGCGACGGCGTACGAGGCGATGGCGGCGGTCCCGGCCTGAGCGACCGGGCGACGGACCGGGTCCGGCGGCTCAGCGCGGGCGCATGACCGCACGCCGGGCCCGGTACGACATCACCGACCAGCGCGACACGGCGGCGAGCACCCCTCCGATGCAGAGGAACGACCCGACGGAGAGGACCGATCCTGCGGATCCGACGGAACCGACCGAGAGGACCGAACCGACGGAACCGACGGAGAGGACCGATCCCTTCGATCCGATCGACAGCAGGGAGTCCTCGGACCACAGCGACCACCGGGAGCCCTGCGTCGCGGTCGGGACCTTCGCCGTCCGGTTCATGGTGGTCTCCCGGATCGGGGTCAGCGGGCCTTCGCCCGGCGGCCGGACTCGGGACGGGTGAGGTCGACGGTCCGGCCGTTGCGCTCGGTCTGCAGCTCGGTCCACAGGTCGCGGTACGCGATCCACGCGCGGCTGCGGCGGTGCGCGGCGGTGAACGGCGGCCGGTCGCGTTCGGTGATCTCGATGCCGGCGGCCGTGGGGATCACCGTCCGGAGGACGCGGTCGTGCTCGGCGGCGACCCGGGCGACGAGGTCGCGGTGGGCGCGCTTGCGCCGGTCGACCATGGAGAAGAAGCCGAGGAGCTGCCCGGTCGCCTTGGGGGTCGAGTCGACGTACGCGACGAGCTGCTCGAAGGACCGCACGCCGAGCGCGGTGGGGACGATCGGCGCGAGGTACACGTCGACCGCGCGCATCACCGCCTCGTTGCCCAGCGTGATGCCGGGCGGGCAGTCGACGAGGACGACGTCGTAGTCCGGCATCACCGACCGGAGCGCGTCCCTCACCCGGCGCTTCGACCGCGACCCGTCGTGCAGCTCGAGGTCGAGCGACCGCAGACTGACGTCGGCGGGCACGAGGTCGAGCCCACCGACCTCGGTGCCGAACACCGCGTCCCGCAGGCGGGGCCGCTTGCGGGTGAGGTGCCGGGTGGCGCCCCGGCCCTTCTTCGCGAAGCCGAGCGCGTAGGACGCCGCCCCCTGGGGATCGAGGTCCCACACGAGGGTACGGAGCCCGCCGAAGGCGGCCAGGCCGGCCAGGTTCACCGTGGCGGTGGTCTTGCCCACCCCGCCCTTCACGCCGACCAGCCCCACCGACAACGCCACGGCGACGAGTCTGCTCCCGGATCCGGGCCGGCGGCGAATGCCGGGGTCCTCGCCGGGCACCGGAGGACTCCCTAGCCTGGAGGACCGGGTGGAGCGCCGGGTACGGTCGCCGGCGAGGCGGAGGTCATGGGATGAGCGGCAGCTGGCGCATCTCGGAGGAAGCGGAGCTCACCGAGCTGCGGCGACGGCGCCGGATCGCGCGCGAGCAGCGCACGGAGGCGGCCTGGAACGCCTTCGCCGCGCAGGCCGACCGGTGCCACCGGTTGGGCATCCTCGAGGTCGACGACCGCGCGACCAACCGTCACGCCGGCTGACGCGGCGTCAGGACCGCACGGGCGCGCCAGTGCCGAGGACCGGCAGCTCGACGAGGGGTGCGGGCCGGGCGAACAGGAAGCCCTGACCGAACCCGCAGCCGGCCGACTGCACGAGCGCGCGTGTCGCCTCGGTCTCGATCCCCTCGACGACCACCACGAACCCGCACGCCCGCGCCAGCTCGGCCACCGCGCGGAACACCGGCAGGTCCTCGCCGGCCTCGACGCGCGGCAGGAAGGCACGGTCAATCTTGATGACGTCGATGGGCATCCCGCGCAGGTGGGTCAGCGCGCTGTACCCGGTCCCGAAGTCGTCCAGGGCCACGCCGACGCCGAAGTCGCGGATCTGCTCGAGCACCGCCAGGTTCCACTCGCTCTGCTCGAGCATGATCGACTCGGTGATCTCGATCGTGACGAGATCGGGTCGCAGCTCGGCGGCGGTCAGCGCCTCACGGATCGTCGCCGCCAGCCCGCCGGCGCGGAACTGCAGCACCGACACGTTCACCGAGACGCCGACCCCGGGCGCCCGGTCCTGCCAGGTCGCGCAGTCCCGTAGCGCCCGGCGCATCACCCACGCACCGAGGTCGACGATGAGCGTCGTCTCCTCGGCCACCGGGATGAACTGGTCCGGCGGCACGAGGCCGTGACCGGGCCGGTTCCAGCGCACGAGCGCCTCGTACGAGCGGGTCGCGCCAGTGGCGAGGTCGACGATCGGCTGGTAGTGCACCACGAGCTCGTCGCGGTCGATCGCGCGCCGGAGCGCGGTCTCGAGCTCGAGCCGTGACGCCGTCATCGCCGACATCTCGTCGCTGAAGAGGCTGACGCCGTCGGGCCCCTGCCGCTTCGCCCGGTGCATCGCGGTGTGCGCGAACCGCACCAGGTCACGCGGCGCCGCGTCCGCGCGCGCCCGCGCGATGCCGATGGACGCGGTGACGAACACCTCCCGACCGGGCGCCGGCAGGAACGGTGCCCGCAGCTCCTCCTGAATGCGCCGGGCGAGCCGGATCATCGTCGTCTCCGAGTCGACGCCCTCGCACAGGACGACGAAGTGGTCGCCGCTCACCCGCGCGACGACGTCGGGCTCGCGCAGGGCACCGCTGATGCGCTCGGCCACGAGCACGAGGAGCTCGTCACCGACGTCGTGGCCGAGGCTGTCGTTCACGAGCGCGAAGCGGTCGAGGTCGATGAAGAGCATCCCCACCGGGCACTCGGATCCCGGCGTGACGCACGACGCGGTCGCCCGGTCGGCCCGCTCGAGCAGCGAACGCAGGTTGGGCAGGCCGGTGAGCTCGTCCCGCTCGATCGCCCGTCGCAGCGACTCGGCCGCGGCGACCTGCTCGGTCACGTCGCGCACGATCGCGGTGAACACCTCACCCCGGCTCGTCGCGACGAACGAGATCGCGACCTGGGCGCGGAACTCGTCGCCGGTCACGCGCAGCAGCGGGACCTCGACCATCCGCTGCGGATCCTGGGCCGCGAACGCGGCGCGCAACGTCTCGAGGGAGCCGTCGGGCACGAACCGGTGGTACGGACGGCCGATCGCGCTGCGCCGGGGCAGCCCGAACATCTCCTCCGCCGCGCGGTTGAAGCTCACCATGACGCCGTCGCCGTCGATGGTGACGATCGCGTCGGCCGCCGACTCCACCACGGCGCGGCTCCACTCCTCGGAGTCGGCCAGCGCCCGCTGCGCCTCCTTCTCGGCGGAGATGTCCCAGGTCAGCACGGCCACCCCGTCAGGGCCCACCGGCACCACGAAGAGTCGCCGCCAGCGGGTCGAGCCGTCGGGGAGGCGCAGCTCGACGTCGCCGCTCTGGCGCTCCCCCTCGCGGAGCGCCCGTTCGTAGAGCGGGTGGACCGTCGAGTTGTCCGCGTACGCGTCGAGCTCGGTGACCCGGCGCCCGATCGGATCGCCGACCGTCGCGCCGTAGATCTCGCGGACGAGCGCGTTCGCCTCGATCATCACCCAGTCACCCGCGTGCGGCGCCGGTGCCCGTTCGAGCACGGCGAAGCTCCCGCCGAACCCGTCCATCGCGGCCTGGTGGAACGCCAGCACCCGGCCGCTGACGCGTGCGAGCGATCCTGCGACCGGCGCGTCCGGCTTGCGCGAGTACATCGCCGCGTCGGCGGCGCGCAGCAGCTCCTCCGGGGTGCGCGTCCCGGTGCGGTCGTCGACGACCCCGACGCTCGCGGCCACCACCGTGGGTCCGGTGCCGCTCCACGGCGCCGCGAGCGCGGTGCGGATCCGGCTCACGAGCACGTCGCCGGCCACGTCGTCACCGATGCGGAACAGGACGACGAACTCGTCACCACCGAAGCGCGCGACGAGGTCACCGGCGCGGGTGACGCTGGTCAGCCGCCGGCCGATCTCGACGAGCACCTCGTCGCCGACCACGTGGCCGTAGGTGTCGTTGACCTCCTTGAAGTCGTCGAGGTCGACGAAGGCCAGCATCAGGTGCTCGCGCCGGGCGCAGCACCGCCCGAGCCGGTCGGTGAACGCACCGCGGTTCAGCAGCCCGGTCAGCGGATCGGTCGCGGCCTGGACCGCGAGCAGCTCCTCCCGGCGCCGCAGCTCGCTCATCGCCCACGCGATCGTCTCGGCCACCACCACCGAGACGACGATCACCAGCAACGAGTCCTGGAACCGCACGCGGGACCCGGCGACGCCGAAGTCGAGGTATGCGGCCGCCGCGAGGGCCACCGGCGCGAAGGCCGACGCGGTCCACCGCTCCGCGGTCAGGCCGAGCCAGACCAGGACGACCATCATGAAGACCGGGATCGCCACCGGCGCCTGCGGCGTGATCGCCGAGCGGCCGAGGACCGAGGCGCCCACGAGCAGGACGAGGCCCCAGACGGCCACGGCTATGCGGCCCGGTGCGCCGAGCGGACGGCGGGGCCACCGCAGCACCGTCAGCCCGGAGGCGATCGCGACGACCCCGCACCAGGTCAGGGCGCGCACGTCGATCCCGCGCGCCGCGGCGCCGGACGCCAGGTGCGCGTTCCCGATCGTCACCGCCCCGGCGCCCAGGAAGAGCGCGGCCGCCGACCGCCGCTCCAGACGTTCCTGCCCGGGAGTCCTCACCGGAGCGGTGTCGACACGCGGGCGGCCCGGGTGAACGGGCCGTTCGCCCTACGTGACGAGGTCGGGCTCGACCGCCGCCGGGCCGGAGCCCCCGTCGTAGGCCGGCTCCACCCCTGCGAGCCCGAGCTCGGCCGCCACCTCCATGGCGTCGAGGGCGCTCTCGCCCCCGGTGGCGTGGGCCGCCTCGCGGGGCAGGTAGCGGAGCACGAGGAACGCGGCGAGCACGGCGAGCAGCGCACCGACGGTCACCGCGAGCTTGATGCCGTCGATGAAGGCCGTGTCGGCCGCCGCCGCCAGGGCACGGCCGCCGGAGGGGAGCCGGTGCGCGACCCCGAGCGCCTCGGCGAGCGAGTTGTCGACCCGCGCCTTCAGCGCGGCCGGGAGGTGGGCGGTGGCCGACGCGAGCTTCGACGTGTACTGCGACGCGGCGAGGCTGCCCATCAACGCGATCCCGAGCGCGGCACCGAGCTCGCGCGTGGCGTCGTTCATCGCGGACCCGGCCCCGGCCCGTCGGGGCGGGACCGCCGACATGATCTGCGAGGTCATCGGCGACATCGACAGGGCGATCCCGCCGACGAGCGGGAGGATCGACAGCAGGACGTACCAGTACGGGGTGTGCGGGGTCAGCGCCCGGTACATGACGAGACCGAGCGCGATCCCCGTCATCCCCGCCGCGACGACCCGGTTGGCGCCGAACCGCTGGCTCAGGCGGGGCGTGAGCGGCGCCACGATGATCATGATCGGCGCCATCGGCAGGAGCCGCAGCGCGGCACCGAGCGGCGAGTAGCCGAGGATGAGCTGGAAGTACTGGGTGATGAGGAACATCACGCCGTACATCGACAGGAAGATCAGGATCATCCCGCTCGTGCCGATGCTGAAGGCCGGCTTGCGGAAGAAGTGCATGTCGAGCATCGGCTCGTCGACGTGCAGCTCCCAGCGGACGAACGCGAAGAGCGCAGCGGCCGCGACCACGAACGCGGTGACCGTCTCGGTGCTCCCCCACCCGATGTCGGGCGCCTGGATCAGGCCGTAGACGAGCGCGCCGATGCCGACGACGGACAGCACCGCGCCGACCGGATCCAGCCGCCCGTGCTCCGGGTCACGCGACCGCGGGACGAGGAACGCGCCGGCGACGAACGCGACGGCCAGGATCGGCAGGTTCACGAGGAAGACCGACCCGTACCAGAAGTGACCGAGCAGCCAGCCGCTCGCGACGGGACCGATCGCGCCGGCCGCACCGGTGACGCTCGCCCAGATCGCGATCGCCTTCGTGCGCTCGTCGGGCGGGAACACGTTGACGAGGATCGAGAGCGTCGACGGCATGATGAACGCCGCACCGACCCCCATCGCGGCGCGGCACGCGATGAGCTGCCACATCGCGGTCGACATCGTGGCGGCGAGGCAGGCGAGCAGGTAGACGAGGAGACCGAACTGCAGCGCGCCCTTGCGGCCGAAGCGGTCGCCGAGCGCGCCGGTGGTGAACAGGAGCCCCGCGAACACGAGGGAGTACGCGGTGATCACCCACTGCAGCTGCGAGGTGGAGGCGCCGAGGTCACGCGCCAGGGTCGGGATCGCGACGTTCAGGCTCGAGTTGCCGACGAAGACGATGAGCAGGCTCAGACAGAGCACCGCCAGGATCCACCAGCGGCGCGCGTGGACGGCGGGATCCGTCGAGACGGTCGCGTCCGCGGTCACGGTCTGGCTCATGGGTGCCTCCGGTCCGGGTCGGGGAATGGACAGGGTACCTGACTATACTGGCGGCATGGTCGGCCCGGCCCGGGATTCGTCGGTGGCGGAGGTCACGTCGAGCGTCGACGATCTCGTCGTGCTCCTGGTCCGCACCGCGAAGCTCGTGATCGAGCAGCTGCGCTCACGGCGCGGGCCGGACACCGGGCCCGAGATCGGCGTGATGCCCGGCCTGGCCGCGCATCACCTGCTCGGCCGCGACGACGTCACCACCAGCGCCCTGGCCCGCCACCTCGGGGTCACCAAGCAGTCGGCCGCCGAGATCGTCACCGGGCTCGAGGAGGCCGGCCTGGTCCGGCGGGCGCCCCACCCGAGCGACGGGCGCGCGCGGGTGCTGCTGCTCACCGCGAAGGGCCGGACCCGGCTCGAGCGGCGCCGGCGCGACTGGGACGCCATCGAGGCCGAATGGGCCGACCTGGTGGGGGCCCCGGACCTCGCCACCGTGCGCCGGGCGCTCACCGCGTACCTCGACGCGCACGCCGACTGAGCCCCGGTCGGAATGAACCGGGGTGCCGACACGTTCCGAGCAACCGTGCAACCGGTCGAGCTCTTCGGCATCCAGGTCGACCCCGAGTCCGGGGCGGCGGCGCTGCTCCTGCGCGAGGAGACCGGGGTCCGGCGCGTGCTGCCGATCTTCGTGGCGCGCGAGGACGCGGTGTCGATCGCGCTCGCCGTCTCGGGCGAGACGGCGCCCCGACCGTCGAGCCACGATCTCATGACCGACTTCGTGCACCGGATCGGCGCCGAGCTCGAGGCGGTCGAGGTGACCGATCTCGAGGACGACACGTTCATCGCGTCGCTCACGTTCCGCGGCCCCGACGGCGTGCTGCGCCTCGACGGTCGTCCCTCCGACGCGATCGCGCTCGCCGTGCGGACCGACGCGCCGATGTACGTCGCCGAGGCCGTCCTCGAGCGCGCGGGCGCGCTGCTGCCCGAGCTCGACGACGAGGCGATCGACCGCGAGGTCACGGCCTTCCGGTCGGAGATCGACCACTTCGACCCGGCCGACCTCACCGACCCGGGCGGGCCCGACGAGTGACCGACCGGGCGGGCGGTCGCCCGGCCCGGTGGGAGGGAGTCCAACGTCCCTGGCTGGGCCCGCGCCGGGCGGCGAAGCTGCCCCGATGCGCACGGACCGCCGCGCCGGGCACCGGGTAGCGAGGCGCCGATGACCTTCGTCGGTCTCATCCTGCGCCAGATCCGGGCGCGGCCGTTGCGCACCGGGCTGACCGCCGCGGCGGTGGCGATCGGCGTGGGCGCGGTGATGGCGCTCGGCGTCCTCACCGTGAGCCTGAAGCAGACGGCCACCGAGCTGCTCCAGGTCGGCAAGGCGGACTTCACCGTGGCGCAGAAGCACACGGACGATCTGATCAACAGCACGATCAGCGAGTCGGACATCGCGAAGATCGCGCAGACGCCGGGCGTCGAGCACGTCGTCGGCGCGTTGATCTCGACCGACTCGTACAACGCCGACAACCCGCTGCTCATCGAGGTCGGCCTCGAGCCGGCCGCCCAGGGACCGTTCGGCGTGCAGATCCTCCGTGGCCACAGCTACACCGCGGACGCCAAGGACCAGGTGATGCTCGGCTACGTGCTCGCCGACCAGATCGGCAAGCGGGTCGGGGACACGGTGCACATCGGCGACCACGACTACACCGTGACCGGGCTCTACCGCACGAACGTGTCCTTCGGGAACAGCACCGCGATGTTCCCGCTCGCCGCGTTGCAGGGCTACAACCGGCTGTCGGGCCAGGTGTCGCTCGGGTTCGTGAAGACCGCGCCCGGCGCGTCGATCAAGCAGGTCCGGGCGGCGATCGACGACCGGTTCCCGCAGCTCACCACCATCCAGAGCGCGTCCGACTACGGCCGGGCCGACCGGAACCTCGTGCTCATCTCCGCGGCGAACACCGGCGGGTCGATCCTCGCGGGCCTGATCGCGATCACCGGGGTGCTGAACACGTCACTGCTGTCGTTCTTCGAGCGGATCCGCGAGTTCGGGATCTACCGCTCGATCGGCTGGGCCCGCCGGCGGGTGATCGCGCTCGTGCTCGGCGAGGCGGTCGTGCTGAGCATCGTCGGCGCGCTCTTCGGGCTGATCATGGGCTGGTTCGCGATCAACGTGCTGCAGCGGCTCGACCAGCTGCGCGGAGTGTTCCAGCCCGTGTACGACAGCTCGGTGTTCACCCGGGCGATCGGCTTCGCGCTGATCGTCGCGTTCCTCGGCGCGATCTACCCGGCCCTGCGGGCGGCGTTCGTGTCGCCGTTGTCGGCGGTGCGCCGTGAGTGACGCCGACCGGGCGGTCGCGCCCGGGAACCCGGTCATCCACGTCCGTGGGCTGCAGAAGCACTACGGCCGGCTCGAGGTCCTGACCGACGTGGACCTCGACGTCGACGCGAGCGAGTTCGTGGTGCTCGTCGGACCCTCCGGCGCGGGCAAGTCGACGATCCTCCACCTGCTCGCCGCGCTCGAGCCCGCCGACGGCGGCGAGATCGTCGTGGCCGGGACAGATCTCCATCGCCACGCGCGCAACCTCTCGAGGTACCGGCGTGAGCAGATCGGCATCGTGTTCCAGCTCCACCACCTCATCCCCCGCCTCACCGCGCGCGAGAACGTCGAGGCCGCGATGCTCGGGACGCACCTGAGCCGGCGGCACCGCGTCGAGCGGGCCGACGAGCTGCTCGAGCGCCTCGACCTGGCGGACCGGGCCGAGGAGCATCCCAACACGCTCTCGGGCGGCGAGCGCCAGCGCGTCGCCGTCGCGCGTGCCCTGGCGAACCGTCCCGCGGTGCTCTTCGCCGACGAGCCGACGGGCAGCCTCGACGCGGACTCCGCCGACCTGGTCCTCGGCATGTTCCGAGAACTCGTCGCCGAAGGGACCACACTGCTGGCCGTGAGTCACGACGACCGGCTCAACCGGCACGCCGACCGCCTCGTCCGCATCGTGGACGGCCGGTCCGTGCCGGCGCCGTGAACCCGGACCGGCCCGGATCGGATCCGCTGCTGGTCGCCACCGGTGTGACCAAGCGGTTCGGCCGGCGCACGGTGCTCGACGGCGTGGACCTCGCGGTCCGGCCCGGGGAGATCGTCGCGCTCACCGGCGAGAACGGCGCGGGCAAGAGCACCCTGGTCCGCATCTGCGCGGGGCTCGTCCGGCCCGACGCCGGTCGGGTCGTCGTCACCGGCCGGATCGGCTACTGCCCGCAGCTGCCCGGGGTGTTCGAGCTGCTGACGGCGGACGAGCACCTCGTCATGTTCGGTCGGGGCGCGGGGATCAGCCGGTCGGAGTCGCTCCGGCGCGGCCACGCGATCCTCGAGGAGTTCGGGTACCCCCGCGACGACCGCACGGTGACCCGTGACCTGTCCGGCGGCACCCGCCAGAAGCTCAACCTGGCGATCGCGCTCCTCGCCGATCCGGCGGTCCTGCTGCTCGACGAGCCGTACCAGGGCTTCGACCGCGGGACCTACGTGAACTTCTGGGACCACTGCGCGGTGTGGCGGGACGCGGGCAAGGCCGTCGTGGTCGTCACGCACATGCTCGCGGAGCTGGAGCGCGTCGACCGCGTGGTCGAGCTGCCCGCCCACCCGGTGCCCGGCATCGAGGTGGCGTCGTGACCTGGATGCAGCGCGTCGGGATCATGGCCGAGATGCACGGCCGCGACCTCACGCGTCGTCACGTCGCGCTCGGGCTCCTCGTCGCGCTGCCCCTGAGCTTCTACCTCGCGTCGGTCGGGAGCCGGCACGCCGTGACCGCCGGCGGCGTGGGCATGGCGTTCGCCGTCTCGGGGGCCACCCTCTTCTCCGTGCTGTCGTCGGGCGAGGTCGACCAGCGGCTCGTGCTCGCCGGCTACCGCCCGCTGGAGCTGCTGCTCGGGCGGCTCGCCTTCCTCGGCCCGCTCGGGCTCGTCATCGGTGGCGGCTTCGGGGTCCTCATGATCGTGGGTTCGGATCCCGCCGAGCCCGCCGTGGTGCTCCTCGGTCTCGCCGCCGTCGCGCTGCTGTCGATCCCGTTCGGCCTCGCGATCGGCGCCGCGGTGCCCCGGGAGCTCGAGGGCACGCTCGTGCTGATCGGGGTCGTCGGTCTGCAGCTGGCCACCGAGCCCACCACGCTCGTCTCCCGGCTGCTCCCGTTCCACGGCGCGCAGCAGCTCCTCGAGACCGGCACCCGCGGCCACGGACCGATCCTGGCGCCGATCGTCGTCACGGTCGTCTGGGGCCTCGCCCTGTTCGTGCTCGCCCGGTTGCTGCTCACGCACCGGATCGCGGTCATGGCCCACGCCCGGCACCGGGACTGACCGCACACGCCCGGCGGCGACCGACGGTCGGACCCCGCCCCGGATCCCCGGACCGATTCGGTGCCCTCAGGACGTTGGACCCTCGTCGGCGCGCGATCCGGGCGCGAACCTGCGGACGGAGGTCGGCGATGGAACGACTGGGGAGCCTCGACGCGATGTTCATCGCGGTCGAGGACGCGACCAACCACATGCACATCGGGTCCGTGGGGATCTTCGAGGGCCCGTCGCCGGGATACGCGGCCGTGCTCGCGGTCGTGCGGTCGAAGATCCCGCTGGTCCCCCGCTACCACCAACGGGTGCGCGAGGCCCCGTTGAGCGTCGGCCGGCCGTTGTGGATCGACGACGCGACCCTCGATCTCGACTACCACGTCCGCCACACCGCCCTGCCGCCCGACGACCCGGACGCGCTCGAGCACCTCGTGGCGCGGGTGATGTCCCAACCGCTCGACCGCACGCGGCCGCTGTGGGAGATGTGGATGGTCGAGGGGCTGCCCGACGGTGGCTGGGCGCTGGTCTCGAAGGTGCACCACTGCATGGTCGACGGCATCGCCGGCACCGACCTCCTCGCGACGATGCTCGACCTCACGCCCGACGCGCCCGTCGCCACCGCCCGCCCGTGGACGTGGAGCGGACCGCCGTCACGGGTCGCGCTCGCGTGGACCACCGCGACCGGCGCGGTCGCGACCGTCCGGGACGTCACCGACGGGTGCGTCGAGGCGGTGCGACACCCCCGGCGCGCGGTGGGGCACCTCGGCGCGATCGCCACCGGCATCGCCCAGCTGCTGGGCCCCCGGGACCGGCCGGCCGACACCCTGACGGGACCGATCGGCCCGCACCGGCGCTGGACGCGCACCGAGGCGTCGCTCGCCGACGTCGCGACGGTGCGGCACGCGTTCGGCGGGACGGTCAACGACGTCGTGCTCGCCGCCGTCACGCGCGGGTTCCGGTCGCTCCTCGAGTCGCGCGACGCGCTGACCGACGCGGGCACGGTCTCGAGCCTGGTTCCCGTGTCGCTGCGGGCGAGCGACGCGCGCGGCGTCCTCGACAACCGGGTCGCTGCGCTCCGGGCGCTCCTGCCGGTCGGCGTCGAGGACCCGGTCGAGACCCTGGCCGCGGTGCGGTCGCACCTCGACGAGCTGAAGGGCTCCCACGAGGTGGAGGCCTCCGCGACGGTCGACACGCTGGGGACCGTCCTCCCACCGGTGCTCGCCGCCGCGTCCGCCCGGCTCGCGGTGCACAGTCAGGAGTGGTTCCAGACCGTCACTACCAACGTCCCCGGGCCGCAGTTCCCGCTCTACCTCGCGGGCCGGCGGATGACGGCCGGCTACCCGTTCGTTCCGATTGCCGGGCACCTGCGCATCGGGGTGGCGATCTGGTCGTACTGCGGGACGCTGTACCTCGGCGTCACCGGCGACCGGGACGGCGCGCCCGACGTCGACGTGCTGGCCGAGGGGATCGGGCGGGGGTTCGCGGAGCTGCTCGCCGCGGCGACGGTCTCCACGACCGTCGGCGGCTGAGGCCGCTCCCGGCGATCAGGCGATGGCGGCGGCGACCGCGGCACCCGTCCGGACGCTGTTGAGGTACGGCTCGGGGTCGTGATGACGATGGCCGTTGTCGACGAGCACGTCCTCGACCCGCGGCCCGAACTTCTCCCCGAGCGGCACCGCCGCGGCCTTGTCGCCGACGGCACGCACGTTGACCCACCGTTGCACCGCGCCCGGCCACACCCCGACCCCGTCGACCGGCGCGGGGTCGAGCTGGTCGAAGATGAACGGCGACGCGAGCGGCGAGCCGAGCGTGATGAACGTCGGGATCCGCCAGTCCGGGTTGCGGCACAGCGCCTGGTAGGAGAGCAGCGTGCCGAGCGAGTGCGCGACCACGACCCGCGTGGAGTCGTCGAGCACCGCGGTGGCGCGGGCGCGCATGGTGTCGCGCAGATCCGGGTCGGTGGCCATGATCGTGACCATGTCGACGGTACGGTCGAACGCCGCGTCGCTCGCCGCCTGGCCGATCGCGGCGATCGCGTCGCCACCGCCCGCGAGCGCCTGCAGCGCCTCGGCGAACCCGGCACGGGACGCCTCGAGGCGCGCCTCGGCCTCGGTGCCGGGCATCCGGCGGAAGAGGTCCCCGTAGAACACGACGTCGACGTCGTCGTCGGCCACGGTGACACCGTGGTGCCACAGGCCGTCACGCAGCGCCGGCAGCCACCGGGACGTGAGCTCGTGGGGACCCCACAGCTCGTTGAACGCCCCGTGCACCATCACGATCTTCGCCATCGCCGTCTCCTCCCCGTGCGGGGCGCCATGGTGGCCGCTCGACCCGGGTGACGCGAAGTCGTGGCGCCGGGCCGCCGGACCCTGTCCCTGACCCCAGTCGCGCGGCATGCTGGCCGGATGGCCCCCGGATCCCCTCACCGCGCGCGCCGCCTCGGCTGGGTGTACCTCGCCGTGTCCGTGAACGGTGCCCTGTACACGCTCACCGCTTTCCGCCCGCCCCGGCGCAGCCGGGTGCTGTTCCTCTGGAGCTTCTTCGCGTCGTGGATCACGATCGAGGCCGCGCCGTACCACCTGCTGGTGCAGGTCGTCGCCACCGGCCTGTTCGGGTCGCGCGGCGCGTTGCGGACCCGGCCGGGCCGCCTCGGCCTCGCCATCACGCTCGCGTCGTGGACGGGCCTCGCGATCTCGATCCGGCGCAGCTTCGCGGCACGCGCTCAGATCCGGGACGCGCTGCGCGACCTCCCCCCGTTCGACGAGCGTGCGACCGCCGGGACGGTCCGGGTGCAGCGCAACATCGTGTTCGCCGAACCGGGAGGACGGACGCTGCGGCTCGACGTCCATCAGCCGGGCGAGCCGCCCGCCCCGGGCGCGCGTCGTCCGGCGCTGCTCCAGGTGCACGGTGGCGGGTGGGTCATCGGCTTCAAGGACCGTCAGGGTCAGCTGCTCATGCGCCAGCTCGCCGCCCACGGCTGGGTGTGCTTCAACGCCGACTACCGACTCAGTCCGCAGGCGACCTTCCCCGACCACCTCGTCGACGTGAAGACCGCCATCGCGTGGATCCGTGAGCACGCCGACGAGTACGGCGTCGACCCCGACTTCGTCGCGGTCACGGGGGGCTCGGCGGGCGGCCACCTCACCGCGCTCGCGGCGCTCACCCAGAACGACTCGCGGTACCAGCCCGGGTTCGAGACGGCCGACACGTCGGTGCAGGCCGCAGTGCCGTTCTACGGCGTGTACGACTTCACCGACCGCAACGGGGTCTGGCCCGCGGAGACCGTGCCCTGGTTCCTCGGGCCGATGGTGATGAAGACCACGCCCGAGGCGTCCCCCGAGCTCTACGCGGCCGCCTCGCCGATCGACCAGGTGAACCCCGACGCACCGCCGTTCTTCGTCATCCACGGAGACCTCGACGTGCTCGCGCCGATCGAGGACGCGCGCGACTTCGTGCGCCGGCTCCGGGCGGTGTCCCGGCAGCCCGTGTACTTCCTCGAGCTGCGCGGCGCGCAGCACGCGTTCGAGACGTTCGCGTCGATCCGCGCCAACGCCGTGGTCGAGGCCGCGGCCCGTTTCCTCGACGCGGTGTGGCACGCGCACGTGCACACCCCGGCCGCCGAGCCGACCCCCGCCGAGGTGCGCGCCGAGCTCGACCAGGAGCTGCCCGACGCGCCGGGTCTCGACCGCGACGACTCGCCCGCCGACGCGAGCGCGTCGGCCTGACGCGGAGTCGACCGTGCGCGTCCTCAGCAGCCGGGTCCTGATCAGCGGGCACGACTTCGACCGCAGCCGTCGGTTCTACGAGGAGACGCTCGGCCTGGACGTCTACCGCGAATACGGCGCCGGCGGGACCGTGACCGGGGTCGTGTACTTCCTCGGCGGCGGCTTCCTCGAGCTCACCCGGAGCGGCCCGGCCCCCACGGGGGTCCGCCTCTGGATCCAGGTTCCCGACGCCGCCGCCCAGGAGCGGCGGCTCGCCGCCCTCGGCGTCGTGGTGCGCCAGCCGGCGACGCGGATGCCCTGGGGACTCGTCGAGTGCTGGGTCGAGGACCCCGACGGCGTGGAGCTGCGCATCGTCGAGGTCCCGCCCGACCATCCCCTCCGGCGCCGGGTCGACTGAGCCGCGGCGGCACGCGCTCAGGCGACGGGTTCGAACGGGTCCCGCGTCGACATCTCGTCCGCCGGCGCCGGCGTGGTGGTCGTCGTCGTGGTCGGCGCGACCGTCGTGGTGGTGGTCGACGGCAGCGTCGACGGCGGGGCCGACGTGTCGCTGCCGCCCGAGCACGCACCCAGTCCGGCCACGGCGGCCACGACGGCCAGGGCGAACCACGCACGACGGGGAGCCACGACGCGAGGCTAGCCAGGCCGGTCCGGGACGCCGGCGGTGCGCATCCGGGCCCTTCGGCACTGTCGTCCGGGGTGGCGGTGAGCGGATCCTGACCGGCACCGGCGAACGAGGAGGTCCGGTGGCCACGGTCGGGACCGGTCATGTCAGCGAGGCCGACGCGTTCGCGTTGCAGCTCGAGCGCGATCCGCTGCTGCGCTCGACGGTCGTCGCCGTCGTGCTGCTCGACCGGGCGCCGGAATGGGAGCGGCTCGAGGAGCTCGTCGAGCGGGCGTCCCGGCTCGCGCCCGGCTTCCGGCACCGGCTGGTCGAGGTGCCCCTGCGACTCGCACCGCCACGGTGGGTCGTCGACCCCGACTTCGACCTCGCGTGGCACCTGCAGCGGGCCGCCGTCCGCCCCGGTGGCGATCTGGCCGCCGTCCTCGCCTTCGCGCGCAACACCGGGATGAGCGCGTTCGACCACGACCGGCCCCTGTGGCGCATCACCCTCCTCGAGGGACTCCCCGACGGCCGCGCCGCCCTCGTCATCAAGGTGCACCACGCCCTGACCGACGGCATCGGCGGGATCCAGCTCGCCGCGCACGTCGTGGATCTCCGGCGCGAGGCGACGCCGCTCGGCCCCCGCCCGCCCGCGCCGACCCCGACGTCGTACGGACCGGTGGAGATGCTGATCGACACGGCCGCGTTCGGCGCCCGTCGGGTCGCGGGCAACATCCGGGCGCTGCTCGGCGCGGTCCCGCGGACGATCGTGGACGTCGTGCGCGACCCCGTCGGCACGGTGGCGGGCACCGCGGCGACCGTCGCGTCGGTGGCGCGCTTCGTCCGGCCGGTCACGACCACCGACTCGCCCGTGATGCGCGATCGCCGGCTGCAGTGGCGTTACGACGTCCTCGACGTGCCGCTCGCCGACCTGCGCGACGCCGCGCACCGGGCCGGGGGCACGCTCAACGACGCATTCCTCGCCGCGCTCGCCGGCGGGCTCGCGCGGTACCACGACCAGCACGGCACCGCGGTCGAGCAGCTGCGGCTCACGATGCCCATCAGCATCCGCACGCACGGCGACGCGGAGGGCGGCAACCACGTGACGCTCGTCCGGTTCGAGATCCCCACCGGGATCGCGGACCCGGTCGAGCGCATGCACCTCATCGGCGAGCGCTGCCGCGCCCTGCGCCACGAGCGCGCGATCCCGCTCTCCGACGCGATCGCGGCGACCCTCAACCTGCTCCCGGTCTCGGTGACCGGCGGGATGCTGAAGCACGTCGACTTCCTCGCGAGCAACGTCCCGGGCTTCGGCGACGACATCTACGTCTCCGGGGCGCACGTCGACGCGTTCTACCCCTTCGGACCCACGCTCGGATCCGCGGTGAACTTCACCCTCATGTCCCACGGCGAGACCTGCAACGTGGGGGTCAACAGCGACGCCGGCGCGGTGCCCGATCCCGAGGTGCTGCTGGCGGCGGTGCGCGACTCGTTCGCCGAGATCCTCGCCCTGCCCGCGGTGGACGCGGACGTCGCGACCCGCGGGGCATGATCGGACCTCGTCCGGCGGTCGAACGGAGGCGGTGAGCGCGATGCCGTGGTGGGGTTGGCTGCTGGTCGCGCTCGGCGCCGTGCTCGTCGGGCTGGTCGTCTACGACCTGACCCAGCGCCACCACGCGATCCTGCGCAACTTCCCGGTCCTGGGACACTTCCGCTACCTGCTCGAGGGCGTCGGGCCGGAGCTGCGCCAGTACATCGTCGTCGACAACGACGCCGAGAAGCCGTTCAGCCGCGACCAGCGCCGGTGGGTGTACACGGCGGCGAAGGGCGCCGACACCTACTTCGGGTTCGGCACCGACAACGACGTCGACGGGACGCCGGGCTACCTCGTGGTCAAGCACGTCGCCTTCCCGCTCCGGGAGCCGCACCGGGGCGACGCCGACTTCGACGCGTCCTGCACGCTCCCGGCCGCCAAGGTCGCGGGTGCCGCACGCGGGCGGCGCCGCGCGTTCCGCTACCCGTCGGCGGTCAACATCTCGAGCATGAGCTACGGCTCGCTCGGCCGCCGTGCGATCGAGGCGCTGAACCGCGGCGCGGCGACCGCCGGTTGCCTGCAGGGCACCGGCGAGGGTGGCATCAGCCCGTACCACTCGCACGGCGCCGACCTCGTCTGGCAGATCGGCACGGGCTACTTCGGGTGCCGCGACGCCGAGGGCCGCTTCGACCTCGCCCGCTTCGCCGACGTGGTCGCCGCGCACCCGGAGGTGCGGGTGATCGAGCTCAAGCTGAGCCAGGGGGCCAAACCGGGCCTCGGCGGTCTGCTGCCCGCCGCGAAGGTCACCCCGGAGGTGGCGGCCCTGCGCGGGATCCCGGTCGGCGTCGACTGCTGGAGCCCCACGCGGCACTCCGCGTTCTCCGACGCCGACAGCCTGCTCGACTTCGTCGAGCTGCTCGCCGAGACGAGCGGGCTGCCGATCGCGATCAAGTCGGCCGTCGGGGAGCCGGACCTCTTCCGCGATCTCGCCCGGCTCATGGCGGCGGGCGAGCGCGGGGTCGACATCGTCGTGGTCGACGGCGGCGAGGGCGGCACCGGTGCGGGGCCGCTCGTGTTCACCGACCACGTCGCGCTCCCCTTCACGATCGGGTTCAGCCGCGCGTACCGCGAGTTCGCGGAGCAGGGTCTCACCGACCGGGTGCTGTTCTCCGGCGCCGGGAAGCTCGGTCTCCCCGAGAACGCCGTCGTCGCCTTCGCGCTCGGCTGCGACTCGGTGAACGTCGCGCGCGAGGCGATGCTCGCCATCGGGTGCATCCAGGCCCAGCGCTGTCACACGGGACGCTGCCCCACCGGCGTGGCGACGAACTCGGCGTGGCGCCAGCACGGGCTCGTGCCCGAGGTCAAGTCCGAGCGCGCGGCGCGCTACGTCGTGCAGCTGCGCAAGGAGCTCCTCCAGCTCGCCCGGGCCTGCGGCGAGGTGCACCCGGCGCTCGTGTCGCTCGACCACCTCGAGTACCTCGACGGCCGGCACCGCGGCACGCCCGCCGCGGAGGTGTTCGGCTACCGCCCCGGCTGGGGCGTGCCGGGCGAGGCCGACTGCGCCACCGTGCGGGGCCTCATGCCCCACGGCTGAGGTGGCGCCGGGACCTTCGCCCGTGGCCGGTGTTCCCCCGCGCGGCGCAGGATGGGCCCGAACCCCGACGGGAGGAGCCGACCATGACCGAGCGCAGCGGGGACCCGGCCGGCGCCGGGCGCGACACCGCCACCCCGGACACCGCGACGTGGAACGAGCGGGTCGACGTCGACATCGAGCTGCTCGGCGACGGCGAGACGGTGGACGAGGTCGACCTCGTCGACGAGGCGTGGGCGCCGGGCCAGGGGCGTCCCGGTGTGCCGAACGACGAGGTCCTGCACGTCCACGCCGACACCGATCCGACGGAGGTGGAGCCGGACGAGATCGACGTCGACGAGACCGCGCACGACGAGCTCGCCCTCGCGACCGACGAGCTGTTCGAGGGCGAGGCGGCCGAGGACTGAGCGGCCCTCCGGATCGCCGGGGTCAGTCGCCGGTGCTGATGTCGACGTTGTAGGCGTCGTAGACGAGCTCCGCGCCCCGGTCCACGTGCCGGTCGAACGCGGCGACGACCGCGGCGACCGAGGCCTCCGCGGTCGCGAGGTCCGTTGCCGCCAGCTCACCGGTGCACCGCTCGATCCGCTCCTCGAGGGCGCCGTGCTCGGCCTCGAGCCGCTCCACGCGGTGGATCAGGCGCGGCGCCTCCTCCTTGACGTCGGCAAAGAGCCCGTCGGGGCTCTCGGTGAACTCGGCGTGGCGCGCGAGCGCGGCCCGCAGCTCGGTCAACGCCACGGCGACGGTCCGGTTCCACGCGGCGCGGTCGTCGGTCGGCCCGGCGCCGGCGTCCCGGAGGCCGACGATCGCGGCGCGGAGCCCGACGCGCTGCGCACGCGCCGAGGGCTGCTGGGGAAGGGGTTCGGCGTCCATACCCGGCATGGTGACCCGCTCGCCGCGCCGGCGCATCGGACCAAAGTCACTGATCCGCGGCCGGCGGCCACCGGTCAGGCCGCGAGGCGCGGCAGCGAGCGCGGCGGCGGGTCGCCGAACTTCACGGTGTCGTAGCGGGCGACCCGCAGGTCGGCGGGCCAGTCCCCCGGGGACCAGCCCGCCTTGCGCCAGAGCGCGTCGAGGAAGTCGTCGCCGGCCGGGAGCTGGGCCCACACCGAGGGCAGGAAGGTGGCGCGGCCCCGGCGCGACTCCACGATCAGGCCGTCACGGCCGGGTTCGAGCACACCCGTCAGCTCGGCCCGGTCCCGCACGGGGAGCGGCTCCGGCGGGGAGAGCACCGACACCTCGAGGTCCATGGCGCAGAAGTCGGCCGGCGTGATCGCAGGCAGACGCGGGTCGGAGAAGGCCGCGGCGACCGCGTGGTGCGCGACGTCGACGAGCAGGGGCCGGTACGCCGCGAGCGTGCCGATGCACCCGAGCAACGCGCCCGCGCGCGTCAGGGTCACGAAGCTCGCGCCCGGAGCCGCGAGCGCGCCGTCGGCGTCGCCCACCGCCGGTTCGGTGAACGCGCCGGTGACGAGCACCTGCTCGATCGCGTCGAGCGCGGCGTCGAGCAGGCGCCGGGTGTCGTCCGGACCGAGCGCGGTCCCGCTCATGCCGCCGCCTCCAGCGCGAACGCGCCGTACCCGACGACGCGGTCGCGGTCGCCGGCCGTGTCACCCGAGTTGCGCAGGTCGAGGAGTCGCATCCGCAGCCCGTGGCGGGCCGCGGCGACGAGCAGCCCGCGCAGGGCGAAACCGCCGCACGCGTCGAGGTCGCCGATCGCGCCCGCCGCGAGGTCCGTGATCGCGCGCGCGGTCGTCCGGTCGTGGCGCTGGGCGACCGCGTAGGGCTCGTAGTGGCTGAGATCGCTCGACACCACGACGAGCGTCTCCGGGTCCCAGACCGTGTCGACGGCGTCGGCCACCGTCGCGGTCGGCGTCACCCCGACCGCGACCGGCAGGACCGGGACGTCGGGCAGCACCGCCTGGAGGAAGGGCAGCTGCACCTCGAGGCTGTGCTCGAGGCGGTGGGCGGCGTCGTCCGGGGCCGCGAGCCCGGCCGCCAGGAGCGCGGCCCGCATCGGGTCGTCGACCGTCACCTCGCCGAGCGGCGTCGCGAACCGGTCCGCGGTGGGCACCGCCAGCCCGCGCAGCGGGGTGCGGTGCGACGGTCCGAGCAGCAGCACCCGGCGCACCGGGTCCGGGTCGATCCGGCGGTACGCGCTCGCCGCGATCGGCCCCGAGTACACGTACCCCGCGTGCGGGACGACCAGCGCCCGCAGCGCGGTCACGGGATCGGGCCGGATCTCGGCCGCGGCGAGCAACCGGTCGACCGTGCCCGCGAGGGTGCGCGCGTCGCCGGGATAGAACGCGCCCGCCACCGCGGCCGGCCGGATCCGGGGCGCTGCACTCATCGGTCCGCCCCCACGACGGCGCCGAGGCGCACCGGGAGCCGGCGGGACCCCCACGTCCCCGGGGCGGGACCGAAGACGCCGGCGAGCGCCGTCCCGCAGTCGCGGCAGGCGCCCGTGTCGGTGAGGTGCCACCCGGTCAGGTCGTAGCCGTCACGCCCGATCAGCACCGCGCCGCAACCCGTGCAGCGGGTCGCGCCGCCGTCGGCGTCCCGCACGTTGCCGGTGTAGGCGTGGTGCACGCCGTTGCGGCGGGCGATGTCCCGGGCCCGGGTCAGCGTGCGCGCCGGGGTCCGCGCCACGTCGGTCATCCGGTAGTCGGGGTGGAACGCGGTGAAGTGCATCGGCACGTCGGGGCCGAGGTGCTCGACCACCCAGCCCGTCATCCGGTCGAGCTCGTCGTCGGAGTCGTTCCGGCCGGGGATCAGCAGCGTGGTCGTCTCGACCCACACGTCGGTCTCGTGCACGAGGTACTCGAGCGTCTCGAGCACCGGTGCCAGGGAGCCACCGGCGACGTGCCGGTAGAAGTCCTCGGTGAAGCCCTTGAGGTCGACGTTCGCCGCGTCGACGTGGGCGAAGAACTCGCGACGCGGTTCGTCGCAGACGTAGCCCGCCGTGACCGCGACGGTGCGGATGCCGCGCGCGTGGCACGCGTCGGCGACGTCGTCGGCGTACTCCAGGAAGATGACCGGGTCGTTGTAGGTGAACGCGACGCTCGCCGCACCCAGACGCTCGGCCGCCGCGGCGATCGTGTCGGGCTCGGCGCGGTCCTGGAGCGTGTCCATCTCCTTGGACTTGCTGATGTCCCAGTTCTGGCAGAACCGGCACGCGAGGTTGCAGCCGGCGGTGCCGAACGAGAGGACGGGCGAGCCGGGCAGGAAGTGGTTGAGCGGCTTCTTCTCGATGGGATCGACGCAGAACCCGCTCGATCGGCCGTAGGTGGTGAGGACCACCTCGTCGTGCTCGCGGGCCCGGACGAAACAGACCCCACGCTGGCCCTCGTGGAGCTTGCAGGCGCGGGGACAGACGTCGCACTGGACGCGCCCGTCGTCGAGGCGGTGCCAGTAGCGGGTGGGGACGGTGGTGGTGCTCACGGTGACGGCGACAAGCCCGCCGGGCGCCGGGTTATTCCGGGCCGGAGCCCACGGGGGACCGAGGACCGCGCGGATCGGGCCGGAGGTCCCGGATCGCCCCGTTCAGCCGGCCGAGCAACGCGCCGAGGCGCGCCACGTCGCCGTCCGACCAGTCGTCGACGAGCGCGCCGACCCGGTGGCGCCGCGCCGTGCGGACCGAGTCCATCCGCCGCCGGCCGGCCGGGGTCAGCTCCACCCGGCAGACGCGTGCGTCCGAGGGATCGCGCCGGCGGCGGACGAGCCCGTCGTCCTCGAGCCCCGCCACCTGGCGGGTCACCGTGGTCGCGTCGAGCCCCAGCCGGCCCGCGAGTCCCGAGATGCTCGCCGGACCGTCGGCGGCGAGCGCCCGCAGCAGCACGTACCCGGCGCGGTCGAGCCGGCGGTGAATCTCCGAGCGGCGGCCGAGCGCCTCGAGCGTCCGGGCGAGCATCGCGAGCTCGGTCTCGAGAACGTCGAGCGCCTCGTCGGCCCGCACGCTGCTCCGGGTCGGGGACATACCTGTATGATACAGGGATTCTCCCGATGTGCCACCCCGGCGGTTCCCCGTGACCACTCCCCCGACACCCCTGCCCGACCCGCGACGCTGGATCACCCTCGTCATCGTGCTGAGCGCGGTGCTCATCGCCGCCCTCGACGCCACCGTGCTGAACATCGCGATCCCTACGATCCTGCGCGAGTTCGACACCACACTGCCCAGGCTGCAGTGGGTCATCACCGGCTACAGCCTCACCTTCGCCGCGCTGCTGATCATCGGCGGACGCCTGGCCGACATCTACGGCGCCAAGCGCATGTTCATGATCGGCGCCGGGTTCTTCGCGATCGGTTCGCTCGTCGCCGCGCTCTCGACCGGGGTCGGGATGCTCGTCATCGGCGAGGCCGTCATCGAGGGCATGGGTGCGTCGCTGATGCTCCCCGCGACGCTGGGCATCCTCACCAGCAGCTTCCAGGGTCGTGAGCGGGCCACGGCCTTCGCGGCCTGGGGCGCGGTGATGGGAGCGGCGATGGCGCTCGGGCCGACGCTCGGCGGGTTCCTGACCAGCTACTACTCGTGGCGCTGGGCCTTCGTCATCAACGTCGTGGTCGCGCCGGCCGCGATCGTCGGTGCGGTGCTCGTGATGCACGAGGTGCGCCGCACCGAGCGGAGGGAGCGCATCGACGTCCCCGGGGCGCTGCTGATCGCCACCGGCATGCTGTCGCTCGTCTTCGCGATCAGCGAGGGGGGCACCTACGGCTGGTGGCGGCCGCTCGGGTCGTTCACCGTCGCCGGGCTCCGCGTCTGGCCGGTCGACCGGCCGGTCTCGGTCGTGCCCGTGGCGTTCGTGCTGAGCGCGGTGCTGCTGACCGGCTTCGTGCTCGTCGAGCGACGCAAGGAGCGCCGGGGGACGGACCCGCTCTTCGAGTTCTCGACGCTGCGCCGGCTCGGGTTCCGCTACGGCCTCGCCACGCTGCTGGTCCTCGCGATGGGCCAGGTCGCGTTCCTGCTCGTCGTCTCGGTGTTCCTCCAGGACGGTCGCCGGCTGAGCGCGTTCGACACCGGCCTGTGGCTGGTGCCCTCCGGCATCTGCGTCGTGCTCGGCTCGCAGCTCGGGAGCCGGCTCACGCACCGGATCGGCACCACGAACGTGGTGCGCGTCGGGCTCGCGCTCGAGGCCGTCGGCCTCGTCGTCACCGCCGTGGTGATGGATCCGGCGGTGACGTTCCTCGCGTTGCTCCCCGGCTTCGCGCTCTTCAGCGTCGGGATCGGGTTCGGCGGCTCGCAGCTCACCAACGTGATCCTCTCCGACGTCCCGGTCGAGAAGGCGGGCGCCGCGAGCGGCGCGAACTCGACGGTGCGCATGATCGGCGGTTCGCTCGGCATCGCGATCATGAGCGCGCTGCTCAGCACCCTCACGGTGCGCCACGCGGTCGACGCGGTGCGCTCCACCACGGCGGTCGACCCGGGCATCCGCGCCCGGGCGATCACCGCCATCCGCGCCGGTGGCGTCTCGTTCCGGCCGCCCTCGGGCGCCACTCCCCACGAGCTCGGCACCCTCCGCGACGCCGTCAGCGGGGCGATCGCCACGGCGGCCCGGTCGCCGCTGCTCGTGGCCGCCGGGTTCGTCGGCGTCGGGCTCCTCCTGTCCCTGCTCATCCCCCAGGTCCGACCCGAGGCCGCCGCCGCCGAGTCGCTCGACGAGCTCGAGCGCGAGTCCGAGCTGCTCGTCGAGGCGATCAGCACGCAGTGAGCGCGGCGCGGCCGCGTCAGCCGGCCCGCCGCACCCGAGCGGCCGGGTCCTGACCGAAGTAGTCCCGCAGCACGTCGTAGAGCGCGGGCTCGCCCCGTTCCAGCGCGACGGGCACGTCGAAGAACGTCTCGGTCGCGACGGCGAAGAACTCCGCCGGGTTCGTCGCGCCGTACGGGTCGAGGGGCCCGCGGTCCTCGCCCTCCTGCATCGCGGTGAACACCTCCCGGCACACGTTGAACCACCGCTGCGGGTCGACGCGCCCGTGCAGCGGCGGACGACCGTCGACGAGATGGTCGACCATGTCGAGCTTGTGGGCGAGCTCGTGGAGCACGACGTTGCCCCCGTGCCCGGGCTCACGCGCCTCGATCTCGGCCCGGTCCCACGCGACGAGCACCGGCCCGCGCCGCTCGTGGGCCTCGCCGAGGATCGGCAACGGACCGTCGCTGACGGTCCCCTCGATCGGACCCGTCCGCGCCCCGACCGACTGCATCCCGGTCGGGAACACGACGACTGCGCTCACCTCGCGCAGCTCGTCCACCCCGAGGTCGAGGACGAGCACCGCGGCCTGCACCGCGATCGTGACCGTCATCACCGGTGTCAGCTCGAACCCGCGGGCGGCCTCCCAGTGCTTGTGCCGGAGCAGCCAGTCGGCGGCCTCGGCCGCGCCCGCCCGCTCGCCGGCGTCGAGGAGGCGCCACAGCCCGACGTGGTCGGCCACGATGGCGGACCAGTCGTCGGGGAGGCCGGGCCGGCGGTGGAACATCCCCGGATTCTGCCCGGCCCCGCCCCCGGCGGGGCCCCGCCCCGGCCGTAGCATCCTCGCGTCCTCCGTCCCCCGGGAGCGCCCGTGTTCCGCCGCCGCCTGATCGTCGTCGTCGCCGCCGTCGCGCTCCTGAGCGCGTGCGGGTCGAGCGGGGGCGGGCGCGCCGCCCGGGCGTCCCGGAGCACGAGCACGAGCACGAGCAGCACGACGCGCACGACGGGCCCCGCCACCGTGCGCGCGCCGGGCACGGCTCCGTGCGGCGCGGCGGTCACCCCGCCGGCGCACTACGACTCGGTGGTCGTGTTCAGCTTCGAGAACCGCACCTGGGACGAGGTCGGACCCGGGTTCGGCCCGGCCATGCCGTACCTGCACGACCTCGGGACGCGCTGCGGCTGGTTCCCGCAGTGGACCGAGACCGACCGGGAGCAGAACAGCCTCACCCAGTACGTCGGCCAGGTCACCGGCGCACGCGAGGCGACCACGGTCGACGACTGCAAGCCGTCCGCGACCTGCCACACCACGGCCGACAACCTGTTCCGTCAGGTGCGCGCGAGCGGACGCGACGCCGTGAACTACGTGGAGGGGGCGACGCAACCGTGCAGCGCGGACGGCAACGCCGCCAAGCACGTCCCCGCCCTCTACCTCTGGGGCGCGGACGACCGTGCGCACTGCGACACCCAGGTCCGTCCGCTCACCGATCTCGACCCCGACCACCTGCCCGCGTTCGCGTGGATCACCCCCGACCTGTGCCACGACGGCCACGACTGCGGCGACGACGTCGTCGACCAGTGGGCGCGCGAGCACGTCCAGCCGGTGCTGGACCGCCCCGCCTACCGCGCCGGAAAGGTCGCGGTGTTCGTCTGGTACGACGAGGACTCGCCCGTTCCCAACCTCTGGCTCACGCCGTCGGCGACCGCCGGGCCGCACGCCGGCGTCGAGGCCGGTGCCGCCGGCACGCTGAAGGCCTGGCAGTCGATGCTCGGCCTCCCCTGCCTCGCCGCCGCCTGCGGTGCCGTCGACCTGCGGACGCCCGCACACGCGTAGCCCGGCGCGCCGGGTCGCGGGCGACCTAGCCTCGCGGCATGTCGGACAACCTGCGGATGCTCGGCGCCTACAGCGCCGCCATGGACGCCGGCGACACCGAGGCGGTCTACCAGTTCTGGTCGGACGACTTCGTGAGCCACGTGACCGAGCGGGTCAGGCCCGACCGCGTGGGGACCGACGTGCGCGGCCAGGAGGCCGAGTGGTGGCAGCAGGTCCGCACCGCGTTCCCGGACATGGTCTTCAGCGTGAACCTGCTGATCGAGCAGGACGACCTGGTCGTGTCGAACTGGACGGTGAAGGGCACCCACACGGGCGCCGCGTTCTACGAGGTCGAGCCGTCGGGCGAGCCGGTCGAGATCAACGGCACCGCGATCCTGCGGATCCGCGACGGCCAGATCGTGGAGCACTGGGGCGGTCCGCACTGCCAGGGCGGACTCGGCCTCATCCGCTGAGGACGCGCGACGCCGGGCTCATCCCCCGGGGCGCGTGACCATCGTCGGGTCCAACTCCGCGAGCGAGGACACGCCGAGCAGGCGCATCGTGCGGTCGATGTCGTCGCGCAGGATGCGCAGCACGCGCCCGACCCCCGGCTCCCCGGCGGCCGCGAGCCCGTAGGCCCACGCCCGGCCGACCATCGCCGCGCGCGCACCGAGGGCGACGGCCTTGACGACGTCGGCGCCGCGCCGGAACCCGCCGTCCACGTAGACCTCCACCTCGTCGCCCACCGCGTCGAGGACCTCGACGAGGGCGGGCATCGTGGCCGGCAACGGATCCAGCTGACGTCCGCCGTGGTTCGACACGACGACCGCGGCGGCGCCGTGGTCGACCGCGCGCCGGGCGTCGTCGCCGGTGATCACGCCCTTGGCCACGACCGGTCCCCCGAACTGCTCTCGGATCCAGCCGAAGTCCTCGAACGTGGCGGGGTTGCCGAGCCAGTGCATCAGCGACTCGCCCGCGTTCAGCTCCCGTCCGTCGACCCGCAGGCCGAGGGAGTGCACCAGGTCGAGGGAGAACCGATCGGCGACGAGATCGGCGAGCCACCACGGGTGCGCCAGCGCGTGCGGGGCCATCCGGCGGGCCGTCGTCGGGTTCACCTGCAGCGGCGGGGACAGCCCGAGCCGGAGATCCCGCTCCCGGTTGCCGGGCGTCTGCGTGTCGAGGGTGACGACGAGCGCCGGGCACCCGGCCCGCCGGGCGCGCTCGACCAGCTGCTCGGCCCCGGGCCGGCCACCGAGGAAGTAGAGCTGGAACCACGGCGCCCGGCCGGCGGCGTCGCACACCTCGGCGAGCGTGTGGCCCGACATCGAGCTGAGCGTGAAGACCGTGTCGGCCGCGGCGGCCGCGGCGGCACCCGCGACGTCACCGCGCGGGTCCATCATCCGCGTGAAGCCGATCGGCGACACGAGCATCGGCATCGAGACCGCCTGCCCCAGCACCGTGGTCGAGAGGTCCGGGCCGAAGGGACCCGAGCGGCCGATCCGCGGTCGGAACGTCACCGCCTCGACCTCGGCGATGTTCGCCCGCACCGTGCGCTCGGTGCCGGCACCGCCCTCGAGGTAGTCCCACACGGGCTTCGGGACCCGGCGCCGGGCGAGGCGACGGGCGTCGGCCACGGTGTGGATGCGCGTGGCGACCCGGTCCTTGCGCTGGCGGAGCCGGGCGGCGAGTTGGTCGGTGGCGCTCACGGGGCCGACGGTACGCGGTCCGGACCCGGACGCGCCCGCCCGGCGCGCGGTCCGGTCCGGCCGGGCCGCCCGTAGCATGGGGGGATGGCCCGATCCCGGCTCACCGACACCCGCCTGCGCCGGCTCTTCACCACCTACCGCGTGCGGGCGCGCACCCTCCTGCACGACCCCGCCGCGATCGACGCGCTCGCGACGAAGGCCCGGAGCCGCGCCACCGGCTCGACCAACTCCCGCATCCGCGAGCTGTCCGACCAGATCAAGCGGCTCGGACGCCTCGTGCGCGCGTACGCCGACGGCTCGTACCGGGAGGTCAATGCCGGCTCCATCGCACTGGCCGTCGCCGCGATCCTCTATTTCGTCAGCCCGATCGACCTCGTGCCCGACGCCATCCCCGGAGCCGGTCTCGTCGACGACGCCACCGTCTTCGCGTTCGTGCTCGCCCGGCTCCAGATCGAGCTCGAGCGCTTCGCCGACTGGGAGCGGTCGCAGGCCATCACGATCGGCTAGCACGGGTCACCGGCGCGCGCGAGGCTGCCGCGGTGATCGGCGTCGACGAGTTCGCGACCGCAGCCCGCGTCTGGCTCCGGACCCACCGGGACGACGCGCCGCCGGACTACGGCCCGATCCTGCCCGAGCACCTCGCCGACGCCGGCCGGGCGTGGCAGCGCGCGATCTTCGACGCGGGCTTCGCCGGCATCCACTGGCCCGAGGAGCACGGCGGTCGGGGCCTCACCGTCGAGCACACCGCGGCGTGGGTCGCGGCGTGCGCCGAGGCCGAGGTGCCCCCGGTCCTCAACATGGTGGGCAACGTCCTCACCGCCGGCGCACTCCTCGCGTTCGGGACGCCCGGGCAGATCGACACGCACCTCCGCGGGATCCTCGACGGCTCGACGGTGTGGTGCCAGCTCTTCTCCGAGCCCGAGGCCGGATCCGACCTGGCGTCGCTGCGGTGCCGGGCCGAGCTCGACGGCGACCGCTGGATCGTGAACGGGCAGAAGGTGTGGTGCTCGAACGGCCGGATCGCGGACCGGGGCATCCTGCTCGCCCGGACCGAGCCGGACGCGCCCGCGCACCGGGGGATCTCGTTCCTGCTCGTCGACATGCACGCACCCGGCGTCGAGACGCGGCCGCTGCGCCAGATGAACGGCGGCGCCGAGTTCGACGAGGTCTTCCTCACCGACGTCGGGCTCCCCGCCGACGTGCTCCTCGGTCCGCGCGGCGCGGGCTGGCAGGTCGCGATGTCCGCGCTCACCAACGAGCGTGGCTACATCGGCGGTTCGGGCACCGCCTCGGCCCGCCGGCTCGCGGCGATGATCGAGCACGCCGGCGAGCTGGATCCGCCCGCCCGCCAGGAGCTCGCCGACCTGTGGATCCGCGGCACCGCGCTGCAGGCGATGGGCGGCCGCCAGGGTCCGGTCGCGTCCGTGCTCTCGTCGCTCGGCAAGCTCGGCACCACCGAGCTGCTGTTCGCGGTGGCGGAGCACCGGGTCCGAACCGAGGGCGCGGCCGGCATGCTGCGCGACGCCGCCACCGACGGCCTCGTCTCCGCACCCGGCGGGCGCATCGCCGGTGGCACCAGCCAGATCCAGCGCAACATCATCGGCGAGCGCATCCTCGGGCTCCCCAAGGAGCCCGCGCCCGGACGCAGCGAACCCACCGCCGGCTGACGCCGCCGGTCGGGAGCGCTACCAGCGCCCGTGGGCGCCGCGGCGGACGAACTCGATGACCTGCTGGAAGGTGGGCCGGTTCGTGGCGCGGAACGTGTCGGGGATCAGGCCCGGCGTGAACCCGGTGCGCCGGGTGGGACTCCGCCATGCCGCCGGGTCCGCGCCCTTCTGCGCGACCACCTGGCTCACCGCCCCGTCGAGCGCGGCCCAGAGCGAGGCGCGGCACGCGGCGAGGGACCCGGCGCCGCAGTAGCGCTGCCGGAACCGTCCCTGCACCGGATCGCCGAGCAGCGTGCGGAGGTCCTTGTCGACCACCGACTCGCCGTTGAGCCCACCGAGCCCGCGGATCGAGTCGAACGCGGCCGTCTGGTCGCGCAGCACCGGCTGCACCACGGCGGTGGCGACCGGGACCCACACCGCGTCCATCGCGGTGGGGCCGGCCTCGTCGTAGGTGCCGTCGTTGTTCGCGTCGATCAGCGGCGCGTCCCGACGGACCCAGTCGTCGAGGAGGTCGAGGACCTTCTGGTCGAGCGCGCTCGGGGCGGGGCCGGTGCGCAGCACCCGGCTCACGGCGGGCCAGGCCAGCGCACGGGTGTCCTCGGTGGCGGCGCGGTTCATGATGCCGACGTCGTCGCGCAGCTTCACGCGGTCCGGGAACCGGCTGAACTCCTCGACCCGGTGGACCGAGCCGTAGGGATCGTCGTCACCGTGCATGAACCCCGGCGCGGACTGGTTGTTCCAGTTGAGCAGCAGCCCACCGGGACCACTGCGGGAGTGCGGGTGCTCGGCCTCGGACAACACCCCGCGCCACTCGTGCTCGCCGGTGCCCCACGTGGGCAGCCGCCGGTCGAGGCCGGGCGCACGCTTCGGCAGGTAGCCGGAGGCGAAGTACGCGGTGTCGGTCCGCGAGGCGTAGGCCCAGTTGAACGTGAAGCCGAACTCGTTGGCGACCCTCCAGAACTTCTCGGGCGTGGACGCCGCGCCGTCGGTCATGTCCTTCAGCGCGCCGAGGTTCAGCCCGTCCCGGCCGAACGTGGAGCGCTTCCGGGTCAGCGCGACCGGCACGCCGTTCGACGTCGCGGTGCCGATCACCGGTCCGTGCACCGAGACCGGGTACCGCAGCGGCGTGCCGTTGAGCGTCCCGGCGTCGAAGCGGTCGAACGCCCGGCAGACGCCCTGGTACAGGTAGTGGTCCGAGGCCCGGGTCGGCACGGTGCCGTCCGGGTTGCACAGCTTCTCGACGAAGACGTCGCGCACGTCCTGGTTGGCCGATGTCAGGCTCCACGCGTAGTCACGCGTCCGCCCGATCAGCATGTACATCATCGCCGCCGGCACCCCGACGCCCTGCGCCTCGACGCCCGGCGCGGAGAGATGGATCTGCTCGACGATCTCCGGGTAGTAGTAGCCGAGCTGCGGACCCATCACCGCGACGGTGCGGTGCCGCTCGGTGCGGCTCGGGTTCACCACGAGGAAGTTGGACGCCTGCTTGTAGGGCACCGGGCCCGCGGCCGGGTACGTCGGCGTCAACGGATCGGGCGTGGCCGTCGCGCCGGGCGTGCCGCTCGACGCCGGGCTCACCGTGGCCGCCGCGGTCACCCCGGCCGGAACGGGTGCGGCGGGCTGGCGCGGGTCGAGCGACTGGATCGAGCCCTCGTCGATCACCGCGGAGCCGGTGACCGGGCCGCCGGTGAGGACCGGGTAGTCGAAGCGGGTCGAGAGCGTGGTGGGCGCCTCGGGGTCGTCGAAGAGCATGGTGTCCTCCCACGCCTTCCGGCCCGTGTCCGCGCCCAGGTGGTTCTGCAGGCGGGCGAGGTACTCGGCGTTCGACGCCTCCGCACCGCCTCCGGCGCCGAAGATCGAGCCGATGAAGGCCGTGACCGCGATGACGTCGTTCACCGTCGCGGGCGGCTGGTCGACGTTGTGCGCCCGGTAGTACGCGGTGATGCCGTCGGCCTCGGACTGCATCTCGCGCAGCATCTCCTCGCCACGCGCGCCGTAGGTGTCGCGGATCAGCTGCACCTGGTCCGTCACCAGCTGCTCGGTGGCCGCGCTCGGCACGAAGCTCTGACCGCTCGTGACGAGCCCGAACGCGTTGATCCCCGGCACGTCGGCGACGGCCGCCCGGGCCGGACCCCGGCCGAGCTGCAGGAGCAGCCCGCGGTCGCGCGCCGTCACCCAGCCGGCGCCCCAGGCGAGGTCCTCGCGCGTCCGGCCGGTCACGTGCGGGACGCCGTAGCTGTCGTACCGGATCTGCACGCCGGGGTGGCCGGTGACCTCCTCGGTGGTCGCGCCCACCGGTTGGAAGTCCTCGGGGAGGTAGTCACGGTAGATGTCGTTGTCGGTGACCCGGTCACGGAGCGGGGTGAGCGCGTCGTAGAGCGGGATCTGGTCGCGCGAGTTCGCCGTGGTGGGGAGACCCCCGTAGTTGCCGGGCGGGAGGATGTACCGGGCGACGTCGCGCCCGCCGCGGACCGGGCCGCGCCAGGGGTCGAACGGCCGGCAGGCCATCAGGGTCATCACCGCCACGACCGACAGTGCCGTGATCGCGCCGAACCGCCCGCGCCGCTTCATCGCAGTCTCCCCCCACTCACGACCGAAGCGGTCGCAAGGGCGCCAACCGTACTCTCCGGTCCTACCCGACGGCGACGGCGGCCATGCGGCCGGGCGCGCGGTCAGCCCGCGATCGCCGCCACCGGTTCCGCCCTCAGCCGGCCGTCGGCGATCGCACCGAGCCCGGCCGCGACCACGGCATCGGCGATGGTGCGGCGCACCCCGGGCAGCACGAGGAAGCCCAGGTGGCCACCGCAGTACCACGCCGGGACGGAGTCCCAGTGGCGGGCGAGCGCGTCGACCTGGTCGGGCTGCACGAGCCGGTCCGCGCGCCCGGCCCAGATCGCCCGCACCGCACGCGGCGGCGCGAAGGCGAGCGGCGACGAGTAGCGCTCGAGCCCGCGTGCGACGACGCCCAGCTCGTCGAAGAGCGGATGCGCCGCGAAGCGCGCGGGCGCGTGCCGGGCCATGAGGGTGGCGAGCTCCACCACCGGCACGCCCACCACGACGCCGCGCACCGTCGGTTCGAGCGCGGCGACGGTCGCGGCGACGTAGCCACCGAGCGAGATCCCCTGGAGGAACGCGGGCTCGCCCCGGGCGGCGATCGTCGCGAGCACCGCCCGCACGTCCGCGATCGCCTGGGCGGCCGCGTGCAGGTTGAGCGCAGCGTCGTCGGTCGGGAAGGCGACGGCGACGCGGCCCGTGCCGCGCGGACCGTGGTGCGGGAGCACCGGGATCGCGACGTTGAAGCCGCTGCGGAACAGCGAGCCGGCGCGGAACGCGAGGACGTCGGCCGGTGGGTCCCCCATCCCCGCCCCGTGCACACAGACGATCCAGGGCGCCGGGTGGTCGTGCTCGAGGATCCACGCGTGCGCCTCCTGGTTCCCGGTCTCGGCGGCGAAGCGCTCGACGCCCGGCAGCGCGGGATCGGGTGCGTACGCCGTCGGGAAGCGCGCGTGGCGGAAGGTCACGTGCCCGAGCCGCCGCACCGGACCCGAGAGCTCGACCGGCGCCGGGGCCCGGTGAAAGGCCGCCGGCTCGGGCCAGCCGGCCTCGAGCCGGTCGAGCAACGCGCGGCCCTCGGCCACCGACGCCGCGAAGTGGTCCTGGTCGCCCGGGGAGCGGACGACCTGGAACGTGGTGAGCACCGCCTCGTCGAGCGCGGCCGCCACCCCCATCCGCGCCGCGGTCCACTGCGACTCGCCGGCCCGCGGGTCCGGGAGCGACCGTGCGTACGTCACCACCCGTCCCATTCCCGCCCCGACGTCGACGGGGAACGTGCGCAACCGACGAGGCAGCTCGGCGATGGTCACGGCGCACCCGCGCCGACGAGGTCGGCCGCACCGGGCCCGGCACCGACCGCGGCGTCCACCGGTCCGTCGGCGATGCCGAACGCGTCGGCCACCGCGTGCGGCGCGCCGAGCCCGGCCGCCGCCATGAGCCGGGCCAGCTCGGTCCGGAGCCCCGCCGCGATCGACCACGGATCCTCGATCAGGTCGGGATCGACGTGCAGGCCGAAGTCCATCCGGTCACCGAAGCTGAACAGCGTGAGGTTGATGCCCATGCAGTCGAGCAGCACGCTCGCCGAGAAGATGCCGGCCAGGCGTGCGCCCGCGAGGTAGAGGTCCATCGGAGGACCGGGCACGTTGGACACGACGGTGTTCATCATCCCGGGCACGTACGACAGCACGTGGGTCTCGTACGCGAGCCGCATCAGGGACGCGAGCACGAAGGGCGGCGCGGTGTCGGCGATCGAGCCGACCGGATGCGCGCGCATCGTGCGGTGGATGTCCTTGGCGACCCGGCTCTGCTCCGAGATGCGACGCAGACGCGCGACCGGGTCGGCGAGATTGGTCCCGAACGGCACGACGAGGTACGAGAGCTGGTTGTTCATCGCGGTGTCGCCCTTCGCGCGCATCGACACCGGCGCGCCGACCGTGAGCTCGCGCTCCGGCAGCTCCCCGCGCGCTTCGAGGTACTCCCGCAGCGCGCCGCCGCACAGCGCGAGCGCGACCTCGTTGACCGTGGCGTCGTAGTGCGCGGCGACCGCCTTCACATCGGCGAGCGCGACCCCGCCGAACGCGAGCGACCGGCGCGGACCGATCGGCTGGTTGAACGACGTTCGCGGCGCGCCGAGCAGCGTGCCCACGTCGGGGCGCACGCGCCCGGGCCAGAGGTGCCCGACGAGGTCGACGGTCCGGCGCGCCTGACGGACGCCGTACCGCGCGATGCGGAGCGGGATCGCGAGGTTCGCGACCAGGCCGCCGAGCACGAGCCGGAGGTCGCTCGGCGGCCCGACCGTGACCGGGGGCCGGGCCGGGACGTCGCGCGGTACGGGGTCGGGCTCCAGGTCGAAGAGGAGCTCTGCGAGCACGCTGCCGGCCCCACCGTCGAGCAGGCAGTGGTGCATCTTCATGAGCACGGCGACGCGCCCGTTCGCGAGCCCGTCGAGGTACCACAGCTCCCAGAGCGGGAACCGCCGGTCGAGCTGGCGGGAGAGGACCGGCGCGATCGCGGCGGCCGTCTCGCGCGGCCCACCCGGCGCCGGCACCGTCATCCGGTGCACGTGCCGGCGGAGATCGAAGCTCTCGTCGTCGATCCACACCGCGCGGTCGAGGTCGAGGGGTACCGACTTGAGCTTCCACGTCAGCTTCGGCACGCCGATCAGCCGCTCGGCGACCTGCGCCACGACCCGGTCGAAGTCGAAGTCGTCGCGCTCGGTGGGATCGAGCACGACCAGGCCGCCGATGTGCTGGTGCCAGTTCGGCGTCTCCCCCGCGAGGAACAGCGAGTCGGTGCCGGACATCCGCCGCATCGCCGTCTCCTTCCCCCCGTGGTGGGTCGATCATCGCGACCCGGAGGAGACGGACCCAGGGACCAAGGTCCCGCGTGCAGCTACCCCACGCCGTTGGCCGTGGGCAGCACGATGCCGATCCGTGAGAAGTCGATCTGGCCGCCGAGGCGGGGCTGGGCGTAGGCGACGGTGGTCGGCGTGATCTGCAGCGTGACCGAGTCGTCGTTCTCGGAGAACAGGTACGAGACCAGTTCGAGGGGGATCGAGAGCGTGTGCGGCTTGCCGTCGAGCACGACCGGCACCGGGGTGATCTGGTTGCCGAGCACGAGGCCCGTCGTGTCGTCGACGAGCTGAGCGAACACACGCGTCGGCCGGTCGCCGTCCGGAGTCGTGCCCGAGTACGTGACGGTGAGACGCGGCGCGCCGACCGCGAGGGCGACGCGCTCGGTCGTGATCGGCACGTTGACCGCGTTGGCCGCCTTGCCAGGCGTGATGCCCACCGCGACCGCGTCGACGGGGTTCTTCGAGCCCGGCGGGGCGGTCACCGGTCCGGCACCGCCCTCGGCGGTCAGTGAGAGCGAGCCCGAGCCGGTCGCGCGCAGCGGCGCCGCGGCGGCGACCGGCCAGTCGGGACGCGTGTACCGCTGCCCGTGCTGGTCGATCACCTCGACGCGCTCGCCGGTGTCGACCGTCTTCTGGCCCTTCAGGTACCGGCGCAGCCACGTCGCGGTCGCCTCCGTGGTCCGCTGCGGGTCGCCGCCGTCGGTGAGGCACACCCCGTGCCCGCCGCAGTACCAGAGCATCGCGGTGGGCGTGCCCTTCGCCCGCAGGATCTCGTAGTTGCGGACCGCCTCGTCGAGCGTGAAGAGCGTGTCGACGGTGCCCTGCACGAACAGCGTCGGCGCGGTGATGCGCCGCACGAGATCGCCGGGACCGCGCGACACGAACCACGCGCGGTTCGCGGGCGAGATCACCCCGTCGGCCTGACCCTCCTGGTACGCCGCGGTGATGTGGGGATCGAGGCTGCGGCCGGCCGCTGCGCCGTACAGCGTGTTCGACCACCCGATCTTCACCGTGTCGGACTTGTCGAGGCTCGTCGCGAGCGAGTTCCACGCGATCGTGGGCACGATCGCGTCGACGCGGCAGTCGGTGGCCGCGGTGACGAGCTGGATCCCGCCGCCGTAGGAACCGCCGACCATGCCGACACGCGGGTCACCCGGCGCGTCGAGCCGCACGTCCTTCTGGGTCGCGAGCCAGTCGAGCATGCGCCGGACGTCGCGCCCCTCCCGGTTCGCCGCGTCGACCGTGATCGTTCCGGTGGACTTCCCGAAGCCCCGCGGGTCCCAGGTGAGGACGTGGTACCCCTCCTGCTGCAGCTTGGCGAGCGGGGTGTCACCGAACAGCCCGGTGCCGCTGTCCCGGGTGGCACCCGCCTGCCCCCAGCCCGGACCGTTGAGCACGACGGGGGCCCGCCGGTCGAGCGGGTACCAGTGCAACCGGATCTGCGCGCCGTCGAACGACGTCATCGTGTAGTCGCCGGGGACCCCGGGGACGGGGACGACCGCCGGTGGCGCGGTCCGCTTCACGGTGCACCGTCGCGCAGCGCGCTTCGCGGCGTCGCCACTCGCAAGCGCGGACGAGGCCTTCGACCCGGCACCGCCCGACGAGCACGCGGCGACGCCCACGAGCACCCCCACCAGCACGAGACTCCTGACCGCGCGCATGACCCTCCCCAGGGACCGGAACCGGCGCACGTTAGCGGCGTCCGGGCCGATCGCACGGGCGACCGTCGCGGGGTTGGCTACGGTCGCCGGCGTGGAGCCGCGCACCGCCGGGACGCTGACCGGCACCACCGCGTACGTGCTGTGGGGCCTGCTCACCCTCTACTGGCACGAGCTCACCGGGCTGGACGCGATCGGCCTGATCGGCTGGCGGATCACCTGGTCGGTGGTGGTGCTCGGGCTCGCGCTCACCGTCACCCGCCGCTGGCGCGATCTCCGGCCCGTGCTCGGCGACCGCCGGCTGCTCGGTCGGATCACGCTCGCGAGCGTGATGCTGGCGACCAACTGGACCGTCTACGTCTGGTGCGTCACCCACGGGCGGGTCGTCGAGACCGCGCTCGGCTACTTCCTCGCGCCGATCGGCCTGGTGGTGGTGGGCGTGGTCGCGTTCCACGAGCCGCTCGACCGCGCGAAGCGCGCCGCCCTCGCGCTCGCGACCGTGGCCGTCGTGGTCCTGGCCGTCGGCTCGGGCACGCCTCCGGTGCTCGCGCTCGTGCTCGCCGGCACCTGGACGGTCTACGGCGTGCTCAAGAAGTCGGTGCCGCTCCCGGTGCTCGAGTCGCTCGCGGCCGAGTGCCTCGTCCTCTTCCCCGCCGCGGTGCTCCTCCTCGTCGGGGTGCAGGTCGCCGGGCCCGGCTCACTGCACGGCGCGACGACGCTGCAGATGGTGCTCGTGCCGCTGACCGGCATCGTGACGACGGTGCCGCTGCTGCTCTTCGCCCACGCGGCGCCGCGCGTCCCGCTCGCGACCCTGGGCTGGCTGCAGTACAGCGTGCCGACGATCAACCTCGCGCTCGGCGTGCTCGTCTACGGCGAGCCGATGCCGTGGTGGCGGGTGCTCGGCTTCGCGCTGGTGTGGGTCGGCCTCGCGTGCATCACCGTCGACACGCTGCGCCACCGCGCCCGGTCCGAGGTCGTCCCGACGCTCGAGGGCGCCTGAGCCCGGGCGTGAGAGGACCCGGGCCTCCACGCGGGTGGCCCGGGTCCCTCGCGGTCGCGACGACGGCTACGCGAGCGCCGAGCAGCAGGTGTCGACGATCAGACGGGTCACCACGTAGGGGTCCATGTTGGCGTTCGGACGCCGGTCCTCGATGTAGCCCTTCTTGTCGACCTCGACCTGCCACGGGATGCGCACCGACGCGCCGCGGTCCGAGACGCCGTAGCTGAACTCGTTCCACGGAGCGGTCTCGTGCATGCCCGTGAGGCGGTGCTCGATGTCCGAGCCGTAGTTCTTCACGTGCTCCTCGGCCTTCTTGCCGAGCGCCTCGCACGCCGTGATGATGGCGTCGTAGTTCTCGCGCATGGCCTTGGTCGAGAAGTTCGTGTGCGCCCCGGCGCCGTTCCAGTCGCCCTTCACCGGCTTCGGGTCGAGGGTGGCGGCCACGCCGAAGTCCTCGGCGATCCGGTAGAGCAGCCACCGGGCGATCCACATCTGGTCCGACACGTCGAGCGGGCTGAGCGGGCCGACCTGGAACTCCCACTGCCCGGGCATGACCTCGGCGTTGATGCCCGAGAGACCGAGGCCGGCCTCGAGGCAGGCGTCGAGGTGAGCCTCGACGATCTCACGGCCGTAGACCTCGTCGGCGCCGATGCCGCAGTAGTAGAAGCCCTGCGGCGCCGGGAAGCCACCGCCCTGGGGGAACCCGAACGGGCGGCCGTCCTGGAAGAACGTGTACTCCTGCTCGATGCCGAACAGGGGCTCCTGGTCCTTGAACTTCTCGGCGACCTCGGCGCACGCGGCCCGGGTGTTGGTCGGGTGCGGGGTCATGTCGGTGAGCAGCACCTCGCACATGACGAGCTTGTTGTCACCGCCGCGGATCGGGTCGGGACAGGAGAACACCGGCTTCAGCACGCAGTCGGAGTTGCTGCCCGGCGCCTGGTTGGTGCTCGATCCGTCGAAGCCCCAGATCGGCAGGTCAGCGCCGTCGGCGAGAACCTTGGTCTTGGACCGCAGACGGGCCGTCGGCTCGGTGCCGTCGATCCAGATGTACTCGGCCTTGTACGCCACGTGATGCTCCTGATCGTCTCGTGCGGGTTCGTCTCGCGGTCACCGGGGGGTGTCCGTCGGGTGGTGCACGCCGCAGGCGGCGGAGCCGCGTCGCGGTGGTCCACCTGGGCGCCGGAGAGCCTCACGCCCGACATTTTCGGCTCCATTGCCGAAATGTGAACGCTCTGTAACCCCGGCTGCTCGGGCGGCGGGACTCTACGTCAGCGTCCGTACACTGTGCCGAGCCGGGCCCGGCGCCGCCGCCGACCGGCCCGATCCCCCACGCCATCCCGGAAGTCTGAGCGTTCATGGCACCCCAGCTCGAGTACGTCCTGCGCACCGTCGAGGAGCGAGGCGTCCGCTTCGTCCAGCTCTGGTTCACCGACGTCCTCGGGGCCTTGAAGGGCTTCGCGATCACCCCGGCCGAGCTCGAGGGCGCGCTCGAGGAGGGCATGACCTTCGACGGGTCCGCGATCGAGGGCTACTCGCGGGTCCAGGAGTCGGACATGCTCGCCATGCCCGACCCGTCCACCTTCGAGATCGTCCCCTGGCGCGGCGACGACGCCCCCGTGGCGCGGATGTTCTGCGACATCCGGACCCTCGACGGCGAGCCGTTCGACGGCGATCCCCGCAACGTGCTGCGCCGGGCCCTCGAGCGCGCCCGCGAGCGGGGCTTCACCTTCTTCGTCGGGCCGGAGATCGAGTACTTCTACTTCCGGTCGGCCACCGAGCCGGTCCCGCTCGACTCCGCCGGCTTCTTCGACCTCACGCACACCGACCAGGCCAACGAGCTCCGGCGCCGCACGATCCTGACGCTCGAGGCGATGGGCATCCCGGTCGAGTACTCGTTCCACGAGAACGGCCCGAGCCAGCACGAGATCGACCTGCGCTACACCGACGCACTGTCGATGGCGGACAACGTCATGACGTTCCGCATGGTGGTGAAGCGCGTCGCGAGCGAGCTCGGGGTGCACGCCACGTTCATGCCGAAGCCGATCGAGGGCGCGTTCGGCTCCGGCTTCCACCCGCACGTCTCGCTGTTCGAGGGCGACGTGAACGCGTTCAGCGACCCGGGTGACGAGTACGGGCTGTCCAAGACCGGCCGGCACTTCATCGCCGGCCTGCTGCGGCACGCCCGCGAGATCACGGCGATCACGAACCAGACCGTCAACTCCTACAAGCGGCTCATCGAGGGCTACGAGGCGCCCACGTACATCTCCTGGGCCCGCAACAACGAGAGCGCGCTCGTGCGGGTCCCGCACCCGAAGCGCGAGAAGGAGTCGAGCACCCGGGTCGAGTTCCGCTCCCCCGACCCCGCGTGCAACCCGTACCTCGCGTTCGCCGCGATGCTCGCCGCCGGCATGAAGGGCGTCGAGGAGGGCTACGCGCTCCCGGCCGAGGCCACCAACAACATCTTCGAGATGAGCGCCGCGGAGCGCGCCGCGGCCGGCATCGACCTGTTGCCGCAGTCACTCGCCGAGGCCCTCGACGTGATGGAGACCTCCGAGATCGTCAGGGACGTGCTCGGCGAGCACGTCTTCGACTACTTCATCCGCAACAAGCGGCGGGAGTGGGACGCCTACAAGGAACAGGTCACTCCCTGGGAGCTCGACCGCTACCTGGAGTCGCTCTAGCCATGACCGGCGCCACCGAGCCCATCCTCGTCTTCCCCGACCCCGCGCCCGCGCTCCTCGCGCAGACGCTCGACCTCGGGGGCTTCGCGTGGAAGGCGGTCGCCAACGCCGCGGTCGCCGGTGCCGACGAGCCGGCCGACGGCTGGGGCGGCGCGATCATCTGCGCCGACGCGGATCCGGAAGCGGCGTTCTCGCTCTGCCGCACGCTGCGCAAGCGCGACTCGGTGCTCGAGCCGTTGCTGCTGCTCATCTCGGGGACCCAGCTCACCGACCTCGCCGAGCGCGAGGACCTCTTCGACGACTTCTGCCTCAACCCGTTCCACCCCCAGGAGCTCGAGGCCCGGCTGCGCCACCTCATGTGGCGTGCGGGCCGGGGCACCGCTCCGGAGATCGTCGAGTACGGCGACCTCGTGCTCAACCTCGAGACGTACCAGGCCGCGCTCTCGGGCAGGCCGCTCGACCTCACGTACATGGAGTACGAGCTGCTGAAGTTCTTCGCGACCCACCCGGCCAAGGTGTTCACCCGCGAGCAGCTGCTCTCACGCGTCTGGGGCTACGAGTACTACGGCGGGGCGCGCACCGTGGACGTCCACGTCCGGCGGCTGCGGGCGAAGCTCGGCGAGGAGCACGCCAACCTGATCCAGACCGTGCGCTCGGTCGGCTACCGCTTCGGCCAGAGCCGCGCGATCTGACCTCCGGTTCCTCCGCGCCCGCGTCGACCCGGGACCGGGTCGGGCGGCGGGTGCCCTCGGATCAGACGGGCTGGCCCTCGGCGCGGGTGTCGGCGTCGTCGCCCAGGCACCAGCCCATCAGCGCGCTCCAGGCCGCGCCGCCGAGCATGACGGCGACCGGGCCGAGCAGGACCATGACCAGGACGATGATGACGGGGCCACCCACGGCGCCGACCCTACCGCCCCGCCGTCACCGGGCGGGAACGTACGCCCAGGCCTCGATCTCGATCTTCGCCCCGCCGGGCAACGCGGCCACCTGGACGGTCGAACGGGCCGGGCGGTGGTGGCCGAACGTCTCGGCGTAGACCGCGTTCATGGCCGCGAAGTCGGCCAGGTCGGTGACGAACACCGTGGTCTTGGCGACGTCGGTGAGGAACGCGCCCGCGTCCCGCAGCACCGCGTCGATGTTCTCGAGCACCTGGCGGGCCTGGGTGGCGGCGTCGCCCTCGACGAAGGCGCCGGTGCGGGGGTCGAGCGGCACCTGCCCGGCGAGCACGAGCCAGTCCCCGGCGCGCACCGCCGGGGAGTAGGGGCCGGCGACGGGTGGGGCGCTGGGGGTCGGTACGGGTTCGACGGTCACCGGCGCAGCATACGGGCGGCGCGCGACGCGACCGCCGGGAACTGCGCCGGGCGCGCGCCCTCGGCGCGGGTGACCGCGTTCCAGGCTGCGGCCGCGACCGCGGTGAAGACCGCGTCGCCGGCGAGCGCGCGCGGCGGACCGTCGGCGCCCACGATCTCGACCGAGACCGCCGGCATCGCCTTCGGCCGGATGACCCCGAACGAGCGGATGGTGAGATCGAGCACGTCGCCCGTCTCCGGGTCGACGGCGAGCGCCTCGGTCAGGACCCATCCGAGCGCCATGTGCGCGGCGCCGATCGCGTACGAGCGCAGCACCACCGCGTCGAGCGGGTCGCCGGCGTCGACCCGGACGTGCACCGCCGCGATCCCGCCGGTCGCGTCGTCGACGTCCACCCGCGCACCCGCGAGCGCCCCGTCGGGTGAGGACGCGAGCGTGTCGAGCAGGACGGTGGCACCGCGCGCGTCGACGAGCGCGGCGCGCTCGACCCCGGCTGCGTCGAGCGCGGCCTCGACGAGCACGTGCTGCTCCGCGAGTCCCGCGGCGCGCAGCGTGGTCGCCACCCGCGGGCCGGGGACGGCCACGGTCCGCCACCGCGCGTCGACGGTCAGCGCGTACGGGCCCGAGTAGGGCGGCGGGGCGAGCAGCGTGACGCCCTCGATCTCGACGGTCCCGGCCCGCACGACCGCGGTCGCCGCGATCGGCGGGCGCTTCGGGCCGAGGCGCACGACGTCCTCCCGGGCGAGGACCACCCGGACGGGGCGGCCGAGCCGCGAGGCGAGCTCCCGCGCCGCCAGCGGCGCCGGTGAGTCGACCTTGCCGCCGAACGCGCCGCCGTTGGCGAGCGGGGTGGCGACGATGCCGTCCGGGTGACCGAAGCTCGCGTCGGGCTCGAGGTAGGCGGGCTCGACCCAGCTCGTCGCGAGCACGACGCCCCCCGCGGGCGGGTCCGGCACGGGGAGCGGCGGCGCGGCCTCGATCGTCGTGTTGCGGCCCTGGACCTTGGCGGCGCGGGCCCGGGCGTCGAGCAGCGATGCACCCACGACCCATTCCCGTCCGGCCGCGGTGGTCGTCTCGCCGGTGTGGCCCGGCGGCGCGGGGACGGCGACGAGCACGTCGCGCGAGGCCAGGTCGTCGGCGAAGCCCGCGTCGCCCGTCACCGTCTCGACGCCGACCGCCTGCGGGCCGCCGCTCTCCAGCTCCGCGCGCCGCGACGCCGCTCCCAGATCGCGCCGCGCTCCCCACCCTCGATCCGACTTTGGCGAGGAAGTTGCCCCCAGGGGGTCGTGTTCCTCGCCGAAGTCGGGACGTGGCGACGGGGCGAGGGCGATCTCCGCGGCCTCGTGGATGGTCTGCCAGCCCGTGCAGCGGCAGAGGTGCGCCGCGAGGGCCCGGTCGACGTCGGCGCGGCCGGTGCGGCCCTTGGCCGCCGCCGCCGCGAGCCGCACGATGATCCCCGGCGTGCAGAACCCGCACTGTGACGCGCCGGTGGCGACGAACGCGTCGACGAGCGGATCCCGCACCTCCGCGGCGAGCCCGGCGAGGGTCGTGACGGCCCGACCCGCGATCCGCGTCGCGGGCGTCACGCAGGCGACCCGCGCCTCGCCGTCGACGAGCACGGTGCAGCAGCCGCACTGGCCCTGGGGCGCGCAACCGTCCTTGACCGAGGTGACCGTCAGCCGCTCGCGCAGCACCGACAGGAGGGACTCACCGTCGGCGATGTCGACCTCGACGGGCGCGCCGTCGAGGGTGAAGGCGAGCTCGGTCAGCTGAAGGACTGACCGCAGCCGCAGGTCCGCGACGCGTTCGGGTTGGAGATGTGGAACCCGGCACCCTGCAGGCCGTCCCGGTAGTCGAGCTCGGCGCCACCGAGGTGCTCCATCGAAGCGGGGTCGACGACCACCTGGACGCCACCCTGCTGGGTCTTCACGTCGTCGTCGGCGACGTCGGCGTCGAAGAACATCTCGTAGCTGAAGCCCGAGCAGCCGCCGGGCCGGACCGCGACCCGCAGCGACAGGTCGGGGGTGTCCTCGGCCTCGAGGAGCGACTTGATCTTGGAGGCGGCCGCGTCCGTCAGCAGGAACTGGGCACGGCTGTCGGTGATGGTGAAGCTCATCGCGTGGACTCCGTCAGGTCGGGGAGGAAACAGGCTACCGCGGCCTCAACCGCCCGGGCGACGCCGGGATTCCCGCCTCCCCCGGCGCGGCATAGAGGGCGGTCCATACTGGTTGGACCTGTCCCGTCCCGAAGCGCCAGGACCCGTCACGTCATGAGCCATCCCGACCTCCCGACCGTCGAGACCGTGCGCGGCATGCTCGGCGGGGTCATGGACCCCGAGCTGAAGGCGAGCATCGTCGAGCTCGGCATGGTCCGCGACGTCGAGGTGGCCACCGACGGCACGGTCACCGTCCACATCGCCCTCACCACCCTCGGCTGCCCGCTCCAGGCGGAGATCCGCAACGAGATCCGCTCGAAGCTGGCGGGGACGCCCGGGGTCGCCGAGGTGAAGGTCCGCTGGGTCGAGATGACCGCGGAGCAGAAGTCGGCCGCGATGCAGCGGGCCCGGCTCAACGCCCAGGAGCACGCGCCCGACACCGAGATCCCGGCGACCACCCGCGTCCTCGCGGTGTCGAGCGGCAAGGGCGGGGTCGGGAAGAGCTCGGTCACGGTCAACCTCGCCGCCGCGCTCGCGGCGCGCGGCCTGCGGGTCGGCGTGCTCGACGCCGACATCTGGGGCTTCTCGGTCCCGCGCATGCTCGGGGTCGAGGGTCGCCTGCGCGGCGAGGACGGCAAGATCGTCCCGCACGTGCGCGAGGTCCCCGGCGGCGGCGCGCTCGTGGTCGTCTCGATGGGCTTCCTGGTCGACGACGAGTCGACCGCGCTGATGTGGCGAGGGCTGATCCTCACCAAGGCGGTCGAGCAGTTCCTCACCGACGTGCGGTGGGGTCAGCTGGACTACCTCCTGATCGACATGCCGCCCGGAACCGGCGACGTGCAGATGGGCCTCGCGCGTCTCCTCCCGCAGGCCGAGCTGCTCGTGGTCACGACGCCGGCGCGCAACGCGCAGAAGGTCGCGACCCGGGTCGCCGACATGGCACGCCGCTCGTACCTCAAGGTCGTCGGCGTGGTCGAGAACATGAGCGAGTTCGTCACTCCCGACGGGCAGCGCTTCGCGCTGTTCGGCCGCGGCGGCGGGCAGGCGCTCGCCGACGAGATCGGTGCGCCGCTCGTGGCGTCGATCCCGCTCGAGCCCGAGGTGTCCGAGGGCGGCGACACGGGCACGCCCGTCGCGCTCGCGGCACCCGACTCCCCCGCCGGATCCGCGTTCGGCACGCTCGCGGCCCGCGTGGTCGACGAGCTGCTCCCGCCCGTCGAGATGGCCGGGTGCACGGCGCGCATCTTCGAGCTGGCGGCGGCCAACCTCGCCGCCGCCGACGCGACGAAGGGCTGACCGACCGCTCGTTCAGACCGCGATCCAGGTGCTGCGCTGGTCGCGCCCGACGACCCGCCCCTCGGCCTTCAGCTTCCGCAGGTGCGAGTAGATCTGCTTCGCCGCGACGGGCAGCAGCGGCGCGGGCGTGTCGGTGTAGAGGGTGCCCACGATGTCGTCCACGCGCGTCGGACCCCGCCGGACCAGGCGCAGCACCTGCCGCTCCCGGTCCCGCCGGTGCCGGGCGTACTCGGTGAGGCGCGCCTTCGGATCGGTGATCAGCGCACCGTGACCCGGGGCGATCGCGCGCAACCCTCGGAGCCGCCGCAGCCGGTCGAGGGTCGTGAGGTAGGCGCCCATGTCGCCGCCGGTCGACGGTGACACGACCGAGAACATGCCGCCGAGCACGGTGTCGCCGGTGAACAGCACTCCCTCGCGCGCGAGGAAGAAGCACAGGTGGTTGGGCGCGTGCCCGGGCGTGTGCAGCACGTCGAGCCGGAAGTCGGACCCTTCGATCCGGTCGCCGTCGCGCAGCGCACGGGCGACCCGCACCGACGGCTCCCGCCGGTTGAACGCGAGGATCGGTGCGCCCGTGCGCTCGGCGAGCCGCGTCGCGCCGGGCGCGTGGTCGGGATGCGTGTGGGTCAGCAGGATCCAACGGATCCGCTTCCGGCCCGCGGCGCGCACGATCGCGGCGGTGTGCTTCGCGGACGCGGGGCCGGGGTCGATCACCGCGACCTCGTCGGTCCCGACGAGGTAGGTGTTGGTCCCCGGACCGGTCATGTGCGACGGGTTCGACGCGAGCACGCGCCGCACCACCGGTCCGAGCGGGACCGCCACCTCCGGCGTCAGCGTCGGGTCGGTCATGCCCCGCCCTCGTCGCCGGGCAGCGCGATGCGCCGACCCTCGACCGACTCGCGCACGAACCGGTTCGTCGCGACCGGATCCACCGCCCGGACCGCGGCGAGCACGTCGGCCGCGGTCGCGAAGCGCACCAGGGCCTCCAGGTTCCTGCGGGTCGGGAAGATCAGGTCGATCTCGCCGCGGTCGGCGGCGGCGACCGCCTCGGCCGGGCGCACCCACTCCGACGCGATGAGCTCGGTGTCGTCGTGGGTGTACTCGCCGTCGGGCGCGGCGGCGACGAAGAACCACGTGTCGTAGCGACGCGGTCCGCCGGGCGGCGTGATCCAGTGCGAGAACACGTGCAACTCGTCGGTGGCGAGCACGAGGTCGTGGTCGGCGACGAACGCGCCGAAGTCGAGCGTCCCGTCGTTGAGCCCGGCCCGCACCTCGGTGAGATGCGCCGCGCTCGCGTCGACGGGCGTGCCGTCGGCGTCGCACGCGAGCAGCACGCCGGCCTCCTCGAAGGTCTCGCGCACCGCGGCGACGAAGAACCCGAGGCCGCCGGCGTCGCGGTCGATCGCACGACTCGCACGCACGTCGTCCCAGCCCGTGCAGCGCGCCGGCCACGAGTCGTCGCGGTCCCCCGGGTCGACCGCGCCGCCGGGGAAGACCGTCGCGCCTGCGATCCACACCGAGTCGAAGTTGCGCCGGAGCATGAACACCTCGAGCTCCGGCGCGTCGCGCAGCAGCATGACGGTGGCCGCGTCCTTGGGGGTGATCGCCACCGCGCCGGGGTCCGTGGCCGCCATGGGCGCACCCTACCGGCGGGACCGGAGCCCGCCCGCGGGGCGTTGGGTCTCCGCGTCACGCCGGACGTGACGCCATGCGCCAACGCTCGCCTCGGACCGGGAGCGCGTCCGCGTCGGGTCACCGCGTCACGCCAGACGTGACACCACGCGCCGACGCGCACGTCGACCGGGCCGCGTACGCTCACCGGCCGATGGACCCGCGGCGTGCGCTCCCCTCGGTCGAGCGCGTGCTCGCGCAGCTCGACGGGCTGCCGCACGCGCTCCTCGCCGACGCGGCGCGCGACGCACTGGCCGCGGCCCGGGCAACGATCGCCGCGGGTGGCGACGCGCCCGGCGAGGCCGCGGTCGTCGACGACGCGCGGACCCGCGTCGCCGCGATGCGGTCCCGGCTGCTCCAACCGGTCGTGAACGCGACCGGCGTGCTCCTGCACACCAATCTCGGGCGCGCGCCGATCGGCGAGGAGGCCCTGGCCGCGGTCGAGGTCGTCGCGCGGGGCGCCTCGAACCTCGAGCTCCGCCTCGGGACCGGTGCGCGCGGTTCGCGTCACGAGCACGCCGGCGCGCTCCTCGCCCGCACGGTCGGTGCCGAGGCCGGTCTCGTCGTCAACAACAACGCCGCCGCCGTCCTGCTCGCCCTCGGCGCGCTCGCTCGCGACCGTCAGGTCGTCGTCTCCCGGGGCGAGCTGGTGGAGATCGGCGGCGGGTTCCGGGTGCCCGAGATCATGGCGGAGTCACGCTGCGCGCTCGTCGAGGTCGGCACCACGAACCGCACCCGCCGCGCCGACTACGAGACCGCGATCACCGACGCGACCGCGCTGCTGCTCAAGGTGCACGCGTCGAACTACCGGATGGTGGGCTTCACCGAGACGACGTCGGTCGGCGAGCTGGCGTCGCTCGGGCGGCCGGTCATGGTCGACGCCGGCTCGGGCCTGCTCGACGACACGACGCCCTGGCTGCCGGAGCGCCCGACGTGGCTCCGCGACGAGCCCGGCGTCCGCCAGGCGCTCGACGCGGGCGCCACCGTCGTCACGTTCTCGGGCGACAAGCTGCTCGGCGGTCCCCAGGCCGGCATCGTCGTGGGCCGGGCCGACGCGATCGCCACCATCGCCCGCCACCCGCTCGCACGCGCCATGCGCGCCGACAAGATGACCCTCGCCGCACTGCAACAGGTCGCGCTCGTGTACCTCTCGGGCGACGCGACCGCGATCCCGCTCTGGCGCATGGCCACCACGCCCCTCGTGGAGCTGCGGGCCCGCGCCGGGCGGGTCGTCGCCCACGCGCCCGGCAGCGAGATGGTCGACACCGAGGCGGTCGCCGGCGGCGGCTCGCTCCCGGGATTGACGATCCCGTCGGTCGGGGTCGCGGTCCGGCCCACCGACGCCAGGGACGCGATGGCGCGGCTGCGGGACCACGGGGTCATCGCCCGCACGGACGCGGACCGGATCGTGTGCGACCTGCGCAGCGTCGACCCGCGCGACGACGCCGTCGTCGTGTCCGCGCTCGCCGCGCTCTGATGCGCGTCGTCGCGACCGCCGGCCACGTCGATCACGGCAAGTCGACCCTCGTCCGGGCGCTGACCGGCACCGATCCCGACCGCTGGGACGAGGAGAAGCGGCGCGGGCTCACCATCGACCTCGGCTTCGCGTTCACCGCGCTGCCGTCGGGCACCGAGGTCGGCTTCGTCGACGTCCCGGGCCACACGCGGTTCGTGAAGAACATGCTGGCGGGCGTCGGTGCGGTCGACGTCGCGCTGCTCGTCGTCGCCGCGAACGAGGGCTGGAAGCCCCAGAGCGAGGAGCACCTCCGCATCCTGGGGCTGCTCGGGATCGGGCACGGGCTCGTGGTCGTCACGAAGGCGGATCTCGTCGATCCCGAGACGCTCGACCTGGTGCAGCTCGAGGTGGCGGACCACCTCGCCGGCACCGCGCTCGCCGACGCTCCCGTCGTCACCTGCGCGCCGCCGACCGGGCAGGGCCTCGCCGCGGTGCGCGACGCGCTCGACCGGCTGCTCGCCACCATCCCGCCGGCGCGCGACCTCGACCGTCCGCGGGTGTGGATCGACCGTGTCTTCGCGGCGAAGGGTGCAGGCACGGTGGTCACCGGGACCCTCACCGGCGGCGCCGTCGCCGTCGGCGACCAGCTCGCGGTGGGGAGCCACGCCGTGCGCGTGCGCGGGATCCAGCAGGAGGGCCGCTCGGCTCCGCACGCAGCTGCCGGAGCGCGCGTGGCGCTGAACCTCGCCGGCGTCGATCACCACGACCTGGCGCGGGGCGATGCCGTCGTACGTCCTGGGCAGTGGCGCGCGGTGGAGGTGGTCGACGTCGAGATCACGGAGCTGCCCGGTGAGGCGCTGACCCGACGCGGCCGCGTCGCCGCCGCGGTCGGCTCGGGAGACCATCGCGTCTGGTGCCGGCGCCTCGACGAGCGCTTCGCCCGCCTGCGCTTCCCCGCACCGGTCCCCGTGGCGCCCGGCGACCGCATCGTCCTGCGCGACACCGGCCGGGACCGCACCGTCGCCGGCGCGACCGTGCTCGACGTCGACCCGGCGACCCGCGGCGCGGCGGCGCCCGCCGGTCTCTCCCGGCCGTTGGGTGCGCGGGTGCTCGCCCGCGGCTGGGTCCCGGCCGGTGACCTCGGCCCGCTCACCGGCCTCCCGACCGCCGAGGCGGTGCGCCGGCTCGAGTCGGCCGGCGCGGAGGCGGTCGGGTCCTGGTTCGTGGCGCGTGCCACCGCCGACACCGCCCGCGCCGCGATCGTGGAGCGCGTGCGCGCCCACCACCGCGACCGGCCCGCCGAGCGTGGCGTCTCGGTGACCGTGCTGGCACGCGCCGTGCGCCTCGCGCCCGCCCAGGTCGAGGCGCTCGTAGCCGGGATGTCCGACCTCGCGATCACCGAGGGCGCGGTCCACGCCCCGGAGCACGCCGCCGATCCCGCCGCCACCGCCGCCGGCCGCGCGCTGATCGACGCGCTCGACGCCACGCCGCTCGCGCCGCCACCGCCGGGCGACCTCGCGCTGGCCCGCACGCTGGCCCGCGCGGGCGCGCTCGTGGAGATCGACGGGATCTGGTTCACCGCGGCCGCGATGGTCGACGCGCGCGCCCGCGTCGTGGCGGCGCTCGCGGACCGCGGCGAGTTGACCGTCGGCGACGCGCGCAACGTGCTCGGGTCGAGCCGGAAGTACGTGTTGCCGGTGCTGAAGCACCTCGACGCGACCGGCGTCACCCGCCGGCGCGGCGACGTCCGGATCCCGGGGCCGCGCTCGGGGCTGCTCGCCGACGACTAGTTCGCGGGCGCGAGGAGCGCGGCGCGCTCGTGCTCGTTCAGACCGCCCCAGACGCCGTGCGGCTCCCGGATGGCGAGCGCGTAGCGCAGGCACTCGGCACGCACGGCACACTCCGCGCAGATGAGCTTCGCCTTGGCCTCGCGCGCCTCACGCTCGTCCCGACGCTCACCGGTGGTCGGCGGGAAGAACACGGTCGAGCGCGGACCGCGGCAGGCCGCGCGCAGCTGCCACGAGTCGCTGACCGTCTGAACACTCACCGTCCCCTCCCTGCGGGGTCGCTCTCCGACCGTCCGCCACGGCCGTGCGCGGAACCTACCGCGGGGGTGCGACAGGCCACAAGAGCCTGATTTGACGGGCTGTTTCAGGCTCCGATCAGGTTCTCGGACCCCGATCCCTGACGGCCTCGTCAGGTCGGGCCGTCCTCCTCCTCGGCCGGTCCGGCGGGCGAGCGGCGCTCCCGGTAGTCGCGGGCACCGCCCTCCTCCGGCTCGACCTCGAGGACCAGCCCGTCGACCTCCACCACCCGCACCGGGTCGCCCGCCGGGATCGGCGTCGCCCGGTTGGTGCGGGCCCGCCAGCGGGCCCCCCGGAGCAGGATGACGCCGTCGGGGGCGATGTCGACCGCGGCCTCGCCCAGCTCGCCGACGAGCGACTCCCGCCCGATCGTGGGCGTGGAGAACCGCGACCGCACGGCCACCGGCATCGCGCTCACGAAGAACGCGACGGTCAGCACGATCATGACGATGACGACCCACCAGTAGACGTTCAGGCTGGGCGAGCCGCCGTAGAGGAACAGGCTCCCGACGACGAGCAGCACGGTGCCGATGACCGTCCACGACAGCGGCCGGCCGGCCTGCACGTCGATGGCGTAGCCGAACATCGCCAGGAAGACGAGCGCCAGCGCCCACCACGTCACCGGGAGGTGCGAGAAGCCCACGAACGCGCCCACCAGCGCGACGGCACCTGTCCCGCCGGCGAGGCCGATCGAGATCGTGAAGAACTCGAAGACGATCAACGCGAGCCCGACGACGAGCAGGAAGTAGGCGATCGACGGACTCGTCAGGGTGTGCACCGCCTGGCCGACCAGGTCGAGCTTGCGGAACCGGATGGTGTCCGCGGGCTGGCGACGCCGGTCGGCGCCGGTGCCGACGACCTTGGCCGTGTGCAGCGTCACCGGGCCGCCCGCGGCCGTGACCGTCTTCCCGTCGAGCGCCACGAGCAGGTCGCCGATGGTGGCGCAGCCGGGGGACACCGAGGGCGCGCACGGGGTGTCGGTCACCTTCTTCGCCGCGGCCTCGTTCGCGCCCATGGACCGGTGCAGGATGCGGGCGCCGCGCGCCCCGACGACCCGGGCGTTCTGCTCGGTGTCGAGGCGCACGGGGTCGATCGCACCGATGCTCGACCCGTTCGACACCGAGCCGACCGCGGCGCCGAGCACGACCTGCGCGGCGAGCCCGCGTGCCTTCGAACCCGACGGGCCCACCCACGCGATCACCGGCACCCGCGAGCGCCGGACCGCGGCGAGGACCCGGGTCGTGTCCACGTCGACCGCGCCGCCGGAGTTGAGCGTGACGAGCAGCAGCTGGGCGTGGTCGCGGTTCGCAGCGGCGATCGAGCTGACGATGAGGTCCGCGTTCGGCGGGTCGATCAGCCCCTGGATCTGGATGACGTCGATGGTCCCGCCCGACTTCGCCCCGGCCGCCGCTCCGGGCCCGAACGCCCCGACGAGGAGCCCGGCCAGGAGCAGCACGACGGCCGACCGGCACCACCGCGGGCGGGCTCCCGTAGTCTCGGGACGATGGAGCCGGCTCACTTCTGCTCCACCTCCCGGGTGGTCGTCGTCGCGGGCAAGGGGGGTGTCGGCAAGACCACCGTCACCGCGACGCTTGCCGTCGCCGCGGCGCGGCAGGGCATGAGCGTGCTGATCGTGGAGGTCGAAGGCAAATCCGGCCTGCCGACCGCCTTCGGCGTCCCCGGCCTCGGCTACGACGAGATCGAGCTGGCGCCCAAGATCCGGGGGCGCTGCCTCACCCCCGACGCGGCGCTACGGGACTGGCTGGAGAACAACGGTCTCAAGCGCATCTCGAAGCGGCTGGTGCAGACGGGCGCGCTCGACGTGATCGCGACCGCGGTGCCGGGCATGAAGGACATCCTCGTCCTCGGCAAGGTGAAGAGCCTCGAGCAGGGCCGGGCCGCCGACCTGATCATCGTGGACGCCCCCGCCGCCGGGCACGCGATCACGTTCCTGACCTCGGCCCACGGGCTGCTCGACGCCGTGACCGTCGGTCCGGTCCGCAAGCAGGCCCAGGATGTCGTCGAGCTGCTCTCGGACCCGAGCCGGTGCCAGGTGCTGCTCGTGACGCTGCCCGAGGAGACGCCGGTGAACGAGCTGATCGACACCGCCTTCGCGATCGAGGACCGCGTGGGCGTCCGGCTCGGACCGGTCGTGGTGAACGGTTGCTACGACGAGCTGCCGCTCGACGCCACGTCGGCCACCGCGGCCGCCGCGCTCGCCGACGCCGAGATCCTCGACGTCTTCGTGTCGGATCGGGAGGCGCAGGACCTCGCCGACGCGGCCGCGTTCCGGACCGAGCGCGCCGCGATCCAGGCCGCCCAGGCCGACCGGCTCGCCGAGCGGCTGCCGCTCCCCCAGATCCGGCTGCCGTTCATCTTCAGCTCGGAGCTCGGCGTGCCCGAGATCGGTCGCCTCGCCGACGCGTTCGTCACCGGCGTGGAGGCGATCCCGTGAGCGAGGGGTCCCAGCCGGTCGTGGAGCACACGCTCGAGGACGTGGTCGTGCACGGGAACATCGCGGTCTGCTGCGGGTCCGGCGGCGTCGGCAAGACGACGACGGCCGCGGTCATCGCGATCGAGGGGGCCCGGCGCGGCCGGCGCGCGGTCGTGGTCACGATCGACCCGGCGAAGCGGCTCGCGAACGCGCTCGGGCTCGAAGGGCTCACGAACGAGCCCCGGACGATCGACCCGGCGCGGTGGGACCCCGACGGCAGCCGCACCGCGGGCGGGGACCTCTCGGCGATGATGCTCGACACCAAGAGCACCTTCGACGCGCTCGTCACCCAGCACGCGGAGTCCGACGACCAGGCGGGCCGGATCCTCTCGAACACCTTCTACAAGAACATCTCGGGCGCGCTCTCCGGCACGCAGGAGTACATGGCGATGGAGAAGCTGCACGAGCTCCACGAGAGCGGGCACTTCGACCTCATCGTCGTGGACACGCCGCCCTCGCGGCACGCGCTCGACTTCCTCGACGCGCCCGCCCGGCTCCTGCGCCTGCTCAACAACTCGATCTTCCGGATGCTCATGGTGCCCACCCGCACGTACCTCCGGGTCGCCGGGGCCGCGGTCCAGGCGTTCATCCGCACCGTGTCGCGGGTCGTCGGGGCGCAGGTGGTCGACGACATCGTCGCCTTCTTCCGCTCGTTCGAGGGGATGGAGGAGGGGTTCCGCACGCGCGCGGCGCGTGTCGTCGAGATCCTCGGTCAACCCGAGACGCGCTTCGTGCTCGTGACGTCACCGCGGCGCGACGCGATCGAGGAGGCCCGCTTCTTCGCGGAGAAGATCGGCGACCACGACCTCGCCGTCGACGCCCTCGTCGTCAACCGCATGCACCCGCGGTTCGGCGACGAGTCCGCCGCCGGGCTGCGCGCCCGCGCCGACTCGCTCACCGACCTGCACGTCGCCGGCCGCACCGAGCGCGACGCCCGGGACCGGCTGGCGGCGCGCTACCGCAACCTCGCCGACTTCACCGAGATCGCCGAGCGTGAGCGCGCCAACATCGAGAGCGTGCGCGTGCGCACCCGCCGGGCCGCCGTGGCCTACGTCCCGTACCTCGCCCACGACGTCCACGACTTCGCCGCCCTCGCCGAGGTCGGCGCCCAGCTCTTCGGCGCCCCGGTCGAGGAGCCCCCCGCCGCGGTCGGCGAGTAGCTTCCCCCTTGTGACCACGATCCTCGTCGCCGCCGAAGCCGCCTGGGTGCGGGACCAGGTGACCACCGCGTTCGCGGGTCCGGGCCAGACCGTCGTCTCGGTGACCAGCGGGCCGGACGTCCGCGACGCGGTCGCCGAGCACGAGCCCGACCTCGTGGTGCTCGACCTCCAGATCGGCAACATGGGCGGGATCGCCTGCGCCATCGACCTCCGCATGGAGGCCGCCGAGGGCCGGGTGCCCGACACCGCGATCCTGCTGCTGCTCGACCGCGAGGCCGACCGGTTCCTGGCCAAGCGGGCCGACGCCGACGGCGAGCTCGTGAAGCCGGTCGACGCCGGAATCCTCCGCCGGGCGGCCAAGCAGCTCCTCGCGGGCTCGGCTCCGGCCGCCCGCTAGGCGGTCGCTACACTCTCACCCCCCGACGGGATGTGGCGCAGTTTGGTTAGCGCGCAGCGTTCGGGACGCTGAGGCCCCGGGTTCAAATCCCGGCATCCCGACCATCCGAGTCCGACCGCCCGCCGCCGCGCGGGCGGTCGTTCGCGTCGGGGCTGCACCATCGGACCGGCCGCGCTTGCCCGTGTCGCAGCCGGATGCGAACATCTGTTCGTGTCCCGGACCGAGCCGAGCATCCTGCACGCCGACCTCGACGCGTTCTACGCGTCCGTCGAGCAGCGCGACGACCCGCGCCTGCGCGGCCGTCCGGTGATCGTGGGCGGCGGGGTCGTCCTCGCCGCCAGCTACGAGGCGCGCGCCCGGGGGGTGCGCTCCGCCATGGGCGGCGGCGAGGCCCGTCGGCGCTGCCCGGACGCCGTGGTCGTCCCGCCACGCGTCGACGCCTACGTCGAGGCGAGCAAGGCGGTGTTCGCGATCTTCGAGGACACCACACCCATCGTCGAGGGGCTCTCGATCGACGAGGCGTTCCTCGACGTCGGCGGACTGCGCCGCATCGCGGGCAGTCCGGTCGAGATCGCGACGCGTCTGCGCGCCCGCGTGCGCGACGAGGTGCGGCTCCCCATCACGATCGGCGTCGCCCGCACGAAGTTCCTCGCCAAGGTCGCGAGTGGCGTCGGCAAGCCCGACGGGTTGCTGCACGTCGAGCCCGGGCGGGAGACCGAGTTCCTCCATCCGCTGCCGGTGCAGCGTCTGTGGGGCGTCGGACCCGTCACCGCGGAGAAGCTCGCGGCGCGCGGCGTGACGACCGTCGCGCAGGTCGCCGACCTCCCGGTACGGTCGCTCACGGCGTGGCTCGGTCCCGCAGCGGGGCGGCACCTCCACGCGCTCGCGCACAACCGCGACCCGCGCCGGGTCGAGACCGGGCGCCGCCGCCGCTCGGTCGGATCGCAGCACGCGATCGGTCGCGGTCCGCACTCGACCGAGCAGATCGACGCCACGCTCATCGGCATCGTCGACCGGGTCACCCGGCGCCTGCGCGGCGCGCACCGGGTGGGGCGCACCGTGGTGCTGCGGCTCCGTTTCGGCGACTTCACGCGCGCCACCCGGTCCCACACGCTCGCGCAGGCGACGGCGCACACGGCGACCATCCTGCGGACCGCACGGGCGCTCCTGGCCGCCGCCGGCCCCGAGATCGAGGCCTCGGGGCTCACGCTCGTCGGGCTCGCGGTCACCAACCTCGCCGACGACCGGGCGCTCCAGCTCGCGCTGCCGTTCCACCGGGCGGGCGGCACCGAGCTCGACCGGGCGCTCGACGACGTGCGCGAGCGGTTCGGCGCGAAGGCCGTCACCCGCGCCACGCTGCTCGCGCGAGATCCGGGCTTCTCGGTCCCCATGCTCCCCGACTGAGCCGTGCGACGATCCCCCCGTGATCGCCGCGCTGCAGGTCCGGCCGGATCCCGGGCTCACGGTCCCCGCAGCGGCGCCGATCGCCCCGCCGGAGCCGGTCGACGACGCGGCGGTCGCGGTGGTCGAGTGCGGGGAGGCCCTCGTCGCGGTCGACGACACGTTCCGCTGCCTCAACCTCTACCGCGTGGACGGTTGGGCCGGGACGCGGACCACCACGTTCGTCCGCGCCTCGGTGCGCGACCGCCTCGTGGCCGCGCAGGCCCGCCTCCCCGCCGGCTTCTCGCTCGCGCTGTACGACGGGTGGCGGTCGCCGGAGACGGTGCGGGCCCTCTACGAGCACTTCTACGGCCCGGGCTCCACGCTGGCACCGGGGTTCCTCGCGGATCCGGACGACCCCGCCGTGATCCCGCCGCACACCACCGGCGCGGCGGTCGACCTCACGCTCGCGCTCGACGGCGACGCGCTCGCGCTCGGCACCTTCTTCGACGACTTCACCGACGCCGCCCACCTCACGGCGTGCGAGCGTCCCGGCGCCGATCCGCTCGCCCGAGCGCTGCGCCGGGTGCTCCACGCGGCGATGACCGACGCCGGCTTCGCGCCGAACCCGACGGAGTGGTGGCACTGGTCGTACGGCGACCAGGCGTGGGCAGCCCGCACCGGTGCCGTGACCGCCCGCTTCGGACCCGTCCGGCCCTGACACCACGGGATTCGCAACACCCTCCGCGGTCGGCACGGCACGGTCGGCGCGGCGGCCAGTCGCTTCACACGGCGTTCACGCCCGGGATCCTGGGCAATCGGGAGGCCCGCCGATATGGTGCGCCCGCTCCGCACCGGCGGGGCGACCAACGTCTCGTCCACTGCACCGTCGTCGGGGAGGGCAACGTGCGCAGGTTTCTGATTCCAATCGTGGCCGTCGGCGCGGTCCTCGGACTCGCCGCCTGCGGGAGCAGCGGCGGCTCCAAGAGCGGCAGCGGCGGCTCGAACGACCTCGGGGGCAAGACCGTGACGGTCGCCGTCGAGAACCAGTACCCGCCGTTCAACTACATCAACAAGAACACCAAGCAGGCCGAGGGCTGGGACTACGCGACCTGGCGCAAGATCTGCCAGGTCCTCAACTGCAAGGCGCAGTTCAAGGAGACCGGCTGGGAGGGCATGATCCAGGCCGTCTCCGACGGGCAGTTCGACGCCGCGGCCGACGGCATCACCATCACGCCCCAGCGGGCCAAGGTCGTAAAGTTCTCGGACGGCTACATCACCGTGAAGCAGCGCCTGATGGTCAACAAGGGCGAGAAGAAGTTCACGACCCTCGACCAGTTCAAGAAGGGCGACTACGTCGTCGGCACCCAGACCGGGACGACGAACTACGAGACCGCCAAGACGATCTACGGCGAGAACCGCGTCAAGGCGTTCGAGACGTTCCCGTTCGCGGTCCAGGCCCTCATCAACGGCGACGTCGACGCGGTCATCATCGACGACACGGCCGGGCAGGGCTACGTCGGCGCCGACCGGGAGAAGCTCCAGCTGCTCCCGGGCGAGATCACCTCGGACGAGCTCGGCTTCGCCTTCCCGAAGGACACCAGCCTGGTGAACCCGGTCAACTTCGCGCTGGCGAAGATGAAGAAGGACGGGACGCTCGAGGCGATCAACCAGAAGTACTTCGCGCCGGACTTCCAGGCGCCGACGGCCGACTAGGCCCGCCACGCACGATCGGAACGGGACACGCCAGGCACACGCCTGGCGTGTCCCGCGTCCGGACCAGGAGAGGGGCACCGCATGACGGCACCGGACGTCGAGGAGATCTCCGTCCCGTTGAACGAGCGCTGGCGGATCAACTGGCGCGACTTCCCCTACTGGTTCGTCGCGATCATCGGCATCCTCGCCTGGATGCTCTACGAGATCGTCACGAACGCGCAGTACAACGACGCCTGGAAGGCGATCATCCCGGGGCTGACCACCACGATCAGCGCGACGGTCTACGGATTCGGCCTCGCGCTCGTCATCGGGCTGATCGCCGGGCTGGGGCGCATCTCGCGCAACGTCGTCGCCCGCAACGTGGCGATCACCTACATCGAGTTCATCCGCGGCGTGCCGATCCTCGTGCTGCTGTTCACGACGGCGTACGTGATCGTCCCGCAGCTGTCGAGCGCGTTCGGATTCTCCAACTCGAGCATCTCGTTCTTCCCGCGCGCGGTGTTCGCGCTCGCGCTCATCTACGGGGCATACCTCGCCGAGGTGTTCCGCGCCGGGATCGAATCGGTGCCGCGCGGGCAGACGGAGGCCGGGCGGTCCCTGGGGCTCAGCCACGGCCAGACGATGTGGCGCATCGTGCTCCCCCAGGCGGTCCGCAACATGACGCCGGCGCTCGGCAACGACCTCATCGCGATGCTGAAGGACACGTCACTGCTCTCGGTCCTGGCGATCCGCGAGATCACCCAGGAGGCCCGGCTGTACGCCAGCTCGACGTTCCAGTTCCGACCGACCTACCTCGTGCTCACCTTCTTGTACCTGTCGATGACGCTCGTGCTCTCACTGCTGTTGCGCTGGTACCGGCACCGATTGGGGCTCCAGGATGCCGTCTGAGACTCCCGCCGACCGCCCGATGGTGGCGATCCGCGGACTCGTCAAGACCTTCGACCACGGCCGGATCCGCGCCGTCGACGGCGTCGACCTCGTCGTCCCGCGCGGCGGCGTGACCGTGCTCGTCGGACCGTCCGGATCGGGCAAGAGCACGGTGCTGCGCTGCATCAACGGCCTCGAGCTGCCGTCGGCCGGTTCCGTGCTCGTCGACGGTCGGGCGGTCACCGACAAGGGGAAGGACCTCGACACGATTCGTGAGGAGGTCGGCATGGTGTTCCAGCAGTTCAACCTGTTCGCGCACCTCACGGTCCTCGGCAACGTGACGCTCGCGCAGCGGCTCGTGCGCAAGCGCTCGAAGGACGAGGCGGAGCGGATCGCGCGCGAGCAGCTCGAACGGGTCGGCATCCCCGAGAAGGCCGACAGCTACCCGCGCGAGCTGAGCGGTGGTCAGCAGCAACGGGTCGCCATCGCCCGCTCGCTGGCGATGAGCCCGAAGCTCATGCTCTTCGACGAGCCGACGAGCGCGCTCGACCCGGAGATGATCAACGAGGTGCTCGACGTCATGCTCGAGCTCGCGCGGGGCGGGATGACCATGGTCGTGGTCACCCACGAGATGGGCTTCGCCCGCGCCGCCGGCGATTCCCTGGTGGTGATGGACCGCGGCCGGATCGTCGAGCAGGGCGCGCCGGCCGCGGTCTTCGAGTCACCCGGCGCGGAGCGGACGCGCCAGTTCTTCGCGAAGGTGCTGCACCACTGACCGCCCGCGCCGCGGCCCGGCGCGGTCAGCCGAGCTGCTCGTGGAGGAACTCGACGACCTGCGGCCAGATCTCCGCGGCCTTCGCCTCGTCGAGGGTGCCGAGCCGGTTGTGCGGACCCATGAACGCGTGGCCGGTGCCGGGATGGACCGTCAGCGTCACGTCCTTGCCCATCCCCTGCAGCTTCGCCTCGAGCGCGCGGGCGCCGTCGGGGCCGAAGAAGTCGTCGTGCTCCGCCATGTGCCCGCGGACGACCGCCGCGAGCTGCGACCAGTCGGGCTCGCTGTCGCCCTGGGGGAAGCCGTAGAAGGGGACCGCCGCCGCGACCACGTCGGGTCGGCTCGCCGCGATCAGGAACGTGAGCATCCCGCCCATGCAGAAGCCGACGACGCCGATCCCGTCGCCGGTGCCGTGCTCGACGAGCCAGTCGACCGCGCCGCTCATGTCGCGCGCCGCCCGGTCCGGCGGCATCTCGCTCATGAGCTGCGCCGCCTTGTCCATCTCGTCGTGCTCGGCGATGGCGCCGTGATACAGGTCGGGACACAGCGCCAGGAACCCGGCGGCGGCGAGGCGGTCGGCCATCTCCTCGAGCGCGGGAATGACCCCCCACCACTCCTGGATCACCAGCACCCCGGGTCCGGTGCCGCCTGCGGGGCGGGCGAGATAGCCCCTCGCCGTCCCACCATTGCTGGGGAATTCCACGGTCTCGGTCATGGGGGCACGATATCCGTGCCAACATGTCCGGGTCGCGTGGCAGCTCGGGGGGCGCATGCAACGGACCACCACACTCACGTTCTCGGATCTGGTGCACCGGATGGTCGGTGACGTGGTCCCGCGATCGGTCGTCCGCGACGACGGCCGGGTGGGACCCGCGGTTCCGCTCGGGCGCCGGGTCGACCTCCCCGGCCGCGGCACCACGTTCGTGCGCGAGGTCGAGGGACCGCCCGGGGCGCCGACGCTCGTGCTGCTCCACGGCTACTTCGCGAGCGGCGGCCTCAACTGGTTCCGGGGCTTCGACGCGCTGGGCGAGGAGTTCCGCGTCATCGCCCCCGACGCCCGCGGCCACTCGCGTGGCCTGCGCTCCCGGCGCGGCATGCGACTCGCCGACTGCGCGGACGACGTCGCTGCGCTGATCGACGAGCTCGGCACCGGGCCCGTGATCGCCGCCGGCTACTCGATGGGCGGGCCGATCGCGCAGCTCCTCTGGAAGCGCCACCCCGAGAAGGTGCAGGGGCTCGTCCTGTGCGCGACCGCACCGGAGTTCGGCGTCGGCGCACGGCGGCTGACCGAGACCTACCTCGGCGCGCTGAGCGGCGTCGCCCGCATGACCGGGCCGCTCGCGGCGGTCCCCGCCGCGGGCGCGCAGGCGCTGCGCAGCATCCGGGCGAACCGCCCGGCCGGCTTCCTCGAGTGGGCCGCCGACGAGATGCGCCGGCACGACGTGCGGATGCTCACCGAGGCCGCCCGCAGCATCAGCCGCTTCGACTCCCGGGCCTGGATCGGCGACGTCGACGTCCCGACCACGGTGCTGCGCACCAACCGTGACCGCCTCGTCGATCCCGAGAGCCAGACCTACCTGGTGCGGTCGATCCCCCGGGCCCGGGTCGTCGACCACGAGCACGGCCACTTCGCGTGCGCCCGGACCACGTTCACCGAGCCGCTCGTCGACGCGTGCCGGGACGTCGCCTGGCGCGCCTCGGCCTGATCCGCCCGCCGGCGACCGCCCGGCGCCGTCAGGCGATCAGCACCTCGGCCATCTGCACCGCGTTCAGCGCTGCGCCCTTGCGGAGGTTGTCCCCGGTCACCCAGAGGTCGAGCGTGTTCGCCTGGCTGGGGTCGTCGCGCAGCCGGCCGACGAGCACCGGATCGATGCCGGCACCCTCGAGCGCGGTGGGCGCACCGGCGCCGCCGTCGACGAGCTCGACCCCGGCCGCGCCCGCGAGCAGCTCCGCGGCCCGGGCCGCGCTCATCGGGTCGCGGAACGAGACGTTGGCGGTCATCGCGTGCCCGACGAACACCGGCACCCGCACGCACGTGGCGGTCACGCGCAGGTCATCGGCGTGGAGGATCTTGCGGCTCTCGTGGACGAGCTTCCACTCCTCGCTCGTGTAGCCGCGGTCCTTCACCGAGCCGGCGAGCGGGATCACGTTGCCCGCGATCGGCTTCGACCAGACCTCGCCCGGAGCGATGAAGCCGGGGACGGTGGCGGCGCGGCGCAGCGACTCGGTGTCGCCCGCGAGCTTGGTCCACTGCGACTCCAGCTCGGTGATGCCCGGCGCGCCCGCGCCGCTCACCGACTGATAGGTCGAGACGACGAGGCGATCGATCCCGGCGGCGCGGTGGAGCGGCGCCAGCGCGGTGACGAGCACCATCGTCGTGCAGTTGGGACAGGCGGCGATCCCGCGCGGCAGGTCGCGCAGGTCGTCGGGGTTCACCTCGGCGACCACCAGCGGGACGTCGGCCTCCATGCGGAACGCGGCCGAGTTGTCGACGACGCGGGCTCCGGCCGCGGCGGCGACCGGCGCCCACTCGAGGGCGATCGGGTCGTCGACGTCGACGATCACGAGATCGAGTCCGTCGAAGCAGCCGTCACGCAGGATCTCGCAGGTCACGGTGCCGCCGGCGAAGTCCAGCTCCCGGCCCTCCGAGCGCGGCGACGCGTACGCGCGGAGCCGCCCGACGGGGAACCGTCGCTGCTCGAGGATCCGCAGCATCTCCTGGCCGACGAGGCCGGTGGCGCCGATGACGCCGACGTCAACAGTCATCGCGGAAGGGTACCGGCGGGTCGGTCGGGCCCTTCAAGCGAATTCGGTGGTCGGCGGGCGCCGGGGCCGGGAAGGCTCACGGTCCATGAGCGTCCGGATCTCGGCCCTGCGGGTCGACGCGACCGACCCCGACCTCCTCGCGCGCTTCTGGGCCGAGGCGCTCGACACCGAGCTGGAGCCGGGCCCGGACGACGGCGTGACGCTCGCGCCCGCGCGCGACGGCTCCGGTCTGCGGGTACGCATCGTCCCCGGTGCCGGACCGAAGGTGGGCCAGAACCGGGTGCACCTCGACCTCACCAGCCGGTCCGCGACCGAGCAGGACGACACGGTCACGCGCCTGCTCGCGCTCGGCGGCCGACCCGCCGACGTCGGTCAGTCTCCCGAGGAGACCCACGTCGTGCTCGCCGACCCGGAGGGCAACGAGCTGTGCGTGCTCGCCCCCGGCAACCGGTTCCTCGCCGGCGCCGGCCGGCTCGGCGCGCTCAACTGCGACGGCCTGCGCGCGACCGGCACGTTCTGGAGTGACGCCCTCGGCTGGCCCCTGGTGTGGGACCAGGACGGGGAGACCGCGATCCGCGAGCGGCCCGGCACCGGGTTCCTGATCACGTGGAGCGGCCCACCGCTGATCCCGAGGTCGGGACCGAACCGCTGGGCCCTCGATCTCGCACCCGGACCGGACGAGGCCGTCGACGCGCTCGTCGCGCGGCTGGCGGCCCTCGGCGCGACGGTCGGGGGGACGGATCCGCGCGACCCGGGCGCGATCCTGCTGACCGATCCCGACGGCAACGAGCTCCGCGTGGTCGGGGGCGCCGTTCCGGGCTAGGCCGCCTCGAGGCCGAACGCCGAGTGCAGCGCGCGCACGGCGCGCTCGACCGCGTCCGCGGGGACGACGCAGGAGATGCGGATCGACGACGTGCTGATCATCTCGATGTTGACGCCCTCGGTGGCGAGCACCTCGAACATCTTGGCGGCGACCCCGGGGTTGGTGCGCATCCCCGCGCCCACGACCGACACGCGTGCGATGTCGGAGTCGTGGGTGACGCCGGTCGCCTCGATGTTGCTCCCGACCTTCTCCATGATCCCGAGCGCCCGGTGCAGGTCGTCCTTGGGCACGGTGAACGAGATGTCGGTGTGGCCCGCGGTCGACACGTTCTGCACGATCATGTCGACGTTGACCGCCTCGTCGGCGAGCGCCCGGAACAGCGACGCCGCCACGCCGGGGCGGTCGGCGACCTGCGCGATCGTGACCTTGGCCTCGGAGGTGTCGTGCGTGACCCCCGAGATGATCGCCTGCTCCATCATGGCGTCCTCCTCGACGACCCAGGTGCCCGGCTCCCACGTGAACGACGAGCGCACGTGGACCGGCACCGAGTGGTTGCGCGCGAACTCGACGGACCGCAGCGCGAGTACCCGACCGCCGGTGGCGGCCATCTCCAGCATCTCCTCGAACGAGACCTGCGGCAGCTTGCGCGCCTCGGGGACGAGACGCGGGTCCGCGGTGAAGACCCCCGACACGTCGGTGTAGATCTCGCAGACCTCGGCGCCGAGCGCGGCGGCCAGCGCGACGGCGGTGGTGTCCGAACCGCCGCGGCCGAGGGTCGTGATGTTCTTGTCGGTCGAGATGCCCTGGAACCCGGCGACGACCGCGACGCCGCCGGCGGCGACCGTCTCGCGGATGCGGTCGCCCTTGATCTCGATGATCTTGGCCTTGCCGTGGACGGTGTCGGTCACGATCCCCGCCTGCGAGCCGGTGAAGCTCACCGCGTGGACCCCGAGGTCGATGACGGCCATGCACAGCAGGGCCATGGAGATCCGCTCCCCGGCCGTGAGCAGCATGTCCATCTCCCGCCCGTGGGGATGGTGCGAGACGTCGTGGGCGAGGCGCACGAGGTCGTCGGTCGTCTTGCCCATCGCCGACACGGCGACGACCACCTGGTGGCCCGCCTTGTGGGTGCGCACGATGTGGTCGGCGACGGCCCGGATCCGGTCGGGGTCCGCGACCGACGTGCCACCGAACTTCTGCACGACCAGGCCCACGGCCGCCAGGGTACCGGCCACCCAGGGTGGCACTCGGGTCGTTCCCGGGTCCCGACCGGCGTGCGTCCCGGGTCGAGTTTCTGCCACAATGCTCCGCTTCGGTCCCGGGGGGGAGATTCCGTGCGTCGCATTCGTCACGCCGTCATCGGTCTGGTCATCGCACTCGCCGTGCCTGCCGTCGCGGCACCGGCCGCGCACGCCGCGCCCACGCCGGCACCCCAGCCGGCGGCCGCGCCGCTCGTCGTGCGCGGCAGCGTCCACCAGGTGCAGGTGCTCCACGCCCCGACGGGTGCGTGGGCGCTCCTCTTCGAGCCCGGCGGGACGGTCTCGCAGTTCAAGGCGGTCGACTCGCTCGGTGGCGCGCTGTTCCACAACGTGGCGGCGGGCGACGGCTACGGGATCTGGATCTGGGGCCCGGGCACGTCGATCGTGCGCCAGGGCATCCACGTGCTCTCGGAGACCGAGACCCCCGCGCCGTCGTTCTATTCCGGCCAGCACCTCAACGAGGGCTACGGCTACCTCACCACCCGGGACGGCACGCAGCTGTCGATCGATGTCGTGCTCCCCGGCCCGGCCGACAAGGGCCCCTACCCCACCGTCGTCGAGTACTCGGGCTACGACCCGTCGAGCCCCACGACCGGACAGCCGCAGTACAAGCTCATGATGCCGGCGAACGGCTACGCGTGGATCGGCGTGAACATCCGCGGCACCGGCTGCTCGGGCGGCGCGTTCAACTTCTTCGAGAACCTGCAGTCGCTCGACGGCTACGACGTGATCGAGACCGTCGCGGCCCAGCCGTGGTCGACCGGTCACGTCGGGATGGTCGGCATCTCGTACTCGGGCATCAGCCAGCTCTTCGTGGCCCGCTCGCAGCCGCCGCACCTCGACGCCATCACGCCGGTCTCGGTCATCGACGACACCTGGCGCGGCACGCTCTACCCCGGCGGCATCTTCAACAACGGGTTCGCACGCGGCTGGGCGCAGCAGCGTGACGACCAGAACAAGTGGCCGAACCCCGACGCCCCCGGATGGGTGAAGGACCGCATCGCGAACGGCGACACCACCTGCGCCGACAACATGCTGCTCCGCGGCCAGAACGTGAACCTCGTCGACCAGTCGGTGAAGCACCCCAACCCGTCGCCGCAGATCGACCCGGACTTCACCTACGACTTCCCGAACGGCAGCGACTCGCTCGCGCCGCAGGCGTTCGTCAAGCAGATCCGGAGCAAGGTCTTCATCGCCGGTGCCTGGCAGGACGAGCAGACCGGCGGCCACTGGGCGAACATGCTCGACCGCTTCGCGCCGGGCGTGCTCGTGCGGGCCGAGGGCCAGAACGGTACGCACGTCGACTCGCTCGACCCGCAGGTCGCGTTCGACACCCTGGAGTTCCTCGACTTCTACGTGGCCCGGCGGGTGCCGCAGGTGAGCGCCGGCGTCCGGCTGTTCTCGCCGGTGCTGTGGAGCACGATCACCGGCGTCAGCGGGATGACCATGCCGCCGGACCGCTTCACCGGTCAGACGTACGCCCAGGCGTTCGCCACGTACCAGAAGGAGCCCAGGGTGAAGGTGCTCTGGGAGACCGGCAACGCCGCCGGCGCCGCTCCCGGGTCGCTCGTCTCGCGGGCCCAGACCGGCTACTCGAGCTGGCCCGTCCCGGGGACCGACGTGAAGCGCTGGTACTTCCACGACGGTGGCACACTCACGCGCAACAAGCCCACCGGCGCGGAGACCGCCGACTCCTACCGGCCCGACCCGAGCCTGCGCCCGGGCGGCAGCCTGCCCAGCGGCAACGTCTGGAGCGCCGACCCGCCGTACGCGTGGGCACCGGTGGTCGACGGCGCGTCGCGCGCCTACGTCTCGGCGCCGCTCACCAAGACGACCACCATGGTCGGCACCGGCAGCGTCGACCTCTACATCTCGTCGACCGCGACCGACAACGACGTCCAGGTCACCCTGAGCGAGGTCCTGCCCAACGGTCAGGAGCGCTACGTGCAGAACGGCTGGCTCCGGCTCAGCCACCGCAAGCTCGACTCCAGCCGGTCTACTGACCTCAACCCGTTCCACTCGGACGAGGCCGCCGACATGCAGCCGCTCACACCGGGCACGCTCGTGAAGGCGCGCGTCGCGCTGTTCCCGTTCGCGCACCAGTTCCGCGCCGGGAGCCGGATCCGGATCACGGTCCAGGCGCCGGGCGGCGACCGGCCGGAGTGGCGCTTCGACACTCCCGCGACGAACGGCACGGTGACCAATGTGATCGCGCACGACGTGGCCCACCCGTCCCGCGTGGTCCTGCCGGTGATCGACTCCGGTCCGGACCTGGGAGCGGCGGCGGCACCCTGCCCGTCGCTGCGGGCCCAGCCGTGCCGGGCCTACGTGGCCCCGAAGTCCTGACCGACTCCGCCTAGGATCCGCCGCCGTGGCGAAGGCAGCGAAGCGGGAACGGCAGAAGGAGAACCGCGAGCGCGCGCGGATCGAGCGCGAGCGGATGATGAAGCGGCAACGTCAGATGCGCACGCTGCGCAGCCTGGCGTTCGTCCTCGTCCCGGTGATCGTCATCCTCGTGATCATCACCATCGTCAACGGCAAGGACAGCACGGCGAAGCAGGCGTCGACGGCGCCGAAGTACCAGGCCACGATCGAGACGAGCCGCGGCGACATCGTCGTCGACCTCGACTCCGCCGACGCCCCGAAGTCCACCCAGCACTTCGTGAAGCTCGCGAAGGACGGGTTCTACGACAACACCTGCATCGACCGGATCGCCCGGGACTTCGTGATCCAGGGTGGCTCGAAGAACTGCGACGGCAACACCGGATCCGGCACGACGATCGTCGGCGAGCTGCCGAAGAACCACTATCCGGTGGGCAGCCTGGCGGCGGCCAAGACCTCGAGCGACCCGGCGGGGACGTTCGACTCGATCTTCTTCATCGTCACGGGCTCGCAGGGCGGCACGCTGCCGAACGACTACACCCGATTCGGCAACGTGACCAAGGGCCTCGACGTGGCCCAGCAGATCGCCCAGCTGCCGATCGAGAACAACGCCAACGACGGCAAGCCCACCGACAAGGTCGCGATCAAGAAGGTCACGATCAAGACGAACAGCTCGTCGGGCTCCACCACGACCTCGACGACCGCGGCGAAGAAGTAGCGGCGCCGGCCGCTACGGCAGGTCGAGCCCCGTCGCCCCCGCCACGTACGTGGTCGCACCGTCGGTGCCGTAGACGGTGACACCGCCGGCGCCCGCGACCGACCAGTCCGGGCCCGGCTCGCGCACGAGCGCCGTCTCCTCGTCGACGCCGACCAGGATCGCGTCCGGCGGCTTCAGCTCGATCGAGCGCTGGCGGAGGTGATCGGCCGCGGTCCCGTGGTACGGGAACACCGCGAGCCCGGTGACGAACCCGAGTCCCACCGTGTAGGCACCACCGCGGGGGTCCACCATCGGATCGCACAGGACGGTGGCGCCCGCCCCGGACGCCGCGACCACCGCGCCGCCGCGGTACGCGTCGATCATCGCCTCGTAGAGCGGCGAGCTCTTCAACACCGATCGCAGGTGCATCGGCGAGCCGTCGGCCAGGTACACGAAGCCCGCCCCGGCGACCGCATCCACGTTGGCCGCGTCCTCGGCGTCGCGCCGGTTGAGCGCCCGGACGACGTCGACCTTCACGCCGAGCGGCCCGAAGTGCGCCGCCGCCGCGTCCCCCACCCGGTCGGGGTGCTCGAAGGCCGCCGCCGTGGGCAGCACCACGACGCGGTCCGCACCGGACGCCTCCAGCAGCCGCCGGTCGAGGGTCCGGTGGTGCTCGCCCCACTCGCCGCCGCCGATCAGCGCGAGGGTGCCCTTGGGTGTGTGCTTCGCGGCCATAGACCGGCGACCTTAGAACGCGCCGTCACTCCCTTGGCGGTACGGACCTACCGGTCGGTAACCTCCCGCTTTCCACGAACGGGAGTAGGGGACACATGGCCGAGCGGGTCGGAATCGTCGGATCGGGGATCATGGGCAGCGGCATCGCCGAGGTCGCGGCCAAGGCCGGGTCCGAGGTGGTGCTGCGCAGCCGGTCGCAGAACACGGCCGACGCGATGGTGGCCGGCCTCGAGAAGTCGCTCGCCAAGCAGGTCGAGCGGGGCAAGCTCGAGGACGGCGCCCGCGCCGACATCCTCGGTCGGGTCTCCGCGATCTCGGACCTCGGCGGCCTCGCCGACTGCGACCTGGTGATCGAGTCGATCGTCGAGGACCTGCCCACCAAGAAGCACCTCTTCACCGAGCTCGACCGCATCGTCAAGGAGGGCTCGATCCTCGCCACCAACACCTCGACGCTGCCCGTCGTCGAGATGGCGATGGAGACCGGCCGCCCGGAGCGGGTCTGCGGGATCCACTTCTTCAACCCGGCGCCGATGATGCCCCTCGTCGAGGTGGTTCGGGCCATCACCAGCAGCGACGAGACCATCGCCGAGGCACGCGCCTTCGCCGAGGCCTGCGGCAAGAACCCCGTCGAGGTGAAGGACCAGGCCGGCTTCATCGTCAACGCGCTGCTGTTCCCGTACCTCAACAACGCGGTGAGGCTCTACGACGCCGGTGTCGCCACCAAGGAGGACATCGACGCGGCGATGCAGGGCGGCTGCAACTTCCCGATGGGCCCGCTCGCGCTGCTCGACCTCGTCGGCCTCGACACCAGCCTGTCGATCCTCGAGGCGCTCTACGCCGAGTTCAAGGACCCGAACTACGCGCCGGCGCCGCTGCTGCGCCGCATGGTGAGCGCCGAGCGCCTGGGCCGGAAGTCGAACCTCGGCTTCTACGATTACTCGAAGAAGTAGCGCCTGACCGGTGGCGCCCGAGCCGGAGCGCAGCGGAGGCGAGCCGCCGCGGATCGAGCCCCCGCCGAGACAACCGCGCCGAGGTGCGAGAGGAGCGGCCGTATGGACAGACCGTGGATGATGCGGACGTACTCGGGCCACTCGTCGGCCCAGGCGTCGAACGAGCTCTACCGGGGGAACCTGGCCAAGGGCCAGACCGGCCTGTCGGTGGCGTTCGACCTGCCCACCCAGACCGGGTACGACCCCGACCACGTGCTCGCCCGCGGCGAGGTCGGCAAGGTCGGCGTCCCCGTCGCCCACCTCGGCGAGATGCGGACGCTCTTCGACCAGATCCCCCTCGGCGAGATGAACACGTCGATGACGATCAACGCGACCGCGATGTGGCTGCTCGCGATGTACGTGGCGCTCGCCGACGAGCAGGGCGTCCCGCACGAGGCGCTCTCGGGCACCACCCAGAACGACATCGTCAAGGAGTACCTGTCGCGCGGGACGTTCATCTTCGGGCCGGGCCCGAGCCGGCGGCTCACGGTCGACCTCATCACCTACACCGTGCGCAACATCCCCAGGTGGAACCCGATCAACGTCTGCCCGTACCACCTGCAGGAGGCGGGCGCGACCCCGGTGCAGGAGCTCGCCTACGGCCTCGCCACCGCCGTCGACGTGCTCGACGCGGTGCGCGAGTCGGGTCAGGTGACCGACGAGGAGTTCCCCGAGGTCGTGGGGCGCATCTCGTTCTTCATCGACGTGAGCACGCGCTTCGTCGAGGAGATGTGCAAGATGCGGGCGTTCACGCAGATGTGGGACCGCATCTGCCTCGAGCGCTACGGCGTCACCGACGAGAAGCTGCGCCGGTTCCGGTACGGCGTGCAGGTGAACTCGCTCGGCCTCACCGAGGCCCAGCCCGAGAACAACGTGCAGCGCATCGTGCTCGAGATGCTCGGCGTCACCCTGTCGCGCGACTCGCGCGCCCGGGCGATCCAGCTGCCGTGCTGGAACGAGGCGCTCGGACTCCCCCGACCGTGGGACCAGCAGTGGTCGCTGCGCATGCAGCAGGTCCTCGCGTTCGAGAGCGACCTGCTCGAGTACGGCGACCTGTTCGAGGGCTCGAAGGTCGTCGAGGCGAAGGTCGCGGAGCTGGTCGCGGCCGCCACCGAGGAGCTCGACTGGGTGCTCGCCGGCGGCGGCGCCTTCGCCATGATCGACGAGGTCAAGGGCCGCCTCGTGCAGTCGAACGCCGAGCGCGTGCGCGCGATCGAGGCGGGCGAGCGCAAGGTCGTCGGCGTGAACTGCTACACGGAGACCGAGCCGTCGCCGCTCACCGCGGAAGGTGTGGGCCACATCCTGGCGCTCGACCCCGAGGCCGAGCGCAGTGCACTCGACCGGCTGGCGACCTGGCGGGCCGAGCGGGACGACGCCGCGGTGAGTGCCGCGCTCGACCGCGTCCGCGCGGTCGCCGCCACCGACGAGAACCTCATGGACGCGACCGTCGCGCTGGCGCGGGCGGGGGGCACCGTCGGCGAGTGGGCCGGCGCGCTCCGCGAGGTGTTCGGCGAGTACCGCGCCCCGACCGGCGTCGGTGGGGTCGCGGCGTCGACCGGCGAGGGCATGCTCGCGGTGCGCGAGCGCGTGCAGGAGGTTGCGGGACGCCTCGGCGGTCCGCTGCGGGTCCTCGTCGGCAAGCCCGGACTCGACGGCCACTCCAACGGCGCCGAGCAGATCGCCGTCGCCGCGCGTGACGCGGGCATGGAGGTCGTCTACCAGGGCATCCGGCTGACGCCCGACCAGATCGCGGCGGCGGCCCGGGACGAGGACGTCGACATCGTCGGCCTGTCGATCCTCTCGGGCTCGCACCTCGAGCTGGTGCCCGAGACCATCCGCCGGATGCGGGAGTTCGACGTCGGTGCCCCGGTCGTGGTGGGAGGGATCATCCCGCCCGCGGACGCCCGCCGGCTCGAGGCCGAGGGCGTGGCCCGGGTGTACACCCCCAAGGACTACGAGCTGGCCGCGATCATGGGCGATCTGGCCACCCTCGCCACCGAATACCGCGAGGAGCGCACAAAAGCCCTCCACTGACGGCTCCGACGCGCCGAAGAACCTCAGCGTGTTGGACCGTCGAGTGATCTGCTCCGTCGCGGCCGGTTTCACCGCGCTCGGTGCGGGCATCGTCGCGTCGGTCACCGACGTGGCGCCCCTGGCGCTCGTGGCCGGAGTCGCCGGCTTCGGGGCCGCCATCGGGGCGACCGCGATCGGGGCCGGGATCCGCGCGGCCGACGACCGCCTGACCGAGCGCACCGCCGAACGCGACGCGTTGCGCCGGGAGCTCGACGCGCTGGCCGCGATCTTCGCCGACGAGGCGAACGCGAGCCGGTCCGCCACCCTGCCCCTCGTCGCGCCGCCCCAGGAGAGCATCGTGGACACTGCGTCCGGACTGTTGGACGAACAGCACTACAAGGTGCTGGTGACCAAGCGCCTCGCCGCCGCCCGCCGCGCGCTGCAGCCCATCTCGATCGTGATGTTCGAGATCGACGGGCTCGAGGCCGCCGACGGACCGACCTGCGACCGCGCCGTCGCCCGGCTCGGCGAGGTGATCACCCGGACCCTGCGCGAGTCCGACGCCGCGTGCCGGATCGGTCGGACCATGGCGTCCGCGATCCTGGAGGACACGGCCGAGGCCGGCGCGGTGTGGGCCGCCGAGCGCATCCGCGGCACCCTGCACCAGCACGGGTACAGCGACGAGCTCACCATCTCCGCCGGAGTCGCCTGCTACCCGAGTCACGCGCTCAGCGCGCTCGAGCTGATGGAGCGCGCCCAACGCGCGCTCGACCACGCCCGTGCGCAGGGACGCGACCGCCTCGAGGTCGCCACCGCCGACTGACGGCCGCGCCCGCTCACCGGCGAGCGAGCGGAGCCGTCACGGCGAGTAGATGGACTCGATCTCCTTGGCGTACTTGCCGTGGATCCCGCGTCGCTTGAGCTTGCTCGTCGGCGTGAGCTCCTCGGAGTCGGGGAGCCACTCCTCGTGCAGGATCACGACCTTCTTCACGGCCTCGGCGTTGTTGAAGGAGGCCATCGCCGTGGCCACCTGCCGCTCGACCTCCTCACGCACCGCGGCGTGGTCGGCGAGCTCGGCGAGACTCGTCGGCTCGATGCCCTGGGCCTTCGCCCACGCCGGCGCGACCTCGGGATCGAGCACCACCAGCGCGCCCATGAACGGGCGCTGGTCACCCACGACGCACGCCTGACCGATGAGCGGTTGGGCCTTGAGCGCCGACTCCAGGTTCGCGGGCGAGATGTTCTTGCCGCCCGCGGTGATGATCAGCTCCTTCTTGCGGTCCACGATCCGCAGGTAGCCGTCGTCGTCGAGCACCCCGATGTCGCCGGAGTGCAGCCAGCCCTCGGCGTCGACCGCCTCCGCCGTCTTGGCCGGGTCGTCGAGGTAGCCGCGCATCACCTGGCCGCCCCGCACCAGGACCTCGCCGTCCTCCCCGAGCGCGATCGTCGCGCCGGGCACCGCGCGGCCGACCGTGCCGGCCCGCACCGCGAACGGGTCCCAGTTCATGATCCCGGTGCTCTCGCTCATCCCGTACACCTCGGAGAGCGCGACCCCCAGCCCCCGGAAGAAGTCGAAGATCTCCACCGACAGCGGCGCCGCACCGCTGATCGCGGCGAGGCACTCGTCGAGGCCGAGCAGCGTGCGCACCGTGCCGAGCGCCGCGTCGGCCTCGGCGAAGGCGATCGCGAGGTCGGGCGGCAGCTCCTCGCCCCGCGCCCGGCAGTCGGCGGCGCGCAACCCGACCGCGATCGCGGCGTCGAGCTGCGCCAGCCGGTCGGCGTCCGCGCTCGCCATCGCGATGACGGCGGCGTGCATCTTCTCCCAGACCCGCGGGACGGCGAAGAAGATCTTCGGGTGGACCTCGGCGAGGTACTGCGCGACCTTCCCCGCCTCGGGACAGGTCGTGACCTCGTACCCGTTCGCCAACCCGAGGTAGTGCGACACGTTGCGCTCGGCGATGTGCGCCATCGGCAGGTACGACACGAGGCGAGCGCCGGTGAGGTCCTCCTCGGCGAGCACCTCGCGGAGGGACTTCAACGTCCACGCGATGTTGGCGTGGTCGAGCATCACGCCCTTCGGCGGTCCGGTGGTGCCCGACGTGTAGATGACGGTCGCGAGACCGTCGGGGCGCGCGTTGGCGACGAGCGTGTCGAGGTCGCCCGGCTCGCGCGCCAGCAGGTCGGACCACAGCAGCACGCCGGCGGGCACGCCCGCCTCCGGGGGCTCGATGACCGCGACCGTCTCCAGCGCCGGCAGGTCGGGCGCCACCGCGAGCACCCGGCGCAGGTAGCCCTCGTCCTCGACGATCGCGAACTTCGCGTGACAGTGGCCGGCGAGGTACCGGATCTGGTCCTCGGACGACGAGTTGTAGATCGAGATCGGCGTCGCGCCGAGCAGCAGCACCCCGAGGTCCGCGAAGTGGAACTCGGGGCGGTTGCGCATCATCAGCACGACCCGGTCGTCGGGCCCGACCCCGAGCTCGCCGAGCGCGGTGGCGAGGCGGCACGCGGCGTCGGCGTACTCGGCGTAGGTGTGCTCCACCCAGCCGTCACCCTGCCGGGCCCGCAGCGCCACGCCGTCGGGGAGCGCCCGGACGGTGTCACGGAACAGCGTCGTGACGGTCTGGCCGGCGGTGGCGGCCGCGATCTGCTCATCGGTCCAGGGCATCCGGATTCCTTCCCCCAACGGAGCCGCAATTCGTAGTCGACCCTCGGACGCCGGGCCAGGGGCCGCCGCACTTTCTCCGGGCCGCCCCTCCCGCCGTCCCCAGAGTTGTCCCCAGCCTTCCGGCCACGATCCACTGCGCGCCCGCCACCCGTCCCCAGGGTTTTCCACAGGAAGGTGCTGGGAATTGCTCGGGGCATCGTGCACACTGCCTCCCAGCCGCCTCGAGGAGTCGTTGGGGCCCGCATCCACGTGCGGTTCTCTACGCCAGCACTCCTCGGGGCGTCTCGCGTCCCGGGGCGCCCGCGCCGCGGCTCAGCCCGACTCCCCGAACACGTCGGCCCGGTCGGCGTCGAGGTCGCCCCCGGGGTGGCGCACCGTCCCCGGCGTGGCGGAGAACCGGGCGATCGGCCCGGGCATGGTGACGCCGTCGACGGTCACGAGCGATCCCCGTGCCTGCACGTGCGGGTCCGCGGCGACGTCGGCGATCGAGTAGACGGGCGCGATCGCGGCCTGCGCGGCCTCGAACGCGGCGACCACGTCGTCGTGGTCACGGGCCCCGATCCAGTCGCGCGTGATCGCGTCGAGCTCCTCGCGGTGGGCGACCCGACCGTCGAACGTGGTGAAGCGCTCGTCGTCGCCGACGCCGAGCAGCTGCATGACCCGGTGCGCGATCGACTCCGCCGACGTCGACACCGCGACCCACCGCCCGTCCCGGCAGCGGTAGGTCCCGCGCGGCACGGTGTACGGGATGCCGCTGCCGAGCCGTGGCTGCAGGTACCCGAGCTGCGCCCACGCGCTGTGCAACGGGCCCATGAGCGAGAGCATCGTGTCGAGCAGGTTCACGTCGACCACCTGACCCTCGCCCGTGCGGTCGCGGTGGCGGAGCGCCACCATGACCGCGAAGGCGCCGGCGATCGCGGTGACCTCGTCGGTGAGGGCGATGGGCGGGAGCAGCGGCGCGCCGTCGGGCTCACCGTTGATGGCGGCGAAGCCGCTCATCGCCTCGGCCATCGTCGCGAAGCCGGGCCGGTTCGCGTACGGACCGGACTGACCGAAGCCGGTGACGCGCAGGATCACGAGACGCGGATTGGCGGCGAGCAGGTCGTCGGGGACCAGACCCAGCCGCTCGAGCGCGCCCGGCCGCAGGTTCTCGATCAGCACGTCGGCGGTCGCGAGGAGCGTCCGCATGCGCGCGAGGTCGTCGGGCCGCTTCAGATCCAGCACCACGTTGCGCTTGCCGCGGTCGACCAGCTTCCACATGTACGAGGTGCCGTCGGCGGGGTCGCGCCAGCCCAGGCGCCGGGTGCCGTCGCCTCCGGGTGGCTCGACCTTCACGACGTCGGCGCCGAAGTCGGCGAGGTAGCGCGCCGCGCCGGGCGCGGCGATCACCGTCGCCATGTCGATCACGCGGAGGCCGTCGAGTGCTTGCACGAGCGGCCAGGTTAGGGAGCTACCGTCGGCGGTCCATGCAGGTGCTGCACGCGTCCGGGATCCCCGACTCCCCCGCGCGGGTCGACCCGCCGCAGCGGGCGCCGTTCCGCGTCGGTGCGGTGCAGCACCGCTGGCACCCCGATCCGGAGGACCACCGGCACGCGCTCGGCGAGGGCGTCGCGCTCGCGGCGGCCGAGGGTGCCCAGCTCGTGTGCCTCCAGGAGCTCACGCTGTCGCCGTACTTCGCGATCGTCGAGGCGGTCGCCGGCGGCGTCGAGCCGGAGCCGCTCCCGGGCGGGCCGACGCACGCCTTCGCCGCCGAGCTCGCGTCCGCGCACGGCGTTCCCGTGCACGCGTCGCTCTACGAGGCCGCGCCCGACGGTGGGCTCGGGTTCAACACCGCGATCGTGGTCGCGCCCGGCGGCGCGCTGCTCGCCCACACGCGCAAGCTCCACATCCCGGTCACCGCGGGCTACCACGAGGACCGGTACTTCCGGCCCGGTGACACCGGGTACCCCGTCGTGCCGATCGGCGCCGCGCAGTTCGGGTTCCCGACGTGCTGGGACCAGTGGTTCCCGGAGCTCGCCCGCGCGTACTCGCTCGCCGGAGCCGAGGTGCTCGTCTACCCGACCGCGATCGGCTCGGAGCCCGACCATCCCGCGTTCGACACCGAGCCGCTGTGGGAGCACGTCATCCGCGGCCACGGGATCACGAACGGCACGTTCATGGTCGCGGTCAACCGGATCGGGACCGAGACGATGGACGGCACGAGCATCACGTTCTACGGCTCGTCGTTCGTCTCCGATCCGTACGGCCGTGTGCTGGTGCAGGCGCCGCGCGACGAGCCCGCGGTGATCGTCGCCGATCTCGACCTCGACCAGCGCGCCGACTGGCTGAGGCTGTTCCCGTTCCTCGCCACCCGCCGCCCCGACACCTACGGCCCGCTGACCGACTGAGTCCGCCTCCGTCGAATTGGTGCGCAGTACAGAGATTGGAGTGCCGATTCTGCGCGTCGGTTCGGGTCATGCAGCAGGGTTGAGCGCGCGGCGGAGGAGGTTCACCACCGAAGTCGGACGGTGGACGATGTCGATCCAGCTGAATCGGTAGACGGTGTAGCCCTCGAGCTCGAGCGCCTGATCCCGCCGTTCATCGTTCTCGCGATCGGTGACGCTTTCGTGGAACTGGCCACCGTCGGTCTCGACGACGACGCGCGGCTCACGCCAGAGATTGTCGACCTTCCCGATCCAACCGAGCCGCCCACTGAGCTCGACCTGGCACTCCGGCTCGGGAAGACCGCGATCGCGGATCAGCTCGAGGAAGCGGGCCTCCAACTCCGAGGTCGCCGGCTGGTACGCACCGCGACGTTCGTCGACGATCCGGCGCAGCACTGGGGCGCCCTTGCGCCCGCGCTCGGCGAGATCCGCGATCACGGTCTCGATCTCGGCGATGCGAACGAGGCGCGCTGCGAGTGCGACGTCGACAGCTCGCGCCAGCGGACGCTCAGGTCGAGTCCGAGCCAGATCGAAGAGCGCGCGTGCGACCGTCGCTGTCGGGATGCCGTCGACCAACACCTGGTGCGGCTCGGGCAGTCGGAACGTCTCGAACACTCCCGGGAGTGCCAGGCGGTGGGGACGACGGGCAATCGCGACCTTGGCCGGCAGGACCGAGAAGCCACGCAGCCCGCGGAGTCCGAGCGCGGACTCCGCGGTGGCAACGCCTCCGATGCCGCCCGAGAGCACCACCGACATCAGTTGCGCTCGCTCAGTGTCGGGCGCGCCGGCCATCCGGTAGACGCGCGGAGTGATCTCGATCCATCGTCCGACCTTCAACCGATGGCTGATCTGCGCCGGGGTGAATGCGAGGTCCCGCGCTTGGTTCCGGCTGAAGACGCCGTGTTGAGCGATGGCGATGAGGGCGATGCGTTGGTCCATGCGCTGGACCATACGGTCACCCTGTGACATTCAACCCGAGCCGGTTGAATCAGCGCGCAGAACCGCAACTCCAGTCTCTGTACTGCGTGCCAATTCGAGGGAAGCGGGCGCGGTTAGCAGCGCTGGGTGAAGCAGCGGTGGTCGAGCGGGCCGCGGGCGTACTCGGGGTAGATGCCGCCGTAGAGGTGCCGGGTGCGCTCGGACCACGACATCGCGGCCTCGGCACGCAGCCGGTGGACGGTCTGCACGAAGCCGTCGGCATGGATGCGGTACTCCGCCCACACCCCCATGTACTCCTTGACCGCGCCGACCTCGACGAAGGGCACGTCGCGTGACTCGGCGAACCGACGCACCCGGTGCCGGTGCGTGTGTCCCGCGAAGTACCCGACGACGTTCTCGCAGCGACCGACGACGGATGCGAACGCCTCGCTGCTGTCGGGGTCGACACCGAAGTAGTCGGTGGGTCGCTCCGCGGCGTGGAGGTCCCAGATCTGGTGGTGGCCGAACACGAGGACGGGCCCGGTGGTGGCCCGCGCCGTCTCCTCGAGCCAGCCGAGCTGCCCGTGCGTGATCTGGCCGCCCGCGAACGTCGGCCGCACGGTGTCGATCACCGCGAGCGTCGCCCCCCCGATCTCGACTGCGTACGGAGCACCCTCGAGTCCGAGCGTCGGATCGATCATCGCGTCGTGGTTGCCGCGCACGTGGTGCAACCGGTCACCGAACCGGGCGTACGTGGCGAGGAACGCGCCGTACTCGTCCTCGCTGCCCACGCAGGTGAGGTCACCCTTGGCGATCACGGCCTCCGGGGCGAACGCCTCGATCTCGGCGACGGCGGCGGTGTTCATGACCACCGGGTACGGGTCCTCCCCCGGCGCGGCGCGGACCCACGGCCCGAGCACGTCCTCGGGGGTGTCGTGGATCATCCCGCACACGGTCTCGCCGAAGTGCACGTCATTGACCGTGGCGATGCGCGCGAGCAGCGGTCCGGCCGGCTGCGCGAGCGTGCGCACCGATGCGGGGACCTGCTCGTCGGCGAACACGCCCTCGATCGCCAACGGGTACTCGGTGTCCGGTTCGAGGCCGGCGACCGTGGCCGAATGGAACGGTCCGGTGGTGGTGATCTCGCGGTCGCCGACGCGTGTGGTGACCGCGCGGTCCGCCTCGGAGACGAACGTGACCGTGACGGACTCCGGCGCCACGGACGCGACCTCCGCGACCCAGACCGGCTCCGTCACGCTCGGCTCACGCGGCGATCACGCTCGGGCCCGGCGACCGATCCGGCCGGAGAGCCGCCACTCGCCGCGCGCCAGGCCGGCGCGACGCGCCCGGAGACGCGCCGCGTGGACCCATCGCGACGTGGGCTCGGTCCCGGACCCGGTCCCCCCGGCCGACGCGGCGAGGGCCGCGACCGCCGCGACGACCGCCGCGACCTCTTCCGGCGACGCGTCCGCGTCGATGACCCGCAGCTCGGGGCGCCCCGCCATCAGAGCGGCACGTTCCCGTGCTTGCGCGCCGGCATCTGCTCCTTCTTGGTGCGGAGCATCTCGAGCGCCTCCGCCAGCACCCGCCGGGTGTCCCGCGGGTCGATGACGTCGTCGACGTACCCGCGCTCGGCCGCCGGGTAGGGGTTGGCGAACCGCTCGGCGTAGTCCTGGTCCCACTGCGCCTTCACCGCCGCGGGATCCTCCGCCGCGGCGAGCTCGCGGCGCAGGAGGATGTTGGCCGCGCCGTTGGCGTCCATCACCGCGATCTCCGCCGACGGCCACGCGAACGCGAGGTCGGCGCCGATCGACTTCGAGTTCATGACGACGAAGGCACCGCCGTAGCCCTTGCGGGTGATGACCTGGATCCTCGGGACCGTCGCCTCGCAGTACGCGTAGAGCAGCTTCGCCCCGTGACGGATGATGCCGCCGTACTCCTGGTTCGTACCGGGGATGAACCCGGGGACGTCGACGAACGTGACGAGCGGGATGTTGAACGCGTCGCACGTGCGGACGAACTTGGCCGCCTTCTCCGACGCGTCGATGTCGAGCGCCCCGGCGAGCATCTTCGGCTGGTTGCCGACGACCCCGACCACGTGCCCGTCGATCCGTGCGAACCCGCAGACGATGTTCATCGCCCACAGCGCGTTCACCTCGAAGAACTCACCGTCGTCGACGACCTCGGCGATCACCTGCTTCATGTCGTAGGGCTTGTTCGGCGCGTCGGGGATCAGGTCGGTGATCGCGTCGCAGCGGCGCTGGGGGTCGTCGTCGGGCTCGTAGTACGGCGCGTCCTCGAGGTTGTTGGACGGCAGGTACGACAGGAGGTAGCGCACCTGCTCGAGGCAGGTCTCCTCGTCGTCGAAGACGAAGTTCGCGACCCCCGACTTGGTCGCGTGCGTCATCGCACCGCCGAGCTCCTCCTGCGTGACCTCCTCACCGGTGGCCGCCTTCACGACGTCCGGACCGGTGATGAACATGTGCGACGTGCCCTTCACCATGAAGATGAAGTCGGTCATCGCCGGCGAGTAGACCGCGCCCCCCGCGCACGGCCCGAGGATCACGCTGATCTGCGGGATGACGCCGCTCGCCTGGACGTTGCGGTAGAAGATGCCGCCGTAGCTCGCGAGCGAGACGACGCCCTCCTGGATCCGGGCGCCCGCGCCGTCGTTGAGGCCGACGAACGGCGCTCCGACCGACGCCGCGAGATCCATCACCTTGTGGATCTTCTCGGCGAACACCTCGCCGAGCGCGCCACCGAAGATCGTGAAGTCCTGGGCGAAGAGGAAGATCTTGCGCCCGTCGACCGTGCCCCAGCCGGTGACCACGCCGTCGGTGAGCGGGCGCGTGTTCTCGATCCCGAAGCCGTGGGCCCGGTGGCGGGCGAACATGTCGAGCTCGTGGAACGAGCCCGGGTCGACGAGCAGGTCGATCCGCTCGCGGGCGGTGAGCTTGCCCCGCTCGTGCTGGCGGGCGACGGCCTTCTCGCTGCCCGCGTGGAGCGCGTCCTCGCGCTTCTCCTCGAGCTGGGAGAGGCGCGCTTCGATCGGGTGGGGCACCGGTGCGGTGCTCGTCATGGGTGGTCCTCCGGAGACGGGAAGCGCCCGAGGTTACCGACCCGGCGAGGGCGGTTCCCCGGCCGGGCGCCCGCGGACCGGGCCCGGGGCGGTCAGGCCACCGTCGCGAGCACCTCGGGCCAGTGCGTGAGGATCCCCAGGTGGCCGGAGTCGGGCCACTCCACGAGGCGCGCCCCGGGGATCCGGGTGGCGTACGTGGAGGCGTCCTCCCGGTTGTGCCGGTCGAGGCCGGCGTGGAACACGGTCGTGGGCACCCGGACCTCGGCGAGGCCGAACCCGAACGGGATCCACATCGCGACGAGGTCGGAGGCGATGCCGGCCGCGCCGGGGGCGAGCGCGTCGGTCACCTGGGCGCGCAGCATCGGCCCGAGCTCGGCGTCGGCGAGGACCGCGGCGTCCGGACCCCGGCCCCGGCCGAGGAACGCGACCGGGTCGGTGAGGAACGGCTCCATGTGGCGGGCGACGGCGCGCGCCGACCGGTGCGGCTCCCGCCGGGCCATCTCCGCCGTCGGCCGCCGGAGGTCGCCGAGCGCCTCCCAGCCACCGACCACCTCGTCGAGCGGGCCCGGACAGCTCACCAGGGCGAGGGCCCGCACGCGCTCGGGCGCCAGGAAGGCGGTCGCGACCCCCGCTGGACCGCCGCCCGACCACGCCACGACGCCGAACCGGTCCACACCGAGCGCGTCGGCGAGCGCGAGCGCGTCGCCGGCGAACCCCAGCACCGTCGGCGCCGCCACCGGATCGGAACCGCCGTAGCCCGGGCGGTCGAACGTGATCAGGCGGACGCCCGCCGCCGCGGTCTCGGCCTCGCGCGGCCGGAACCCGCGGGCGCCGGGCGCGCCGTGGAAGAGCACGACGGGCCGGCCGGCGGGATCACCGTCGGTGTAGGCGAGCGCGCGACCGTCCGGGAGGGTGAGCGTGGCCACGATGTCGAGCGGGACCCGGCGTCGCTACTCCTGGACGAGCTCGATGAGCGTGCCGAACGCGCCCTTCGGGTGCACGAAGGCGACCGTGGTGCCCCGACTGCCCGGGCGGGGCGCCTCGTCGATCACCCGACCTCCCTGGGCCTTCACCCGGTCGAGCGCCTCCCCGCAGTCGGCGACCCGGTAGCCGATGTGGTGCAGTCCCTCGCCCTTGTTGGCGAGGTACTTCGCGACCGGCGAGTCGTCACGCGTCGGGGTCAGGAGCTGCACGTACGAGTCCGCCACCTTGAGCAGCGCTTCCTCGACCCCGTCGCTCTCCACCACCTCACGGTGCTCGACCTCGCAGCCGAACGTGTCGTGGTAGTAGGCGATCGCGGCCTCGAGGTCGTTGACGGCGATCGCGACGTGGTCGATCTCGGTGAGCTCCATGGGCGGATCGTACCGACCGGGCCGTGACCCGGTCCCAGCCAGCCGACTAGCCCTGGACGTCCTTCACCTGGACGACGAACCAGAGCGCCTCGTCGGGTGCGATGCCCGACCCCGGCGGCGGGCTCGACCCGTACGCGAGGTTCGCCGGGATCCCGAGCAGGTACGTACCGCCGACCTTCGCGCCCACGAGGCCCTGCGACCACCCCGGGATGACCTGGTTCAGCGCGAAGGTGGCCGGCTGACCCCGCGAGTAGGAGTCGTCGAAGATCTTCCCGGTGGAGCAGGACACCCCGATGTAGTCGACGGTCACCGTCGAGCCGGCGGACGCCGCGGCGCCGGTGCCCGGGACGAGCTCGGTCACCACCAGCTTCGTCGGCGCCGGCCCGACCTCGATCGGCACCTGCGGCGCATTCTGGGGCAGCGGGTCGGCGAGCGCCACGCACGGCTTCCCGGCCGCGGACGCGGGCGTGTCGGCCACCGTGGTGCTCGACGTCTGCGCGTCGCTCTGCACCTTGGAGGGGCCGCCACTGCTCCCGCAGGCGGCGAGCACGACGAGGAGCGCGCCGACCGGCAGGGCGGTCAGGCGAAGCGGCGGAAGAGGGTGATCTGCGGGAGCAGGCGCTCGCGCATCTCGCCGTCGGTGACGCCGAGGCCCTCCTCGGGCGCGAGGCACAGCACGCCGATCTTGCCCTCGGCCTCGTTCTTGTGGACCGCGAGGGCCGCCTCGCCGGTCTGCTCCAACGTGTACACCTTCGAGAGCGTCGGGTGGACCTTGCCCTCGCACACCGCGCGGTTGGCCTCCCAGGCCTCGCGGTAGTTCGCGAAGTGGCAGCCCTTCAGCGTCTTGAGGTTCATCCAGAGGTAGCGGTTGTCGTACTCGATCATGAAGCCGCTCGTCGCGGCGCACGTGATGATCATCCCGCCGCGCTTCGCGACGAACACCGACGCGCCCATCGTGGAGCGACCGGGATGCTCGAACACGATGTCGACGTCCCGGCCGCCGTTGAGCTCCCGGATCTTCTTGCCGAGACGGCGCCACTCCGCCGGGTCCTGCTCGGTGTCGCTCTTCCAGAACCGGTAGCCCTCGGCGCGCCGGTCGATGACCGCCTCGACCCCCATCTCGTTGAGCAGCTTCGCCCGCGCCTCGCTCGAGACGACACCGACCGGGGTCCCGCCGCCGTTCATGACGTACTGGCAGGCGTAGGCGCCGATGCCACCCGTCGCGCCCCAGACGAGGACGCTCTGGCCCTGGGTCATCTGCGAGCCGTTCGGGCTCACGATCATGCGGTAGCTCGTGCTGTTGCACAGCGCGTTGACGGCGGCCTCCTCCCACGTCAGGTGCGCGGGCTTCGGCATCAGCTGGTTCGCCTTCACGACGCTCAGGTCGGCGAGGCCGCCGAAGTTCGACTCGAAGCCCCAGATGCGCTGGTTCGCCGCCATCATCGAGTCGTCGTGGGCGGTCGGGTCCTGGTCGTCGAGGTAGTTGCAGTGCACCGTGACCGCGTCGCCGGGCGACCAGTTCCGCACCGCGGAGCCGACGCGCAGGATCACGGCCGCCGCGTCGCTGCCCATCACGTGGAACGGCTGGTCGTGCCGGGCCGCCCACGCGCTCTCCTTGCCGAGGCGCTTCAGGAACCCGAAGGTCGGGAGCGGCTCGAAGATCGACGTCCAGACCGTGTTGAAGTTGATCGAGCTCGCCATCACGGCGATCACGACCTCGTCGGGCGCGATCTCCGGGAACGGGAACTCCTCGACGTGGGTCGACCGCCGCGGGTCCTTGTCCTCCGAGGCCACCCCCTCGAACATGTCCTGCTCGTCGGCCCGCACGAGCGCCCCGCGGACCGCTTCCGGCAGGGGCAGTGCGGCCAGTTCGTCCCCGGGCGCGCCCTCGAGGACGGCGGTGCGGATGGCGTCGATCTCGGTCGTCATGGCCGGGCAAGGTAGTGGCACCCGGCGCACCGGAACACATCTGTTCCCGGCGTCTCCGGTGACCCGCCCGTGTGACGAGCGGCTGGACCAAATGCCGCGGTCCGGGACTACGATTCGCGCCCTTACCCGCCGGTAACCCAGTCCGGCCCGCAACCCCTTCGGAGATCGCCATGCCCGGTTCCGTGATCGTCTCCACCGCCCGCACGCCGATCGGCAAGCTCTCGGGTGCGCTCGCGTCGTTCAGCGCGCAGGACCTCGGCGGCATCGCGATCAAGGGCGCGCTCGAGCGGGCGGGCGTCGGCGCCGAGCAGGTCGACTACGTGATCATGGGCCAGGTCCTCCAGGCCGGCCAGGGCCAGATCACGGCGCGTCAGGCCGCGGCGAAGGCCGGCGTCCCCATGAGCGTCCCGGCGATCACGATCAACAAGGTCTGCCTGTCGGGGGTGAACGCGCTCTACCTCGCGGACCAGATGATCCAGAGCGGCGACGCCGAGGTCGTGGTCGCGGGTGGGATGGAGTCGATGACCGGCGCGCCGTACCTGCTGCCCAAGGCGCGGGCCGGCTACCGCATGGGCAACGGCGAGCTCGTCGACTCCCTGATCCACGACGGTTTGTGGTGCGCGTTCGACGCGGTGCACATGGGCGCCGGCACCGAGCAGTACACCCAGGACTTCGGTGGCATCACGCGTGAGCTCCAGGACGAGATGGCGGCGAAGAGCCACGAGCGCGCGGCCGACGCGACCAAGGAGGGCCGGCTGGCCGACGAGATCGTGGCGGTGCCCGTCCCGCAGCGCAAGGGCGACCCGATCATGGTCCTCGAGGACGAGGGCATCCGGCCGGGCACGACGACCGAGTCGCTGTCGGGCCTGCGCCCCGCGTTCTCCAAGGACGGCACGATCACCGCGGGGAATGCGTCGCAGATCTCCGACGGCGCCGCGGCGCTGATCGTGATGAGCCGGGAGAAGGCCGAGGAGCTCGGCGTGACCCCGATCGCCGAGCTCGCCGGCTTCGGCATGGTCGCCGGGCCGGACCCGTCGCTGCTGACCCAGCCGTCGCGCGCGATCAAGCGGGCGCTCGACCAGGCCAACCTGCCGGTCTCGGACGTCGACCTCTTCGAGCTCAACGAGGCGTTCGCCGCCGTCGGCATCGCGTCGATGCGCGACCTCGGCATCAACGACGACGTCGTCAACGTCAACGGCGGCGCGATCGCGCTCGGTCACCCGGTGGGCATGTCCGGCGCGCGCATCGTCGGCTCGATCATCCACGAGCTCCGGCGCCGCGGCGGCGGCCTCGGTGCCGCGGCGCTGTGCGGCGGCGGCGGCCAGGGCGACGCCGCCCTCATCCGGGCCTTCGCCTGACCCCACCGCTCTGAACGTCGAGTCCCGGCCCGCGCGAACGCGCGGGCCGGCTCGCGTCACGACGGCGACGGGCGCGCGTGCGCCGATTCAGAACGAGCGGAACGCGTGGAACGGCGCCAGGTTGCGCAGGACCCAGAACGCCGCGGCGACCCCGAGCAGGACCCAGGCACCCCGGCGCCCCAGCGCCGGCGCGCGCCACCGGGGCCCCCCGATCGCGGCCGTGAGGGTCACGAACATCCACCACGCGACGAAGGGCGCGAGCAGGAACGCCAGCGCGTTGAGCCGGAAGGCGCGGACCGGGTCGAGGACCGCGAGCTGGTGCACCATGCGCGTCGCCCCGCAAAGCGGACAGGCGAGGCCGGTGGCGGCACGGAACGGGCACACGGCCGGCCCGCCCGCCGGGTCGACGAGATGGAACACGACCGCCGTCCCGACACCCAGTGCGCCGACCACGACGGGGGCGGCCACGGGGCGCCGGACCGCGGGGTGGTGGGTGACGGGACCGGCCACACTCCCAGGTTAGAGGTGTGACCGGACGACTCGACGCGAAGCCAAGGTCCGCGGCTGCCGATGTTCACACCGTTAGCGTCTGCCCGTCCGCATGACCCAGGGGGTCCCCCAATGTCCCAGTTCCCACCGCAGTCGCCGCCTCCGCCGCCTCCGCCTCCGCCTCCGCCCGGTGGTGGTGGTGGCTACCCGGTGAGCGGCGGCAACCAGCCCGCCGACGCGACGAGCGCGATCTCCTACGGCTGGAAGAAGTTCCAGGAGCACTGGCAGGGGATCATCGTCGCCCTGATCATCGGCTTCGTCGCGATCGTGGCGCTCGCGATCATCGGCACGCTGATCCGGTCGTCCCTGACGAGCGTCGACGAGTGCAAGGTCAACGTCAACAACGGCGTGATCAAGACCAGCGGCTGTGGTGGCGGTCCGAGCTTCTTCGTCCAGCTGCTCGCGAGCGCGCTGCTGCAGTTCCTGATCTTCCTCGGATCGTGCGTGCTGCAGCTCTTCATCATCCGCGCCACGTTGAAGATCGTGCGCGGGGAGCCGTTCGAGGCGTCGACGATCATGACGACCGAGAACCTCGGGCCCTACGTCATCGGGGCGATCATCGTCGGGATCCTGACGTTCGTCGGGTTCATCCTGTGCATCATCCCGGGGATCCTCGTGGCGTTCTTCACGTTGTTCTGGGGCTACTTCATCATCGACAAGAACATGTCGCCCACGGAGGCCATCAGCGCGAGCTTCAACCTCGTCAAGGACAACGCGGGTGCCGTGATCATCTTCCTGATCCTCAGCTGGGTGGTGCTGCTCGTCGGCGCCATCCTCTGCGGCATCGGCCTGTTCGTCGCGTGGCCCGTCGTGATCATCGCGACCGGGTACATGTACAAGCGGCTGCAGGGCGAGCCCGTCGCCGCGTAGTCCGCGACGTTCCGCACGACCGCACGAGGGGCGGGGGCCGGCCGGTCCCCGCCCCTCGTCGATTCCGGTCGTAGCGTCGGCCCGATGGAGTTCGCGAACCTGCGGCCGCTCGGTGTCGGCGAGATCCTCGACACCGCGTTCCGCTTCTACCGCACGCGATTCAAGGACCTGATCGTCGCGGTGGCGATCCCGATGGTGCCGTTGCTCGCGCTCCAGGTGCTCGTGAGCCTCTCGTCGAGGAACACGACGACCATCACCGCGACGGGGACGCGCACGAACGCCAACATCGTCCTGGGCGGGTTCGGCGCGACCCTGGTCATCGGGCTGATCGCCGGCGCGCTCGCCGAGGGGGCGTCCGTCCGGATCCTGGCCGACCAGTACCTCGGGACGTCCACCTCGTGGCAGGAGTCGCTGGGCTACGCGCTCGGACGCCTCGGATCCATCGTGTGGGTCGCCCTGCTCGTCGCCGTGCTCGAGGTGATCGGCCTCTTCGTCTGCCTCATCCCGGGCATCTACCTCTGGGCCGCGTTCGCGGTCGCCATGCCGGTGCTGCTCATCGAGAACGCCAAGGGGTCACGGGCGCTGAGCCGGTCACGACTGCTCGTCGCCGGGCGGTGGTGGCCGACGTTCGGCACCCTCCTGGTGGTGTGGCTGCTCGCCTCGATCCTGCGGTTCATCAGCAGCGCGCTCCTGACCGGCGGCATCGCAGCGGGTACCGGCGTGACGACCAGCACGGCCGCCGTCGTCCTGAGCGGGATCATCGGCGGCATCATCACGATCGTCTTCGCCCCGCTCACCGCCGCGGTCGTGACGATCATCTACTTCGACCTGCGGATCCGGAAGGAGGGCTTCGACGTCGCGCTGATGGCCCAGCGACTCGGTACCCCGCCGCCGCCCAGCGGTCCGCCGCACTGGGCTCCGCCCGCCGGTCCGCCACCGGGCGCCGGACCACCCCCGAGCGCACCACCGCCCGGGCCGCCGGGATGGACGCCGCCCACCGCACCACCGCCCGGAGTCGGCACCACCCCACCGCCGGCGGCGCCACCGACTCCTCCGCCCGGGCAGGCTCCGCCGGCGCAGGAGCCGCCGGCCGAGCCGCCACCGGCGTGATCCCGCCCGCCGCCGTCGGTCCCGACGACGCGCGTCGGACCGCGCGCGACATCCTCTCCGGCCACGAGTACCGCCCCGAGCGCTCGCCGCAGCCCCTCCGGGGTGCGTTGCGCTGGATCGGCGACCGACTCGACGACCTCCTCGCTCCGATCGGTCGCTTCTTCGAGCGGGTCTTCGGGTGGCTGTTCTACCTGGTGCCCGGACCGGCGGGCACGATCCTCGGCGTCGTGATCGTCGTCGCGCTGGCATCGCTGGTCCTCTGGCTCGTCGCCCGGCGCGTGGTCTCGACCCCTCCGGGGCCGCGGCACGGTCACGCGACCGCCGGGGACGGAGAGGACCCGCACGCACTCGAGCGCGCCGCGCGCGACGCCGCCGCGGCCGGCGACCACCGCCTCGCGATCCGCCTGCGCTACCGCGCCGGGCTCCTCCGGCTCGGCGCGCGCGGGGCCATCGCGCTGCGGACCGGAGCGACGAACGCGGTGTACGCCCGGGCGTTGCGCTCCGACCGCTTCGACGGGCTCACGGGGACGTTCGAGGCCGTCACGTACGGCGACCGCGACGCGAGCCCCGAGGATGACGCGACCGCGGTGCGCGAGTGGCCGATCGTCGTGGAGGAGGCACGGTCGCGATGAGTGCGGGCTCGTCGTGGCGCAGCATCGACGACCGACTGCGCGTCGCCATCGTCATCGGCGCCGTGCTCCTCGTGCTCGTCCTCTCCATCGCGTTCTTCGACCGCGCGACGCGCGGCCAGGAGTCGACCACCGGTACGAGCCGGGGTTCCGCCCGGTCCACCGCCGCCGACGGCGCGCAGGCGTTCCGCTCGCTGCTCCGGCACTACGGGACGTCGACCCGGGACCAGGCCGGCGCGATCCCCGACGATCTGCCGGACGACGTGACGCTGGTGATCCTCGACGGCGACTTCCCCGGCGACCGCGACGTCGAACGCCTGCGCCGCTTCGTGACCCGGGGCGGGCACCTCGTGGTCGCGGGATCCGATGCGGCGGAGTGGGCCGGGCTCGACGCGTTCCCGGTGACCACCACCGGGCCCGACGTCGTCAACGAGGCGGTCGCCGGCCGCACGTACCGCGTCGACGTCCGCGGCGAGCGCCGGTGGCGGAACGGTGGCGCCGGGCACCTGGTCGTGACCCGCCGCCTCGGCGCGGGACGCATCACCCTCGTCAGCACCGGTGCGCCGTTCCGCAACGACCACCTCGCCGAAGCCGACAACGCGGCGTTCGCACTGGCCGTCGTCGGCGACCGCGCCGTCGTGTTCGCCGAGGGGACGCACGGGCTCAGTGACGCGACCGGCTTCGCGGCGATCCCGTGGGGCTGGAAGCTCGCACTGTTCGGCGTGCCGTTCGCCCTGCTCCTGGCGGCGATCGCACGCGGCCGCCGCATCGGTGGCGCCGAGCCGACGGGACGCGCGTTCGCGCCCGCGCGACGCGAGGCCGTCGACGTCCTCGGCGGCGCCTACGAGCGGAGCCGGCGGCCGGCCGCGGCGCTCGGTTCGGTGGGCAGCCGGGTCCGCCGCGACCTGTGTCGCCGGCTCGACCTGCCGGTCGACGCACCCCCGGACGCGATCCGCACGGCGGCGCGCCGCGCCGGGTGGGACGAGGCGACCGTCGAGGCCGCGCTCGTGGCCCCGACCACCCGCGACGACGTCGTCGCCCTGGGGCGGGCCCTGGCCCGCACACAGAAAGGAACCCCGTGAGAGAGCTCCGCACCCGTCTGCTCGGTGAGATCCGCAAGGTGGTCGTCGGTCAGGACGACACCGTCGACTTCGTGCTCGCCGCGGCCTCCGTCCAGGGCCACGTGCTGCTCGAGGGCGTCCCCGGCACCGCGAAGTCGCTCCTCGCCCAGGCGCTGGCGCGCGCGTTCGGCGTCGAGTTCCGCCGCGTGCAGTTCACGCCCGACATGCTGCCGTCGGACCTCACCGGCACCATGGCGCTGCGCGGCGACGAGCTCGCGTTCCGGCCCGGCCCGGTGTTCACCAACCTGCTCCTCGCCGACGAGATCAACCGCACCCCGCCGAAGGCGCAGTCGGCCCTGCTCGAGGCCATGCAGGAGCGTCAGGTCTCGATCGACGGCGTGTCGCATCCGCTGCCGAGCCCGTTCCTCGTGCTCGCGACCCAGAACCCCATCGAATACGAGGGCACCTATCCGCTGCCCGAGGCCCAGCTCGACCGGTTCCTGCTCCAGGTGAAGGTCGGCTATCCGACGCCCGACGACGAGCTGCGCATGCTGCGCATCGCACACCACGGCGTGGTGCCGGCGTCGCTCTCGGACGTGCAGGCGGTGACCTCGACCGAGGAGCTCGACGCGACCGCGACCCTCGTGGATGCCACGACGGTGAGCGACTCGGTTCTCGGTTACATCGCCGCACTCACCCAGGCGACCCGGCGACTCCCGAGCGTGGCGCTCGGCGCGAGCCCCCGGTCCGCCATGCACCTGCTCGCCGCGAGCAAGGCCTCGGCGCGCATGAGCGGACGCGACTTCGTGACGCCCGACGACGTGGCGTGGATGACCGTGCCCGTATGGCGTCACCGCATCCAGCTGCGGCCGGAGGTGGAGCTCGAGCAGGGCGACCCGGAGGACGCGATCCGCGCAGCGCTCGCCTCGGTGCCGGTCCCGCGCTGATGCTCGTCGTCCTGGGCGTCCTCGCGCTGATCGTGGCGCTGATCGGGCTGGGCGCGTCGCCGGTCCTCCCCACGGTGCGCGCAGCCATGCTCGCGGTGGTCGTGCTCGTCGCCGCCGTCGCGCTCCCCGCGTCGCTGATCGCGGTGGCCGGGGTCGTGCTCGCCGCCGCGTGCATCGTCGACGCCGTCTTCGGCCGCGTTCGGCCCGTCGCGCGGCGCGACGCTCCCCCGAACCTCGTGCGCGGCGTGCCCACCCCGCTCCGCGTGTCGCTCACCGGCGAAGGTCCCGGTACCGTCCGCATCCGTCAGCCCCGCGCCGCCGAGATCACCGTCGAACCGCCCGAGGCCGACACCGAGCTCGACGCCCGGGTCGTCGCGGCGCGGCGGGGCCGGCACGCCCTCGGTGCGGTGGCGCTGCGCTGCACCGGTCCGCTCGGACTCACCGCGTGGTACCGCACCGTCGGCGAGATGCACCCGGTGACCGTGCTTCCCGACGTCCCCGGTGCCCGGAAGCTCGCGACCGCGGTGCGCCAGGGCAAGTTCCGGGACGCCGGCGACCTCACACGCGGACCGCTCGGCCTGGGCACCGATTTCGAGTCGATCCGCGACTACCTGCCCGACGACGACATCCGGCAGGTCAACTGGCGGGCGACGCAGCGCCTCGGTCGGCCCATGAGCAACCAGTACCGCATCGAGCAGGACCGCACGGTCATCGGGCTGCTCGACACCGGCCGGCTCATGGCCGCGCCCATCGGGATGCACACCCGTCTCGACCTCGCGCTCGACGCCTTCGTCGCCGTCGCGTTCGTGGCCGACGAGGTCGGCGACCGGGCGGGCGTCATCGCGTTCAGCGACACCGTCGAGCGGAACCTCCCACCCCGCCGGCGCGGCGCCGAGGCGATCGTGCGCGCCGTCTACGACATCGAGCCGAAGCTCACGGACGCGGCGTACGACGTCGCCTTCCAGGCGGTGGGCGCGGGCAAGCGCGCGCTCGTGATGATCTTCACCGACCTGCTCGACGAGGCCACCGCGACCGAGCTCCTCGACGCGATCCCGGTACTGGCCCGTCGCCACGCGGTGATGGTGGTGAGCGTCGTCGACCCCGATCTCGAGGACCTCGTACGGACCGAGCCGACGGAACCGCTGCAGGTGTACCGGGCCGCGGCGGCGCTCGACGTGCTCGCACCCCGGGCGCCGTTGCGGGCGCGCCTCGAGCGCCTCGGCGCGATCGTCGCGGAGGCGCCGCCCGAGGGGCTCGCCGAGGCGGCCGTGCGCGCCTATCTCAGAGCGAAGCTGCGCGCGCGGCTCTAGGCGCCGCGATCTCGACCGTCGGGCGGTCCGCGGCCGGCGCCTCGACCCGCTCCGGCCGGCCCCGCCACAGGACGAGGAACCAGAACCCGCCGCCGAGGAGCACGCCGATCCCGACACCCAGGGCCACCGGGATGCCCGACGTCGACATCGTGCCCTCCACGATGCCGCAGAGCACGAGCACCAGCGCGGTCCCCACCACCATCTCGACGGCTCCGGCCGCCTCGGTCCGCAGCGCCTCGTTGCGGGTGCGGTACCCCGGGGCGACGATCGCCCATCCCATCCGCATTCCGGCCGCGCCCGCCACGATGATGCAGCTCAGCTCCAGGAAGCCGTGCGGGAACACGAACTGGAACAGGGGACCCGCGTTGCCGACGTGGATGGTGAGACCGAACGTCGCGCCGAGCACCACGCCCTGGTAGCCGAGGAGCAGGAGCGCGCCGACCCCGGCCGCGATCCCGAGGGCGAACGCGAGGAACGCGACCCGGATGTTGTTGGTGAAGATCGCCGAGGACGCCGCGGCCTTCTCCTCGGGATCGAGGCGGAAGTCGGCGCGGTCGCGGTACATCACCGACTCGGCGCCACCGGGCACGAGCCCCCGTGCCTTCGCCGGCTCGTGCGTCGCCCACACCGATGCGAACAGCCACGGCACCATCAGGAAGAGGAACGCGACCAGCAGGATCACCGGCCGCTCCCGCACGCGCCGCCAGTAGCCCGTGGTCACGAAGTGACCGATCCGCACCCGGGCGCGGTCCAGGCCCAGGAGGCGACGACGGCCGGCGAGCACGCGGTCGCTCAGTTGCGTGACGATCGGGTCGTGACGGAACCGGCGGCGGGCGATCGCGAGGTCGCTCGCGGTGTGCCGGGTGAGGTCCGCGAGCCGGCGGATCGCGACCGGGTCGTGACGCAGCGCCCGCCCGGAGGCCACGAGACCGTCGAGCTCGCGCCAGCGGTCCTGGCGCTCGGCGACGAAACGGTCACGGTCCATTCCCTGATTGTCTACCGTTCCGCGGTGGATCTGGATGACCGGATCGCTCTCGTCACCCCGGAGGGCGTCCCGCTCGAGATGGTGGTGGCCGGGATCGGGTCCCGGTTCATCGCCGGGATGCTCGACGTCACGATCGAGCTGATCCTGATCTTCGGGCTCAGCCTCCTGGTCGGCAGGACCACCGACGGCGGGATCGGCGTCGTGGTGCTGGTCATCGGGCTCTTCGTCATCCTGTTCGGCTACCACATCCTCTTCGAGACGCTGAACCAGGGCCGCACCCCCGGGAAGGCCGCCAACGGCATCCGGGTGGTCCGCAGCGACGGCCGGCCGGTCGGGGTGGGGTCGAGCATCACCCGCAACCTGCTCCGGCTCGTCGACGGGTGGTCGATCATCACCTTCGTCCTCTGCCCGGTCGGCTTCGTCACCGCGTTCACGACCGCGCACAGCCAGCGGCTCGGCGACCTCGCCGGCGGCACCGTGGTGGTGCGCGAGCGGTTCCGCCCGGACCGGCGGGTCACCGCCACGCAGGTGACGACGCCGATGCCGGCCTCGCTCGACTGGGACACGCGCGGCCTGGGCCCCGACGAGGTCGCGGTCATCGAGCGGTTCCTCGAGCGTCGCTTCGCCCTGGGGCCCGGGCCGCGGATGCACCTCGCCGCGGACCTCGCGGCACGCGTCCGGGCGAGCGTGCCGGGCGCCGACCCGCACCTGGCCGACGAGCAACTCCTGGAGTGGGCACTGGCCCGCCGGCAGGGCCGCGCCTGACCGGCGTCACGTCCGGATCCGTTGACCACGCGCCGCGGCCCCCCGTAGCGTTCGCGGTCCCACCCACGTTCCGAGGAGTCCGATCATGTCCGAATGGGGTTTCGAGACCCGCCAGGTGCACGCCGGCGCCGAGCCCGACCCGACCACGGGCGCCCGGGCCGTCCCGATCTACCAGACGACCTCCTACGTCTTCCGGGACACCGAGCACGCGGCCAACCTCTTCGGCCTCGCCGAGCTCGGCAACATCTACACGCGGATCATGAACCCCACCCAGGCGGTCTTCGAGGAGCGGGTGGCGTCGCTCGAGGGCGGCATCGGCGCGCTCGCGACGGCGAGCGGGCAGGCGGCACAGACGATCGCGCTGTTCAACCTCGCGGAGAACGGCGGCCACATCGTCGCGAGCTCGTCCCTCTACGGCGGCACGTACAACCAGCTGCACTACACGTTCCCGAAGATGGGCGTGGAGGTCACCTTCGTCGACGACCCCGACGACCTCGCGGCGTGGAAGGCGGCGATCCGCCCGAACACGAAGGCGTTCTACGGCGAGTCGATCGGCAACCCGAAGGGCGACATCTTCGACTTCGGGGGGATCTCGGAGATCGCCCACGAGGCCGGCATCCCGCTCGTGATCGACAACACGCTCGCGTCGCCCTACCTGTGCAACCCGCTGTCCCACGGCGCCGACATCGTCACCCACTCGGCGACGAAGTTCATCGGCGGTCACGGGACCTCGATCGGCGGCATCATCGTCGACGGCGGCACGTTCGACTACGAGGGCAGCGGCCGGTTCCCGAACTTCACCGAGCCGGACATGAGCTACCACGGGCTCGCGTTCTCGCAGCTGCCCGAGGCGCTCTGGCCGGCGCGCTACATCCTCAAGGCCCGCCTCACGTACCAGCGCGACATCGGCGCCGCGATCTCGCCGTTCAACGCGTTCCTGATGCTGCAGGGCCTCGAGACGCTGAGCCTGCGCATGGAACGGCATTCGCAGAACGCGACGGCCGTCGCGCAGTGGCTCGAGGCGCGCGACGAGGTCGAGTGGGTCGCGTACCCGGGCCTGAAGTCGTCGAAGTGGAACGCGCGTGCCCAGCAGTACCTGCCCAAGGGTCAGGGCGCGATCCTCGCCTTCGGGATCAAGGGCGGTGTCGACGCGGGGACGAAGTTCATCGACAGCCTCGAGCTGTTCAGCCACCTCGCGAACGTCGGGGACGTCCGCAGCCTGGCCATCCACCCCGCGTCCACCACGCACCAGCAGCTGACCCCCGAGGAGCAGGCCAGCGCCGGGGTCACCGGCGACCTGATCCGCCTGTCGGTGGGCATCGAGTCGCTCGACGACATCACGGCCGACCTCGAGGCCGGGTTCCGCGCGGCCAAGGGTGCCTGACCGCCGGCCGAACCGCACCCTCCGATGAGTCCAGCGGTTCCGGTCACCGGTGCCTGGCGCGCCGGTGACCCGCCGGGGCACCGGCAGTTCGCGACCCTCTTCGCGGCGCGCCCGCACATCCTCGAGGCGGGCGGGCGGCTCGGACCGGTCGGCGTGGCGTACGAGACCTGGGGAGAGCTCGACGCGACGCGTGGGAACGCGGTCCTGCTGCTGCACGCGCTGACCGGGGACAGTCACGCGACGGGACCGGCCGGGCACGGGCATCCGGCCGACGGCTGGTGGGATCCGCTCGTCGGCCCAGGCCGGGCGATCGACACCGACCGGTTCTTCGTGGTCTGCCCGAACGTGCTCGGTGGATGTCAGGGCACCACCGGTCCCGCCACCACCGATCCGGAGACGGGGCGGCCGTTCGGCTCGCGGTTCCCGATGGTGACGATCCGCGATCAGGTCGTCGTCGAGGCCGCGCTCGCCGACCGTCTCGGCATCGCCCGCTGGGCCGCGGTTATCGGCGGCTCGATGGGCGGCCAGCGCGCGCTCGAATGGGCCGTGTCGTTCCCGGCGCGGGTGCCACGCGCGGTGATCCTCGCGTGCGGGGCGCAGGCGACCGCCGAGGAGATCGCGCTGTGCTCGCTGCAGATCCGTGCCATCCGCTCGGATCCGCGTTTCCGCGGCGGCGACTACTACGACGCCACCGCCGGCGACGGGCCCTGGCGCGGCATGTCGCTCGCACGCGGGATCGGGCAGGTGTCGTACCGCTCCGAGCCCGACCTCGACCAGCGGTTCGGACGCGGCCACCAGGGCGACGAGCAGCCGCTCGACGGTGGTCGCTACGCCATCGAGTCCTACCTCGACTACCACGGCGAGAAGCTCGCGTGGCGCTTCGACGCGAACACCTACGTCACGCTGTCGCAGGCGATGAACCACCACGACGTGGGGCGCGGTCGCGGTGGGATCGCCACCGCCCTGTCCCGCATCACCGCCGACGTGACGCTCGCGGGCATCACGTCGGACCGGCTCTACCCGCTGCGCCTGCAGGAGGAGCTGGCGGAGCTGATCCCCGGCGCCGCGAAGGTCGCGGTGATCGAGTCGCCCGACGGCCACGACGGCTTCCTCACCGAGACCGAGCAGGTCGCCGCCGTCCTCCGCCCCGCCCTCGACCGCGCCTGACTCCGTTTCTCGCCCATTCTCAGGGCCCTGACCCCCGGAATCGGCGACAAAGCGGGCCGCTCAGACCGCGCGCCGGCCTTCGAGGGCCCGGCCGAGGGTGACCTCGTCGGCGTACTCGAGGTCGCCGCCGACGGGCAGGCCGCTCGCGATACGGGTCACCGCCACCGGCTCGTCGGTGCCGGTCACGCGCACCTCGGCGAGCGTGCGGGCGAGGTACATCGCGGTGACCTCACCGTCGGTGTTGGGATTGGTGGCGAGGATCACCTCGGTGACCGCGTCGTCCCGCACGCGCGCGAGCAGCTCGCGGATGCGGAGCTGCTCGGGACCGACGCCCTCGATCGGCGAGATCGTCCCCTGCAGCACGTGGTAGGCGCCCCGGAACTCCTGTGTCCGCTCGATCGCGACGATGTCGCGCGGCTCCTCGACCACGCAGATCACGGTGCGGTCGCGGCGCTCGTCGAGGCAGAAGCGGCAGAGCTCGCCCTCGGCGATGTTGAAGCACCGACGGCACCAGGAGATCTTCTCCTTGACCTCGACGATCGCCGCCGCGAGCCGGCGCGCGTCCTCCGGCGCGACGCGCAGGATGTGGAACGCGATCCGCTGCGCGGACTTGGGGCCCACGCCGGGGAGCCGGCCGAGCTCGTCGATGAGACGCTGGACCGGGCCTTCGTAGACGGAGGGCACGTGTCCTAACCGAGGCCGAACGCGCTGAGGTCGATCCCACCCGTGGCCGCGCCCATGCTCTCCGACTGCTTCGCCTGCGCCTCGCGGTTCGCCTCGGTCACGGCCGCGACGATGAGGTCCTGGAGCATCTCGATGTCGTCGGGGTCGACGACCTCGGGCGCGAGCTCGACGGACACCAGATCGCCGGTCCCGGTGACGGTCGCCTTCACCATCCCGCCGCCGGCACTCGCCTCGACGGTCATCTCCGCGAGCGCGGCCTGCGCGGCGAACATCTGCTCCTGCATCTGCTGCACCTGCCGCATCATGTTGTTCTGCGGCGGCTTGGACTTGGCCACGGGGACTCCTAGGACCTCGGCTGCTCTTCCACGACCTCGCCCCCGAAGGCGTCGGTCAAGCGGGTCACCGAATCTACCGCCGCACCCGCGTCGACCGGCGCGTCCACGAGCTCCTCCGGGTCGTACAGGTCGATCGGCTCGTCCTCGAGCGGGGGCGCCTCGTCCGCCGGCTCCGCCGCTCGGCGACGGTGCGGGGGCCCCTCACCCTCGTTCCACTCCTGCTGGGTGAACTGGAACCTCGGGGCGGTCCCGAGCGACGCGATGAACGCCTCCCGGATGGCGTCGGCGTCCTTGCGGAACTTCGGCTTCACGGTGTCGAGGTGGCTGCGCGCGACGCCGAACACGATCACGTTGCCGTCCACGCGGACGGGCTGGGCCTCCTGGATCGCGGCCTGCACGCGTCGCGGCAGCGACCCGAGCACGGCCGCCCAGGCGACGATCGCGTCGTCGAGATCGAACACCACCTCGGCGACCGCCCCGGACGCGTCGTCCGCCGGCTCCGCCGCGAGGGGAGCCGGCGGCGCCGGCGGCGCCGGCTCCGCCGGCGCCGGGGCGGGGTCACCGCTGCCGGCCCGCTCGCGACGCAGCGCGCCGAGCCCCTTCGGCCGGCTGGCGGCCCGGGTGGGCGCCGGCTCGGCCGGTGCGGGTTCGGGCGACCCGGGGTCGGCCGCGACCGGCGGGCGGGGCGGCTCGGGGGCGGGCGCCACGGCCGGTGCGCGTGGGGCGGGCGCGGCGACCGGCGGGCCACCGTCGTTCAGCCGGGCCTCGATCCGCTCGACCCGGTCCGCGAGCGACTGCAGCGCGACGTTCGTCTCGCGCCGGGCCAGCCGCACCAGCGCGATCTCGAGGACGAGCCGCGGATCCGCGGCGTCGGTCCCGCGCATGTCGACCACCGCCTGCCCGAGGGTCTCGAGCGAGCGGACGAGCGCCGCGTTGCCGAGCGCCTCGCCCGCCGCGACCAGACGCGCCCGCACCTCCTCGGGCTCGTCGACGTCGACCCGGCCACCGCTCGCGACGAGCACGAACGCGTCCCGGAGCGAGACGAGCAGGCCCTCCGCGATCCGGCGCGGGTCGTGCGCCTGCTCGAGCAGCGCCGCCACGCCGGTGAGCACACCGGCGACGTCCTGCGCGGCGACGGCGTCGAGGATCTCCATCCGCGACTCGAACGGCGCCCCACCGAGCGCGGCCTCGACCGCCGCGACCGTGACCGGTCCGCCCGCCGCGAGCACGAGGTCGAGCAGCGACTCGGAATCGCGCGCCGATCCCCCGGCCGCGCGCGCGACGACGGCGAGGGCGTCCGGCTCGTACTGCACCCCCTCGTCGCCGAGCAGCGAGGCGAGCAGGCCGGTGAGCTGCTCGACGGTGAGGTAGCTGAACTCGAAGTGCTGGGTCCGCGACCGGATGGTGGGCAGCACCCGCTCGGGCTCGGTCGTCGCGAGCACGAACACGACGTGCGGCGGCGGCTCCTCGAGCGTCTTGAGCAGCGTGTTCGACGCGTCCTTGGTCAGCATGTGCACCTCGTCGAGCAGGTACACCTTGCGCTTGGCCGTGGCGCCGAGCCCGAGGTTGATGCGGGCGACGAGGTCGCGGGCGTCGTCGACCCCGCGGTTGGACGCCGCGTCCATCTCGATCAGGTCCGGGAACGTGCCGGCGGCGATCGCGACGCAGTTCTCGCACTGGCCGCACGGCTCGCCGTCGTCGCCGAGCTCGAGGCAGTTGAGCGCCTTGGCGAGGATCCGCGCGGTCGTGGTCTTGCCGTTGCCGCGCGGACCCGAGAACAGGTAGGCGTGACCCACCCGGTTCTCCTTCACCGCGTTGCGCAGCGCCGTGGTGATGTGGTCCTGACCGACGAGCTCGCCGAACCGCTGCGGTCGGTACTTGCGGTAGAGCGCTTGGAAGGCCACGGTCCGACCCTATCCAGTGACGACGACCGCGCCGACGCCGGCTCCCACGGCCGCGCGGTCGGAGTCGGAGCCCGAGGGGAGCACGCCGTGCAGGTCGGTGTAGGCGACGCTCCCACCCGGGCCGAGGTGGCCCGCGAACCAGCCGCTCGCGCCGCGCGGCGCGACCGACGGAGGCAGCCGCAGGGTCCCGCCGTACCGCGGATCACCCCAGCGCGGCGCCGGACCCGCCAGTGGCCACACCAGCAGGTCGAGCCGGTCACCACGGGTGCGCACGCACATCCGCCACGGCAACGGTCGCACCACGCGACCGGCGCCGGTGTCGCGGAACACCGAGTGGAGGTCGAACTCCCCGATCTGGCGACCCAGGCCGGGGCCGCGCCACACGTGCACGTTGAACAGCCACGGGGCGCCGGCATAGACGTTCTTGGTGACCGTCACCGCCGTCGGTTCCCCGTCCGGGAGGCTCGCGATCCGGACCGCCAACCCCTCCTGGGCGGAGTCGCTCGAGGCGCGGTTCCACGTGGCGCACTCGGTGGTGTCCCGCAGCTCGGGCGCGTCCTCCCCCCAGATCACCGCGCGGAGGTTCCCGCCGCGGTTGCCCGGGTTGGCCTGCACGGTCACCGAGTCACGCCCACCGACGATCGAGTAGCCGTCGGACCCGTCCGGCGTCGGGACCCAGGCCCGGAGCACGGGATCGGCGCTCGGACCGGCGGCGCCGATCGACGGGAACGACAGCACGCTGACCACGGCGAGTGCCAGGACGAGGACGGCACCGACCCCCACCGGTCCCCGGCTCCTGGGCGCGCCGCCCGGTCCGAGCGCGCGCCGTGACCCGGCCGACTCCGCCACGCCGGGGAGCGTATCCAGACCACCGGACGTGCGCTCCGGCGCCCCGGGGTGAGCGTGCGGACCGTGCACCCACCGTCGACCCGACGTCGCAGGGCGCGGGTCTCGTCGCCGGCTCAGACCAGGCGACCCTGCGGCACACGAGAGGGCCCGCTGAGAGCTGCTTCCTTCCGGACCTGACTCGATTCACGAGATCTCGTTGCGCAGGACCCGGCCCTCGACGCTGCGTGCGAGTCGCCTTCCCTACTCCGGCTCGAGCCTCGGGTGGGGATTCAGCCCCCCATACGTGGATTTGGGGTACAGGGCACCACGGACTCCCCACCTAGCACGGTCCGCGGCGGGGAACCTAGCAGGCGTCCGCGCGTGCTCCTCCCGCGCGCACCGTCGCGCGCCGGCCCGCGGGCGCGCCAGCGGCGACCTGTACCATCGGCGCCTTCGACGTCGTGCGAACGACGCCGGGAGGGGTGCGAGAGCGGCCGAATCGGCACGCTTGGAAAGCGTGTGTGGGGCAACCCACCGTGGGTTCGAATCCCACTCCCTCCGCTCGGCCGTTGTCGTCACCACAACGGCAGTGTCGGCCCTGGTCGTGATGCGCGAACCGTGTCCGGTCGGTCGGCGAGCGCACCCATCTCATTCGAACCCAGCGGAGCCGGCTGTCCCTGTTCGGCACTTCCGAGCCACGTCGCGCTCAAGTCGGCGTGTTCAGGATGTGAACGAGGTCCGCGTGTATCCGGCCGTTGGTGTACAGGCCACCGGATCCGTAGACCGTTCGTCCTCCGGCCAGGTCCGTGTACGCGCCGCCCGCGGATTCGACGAGTGCCTGAACTGCCGCGTGGTCCCATGGTCCGCCGCCGAACAGGGCAAAGCCATCGAGCACGCCCATCGCCACGAGCACGGCACCGTGCGGCACCTGTCGGCCCCACGAAGGACGGCTCGAGGTCTCGCCCGCCACTCTCGCCAGTCGAATCGCGCGCTCGTGCATGAGACCGACCAGAGTCGACGCCGGCGGCCACGATGCAAGGCGATCGCCCTGGAGATGGTTTTCGTTGCTGACACGAAGGGACTGCTCGTCCCCGTTCTCGAGCGTCATCACAGCCCCGCCACCAACCCGGGCCCACCAGCGGCGGCCCAGCGCGGGAGCGGTGATAACACCTCCAACTCCGACGCCATGGTCGACAACGGCAATGAGCGTTGACCACTCGGGCCGGCCACTCGCGAACGCAACGGTCCCGTCGATTCCGTCGACGATCCACGTGCGCCCAGACGTCCCGCCAACGAACCCGACTTCTTCGCCCTCGAAGCCATCGGCCGGGAACGCGTGGTGGAGCTCATCCTGCAGTCGTTGCTCGATCGCGAAATCAACATCTGTAACCGGCGAACCATCGGCTTTCGTCGCGACCGCATATTCGCCGCGGGAGAACGCATGCGCCGAGGTGGCGTCTGCAAGATCCGCGAGCCTCCGCAGAAGGGCCATCTCGTCGCCCGCTTCGTCGATGGCGCCCACCAGCCGGATCGTAACCACAGCGCTCTCGTCGTCACCGGGCACGTCTCGACGAGGACTATTGAGAACGGCCGGCCCCATGCTCCCGCGGCCCATTGGCGCTCCTCTGCGGGTGACGAGTCGAACCGCAAGGGAGCGACCGTCGGCGACGGGTCTGGGCCAGAATCCAAACATGAGGCCGGGAGTCCGCGAGCACAACGACTTCCCCCGGCTGCCCTGCTATCGCAGGACGCCGACCCGATGACGGATCGTCGGCTCCTTGGGTGCAGCCGATGAGCGCGACGTCATGGATCATCCACCTGGTCGGGTTCCCAGCTGTAGGAAAGCGGACCGTGGCCGTCGAGCTGGTCAAGGCGAGCGAGGAGGCGCCCGGCGATCGGTTCGTCCTCATCGACAACCATCTGTCGAGCAACCCCATCCTCGCCGTCCTCGACGGCCAGGGTTCGGGGACGGTGGGTGATGAGGTCTGGGACCTTGTCGACCAGGTGCGAGATGTCGTCGACCACGCCATCCTCGAGCTGGCTCCGGCCGAGCGCAGCTTCGTCTTCACCAACTCGCCGATGGCGGGAGATGCCAGCGGGATCAGGGCGGTAGCTCGGGTCCAGCGACTCGCCGAGGCCCGGAACAGCACCTACGTGCCCGTGGTCGTCTCTTGCGACCGCGACGAGTTGCTGCGACGCGTACCCGCCGCCGACCGCCGACACCACGGCAAGTGGACCGTCGCCGCGGAGGTCGCCAACCACCTCGACCATCACCAGGTGCTCCGGCCCGACAGCCCCCACCTGCTTGACCTCGACACCAGTGCCACCCCTGCCGCACGGTCGGCTCAGGTCATCCTCGACCACCTCGCTGCCGTCGATCGTGCCAGTTGAGTCCTACGAACGATTGGACGCGCGCACCTGCGGCCACACCGTAAGGAGGAACCATGGCCACCAATTTCAGCACCGTCGACGCCTACATCGAGTCGTTCCCCGACGCGGTCCGATCTGTGCTCGACGATGTTCGCGCCGTGATCCGGCGGGTGATCCCCGACGTCGAAGAATCGATCAGCTACGGCATGCCGACGTTCAGTGTGGACGGCCGCTACCTGGTGTACATCGCCGGGTGGAAGAAGCACATCAGCCTCCACGCCGTGCCCGACCTGTCCGCCAGTCTCGAGACTGAGGTCGCCGCCTACCGCTCTGGCCATGGCACCGTGAAGTTCGCCCTTAGTCGTCCGATTCCCCTCGATCTCGTCGAACGGATCGTGTCGGAGATGGTCCGACAACGTGCCCGGTGAATCGATCGGTGCCGTACATCACGCCCGGGTCGCTGGCGGAGTCCTCGGAATGCCAAGGGCCGGGTTCGCACAGGCCGTCGTGGAGCGCAGGCTCGGGGTTCGAAAGGGATCGCACTAGGCCCGCTCGTTCGGCGAACTGGTCGTCGTCGCGGTACGCGCAGCTACGAACGGACCGCCGCGGCGATGAGCACCGCGACCTCCGGGAACGTCGCCGGGTCGCCGTAGCCGTGCTCGGCGAGCCACCGGACCACCATCAGGCTCCGCAACGACCAGTACCCGCGGACCACGTCGACGTCGATGTCGCCGCCGTAGCCTTCGGCGACATCGTCGAGGTGCTCCTCGTGGGCGAGGGTCAACGTGGCGAGGTCGTACATCGCGTCGCCTCGCCCGCCCTCGGACCAGTCGACGACGCCGCTCACCTCGTCACCGTCGACGAACACATGGACGATCTGCAGGTCGCCGTGGATGAACACCGGTGTCCACGGCCGCAGCACCGACTCCGCGATCCGGCGATTGCGCCCGACGACGTCGGCGGACACGACCTCGTTGGCGACGAGCCACTCGCACTCCGGGTCGAACAGTGCCGGGAACTCGACCGTGCCTCCATTGTCCACGGCGGGCTGCTGCTGACACTGGCTGCTCGGCCACGGCGGCAGCGGCGCGTCGTGCAGCGCGCGGACGGCGGCGCCCGCCGCGACCCACGCTGCCGGGGACGCAGGTGACGGCGCGTGCAGCTCGCCGAGCGCCGCGCCCCGAACGGCCGTGAGGGCGAGCACTCCCGGCTTGCGCCAAAGGACCTCGGGGGTCGGGATCGGTGCCCGGGCCATGACCTCGACCTCGCGGTCGATGCGCGCTCGATCCGAGTCGATCTTCAGGAACACGTCGCCGAGGCGCAGCGTCACGCGCTCCGAATGCGCGACGACGATCTCGACTCCGGACATGGCGTCGATCCTCGCACCGGTCGTCCGGTCGGCGCGAGCATTTCGAGCATCGCCGGGATCGCTCGGTCGTTCCGATCCCCCGCGCTCTCTGACATCGGGGTCGCGCCGCCTCGGTAGCGTCGAAGGCATGACCCGATGGGACCGGCGTCGCGTTGCACGCCTCGCCGCGGCGATGCAACACCAGGTGGATCAGGACCGCGTCGGCGGCATCGCCTGGCTGCTCGCCGCCGGCGATCGGGTCGAGGTCGGGGTCGCCGGCGCGCTCACCCGCGGTGAGCCCGCACCGGTCGAGCGCGACACCATCTTCCGCATCTCGTCGATGACGAAGCCGATCGTCGCGGTGGCGGCGCTCGCCCTCGTGGAGGAGTTCGCGCTGCGCCTCGACGATCCCGTCGACGAGCTGCTCCCCGAGCTCGCTGACCGGCGCGTCCTCGTCGACCCGCACGGTGCGCTCGACGGTCCGACGGTGCCCGCCGAGCGACCGATCACGCTGCACGACCTCCTCACCTTCCGGCTCGGCATGGGCATGGACTTCTCGGCGCCGTGGCCGCAGCCGTTCGTCGACGCGCTCGGCGAGCTCGAGCTCGGCGCCGGGCCCCCCGAGCCCCAGGTCCCCCCACCTCCGGACGAGTGGATGCGCCGCCTGTCCACGCTCCCGCTCCTGTACCAGCCCGGCGAACGGTGGCTCTACAACACGGGGGCCGACGTGCTCGGCGTGCTCGTCGCCCGCGCCGCCGGGCAGCCGCTCGACGTCGTGCTCCGCGACCGGGTCTTCGAGCCGCTCGGCATGGTCGACACTGCGTTCTCGGTCAGCGACGTCGAGCGGCTCGGCACCAGCTACGCCACCGGACCCACGGGCGAGCGGTTCGTCTTCGACCCGCCCGACGGCCAGTGGGCCACTCCGCCGGCGTTCCCCTCCGGCGCGGCCGGTCTGGTCTCGACCGTGGACGACGTGCACGCGTTCGCGCGGATGCTCCTGGCGGGGGGCCGGCTGCCGGACGGCTCCCGGCTGCTCTCGGCGGTGTCGGTCGCCGCGATGACGACCGACCAGATCGGCGTCGCCACGGGCGCGCCCGGTCCCCTGCCCGACGGCTCCCAGGGGTGGGGCTTCGGCGTCGGGGTGCAGGTGCGCCGCACCGGCCTCGGCCCCGGCGTCGGGTCGTACGGCTGGGCCGGGGGCATGGGGAGCATCTGGACCAACGACCCCGGCCACGCGCTCGTCGCCGTCCTGCTCGGCACCGACGCCTTCGCCGGACCGTTCCCTCCGCCGCCCGTGATCCAGGACTTCCTGACCGGGGCGTGCACCGCGCTCGACGACTGACACCCGGAGGTGGCTCGTGGCACCGCCCGCGCCGACACCCGATCTGCACACCGGCTTCAGCGAGCCCGGGGCCGAGCCGACGCCGTGGGAGGAGGTCGTCGACACGCTCGAGTCGGCGGAGCTGTTCTGGATCTCCACGGTGCGCACCGACGGGCGGCCGCACGTCACCCCGCTCCCGGCGTTCTGGCACGGCGGCGCGCTCTACTTCTGCACCGGGCCCGGCGAGCAGAAGGCCGTCAACCTCCGGGCCGACGACCGGTGCGCGCTCACGACGGGTGACAACCGCTGGAAGGCCGGACTCGACATCGTCGTCGAGGGACGCGCCGAGCGGATCACCGACGACGACCGGCTGCGCGTGCTCGCCGCGATGTGGACGACGAAGTACCAGGGCGACTGGCGGTACGAGGTACGCGACGGCGCGTTCCATCACCAGCCGGGCGTCGCGCACGTCTTCGAGGTCCGCCCCCACAAGGTGCTGTCCTTCGCCAAGGGCCGGTTCGCCCAGACCCGGTTCCGGTTCGACCACTGACCCGCAGCCCCTCGGGCTCCTCGAGGTGGGTCCGGCCGCACGACCGGGTACGACCCCCGCGAGCCGACCCCGAGGAGCCCCGATGGACGAGACCGACGACCGCCCCGACGCCCGCCAGCTGCTGCACGCGGCGACCGGCGACCGCGACGCCGAGGCGAAGGCCGTCGCCGACCGGGACGACGCCGTCGACGTGGACCACGCACGGGACGCCGTCCGCGGCGCCCACGGGGACGTCGTCGGTGGACCCGATCCCGACGACGACCTCGCGAGGACGCACGACGCGCGGGCCGACGACCCCCCGGACCGCGCCGGCTGACGCGTCCCCGGTCAGCCCCCCGATTCCCGGGCCCGCTTGCGCCGCTTGCCCTCGTGCATGGCCTGCACCCGTGGCGTCGGGATCGCGTGGCCCTCCTCGAGCAGATCGGCCGGGATCGGCCGGGGCTCGTCGAGCACCTCGCGCCACGGGCCGGCCGAGTCGAGCCGGTCGAGCACCGAGGTGATCGTGAAGTCGGTCGGGTGCACCGAGTCGAGATCGCTCCACGCGACCGGGAACGACACCGGGACTCCGGGACGCAGGCGCGGGCTCCACGCCGCGATCACGGTCGCGCCCCCGGCGCGCGTCGCGTCGACGAACACGCGGCCGCCGCGGTCCTCCTTGAGGAACTCCACGGTGGCGAGGTCCGGGTCGAGCGACGCCACCCGGCCGGCGATCGCGCGCGTGGCCGCCGCCGCGTCGGCGACCGGCAGGTCGACGACGGGCACGAAGACGTGGACCCCCTTCGCCCCGCTCGTCTTCACCGCGCCGGTCAGGCCGAGGTCGTCGAGGACGCGGCGCACGAGGTGCGCGGTCCCGACCGCGGCGGCGAAGCCGTCCCCCTCGGGCGGGTCGAGATCGAGCACGAGGAAGGACGCGACGTCGGGGTGGCTCGCGGTCAGCAGCCCCGGGTGGTACTCGACCGCGCGCTGGTTACCGAACCACAGGAGCGTGCGCCGGTCGTCGCACAGCGCGTAGTGCACGTCCCGGTGGGACGACTCCGACCACCAGGTGACGGTGCGGATCCAGTCGGGCGCGTACTTCGGGACGTTCTTCTGCATGAACGCCTCCTGCCCCCGGTGCACGCGGATGACCGAGAGCGGCCGGTCGGCGAGCTCGGGGAGCAGCCGGTCGGCGACCGCGTCGAGGTAGTCGATCAGCGCGCGCTTGGTGACGCCGGCGTCGTCGAACAGCGGTTGGTCGAGGTTCGTGAGCTCGACGCCGTCGCGTGTCTCGTCCGCCGTGCGGGCCACGGGCGCTACCGGCGGCGCCGCAGCAATGCGGGCGCGTGCTCGTCGGCGAGGGCCCGGGGCGCGACCGCGAGCCAGCCGTCGACCAGCGCGCCCCGCACGGCGGTCTTCGTGGCGACCTTCAGCTGGATCAGCACCGCGGCGTAGCCGTCGAAGTGCGGGATGGTGAAGATCCCGCGCGTGCCGGCGGCGAGGACCGCCTCCTTCTCGTGGAGGTCGGCGACGCTGACGGCGAGGATCGGACCGTCGGGCACCGGATCGTCGCCGAACCGCTTGACGTCGGCCTTCGAGAACGGACGGTCCGACGCGAACGCCTTGCCCCGCACGAACCAGGTGCGGTTGCCGAAGCGGGAGCCCTCCTCCACCTCGGGCAGCGCGCCGATCAGCTCGTCCACGACCGCGTGCGACACCACGGTCGGACCGTACCCAGGTCGCGGCCCGGTGACCACCGTTTCCGGGCGCGGCGCCCCGGCCGCGGGGTCAGCGGGTGGTCCACTCCCGGCCGAACCAGCGGCGGATCCGGCTCGCGCCGAACTCGCCCTTGTCGGCCGCGTAGCCGACCGACGGCGTGTCGAACCGGCCCTGGGGCCGCTCGCCGCCGCGGAACGTGACGTCGACCCGGCCGACCTCGTCGGCGCCGAACTCGATGTAGCAGATCCCGTGGCCGTCGTAGCCGGGGGCGTCGTGACCGGCGCGGTGCCGGGCGATGATCGTGTCGGCCACCACCGCGGCCTGACCCTCGGCGAACACCCCCGCCTTCGGGGTGCCGACGCTCGTCACGTCACCGACCGCGTACACGTCGGGGAACGCGGTCTCGAGGGTGACCGGGTCCACCGGGATCCACCCGTCGACGCACAGGTCCGACGCCGCGACCACCTCCGGCACGGTGTGCTTCGGTACTCCGAGGAACAGGTCGTAGGGCATCTCGTCACCGTCGGCGATCAGCGCGACCTTCCGTTCCGGATCCAGCCCGCGCACGAGACGCTCCGGGTGGAACACGATGTCCCGTTCGGCGAACGCGGTCAGCAGCGCGGCCGACGCGTCGGGCGACGGCGGGATCGGGACCGGCAGCGGCATCACGAGGTGCACCTCCGACCGGTCGAGCAGACCGCGGCGCTCGAGGAGATCGTGCACGAGCAGCGCAGTCTCGCTCGGCGCGGGCGGGCACTTGAACGGCGTCGAGCACACGCCGACGATCACCCGTCCGCCGTCGAACCCGTCGAGCACGTCACGCAGCGCGAACGCGCCGGGCTCCGTGTAGAACTCGTGGCCGCCCTCGACCAGACCGGGGGTCGCCGCCGGATCGAGGTCGGCGCCGAGCGCCACCACGAGCACGTCGGCCTCGAACGCGCCGGCGTCGGTCTCCACCCGCCGCGCGGCGGCGTCGATCGACCGCACCGCCGTCTGCACGAACCGGACGCCCGGCTTCACGATGTCGGCGTAGGCGTGGTGCACCGCGTCGGCCGTCGTGCGTCCGAACATCACGTCGAGCTTCGAGAAGCCGAACACGAAGCCGTCGGACCGGTCGATCAGCACCACGTCGACGTCGTCGCCGAGTGCGTCGGACAGCCGCGTCGTCAGCTCGAGCCCGCCGAAGCCGGCACCCAACGCCACGACCTTCATCACTGCCTCCCGGAGACGACGCGGATCCGCGGCGACGGCGGATCGATCGGGGCGCGCCGGATCGCAGTGTCGTCCAGGCGCGACGGGACCCGCAACGCGACCGGGCCGGTCAGCCCGTCGCGGTCGGCGACCCGGCGTACCGGTCGACGAGCTCTTGACCCACCTCGTGCAGTGCGCGCCGCAGGGACTCGGGGCCCTCGATCTCGAGCAGGCCGCCGAAGCCCGCGAGCTCGGCGGCGAGGGACCGGTCGGTGTGACCGCGCACCTCGACCGCGACCCGACCGTCGGCCCCGGCCGGGCCGATCCGCACGCGCGGCCCGAGCCGGCCACGCAGGAAGCCGACGTACCCGGGATCCATCGCACCGGTCGCGACGATCGGCGTACGCATCGCGTCGACCCGGTCCGCGATCAGCTGCCACGCGTCCTCGAGCACGAAGCCGTCGGGCCGGACCACCGGCTCGCCGGTGCCGAGGACGTCGGTGACCCGGTCGACGCGGAACGTGCGCAGCCCGCGCTCGGTGTCGGCGACGAGGTACCAGACGCGACCCTTCGCCGCGATGCCGAGCGGGTGGATGCGCCGGCGCGTCGCGGCACCGTCACGCGCGACGTACGCGAGGTCCACCTGCTCGCCGTCGATCACCGCGTGCTGCACGGCGTCGAGCCAGCGCGGCGGCGGCGCGGCCGCGGTGCCGTCCCATCCCGCAGGGTCCACCACGACGCGCGTGGCCGCCGCATGCGCCTGGTCGCGCATCGGCTCGGGCAGGGCGCGCACGAGCTTGCGCAGCGCGGCCTTCAACTCGCCCGACGCGGGCGCGGGCCCGGCGACGAGGAAGAGGGCACGGGCCTCGGCGGTGGTGAGACCCGTGAGGTCGGTGCGGCCGTCGCCGAGGAGCATCCACCCGCCGTTGCGGCCGGGCTGGGAGTAGACGGGCAGACCGGCCTGGCCCAGGGCGTCGAGGTCGCGGCGGGCCGTGCGCTCGGAGATCTCGAGCTCACCGGCCACCTCGGCCGCCGTCACTTTGCCCCGGGTCTGGAGCAGCATCAGGATCGCCACCAGGCGGTCGGCTCGCACGTCGTCGATTCTCCTCGCCGAACCCGGTCACGACCTGACCGGTTTCCGGGCGCACACTGCCCGCATGACCGACACCACCGCAACCACCACCTCCCCGGCGCTCGCCGCCGACGACCCCCGCCTCGCCATGGCCGGTGCGATCCGCACCGCCCGCGCCGTCGTCGCGGGCATCGATCCCGACGCCTTCGGGCGGGCCACCCCGTGCACCGGGTTCACCGTGGCGGACCTCCTCGGCCACCTCCTCGGTGCGTGCCGGCGCGTCGCAGCCGTCGGCCGCGGCGAGGACCCGCTCTCGGTGAACACCGAGGCGCCGTTCGCACCCGTCGACGACTGGGACGCGGCGTACGAGGCGGTGGCCCACGAGATCCAGGCCGCCTGGACCGACGACGCGACGCTCGAGCGGACCGTCGTGATGCCGTGGGCGACGATGTCCACCCGCGAGATGCTCGGCATCTACACGAACGAGGTGACCGTCCACACGTGGGACCTCGCGCACGCGACCGGGCAGTCGCCGGACTGGGACCCGCAGGTGCTCGACGCATCGTTCACCGCGATGCGGACCGCGCTCCCGGCCGACGGACGCGAGATCGCGCCCTTCGCCGACGTCGTGCCGACCGGCATCGACGCGCCGCTCCTCGACCGCCTCGTCGCCTGGAACGGTCGCCGGCCCTGACGCGACGGAGGGGAGGTCCCGACCGTGGTCGGACCTCCCCTCGTCGGGCGTCGGGGCGAACGGTTCACTCCGACGTGCGGGTGCGGTAGCGCCGCAGCGCGAGGAACACGCCGAGGGCCAGCAGCGCGACGCAGTAGATGAACGCTGCGACGACCGGGTGCGACCCGGGCCACGTCGCGTGGGTCACGGGCGACTGCGGGTTGCCGAACAGCTCGCGACATGCGGCGACGATGACCGTGATCGGGTTCAACGTCGCGAACCACTGCAGCACCGTCGGCATGGTGTTCACCGGCACGAACGCGCTGCTGAGGAACGTCAGCGGGAAGATGACCGCGAAGCCCACGCCCATCACCGCGTCCGGCGTGCGGACGAGCAGCCCGATGTACGTGCCGATCCAGATCATCGCGGACGAGAACAGCAGGAGCAGCCCCAGTCCGAGCACCGCCTCGGGCACGCTGCTGTGGACGCCCCAGCCCACGATGAGCCCGGCGGTCAGCAGCACCGCGATCGACAGGCCCTGTCCCGCCAGCTCGGCGAGGTAGTGACCCGACAGGTAGGAGGTGCGTCCGACCGGGAGCGATCGGAAGCGGTCGACCACGCCCTCGTTGAGGTCGGTGGCGATCGACGTCGCCGGGCCCATCATCCCGAACGTGAGCGACTGGATGAGGATCCCCGCGATGATGAACTCGCGGTAGCTCCCGCCGTCCACGTGGATCGCCCCGCCGAACACGTAGGCGAACAGCAGCACGAACATGAGCGGCTGCAACGTGACGTCGAGCAGCTTCTCCGGCAGCTGCCGGATGTGCTCCATGTTGCGCGACGCGAACACGCGCGTGTCGGACCACCAGGTGGCCAGACCGCGCTCGGGGCGCTCGGTCGGCGTGACGGTCTTCAGCTCGAGGGCGGTCATGCCAGGCTCGCTTCCGGCTCGGGGCGGACGTCGCTGTCGGCGTCGCCGTCGGTCAGGGTGAGGAACACGTCGTCGAGCGTGGCCTCGCGGCGGGCGACGTCGCGCACCTCGATGCGTGCGTCGTCGAGCGCGCGCACCACGTCGACGAGCCGGACCTCGGTGAGCATCGGGAACGTGACCCGATGCAGCTCGTCGTCGATCGAGGGCGTCGCGGTCGCGAAGCGCTCGAGCAACGAGGCCGCCGCGGGCAGCGTCGACGCGTCCTCGACCTCCACGACGAGCCGGTCGGTGCCGATCTGGGTCTTCAGCTCCTCCGGGTGGCCGCGCGCCACGGTGACCCCGTGATCGAGCACGACGATGTCGTCGGCGAGGTGGTCGGCCTCCTCGAGGTACTGCGTGGTCAGCACGATCGCAGTGCCGTTCGCCGCGATCGTGCGGAGCATCTCCCAGAGCTCCGCCCGGCTCCGCGGGTCGAGACCCGTGGTCGGCTCGTCGAGGAACAGCACGCGCGGCTCGACGACGATCGAGGCGCCGAGGTCGAGCCGGCGCCGCATGCCGCCCGAGTAGGTCTTGACCAGGTTGTCGGCGGAGTCGGCGAGCGAGAGCGCCTCGAGCAGCTCGGTGGCCCGGGCCTCGGCCGCGCGGCGGCCGAGGCCGTGGAGGCGGCCGACCATCACCAGGTTCTTGCGGGCGCTGAGGAGCCCGTCGACCGTGGCCTGCTGCGAGGCGACGCCGATCATGGAGCGCACGAGGTGGGGCTCGGCCACCACGTCGTGGCCGCCGACGGCGGCGGTGCCGGTGGTCGGGGTGCTCAGGGTCGTCAGGATCCGGATCGCGGTGGTCTTGCCCGCGCCGTTGTGGCCCAGGAGACCGAGGATCCGGCCCGGGTCCACGTCGAGATCGAGGTCACGGAGGGCCCAGAAGTCGCCGAAGCGCTTGCCGAGCCCACGGGCCCGGACGCCCGGATGGTCGATGGCGGAGTGCATGGTGGTCGTACCTCGTACGTCGGGGTCGTACATCGTACGGACACTTTAGTGGTACGCTGTACGAATGGCAAGCGGTTCGGCGGAGAAGCCGGCGAAGGAGTCGTCCGACCCAAGCTCGCGGATCCAGCAGCTCGTCACGGACGCAATAAACGAGAAGCTCGAACAGAAGGCGGTGCGGCTCGAGCGGTCGGGGACGGCCAAGGCGGCGCTCAAGGCCGGCATCGTGCGCGAGATCCAGTCGCACGTCGGCGGGCTCGACGTCTGGACCCGTCCCGCGCCGGGCGCCCGCAAGGCCCGCTTCTCACGGGAGGAGATCACCGCGGCGGCGATCCGCATCGCCGACGCGGAGGGGATCGAGGCGCTGTCGATGCGGCGCATCGCCCAGGAGCTCGGGGCGGGGACGATGACGATCTACCACTACGTCGAGACCAAGGACGAGCTGCTCACCCTCGTCAGCGACGCGGTCATCGGCGAGGTGCTGATCGGCGAGGACGAGCCGGAGCTCGACACGTGGCGCGAGCGCGTCGTGCGCATCGCGACCCGCACCCGCGACTCCCTGCGCCGGCATCCGTGGGTGTTCGACATCATCGACGATCCGCCGCTCGGGCCGAAGACCGTCCGCCACTTCGACCAGTCCGTCGGTGCGGTGTCCACGCTGCCGATCTCGTTCCTCGACCAGCTCGACATCGTCCACACCGTCGACGAGTTCGTGATGGGCTACTGCCTGCTCGAGCGCAACAACGTCCACACGGAGGGCGGCCCGTCGAACGACGACGCGACCGTCGACTACGTCGAGTCACTGGTCGAGACCGGCGGCTACCCGCACCTGGCGGCGATGGCGGCCGAACACGGTCTGCGCACCATCTGGTCCGAGGTCGACGCCCACATGCGCGACGACCGCCGGTTCGACCGCAACCTCAACCGGCTGCTCGACGGCATCGAGGTCGCGTTCGGACTCCGCGACCTCGATGCCTGAGCGGGTCAGCCCGCGATCGCGTCGCCGGTCTCGAGCAGCGTCTTGAGCCCGCTGAGGATCCAGGCCCAGCCGCCGCCGCCCTGCTCGAGGTCGGTGTCGCCGTCGATCATCGCGGCCGCGAGCGGCGCCGTCGTCACGTCATGGGTGACCGTGAGCCGGGTGACCCCGCCGAGCTCCTCGTGGAGGTCCCAGACGACCTCCTGGAAGCCCTCCTCGATCTGGTCGGGCGCGAACCGGAAGCGCCAGGTCTGCACCAGTCGCTTCGGCTCGTCGGCCTCGACCACCTCGCCGTCGACTCCGACGAAGGGATCGGGGCCGAGCATGCCGGCCGGCATCACCGCCTCGAACCTCCCGCCGGGACGCAGGTCGTACTCGTTGGTGCCCGGGTAGCCGTAGCGGGCGTTCCACTCGGGATCGGTGATCGCGTCCCACACCTGCTGGGCGCTCGCCCGGATGTAGACCCGGAACATCTTCACGGTCTTCTGATCGGTCATGCCGTCTCCTCCAGGGAGTGCTTGAGGTCCGCGAGCACCGACACGCGCTGCTCGGTGTACTTGTCGATCCACCGGTCGTGGACGAGCCGGATGGGCACCGGGTTGAGGAAGTGGAGCTTCTCCCGACCGCGCTTCTTCGTGACGACGAGGCCGGCCTCCTCGAGGACCCGCAGGTGCTTCATCACCCCGAAGCGCGTCATCTCCAGACCGGACTCGAGCTCGGTCAGGGTGCGACCGTCCCGAGCGAAGAGGAGGTCGAGCAGGTGACGGCGGGTGCGGTCCGCCATCGCCTTGAACACCCGGTCGTCGTCCTCGCCCGGGTGCGCTGCCTGCTCGACCACCACGGCAGAATACGTGACCAAATAGTCACGTGTCAACCCCGGATCACGCCCGGCGGGAGAATGCGGTCATGACGCTGCGCATCGCCTTCGGTGCCGACGACGAGAACGAGTGCGTCCGGGCCGTGCGTGACCACCTCGCCGCAAGGGCGACGGTGACCCGGCCCGGTGAGGACCGGTCGTGGCCGTCGATGGCCCGCGCCGTGGCCGAGGCCGTGGCGGGCGGCGACGCCGACCTCGGCGTCGTCATGTGCTGGACCGGGACCGGCACCGCGATCGCCGCCAACAAGGTGCGCGGTGTCCGGGCCGCGCAGGCGTCCGACGCGTGGACGGCACGGGGCGCCCGGCTCTGGAACGACGCCAACGTGCTCGCGCTCAGCCTGAAGCGCCTCGCACCGGCGGTCGCGCTCGAGTGCGTCGAGGCGTTCCTCGACACGAGCACACCCGATCCCGACGAGCTCGCCGCGATCGCGGAGCTGCGCCACCTCGACGAATCCTGAGACGGGGCCAGGCGCGAGTCCGTAGGCTCGCCCGAATGCCGCCCGTCGTCGAGGTCACCGACCTCCACAAGTCCTACGGCGACGTCCACGCGGTGCAGGGGATCTCGTTCGCGGTCGACCCCGGCGAGTGCGTCGCCGTGCTCGGTCCCAACGGTGCGGGCAAGACCACGACCATCGAGGTGCTCGAAGGCTTCCGCGCGCCCGACGCCGGCACCGTGCGGGTGCTCGGCTTCGAACCCGCGCACGCCGGCTCCGACTACCGCTCGCGGATCGGCGTCGTGCTCCAGGAGTGCGGCATCGACCGCTACCTCACCGTCGAGGAGGTGCTCCGCATGAACGCGTCGTACTACCCACGGCCGCGCTCGGTCGCGGAGACGATCACGATGGTCGGGCTCGACGAGAAGCGCACCAGCCGGGTGAAGACGCTCTCGGGCGGGCAGCAGCGCCGGCTCGATGTCGCGCTCGGCATCATCGGGGACCCCGACCTCCTGTTCCTCGACGAGCCGACCACCGGCTTCGACCCGTCGGCCCGCCGGCAGGCGTGGGAGCTCGTCCACACCTTGCGCGGGCTCGGCAAGACGGTCCTGCTCACGACCCACTACATGGACGAGGCGCAGTCGCTCGCCGACCGCGTGATCGTCATCGCGCAGGGGCGGATCATCGCCGAGGGCACGCCCGAGACGATCGGCGGGCGCGCCCAGGCGCAGACCCGCGTCACGTTCACGTGGCCCCCCGACCGGCCGCTCGACGGACTTCCTGTCCCCGTCACCCGGGAGGGCGACACGGTCGTGATCGCCACCGACACGCCCACCGCGGCGCTCCGGGACCTCACGGCCTGGGCGCTCGGGCACGGCGGCGAGCTCCCCGGCCTGTCGGTGACCCGGCCGTCGCTCGAGGACGTGTACCTCGACCTGATCGGCGAGCGCACGTGAACGGGATCGGCACGTGGGCGCGCCAGGTGGTGTGGGAGCAGCGTCAGTTCTGGCGCAATCCGGGCTCGGCGGCGTTCACGTTCGCGTTCCCGCTCGTGTTCCTCGTGGTGTTCATCGAGCTGAACGGCAACGATCGCATCCACCTCGCCGGCGGGACGGTGAAGTTCGCCCAGTTCTACGTACCCGCGATCGTCGCGTTCGGCCTGATCAGCGCGTCGTACACCAACCTCGCGTTCACCCTCTCCATCCGGCGCGACAACGGCATCCTCAAGCGGGTCCGCAGTACGCCGCTCTCTCCCGGCGTCTACCTCGCGGGCATCGGCGGCAACGTCGCGGTCACCTCCACGATCCTGACCCTGCTCGTGACGGTTCTCGGGGTCACGGCCTACGGCGTCACGTTCCCGAACCGCTACCTCGGGCTGATCGTGGTGCTCGTGGTCGGCGCGTTCTGCTTCGGCAGCATCGGCGCGCTCGTCGCGACGCTCGTGCCGAACGAGGACGCGGCTGCGGCGATGATCAACTTCGTGCTGTTCCCGGTGCTGTTCATCTCCGGGACGTTCGGGCGCGTCCAGGCCACGTCGACGGTCGGCCGGATCGCGCAGGTCTTCCCCGTCTGGCACCTCAACCAGCTGCTCGAGGCGGTGTTCAACCCGTACGCCTCGGGGACGGGACTCGTCGCCGGGCACCTCGCCGTGCTCGCGCTCTGGGGAGTCGGCGCGCTCGCCCTCGCGACCCGGCGCTTCCGGTGGGAGCCCAGCCGCACGTGACCGTCGGTCCCGACCTCGACGCCCTCATGGGGATCGCGCTCGACGAGGCGCGTGCCGCGCTCGCCCACGACGACGTGCCGATCGGCGCGGTCGTCGCGGACGCGACCACCGGGACGGTGCTCGCCCGGCGTCACAACGAACGCGAGCGGGCCGCCGACCCGACCGCGCACGCGGAGATCCTCGCGTTGCGCGACGCCGCCACGGCGCGGGGGACCTGGCGGCTCGACGACTGCCTGCTCGTGGTCACCCTCGAGCCCTGCGCGATGTGTGCCGGCGCGTTGGTGAACGGTCGCATCGGCGCGGTCGTCTACGCCGCTGCCGACCCCAAGGCCGGCGCCGTCGGCAGCCGGTACCACCTCCTGGCCGATCCGAGGTTGAACCACGAGTGCCCGGTCACCGTCGGGGTGCGGGCCGAGGAGGCCGGCGCGCTGCTCCGCGACTTCTTCTCGAGCCGCCGGGTCGGCTGAGCCCACCGGTACACTGACCCGCTCGTGACCGGGCCCCGCCCGGCCGCGAACCGAGGAGGGGTGCGAGAGCGGCCGAATCGGATGGTCTCGAAAACCATTGTGGGGCAACCCACCGTGGGTTCAAATCCCACCCCCTCCGCCGTCGGCCCGGACCTCGCGTCCGGGCCGATCTCGTCCCCGGTGGCCGGTTCCGGCCCCTCCGGCGGTCACCGACCCGTCAGCCGGCGGCCCCTACAGCCCGGGGAGCAGCGTGCCGATCCGGTGTCCGTGCTGGAACACAAGGCCGGGCTCCGGCTCTTCGCGCTCTATGCGCTGCTGACCCTGGTGCCGATCGCGGTGCTCGGGTTCGTGATCACGCGCTCGGTCCGTTCCGACCTCGAGCAGCAGGGCCTCCAGCGGGGTTACGCGACCGCGCAGGCCATCTCCCACTCGGCGATCGGTCCTGCGCTGAGCGGTGACACGCTCGGTGACGGGGTCAGCCCCGAGGAGCGCCGCGCGCTGATCCGGGCCAGCCAACCGCTCCTCCACAGCGGTGACGTGCTCCGGATCCGCCTCCGTGACCGTGTCGGCCACGTCGCCTTCGATCCGTATCGCACGTTCACGGGGGTCACCGGCGGCACCGACGACGAGGTGATCGACGCGATCAAGGGTGAGCGCATCATGCTGCTCACGCACCTGGACAGCGACCAGGTCGACGGCGGCGCGACGGGGGGCGCACGCGCGATCGAGGCCTACACGCCGGTCTTCGCCGGCAATCGCGGCGAAGCGGTCGGCGCGGTGGAGGTCTACGTGCCGTACGCGCCGATCGCGGCCGGCGTCGACGCCTCCTACGAGCAGATCCGCCTCATCGTCGCGATCGGCCTCGGCGCCGTGTGGCTCGTGCTCGGCCTGATCTCCTGGTCGGTCACCCGGAGGATCAGCCGGTCCGCCCAGGCCACCAAGGAGCTCGCCCGCACCGACCAGCTCACCGGGCTCGGGAACCGGGCGGCGCTCACGCGCCTGGCCGGGACGGCGGTGGAGTCCGACGAGGGTGTCGTGCTCCTCGTGCTCGACCTCGCGGACTTCGGCCGCATCAACGACACGCTCGGTCACGCGAACGGCGACGAGTTCCTCCGCCATGTCGCGCGGACGCTCACCGATCTCGCACCGGACGGCGCCACCGTGACCCGCATCGGTGGCGACCAGTTCGGCGTGCTCGTGCCGGCGGCGTCCGCCGAGGACACCCAGCCGTTCGTCGACGCGGTGCGCGACGCGCTGCACTCGGAGTACACCCTCGACGGGGTGGCGGTCACCGCGGAGTTCGCGATCGGGCGGGTCGAGCGCGTCCCCGGCATGGACGCGGTCGAGCTGCTCCGGCGCGCCGACCTCGCGTGCCGCGAGGCGCGCAGCACCAAGGCGCCGTTGGTCGACTGGTCGGACACGCTGGAGTCCTTCGACGCCGATCGCCTCACGCTCATTTCGGAACTGCGCCACGGCATCGCCGAGGATCAGCTCGTTCTGCACTACCAGCCCAAGGTCCGGGTCGACTTCGGTGCCCTCACGGGGGTCGAGGCGCTCGTGCGGTGGGAGCATCCCACCCGCGGCCTGCTGATGCCCGGTGCGTTCGTCCCGGCGGCGGAGTCGACCGAGCTGATCGTCGACATGACCGACTGGGTACTCGACGCCGCCTGCCGCCAGGCCGCGATCTGGGACACCTCGGGCCGACCCCTGCCGGTCGCGGTCAACGTCTCCGCCCGGTGTCTGCGTGACAACGACTTCTCCGACCGGGTGCTCGCGTCGATGACCCGCTACCGGCTGCGGCCGGAGCTGCTGACGATCGAGATCACCGAGACCGCGGTCGTGTCGGATCCCGAGCGCGCGGCCGCGACCCTTCGGCGTCTGTCCCAGCGCGGCGTCAAGATCTCCCTCGACGACTTCGGCGTCGGCTACACCTCGCTCAGCCAGCTCGACACGTTGCCGATCGACGAGCTGAAGGTCGACCGCCAGTTCGTCGCCGGAATCGCGGGCGGCCGCGACAGCGGCGCCGTGGTTCGGGCGGTGGTTTCAGTCGGCCACGAGCTCGGCATGACCGTCGTCGCCGAGGGTGTCGAGGACCGCGCGACGATTGCGAGGCTTGGCGCTCTCGGCTGCGACGTCGCGCAGGGCTACGAGATCGCGCGACCTGCGCCGGTAGACGAGTTCGAGGCCTGGTGGCGGGAGCGCAACGGCGAGGACCGCGACACCGATCGCGACGGGACGACCGGTCGGGAGCTCAGCTCGCCGGCGTGAGTCCGAGGTCCTCGTAGATCAGCCGCGTCGCCCGGGACCGGTTGAGCGTGATGAAGTGCAGCCCGGGCGCACCGCCCGCGAGCAGCTCGCGCGAGAGCTTGGTGGCCTCTTCCACCCCGACCGCGAACACCGCCTCGGGATCGTCCTGCACCGCGTGGAGCTTGCCGGAGAGCCATTCCGGGAAGTCCGATCCCTGCAGCTCGGTCATGCGCTTGATGCTCGAGATCGCGGTCGCCGGCATGATCCCGGGGATCACCGGCTTGTCCACACCGAGCTCGCGGAGGGTGTCGACGAGGTCGAAATAGTGCTCGGCATCGAAGAAGAACTGGGTGATCGCGAAGTCCGCTTCGGCGAGCTTCTCGGCCGTGCGCCGCCGGTCGTCCGCCAACGACGGCGACTTCGGGTGCGGCTCCGGGAAGGCGGCGACACCGATCGCGAACGAGCCGACACCGCGCAGGAGCCGGACCAGCTCGATCGCGTGCTCGAGGTCGCCCGGCGGCAGGTCCCGGTCCTTGGGCGGATCCCCACCCAGGGCGAGCAGGTTCTCGATGCCCTCGTCGTGGTAGCGGGACGCGATCTCCTCGAGCTCACGGCGCGTGTGACAGACGCACGTGAGGTGCGCCATGGCCGTGATGCTCGACTCCCGGTGGAAGCGCGTGACGACGTCGTGCGTGAGCTCGCGCGTGCCGCCACCGGCGCCGTAGGTGACCGAGACGAACGACGGCGCCAGCGGCTCGAGCTCGGTCAGCGCGGTGGCCAGCGTGGCCGCCGCCGCCTCGGTCTTGGGTGGGAAGAACTCGAAGCTGTAGGTCGGACCGGCCGCGAGCATCTCGGTGATCAGCATGAAGACGGGGAAGGCTACGCGAGACTCGGGGACCGTGGATCCACGTTCCCGGTCGGCGCCCACGCCGGACCGGCGCCGGGGCGGCCGCTTCCGGCACCACCCGCGTCGCCACCGGCTCCGCGGCCACGGCTACTTCAAGCGGCTCGGGCCCGGCATCGTCACGGGCGCGGCGGACGACGACCCGTCCGGCATCGGGACCTACTCCCAGACCGGCGCCGCGTACGGGGTGGCCCTCCTGTGGTCGCTGCCGCTCGTCGGCGTCATGGCCGCGGCGGTGCAGGAGACGGCGGCCCGGCTCGGACTGGTCACCGGCACCGGTCTCTCGACCCTCATCAAGCGTCACCTGGGGCGGCGGGTGCTGTTCGGGTGCGTGCTGCTCGTCGCGGTGGCGAACACGTTCAACATCGCCGCGGATCTGGCCGCCATGGGCGCGTCGCTGCGACTGCTCGTCCCCGTGCCCGAGACGCTGCTCACCATCGCCCTGGCCACCGGGATGATGCTGCTCGAGCTGCTCGTGCCCTACCACCGCTACTCGCGCGTCCTCCGGATCCTCGCGCTCTCGCTGGGCGCGTACGTGGTCGTGATGTTCATGGTGAACGCCGACTGGTCCGAGGTCGTCCGCGGGTTCCTCGATCCACGGATCCCCGGCGGGCGCGGGGGCATCGCGGTGCTGCTCGCCGTCTTCGGCACGACCGTCTCGCCGTACCTGTTCTTCTGGCAGGCGGCCGAGGAGGTCGAGGAGGCCGAGGAGGGCACCGGCGCCGAGGAGGCCGCGCCGACGCCGGCACACCTGACCGCGATGCGCGTGGACGTGATCGGCGGGATGATCTCCGCGGTGGCGGTCGCGGCGGCGATCGTCATCTCCACCGCGTTCACGCTGCACACCCACGGCGTCACGACCATCACGACCGCCGATCAGGCCGCCGCCGCGCTCGAGCCGTTCGCGGGGTCGGCCGCGCACCTCGTGTTCACGCTCGGCATCCTCGGCCTGGGCCTGCTCGCCGTGCCGGTGCTCGCCGGATCCACCGGATACGCGATCGCGGAGGCGGTCAACCGACCGGAGGGCCTGTCCCGCCACTTCCGCGAGGCACGCGGCTTCTATCTCGTGATCGCCGGCTCGATGGCGATCGGGGTCGCCCTCGACCTGCTCGGGCTCGACCCGATGCGGAGCCTCTTCTACGCCGCGATCCTCAACGGCGTGACCGCGCCCCCGCTGATCGTCGTGATGCTCCTCCTGGCCCGCCGGCCCGCCGTGCTCGGTGAGCACCGGAGCGGTCGCCTCTCGCTCGGCCTGCTGGCGGCGACGGTGGTGGGCTCGCTGGCACTCCCGATTGCGTACCTTCTGTGGCCGTGAAGTTCGAGATCGTCCAGCAGATCGGAGCGGGCGTCGACGCGGTCGACGCCGCGCTCGTCGATCCCACCTTCCTCGTGCGCATGGCCGAGCTCCCGAAGCTCGGCTCGGCCGAGGTCGTCTCCCAGGCGCGCGTCGGGGACGTCGTCAACCAGGACGTGCGCTACCTGTTCCGGGCGGAGCTCTCCTCCGCCGTCACGCGCGTCGTCGATCCCGACAAGCTCACCTGGATCGAGCGCTCCGTGTGCGACCTCACCACGCACCTCACGCAGTGCCGGATCGTGCCCGACTTCTACGGCGGCCTGCTGTCCTGTCGCTACGACGCGCGCATCGTCGAGGTCGACGACGGTGCGCGCCGCACCATCACCGGCGAGCTGAAGGTGAAGATGCCGCTCGTCGGGGGGAAGGTCGAGCGCGCGATCGTCGGCGGTCTCGAGGAGAACGCCGCCGCGCAGACGACGCTCCTCGACGAGTTCCTCGGCGCGTAGCTCCCGCGGGACGGTGCCGCTCAGCGGGCGCCGTGGAAGCGGCGGAGCCGCAGCGAGTTCGTCACGACGAAGACCGAGGAGAACCCCATCGCCGCCGCGGCGATGACCGGGTTCAGCAGACCGAAGGCGGCCAGCGGGATCGCCGCCACGTTGTAGGCGAACGCCCAGAACAGGTTGCCCTTGATCGTGCGCAGGGTCGCGCGGGACAGCGCGATCGCGTCCGCCACCCCGTGCAGGTCGCCGGACACGAGCGTGACGTCACCCGCCTCGATCGCCACGTCGGTCCCGGCACCGATCGCGATGCCGAGATCGGCGCGGGCCAGCGCCGGCGCGTCGTTCACGCCGTCGCCGACCATGGCGACCCGCCGGCCCGCGGCCTGCAGGTCCGCGACCGCGGCCGCCTTGTCGGCCGGCAGCACCTCGGCGACCACCCGGTCGATGCCCACCTGGGCGGCCACCGCCTCGGCCGTCGCGCGCCGGTCCCCGGTGAGCATGACCGTCTCGACCCCGAGCGACCGGAGGGCCGCGACCGCGTCCCGGGATCCCCGCTTGGGTGTGTCGGCGACGAGGAGCACCGCGACCGTGATCCCGTCGACCGCGCCGAACACGGGAGTCTCACCCCGCGCCGCGCCGGCGTCGGCCGCGGCCGCGAGCCCGGCCGGCACCGACCCCACGAAGTCGGCCCGACCGACGCGCACGGCGGCACCGTCGACGGTCGCCGCGATGCCGAGCCCCGGGGTGTCGGTCACCGCGGTCGGGACCGGCAGCGGGCCCTCGAGCCGCAGTCCCCGGGCGACCGCTTGCGCCACCGGGTGGTCCGAGGCGTCCTCGGTCGCCGCGACGAGCCGGGCCACGAGCGTCGCATCGGCGTCCGGCGCGTACTGCGCGCCCACCAGCTGCATGCGGCCGGTCGTGATGGTGCCGGTCTTGTCCAGCACGGCGACGTCGACGCGCCGCGACGCCTCGAGCACCTCGCCCCCCTTGATCAGGATGCCGAGCTGGGCACCGCGACCGGTGCCGACCATGATCGCGGTCGGCGTGGCGAGCCCGAGCGCACACGGGCAGGCGATGATCAGGACCGCGACGGCGGCGGTGAACGCCTCGTCGGCCGCATGCCCGGTGAGCAGCCAGCCGGCCAGCGTGACCACGGCGATCACGAGCACCACCGGCACGAAGACCGCCGACACCCGGTCGGCGAGCCGCTGCACGGGGGCCTTCGAGCCCTGCGCCTCGGCCACGAGCCGGGCGATCTGCGCGAGCGCGGTGTCGGCACCGACCGAGGTGGCCTCCACCACGAGCCGGCCCGACAGGTTGACCGTCGCGCCGAACACCCGGTGACCGTCGGTCACCTCCTCCGGCACCGACTCGCCGGTCAGCATCGAGACGTCGACCGCGGACGATCCGCCGACCACCACCCCGTCGGTCGCGATCTTCTCGCCGGGGCGCACCACGAACCGCTGCCCGACCCGGAGGTCGCTGACGGGGATCTCCTCGCCCGACTCGAGCCGCGCGGTCTTGGCGCCGAGCTCGACGAGCGCGCGCAGGGCCTCCGACGACCGTCGCTTCGCCCGCGCCTCGAACCACCGCCCGAGCAGGAGCAGCGCGGTGATCGCGGCCGCGGTCTCGAAGTACACGTGCGCGGCGTCCGGCGAGGACGACGACGCCATGCCGGCCATCCCCGCCATGCCCGACGAACCGTCCGAGCCGGCGCCGAGGAACACGAGCGCGACCACCGACCAGGTCCACGCGGCGAGCGTGCCCACGGTGACGAGCGTGTCCATCGTGACCGCGCCGTGCCGGAGGTTCTTCCAGGTGGCGCGGTGGTACGGCCATCCGCACCAGAAGATGACCGGCGTGGCGAGCGCGCCCGCGACCCACTGCCAGCCGTCGAACATGAATGCCGGGACCATCGAGATGAGCACCGTCGGCACGGTGAGCGCCACGGCGACGATCAGCCGGCGCAGGAGGTCGCGGGCGTTGTCGTCGTGGAGGTGCACCGAGTGGTCACCCCCACCGTGCGGGTGGCCACCCGGCTCGGGCACCGCGGCGGAGTACCCGATGCCGACCACCGCGTCGCGCATGGCGACGGGATCGACCGCGTCCGGGTGGTAGTGGAGCGTGGCGGTCTCGGTGGCAAAGTTCACCGAGCACGTGTCGACGCCCGGCAGGCCGGCGAGGGTCTTCTCGACCCGGGCCGCGCACGACGCGCAGGTCATCCCGCCGATGGCGAGGTCGATGCGCTCCGGGGACTCGGCGGTGACGTCGTGGTGGGCCATCGGCCATCCTCCTCCGTGGCGACAACTGGATGATACCCTAGGGGGGTATCCGTTACAAGCCCGGCCGCCCGCGGCCGCGGAAGGAGAGCGCCGTGCGCGGCTACACGCTCCACAAGGACGACTACGCGAAGCGCCTGGCCCGGATCGAGGGCCAGGTCCGGGGGGTCGCCCGGATGATCGACGAGGACCAGTACTGCATCGACGTGCTCACCCAGATCGCGTCGGTGACCAAGGCGCTCCAGAGCGTGGGCCTCGGCCTGCTCGACGAGCATCTCCGCCACTGCGTGATGCACGCGGCCGAGCCGGGCGAGCGGGACGAGAAGATCAGCGAGGCGGTGACGGCCGTCGAGCGGCTCCTGCGCGTCTAGCGAGGGATCCGCGCGATCTCCTTCGACCGGCGCGGCGTGGCGATGACAGACTCCGGCCTGAGCGAGGCGCCACGGTGCGACCACGCCGACGAGGTGTCGCGCCGAGCGTGGCCCACCGGCCCGGCCCGGAGGGCCGAGAGGGGAATGAATGCCACCCGAGAAGTTCCAGTGGAAGCACCTCTACGACGAGGTCGTCACCTCCGGTCTGTGCACCGGCTGCGCGGGCTGCGTGATCGCGTGCCCCCACGACGTGCTCGGCTACAACGACGACGAGGGCGTCTACAAGCCGTTCCAGCTCGAGGAGTACGGCGGGCCCGCCGACTGCTCGCACGGTGACAAGGGCTGCACGTCCTGCACCCGGGCGTGCCCGCGCTTCCGGGCGTGGGAGCCCGAGGTGGACGAGTTCCTCCACGGTCGGGTCCGCACCTCCGAGGAGGTGTCGGGCATCTACAAGGACATCGTCCTCGCACGCGCCGCCGACCCCGTGATCCACGAGGTCGGCCAGGACGGCGGGCTCGTCTCGGCGATCCTGCTCTACTGCCTCGAGAAGGACATCATCGACGCTGCGCTCGTGAGCTACCTCGAGGGCGACGGCACCTCGTGGAAGGCGGTCCCCGGCGTCGCGCGGACGCGCGACGAGATCATCGCCTCCGCCGGCAGCCGGTACACGTACAGCGCCAACACGATGGCCTACGACGAGGCGATCGAGGCCGGCGCCGAGCGGATCGCGCTCGTGGGCATGAGCTGCCAGAGCTCGGTCCCCCCGGTCATGAAGCAGCGCAAGGCCGGCAAGGTCGCGCGTCGCCTGTCGCTCAACATCGGCCTGCTCTGCTCGAAGACCTTCGACGACGCGATCTTCGAGGAGCTCTTCGAGGCGAAGTACGGCCTGAAGAAGTCCGAGATGCGCAAGATGAACATCAAGGGCGTCTTCCAGATCTGGATGAAGAACGGCGACTACCACGAGATCCCGTTGAAGGAGTGCCACGCCTGGACCCGTGAAGGGTGCAAGGCGTGTCCCGACTTCGCGGCCGAGCACGCCGACATCTCCACCGGCGGCATCGGTGCGTTCAACGACTGGACGCTGACGATCGTCCGGACCGACACCGGCCGGGAGATCATGGACGGCATGGTGGCCGACGGCTGGATCGAGACCCGCCCCGGCGACGACGACCCCGGTGCCATCGCCCTGATGCACAAGCTCGCCGCCCGCTCCCGCAAGCGGTGGCCGGAGTTCGCGATCGAGGCGCCCCGCCTGTTGCCGACGACGTGACCGACGCGCGCGGCGTCCGCGCCTACGCGCAGCGTTCGCGGAAGGTCATCCTCGCCGCCGCCGTCGTCGGGGTCGTGACCGGCCTGCTCGTCGCCGCGGCCGACAAGGTCACGGTCAACCTGCTCGACGGTGTGCAGTCCCTGCCGGACTGGGCGGTGGTGCTGATGCCCGGCGTCGGGCTCGTGCTCGCGGCGGCGTCGCTGCGGTGGCTCGCGTTCGGAGCCCCGTCGTCACTCGCCGACACGTGGCTGCGCGCCTACCACTACCCCGAGTACGAGCAGGAGGTCCGCCAGGCCCCTGGCGCGGTGTGGGCCTCGATCATGACGATCGGCTTCGGCGGCGCGATGGGACTCGAGGGCCTGTCGCTGTACACCGGTGGTGCGGTCGGTACCTTCGCCCAGCACCGCCTCCGTCGCCTGTTCGCCGACATCGACCGCAACGTTCTCATGACCGCGGGCGCGGCCGCCGGTGTGGCCGCAATCTTTAAGGCGCCCGCCACCGGCGCGCTGTTCGCCATCGAGGTTCCGTACGTCGACGACTTCGCCCACCGAAAGCTGCTGCCGTGTCTCGTCGCGGCGGCGACCGGTTACCTCGGGTTCGTCGCCGTGAACGGCACCGAGCCGCTCTTCGCCGCCCACGAGCGGGGCTCGTTCGACGCGGTGTCGCTCGTCGGCGCGATCGCGCTCGGCGTCCTCGCGGGCCTCGGAGCCCGACTCTTCGCCGCCGGCCTCCGCGCGGCCAAGCGCGTGACCACGGCGCTCCCGCTGGTGCCCCGCATCGCCTTGTCCGCAGCGGCCGCCGCCGCGCTGCTCCTGATCGCGCGCGCCGCCACCGGACAGGACCTGACCCTCGGCCCCGGCTACGAGGCCATCCAGTGGGCCGCGCGTCCCGATCGGGCCGTCCCGACGCTGCTGCTGATCCTGCTGCTGCGGTGCCTCGCGACCATGAACACGGTCGGGGGCGGAGGTGCCGGCGGTCTCTTCGTCCCGCTCGTCGTCGCCGGGGCGATCCTGGGTCGGGTGTTCGGCGAGGTCGTCGGCGCGACCCACGAGAGCCTGTTCATGATCGTCGGGGTCGCCGCCTTCCTGGGTGCCGGCTACCGCGTGCCGCTGGCGGCGGTGATGTTCGTGGCCGAGACGACCGGGCGAGCGACCTTCGTGGTCCCGGCGCTCATCGCCGCGGTGGCCTCCGACCTCGTGATGGGCGACGCCTGCGTCACGGCGTACCAGATCCCCCGGTCGGAGAGCGCGTAGGCTGAACCGCCGGAGCGCCGGGAAGTCTGGTCGGCATCATCAACCGAGAGGTCCGATGCCCCCGTCCCCGCGGTCTGCCGCCACCCGTCTGCTCGAGTTCCTGCACGCCGAGGCCGCCTCGGGTGTGGTCCTCATCGTCGCCACCGCGGTCGCGCTCGCGTGGGCGAACCTCAGCCCGGAGGGCTATCACCACTTCTGGTCGGCCACGCTCTCGCTCCCCGGCCCCGAGCACGCGCTGAGTCGTGAGCAGTGGGTCAACGAGGGGCTCATGACGATCTTCTTCTTCGTCGTCGGCCTCGAGATCAAGCGCGAGCTCGTCGAGGGCGACCTGCGCGACCCACGGGCGGCGGTGGTCCCGATCGCGGCCGCGATCGGCGGCATGGTGCTGCCCGCCGGCATCTACCTGGCCGTCACCGCCGGCTCGGACGCGCTGCACGGCTGGGGGATCCCGATGGCGACCGACATCGCGTTCGCGGTCGGCATCCTGCGGCTCGCGGGGGGCCGGGCACCGCGCTCGCTCGGCGTGACGCTCCTGACGCTCGCCATCGTCGACGACCTCGGTGCGATCCTGGTGATCGCGGTCTTCTACTCGAGCGGAATCTCCTTCGCCTGGCTGCTCGGGGCGCTGGGCCTGCTCGTGCTGATCCGGCTCGCCGGTCGGCTGCTCGCGAACCCGTGGTGGTTCGTCGTCCCCGCGGTCCTGCTGTGGCTCGAGATGCTCCGATCGGGAGTCCACGCGACCCTCGCCGGGGTCCTGCTCGGACTCGTCACCCCCGTCATCGCCCGGAACGGCCGCCCGGTGCTGACCTCGCTCGAGCACGCGCTGCACCCCTGGAGCAGCTTCCTCGTCCTGCCCCTGTTCGCGGTTGCCAACGCCGGCGTGGTGATCTCCCCCGCGGCGATCCGCCACGCCGCGACCGATCCCGCCGCGATCGGCATCGTTGCCGGTCTCCTCGTGGGCAAGTTCGTCGGGATCAACGGCGGGGTCCGCCTCGCCGACCGCCTCGGTGCCCGGCCGGCGCAGGATCTGACGCGGAGGGCCCACGGCGCGCTCGGTCTGTTGGGCGGCATCGGCCTGACCGTGTGTCTGTTCATCGCCGACCTGAGCTTCTCGGGTCGGCAGCTGGAGAGCGCCAAGCTCGCGATCCTCGCCGGATCGGCCCTCGCTGCGGTGCTCGCCACCGTCACCCTCCGGACGGTCCGATCGGTTCCCGACGCCGACACGTAACCTCGCAGCCCATCGGAGAGTCGGAGGACTTCTGATGAACGCGACCAGCACGATCCCCGACCGGGTCGAATCCGCCGCCTCGGGCACCGGCACGATCACCTTCGTCACCGGCGCCACCGACAGCGCGGCCTACGAGACCGAGACGATCCCGTGGGCCCAGCTGCACGACGAGGCCCGGGCGATGGCCGCCGCGCTGCAGTCACGCGGCGCCCGACCCGGCGTCACCGTCGGGATCCTCGGCCCCACCACCCGCCACCTGATCACCGCGATCCAGGCCACGTGGCTGACCGGCGCGGCCGTGGCGATGCTCCCCCTGCCGATGCGGCTCGGCTCGATCGACGAGTTCGTCGAGGCGACCCGGCGCCGCATCGCGAACGCGGACGCCACCATCGTCCTCGTCGACCCGCAGCTCGCCGACTTCGTGCCGGCCGACGTCGCGGCCACCCGCCTCGACGAGCTGCAGGGATCGGCCGCCGCGTTCGACACGCCGGTGATCGACCCCGACTCGCTCGCGATCCTGCAGTTCACGAGCGGGAGCACGTCGGACCCCAAGGGGGTCACGCTCCCGCACCGGTGCGTGACCGCGAACATCGACGCGATCCGCAGAGGCGCGGCGTTCACCGCGGCGGACCGCGTGGCGTCGTGGTTGCCGCTGTACCACGACATGGGCCTCATCGGGCTGCTCGGCGTGCCGATGACCACCGGCGCCGACCTGGTGATCGCGGGTCCGCAGGACTTCCTCGCGGCGCCCGCCCGCTGGCTCGACTGGATGTCGACCTTCGGGTGCACGGTCACCGGCGGACCCAACTTCGCGTACGCGCTCGCGGCCCGGGCGGCGAAGCGCGCCGGTGGTCTCGACCTCGGCCGGTGGCGGCTCGCACTCAACGGCGCGGAGCCCATCGACCCCGATTCGGTCGAGGACTTCCTCGGCGCGTGCGGCGCGTTCGGTCTCGACCCCGGCGCCGCCTTCTGCGTCTACGGCATGGCCGAGGCGACGCTCGCGATCTCGTTCCCCGCACCCGGGAGCGGGATGACCGTCGACACCGTCGACCGCCGCGTGCTCGAGACCGACGCCTACGCCGCGCCCAGCACGCCCGGCCAGGAGGGCGCGCGCCGCATCCCCCGGCTCGGACACGTCCTCGACGGGCTCGAGCTGCGGGTCGTCGACCCGGAGACCGGCGGCGCCCGCCACGACCGCGAGGTCGGCGAGATCGAGCTGCGCGGCGCCTCGATCACCCCCGGCTACCACCGGAACCCCGACGCGACCGCCGCCGCGTTCCGCGACGGCTGGCTGCGCACCGGCGACCTCGGCTACCTCGTCGACGGCGAGGTCGTCATCTGCGGCCGCCGCAAGGACGTGATCATCGTCGGCGGGCGCAACGTGTTCCCCGAGGACATCGAGCGCGCCGCGGCGCGGGTCGACGGCGTGCGCGCCGGCAACGTCATCGCGTTCGGCACCACCGGCCGGCGCGGCCGCGAGGCGATCGTGGTGGTGGCCGAGAGCAAGGCCGACGAGCCCGATCCGGTGCGCAGCGCGGTGGCCGCGCGGGTCACCGACGCGATCGGCATCCCGCCGAGCGAGATCGTGCTCGTCGCGCCCGGGACGCTGCCGAAGACGTCGTCGGGCAAGCTCCAGCGCTCCCTCTGCAAGGACCGCTACCTCACGTCCGCCTTCGGCTGACCCGGCGGGGCGACGAGCGGAGACGCCGAGAGTCAGATGACGGGCCAGGGGACGGAGTGGTAGCCCTCGTCCGGCTCGGGATAGCGGCGGGTCAGGAGCAGGTCGTCGATACGCCGGTCGAGCGCGTCGAGCTCGGCCGGGTGGAGCAGCTCGCGGAGCTCGGCCCGGAACCCGCCGCACAGGTCGCCCCGCAGGGCGTCGACGGCACCGAGCACGTCGTCGGACACCGGCTCGCCGGCGAAGTCCCAGATGACGGTCCGGAGCTTCGGGCCGACGTGGAACGTGAGCCCGTGATCGATGCCGTAGACGTCCCCGGTCGTCATCTCGCAGAGACAGTGGCCGCCCTTGCGGTCCGCGTTGTTGATCACGACGTCGAACGCGGCGAACCGGCGGAACACGTCCGCGTGGTCCTCGAGCAGGGTGAAGTAGTGGTCGTCGGGATCGTGCTCCACGAAGCGCTGCACCATGCCGATGCCGTAGGGGCCGTCGCGCAGCACCGTGGTCGGCACGACGTCCCAGCCCAACGCCTCGCTCACGCGGTACGACGCCACCTCCCGGCGGCACAGAGAACCGTCGGGGAAGTCCCACAGCGGACGCTCACCCTGCTGCGGCTTGTACACCGCGAGCATCTCGCCCTCCGGCGCGGTGACCGTCACCAGGAGCGCCGCGTTCGACGACCACGCAACGCGACCCACGACCTCCAGCTCGCCGGTGGCGAGCAGCTCCGACTCGCCGGCGGGGTTCAGTTCCACCGCGGGCAGATGTGACCGGCGGGATCCATCGGGAACTCGCACAACGGGCACGTCGGTCGGCCACCGGCGACCGCTTCGGACCCGCGCACGGCCATGGCGCGCACCTGCGCCCGCGTCGCGAAGATGCGGGCGATGTAGCCGTCCTCGTCGACCTCGTCGTCCTCACCGTGCTCGCGCAGCTCGATCAGCACGAGGTCGCGGTCGGGCTCGAAGCCGAGTCCGATCATGCGCGCCCGGAACAGCGGCACCGCCGGCTCCGACACCTGCGCGGAAGACGGGTGCAGGGCGGACGCGCCCATCGACTCGGGGTGCGCGTCCGCGAGGCGGTCGAGGAACGCGACCGCCTCCTGGGACAGCAGCTCCACCTGCTCCTTCTCGACCAGGACGGTGAGCCGGCTCCCCTGGCGGTCGGCCTGGATGTAGAAGGTCCGCTGGCCGGGCTCGCCGATCGCACCCGCCCCCAGCGCGTCGACCCCGTCGAGCTCGATCTCCTGGCTCATGGCGTCTCCGCCGCCTCGGCCCCGGTCGGCGCCTTGGGGAGCAGGTCGGTGAGCGTGCCGGTGTCGTTGCAGGTCATCAGGGTCACGCCGTGCGCGCCGATCGAGAAGGCGGTGATCGAGGCGGGCGACACCGTGATGCGCTGGAACAGGTCGAGGTGCACGCCGGTGAAGTGGGCGATCGCGGCCTTGATCGGGTCCGCGTGCGAGACGACGACGACGGTCTCGCCCGGATGGCGCACGACGAGGTCCTCGAGCGCGGCGACCATCCGCGTCTGCATCTCCGTCATCGACTCACCGTTCGGGAACCGCACGCGCGACGGCTGGCGCTGCACCACCTTCCAGAGGTCGGTGCGGGCGAGGTCCTCGAGCTTGCCGCCCGTCCACTCGCCGTAGTCGGCCTCGATGACCCCGTCGATCGTCTGCACCTCGAGGTCGTGGTGCGACGCGATGTGCTCGGCGGTCTGGCGGGTGCGCTCGATCGGGCTCGCGTAGACCGCGGCGACGGGCACGTCGGCGAGCCGCGCCGCGGCGGCGCGCGCCTGGTCGTGCCCGAGCTCGGACAGGTCGATCCCGGGCGCCCGGCCCGACAGCACCGGTCCCGTCTGCGGCGTCACGGCGTGCCGCACCAGCACCAGCGTGGTCGGCCGGGCGCTCGGCTGACGGTCGCCGGCGCCGGCGGGCGCGGGGTCCTCGGGGGGTGCGGTCGCCATCGTCACAGGCCTGCGATCGTACCGGTCACCCGTCGCGCCGGCTCCCGCGCCCACGGCGGGTTCGGCGGTACCGTCGGCGCATGAGCGACCAGCCGATCGGAATGCACCGCGGCGGGCCACCCGAGACGGTGCTGCCCGCCGAACCCGCGGATCTCCTCGCCGCACTCGACGCCGCAGTGCGCGATCCCGACCTCGACGCCCGCCGGGCGGCGCTCAGGGAGCTCGCGGCACGACGACCGCGCTCGATGGCGGTGTGGGCCGCGCTGGGTGAGTGCGCACGCGACGACATCGAGGCCTACGCCTACTTCCGCGTCGGGTACCACCGCGGCCTCGACCAGCTGCGGCAGGCCGGATGGCGCGGCAGCGGCTACGTCCGGGCCGAGCACCCGGAGAACCGGGGGTTCCTGGCCGCGCTGGCCGGTCTCGGCCGGACGGCGGACGCGATCGGCGAGACCGACGAGGCGCAACGGTGCGCCCACTTCCTGAACCAGCTCGATCCGTCGGTGTTCTCGTACCCTCCCGAGTAACCTCGGGCCCGATCTCCCCTGCGCGGCGTCGACGGCGGGGAACCACGACGAAGAGGGACCATGAAGCGCGCGCTCATCACCGGAATCACGGGCCAGGACGGCCGCTACCTGAGCCAGCTGCTGACCTCGAAGGGCTACCAGGTCTTCGGTCTCATCGCCGGCCAGGCGAACCCGAAGGCGAAGGTCGTCCAGGAGGAGAACCCCGGCCTCGACCTCGTCGGTGGCGACTTGCGCGACCTCCCGTCGCTCATCGCCGCCGTCGAGCAGGTGCAGCCGGACGAGGTCTACAACCTCGGTGCGATCAGCTTCGTCCAGCTCTCGTTCAAGCAGGCCGAGCTGACCGCGGAGATCACCGGGCTCGGGGTGCTGCGGATGCTCGAGGCGGTGCGCATCGTCGGCGGATCCCAGAACAACCCGATCCGCTTCTACCAGGCGAGCTCGTCGGAGATGTTCGGCAAGGTCCGCGAGACCCCGCAGACCGAGCGCACCCCGTTCCATCCGCGCTCGCCCTACGGCGTCGCGAAGGTCTTCGGCCACGACATGACGGTGAACTACCGGGAGTCGTACGGGCTCCACGCGTCGAGCGGCATCCTCTTCAACCACGAGAGCGAGCGGCGCGGGCTCGAGTTCGTCACCCGCAAGATCACCAACTCGCTCGCCCGCATCAAGCTCGGCCTCCAGGACCAGATCAGCCTGGGCAACCTCGACTCCGCCCGTGACTGGGGCTACGCGGGCGACTACGTCCAGGCGATGTGGCTCATGCTCCAGCAGCCCGAGCCGGACGACTACGTGATCGCGACCGGCGAGACGCACACCATCCGCGAGTTCCTCGACGTCGCGTTCCGCATCGCCGGGTACGACAGCTGGGAGCCGTACGTCACCCACGACACCCGCTTCGACCGGCCGGCGGAGGTCGACCTCCTGCTCGGCGACGCCAGCAAGGCACGCGAGAAGCTCGGCTGGTCCCCGAAGGTCAACTTCGAGGAGCTCGTCGCCCGGATGTACGAGTCGGACCTCAAGGCGGAGCAGGCCCAGCTCGACGCCGGCCGGCGCTGACCCTCGCCTTCGGTTCCCGCCCTCGCGCCTTCCCCCGCCGGGCGCTACGGGACGTACACCACCTGCGGGGGCGTCGTGCTCTCCCGGCTCGCGAACTGCGCGGTGTTCGTCGACGGTGACGTCGCCGTGAACGAGTAGGTGCCGTTGCCGGTCACCGCCTTCGTCACGTCGACGTCGACCCAGGTGCCGGTCGCCACCGTCCCGACCGTCCCGACGGGCGTCGCACCCGGCGCCGGCGCGGTGTCCCACACCACCGAGGTCTCGGTCCAGCCGTTCGCCACGAGGTACCAGCTGCCGCCCTGGTCGCTCCCGTCGGTCACGAAGAAGCGCAGCTTGACCGACTTCGGCGCCCCCGCGAGACCGCTCAACGTGAAGCGCACGAGTGGTCGGTACTCGGCCGTGGTCGGGCTGTGGAGCTTCGTCACCGTCGCCGTGCCGTAGTTCTTGGTGGGACTCGCGGTGTTCACGTAGGTGTCCGCCTCGACCGTGCCGTTGGCGCCGGTCGGCGGCGGCGTCACCGGCGCCGGGCCGAGGAGGGCGATGCCCTGCGTCCGCACACCCGAGAACGTCGTGAACTCGCCACCGACCGCGAGGGAGTCGGTTCCTGCGGCGATGGTCCACACACCCCAGAAGCTGTTGATCGCCGGTCGCCAGGGCTCGAGCACCCCGGAGGCCGCGTCGGCGGCGAGCAGGTGGACCGTCGTGTCCCCCGCGAAGCCGTCGTGGAAGCCGAACACGACGTTCCCACCGAAGTACCGCACCGCCTGCACGTCACCGTCGGCCTTGACCTGCCACTGCCGGGCACCGGTGACGGTGCTGTACGCCGCGGCGCGGTTCGCGGTGCTGCCCGTGAACACCTGGCCACCGGTCGGCGAGACGTCGAGCGCGAGCACCTGCTCGGCCGGCGCGCCCGCGAACACCAGACCGGTGTTCGCGCCGGTCACGGCCGACACCGCACCGAAGAAGTTCTGGGCCGTGCCGCCGAGCGTCGTGAACTCACCGCCCGCGTAGACCCTCGCGCCGTCGGGTGCGACCGCGACCGCGGTGACCGTCGCGTCGACCGCCGGTGCGAACGTGGGGTCGACCGCGCCGGTCGTGGTCGCGACGGCCGCCAACCGGGTCCGGACGATCCCGTTGACCCCACCGAACGCGCCGCCCGCGAACAACCGTCCGTTGCGCACGGCGAGCGCGTAGACGACCGAACCCGCGTTGGCCGTGAACGCCGGGTCCGGCGCACCGCTCGACGGACTCAACGAGGCGATGCGCTTGCGGGTGACGCCGGCGACGGTCGTGAACGCGCCACCGGCGAAGACGTGCGTCCCGTCGGTGGCGAGCGCCCGCACGATCCCGTTGGTGTCGGCGACGAACCCGGTCCGGACCGCGCCGGTCGTCCGGTTGAACGCCGCGAGGTTGGTGCGGTTCACCACCTGGGTGCCGCTCTGGTCACGGACCTGGGTGAAGTTGCCGCCCGCGTAGACCGTGTTGCCGATCACGACGGTCGCGTAGACGGGCCCGTTGGTGCTCCAGCCCGCCACCGGGACCGTGGTGACCGCCACCGGCGCCGCGCCCGCCACCGGGACCGTGGTGACCGTCACCGCCGCCACGGCCACGACCGCCGCCCACCGCACGCGCCCGCACCGTCGCCACCCACCCCGCATGACCGCTCCTCCCGAGAGCCCGGAAACGGAGCAGTCTAATCGCGGCTTTTGTCCGATTCAGACGAGCGTCAGCGGGGGATCCGGGCGAGGCGGTCGAGCGTCGCCTCCGCCTCGGCGACGATCGACCGGACGATGTCGCCGGCAGGGAGCAGCGCGTCGACCGCCCCGACCCCCTGTCCCGCCGGGTAGCACTCCCGGTCCGGGTCGACCCCGGGGGTGCGCTCGTCGGCGCCGAGGTGCATCCAGCCACCTTCCATCGACTTCATCAGCATCTGCGGGAACGGGACCAGCTCCTCGGGGTGGGCCTCGAAGTGCCGGGTCGTCTCGTTGGCGACCGCCCGCAGCGTCTTGCCGGTGAAGGCCCGGGAGATCACCGTGCCGTCCTCGCCCGTGCGCAGCAACGCGTCCTTGTAGCCCGGCGCCGAGCGCGCTTCCGGCGTCGCGATGAAGCGGGTGCCGACCCAGACACCGTCGGCGCCGAGCGCCAGCGCCGCGGCGAGCCCGCGGCCGTCGAAGATCCCCCCGGCCGCGACCACGGGGACCCGGTCCCCCACCGCGTCGACGACCTGCGGCACCAGCGGCAGCGTGGCGACCGTGCCGGTGTGCCCGCCGGCCTCGGTGCCCTGGGCCACGACGATGTCGCAGCCCGCCTCCACCGCGGCGACCGCGTGCCGGACCTTGCCGCACATCGACAGCACGAGGACGTTGTGGTCGTGACACAGCGTGATGACGTCGCGCGGCACACCGAGGCCGGCGGCGAACACCGAGGCGCCCTCCCGGATCAGGGCCTCGACGTCGGTCATCAGCCGGTCCGGCATCGCGGTGAGCAGGTCGACGCCGATCGGCTTGTCGGTCAGCGCACGCGCCGCGCGGATCTCGGAGACCATGTCGTCGCTCGACATCGTCGACGCACCGAAGCAACCGAAGCCGCCCGCCTCCGACACCGCGGCGACGAGCGCCGAGTACGACACCCCGCCCATGCCGGCGAGCATCACCGGGTGTTCGATGCCGAGTACGTCGGTGAGTCGCGTCTGCACGGGTCCTCCAGGGCTGGGCGGCGGCCGAGGCTAACGTCGTCGGGTGGCCGGCGACATTCCACGCGTGGGCGTGATCATGGGCAGTGACAGCGACCTCCCCACGATGCAGGCGGCGGTCGACGTTCTGCAGGAGTTCGGTGTCGCGCACGAGGTGCGCATCATCTCCGCGCACCGCACGCCCGACCTCATGGTCGAGTACGCGCGCGGCGCCGCGGACCGGGGGATCCAGGTGATCATCGCCGGTGCGGGAGGCGCGGCCCACCTGCCCGGCATGACCGCGTCGATGACCCCGCTCCCCGTGATCGGGGTCCCGGTCCCCCTCGCCCACCTCGACGGGCTCGACTCGCTGCTGTCGATCGTGCAGATGCCGAAGGGGATCCCGGTCGCGACGGTCGCCGTGGGCAACGCCGCCAACGCCGGACTGCTCGCGATCCGCATCCTCGCGGCGTCGGACCGGTCACTGCGCGTGCGGATGACCGAGTACCAGGCGTCGCTCACGGCGACGGTGCTCGAGAAGGACGCGAAGCTGCGTTCGTGACCCGCTCCACGCGGTGCCGACGTTGACCTGAACCCCACTTCAGGTCGTACGGTCACGGCATGGAGTACCGCCCCTACGGTGACCTGCGCGACGTCCCGCACGTGGTCGTCGACGGCTCGGCGCAGCCCGGCACGATCCTCACCCTGTCGCACTGGCCGGGCGCCGACTGTCCCGAGCCGTTGCGCGCCGATCTCTCGGCCGAGATCGCGTTCAACTACCTGGACCGGCCGGGCCTGCAGGTCGACGCGGGGTTCGTCACGAACAACCACTTCGACCAGGACGGCCTGATCGGCGTGTTCGCGCTCACCCGGCCGGACGACGCCCTCCCGCACCGTGACCGGTTGATCGACATCGCGCGCGCCGGCGACTTCAGCCACTTCCACGACCGGGACGCGGCGCGGGCCGCGATCGCGATCGCCGCGCTCGGTGCCGCGGCCGACGGCGACCCGTACCCCGCGGTGCTCGACGAGGTGCCGCGCCTCGCGACCGATGTCGACGCGTACCGGTCGCTGTGGGCCGACGAGGACGCACACATCGCAGAGACCGAGCGGGCGATCACGGACGGCACCATCACGATCACCGAGGAGCCCGGGATCGACCTCGCGGTCGTGCGGGTCCCGGGCGACTGGCACGAGCGGGCCGTCCACCGGTTCACCACGACGGCGACCGGTGCGGCCCATCCCTACGCCGTGCACAACGCGACGGACCGGTTCGCGGTGCTGACCCTCGGCGGCGGGCCGCCGGAGCTGCGCGACCGCTACGAGACGTGGGTGCACCTCACGTCGCGCCGGCCGCGTCCACGCGTCGATCTCACCGGCCTCGCCGCCGAGCTCAGCCGCTCCGAGGCGTCCGGCCGGTGGGTGTTCGACGGGGTCGAGGCGCTGAGCCCGGCGCTGTGGTTCGACGGATCGACGAGCGCGACCGACGACGAGACGTTCGTCACGGCGGTACGCGACGCCCTCACCGAGGCCCGCGCCACCTGGTCGCCGTACGACGCGAGCTGAGCAGGACCGCGGCCGGTCCGTCGACGTGGGACCGACGGACCGGCCACGATCTCACCGGAGACCCGGACGGCGCGCGATCCGACACGCACTCCGCCGGTATCCGCTCCGGTGACTCCTGCGGACCAGCGCCCTGAGGGGTGACACCGGTCCGAGGATGGTCGGGCCCGACTCCCGTGGAGTTCCTGGCGCGTGGGAGGATTTTTCCGGAACCGGGGACGCCGCCACGACGACTGACGAGGTGATGGGAATGCGTCGCACACTCCTCCCGATCCTGATCGGGATCATCGCGGTGACCGCGGCGTGTTCCGGCTCGGGATCGAAGACCACCGAGAAGGAGACCCCGTCCCGGCTGCAGGGGCTCGTGCGCACACCGGAGCCGCAGGTCGGCTCACTGTCGCTCCCCGACGCGAGCAACGGCGGCCAGGACTTCCCCTTCAAGGCGCCGAAGGGCCAGATCCTCCTGGCGTACTTCGGATACACGAGCTGTCCGGACATCTGTCCCGGGACGCTGGCGGGCCTCAAGCTCGCGATCCGGCGCCTCGGCCCGGACGCGGACAAGGTCACCGTGGCGATGGCCACGGTCGATCCCGAGCGCGACACCGGCCCCGTCCTCGTCGACTACCTCGCGAACTTCTTCAAGCAGAAGCCGGCCCAGGCGCTGCGCACCGACGACGCCACGCGGCTGAAGACGGTCGCCGACGGATTCGGCGTGCAGTACGAGGTCCAGAAGAACGCGAACGGCAAGGTCGAGGTCGGGCACACCGCGTTGGTGTTCGCCGTCGACGACCGGGGTCGCGTCGTCGACGCCTGGCCCTTCGGGATGAGCGACAAGGCGATCACCGACGACCTCCGCATCCTCTTGAGCCGGGAGGCCAGAACAGCATGAAGCGAACCAGGATCCTCAACACGGTGGTGGCGGCGGTCGCCACCGGCGCCCTCCTCGCCGCCTGCGGCAGCAGCGGCGGCAGCGTCGGCGTGAAGTCCGCCGACTCGGGCAAGGTCACCGCCGGCGACGCCTGGACGCGTGCCCTCACGTCGACGTCCGGCGACGCCGCCGTCTACGTCAAGGTCACGAACGGGACCGGGAGCTCGGTCGACATCACGGGCGCGTCGGTGCCGGCGACGATCGCCGACAGCGCGACCCTGCACGAGACGACCCTGAGCGGGACCAGCTCGACGACCATGGGCGACAGCTCGACGACCATGGGCGACAGCTCCACGACCATGGGCGACAGCTCGGGCGAGATGACGATGAAGGAGATCAGCTCGGTCACCGTCGCTCCGCACCGCACGGTGCGCTTCGCCCCCGGCGGCAAGCACATCATGCTCACGGGCATGAAGAAGACGCTGTCGGCGGGCGACACCTTCACCCTGACGCTGAAGACGAGCTCGGGCAAGAACCTCCGCACCACGGTCACCGTCCGCTCGACGTGACCTCAGCTCCGCGACCGGCGCGCCGGCGGCTGTCCCCCCGGCAGCCGGTGCGCCGGCACGCGGCGCTCGCGATCCTCGGGCTCGCCGCGCTGACGGCGTGCGGACCGACCGACCGCACCGGCGTCGACTCCGCCACCGCGCCGGTGCGGACCCGGCACGCCGACCTCACCGTCACCGTCCCCGCGACGCCCGGTGCCGCCGCGGACCACTCGGTCGCCCGTCTCCCGAACCCGCTGCGCGTCCACGTCGGCCAGACGCTGCGGATCCACAACGCCGGGCGCACGGCGGTCCAGGTCGGGCCGTTCCTCGTCGACGGCCGGTCGACCGTCACCCAGCGCTTCCTCCGGCCGGGCCGCCTCGAAGGGACCTGCCCCGCCCATCCGGACGGACGGCTCGTGATCGACGTGCGGGGGTGAGGTGCGGGCGTCAGGCGGTCTCGGCCGCGTCCGCGTCGGAGCCCGCGTGGAAGCCGGCCGCGAGATCGGCCCGGGCCCGTGCCACCCGCGACCGGATCGTGCCGATGGGCACGCCGCACACGGCGGCGGCCTCGTCGTAGGCGAGCCCCACCACCTGGGTCAGCACGAACGCGTCCCGCCGTTCGGGCGTGAGCCGCGCGACGAGGTCGTCGAGATCGGCGCGGCCGGTGTCGGGCGCAGCCAGGTCGGCCGGCCGCAGCGACGCCACCCGGGTCTGGAGCTCCCGGCGGCGGACGCTCCGACGCACCGCGTCGGCCGCAGCCCGGCGGCCGATGGCGAGCAGCCAGGTCATCCCGGTCGACTCGACCCGGAACCGGTGCAGCGAGCCCCACGCTCGCACGAACGTGTCCTGGACGACATCGTCGAGGTCCGGCGCGTCCACTGCGGCGCGCACGAACCGCTCCACCGAGGGGGCGGCCAACCGGACCGCGTCCGCGAACGCGTCGCGATCTCCGTCGCGAGCCTCGATCAGCAGGTGGGTGAGCTCATCCATCAGCGGAGCCGCACGCTAGTCACGCCGTCCGGCGATCGGCGCACCCACGGCCCGGGACGCCGATGACCCCGCGCGACAATCTCTCGATGGACTGCAGCGCCGCCCGTGAGCTGCTCTCGGCACGACACGACGGCGACGACCTCGACCCGATCGCGTCCGGTCGGCTCGACGCGCACCTCGACGGTTGCGGAGCCTGTCGCGAGCACGCCGCCGGGATGCGCGCGCTCCGGCCGCGCACCCTGCGCCCGGCCGAGGCGTCCGATTCGGTCGTCGGACGGGTCCTCGCGGCGCTCGAACCCGACCGCTCGACCGCGCCCGAGACGAAGCTGGTCCGCATCGCCCTGTTCGTGGTGGCGGTCGCGCAGGCCGCGGTCGCCGTCCCCCAGCTGCTCCACGGGGGCTCCGGCCTCGCCGCGCACCAGGCGCGCCACGTCGGCGTGTTCTCGCTCGCGCTCGCCGTGGGCTTCGCCTACACCGCGCTGCGGCCGCGCCGGGTGGGGGCGCTGCTGCCGTTCGCCGGCGCGCTCGCCGTCGGGCTGATCCTCACCGGCGTCATCGACGCCGTCGCGGGCCGCACCCCGATCGCCGGTGAGTCGGCCCACCTGCTCGACGTGGTCGGCCTCACGCTGATGTGGGTGCTGATCCGTCTCGAACGGCCCCGGCCGCGACGCGGCCGGGCCGAGCCGCTCCACTCCGTCGGCCCGCGTCGCGACGGCTGAGCCGTCGCGACGAGTCCGTGCGGGGTGCCCGATCCGCGCGCTAGGGGCCGGTGCGGACCCGACCGGTCCGTGAGCCCGGCGTTCGGGGCGGTGCGCTCTGGTCGTCCGGGATCAGACCGTAGGTGCCGAAGCACATCTCGTCCTCGGTGCCCTCGGCGAACACGATGTACTTCGACGGGCGGTTCGGATCCTGGGACCGGTCCCAGCTGCACTCCATGAGCAGCTTCTGGCCGGCCGTGACGTGCACCGGCTTCTTCAGCTCGTAGTCCATCTGCCAGTCGAAGTTCCAGTGCGGGATGTCGAGCAGCACTTTCGCCTGGGGTGTCCCGGGATCGAGGGTGTACCGGAACGTCTTGCCCAGCGTGTGCATGTGTCCGAGGACCCCGACGATGGTTCCCGACGTCGGGATCGTGGTCTCGCAACTCGAGCTCGCGACCCCGTCCTTGAACGTCGCCGCCAGCTCGTCGGCCGAGCGATGGCACAGGAACAGCAGACCGCTCTCGACGGCGGCGCCGAAGCCGCCGTACAGCCGGGCGTCGTCGGCGAGCGCCGCGTCGCGGTTGCACAGCGCGGCCGTGTCCCCGGGCATGCACGGGATCTCGACCGGGCCGATCGGGTTCACGATGCGGAGGTTCTTGACCCCCGAGTCGACGGCGTCGGTCTGGACCGACACCGTGGTGCGATCCGGCGTCGGCGTCGTGTTGTAGTGGTAGTGCATCTGCAGCACGAGCACGTCGCCCGGCTCCATCAGGATGCCCGAGTGCTCCGGGAAGATCGTCGGGTCCTGACCCGGCACCCAGCCGGCGACGAGGCCGGACTGGCCGGTGAACCCGACGCCGCGGTTGTCGCCGACGCCTGCCGGGCTCGAGTAGCAGCTGAACCCGGGCTTGCCGTCCTGACCGGACTGGGCGACGCTCTGGGCGCCCTGCTCGGCGGACTGGTGGAAGATCTGCACGTGGTGGATCTCGGCCCGCTGGTCGGGAGTGACCTCGAAGCCGGTCATGTAGACGGGCGCGGTGATCTTCGGGTCGAGCACGAAGCAGCGGTAGTCGTTGGGAACGCTGAGCGAGCCGGCGTAGCCCTCGGGCATCCGCATCGTGATGTCCTTGCGCGGCGGCTCGGGCGTCGGGCCCTTCTTCACCACGACCTTCGTGGATCCGGGCACGTCGATCGGGCCGCCGGCGGTGGACCACTTCACGATCGCGGCCCGGGTCTTCGGGTCGAGCCGCTTCGAGTGGGCCAGTGGCACCCCGACGTCCGAGGCGGGCCACGGCGGCATGTAGCCGGCCTTCACGACCGTGCCGATGCCGTCGGCGACGTCGTGGGCGTCCTGGGCGGTGTCGAACTTCCAGTGCGCGGCGCCGACCTCGCCGGTCCGGTGGCAGGACGCGCAGTTGGCCTCCATCGCCGGCAGGATGACGTCCTTGAACGACGGGCTGTCACCCGTGCGGGGCGCGTCCTTCGGTGCCGAGATGGACGCCGGCACCACGTGCAGCGACGGATCGAGCGCGGTGAGCTTGACGTCGAGGCCGACGGCGTCGCCGGTGCTCACGAGACCGGCGACCGAGATGGGGCCGGCGCCGAACGTCGACAGCTTCGTGTCGGCGTGGGCGGTCGCGGTCAGGGTGCCGTTGCGCACCGAGGCCGTGCCCTTCCAGGTGACCCGGGCCGGCGTCTCGCGCACCGTCAGCTGCGAGGGCAGCGTGATCGGGTACTGCTTGCCCTCCACCATGTGCTGGGGCAGGCCCTCGACGGCGCCGACCGAGAGGTACGCGAGGGGGTACTTGTGCGACTGCAGGTAGTCGGCGCGGATGCGGGCGTCGCGCAGCGAGTTGTCCGAGTGCAGCTGCTCGACGTTGACGACGATGCGACCGATGCGACTCTGGCTCGGATCCGCCTCGTTGATCGCGACGTCACCCGCGATGCCGTTGGTGGTGCCGTGCGCCGTGCTCGCCGATGCGCCGAAGAGCTTCTCGTCGACCGAGTACGTGAGCGACGACGCGGTGGGGTCGATCCGGTAGATCTTCTCCCCGGTCCGGGCGATCAGACGCGGCGCGGACGGAACCTCGTAGGGGATCGCCTTGTACTTGGAGTCGTTGAGCTCCTGGTACTTGGCGTAGCCCCAGACCCCGACGGCGGCCAGGACCACGGCGAGGAATCCGACGACGAACGGCCAGCGGCGGCGGCGCCGCGGCGCGCCCTGATCGGCCTCTTCCGTGCCCGGAAGCGTTGACGCCATGATGAGGTCCCCCCTCGATACCCGTGGCGGCGCCTGCCCACCGCGACAAGTTCTTACACGAACTGTGCAACTCTAACGAGCGTGAGCACCCGGCACCAGAGCACCCCCCACCGGCTCCGAGGCGTCCGGCGGCCCGCCCTCACGCTGTGCGCGATCGCGCTCGTCGCCGGCCTCGCCGCGTGCGGGAGCAGCAGCGGTGACGGCGGCAGTGCCTCCCGCCCCCACACGCCGGCGTCCCTCACGATCCTCGACCCCGCGCCCAACGCCACCACCGGGCCCGACGTCACCGTCCGCCTGCGCCTCACGGGGGCCCGGCTCGCGCCCGGCACCCAGATCAGCGGCGGCGCGCAGCCCCGGCGCGGGCACATCCACCTGTCCGTCGACGGGCAGCTCTACTCGATGACGGACACGCTGACCCAGCAGATCAACGCCCTCACCCCGGGCGTGCACACGGTGCAGGCCGAGTTCGTCGCCGCCGACCATCTCCCGTTCGCGAACCGGGTCGTGGCCGCGGTCTCGTTCCGGGTCGACCGGTGACGGCCGTCGCGCGCGCCGCGGTCCGGCGCGCCGACGGCGCGTACGCGCCGCCCCCCGTGTACCACTGGGTGGTCCCGCCCCACGGCACCACCGGCGAGGCGGCCGTCCCGGCGACCGGCGGGCACGGCGTCGTCGCCCTCCCGGCGAGCGGCAGCGTGCCGGCCGGGGTCGCGACGAGCGACGGGCAGCTCGCGATCAGCCTCGGCGCCGGTGCGGTCGGCACGATCCCGGACCAGCGCGGCGTCTCGGTGCGGATCACGCCGCTGCGCACGAGCGGCCTGCCCGCGCTGCCCGACTCGCTGCGCTTCAACGGGAACGCGTACCGGATCTCGGCCACCACCGTCCCCGGGGGTCGGCCCGTCGACGCGTTCGCCCGCCCCGGCTCCCTGACCCTCGAGCTGCCCGAGCTCGGTCGGGCGCTGTACCGGGCGGAGGGATCGGGCTGGGTCGTGGTGCCCTCCACCCCGGTGCCACCCCGTGAGCTCGCGGTCTCCGCCGAGCTCACCCGGCCCGGTGTGTACGTGAGCGGCACCGACCTCCCCCCGCCGGTCCCGGACACCGCCGCCCCGAGCTCCGGGGACGACGGGGTGCCCACCGGCGCGATCGTCGCGATCGTCGCGCTGGTGCTGCTCGTCGGCCTCGTGATCGCGATGGCGACCCGGATGCACTCGCGCCGGAAGGTCAGCGCGTCCGCGGGAAGCCCAGGTCCGGACCCCGTGTCGCCGGATCGCCCCAGCGGGTCGTGACGACCTTCGCGCGCGTGTTGAAGTGCACGCCCTCGGGCCCGTGCACGTGCGTGTCGCCGAACAGGCTCTGCTTCCAGCCGCCGAACGAGTAGTACGCCATCGGCACCGGGATCGGCACGTTCACGCCGACCATCCCTGCGTCCACCTCGTGCTGGAACCGGCGGGCGGCACTGCCGTCGCGCGTGAAGATCGCGGCGCCGTTCGCATACGGGTTCCCTGAGACGAGGGCGGCCGCGTCGTCGTAGGTGTCCACCCGCACCACGCACAGCACCGGACCGAAGATCTCCTCGCGGTAGATCGCCATGTCCGGGCGGACGTGGTCGAACAGGCAGGGGCCGAGGAAGAAGCCGGGGCGGTCGCACAGGTCACGGCCGTCGACGACGAGCGACGCGCCCTCCTCGACCCCGGAGTCGACCAGCGTGCGGACGCGGTCACGGTGGACGCCGGTGACGAGTGGACCCATCTCGGCCGCATCGTCGTCGCCCGCGCCCACGCGCACGCCGCGCGTGCGCGACGCGATGGCGTCGACCAGCTCGTCGCCCACCCGGCCGACGGCGACGACGACCGAGATCGCCATGCAGCGCTCCCCCGCCGAGCCGTAGCCTGCGCTCACCGCCGCATCGGCCGCCGCCTCCAGGTCGGCGTCGGGCAGCACGACCATGTGGTTCTTCGCGCCGCCGAGCGCCTGGACCCGCTTGCCGTGCGCCGCCGCCGTCTCGTACACGGACCGGGCGATGGGCGTGGACCCGACGAAGCTCACCCCGCGGACGTCCGGATGCGTCAGCAGGCCGTCGACCGCCTCCTTGTCACCGTGGAGCACCTGGAACACCCCGGGCGGCAGGCCCGCCTCGGCCCACAGGCGCGCGATCCAGTCCGAGGCCGACGGATCGCGCTCGCTCGGCTTGAGGACGAACGCGTTCCCGCACGCGATCGCGACCGGGTACATCCACATCGGGACCATGGCGGGGAAGTTGAACGGCGTGATGCCGGCCATGACCCCGAGCGGCTGGCGGATCGAGTGCACGTCGGTGCCGGTCGAGACCGACTCGGAGTACGCGCCCTTCAGCAGATGCGGGATCCCGCACGCGAACTCGACGACCTCCTGGCCGCGCGCGATCTCACCGAGCGCGTCCGACACGACCTTGCCGTGCTCGGCCGAGATGATGCGCGCCAGCTCGTGCTTGCGCGTCTCGAGCTGCTCGCGGAACGCGAACAGGATCGCGACGCGCCGTCCGAGCGGCGTCTCGGCCCACTCGGCCGCGGCCCGGCGGGCGCCGGCCACCGCCGCCGCGAGCTCGGGCTCCCCGGCGAGCGCGACCCGTCGCGCCACCTCGCCGGTGGCGGGGTCGAACACGTCGGCGGTGCGGGCGACCGGGCCGTCCCATTCCTTGCCGTCGATCCAGTGGTTCACCACGTCCACGGTCAGTCCTCCATCCCCATCCGACGCCGCCGCCGGTTGCCGAGGAGCGTGCCGATCACCATCACCAGCACGCTGCCGAACAGGATCATCGAGGCGAGCACGTTGATCTGCGGCGGGGTCGCGACGCGCGACTGACCGAAGATCTGGACGGGGAACGTCTGCGTGCTCGGTCCCGACACGAAGTACGTGATGATGAAATCGTCGATCGAGAGCGCGAACGACAGCAGGAACGCCGCGAAGATCCCGGGCAGGATCAGCGGCAGCGTCACCCGGAAGAACGTGCGCGCGGGCGGCGCGCCCAGGTCCATCGCCGCGTCCTCGAGCGTCCAGTCGAAGCCCCGGAGCCGCGCCTTCACCGTCATCGCCACGTAGCTGACGCAGAACATGATGTGCGCGATCAGGATGGTCTGGAAGCCGAGCTGGAACGACGTGTTGAGCAGGAGCAGCTGCGGCTCGAGGAACAGCGTGAGCAGCGACGCCCCCAGGACGATCTCGGGGGCGGTGAGCGGGAGCACGACCAGGAAGTTGCTGGTCGCGCTGCCCCGGAAGCGGTACCGGACGACGGCGATGGCCATGAACGTGCCCAGGATCGTCGCGACCACCGACGCCAGGAGGGCGATCTCGAGACTGAGCTTCAGCGCGTCCACCAGGCCCTGGTCGGAGAACGGGTGCATCCAGTTGTCGAGAGTGAAGTGGTTCCAGACCGCGTTGAACTTCCCGACCGGGGCGTTGAAGCTGAACGCGACGATCACGAAGATCGGCAGGAACAGGTACAGCAGCGAGAGCCCGGCGGCCACGTTGATGCACCACCGGCCGAAGCGGCCGAGCGGCGACGTCACCGTCCCCGAGGGCTCGTCGGCCGCCCGCGAGCGCCGGTCGGCGACGATCGCGGTCACGCGAGGTCCTCGGTGCCCAGGACCCGGGCGTACACCACGACGATCGTCATGACGATGGCCATGAACACGAACGAGAGCGCGGAGGCGACCGGGTAGTCGAGCTGGACGAGGAACTGGTTCTGCACGACGTTGCCGATCATCGTCTCGCTCGTGCTGCCGAGGTAGTAGGCGTTCACGAAGTCGCCGGCGGCGGGGATGAACACCAGCAACGAGCCCGCGAACACCCCCGGCAGCGACAGCGGGAAGATGACCTTGCGGAACGCGCGCCACGTGTTCGAGTACAGGTCCTGGGCCGCGTCGACGAGCCGGGGATCGATCTTCTCGAGCGCGACGTACAGCGGCAGCACCATGAACGGCAGGAAGTTGTAGGTGAGCCCGCCGATCACGGCGATGGGCGTGCGCAGCAGGGTGCCGGTCGACGACAGGATGCCGACCGTGCGGAGGAACTGCACGACCGTCCCCTGGTCGCCGAGGATCGTCTTCCAGGCGAGCGTGCGGATCAGGAAGTTCGTGAAGAACGGCACGACGACGAGGCCGAGCAGCACGTTGCGCCACCTCCCGCCCCGGAACGCGATCACGTACGCCAACGGGTACGCGATCACGAGCGCCAGCAGCGTCGCGCAGAGCGCGTAGACGAACGAGCGGACGAACTGGTCGTTGTAATCGGAGAAGGCCGTCTGGAAGTTCTGCCAGTGCCAGCTGAACTCGGGATTCGCGAACCGCGACGGCGCCGACGAGAGCGCCATCTTGCCGAGCGTGAACAGCGGCAGGAAGAAGAACAGGAGCAGCCACAGCAGGCCCGGTCCCTGCAGAAGCCAGGGCGCGGTCCTGGCGCGCTTGCGCCCCTGGTCGTCGCGTTCGATCACGGCAGCGGAGGGTGACCGGTCAGCCGTTGCCCGTGATGGCGGCGAACTTCTTGTCGAAGAGCGCCTCTTCCTTCGGATCGAGCTTCCCGAAGATGCTGACCGACTTCAGGAAGTCGTCGGTCGGCACCACGAGCGGGTTGTCGACGAGCGCCGCCGCATCGCCGCCCATGGCGGTCAGCGCGTCGGCCACCCCGTCGACCGGCGAGATGTACTGGATCGAACGGCTCTGGCGGCCCTTGGCCCACGCACCGACGCCGCTGTAGGCACCGGCCGACACGCCGTTGGACGCGCCGTTGAAGTCGAAGTCGGTCATGACCT